>ERZ773021.24-NODE-24-length-212458-cov-6.04071_pt1 | contig 212458 bp, 180 predicted proteins | sample MGYA00511668_ERZ773021 | MGnify/ENA primary metagenome ERZ773021 (study PRJEB29015, sample SAMEA2737961) | human oral metagenome | biome: human oral; feature: human-associated habitat; material: dental | place: China | collected 2032 ...
ACTTATACTGATGTTGTAAGAAATTGCGTTTTGGGTTCCCCTCTGAATTGACCCCTGATAGAGCAACATCTAACCTAGCACGATTGCGAAATTGGTCATCCCCTTGGCCAAACTGTTCTGGATAGAGTAAGCCCCCATTCTCCTGACGATTCACTTCCTCATTGGCATAATGTGCCATAGCCAAGTATTTTTTATTCTTTGAATAATAAGAGAATCCCGCTGAAAAGCTCCCCACAGAAGAAAGAATATTCTTATAATCCCCCAGCGAACGCAAAGCATTGTAACGAATAAAGAGATTAAACTCAGGGGTAAGATTGGCTGAGAAAAAAGACTGCAACATCTGTCCCTGAGAGATACCAGACTTAAAGGAAAACTCAATCATAGGTGTAGGCAGATAGAAATAAGGAATCTGCTGTGCCTGAGAAAAATAGAAACGATTCCCCCTCATACCAAAATCAGGAGAAATCCCTACACTCCTATAATCATAGGCCAGCGATGTATAAGTCTGTCCCATATTCTGAAAAGGCACATAAGCGAACATATCCCTTCTGACAGGATTCTGCCGGTACATGGCCTTAAGCGTAAGAGTGGTATCCACCACTGTGGTATCTCTGAAAATGGAAATACGCTTATAATCTCGGGAAGTGAGGGTAATACTATCCTTTTTCTTAGGCTTAGGTCTTATGGACTTAAAGCTAATACTATCTTGAGCAAAAAGGCCTATTGAGAAGAAAAAAGATAGGAAAAAAAGCAGTTTTCTGAGCATACTTTTAGTTCTTCTATTTTTTGATAATTGTCTGTTATTACGCTTATTAGCTAAGAGATCTTTGATGAAGATTCCACCAGCGAAGAGGGATAGTTCCCTCCAGCGCTTTTTGGTAATCTCTTTCTGTACAAGGCAGCATAAATGCTCCTTTGGAAGCCTCACTGGGGAGTATCCACCAGCGACCAGTGCGGTTACTTTTATAGAACTCAATGGTAAAATCATCCAAGAGAACGATATGTTTGGTGTAATTCTTATCCTCTATAGTAGGGAACTCCTTGATACGGTAATTGACCCCTTCGATAAAGTACCAGATCACCTCACCTATAAGCATGCGACCCCTGACAGAAGTAGGTACATTGAATAGTCCCAGTACAGCTGTCTGAGAGCTAAGCCCTGCATAGCGACTAATGGCACAAATCTCACGTGCCGAGAAACCATTGACATACCCTTGAGGCATATCAATATCTGCGGCCTGTACTCCAGCCATATCGATACTTACCAAGTCTGTATTGCGCAAAATAGGCTCTACCTGCTCCATATAAGAAGTAATTTCTCCCAAACGATAGCTCTCGAAAAACATTTTATCCAATAAGTCCTTAGATTCCTGAGGGTTGTAGTAAGTTTGATAACCTATGTTGGAAAAGTGGTTCAGATGTGTAGGCGTCTCCATCAGGATACGGCTCATATAACTATCCTCTGAGAAGATTTCATACTCATCCCCAAAACCAAAAAGTGGGCTCACACAAGCGAGATTGACCATTTGCTCCATGGAGTCAAAGGCACGATAAAGTGCATAAGTATTCTCCACCCCTGAGGCTAAGAAGACAGGAATAATACCCTGTTTCATCAGAAAGGAAACCGTCTCGCGAATAGCTATAAAAGTATCCTCTTGTGTAGTTCCCTCGGGGATATTGCCCAAATCAGCCAACACAAGATCCCAATTTCCATAATAAAGACTGTAGAAATACTCTCTAAAAGAGTTTTTGAGTATATTCTCACTATTAGAGAGAGAAAAAACAGCGATTTGTACCCCTTCCAATGAGGGCAATCCTTCCTTGCGGGTATGCTTAAGTATTCTACCGCCAATGGTTTGTGGAATATAGTTTTTTTGAGTAAAGAAATCCTCTATAGGGTATAAAAAATCTAACACGTGTATAAAAATTACTAATTAATAGAGATTAAATCTTGTGCAAAAATACATATTAAAAGCGGCACTCTAACAAAATTGGGATAATTTGTGAGTTATCATCTTTTATTTTTATATTTATTAATATTTATTTTTTTATTATTTAGAAAAAAAATGTGAGTGAAATTTGTTTTTTGTGAAATAAAAACGTAATTTTACGGCGTAAAATAATTCAAAGATTGTCTAATATAAAACTGTTATTATCATGAAAAACATTCTCGTACCCACTGATTTTTCGGAACATTCTATCTATGCGGTAGATGTGGCTGTGGATTTGGCCAAGAAGAATGGAGCTACCATTTTTCTATTACATTGTGTAGAGCTACCCCAGCGATTCGTTACAGAATCTACTTCTGTACTTCCTGAAGAACTCTTCTTCATGAGAGAAGCTTCGAACAATGTAAAGAAACTCTCCTTAGAGCTCCAAGCCAAAGGAGTAGAAGTGAAGACTGTGGTAGAAACCAGCACTCTTACCAATTCCGTAAAGACCCTTTTGGAAAAAGAATCCATTGATTTTATCGTCATGGGCTCCACAGGAGCTACTGGATCTAAGGAACTTTTCTTAGGATCTAATGCCGAGAAAATCGTCCGCACTTCTTCTGTACCTGTTTTAGTGATTAAGGACAAGACAAATATCAATGAGGTGAAAAAGATTGTTTTCGCCTGTGATTTCTCTCAGAAATACATAGATGCTTTCCAGAAAGCAATATCTTTTGCCCAAGTATTAGGCGCTAAGATTGATTTTGTATATATTAATACCCCTTACCACTTCAATTCAAGCAGAGAGATAAAAGTACTCATTGACAGTTTTTCTACCGAACACAAGGAAATACTATCCCATAATATCCATATGTACAGTGATTTCTCTATAGAAGAAGGTATTATCCATTTTGCTGAAGATCATCAGAGTGACCTGATCTGTATGTTCCCTGCACGACAGAGTGTGCTTATGCATCTGTTCAATGGAAGTATTAGTGAAGATATAGTGAACCATTCTCAAAAGCCGGTACTCACTATCAAACTATAATTTTTGGTTTCGTTTTTTTAATTTTTTAGGGGACTGCTCTATGGGGCTGTTCGAAGTATCCTGATTTTTAGTAAATGAATAACTCCTATAATGGGACTGAAAAACATCGGACAGCCTCGTAAGGCAGTTTGTTTTTATATTTTTTAATTTTCCTTATGAGGAAGTACTTATTATTTATATTTTTTTTAGTTAGTTTTTTTAGCTTTGCACGAGTCTCCCACACAGAAGAGACAGATACACTTTCCGCTCCTTCGTCTGCTCAAAAACTATTATTCAACTTCTATATCAATAGTAATTTCAGTGCGGAGAAACACACTCATATACCTTCATCGGCCGCTTTTCGTATAGAAGATGCTCGGCTCAACCTACAAGGCTCCTATGATGATAACCTATCCTATCGCATACGTATGCGCCTGAATCGCCCTTTCACTCCTACTTCTTCAGACAACGCCTCTGTAGGATTGGATTTTGCTTTTCTTACCTATACCTTTGGAAAAGAACATCAATGGGAAATGCGTATAGGAAGAGCCTATGGCATGATAGGTTCTTACGAATTGGATATCAACCCCTTATATGAATATATCTTCTCAGACCATCTGAACTATGTTGTCAATGGTTTTGTAACCGTACTGCAAGGAGGGTACAGAATCAATAACCGACATCAGATAGGTATACAAGGACACAATACTCTGAATGAATCCTTTGGCACACACCTTGCCAATAATGGCTTTGTTCCTGGAGATTTCAAGGCCTCAAAGACTCCTTTGGGAGTTTATCTATACTGGATGGGAACTTTCTTCGAGAACAAACTTCACACCTATTACTCTTATGACTTCTCCCAATTTGTCCAAGGATATTACACCCATTCTATTTCCTTAGGCAACCAACTGACAATAGGAAATCACTCAGCATACTTAGACCTTATATACTCACATATGGGAGCTGATTATGCTCTTTTAGGCTCGAAAACCCTAAACCAATTCGAACAGGTAGTCCCTATGAACTATACCATGCGCAAGAATATGGTATACAAGGGATTCATCTCTCGTTACCAATATCAATTCACGGATCATTGGAGTATAGCAGCCAAGGTAGGAGTAGAGTTCTCTGGCAATCAAAATATCCTAAGTGAACACCATCGTACCAATTATATCTACTCTTGTGCAGGGCAATATGAGCCCTTTAGGACAGAAGATTTCCGCTTCTATGTAGCTTATATAGGCAATACTATTGATTATAAAAAAGAACTCAATATCCCATTAGAACAACTCCATCGTGTTGCCTTAGGAATGGCCTATACCCTACCCCTTTATAAGAAATAATAGAAATTAGTATAATACACTATCATGACAAAGAAAATAAGAAACCTGTTCTTTCTTCTATTCCTCTTAGGACAGGTTTTGTTTGCAAAAGAGGAGAAAGATAGTCTCTCTGAGTCTCTTTCCGCAAAAAAACTTAATGTAGAACTTTATTTCAGAGGAGGAGCTATCTCTGATTATCATAGTCAAGAAGCTCTCTCAGGTTCTCATTTCAAGATAGACAATGCTCGGATCAATGTGCAAGGAGACTACAATGAGTCCCTCTCCTATAGAGTACGTTTTCGCTTGAACAAAGCCTTTTCTCCGACTTCTCAGGACAATGCTTCCGATGCGTTAGATTATGCATATATAACGTATCGTTTTGATCAGGAGCATCGCTGGGAGGCCACAATAGGGAAACAACTTTCGGTTATGGGCTCCTTCGAACAGGATATCAACCCACTATACGAATACATCTTTACCGACTACCTCAACGGAGTCTATGCCAATATATTCTTGGCTGGTCTACAACTTTCCTATCAGCTTACCCCCCAGCACAAAGTAGGAATACAACTCCACAATACCCTGAATGAGTCTTTTGCTAAGCATTTGGAAAACAACCTCTTCACCACCGAAGGGTTTACTGCTTCCAAAGCACCTATAGGAGGATATTTGTATTGGAATAGCTCTCTATGGGATGGAAAATTCAAGACCAAGTATTCCTATAACCTATCCGAGTTTACCAAAGGATACTATACTCATTCTGTTTCCTTAGGTAACAAGCTACAAATAGGCAAACATACTGCCTATTTGGATTTGGTATATTCGTACATGGGAGCCGATTTTGGACTAACCTCATCAAAATTGTTAAGTATTCACAAAGGCCTCGCAAAAGGAGCATACCTGATGCATAAGAATATAGTCTACAAATGTGCTGTCTCTCGCTATGACTACCAAATCACTGACAGATGGAGTGCTACCACCAAGATAGGAATAGAGACTACAGGAAGCCGAAAAGAACTAAGTGAATCCCTACGTACCAACTATATCTATTTCTTAGCAGGTCAATATGCTCCCCTACTGAGCCAAGACTTACGATTCTATGTAGCCTATGTAGGCAATACCCTTCACTATGACCAAGCACTAAGGAAGGATAATGAGCAGCTACATCGCATAGCTATTGGCGCCTACTATACTCTACCTATATTTAAAAGATAAAATTGCAAATACCCTATATTTTATGGAAAATTTTCCTATGGTAGCCAAGACTTTCTTTGGCTTTGAAGAGATTTTAGAAAAAGAGTTACAGATCTTGGGTGCCACCCAGATACAAAAAGGAGTACGTAGTGTCTCCTTCTCAGGAGATAAAGGCTTCATGTACAAAGCTAACTTATGCTTACGTACAGCCCTGAAGATACTCAAGCCCATCCATTCGTTCCGTGTACGTAATGAAAAGGATTATTATCAAAAGCTCTATCAATATGGTTGGGAGCAGCTACTCTCCCCTACCCAGACCTTTGCTGTAGAAGTCACTTTGGCCACTGATCTGTTTCATCATTCCCAATATATGACCCTCAGAGCCAAAGATGCTATAGTAGATAAACTAAGAGCTACCACCGGGAAACGCCCCAATGTAGATACACTACATCCTGATCTTCAGTTATTTATACATATACAAAGTGATAACCAAGTGATTGTATCCTTGGATACCTCTGGCGCTTCACTTCACCACAGAGGGTATCGTACCCAAACTAATATTGCTCCTATCAATGAAGTATTGGCTGCTGGTATCTTACTGCTAAGTGGTTGGAAAGGACAGAGTGATTTCTTAGATCCTATGTGTGGAAGTGGAACCTTCCTTATAGAAGCTGCTATGATAGCTTGTAATATACCAGCTTCACTCCACCGAAAAGAATTTGCCTTTGAGAAGTGGACAGACTATGATGTAGACCTTTTTGAAACTATCTTTGACAGTTCCCTCGCCAAGGCCAAAGAGTTCAACTATCACTTATATGGATACGATAAAGCCCCTTCCGCTGTTACTAAAGCCAAAGAAAATATAAAAAATGCTCGACTTACAGAATATATAACAGTAAGCCAACAGGATTTCTTCAAAACAAAAAAGGAGAAAGAAACTTCTCTATTCATGGCTTTCAACCCACCTTATGGAGAGCGTCTTGAGATCAACCCTCAACTATTTTACAGTCAAATAGGCGACACCCTCAAGAAACACTATCCTAATACGGAAGCTTGGTTTATCACCTCTAACTTAGAGGCTCTCAAGCATGTAGGGCTACGCCCTTCGCACAAGATAAAACTATTCAATGGGAAGTTAGAGAGTCGCTTAGTGAATTATTCTATCTATGAAGGAAGCAAAAAGGCGAAGCATAACCTTAACCAATAAGGTTATGCCTCCCGCCTAAGGCGAGCTAGATAGTTATAGGCCTCTCCTTCGGCGATGAGTTCACAGAGAAGTCCGTTGTGATGAGCGGCATTTTGCAAGGTATTATAATCTATAAAAAGCCAAGGGAAGGACTCCTTTTCCCCCTTATAAGTAATGGTATAGGTGAGCTCCCCATAGTAATCTGTATCCTCAAAGACAGGTACTAAGTAGCTACCATCCTCGTCTTGGTCAAACATATAGATAATATCAGTAGAGGTCAGCAATATTTGTCCGTGAGGAGTTAGTAGTGTCTTTAATTTTTGCAAATATGTATCCAAAAGAGAAAGTTTCTGACATAATCCAATGCCATTCATTAGCATCAGGATAGTATCAGCTTGTTCCTCATACTGCAATATATCACAGCAGATAGCCACCCTCACCCCTCTTTGCTTACATATCTCAATGGCCGAAGGAGAGATATCTAAAGCTATTGCTTCTATTCCCTTCTCTTGTAAGTATAGCACATGAGAGCCTGTACCTGCTCCCACATCCAAAGTACGACCTTGAGAAAGAGTAAGTGCTTGTTGCTCTATAGGAATCATCTGAGAGAAAGAACGAAAAAAATGAGCCCGAGAGAGATACTCTCTATGGGAAATATTTGTTTGTACATATACATCCGAAGATCGATCTCCGTTTTGATAATCTAATAAGGAACGGCCTAATAAGTCAAGCATGGTGAGTAACGTGATTAGTTGGTGAAATAATAGCTAACTTTTTCTGAAAACCTTCTGCTTAATCCAATGGAATAATCCAGCGATATTACCTATAGGCTTGTCCTCATTGACAAGAATAGTAAGGTATACCCCCAAAGGCAACAGGAAGAAAGTAGGCACCCAAGGGGCTATATAAGGGTTTATATTCCCATTAGTTGCCATATTTTTAGTCAATAACCCTGAAAAATAGTAAGATAAAAACAAGCCTATGGCCACTACCAAGGGCATACCTATCCCTCCTTTCCTTATGATAGCTCCCAGAGGAGCTGCTACAAAGAAAAGTACAAAACAAGTGATTGCCAAAGCTATTTTATCACTTAGAGTAAGACGATATACATTGATGAGCTTTTGCTGATATTCTACATTATCCTTGTTATTATCCAAACTATTGACCAGCGAAGTAATATTATCCTTAGCCAAGCTATATAGCTGAGGTAGACTTCCTTTAGTTTTATAAGCCTCTTTTAGTTGCTGCATATCCGTGATAGGAGCTGAGGGAATGACTTCTTTTTCTGGTTTTTCAGCTATATAAGCAATTCCTGTTCGGCGATAGAAGTTTTCCCCAAAATCCTTAGTTTCTTGTTGGTAGTTCTGTACAATAGAATCCAGAGCATGAGAGAGTTGACTGATATTCATTGTCTTATAATAATCCCTCTCTGCATTCTCATCATAAGTAATATCGGCATTGAGAGCACTAATATCTATATTGAGAACATGAGTTTCAAACTTGGCCTTAACAAAAGGAAAAGTGATATCACTTTTATCATTATATACATCTTCGTAATAGGACCCATCTTTGAGAATCAGTTGCAGTACATCCGAACCTTTTTTATGTCCTGAGAGTTCTCCATTTTTAGCTTTTATGACCGTACGAGTATCCCCATTTATTCCTACTTTATGGATAACAATATCGTGTAAATATTGTTCATTCTCCCCTGTTTTCTTAGCTACTTTGATAGAAAAATCCTGTACATTGTTGAAGATTCCCTGACTGATCGCCAGCGAAGGTTGTTTGTTCTTGATGCTATCCCTAAGGGCTACAAACTTCCTATTAGACCAAGGTTGTAGATTGTTAAAAGTAAAGAAAACCCCTATACTGAGAAGCACCATGAAAAGAATCAACATACGGGTAGCCTTGAGCAAAGATACCCCAGAGGCCTTCATAGCAGCCAACTCATAACTCTCCCCAAAGGCACCTAAGGTCATGATAGAAGAAAGTACCACCGTAAGAGGAAGAATTAGCGGAATGAGGTTAGGTAACATCAAGGCAATAAATTTTATCACCACAAGAAAACTCAGCCCTCGCCCCACCAGTTCATCCACATAGAGCCATATCGTCTGGAAGATGAAAATCACCATGATGATAAGGAAAGAACTGATGAAGTTAAAAATAAAACGGGATAATATGTAGCGGTCTAATATCTTCATGTAAGATAGAATTTTTCTATAATGGCACTATTTGTTGATATAGTAACCTAATTTTTTATATTTAGCTTCATTGAAAATAAACTCATTACCACTCAGAGGCTGATTAGTTTTGAACTCATTGATGGTAATAGTCGTTTTTGCTTCATTTTTCCCTATCTGGATAAGGTTATAAATGTGCTTAGTAGTGGTATCTATCCCTAAAAGAATAAGCTTGATATCAGAGGCCTGTTTGGTAGGCTTAAGCTCTATATACTGGATCTTACGTCCTTTGACCTGCTGTACTATATCCCACTTATAGGAGAAATCCTTTTTGTAAAAAGTCAGCATCTGAGAAGGCATGATCATTTGCTCATCCTTATTCTCAGCTCCCTCTATGGTAACCTCTTCGTTTTCAGGAATGATAGTATATATTTTTTTTCCATCAAAGATTTTGGTCACTCCCATATAGTTGAGTAAATACTTTTCCCCACTGAGGGTTACATTTCCCCGAGTATCCTGTTTGATACGTTCTTTGGAGTTCTCGAACGAATAGCGAAAATCTATATAGATATTCTTATATGAAGTCACTTTTTTATATACCTCATCTAAGTAAGCTTTTGCCTTATCAGCATTTTGTGCTTGAGAAAAAGATATTGTAAAAGCAAAAATAAATAAAAAGATTTTTTTCATTTCCATTGTATGTTTAATTATATTTCTTGATTTACAAGTGCTCTGGTATGCAATAATTATGCCAAATTACTCTTTATCACTCACCAAATATATGAATTTTGTAAAAAACTTTTTTGTAAGACCATTCTTCGGGGATTTCTTCTTATAAAGAAGTCGTTATATCAAAAAATAGAAAAATCTTTGTCAGGAAAAAAAATAGTTGTACTTTTGACCCAAATTTCGTTAACTCATTTTCAAGAATGAAGGCTTTATTCAAAAAAGAAATTCGATATTTTTTCACCTCTTCCATAGGCTATGTTGTGATAGCTGCCTTTTTGCTTTTCAACAATTTATTTCTATGGATTCTCTCAGGAGATTATAATATTTTTGAGAGTGGGTTTGCCTCTCTGCAACCCTTTTTTCTGCTCTCAGCATGGATATTTGTTTTTCTTACCCCAGCGCTAACCATGCGTATTATCTCCGAAGAGAAGCGCAGTGGGATGCTACCCTTGCTCTTTACCTATCCTATTTCTACTTGGAAGATTGTACTTGCCAAATACCTTTCTGTACTTTTTTTCATCTTCGTCCTATTACTTTTTTCAGGTATTTATGTGTATATGGTATGGCAATTAGGCATGCCCAAAGGCAATATGGATATGGCCAGTACCATAGGGTCTTATATAGCTCTTTTCTTATTAGGAGCTACTTTTGTAGCCGTGGGAATGCTATCCTCTGCCCTGAGCCAAAGCCAGATTATTGCTTTTGTAATTGCTACTTTTCTTAATTTTTTCCTCTTTTTTGGATTGGACGAGATCATAGCCCTCTTCAGTGACAACTTACTCTTCTCAGTAGGTTTCAAGGTACATTTTGAAGATATCAGTCGAGGAGTGATTGACACGAGAAATATTCTATATTTCGTCTGTATAACCTTCTTTTTCTTATATGTAACCCAACTCTTTTTACAAGCTGAAAAAAAATGAAATCCCTAAAAAAATATACTCTTTCTCTTTCTTTAGTGGTGGTTGTCTTGGCAGCAATGCTCTTTTTGAGTCAAATTCTCTATAAGAGATTTGACCTCACTGCGGACAAGCGCTATACCCTATCCCCTACTACCCTACAAGTACTCTCACAAGTGAAAACCCCAGTGAGTATAAAGGTATTACTCAAAGGGAATATTCCTGCCGAATACAAGCGCTTGCAGGTAGAAACTTTACAGCTATTAGAGGAATACAAGGCCAAGAATGAGAATATCCATTTTGAATTTCTCAACCCTTTGGAAGGAAAAAATCCAGATGAGCAGCTACAAAAGCTAAGTATGGAGGGCTTCACTCCTCTTATGATTACCTCTTCTTCACAGGGAAAAACCTCAGAGGAATATATCCTCCCATGGGCAATTATCAGACAAGGAGACAAGCAAGAACGCGTTTCCCTACTGCGTAACAAATTAGGTGCATCTTCTCAAGAGAAAGTACAATTCTCCGTACAAAATCTGGAATATGCCTTCTCCGATGCTCTGTACAAGATACTCTTAGAAAAGCAGAAAAAAATAGCTATTATCCGAAGTAATGGCACCCTGCCAGATATACAAATCGCTGACTTTCTTCGTTTTGAACAAGACTACTACCACATAGCTCCCTTTGTCTTGGACTCTGTGGCTACCTCGCCTGAGAAGACCCTCAAGCAACTATCTGACTTCGACCTGTGTATTATCGCCAAACCTACAGAGAGATTCACTGATGAACAAAAGCAAGTCCTTGACCAATATATCATGAATGGCGGTCGTGTACTTTGGCTATTGGATCCTGTGATTGCCTCTATGGAAGATATCTTCAGGCAACAAGGTCATACCATGGCCATGCCACAAGACCTGAACCTGACAGATATGCTCTTCAAGTATGGAGTTCGCTTGAACTATGACCTGATCAATGATTGGTATTTTACCCAAATCGTTGTAGCACAAGGTAATGGAAGCCAGACCCAATATACCCCCATTCCTTGGGTATATTCTCCTATGATACTATCAAGTAATAATCACCTGATAAATAAAAACTTAGATGGTATTCGTATGCAATTTGTCAGCAGTATAGATACCCTAAGTAATGGCATCAAAAAACAGGTACTCTTGAGTTCCTCTCCCCTATCCAAACAAGAAGGAACCCCTAAAGAAATTGTCTTGGACTTTCCCGAGAAAACTACCCAAGGATATGACAAAGGAAATTTCCCTGTAGCGGTACTCTTGGAAGGGAGTTTCACTTCTGTCTACAAAAATAGGGTAAAGCCCATTCCACAGCTCAAGGACAAGGATGAGAGTGTTCCTACTAAAATGATTGTGGTCTCCGATGGTGATATTATCCGTAATGATATCCAACAGGGAGAACCCATAGAATTGGGATATGACAAGTGGACAAATCAGTTCTTTGACAATAAGGCTTTCTTGCAGAATTGTGTCAATTACCTCTTGGATGATACGGCATTTCTGCAACTGAGAAATAAGAAAGTAACCCTCCCCTTCTTGAACAAAAAAACACTAGAAAAGGAAATAACTTACTGGAAACTAATAGCTTTCATCGCTCCTCTCGTACTACTCAGTGTAATAGGAATAGGATTGAGATTTTGGTATAGGAAACATTTTTCTTAATATTTCGTGAAAAATTTTATAGTTTGCTTTTTTTGAAATACCTTTGCACATATTTTTACTAACGCAAACAACCATCATGAGATTTATAGTATCGAGTTCGTATTTGTTGAAAAAGCTCCAAATCATAGGTGGGGTTATTAATAGTAATAACACTATGCCCATTTTGGAAAATTTTCTCTTTGAATTATCCGAAAACAAATTAGTTGTATCAGCCTCTGACTTAGAGACAACAATCAAGGGAGTGATAGAGGTAGAAAGTACTGACAGTATCAGTATTGCTGTTCCTTACAAAATCTTGATTGATACTCTTAAGACTTTTTCTGAACAAGCACTTACTTTTATTATCAATGATAACAATACCATTGATATAGTTTCTAACAATGGTAAGTATACTCTTGCCTATTTGGACAGCAATGAATTTCCTTCGGTAGTGGAGATAGAGAACGCCTCACAGGTGACCCTTATGGGAGACATCTTGGCTACTGCTATACAAAGTACCTTTTTCGCTACAGGAAATGACGATCTTCGCCCTATTATGAATGGGGTATTCTTCAATTTTACTGAGGAAGGACTTATTTTTGCCGCTACAGATGCACACAAATTGGTAAAATATGAGCGTCAGGATATCAAATCAGACCAACCTGCCGCTTTCGTAATTCCTAAAAAACCATTGAACTTGCTGAAAGGAATTTTGGCAGGCAGTGAGACACAAGTAACTATCGAATACAACGAAAGCAATGCGAAGTTCTCCTTTGACCAGTTGGATTATGTATGTCGCTTGATTGATGGTACTTACCCTAACTATGAAGCGGTAATCCCTAAGGAAAATCCTAACAAACTGATTGTCAACAGAAACCTAATTCTAAACTCTACCAAACGTATTTCTAACTTTGCCAGCAAGGCAACACATCAGATGCGTATCAAAATTGTTGGAAACTCTCTACAAATCTTTGCTGAAGATATAGAATACAACAATAGAGCTAATGAGACAATTCCTTGTAATTATGAAGGAGATGATATGGAAATAGGATTCAATTCTAAGTTCTTTATAGAAATGCTAAGCAATCTCTCTTCCGATGAAATTCTTTTAGAAATGTCCTACTCCAACCGACCTGGAATCCTAACTCCTGCCGACGGATTGGATGAAGGTGAAAAAATATACATGCTCGTGATGCCTACTATGCTTTCCAATGCATAATGGCTCACTCTTATCATCAAAAGCTGTCTTTGTAAGATAGCTTTTTTTGTCCTTATTCCTAATTATTATAATTCTTTTTTATGCAGATATACAAATTTGGAGGCGCTTCTGTAAAAGATGCTGATAGTATCCGCAATGTGGCATCCATTCTTGAAAAGAACCCAAGAAAAGATATACTTATTGTCATCTCCGCCATGGGAAAGACTACCAATGCTTTAGAGGAAGTTGTAGAAAATTATTTCCAACAGAACCAGGAAGGTCTTGCTCAAAGTATTGATAAAGTAAAGGATTTCCATTACCAAATCATCAATACACTTTTTGAAAACAAAAATCACCCTATTTACTGGAAAATAGACGGGCTTTTTGGAGAGATTTCCTCTTTTTTGGAGAGAAACAAATCTCCCAAATATAGCTTTGTATATGACCAAATTGTAAGCTTCGGAGAGCTAATCTCCACCCAGATCATCAGCCATTACCTCAATGACAAGAGCATACGTAACACTTGGCTTGATGCACGTAACCTAGTAAAAACCAATAGTAATTACCAAGAAGGGGAAGTCGATTGGCAAGAGACAGAACGTAGCATTCGAGAGAGCATCAATCCTTCACTGATGTATGTCACCCAAGGATTCATAGGCAGTGACCCCAACTACTTCACCACGACCTTAGGAAGAGAAGGATCTGATTATTCTGCAGCTATCTTTGCCTATTGCCTCAAGGGAGAAAATGTCACTATCTGGAAGGATGTGGCAGGAGTGCTCAATGCCGATCCGAGATACTTTTCACAGACCCAGCTATTGGAGAGAATTCCCTATCAGGAAGCTATAGAACTGGCCTTCTACGGAGCCTCTGTAATCCATCCCAAAACCCTACAACCTCTCCAAAGGTTGGATATCCCACTGAATGTGCGTTCGTTCCTACACCCTGAGCAGGCAGGGAGTTCTGTATGCAATGTCAAGGAGCTATCTCCTAAGATCCCTTGCTACATTCGCAAGCAGCACCAGCACTTACTATCGCTCTCCTCGTTGGATTTTTCTTTCATCGCAGAAGAGAATATCAGTTTTATCTTCAACCTTTTAGCTACTTATCAGATCAAAGTAAGTCTGTTACAAAACTCAGCTATTAGTTTCAACCTGTGTATAGAAGACAAGTATAAAAATCTTTCCTTCCTATTGGAAGATCTAAGCAAGCGCTTCAAGGTCAGTTGCACTGAGAATGTTGTCCTATACACTGTACGCCATGCCCAGCAAGATAGTTTTGACTTCTTAGGGCAGGACAAAGAAATACTCTTAGAACAGTTTGCCCAAAACACCCAACAGAAGATTGTCCGTGATGAAACCCTCATCCTATAGGGGCAAAGTCCACATCAGGAGAGTAGATTAGATAATTCGTTTTTATAAATTGTAAAATAATGTTAAAAATATATTTTTAGCATTATTTTCTTGTTTTTATTTTTTCATATCAAAAAAAGGTCGTAAATTAGCACCTTGAAATAAAAAGTAAATTTTACAATGGTTGAAGGAGAAAAACTCATTCCTATTAACATAGAAGACCAGATGAAGACAGCCTACATTGACTATTCAATGTCAGTGATTGTCTCAAGAGCTTTGCCCGATGTACGCGATGGGCTGAAGCCTGTACATCGTCGTGTACTCTTTGGAATGCACGAGCTTGGCGTACGTAGCAACACCGCTCATAAGAAATCAGCCCGTATCGTAGGGGAAGTACTCGGTAAGTACCATCCACACGGCGATTCTTCTGTATATGACACAATGGTACGTATGGCACAATGGTGGAACATGCGCTATATGCTTGTAGATGGGCAAGGTAACTTTGGTTCTATCGATGGAGACTCTCCTGCAGCTATGCGTTATACCGAGGCAAGAATGCGAAAAATGGCCGAGGATATGCTGATAGATATCGACAAAGAAACAGTAGATCACAGCCTGAACTTTGACGATACCCTACTCGAACCTACTGTATTGCCTACCCGTATCCCTAACCTACTGGTGAATGGATCTTCGGGTATTGCCGTAGGTATGGCTACCAATATGCCACCTCACAATCTTGCTGAAGTAGTCGATGGTATAATCGCTTATCTTGACAATCAAGATATTACCATCGATGAACTGATGGAATATATCAAGGCTCCTGACTTCCCTACAGGAGGAATCATCTATGGCTATGATGGAGTAAAAGAAGCCTTCAAGACCGGACGTGGACGTGTAGTAATCCGCGCTAAGGCTCATTTTGAAGAAGTTAATGGCCGTGACTGTATTGTCGTAACTGAAGTTCCCTATCAAGTGAACCCTGAAACAATGCGTGAACAGACTTCGAACCTTGTCAAAGAAGGCAAACTCGAAGGGCTAGCTGACATCGTAGATCAAACAGGTAAAGGAGGAATGCGCATTGTATACGAACTCAAAAAAGATGCTATTCCCAACGTAGTGCTGAATAACCTCTTCAAACACACAGCATTACAATCCTCCTTCAGTGTCAATAATATCGCCTTGGTCAATGGTCGCCCTCAGCAGCTGAACCTCAAGGACCTAATATATCACTTTGTAGAACATCGTTATGATGTGGTGTATAGGCGTACCGAATATGAACTTAAGAAAGCTAAGGAACGTATTCATATCTTGGAAGGATATATGAAGGTGATGGCTACAGAAGATACTATGGGGAAAGCTATTGAAATCATCCGTTTTCATGACAAGCCCAAAGAGGATTTGATGACCGAGTTCGAGCTTACCGAAATACAAGCTGAAGCTATCTTAGCCTTACAGCTACGTCGTATCAATAAGCTATTAATCCTTCAAACCAAAGAAGAATATGAGCAATTATTAGCACAAATTATTGATTTGGAAGATATCCTTGCTCGCAAAGAACGCCGTACCGAGATTATCAAAGAAGAACTCTTGGAAATAAAATCCAAATATGGAGACGAACGTCGTTCTGTCATAGAATATGCAGGGGGCGATATCTCCATTGAGGATATTATCCCTGATGAGCAAGTGGTTATTACCATTTCCAATGCAGGTTACATAAAGCGTACTTCTATCAATGAATACAAAACCCAAGCACGTGGTGGTGTAGGACAAAAAGCCTCTGCTACTCGTGATAAGGACTTCATAGAGCATCTGTTTATAGGTACCAACCACCAGTATATGCTGTTCTTTACAGAGAAAGGTAAGTGTTTTTGGCTCAGGGTGTATGAGATTCCAGAAGGAGGTAAAAATACCAAAGGACGCGCCATACAGAACCTTATCAATATCGAACCCGATGACCTTGTTAAGGCAGTCATCTGTACCCATGACCTCAAGGAAAAAGACTATACCAATAGTCACTATGTCATCATGGCTACTAAGAAAGGGATTATTAAGAAAACCAGCTTAGAACAATATTCACGTCCACGCCAGAATGGTATCGTTGCCATCACTATCAAAGAAGATGATGAGCTATTAGAAGCACGTCTTACCTCAGGCAACAGCCAAATCATGCTAGCTGTCAAGTCTGGAAAGGCTATTCGCTTCCCAGAGGACAAGGTGAGAGCTGTAGGGCGTAGTGGCTCTGGAGTACGAGGTATCTCCTTGGATAGTGACAAAGATGAGGTAATCGGAATGATTGCCATAGAAAATCCTCTAGAAGAAACCGTATTGGTAGTTTCCGAGAATGGTTATGGTAAGCGTACCTTTATCGATGAACCAGAGACAGGAGAAGCGGTATATCGTATTACCAACCGTGGAGGAAAAGGAGTCAAGACTATTTCTATCACAGAGAAAACAGGTAATCTGGTAGCAATCAAGTCAGTTTTGGAAGAAGACGATCTGATGATTATCAATAAGTCGGGTATGGCTATTCGCCTCCCTGTAAGTGGACTCCGTGTGATGGGACGTGCTACCCAAGGAGTACGCCTTATCAATATCAAAGGAAATGACTCTATTGCGGCAGTAGCAAAGGTTATGAAAGAAGATGAGGATGAAAATACTACCGAAGAGATAGAAAACCCAACAGAAGAATAAATAATTATAAGTTAAATATAAAAATTAAGTTACAATGAAAAAAAGTGTTTTATTAATAGCATCATCACTTTTGGTGGCTACTTCTTTTGCTCAGAAGAAAGAACTTAAAGAGATAAAGAAAGCCATTGAAAAGGATAATTTCTCAGAAGCAGAACGCCTATTAGAAAGCAACAAAAGAGTTGCTCTCTCTACTAAAAAAAGCACTGCAGAATACTATTACTTAAAGGGAGAATTAGGAATCAAAAAAGCGCTTGCTGGAAAAAATGTAGCTACTTCTCTCAAAGAGGCATCCGAGGCTTTGGCTGAAGCGAGAAAGATAGAGAAAAAGACTCCTGCTGAATTAGAAAGCCTAACAGCTAATGTAGCTCGTTTGGCTGCAGATAAAGGGCAAGAATACTACCAAAATAACGACTTCAAGAATGCAGCTATTGCCTTCGAACAGGTATATCGTTTTAGCCCTAAGGATACCCTATTCCTATACAATGCAGCAGAATATGCTACTCAAGCAAAAGAAAGCGAGATGGCTCTACAGTTTTTCTTAGAGCTAAAAGACCTTAAATATGATGGTGCAGAAACACTCTATACAGCTAAAAACAAAGAGACAGGATTGGTAGAAAAATCGGTAGATAAGAATACCCGTGATATGAAGATGAAGACAGGGAACTACACCAATCCATCTCAAGAGAAAGTACCTTCTAAAAAAGGAGAAATTATCCGTAAGATTGCTTACCTATATGTAGAACAAGGCAACAAAGAAGAAGCACTCAAGGCTTTTGCTTTTGCTCGTAAGAACTACCCTAAGGATCCTGAACTAATCATACAGGAGGCCAATGTACACTACCAATTAGGAGATCATGCTAAGTTCGAATCTCTTATGAGAGAAGCAGCTGACCTTCAGCCTGAGAATCCTTATGTACAATATAATATCGGGGTGATGAGTCTACAACAGGGAAAACCTGCTGAGGCAAGAAAATTTTTCCAAAAAACACTCAAATTGGCTCCTGATAATGCCGATGCTGCACTGAACTACGCTTTCACTTATACCGAAGAAGCCAATGGCTTAGTAGACCAAATGAATGCTCTTGGAAATACAACAGAAGACATCAAGCGATACAATGAGCTAAAGGACAACAAAGACAATCTATTCAGATTAGCAGCTGAATCTCTCAATGAGTATGTCAAGAACAATGCTAAAAATCCTAACAAGGAAGTTTTAGAAAATCTCAAAAATATATACTTAGCTATCAATGATATAGAAAACTATAAGAGAATTAAAAATATCCTTGATAAAAAGTAAAATAAGCCTTAGTAAAACTATACAGCCTGAGAAGAGAATCCTCTCAGGCTGTTTTATTTTTAGGGAGTACTAAGTAGCTTAGCCTATCCCAAGACAATAAAAAAAGAGATTGTTTTTTCGACAACCTCTTTTTGTTACTAAACATTATGCACTATGCGGAGAAAGAGGGATTCGAACCCCCGGAGGTGTTACCCTCAACGGTTTTCAAGACCGCCGCATTCGACCGCTCTGCCATTTCTCCAAATGAACCAACCTGTTGTTGAATTCGGGTGCAAAGGTACAACATTTTCCATACACTACAAAGAAAAATCTTACTTTTTTGCATGATTTTTTTACTATTTTATTTATTAAATTGATTTTCAATATATTACAAATGTATGGGAAAAATATTTTAGGAAAATGTTTTTTTATTCAAAAATAAATGCTTAACTTTGTGTGGTTTTAAAAGTAAAAAATAATTGACAATTATGGGAGTAACAGACTCTTTCACTATATTCAATTCTATTTTAGATAATGATTTCTACAAGTTCACCATGCAGTGTGCAGTAGTAAAACTTTTTCCTGCAGTAAAAGGGCGGTATGAGTTTATCAATCGAGGAGGGCATGAGTTTCCCGAGGGTTTTGCCAAAGCCATGCAAGAAGCGGTCAATCATATGAGCCAGCTAAAACTCTCTAAGGAAGAAAAAAAATTCTTAAAAGCCTCTTGTCCTTACCTGAATCCTGCTTATATTGACTTTTTGGAAGGATATAGGTATGACCCTTCTGAAGTCCATATCTCACAGGAAGGAACTGAGCTTAAAGTAAGTGTAGAGGGATATTGGTATAGGACTATTCTCTGGGAAGTTCCTCTTTTGGCAACTATCAGTGAGCTCTACTATAAGCTCACTCATGCAGTAGCTTGGGACGATCAGAAGATAGAGGAGGTGACCTCCCACAAGATACATGATTATGAATCCTTGGATGTTATTTTTGCTGAGTTCGGCACGCGAAGAAGGCATTCGTATCATGTACATGATGTAGTGATGCGTACTCTAACCAAATCACACAGACACAACTTTTCCGGAAGTAGCAATGTACACTTTGCTATGAAGTACCAAGTAAAACCTATTGGTACCCACGCCCACGAATGGTTCATGTTCCATGCCGCCGAATATGGCTTCAAAATGTCCAATGCAATGTCCTTAGAGCATTGGGTGGATGTCTACAGAGGAGACTTAGGAGTAGCTCTATCTGATACTTACACTACGGACGTCTTCTTCAAACAATTCGACACTAAGTTCGCCAAGCTCTTCGATGGGGTGCGCCATGATAGCGGAGACCCTATTGAGTTTGCCAACAAAACCATAGAGCACTATAAAAAGTTTGGCATCAACCCCCTTTCCAAATATATCATTTTCTCAGATGGACTCACTCCTGAAAAGGTAGAGGCCATCACCAAGGCTTGCCGAGGCAAAATAGGCTTCTCCTTTGGGATAGGCACCAACCTTACCAATGATGTAGGTTTGCGCCCTATGAATATTGTCATGAAGCTGACCGAAGTACTTACCTCCGACCACGAGTGGGTCAAGACCGTTAAGCTATCGGATGAACCCAAGAAACATACTGGAGACCCACGAATGATAGAGTTGGCTAAGGAGTTATTACGCATTCACTCATAAGAGAAAAATATGAGCTTTTTAAAGAAAACAAATACCGTTGCTTATACCCTGATGATTATAGGTGTGACACTGCTTTACCTACAGTCCAAAAAGGAATATCGATACTTTCAAGAACAATATGTACTCATGGCAGGGCTTATCCTCGTGGTGATAGGTATCTATATGTTGTCCAAGAAATTATCCTCAAGAGAACACAAATAAGTTAATCGTTTATAATAATTAAAAAACTAAAATTTATGTCAGTATTAAAAATTGGAATCAACGGATTCGGACGTATTGGCCGCTTAGCTTTCAGAGCTATTTCAAAACGTGCCAATGTAGAAGTAGTAGGAATCAATGACCTACAAGAAGTAGATTATATTGCCTATTTGCTCAAGTATGATTCTGTTCATGGTACTTTCCCTTCAGAAGTAAAAACAGAAAATGGAAACCTTGTAGTAGATGGAAAAACCATTCGTATCACTGCTGAAAAAGATCCTAACAACCTAAAATGGAATGAATTAGGAGTAGATGTAGTTCTCGAATGTACAGGACTTTTCACTACATTGGAAAAAGCGCAAGCACACCTGAATGCAGGAGCTAAGAAAGTGGTAATCTCTGCCCCTTCTGCTGATGCACCTATGTTCGTAATGGGAGTAAACCATAAGAGCGCAAAAGCTACCGATACTATCGTATCCAACGCTTCTTGTACTACCAACTGTTTGGCTCCTATTGCCAAAGTTATCAATGACAGTTTTGGTATAGAAGAAGCTCTTATGACTACTGTTCATGCTACTACTGCTACTCAGCTTACTGTAGATGGCCCTTCTAAAAAAGACTGGAGAGGAGGACGCTCTGCTCTTATCAACATTATCCCTTCTTCTACAGGTGCAGCCAAAGCGGTAGGTAAAGTAATCCCTGAACTCAATGGTAAGCTCACTGGTATGGCCTTCCGTGTACCTACTGCCGATGTCTCTGTAGTGGATTTGACCGTGAAGACTAAAAAAGCAACTTCTCTTAAAGAAATCAACGAAGCTATGAAGAAAGCTTCCGAAGGAGAACTTAAAAATATCTTAGGTTATACTGAAGAGCTTGTAGTATCTCAAGATTTTGTAGGCTGTACCAACACCTCTATCTATGATGCAAAAGCAGGTATCGAGCTTAACGATCACTTTTTCAAGGTAGTTTCTTGGTATGATAACGAAGCTGGCTATTCTAACAAATTGGTAGATTTAGCTCAACATGTAGCCTCTCTATAATTTATTAAAAAGACGTATGCTTTCAAGAAAAAACATGCGTCTTTTTTTAAATCAAATAAGATATAATTAACTAAATACTTTTAAAAATGATTTTTATAGTAGATAGTGGTGCTACCAAAGCCGATTGGACAGCACTGAACGAAAAAGGAATGAAAGAGTTTGGTACCCAGACTCTTGGTCTTAACCCAGAGGTACTTACCGAGGAAATTGTTATGGAGCGACTCACTACTAATGAGCAACTCAATGATAACCGTAAGCGTGCCCGCCATGTATATTTCTATGGAGCGGGGTGTGGTACAGAGCGCTTGTGTACCTTCCTTCACGCTATTTTACAACGCTTTTTCTCCAATGCTACCATTGTAGTTAAGGAGGATACTTATGCCGCCGTACACGCTACCACTGCTGACGGAGAAAAGGCCATTGTAGGAATCTTAGGAACAGGAGCTAACTGTTCTTACTGGGATGGAAAAAAACTCCACCAAGCAGTGGATTCTTTGGGCTATTCCCTTATGGACGAATGTAGTGGGAACTTCTTTGGAAAGAGGCTAATTGTAGACTATTATTTCAAGATTATGCCAGAGCACCTCAGAAACAAGTTCGAACATGAATATGAGCTCAACTCCGATGTTATCAAGTCTCATCTATACAAATTACCCAATCCTAATAGCTATCTAGCTACTTTTGCACGCTTCTTGGTAGAGAACAAGAATGATGATTATTGTCAGAAAATTATCCGCGAAGGACTGCAACTCTTCATTGATCACTGGGTGGTACAATATGAAGCTCGTAAGGAAGTACCTATCAATTTTGTAGGAAGTATCGCTTTCTATTTACAAGATATTGTAAAAGAAGTATTCGCTCAGAACAACCTCAAGATAGGTAAAATCCTTCGTAAGCCTATAGACGGATTGGTGGAATATCATCTACTTCACAGAAAAATCAAATAAATACCAACCTCAAAATCAATAATGAAAGATTATATTATTGTAGGATTTGGTTTTGCAGGTAGCTCTTTGGTACACTTGCTTGAGAAAAACCAGAAATCCTTTGTTGTATTCAATGATAATCCTGCTCCTGTAACCACCGTTGCAGGAGCTATGTTCAATCCTATAATTCTCAAGCGCTTCACTCCTGTATGGAAAGCTCAGGAGCAGATGACCTTACTCTTACCTTTCTTCCGTGAAATAGAGAAAAAATTACAGACCTCTTTTCTCTATAAGGTACGCGTGTTGAGAAAATTCACCTCTGTCGAAGAAAAAAATAATTGGTTTGTAGCCTCTGATAAGCCTATTCTCTCAGAATACCTCTCCACAGATATTTTACAAGAGGTATCTCCTTACATAAAAACTCCTTTTGGTGTAGGAGAAGTCCTACATACAGGCATGGTTAATACCCGAATTTTGATTCCAGCCTATAGGGAAAAGCTACTCAAGGAAGAGAAACTTTTAGAAGAAAAATTTGATTATGATGCCTTAGAATTTTTAGAAGAAGGGGTACGATATAGAGGAATTACAGCCAAGCGTATTGTCTTCTGCGAAGGATATGGTATGGTAGAAAACCCTTTCTTTAGGGCCTTACCTATGGTTGGCAGTAAAGGAGAATTATTAAATTTTGAAGCAGATATGCTACAATTGGAGGGTGTAGTGAAGTCCGATGGCTTTATTGCTCCCTTAGGAGGAAATGCCTTCAAAATAGGGACTACCTATGACAATGATGACAAAGACCCCTCCCCTACTTCTGGAGGTAGAGAAATCCTAGAACAGAAGCTACGCCAGCTCATTTCCTGCCCCTATCATATTACAGGACAAGTAGCAGGAATTCGCCCTACTGTAAGGGATCGCCGTCCTTTAGTAGGAGTACACCCCAAGTATAAAAATTTATTCATACTTAACGGATTGGGAACACATGGAGCTCTCTTAGCTCCTTATACAGCTACAGCCCTCTATGACTTTATAGAAGAAGGAAAGCCTTTGGACAAAGAGATGAATATTGTTCGCCATTATCATTACTTCGAATAAGCAAATACAAAAATAAAACAAGAGGCTGTCCCCAAAAACAGCCTCTTGTTTTTTTAATGAAGAATGAAAAGTGAAAAATGTACCCAAGAAAACACTCTTTGTTTTTCATTCTTCTCTCTTCGTTCTTCTTTTTTCTGTAAAACTACTTAGGATAAGCAATTCTTAAGTGGTATATATTAAAGAGTTTTTCCTTAAGAACTTTCTTGATCTTCTCAATATCCTTGAAAGTAATATCTGCATTGAGAAACTGACGTTCTTCTATCTGTCTTTTTACGATATTCTCCACTAGGGTATCAATGGCATCAGTGGTAGGATTGACTAAACTCTTAGAGGCGGCCTCCACTGAATCAGCCATCATCAGAATAGCAGTTTCCTTAGAGAAAGGAATAGGTCCTGAATAGCGAAAATCTTCCTCAGCAAAAGATTCTCCAGAGTCTATTTGCTTTTTGTAGAAATAATAAATCAAGCTATTGCCATGATGAGTACGGATAAAATCGATGATACGATCAGGAATATTATTCGCCCGAGCCATTTCTATCCCATCTATGACATGGTTTTTGATGATCTTGGCACTCTCTATAGGTGTGAGTTCATCATGTGGATTGACAGATGTTTTCTGATTTTCAGTAAAGTAGAGAGGATTTTTCATCTTTCCTATATCGTGATAAAGAGCCCCTACCCTCACCAGCATTGCATTAGCACCAATCGCCAATGCACTGGCCTCGGCTAAGTTGGACACCTGCAAAGAATGTTGGAAAGAGCCAGGTGCCTTTTCTGAAAGCTCCCTCAATAACTTATTATGGGTATCGGAAAGCTCCAGCAGAGAGACATTGGATACCAAACCAAATATTTTTTCATACAGATATGTGAGAGGCTGTACGAAGAGCGTCAAGAAACCATTAAGAATAAAAAGCCCCAAGGTAGGGTAATGAATATCCCGTAAGCTACCGGTAGAGATCATCAGTTGGCATAGATATGTCACTATATAAGCTACTACTATATAGGTAATCATCATAAAAAGATTGATTCTATAATGCATCCCCTTAGTATCAAGCAGAAGTACGCCTGCTACAACCACATTGGTATAGATAAATTGGAAGCTATTAGGTACAATAAAGCCAATAAGAATCAACGTGATTATGTATAGGAACATTCCTACACGCTGGTCAAAAAAGGCTTTCATCACTATAGGAAAAATACATATAGGCAATGCATTGATATAATCTGCATTGATCCTTGCTGTCCACGAAACACCTGCTACAAAAAGCAATACAGTGGTGAATATAAGCGTCACTATATTATTGTTGGTGAACATTTCCTCTTTGAAGTGATACAAATAAAGCAAGATCATACTCACCAGCATAGCCACAATAAGGACATACCCCATAAGGGAGAATATTGTAAGATTCTCCGAACTATTTAGTGCATATTCTTTCTGTAAAGAGACAAGCATCGTGAGCCTATCTCCTGTGACAAGTTGTCCCTTTTCTATAATCAGCTGTCCTTGCTTTACCACCCCACGCGAATGGACAATCCTCTTGAGGTTCTCCTCCAGTGCTCGCTGCGTAAAATGCTCATCTACGAATATATTTGGCAGGATCACTTCCGAGAAGATAGCATAATAAGTATCCAAATGCTCTTGGTAAAATGCTCCCTTAAAATAGTTATGAATTTCCTCCTTGGTCTGATTGAGAAAGAAGAAATCATGTATACTAAAAGTAAACACCTCATTTCCCTCTACCAAGAATATCTTCTTATCAGTAACCTCCTGAGAGGAGTAGAAAACCCCATGATGATAAGCCTTTTTTAAGAAATCTTCCCCTTTTTGTAAGAGTTTTTCTCGCTGAGGAGCCTCCACTGTAGCGAAATAAGAAAGGGCTTTCTGGTAGTAATTCTTCCGAGCAGCCCCCAGAAGGGTGGTATCCTTAAAGAAATAAGTAGGCGATTGCTCCTTAATTAGTTCTTTTTCTCGAGCCAATTCCTCATTGGTCTTCTTTAGGGTAAAGTCGAAGGGAGCATATAAGGAAGGGTGTAGCCATGGTTTACCCGCTTGGAACTCATAGGAGAACTTGCTCCCTTTGGGCAGAAGAAGGACAGTCACAGCCACTACAACTATTGCCAAAAAGAGCTTGTATAGTAGCCCTTGTTTAGCATAGAGTTTGTACCAAAAATGCTTTATTTCCATAATATAAGTGAGATTAGAATGTATGGGTTAATCTCTTAATAGTGGCAGAGTGGAACAACGTAGAAGTCCCTCCTGCTTAGAGATTTCTGCATATGGAATTCGCTCTACAGTGAACCCATTGTCCTGAAGCCACTCATTCAAGCGAGTAAAGTTTCGTTCTGTCACCACTACATCTGGTGCTATGGAGAAGACATTGCTGAACATCTGATACATTTCTTCTCGTTCTATATGAAAGAGATTTTCACGCCCAAAAAGTTCTACCAGATACTCATAGTCCGCCTCCTGACGGAAACCACCCTTGTAAATAATCCCTTGGTGAGTACCTACTGGTTGGAAACAACAATCCAAGTGAAGAGCATTGTCTCGAGGATCTTTGGACTTGACTAAGTCAAACTCTTTCACTATCTTGTTGGGGAACAACTCTTTGAGAAATTCTACCCCAGCCATATTGGTACGAGCGGTTTTATATTTTTGATAATCAGCTCCTTTGTAAGTTCCCACTAAAATATGGTCATTCCAAGGCATCACATCTCCTCCTTCAATATGTACCTGTGTAGGAGGTACTACATAGGAAGCTGCTGGGATTTGCTTTACGATGTACTCAATGGCTTGGAACTCATTTTCACGCTCTGGAAGGATATTAGCCTTGATAAATTTGTCTTCTATGACAAAGCCAATATCACGGGTAAAAATCTGGTTACAATCCTCTATAAGTTCAGGGCGATATACCTCTACCCCATACTTTGTGAGTACCTGAGCAAAAGCCTCCATTTCAGTAACCATATCAGCCTCTACCGGATAAGTACCTGCAAGTATGTGTTCTAAGGATTTAGGGTCATATGCGTCCTGGGCAGTAGGGGTAGGGCCATTGCTCTGAGCGGTACCCAAGACAACCGCTCGCAAGCGATTCGTCTCGTTCTTTACTTGTATTTTCATTATGGTTAATTTTGGTGCAAATATACGGAAAATATATGAGAATATTTATTTGGTAAAAAAAAGAAAAAATTATATCTTTGCCTGCCTAAACAATAATTTTCAATACCGTGAAAAAATATATTACTTTACTATTGCTATTGCTCTCTTGCACTGTGAGTATGGCACAAATTACTGTTGGGATAAGGCTCAATAATCCATTAGTCTATGGTTCTTCTATTTCTCCCTTATATAATGAAGATGGGAAAAAATTCAGCACCTATGGGAATTGGGGCGTTTTCAATTCAGGCGTCTTTGCTCGGATTCCTCTCAAAGAAAAGCATTGGGTATTACATACTGAACTTCTATATAAGAATGAGGGAACTCATCTCAGTGGCTTCGATGTTCCCGATAAGGATAGAGGGCCTTATTATAGAGAAAGCCTCTATGAAGAAAAAAGACATTTTTCCCTCCAATATATAGATGCTCCTTGTCTGCTACAATGGGAAGGCAAGCGTATGTTTAGAGGATACCTACAAGCAGGTTTTTCTCTCAAATTCTTAACCCATGCCTCCTATACTAATGGTTGGTTTAATGCCCCTGATGAGAATGTAACCCCTCATTTTAACCGACTTGTTCTTACAGGGCAAGTAGGGGGCGGTGTACTCTGGGACATCAAGCGAGTAATGATCACCGCCGATATGCGTATGTCCTGGAATCTTACTCCTATCACAGGCCATCTAGTTCGTGGGGTTGATTTTAGTGAAAGTACGGGCTATTCTCTCTCGCTGATCTCCATTGGTGTAGGGTACAAGCTGGGATATAAGAAGAAATAACACCAAACGATGAAACAACACGAAGAAGTCATCAAGGTTTTGGAAGAAAATGGAGGGTGGGCTACCCTTGGTTTTCTCTATCATAAGGTGGATACCTCTGGGTGGAAAACTAAAACACCCTTTGCCACCATAAGGCGAATTGTTCAGGACGAACGCTTCTTTTTCAAAATAAAAGCAGGACTATGGGCACTGAAAAGTCATAAAGAGCAGCTTTTAGAGAAATTTGAATTAGAAGTATCCACTAAGAAAGAACAGGATTTTTCTCATTCTTACTTTCAAGGATTGTTGATTGAAATCGGAAACCTCAAGGGATATCATACTTATATTCCTCCTCAGGATAAGAACAAATTATTCCTTGATAGAAAATTAGGTAGTGTATCTTCCTTGGATCAGATATTAGATTTCACCTATCCTGAAGTAATCAAAAGAGCCAAAACAGTAGACGTGATCTGGTTCAATGAGCGAAAATTTCCACATGCTTTTTTTGAAGTAGAACACACTACAGATATACAAAATTCATTACTCAAATTCAACGAATTACAAGATTTCTATACTAAGTTCTATATTCTTAGTGCAGTAGAAAGAAAACGAGAATTTGAACAGAAAATAGCCTATATTTCCTTCAAGAATATAAGAGACAGAGTATCTTTCATTGATTATGATTTTGTAGTGAACCTACATACCAAGAGTTTTGAATTAGCTAAAATAGGACAATTATAAAACAACTATAGAAAACACACATGGAACCCATAGATTTTAACAAACCCATTACTGAATACGGAGACGATAATATACAAACCCTCGAGTGGCAGGAGCATGTACGTATGCGCCCTGGTATGTATATAGGGAAGCTCGGCGATGGTTCCTCTGCCGATGACGGGATCTATATCCTACTGAAAGAGGTCATTGACAACTCCATCGACGAATTTGTTATGGGGGCAGGCAAGCAGATAGAGGTACGTATAGAGGACAACAAGGTTTCTGTACGTGACTTTGGGCGAGGTATTCCCTTAGGAAAGGTGGTAGATGTAGTCTCAAAAATGAATACAGGAGGAAAATATGACTCTCGCGCTTTCAAAAAGTCGGTCGGGCTCAATGGGGTAGGTACCAAAGCTGTCAATGCGCTTTCGTCCTACTTCTATGTGGCTTCTGTGCGCGATGGACAGAAGAAAAGTGCATCCTTCTCCTTAGGAGTCCTACAGGAAGAATCTCCCTTGGAAGCCTCCAATGAAAGACGAGGTACCTTGGTGGAATTTGTCCCTGATGGCACCATCTTCAAGAACTACAAATTCCGCTCAGAGTATGTAGTGAGAATGCTCAAAAACTACACCTACCTCAACCCTGGACTGGTGATCGTATACAATGGAGAAAAATTCTTCTCTGAGAATGGACTAAAAGACCTGCTTTTGGAGGATAACAATGAGGAAGACTTTGCTTACCCTATTATCCACCTCAGAGGGGAAGATATTGAAATTGCTCTTACCCATAGTCAAAGCCAATACAGTGAACAATATTACTCATTTGTCAACGGACAGAATACCACTCAAGGAGGTACTCACTTAGCTGCCTACCGTGAAGCTATTGTAGCCACCTTGCGCAACTATTACAACAAACCGTATGATGCCTCGGATATTCGTAAGTCAATCATTGGGGCTATCTCTATCAAGGTAATGGAACCTGTTTTTGAGAGTCAAACCAAGACAAAACTCGGTTCCACTGAAATGGGAGATGGCTTGCCTACAGTGCGTACCTATATCACCAATTTCGTACAAAAGCACTTGGACGACTACCTACACAAGCAGCCAGAGATTGCTGAAGAGATCCAAAAGAAAATCCTTCAAGCAGAGCGAGAGCGTAAGGAGCTTTCCGGCATTCGCAAACTTGCTCGCGATCGAGCTAAAAAAGTAAGCCTGCATAACAAAAAGTTGCGTGACTGTCGTATTCATCTCACTGATAGCAAGCATGAAAAAGCCCTTGAGAGTACCCTCTTTATTACTGAGGGAAACTCTGCATCGGGATCTATCACCACCTCGCGCGATGCTAATACTCAAGCAGTATTCTCCCTACGTGGAAAGCCGCTGAACTCTTTTGGAAAAACCAAAAAAATTGTCTATGAGAATGAAGAGTTCAACCTCCTACAAGCGGCCTTGGATATAGAAGATTCCATAGAAAATCTGCGGTACAACAATATCGTTCTTGCGACCGATGCCGATGTAGATGGGATGCACATTCGCCTGCTACTCATCACCTTTTTCCTTCAGTTCTTCCCCGAACTGATTAAGGAAGGACATGTATATATCCTACAAACACCCCTATTCCGTGTACGCAATAGCAAAGAAACTATCTACTGTTATTCAGAAGAAGAACGTATTGCTGCCATAGAAAAGCTCAAAAACCCAGAGATCACTCGATTCAAGGGATTGGGAGAAATTTCTCCTGATGAATTCAAGCACTTTATTGGTCAGGATATGCGCCTTGACCCTGTGATGATGGATAAGGCCATGAATATAGAGAAATTATTAGATTTCTATATGGGGAACAACACTCCCGAACGCCAAGATTTTATTATCAATAACCTCAAATACGAGGTATAACTAAAGCAAATCCCCACAAGCAACTCATATATACTTGTGGGGATCTTCTTTGTAATCTTTATTCTACTTATCAATATCAATACTATCTCTAATAGGAATAAATATTCTTTCCTTCGAAAATTCAGTCAAAGTCCAGAACCTAATGAAAAAGTAAAAAAGATAGAAAAACCTAACTCTCAATCCTTCCAATTACCCTAAAGTTACCGTCCCTCGTGTAATCCAAATCACCTATCGCAATGCTAATGCCATTCTTAAAGCTTTAGGATTGTCCTATTGATTTCTAAAAGTACCTCCCCAAATATTATCTTCTATGCTTTTGAAAGAAATTGAACTTTACTATAAAGTTCAATTTCTTTCTATATTGGTATATTCTTACCCCTAAAACAAATAAAAATAAAGGAATGATATTGAATAAAGAAAAAAAAGAAAACATCATACACCCTATAAGTAACAAAGGAGCATATAAAAGAAGCATTATTACATCTATTAATATAAAATAGGTTTTATCTTCTATATCATAATGATAAAAATAGGGTTTCCCTTTCTTTTCCTTATACAAAAAATAAGGAATAAGGATATATAACAATATAGAAATATAAAAATAGGTCTTGAATAGAAAAGGAATATCTATGTCTTCAAAAAACAGAGATTGTGCCAATGAATATGGAATTGTTCTAAAAAAAGCAATTATATAATGCGGGGTAGAAATACTAAGCCCTCCTGTACCAGGCATCGCAACAAAAGCTGTTGTAGCAAATACACTATTATAACATAAAAATAGTAGGAGAACTATATAAATATTACATCTTATATTTATATTGAGATTTTTCATATTTTTAATTTTCAATTATACAAAATCATTTTGAAAGATTTAAAACAATGATATCCAGCAGGATAACATCTTTAACATTGATACAATACATCAATAAGTTTATATTATATAAAGAAACTCTCAATCTAAAAGCCTCTATTATTTAAAATTCACAACGGGTAAGTACTAATTATTTTCCATTACATTGATTGATAAAGAGTTGAAACTTTAGTAACCCATTCAACATATCTCCCCTATTTAACTAACTTACTGGCGAAAAAGTAAGACAATTCAAATTCATTTTCTCCCATTCCTTTTTTATTTCTTCAGAAACAAAAATACTCTTTTCACTATCCACACAGAGCAAATCTTTGGTAAGTGTAGCTATTTTCAAAGGATCAAAAACAGTATCAAGAAAAATATAACTCTTCTTCGCTTCATCTCTTATCTTAAAGTATGATTTCTCCCAATTAATACATTCTTCTGTTTGTAGGAAGTTGATAATCTTATAATTGTGTTTTATCTCTTTGTCATCAGTATTAAAGAGCTTAAAAGACAATAATTGTATCCCCTCACTTATCTTAGAATTTTGCAAAATAACATCTTGGAATCTTTCACTTAACAAGTAAATCCCAAAATAAGGAGTCATAATATCTTGATCAAAGAATAATTTTTCTTCTCCATACATCTTAAAATTAATGTAATCAAAGGATTCTTCTAATTGCATTCCATAATTGATTAACCAACGATTATCCTTAAGATCCATCATTTCCAACATAAAATTCTCTTCCGTAATATCTTTACTGTAACTTTTTATTATATAATAACTCATAAGACTATTTCTTACATTTCATTTTAGCACTCATACCCCCCTATAATACATTTCTTGTAGCTTGTCAACAAGTGGCAAATATACAATAAATTATACCAATATACAATAAAAAAATCCCTAACCATAAGGTTAGAGATTTGTTTTTATAGATATTTCTTACAACACATCTATCACATTAGAGAGGCGCTGGGTGATTTCCTCAATAGAGCCAATACCATTGATAGGATGGTATTTGCCCTGTTTTTTATAGAAGTCAATCAGTGGAGCAGTTTTTTGGTTGTATTCGACAAAACGGTTGCGGATCTTGCCTTCGTCTTGGTCATCGGAGCGACCGCTTACTTTACCACGCTCTACTAATCTTTTGATAAGCTCCTCATCGTCCGCATCGAGGGCAAGGGTAGCACTGATGGACATTTGTTTGGAGGCCAAGAAAGTATCCAAGGCTTCTGCTTGAGCAATGGTACGAGGGAAACCATCAAAGATAAAGCCTCCTGCATTGGGGTTCTTTTCTATTTCTTCTTGAAGTATTTTGATGGTTACCTCATCAGGAACCAACTGACCTTTGTCCATATAGGATTGAGCTAATACCCCCAACTCGGTACCATTCTTTAAGTGGTGGCGGAACAAATCCCCTGTGGAGATGTGTACCAATCCGTATTTTTCTTTTAGGAAAGCGGCTTGTGTCCCCTTTCCAGCTCCTGGTTTGCCAAACAAAACCAAATTCTTCATGTTTTCTATATTTAATTGATATATTTCAGGGAGATTTCGTCCCAGTTCGTCATAATCCAATCCATATCCTACGATAAATCGGTTTGGGATAGAGAATCCTATATGGTGTACCGCCAAATCCTTCTTATAAGCCTCAGGCTTGAAGAAAAGAGTTACTATCCGTAAGGATGCTACCTTCTTGTCCGCAAAGAAGTTATATATTTCCTCCAAGGTATTTCCAGTATCTACAATATCTTCTATGACCACTACATCACGCCCTTCTATATCAAAAGGAAGCCCAAAGAGTTGCTTTACTTTGTGGGTGCTTTGTAGTCCCTCATAGGAGGAAAAACGTACAAAAGACACCTGGCAATCCCCTTGGTAAGCGCGAATAAAATCCGAAGCAAACATAAATGATCCATTGAGGATAGAGATGAAAAGGGGTGTTTTCCCTTGCATTTGTTCCTCTACCTCCTTGGCAAGCCTTTCTACCTCTGTAGCTATTCTCTGAGCTGAGAGATAGGGACGGAACTCCTTATCAAGTATCTTAATTAGCATAAATATTTTTTTAAAGCTACAAAGGTATAATTTTTTTGTCATATAATAATACTTTTTTTTATATTTTTTATTTCTGAGGAATAATTTGTTTTTACGATAGGGATTTACTAACTTTGCCCTCGCTAAAAAAACAGCTTTGTACGCAATTATAGATATAGAGACCACTGGAGGAAAGATGGGAGAAGAGGCTATTACGGAGATTGCTATCTATCGTTTTGATGGACAAAAGGTGACCGACCGCTTCATCTCACTGATCAATCCAGAGAAAAAAATAGACGATTTTGTGGTACGACTCACAGGGATTTCCAACAAAACAGTGCGTCAGGCACCTAAGTTTTATGAGGTAGCCAAGCGTATTGTGGAGATTACCGAAGATTGCATTTTGGTTGCCCACAATGCCTCTTTTGATTATCGAGTACTGAGTTTAGAGTTTCGCAGGTTAGGTTTTGATTATCAGCGTAGTACTCTCTGTACAGTGGAGATGTCCCAGCGACTACTGCCCGATGAACCTTCTTACAGCCTGGGAAAGCTCACCCGATCCTTAGGGATTCCTTTGCTCAATAGGCATCGTGCCAATGGAGATGCTATGGCTACAGTACACCTTTTCAAGCTTCTTTTGGATAGGGATACACAAAAGATAGCCCTCAGTGAGTTTGTCAAGCAAGACCTCTCTCCCCTACCCATGCATCTGCTTTCCATGCTCGATGGACTACCCAACCAATTGGGAATCTATTACCTATATGATAAGAAGGGAAAGCTCTTGTATATGTCCAAAAGTAAGAATATCCGCAAACGTGTCAATGAACACTTTACAGGTGAGGGAAAGAGAGATATTTTTCTACAACAGCAAGTAGGAAAGGTCATGTATGAACTTACAGGGACAGACTTAATAGCAACCCTCAAGCAGGAGGAAGAACACAAACACATAACCGTTCATTTCAAAACAAAGAAGAAGAAAAAAACCTTTCCCTTTGCCTTGGTCTCTCATAAGGATAAGCGGGGTTACTTATGCCTTTCGGTGGAATTAAGGACGCCTAAACAAGAGGCTTTGGCTATCTTTGAAAGTCAGGAAGAGGGGCTTAACCTACTCTTTGAGATGACCGAACGCTATGAGCTCTGCACCAAGCTTAATGGCTTTTCTCAGGCACGTACCTATTGTTACAACCACTCTATAGGTAAGTGTGCAGGGGCTTGTATGGGCGACGAAGCTGTAGAGGATTACAACCAAAGAGTACATCAAGCCCTCGAGCACTATACACTTACAGGAAGAACTTTTGTCATCATGGATAAAGGGCGTAGTGTTCAGGAGCGCAGTGTCATCTACATAGAAGAAGGGCGCTTGAGAGGGTACGGATTCATAGAACTGAACTATCAGCTCTCGAAAAAAATCCTCCAAAAACTCATTCTCCCTATCGAGCACACGCCAGAGAAAGCACATCTTTTGGAATATTACCTGAGAAAGCACCCCTTTGCAAAACAAATTCCTATAAAAGATTAACATCTTTTGCCTCTGTACCATTTTTTTTATGTACCTTTGCCCCTAAAAACAACGATAACTGATGAAGAAACGTACAATTCTGAATTTATTGCTTTTTGCTTTTATTGCCTCCTTCTTCGTAACCAACTTAGGTTATGAATCCAAGATCCTCTTACAGAGATTGTTTGCATCCTCTGTGGAGATTTTGCCCAAGGACAAACAATATAGTATAGACCCTGATTGGACTCTCAAGGATAGGGATAACAAGCAGTTTCCCTTCACTCGCTCAAATGGTAAGGTGAAGTTTGTTTATTTCTTTTCCTCATGGCGAGCTATGAGTATAGCTGACCTTATTGGGGTACAAAAACTCTATAATAAATATCACCAAAAGGTTGATTTCTATATCATTACTAACGAGCTTCCTGAGCCTGTAGAGCAGAAACAACAAGATCGAAAGTTCACTTTCAAGGTCACTTATCTTATTCAAGAAGTGAAAATGCCTTTTGACCCAGAAAAAATTCCTTCGGGGTATATCATAGATCAGAATAATAAAGTTGTCGCTCAGGGATTTGGCAACACCCGCTGGAATAGTGACAAGGTACATGAGTGCATTGACCATTTGCTTAACTAAAGAATTTATCAAAAACGTAAAAATACCTAAGTTATGGAAAAAATAAAAGCCTATCTCTCCTCTTTGATGCAGAACAAGAATGTTCGCTTCTGGGGATTTCAACTTTTTTTAGCTTTCTTGCTGATCTTTGCGCTTATATATATTACCCTTCTTTCGCTTGATAGCTGGACAAGGCATGGCGAGTTTGTCGTAGTGCCTGACCTAACACCCAAGATGAGTGAAAAAGGAGGGAAAGTAGAGAAAGTCCTTACCCTAAGTGAAGCACAGGAACTGTTAGAAAAAAATCATTTACGCTATGAAGTGATTGATTCAGCGGCTTATGACCCAAATCTCCCCAAATATGCTGTGGTAAGCCAAACCCCTGAACCCAATGAAAAGGTAAAAAAAGATAGAAAAATATACCTAACACTCAATCCTGCCAATTATCGCAAGATCACTGTGCCCAATGTGATACAAATGCCACTCTCTACCGCTGAGGATAACCTAAAATCCGCTAAGTTCCAAGTGGGAAAGATTACCTATGTCAATAATATAGGTAAGGATATGGTGCTCCAGATGTTCTATAGGGGAAAAGAAGTAAAACCCAGAACCCTCGACAAGGACGGGAAAAAAGTACTCTATGAAGGAGATAAGCTCTTGGAAAACTCCAAAATAGATATAGTCTGTGGTAATGGCTTCGATGCCTCCAACCCCGACGCAACCCTCCCCAATGGTGATACTTCCAATACAGGAGATGGAAAAGACAACGGAGGCATTGATTTTTAATTAGTTAGAAAATAGTATAGGTTACAGATAAACCTTTTTTCAACATACAAAATATATAAAGAAAAAAATTGTATTTTTACCCCTTAAAAAGATAGCTTTATGAAAAAAATATTATTATCCATACTCTGCGTAAGTCTCTATGCTTGCCAAGAGAGTAAACCCGCAGAACCCGAAGTGACTCAGGAAGAGCAAGAACAAAAAATGGCGGCAGAACGTTTTGAGGCCTTAGGAAAGGAATTGGACGAAAATCCTTCCTTCAAAGAGTGTGAGGACATTGCCACTAAGGACGAAAAACTCAAGTGCTTCACTGGAAACCTCTCCAAGCTTTACCAAGAAATGCTCAACAGCCAAAAATTGGCCATCGGTGATGCACTTTCGGATACGGTTAAAGTAACCCTACTGATCAACAACGAAGGTATGATTAGTGTAAAAGAAGTCGAAATGTCCGAGAAAACCAAAGAACTTCTTCCTTCCTTAGAAGACTTGTTAAGGAGCGAAACAGAAAAGTTTCCTCCTATTATTCCAGCTAAGAAGAATCAAGTAAATGTATCCTCTGAGTTTGTACTTCCTCTGGTGATTGATGTAAAATAAAAACCTATGCCTAAAATACTATTAGTAGAAGATGAGGCTTCTATCCGACGGGTATTGGGCAGTATCCTGAGTGAGGAGGACAAGAGTTATGAGGTAACAGAGGCCAGCAATGGTCAGGAAGCCATGGAGAAAATTCGTGAAACAGCCTATGACTTGGTGCTCTGTGATATCAAAATGCCCAAGAAAGATGGCTTAGAAGTACTCTTGGAAGCTAAAGCGCTCTACCCTACCCTTAGGGTAGTGATGATCTCTGGACATGGCGACTTGGAAACAGCTGTACAAGCGATGAAAATGGGAGCTTTTGACTATATAGCCAAGCCACCTGACCTGAATCGCTTACTCACTACTGTACGCAATGCCCTTATGACACCCCAGCCCCAAGAGGAAGAAAAGCCCAAAGCTACAGGGAAGACAACCAAGAAGACCACTACCTCTGATATAATGATTGGAGAAAGTGCTCCCATCCAAAAGATCAAATCAATGATCGAAAAGGTAGCTCCTACCGATGTAAGAGTACTCATCACAGGTCCTAATGGTTCTGGTAAAGAGCTCGTTGCCCGTGCCCTGCACCAAGGTAGTGAGCGTGCCTCACAGCCTATGGTAGAGGTCAATTGTGCCGCTATCCCTTCTGAACTGATAGAAAGTGAACTCTTTGGACATATCAAAGGCTCTTTCACTTCGGCTGTAAAAGACCGAGTAGGTAAGTTCGAAGCAGCAGACAAGGGTACCATCTTCTTGGACGAGATTGGTGATATGAGCCTCTCGGCACAAGCCAAGGTGCTACGTGCCCTACAGGAGAAGAAAATCACCAAAGTAGGAAGTGAAAAGGATATTTCAGTAGATGTACGAGTAATTGCTGCTACCAACAAAGACCTCAAACAGGAAATTGCTCAAGGACGCTTCCGAGAGGACTTGTACCACCGCTTGGCTGTTATTCTTTTGGAAGTACCTTCACTGAACCAGCGGCGAGATGATATTCCGTTATTAGTTAGCTATTTCACGGATAAAATCAATGAGGAACAAGCCACCAGTAAAAAATTCCAACCCAAGGCTATAGAACAGCTCCAGCAATATGATTGGACAGGGAACATTCGAGAGTTGAGAAATGTAGTGGAACGCCTGCTAATCCTCTCCGAAGGAGATGTCACTATAAAAGATGTAAAAGCTTTTGGTGGCAAAGAATAATAAGTAAAAACATAAAAGAGGCTACCTGAAAAGGGTAGCCTCTTTTTCATCTATTACATCAACAAATTAAAAAAGCTTAAAAGAAACGGTGAGTAAAAGGTTATCCAAAGTATTGTCTACCTGTACCCTATCACTATTGGTCGCATAGTAAAGTCCCTGTTGGTGGGTTCGTGTAGCACGGTCATAGGAGAGGTCAAAGCGCAATCCAGAGAACGATAAGCCAAGCCCTCCAGAGAATCCATAGAGGTCGTCCATAGGACGATCCTGACCGAGGTTTTTGAAATAACTTCTTTTATAAGGACTTTGTTCATAGCGTGTTCCCGCTCTGAAGAACAAATGAGTTGTTTTACCTACTGGTAAGCGGTATTCCGCTCCAAAACGCAAGGAAGAAGTATCGCCCAATAGATCTTGGATCACAGTATTTTCTGATCTGAGATTATCGGTGGTAAAGCGCATATTTCCATACCCCTTATAGGTATAATCCCCACTTACGATCAGCTGCTTGTTCCACACCCAGCTAAGCCCCACTGTCCAAGCACCAGGGGTACGGAATTGGTATTTTTCGTAAATATTAGTTACATTTGGTGTAGCGGGATAGGTTCTATTGTCAGAGGTATTTGTCCACAGAGCCTGTGAGGTCTCATCTTGTAGCGTATACCAAGTAGGAGAAGTATAGCTAAGACCTATACGCACTCCCTCATACACCTCAGCGATAGCTCCCAACTGCATAGAGAATCCACTCCCTGTAGTTTTAAGGTCATTTTGGAAAACAGCCGAGCGTATATTAGCAGTATTGTTAAGATATTCTTCTCTTTGCTCAGAAACTACCCTATAATCCACCCTATGAGAGTTAAGATTGATCCCAAAGGAAAAGAAATCATAGCGTGCCCCAAAGTTAAAGTTGTATTTGTTTACCCCTCCTTCGCTATATTGATTGATAGTTCGCATCGTAGTAGCCCCATCGGAGATATTTTTCTTATATTCTCTTTCGTTCAAAGCTGCATTAGCCTCTGAATCCGTTGCTGTTGGAGGGATTCCATCTGGAGCTGTCTTAGGACCAATCAAGCCGGCAGTATATCCAAGCAAGGCATCACGATATTTTTCAGGCTGAGGAGCTCTCCCCATGCGACTATAGATATTGTTCAATCCCTGAAACTCTCTTACCCATTGACCTCCTGACTTATAGTAGTTATTCAGAAAAAGATTCTGCTGGGTGATACCATTGGCTCTATTTACAAAATAATCCCCCATGTTTTTATCAGGAGTATAGGTATATCCCCAATCATTAGGGTTGAAATTATTCGTTTGTTGATAGTTAAAAGCAAAAGTCATATTTCGCCATCCTTCATCACCTAAAGGAATAGGGAATACGATCCCAAACTGACTGAAATACACATCATTGGAAGAAATACTATTTTTTCCATTCGCTGTGCCGCCTAAGAGAGTGGCCTTATTATCAGTAAAGGCTGTCCCTGCAGAAAAAGACAACTCCGTTCTGGTAAAAATAGAACTCCCTGCAGGATTCTGTGAGATAGAGGAAAAATCACCCCCCAAAGAGGAAAAAGCCCCACTCATCCCCTTAAAACGTGCTGTTCCGGAGAGTTCCTCCATAGAATAACGCAATCCATCAGTATGATTTTGGGCAAAGGCAAAGGTAGTTGCTAAACAAAAACCTATGGTTAGTATATTTTTTTTCATTTTCTATTTATTTTTACTTATAATTGATTAATAATCTCTTCTTGTACCTTGGTAGCCACTATTTCCACTATTTCCACTATTCCCGCTGTTTCCACTATTTCCTCCTCCATAGCTACTGCTTTCATGATAAGAGCGGGAAGAATTATCATAGGAATTGTTATAACTATTATTGTTATAGTTGCCATAGTTATACCCTCTTGAGGAATTGTTATAATTCTCATGATAAGATCGGGAAGAGTTGTCATAAGAACGGGTAGTACCTCGATCATAGTTATAGTTGTCATAACGATTACTATCTCCTCGACGTCCATTAGTAGGTGAGTACCTACGAGAAGTATTTCCATAAGGGTCTTGGTAATAGTAATTATTATTTTCCCTATCATAGCGATAAGAAGGATAATAATAGCCATATCCATAATAAGGGTAATAGTAGTTATACCCATAGTAAGGATAGTAATAATTATATCCATAATAGTAAGGGTAATAGTAGTTATACCCGTAATAATAAGGATAGTAATAACTGTCATAGTAGCGCCAGCTCCAATAAGGATCATAAGAACCTAGAGAGATACCCCAGCTCCAGCCACTACGAGGGTAGTAGGAGGAAGAATAATAACCTCCCCAAGCGCCAGAGCCCCAATAGTAAGGAGAGCCCCAACCGCTGTAGTTATAGACATTCACCTGAGAGGGGCGTGCATTCTCTCCCCAGCTGCCATAGGAATTGTAAGTAGGGGCCTGAGAGGAACTATCTGTGCGATAACCATCTACATTAGTCAAAGGAGTGTAGGAAGGAGATAGACGCTGTGCCTGATGCTCAAAGTCCTTATACTCAGCTATCTTCTGGTTTAGTTGTTCACGATAAGTACGTGGAGTACGCTCGTAGTCGTCCCTTTCATAGGAAGGGCGAGGTGCTTTATCTCCATAAATACCATCGTCATATCCCATACCGGTATATACCCCTCCACAAGAGGTAAGGCCTGTAAGAGCTATCAAAGCTCCTACACCATAATTAATAATTGTCGTCTTTTTCATAGTGATGTAATTTAAAACATTTGTTTTCAGTAACTTGTGTTTTTCTTAAAAAATATCATTTCCAAAGAGAACACAGTATCAAAATTATTTTGTACTTTTGCACAAATATACAATTTTTGTGCCAAACATAGTAGCATGAGTAAAAATTTAACATCAAGAGCAGAAGATTACTCTAAGTGGTATAACGAATTAGTAGTAAAAGCAGGGCTTGCCGAAAATTCAGGCGTGCGTGGTTGCATGGTTATCAAGCCTTACGGATATGCCATTTGGGAGAAAATGAAGGACATTTTAGACAAAATGTTCAAGGATACAGGACACCAAAACGCTTATTTTCCTATTTTCGTCCCCAAAAGTTATTTCGAGGCGGAGGAAAAAAATGCCGAAGGCTTTGCCAAAGAGTGTGCTGTAGTAACGCACTATCGTCTCAAGACAGACCCTAACCAAAAAGGAAAACTTATGGTAGATCCAGAGGCAAAACTGGAGGAAGAGCTTATTGTTCGCCCCACCAGTGAGGCCATTATTTGGAACACCTATAAGAACTGGATACAGTCCTACCGTGACCTTCCCTTGCTCATTAACCAATGGGCAAATGTTGTGCGTTGGGAGATGCGCACTCGCCTCTTCCTACGTACCGCTGAGTTTCTTTGGCAAGAAGGACATACCGCCCATGCCACACGTGAGGAAGCTGTGGAAGAAGCCCAAAAAATGAACGATGTATATGCTACCTTCGTAGAAAAATATATGGGTGTCCCTGTGATTCGTGGACATAAAACTGAGAGTGAACGCTTTGCTGGGGCTGATGATACTTATTGTATAGAAGCCCTCATGCAGGATGGAAAAGCTTTGCAGGCTGGTACATCTCACTTCTTGGGGCAGAATTTTGCCAAGGCCTTCGAAGTAAAGTTTGCCAACAAAGAAGGAGTCTTGGATTACGTATGGGCAAGCTCTTGGGGAGTCTCTACCCGACTTATGGGGGCCTTGATCATGAGTCATAGTGATGACAATGGCTTAGTACTACCTCCACTTTTGGCTCCTATACAAGTGGTCATTGTACCTATATACAAGGGAGAAGAGCAGCTACAGGCCATCCGTGAGCGAATTACCCCACTAATGAAGGCTCTCAAGGAACGTAATATCAGCGTAAAATTCGACGATGATGACACTCAAAAACCCGGATTCAAGTTCCATGAATACGAACTCAAAGGAGTACCTGTACGCTTAGCTATTGGACAACACGACTTAGAAAACAATACCTACGAGGTTTCCCGTCGTGATACCCTAACCAAAGAGAGTGTATCTGGAGATAACATCATTGCACACATAGAAGAACTCCTTAAGGATATACAAGAGAATATCTTCCAAAAAGCCTTAGCTTACCGCGATAGTCATATCACAGAAGTCAATAGCTATGAGGAGTTCAAAGAAATACTTGAAAGCAAAGGAGGTTTTCTTTCTGCCCACTGGGATGGTACCCCTGAGACGGAAGCAAAGATCAAAGAAGAGACACAAGCGACTATTCGCTGTATTCCTTTAGACCAAAAAGAGGAAGCAGGTACTTGTATCTATTCAGGCAAACCTTCCAAAGGACGTGTGTTGTTCGCAAAAGCATATTAAACAATGATTAATGTTCAATGATTGACTAACAGATAAGTACATTAATCAAAAAATTGGTCTATGAAAATAGAAACACTTTTGAATTGATAAACATTTAATTGCAAGTTCTTTAATAGATTTAAGGACTATCAATTTTAACGAGAAAATAGTAATCATTGAACATTAATAATTAATTATTAAAATTGACTACTTCATTAGTAGAAATATTTTCAGACAGCTTGGTGATTATTCCCACCTACAATGAGATAGAGAATATAGAGAGTATTATACGAGTAACGCTCCTACAAGCACCTCATTTCGATATACTTATCGTAGACGATAATTCCCCCGATGGTACCGCTGATAAGGTAAGGGAGCTCCAAAAGGAGTTCCCTGATCGCTTATTCCTTACAGTAAGACAAGAAAAATCAGGCTTAGGTACAGCATATATACATGGCTTTCTTTGGGGACTTCAGAGTGAGAAACGATATGCTTACCTCTTCGAGATGGATGCCGACTTCTCACACAATCCAGCAGACCTCATCCGCCTATACAGAGCCTGCAAGGATGAGCATGCCGATATGGCCATAGGCTCTCGGTATATCAAGGGAGTGAATGTAGTCAATTGGCCACTAAGGCGCATTCTACTTTCTTATGGGGCTTCTTTCTATGTAAAGCTTATTACAGGAATGAAAATACAAGACCCCACAGCAGGCTTTATCTGCTATCGAAGAGAAGTATTGGAAAATATTGACTTTGACAAAATCAAGTTTGTAGGCTATGCTTTCCAAATAGAAATGAAGTACAAAGCCTATGTAAAGAAATTCTGCCTTCGAGAGATCTCCATCGTCTTTACCGATCGCCTACGCGGAAAGTCAAAGATGAACCTCTCGATCATTAGAGAAGCCATCTTTGGAGTTATTAGTATGAAAATCAGACATCTGTTAGGAAGGTAAATAAAATGTTAAATTCTTTGTGTGTATATTTATAAAATTATACATTTGCAACGAATTTCTAAAGAAAATTAAACATGAAATTAAGAAACATTGCTATTGCCTTTTTAGGTAGTATTCTTTTCGCCACTTGTGGAAAAGACGATGAGGGAGATAAATTATATACTCCTGAAGAATCCAAAGCCATAGTAAAAAGTACTATGGACAACTTCTACAACTGCCTTAAAAAAGCCAATGATGGAGGCTTTGCTAACTTCTTCTATGATGGTCTTTTCAAAGGATTTGACAGAAATAATCCCGATGGAGAGGAGACGTGGTTCAATATCTTAGGAGAAAAATTTGACAACCAACACTATGCAGATGCCCTACGAGATGGAGTTAACAAATTCAAGTTTGAAGCACTCAAAGGTACTTATGTATGGAGTAAAAACAAGGAACTATGGGAAAAGACAGCCAATAGTGCTAATATTACTCTAAAATTCCCTGCTACCAAAGAAGCTACTACCAATAATGGACTTCTTATCATAGACCAATATGAAGATACTTCTGTATCTTATGAAGGAGAAGAATCTTTTCTTCCTACCAAGGCTCATGGGGTTATTACTGTAGATGGTACCAAAGTATTCGAAGTAACCCTCAACAAGGCTTCTTATAAGAAGGGTACTAACTTCACCATGCCTACAGAAGTAAACCTTTCTATCTTTACCAATCCTTTCACTACCACAATTAAGTTCAGAGAACAAGGAGCTGGTAATTTTGCTTTTGACTTTGCTTTCGCCTCTGCAGAGGGTTGTACTACTGCTTTGCATGCTGATGTGAAACTCAATACAACTGATTATGAAAATCTTACTGGTATGGAAGTAATTGATCATATTTCTTTTGTAGCTACTCAAGGCGAATTACAGATTAAAGGAGTGGTAGATGCAAAAAGTATCAATAAGATAACAAAAGATCAAAATCACGAACTTACTCCTGATGAAATCAATACTTTTGTAAAGGCTGATCTATACAGAGGTAATGGCAAAATTGCTGATGTAAAATATGAAAAAGAAAATGGTAAAGGAGTAATCTACTTTATATACTCTGATGGAAGTCGAGAAAAAGCTGAACAATATGTCTCTGATTTTGGAAAAAGAGTAACTGAGATTTTCAAACGATTTGACAAATAATTACATGCAAAAATATTTTTTAATCGTATTATTTATGAACATTGCTCTCGCTCAAGAGAGCAATGTTGTTTTTAGTAGAGACTCTCTCAAGAGAGACACCCTAAAAACAAAGACTTTCTACCCTCATCAGATAGGAATAGGAATTTCTCGGTTCGTTAACTCTGCTTTTCCTACTGATAGCAATAGCTTTCTATTGGAATATCGCTATCTGAAATGTCCTACCATAGCATATCGTATAGCTGGAGATTACCGAGCAGAATCCAACAAAGATAGTACCTATGAGATAGCACTAAAGGTAGGAATGGATAAGCTCTTTAAGGATTATAAGAGTTGGAAATTCTACTATGGAATAGACCTATGGGGGAGATATCTATATTATAAGGATAGGAAACAACACTTTACCAGTATCGCTATAAATCCATTCTTTGGTATACAATATCAGCTAAATAAGAATTTTTCTATCTCCACAGAACCTGGATTTTTCATCAAGTATAACCTTCGCAAAGACAACAACAGTTTTGACCCCAATGCAAAGGAGCAGTGGTGGGAGAGTCGGTTGGCGAAGATAGGAAATATTCAGCTAAACTTTCATTTCTAAAAAAGCCAGAGGCCTATGATCATTATATGATCAAATAGGCCTCTCCTCTTTTTATCTTATCAGCAAAATATTCTATATTATGTCGTTCTAATTCTTGTAGGAACTCATCTCTGAAGGGTTTTACTGCATAGTGCATGGGACAAGGTGTTTCCTCCGAGCAGGATCTAATCCCAAGTAGGCAGATAGAGAACTTGTCCCCGCCATCTATATAGCGGACTATATCAGCCAAAGGAGCTTTGAGGTTTTCCGGAGTGATATAAAAGCCTCCCCCAGGGCCTTTAGCTGAACATATGGCTTTCTTTTTAGCCAATATCTGTAATAGTTTGGCCAAAAAAGCAGTGGGAATATGCAGCACTTCAGATATTTCCTTGACACCTTTTTTGCGATCTACAGAGGAATTTATGGCTAAATAAAGCACCGCATTGATAGCATATTTGCTAGAATTTGATAACATTTTTAACTATTTTACTTTACTACTATTCTATATTATGGGTCTCCTATTGAGAGATTACTTTATAAGCCTCTCCTCCATTGCTCTCTTCTATGACAGAGATAATGGATGCTTTGGAAAGTTTGGCTTTATCGAAAGAAACTACAGCTGTCTGGCTATCGAAATCAACGGTTGCCTTTTGTACTCCGTCGGTATTATTGAGATTTTTCTCAATGGTAGCCGCACAACCATGTGCACAGGTCATTCCTTCTATTCTGAGGGTTACCTCTTCCAAGTTTTCCTTGGCTACTGTCTCTTTTTGGGGAGCTGGAGAAGGGGTATCGGTCGCTTTAGGATTCGAATTTCCACAACTTACAAGTCCCCACAGCATTGCTGATAATACAAAATACTTCATGGTGTAATGTTTTTTTTAGAGTAACAACACAAAAAGCCCTTCACTTAGAAGAGCAATTTGTTATTGGGGTAATACATTGATTAGAAGAACAATCTTCTTCTCACTGTTTGTTGTTCTTCTGCAGATGGTACATAACTTTCTTCTACACTTCTGAAGAATTTCTCATGCAACATTTTAGTAATAGCAATATTATACTTAGTTCCATCAAGGATTAGGTGAACTAAGAACTGGCGATTGCTTGAAGAGAACAATACATGTAGCTGTTCCTTAAGGGCGATTTCAATACGATCTATATTTTTATCATTAAGCCCTTCCACATATCCTAATGCTTTAGTAGCTTGTCTCAAGATTTCTACTTGAAAAGCACTTGATAAGCGGTTATCTACATTAGAGCCCGCTTCATAAGCAATGGTATTACCATCATTTGTACTTACCACAGTGATAGAAATAAAACCTGGCACCTCTTGGTGCATAGCTTTTACATACGTTTCGAATAAATTTGTATCCATAAAATTACTATTTACTTTAATTTACTTGCTTAATTTTCGCACAAAGGTATAAACTTTTTTCTTATTTAAAAATTTTTTACTACTTTTTTTTCTTATTTTTTTATTTTTCTCTTTTTCGCATTTTTTTCTTCTTTTTAAACATTAAATCAAAAGTCAAAAACATACATTTATTAATAATAATTCATAACAATAATAGTATTTTCATTACAAAAATAAGACATTCTTTATTTTATTATTATTTTACTTTTTGAATGCTTGCTTATTAAAAATTATCAACAATCCAACAGCTACACTGATAGAAGTATCAGCAATATTGAAAATAGGATCGAAAAAAGTAAATCTATGTCCACCATAAAAGGGTATCCACTCAGGAAGTGTAGTATCTATAAGTGGGAAATAGAGCATATCCACTACCTTTCCATGGAAAAGGGAGCCATAAGGATGGTCACTTAGGAAGGTAGCCACATTATTCATACTGTGGTCAAAAAGCACTCCATAGAATACCGAGTCAATGATATTCCCCAAAGCACCAGCAAAAATCAGCGCTATCGAGATGATAAGTATCTTTGAACCTTTTTTTCTTATAGTATCCCATAACCAATACCCTATTCCCACAATGGCTACCATTCTAAATAAGGTTAAGATCAGTTTTCCGTACTTCCCTGGGATACCTATTCCCCATGCCGCCCCAGGGTTTTCGACAAAGCGGATATGAAACCAATCAAATACATTTATAGATTGGTCAAGCATAAAATGAGTTTTTATATATATCTTACTTGCCTGATCAGCAATTAGTATCAATAGAATGATAAGGCTGGCATGTGATAACTTCATAAGGTATAACTTGTCTTTTGGGCGGCAAAGATACGAAAAATTAATGATTATTTTTCTAATGATAATGATTAATTTTTTATTTATTAATTAAAATTCTGGCAGTTCCCTGAGGAAGACATAGGCTTGCTTGAGGAGATCTACTTGGTAGAAAATATGTTGCAAGCCATTAGTAATCATTAAGTTTTCTGCCTGAAGTTGCATATTATATCTTGCTATTTGGTCAAACACCTCTTGGGTGATAGCCACCTGTGGCGCCTTACACTCTACTACAAGAAAAATACTCCCATCGGAGCGATAGATAACTATATCATACCGCTTGGTTAAGTGATTGATATAGATACGCTTCTCTACGCTCATAAGGGACTGAGGATAGTGCTTCTCCTTGAGTAGAAAGTGTATAGTATGTTGTCTGACCCATTCCTCAGGTGTGAGTACCACAAATTTTTTTCGAATAATATCGAAAATATATCGTTTATTTTCACTACTTTTGAACCGAAATTCGCATAGCGGGAAATTCAATGTTTGCATAGGGCAAATATACAAAAATAGTACAAACTCATATGAACGAAGCAGAAAAAATTTTAGCTGATCTTCAGGCTCAAAAATATAGCCCCATCTATTACTTGGCAGGAGAAGAACCTTTTTTTATTGACCTAATCAGCAACTATATAGAACAAGAGGTGCTACGAGAGGATGAAAAAGCTTTCAACCAACAGATTGTCTATGGAAAAGATATTTCTGTAGATACCATTATCCATTATGCTCGTGAGTACCCTATGATGGCTGCCAGAAGGGTGATCATCGTCAAGGAAGCTCAGGATCTGAGTCGCACTATCTCCCAGCTACTCCCTTATGTAGAAAATCCTTCACAGACAACTATTCTTGTCCTCTGCTACAAATATGGTAAGATAGATGGGAAGACCAAGCTGGCTAAGGAACTGAAAAAATATGTATGCCTTGAGAGCAAAAAACTCTATGAGAGTGAGACCCTCAAGTGGGTAGATAGCTATCTCAAAGGCTTTGGCTATTCCATAGAGCCAGTAGCCGCTCAGCTATTAATCAATTTCTTAGGGACTGACCTTAGTCGTATCGCTAATGAACTGAACAAACTCAAAATAATCCTACCTAAAGGAACAAAAATCACCCCCTTACATATAGAACAAAATATAGGTATCAGCAAAGATTTCAATGTATTTGAACTACAGAATGCCTTAGGCAAAAAGGATTTTGCCAAGGCTATGCAGATTATCAAGTACTTCAATGAGAATCAAAAAGATAATCCTATTGCTATGATCACGGAAAACTTATATAGGTATTTCAAGAATCTATTTATTTTTGCCACTAATACCAGTAAGGGAGAGAACGAACTCGCCCGAATGATGGGAGTCAATCCTTATTTTCTCAAGGATTATCGCCAAGCCGCTGCCAATTATCCCCTAAAGAAAATTAGCTTCTGTATGGAGACTGTCAAGAATGCTGATCTCAAAAGCAAGGGGGTAGAAAGTGGCTCTATCTCCTATTATGATATACTCAAGGAAATGATCATAATGACAATTAGTTAGGCAAGAATGCAAATAAAGAGTTGAAACACCAATGAGTATTCACTGAGTTCTATTGATGAGGCACTACTCCTGCTACCTTATTGAAGGCTTGTACTACCTCACTATGGGAGACTGTTTTGTCCTTGAAGTAAGCGATGATCTCCTGTTTCTGTGCTGGGGTAGCCCCTAATTGGTTCAGGATATTGGCCAAGTGCATCTTCATATGCCCTTTCTGGATGCCATAGGTTACCAAGGAACTCACTGCAGCAAAGTTCTGAGCCAAACCTACACAAGCGATCACCTTCATCAGGGTTTCTGCAGAAGGATTTTCCAGAATCTGTAGGGCTGTTTTCACCATAGGATGAAGCTTGGTTAGCCCTCCTACTGTTCCTATAGCCAAAGGAATCTCTATGCTAAAATGGAAGATATCTTCTTTTATATAGGCTTGTGTCAGGCTCTTATAGCGTCCTTCCTTAGCTGCATAGGCATGTACAGCTGCCTCTACAGCACGAAAGTCATTCCCTGTGGCAATCACCACCGCATCGATTCCGTTCATCACCCCTTTGTTATGCGTCACCGCTCTGTATACATCCGCATTGGCCACCGCTATTGCACGAGTGAAATCGGTAGCAAAGACCTTGCCTTCTATATCATTGAAGGACATCCTACTCACTGGAGCTGAGACCTCTGCCCTGACTAAGCACTGGGGGGTATAGTTCGAGAGAATGCTCATGAGCACCTCCAAAGCCCCGTGAGAAAGATGAGTAATAGCCTCTTGTTCAATAGTCTGAGACATTTTCTCCAAGCAGGAATTGATAAAGTTAGCTCCCATCGCATCGCCTGTGAGGAAGGTGACAAAGACTTGATAATAATGCTCCAAAGAATCTGTCATATCCTTGAGGATAATGGAAGATATTCCCCCTCCCCTCTTACGCATATTCTCAGTAATTCCTTGTGTTTGTTCATACAACAAAGGCTCTATAGTACTAAAGAACTGGAATAGCTCCTGCTTGTCTCCTTCGAAGAACAAATGGATATGCCCTACCTTCTCCATACTTCGTACCTGACAGAGGAATCCTCCCTGTTCTGACCAGAATTTGGCAGCTTTGCTCACAGCTGCCACTACAGAACTCTCCTCCAGTACCATAGGTACTGTATAGTAATGTCCATCAATGAGAAAATTAGGGGCTACTGCAAAAGGCAACATATAATTCCCTATTGTATTCTCTATGAAGTCATCATGTAGCTTCTGTAGATTCTCGTCTCTAAGGTCATAGGAAGTAAAGACCTCTGCCTGGGACGGATCGCTAAGATATTGTTGGCATATCCATTGCCGTTTTTCTTCTTTAGTGAGTTTAGAAAAACCTTTAATCATACTTTTCCTGCGTTTTCTTAATTATTCTGTATAGAACTGTATCATTCTCTCTATAGCACGGCTACATACAGGGCAGAACTCGTTGCTTTGTATGGACTTCATTCTACAATCCTCCATAGGACTGTACATTCCCTTGAATAGATATCCCCCTCCCTCGAAAGCACCTACCTTATTCTTGTATTGCTCGGTACGTGGTGTAGGAATAGGTGTTTGTTTTTCTACCAAATCCTTCCATTTGCTTTGGAAATTAACCAAAGTAGTGATATTCGCTTCCCAAGGTTCTATCTTGAGGTTGTAGCGGTCAGCCATACCTTCTTCACCTTCATAATAATACTCATCGGCCAAGCCCACAAAGCCATGTCCAAACTCATGTACAAAGGTCTTTTCTGCGTATTTGTTGTCTGATACATTCAGATTGATTACATTATAGAAAGCTCCTCCTCCATATTCTTTGGTATTAACCACTACAAAGAGTTGGTCATAAGGCACTGCAGCAGCTACATCGGCAGCCTTGAACAAGGATGGGCAAGTGAGGTATCTGTCCATGCCGAACGAATAGAAATGAGAATCAAGTAACGTATTCTTATAAGTAGTAGGACTCCCCTCCATATCTGTTCCGCTCTCCTGAGAAGGTGCTAAGATAGCTTGAATATTGAAGTCCTTTTTGTGTTTGTTATAAGGAGGAGTTGCAAAAAGGTAGTCAAAGAGCCTCTTGACATCGGCGACAAACTTGTCCATTTGCTCTTGAGTATACCCTTCAGGGATCACAGCTATATCCACCTTCTTCTGTGGGGAACCATTCTGCAAAATAGGTTTGATAGGATATTTCACTGGAGCTTCCTTGACTATTCTATAGTCTGAGGGATCAACCTTAGTGGTAAAAATTTTTTGGAAATTTCCTTCCTTAGTCCTTCTCTCAAAGGTTACCTCTACTGGTCCCTTAGGAAAAGGTGTTTGGCAAGGTATTTCAAAAAACTCAGTCTTAGTAGCATCGGTCTCCATACCCTGCCACTCTTCCATGAGGGTAACCATTCCCTTGGAGAAGAGCACTTTTCCAGAGCCTATTTCCAATACTTGTACTCTGTACTCCCCTTGGTTGGGATGTATCAGGTGGGTATGAGAACCACCAAAAAGGGGTTCTTTCTTCATTCCTTTAAGAGAAGCATAGGTTGTACTCTTGGTACCATAGAGGTAAAAGTCCAATCGCAATGCCTCCTTAGTGAAGTAAGCATCATAGCTTTGAGCCTGTACCAACACTGTCAGTAGTAAGGCTACAAGGATTATCATTTTTTTCATTTTGTAATAGAATTAATTGTTTAGCAAAAATACCTTTTTTTTTTGAAATAAACAAATATTTCTACCTAATATTACATCCGATAATCCTTTTTATTATTTTATATTAGTCCACTTATTTTTTTATAGAATAAAATGTGATATTTTTCTCATAATGAAGTAAAAAATTACTCCAAATCATACTGTTTTATTTTGCGATAAAGTGTTCTTTCGGAAATTCCCAACTCCTTGGCAGCCTCTCGTCGCTTACCTTTATGTCTCTCTAAAGATTTTTGGATAAGCTCTAATTCCTTGTCTTGCAATGAGATAGGTTCTTCTTCTTGGATTTCTTCAGCAAAATCATAGGCATTGTGTCCACGAGAAACAGTCGTTTTCTCTGGAGAGAGAAGCATCATAGCAGGTTCATTCTCCTCCGAAGAATAGGTAACTGGCTGAGAACCATATATTTTATGTATTAGATTTTGATTTTCCTCCTGTACTTTGGGGGTATTTCCTTCTTGGATGAGCTTAAAAGTCAGCTGTTTGAGATCATTCAAGTCATTGCGCATATCGAAGAGAACCTTGTAGAGAATTTCCCTCTCGGAGGCAAAGTCAGTTTCTCCCTTAGCTTGTACTACAGTAGCTGGCAGGTGGCTTCCCCCCTCTTGAGGTAAATATGAAAGCAAGGTCTCGGCTGAAATATCTCTTTTAGGTTCTACCACGGAGATTTGCTCCGCTATATTCCTTAGCTGGCGAATATTCCCCGGCCAACGATAACGCAAAAGCTCCCTCACAGCCCCATCGGAGAGTTGTAGGGTAGGCATGCGGTATTTCTGAGCAAAATCAGAAGCAAATTTCCTGAATAACAGATGAATATCCTCCTTTCTATCCCTCAGTGGCGGCAGGTATATCTCTACCGTATTGAGCCTATAATATAAATCTTCCCTGAAGCGTCCCTTCTTGAGAGCCTCCTGCATTTTGACATTGGTAGCGGCAACAATACGTACATCGGTCTTGCGAGGGGTGGAGTCTCCCACTCGAATAAACTCACCATTTTCCAAGACCCTTAAGAGCCTACCCTGAGCTGAAAGAGGAAGTTCGCCTACTTCATCCAGAAAAATAGTTCCTCCATTCGCTTCTTCGAAATACCCCTTTTTATCCTCCTTACCAGCATGGGTAAAGCTCCCTGCCTTGAATCCAAAGAGCTCAGAATCAATAGTCCCCTCGGGAATAGCTCCACAGTTGATTGCGATATATTTGCCATGTTTACGGCTCGATAGGGTATGTATGATACGGGCAAAGGCTTCCTTCCCTACCCCACTCTCGCCAGTGATAAGTACCGAAACATCGGTGGGAGCTATACGAATGGCTTTTTCTATTGCCAAGTTCAACTTAGGGTCATTGCCTATTATGCCAAAACGTTGTTTAACAGATTGAATGTCCATGTGATGGATTTCCTTTAAAATAAAAAACGTTGCAAATGTACAAAATAAATTTACAATACACAATTTTAAAGGATTTTTTACCTGCTTTAAAAATATATTTACTATCTTTGCCCTTAGAAAACACACCAACAATGATACAGTCTATGACCGGCTTTGGGAAGAGTACCCTTCAGCTGGAAAACAAAAAAATCACTCTTGAGATAAAGTCTCTAAATAGTAAGGCTATTGACCTGAATGTCCGTATCCCTCAGGCTTATAGAGAAAAGGAATTGTTGCTAAGGAAAGTGATTTCCGATCGCTTGGAGAGGGGTAAAATTGACTTTACCCTCACCGTGGAGAATACCTCTCAGTCAAGCGCTACCTTGATCAATACGGCTGTTGTACGAGGATATATGGAGCAGCTACAGACAATAACTCCTGAGGCCTCTTCTGTAGATCTCCTTGGAATAGCCATGCGTCTCCCCGAGGCTATATCAACTCCTCTGGAAGAGGTGAATGAAGAGGAATTTGCTCTGATAGAAAAGCAACTACTTATAGCACTGGAACATTTGCAAGACTTCCGCTCTAAGGAAGGGGCTATCCTCAAGAAGGATTTCTCGCTTCGTATCTCCAATATACAAGATCTCTTACAGCAGGTGGAAGTGCTTGATGAAGAACGATTCCAGTCCATACGTAGCCGTATGGAGCGCGCTATTGACGAAATAAGAGAGCGTGTGGATGAAAACCGCTTTGAACAAGAGCTAATTTTCTACCTTGAAAAATTGGATATTACCGAGGAAAAGGTACGCTTGGCCAACCATTTGAATTACTTTCTCGCTACCTTGGAAGAAACACAGTCCAACGGACGTAAACTTGGATTCATCGCGCAGGAGATGGGGCGTGAAATCAACACCTTAGGCTCCAAAGCCAACCATGCCGCGATGCAACAAATCGTCGTACTAATGAAAAATGAATTGGAGAAAATAAAGGAACAGGTGCTCAATATCCTTTGATAATGAATATTTAATAGATTAATATTTAAGCGCTGGTGCGAATCGCACCAGCGCTTGAACGTTATATTGACTAACGGCTAATAACATGAGTAACAGAATAGTTATTAGGCATTGATCATTAAAAAATGTCTCCTTCTTTTAGTTTTTCGGTATTTTCAGCCAATTGAAGTTCATCGATAAGGCGCTGAATATCCCCATTCATGATATTACCCAAATCATAGAGAGTCAAGCCAATACGGTGATCTGTTACACGCCCTTGTGGGTAGTTATAGGTACGTATCTTAGCACTTCTATCTCCACTGGATACCATGCTCTTACGACGTGCAGAATCTGCTTCCATCTTCTTGGCCAGTTCCATCTCATAGAGGCGAGAACGTAGTACCTTCAGTGCCTTGTCTAGGTTCTTATGTTGGGACTTCTCATCCTGACAACGCACTTCTATCCCTGTGGGAATGTGCTGCAATTGGATAGCAGAATAGGTAGTATTGACAGATTGCCCTCCTGGGCCAGTGGAGGTGGTACGGATAATCTTGACATCCTCCATATTCAACTCTACATCGAACTCTTCAGCTTCGGGGAGTACCATGACCGTTGCCGCAGAAGTGTGTACACGCCCCTGAGTCTCGGTTTGTGGCACTCGTTGTACTCGATGTACCCCCGCTTCGAACTTGAGCGTACCATACACATCCTCCCCATTGACTTCTAGAATAATCTCCTTGAACCCACCAGAGGTACCCTCATTCATATCCATTACTGACACACTCCATCCCTTATCCTGACAGTATTTGCTATACATACGATATAGGTCACCAGCAAAGATAGAAGCCTCATCCCCTCCCGTTCCTGCACGAATTTCCATCACCGCATTCTTACTATCTTCAGGGTCTTTCGGAATAAGTAAGAACTTGATTTCCTCCTCCAGCTGTGGAAGTCTTTCCTTAGCTTCCTCCAGCTGCAAACGTGCCATTTCAGTCATCTCAGGATCTATATTTTCCTTGATAATCTCCTCTGCTTCGGTGATATTCCCCGTTACAGTGATATACTCCTGGCGCTTGTCCATAAGCTGTTTGAGCTCCTTATATTCCTTGGTGAGCTGTACATATCGCTTCTGGTCAGCGATGATATTGGGTTGGATAATCAGGTCTGAAACCTCGTCAAATCGTTGCTTTACAATATCTAAGCGTGCTAACATACTTTTCTTATTTACAAAGTGCAAAAATAATACTTTTTTTTGAATTTTTGAGTTTTGAATTTTTGAGTTTTCGGAAGACTAAAACTTAACCCTTAAAATCCTTATAAAATTGAGACCTTTAAAAATAAGGGAACAGAAGATTCACTTGCCTTAGGTAAGAGTAATGACTATTATAACTTGATTTTATAGAGTGAATAAACCTAAAAAATGATAGGAAAAAATGAATATTTTTCTTCCTTTAATTATTGGTAGCTTGTGCTGATAAATGATAACAATCAATAATAAAAAAAGAGATACTTCTAAGTATCTCTTTTTCATCTAATCAAATATATCTATTTCCTTTAAAAAAACAGAAGAAATATTTTCCTTTTTATAATTTTATGATTCTATCATTTTCTACTTGAAAAGTTCCATTAGGAAGACCCAGACCTTTCCTCTTAGAAATCATAGAATAACTTACCACCTTCTTCCCTTTAGGAACGAAGAGCCTTATATTCACCCTTTGAAATCGATAAGGTTTTCCTTTTTGCAGAAAATAACCATCAGGAATCCACAATTGGTTATCCTTAATCTCCAAAGGAAAATCTATATTTTGAGCATGTAGCTGGGCATCATCTGTATTTTTTCCTTGGGAAGAAGTGCTTATCAGTAGAAAAGGATGTGCCTCTTGGGTAGGGTATATACCTATAAAGTGTACCTCTCCGCTTATCCCATTTCCTGCACTATCTATATTCATAGTAGAGAAGGAAGCTGTCTTTTTTTCGTTAAGAAAAAGAGTATCTGTATCCGAATCTATCACTATTTTATTTTCTACGGTATTATTAGAGACAAATTTTCTACCTACACTGGAAGCAAAGGCAACTCCCCCTAATAGTGGCAAGACGAATAGTAAGACGTTAGCCAAGAACCAAGCCTTTGGCGTATTGTAATGTCCCTTGGAAAAAATCTTGTAGCAAAAAAGTACCAATACAGAAAAGAAAAGTACAAAGACCATTCCCCAAATCATATAGAAAAGAACTTGCTCTATAGGAGAAAGAACAAATGGAAGATAGTCCAAGAGAAATACTGAGGTAATTCCACCAGCAACTCCTACTCCAAATATACTAAGTAACCCTGTTACTAATATTAAAAAGAGACAAACAAAGAAAATAGTGGCGATAAAATATCCTATTACTTTAAATAGTATACCGAAAAAGCTCCAAAAGAAGGATTTTTTATGAGGTTTCACCTCTTTTTCCTTTACAAGATCACGTTTTTCTTCTTTCTCTTCGTCTCCCTTTTCTTTCTTAAGCAGATACCATAGGACAAGGTAGAGTAGTATAGGGAAAAGCATGCCTACACTTCTGGTAGCCACCAAAAGCAAACAGAAAAGGAGGTATCCTATCCTTAGTGGTGTACTACCTATACCATAATATACAGCCAATCCGCCCAAGACCCCTGCTATCTTCTTATCTGTCTGGCTCCTACACCATTGCTGCTTGAGGGGAGATTGTGTCTTGAAGGAAGAAATTGTATCCAAATTAGCTTCGACACCTTTCATCTCAAGTTTCTCCGTAGTAGTATTGGCCTTAGGTACCACTACCCAAAAAATGATATAGAGCAACACCCAAAAAGATGCTGACGGCAAAAAGAGTATACCATTGGCCACTAAGAGCAATAAGTAAATGATTCTCAAGAGAGTCACATCTATTTGAAAATAATGACTTACCCCAGAGAGTACCCCTGCTATTTTCTCATCTTCACCATCTCGATAGAGCCTTCTCCCTGAGAATGAGAATTTAGTCTTTTTTGAGGGGATATCCTCCTGAGTCTCTGTATCTACATACTGTTCAGGTTGTCCCATCACTTGTATGAGATAAGCCACATCGGAGGAAGTCACTACTTCAGTATTTTGCATACGTACTCTGAGGAGCTCTGCCATGCGTTGTTCTACATCGGTGAGGATCTCGTCCGTATCGGGAGATGCCCCTAAGAATTGGCGTACCTTAGCCAAATAGGAAGAAAGTTCCTTAGCGGCATTGTTCTCTATCACGAAAGAGAAACCGCCTAAACTGATATTATGTGTTTGGTCCATGATCAAATAAGTTTGGTTATCATTGTTTGTAATTCATTCCAAGAGGCAAGGGCTTCTCGAAGAAAGTCATTTCCCTTGTCTGTAAGTGTATAATACTTTCTAGGGGGGCCTGCGGTGGATTCCCGCCAAGAATAGTTGAGCAAGGCAGCATTCTTAAGTCGTGTCATCAGAGGGTATAGTGTCCCCTCTACCACGATCATATCCGCCTGCTTGAGTGCTTCCATAATGTCTGATGCATAGGCTTCTTCTCTCTTGTGGATAATTGAAAGGATACACATCTCCAAAACACCCTTACGCATTTGGGTTTTGATTTTCTCTAAATTAATCGCTTCCATAAACATTTGTTTTGACGCTGCAAAGTTACAACATTTTTTGGTACTATGCAAAACAAAGTAGCATTTTTTTCAAAGTAATATGTTTCATTAGGTAATAGGTAATAATTCCCCTTAGAAAGGTAGGGATGAATTGCTTCGCATAAAAGAGTAAATTGCACTCATACCTCGCTGTACTATCTCGCGAACTTTGCCCCTACACAAGTGACACAACACTCCTATTCATTCTTCTCTCTTCACTAAAAAACATTCTTGATTTTTGCAGGAAAAATTGTATCTTTGCAACGTTTTTCAGTGACCGATGCGCAGTTCCCCCTTCGGGGGGTAGAGGAATAATCATTGATCATTAATCATTAAAAAAATGTCCAAAATACAAGCCTTCACCGCTTTAGGTGCACGATTGAAAGAATATTTTTCTATAGGAGAAAAAGCTCCAATATACCCTCGCATGGAAGCTGCTCTTGAGAGAGCCTCCCTACACAATGCGTGGTTTGACCGAGATAATTGTCTCTTTGCACTTCAACATTGGGCAGAGTGTCTAACTCAAGAGCAGCTCCAAAGGTGGCTTTCAGCTTATTCCTTTGAGGAGAAAACCCCTAAGCGTGTTGCTCTAATCTTGGCTGGAAATATCCCTATGGTAGGCTTTCACGACCTACTTTGCGTAATTTTATCTGGCAATAAAGCCGTGGTTAAGCTCTCCTCTCATGATACAGTATTACTGCCCTTTATCGTCCAAGAGCTCACTGAGATAGCCCCTGAGATAGGAGAATTCATCTCCTTTACTCAGGAAAGACTCACCGATTTCGAAGCTGTCATCGCTACAGGGAGCAACAATACTGCCCGCTATTTCGAATATTATTTCGCAGGGAAGCCTCATATCATTCGCAGAAACCGCAATTCGGTAGCTATACTTACCGGCAAAGAGACCCCTAAGGAGCTATATCGCTTAGGCGAAGACATCTTTAGGTACTTCGGTTTGGGTTGTCGCAGTGTCTCCAAACTTTTTGTCCCAAGGGATTATGATTTTGCTCCTTTCTTTGAGGCTATCTACCCTTATCACACACTCTTAGATCACCAAAAGTATATCAACAACTATGATTATAACAAGGCAGTATATCTCATGAGCTTGTGTCCACTCTTGGAAAATGGTTTTCTCTTGCTCAAAGAAGACGAGAAATATGCCTCTCCTATTGCTACTCTTTTCTATGAGAGGTATGATGACCTTACTATCCTCAGCCAGCGACTTGAGAAGGAACGTGAACTTCTGCAATGTGTTGTTGGCTCTAAGGAAATTCCTGAAGCTATTCCTTTTGGACAAACCCAAGTACCATCGCTGACCGATTATGCCGATGGAGTGGATACCTTAGCTTTCTTAAATAGTATTAATTAATTTGCGCACCTTATTTTTTCGTCCTACTTTTGCAACGTTTTTTGAAATAATGTATTTATTAGCAAATATATTTGTACTTTATTTCAATTCAACTAATTATAATTAAGTAAAACGCAACAACTTATGAAAAAACATAATTTTAGTGCAGGCCCTTCTATTCTTCCCGCTTCTGTTTTTGAGAAAGCCTCACAGTCTATATTGGAATTGGGTAATACAGGACTCTCAATCTTGGAAATGTCCCATCGTAGCAAAGAGTTTATCGCGATCATGGAAGAAGCCAGAGCCTTGGCCTTGGAGCTCTCGGGTCTTACTGGTAAGGGATATCAAGCCTTATTTCTCCATGGTGGAGCGAGCCTACATTTCTATGCTTCAGCACTGAACCTATTAGAGCGAAAAGGGGCATATATCGATACTGGTACTTGGTCACACAAAGCTCTTACCGAGGCTCAGTTTGTCGGAGCTACTTCAGTGGTAGCTTCTTCTCGTGAGAACGGATACCGAAATATCCCGACCGACTTCACCCTACCTCTAGATGCTGATTACCTCCACATCACCACCAACAACACTATATATGGTACCGAATACTCCCACTATCCTGAAGTAGAAGTTCCCTTAGTAGCTGATATGAGCTCAGATATTTTCTCGAAGGAAATGCCTATGGATAAGTTTGCCCTAATCTATGCGGGCGCTCAGAAGAATATAGGAGCTGCAGGGGTTACCTTGGTTATCGTACGTGAAGATATTTTAGGAAAAGTAAGTCATAAGATTCCTACTCATCTGAACTATCAAGTACATATCAAAAACGAAAGTATGACCAATACACCTCCTACTTTCGCCGTATATACCTGCTTGCTTACCATGCAGTGGATCAAAGAGCAAGGAGGAATCAAGGTCATTGAGGAGAGAAACAAGGAAAAAGCACGTATCCTTTATGAAGAAGTAGACAGAAACCCTCTCTTCAAGGGTTATGCTGATACTAAAGACCGCTCAAGGATGAATGTAGTTTTCAACCTTGTGGATGAAACACTTACTGACCAATTCAATGCTCTTTGGACAGAAGCTGGCATCAGTGGTATCAAAGGTCATCGAAGTGTAGGAGGCTACCGTGCCTCTATCTACAATGCTATGCCTATAGAAAGCGTACAGCTACTGGTAGAAGTCATGAAACATTTTGAAAAAACTGTATAAATATTGCTTATGAAAATATTAGCTAATGATGGTATTAGCCCTGAGGCTATAAAAACCCTAGAAGAAGCTGGTTTTGAAGTAATTACAACAAAAGTTGCTCAGAATCAGTTAGCTGATTTCATCAACAAAGAAGGGATAGAAATCCTTTTAGTACGCTCAGCTACACAGGCCAAGAAGGATCTTATTGACGCTTGTCCTTCCCTGAAGCTCATCGGACGTGGGGGCGTAGGTATGGACAATATAGAGGTTAAATATGCTCAAGAGAAAGGAATCAAGGTTATCAATACCCCCAATGCTTCCTCGCATTCGGTAGCAGAACTGACTTTTGCTCACCTTTTCTCTGGCGTTCGTTTCCTCTATGATGCCAATCGTAACATGCCTTTAGAAGGAGACACTCACTTTGCCCAACTGAAGAAAAACTATGCCAAAGGTCAAGAACTCAAGGGAAAGACATTGGGTATCATAGGTTTGGGACGTATCGGAAAAGCTGTTGCAGCTATAGCTCTTTCCTTAGGAATGAAGGTAATTGCCCATGATCCTCACCACAAGGAGGCGACCATTACCCTTTCTTTTTTTGATGGGCGTACCTTGGATTTTACTCTACAGACTATAGGTAAGGAAGAACTACTCAAGCAATCCGATTTTATCACCCTACACCTACCTGCACAACAGGAGGCTGTGATAGGAGAAAAAGAGTTCCAACTGATGAAGGATGGTGTAGGAATCATCAATGTAGCTAGAGGTGGTGTAGTGGACGAGGAAGCGCTCTTACATGCCTTGGAACATGAGAAGGTTGCCTTTGCGGGCTTGGATGTCTTCCAAGGTGAACCAATCCCTTCCATTCGTATACTGATGCATCCACGCATCTCCCTCACCCCTCATATAGGAGCAGCCACTACCGAGGCACAAGATCGTATAGGGAATGAGCTGACACAGCAGATTATTCAGATATTCGGAAAATAATCCATATAATCAAGGAACTGTCCAAAAAGTCTTCTTTTTAGTGGGCAAATAAAATCTGCCTATTAAAAAAAATAAAAACAACTGATTGTCAAAGAAGTATTTTTTTAATATTTAACTTAAAGAATTTACACTTTAAAATGCAATGTTTTTCGACTTTTTGGACAGTTTCTTTCTTTTTACGGCTTACATCTTTTCTTTTTCCTTCCTATAGGAGTATTGTCTAAAATCTTTTGTATTTTCTGCTTGTTGCGCCTTACAGCAAAGCTCCTATTATAGTAAAAAACAAGTAAGGTAGTTCCTATAACGAAAAGAATCAACAAGACAAACAAAGTAGTGGTGGAAAAATATAAATTAGCCACATAGAACAACCCAAAAACAATCAGATTAAAGAAAGCCAATAATAAACTGGCTTGTATATGACTAAGCTTCATATAGTCAATCATAATATGATGTATATGATTCCTATCGGCAAAAAAAGGACTTCTATGCTTGAGAATACGAATAAGAAAAACACGCATAGTATCCACAAAAGGAATAAATAGAATAATAAATATGAGGACAAACTTATTATAATACTTTACATTGGCTAAAAGGAGATCCTCTACCGATAAGTTCAAAAAGCGCAAAGTACAGACCCCTATAATAAGCCCTATCAGAAGAGAGCCTGTATCCCCCATGAAGATACCTTTGCTCTTATTATTAGATATATTGTAACGGAGGAAAGCCAACAAACAACCAATACAACTTAGAGAAAGTAATACAAAATAATAATCCTTTGTCTGATAAAAGATAAAGGAAAAAGCTGCAAATATCATGATTCCTAACATGGAAGCAGAACCATTGATCCCATCTATGAGATTGAAAGCATTAACTATGGAGATAATAATAAAAGCCCCTAAGGCATAGGAAAACCACAGGGGGAGTTCATAGATTCCTAAAAAACCATTGAAAGAATTGATAGCCAGCTCACTGCTATCCATCATAAAAATAAAAGCAAGCATCTGCCCTATAATCTTGGTAGAAGGAGCCACTCCCACCAAATCATCCTTTACACCTATATAAAATAATATCAAGAGTCCTACTGCCAAAGAAAGTCCTATCTTATATGCATCATGAGCTTGTAGTAAGTACAAACTACAGACAATGCTGGCAAAAAAAGCCACTCCCCCCATAGTTGGAGTTCGCTCCTTATGAGAACTTCTCTGGTTAGGATTGTCCATAAGATTCTTAGTCCTGACAATGGAGATAATACGTGGTATAATCAAATAGGAAACTACGAATGATTGCAATACAATCAATAATGATAATAATTCAAACGAAAGATTGCTATACAGATACTGCATAATTGCTTCATTTTTCACCCGCAAAAATAAGATTATTTTTTGAATTTTGAAAATGTTTTTACCGAAAAAACATTATATTTTTTAACATATTGATTTTTAGACACTTATTTTTCATCATGTTTTTTTTTGCAAAAAATTTTTCTTTATAAAAAATAAAATTCGTAATTTCGTGCCGTTTTTCAGAACATAAAATATTTTACAATGAATAAGTACGATGTTATAGTATTAGGTAGCGGTCCTGGAGGATATGTTACTGCTATCCGAGCCTCTCAGTTAGGCTTCAAAACAGCGATTATTGAAAAAGAAAACCTGGGTGGGGTGTGCCTCAACTGGGGATGTATCCCAACCAAAGCTCTCTTGAAATCAGCTCAGGTATTCGAATACCTCAAGCATGCTGATAGCTATGGTATCAAGGTAAAAGACAAAGGTTTTGATAAGGATTTCTCTGCTATCGTAAAGCGTAGCCGCGATGTAGCAGGAACTATGAGCAAAGGGGTTCAGTTCCTTATGAAAAAGAATAAAATTGAGGTGATCAATGGCTATGGTACTCTAAAGCCTGGTAAAAAAGTAGAAGTAAAAGCCGCTGATGGCAAGACTACTGAATACAGTGCTGACCATATCATCATCGCCACTGGAGCTCGCTCTCGTGAGTTACCAGCACTTCCTCAAGATGGTAAAAAAATCATTGGCTACCGCCAAGCTCTCACTCTCCCTGAACAACCTAAAAAGATGATTATTGTAGGTAGTGGTGCCATAGGTATCGAATTTGCTTACTTCTATCACTCTATGGGTACTGAAGTGACTGTGGTTGAGTTCATGCCTAATATTGTCCCTGTAGAGGATGAAGAAATCTCCAAACAACTTGAAAAGAGCTTCAAGAAAATGGGTATCAATGTAATGACTTCTTCTGAAGTAACTAAAGTAGATACCAAAGGAAAAGGAGTAAAAGCTTATGTAAAAACAGCTAAAGGTGAAGAAATTCTTGAAGCTGACATTCTTCTCTCTGCAGTAGGTATCAAAACAAATATAGAAAATATTGGTTTGGAAGCAGTAGGTATCAAAACTGAACGAGACAAAATTCAAGTCAATGAGTTCTACCAAACCAATGTACCTGGCTACTATGCTATCGGTGACGTAGTCCCTGGACAGGCTTTGGCACATGTGGCTTCTGCTGAAGGTATCCTCTGTGTAGAAAAGATCAAAGGCTTACATGTAGAGCCTATCAATTATGGCAATATTCCTGGCTGTACTTACTGTACTCCTGAAATCGCCTCTGTAGGGCTTACTGAAAAACAAGCCAAAGAAAAAGGTTATGAAATCAAAGTAGGTAAATTCCCTTTCACTGCCTCTGGTAAAGCCAATGCAGCGGGAACTACCGAAGGATTCATCAAAGTAATCTTTGATGCCAAATATGGCGAATGGCTTGGCTGCCACATGATCGGTGCCGGTGTTACCGATATGATTGCCGAAGCTGTAGTGGCTCGCAAGCTCGAAACTACCGCTCACGAAATCCTCAAAGCAGTACACCCTCACCCTACCATGAGCGAAGGAGTAAAAGAGGCCGTAGCAGCTGCTTATGGAGAAGCTATTGATATTTAATTATTAAAAAAATAGTTTTTAATAGAACAATTATTTGATGTAGGGGCGAATGCCATTCGCTCCTACATTCTTTATAAAATGTCAGTCATCAGTGATTTTTTTTCACTTTTCACCCCCACTATTAACCCCTAAAGAGATGGAATTATTAGACGGAAAAAAAGCAGCAACTAAAGTACAAGAAGACATTGCCAAAGAAGTTGCTTATCTGAAAGAAAAAGGCCACAGAGCTCCTCACTTAGTGGCTATATTAGTCGGCCAAAATGGTGCTAGTATGACCTATGTAAACAACAAAGTCACCGCTTGTGAGCGCGTAGGTTTTGCCTCTTCTGTGGTAAACCTCCCTGAAAGTGTAACCCAAGAGGAATTACTTGGAGAAATCCAAAAACTCAACCAAGACACCACCATAGACGGCTTTATCGTACAACTGCCACTACCTAAGCATATCAAGGAACAAGAAGTGCTCTTGGCAATCAACCCCGACAAAGATGCAGATGGTTTTCACCCAACCAACTTTGGGCGCATGGCCTTGGGCTTGGAGGCTTTCATCCCTGCCACCCCCTATGGTATCTTGGAGCTTCTCTCCCAGTACCAGATTCCCACTGATGGGAAAAATGTTGTAGTTATCGGTCGCTCAGATATTGTAGGTCGTCCCATCAGTATCCTTCTCTCCCAAAAACCTTGGAATGCCACCGTTACCCTCACCCATAGCCGCACCCAGAATCTCGCTGCTCTTACTCAGAAAGCGGATATCATCATAGCTGCCTTAGGAAGCCCTAACTTCCTCAAAGCAGAAATGATCAAGGAAGGAGCAGTAATTATCGATGTGGGTATCACTCGAGTGGCAGATCCCTCCACTAAGAAAGGTTTCCGTATTGTAGGAGATGTAGATTTCGAAAATGTAAAAGAGAAAGCCAGCTACATCACCCCTGTGCCTGGAGGTGTAGGCCCTATGACTATCGCTATGCTGATGAAAAATACCCTCAACGCATATAAAAGAACGCATAAAATACAATAGCTAATGACGAAAATACGCATTACTAAAAAATTTGAATTTGAAGCTGGTCATGCCCTCTATGGCTATGATGGCAAGTGTAAGAATATTCACGGACATAGCTATAAACTCTGGGTAACGGTCATTGGCAGTCCTATAGAGGATAGTTCTCATGTCAAAAATGGAATGGTTATTGACTTCGGTGATATCAAAGAGATTGTCAATGAACATATTATCAAAGAGGCGGATCACACTATCTTCTTCAATGGGAATAGTCCTCACCGCGCCTTGGCCGAAAAACTTCAAGGAGAAGGACACCGCATCGTACTACTTCCCTACCAGCCCACCAGTGAGATGTTGATAGCCGATTTTGCCCAACGCCTACAGCAACATTTGCCTGAGAATATCTCCCTCTACAGCCTCCGCTTACAGGAAACTGAAAGCTCTTTTGCTGAATGGTTTGCTTCTGATAATCAATAATATAATTCATTGTTTACATGTTATTAGCTGTTAATATTGGCAATTCTAACATTCGCTTTGCCGTCGTAGAAGGACAACAAGTGCATCTGTCTTGGACAATTGCTACCAAGCCGTATCGTACGGCTGGAGAGTTCTATATGAGTTTTCAGTCCTATAAGGAACAGTACAAAAATGCTTTTGGAAAAATTACAAAGATAGTAGTGGGCTCTGTAGTACCTCAGCAAACACAGATTATCGCTAAGATGCTACAAAAGACTTTTTCCATAAAGCCTTTCATTGTAAATCGCGATACACCCAGTGAGGTTACACACCACTCTAACCAAATGGGTACTGACTTATATGCCAATGCTGTAGCCGCACACTATCTCTACCCTGAGCAGAAGAAAATCATCATTGACTTTGGCACAGCACTCACTCTTACAGGAGTTGCTGAAACGGGACAGATGCTGGGGGTAATCATTGCTCCTGGGGTGGTTACTTCCTTACAGTCCTTAGTTAACAGCACGGCACAACTACCTTATATAGAGCTGAATGAACCCAAATCAGTTTTAGGTATGGATACGGAGACTTGTATGCAGAGTGGTATGATCTATGGCTATACAGCTATGGTTGAGGGACTTATAGAACGTATCAAGCAAACCTACCAAAGTGATTTCTTAGTCATCTCCACCGGTGGCGTAGGGCATGTATTCAGCAAACTAACAGAAAAAATACAAATAGATGATAAATATCATACAATCAAGGGATTAGCCTTATTATATGATTTGCATAGGAAATAATTCTTAGCCTCTCGAGAGTGTCCGAAAAGTCCAAAACATTATTTTTCAAAGTTTAAATCGAATATTTTCAAATTTTATTCTATTGGAAATCAGTTGTTTTAGATTCTGTTGTAGGGGCGATTTGCAAATCGCCCTTCATGAATAAGACTTTTTGGACAGCCTCGAATTAGGCGAATTACAATTCAAGAACATTACAATTTGCCCCTATGGGTGGAAATACTCCCATACTTTCTGGGCTCTGGAGTGTCCTATACAAGCAATAATTTCTTCTTTGGAGGCTTCTTTGAGGCGCTTTACAGATTTGAATTGCTTGAGTAGAGCTTCTTGTGTCTGCTTACCTACTCCACTGATTTGCTCTAATTCAGAATGAATAGCACTGGCACTGCGCTTCTGTCGGTGGAAAGTGATCCCAAAGCGGTGTGCCTCATTGCGCAGGTGCTGAATGACCTTGAGCGTTTCTGATTTCTTATCCAAATATAGGGGAACAGAATCCCCTGGATAGAAAATTTCTTCCAAGCGCTTAGCGATTCCTACTATAGCTATTTTACCTCTCAACCCCAAAAGTTCTAACGATTTTAGAGCTGCTCCTAACTGCCCTTTTCCTCCATCGATAATAATCAACTGTGGCAGAGGTTCATCCTCATCCAATAGCCTACGGTAACGACGATAAACCACCTCCTCCATCGAAGCAAAGTCATTAGGCCCCTCTACTGTTTTGATATTGAAATGGCGATAGTCCTTCTTACTAGGCTTGGCATTCTTGAAGACTACACAAGCAGCTACAGGATTGGTACCCTGTATATTGGAGTTATCAAAACACTCTATATGAGCAGGAGGTTCAGAGAGCCTAAGGTCTCGCTGCATCTGAGTTAGTAGGCGATTGGTATGTCGCTCAGGATCGGTAATTTTTACTTGTTTGAACTTCTCCTGACGATAGGCTTGTGCATTGCGCTCAGAGAGTTGCAAGAGTTGAAACTTCTCCCCTGCCTTAGGAATCGTAAGCGTTTCGGCAAACTCCATTGTGAGAGGAAAGGGTACAATCAGCTCCTTAGAAGCCGAATGAAAACGCTCCCGAAGCTCTACAATCGCCAATTCTAACAATTCTTGCTCTGTTTCCTCTAATTTTTTCTTTACTTCCAAGGTGTGTCCTCTGACAATAGCCCCATGTGCTACCTGCAAGAAGTTGATATAGGCATATTCTCCATCAGAAACGATAGAGAACACATCTACATTGTGGATCTTAGTGCTCACTATAGTCGATTTGTGTTGGTAGTTCTCCAAACTCTCCAGCTTGAGCTTAATCTGATGAGCTTCTTCAAAGCGCAGTGCCGCAGCATGCTCCTGCATTTCTTCTTTAAAATAAGCAATCACTTCCTTGAGATTCCCCTTGAGTATTTCTTTGATTTGCTGTATATTGTGATTATATTCCTCTTCACTCTGCAAGCCCTCGCAGGGTCCTTGACAGTTCTTGATATGATACTCCAAGCAAACCTTGAATTTGCCCTTATCAATATTCTCCTGTGATAGGTCTAACCTACAATTGCGCAGAGGGTAAAGGTCTTTGATAAGGTCTATGAGGGTACGTACTATCTTCAGGTTCGTATAAGGGCCAAAGTAAGTACTGCCATCCTTAAGCATCTTACGCGTAAAGAATACCCGAGGAAAACGCTCATTGGAAATACAAATCCACGGATAGCTCTTCCCATCCTTCAGAAGAATATTATAGCGAGGTTGATACTTCTTAATCAGGTTGTTTTCCAGTAGTAGAGCATCATTTTCAGTAGCTACCACTATATGTTCTATACGGACAATTTTGCTTACCAATACTCGTGTCTTAGGCGAGTCATGTTCTTTGTTAAAATAAGAAGAAACACGTTTTTTAAGATTTTTTGCCTTCCCTACATAGATAATAGTATCTGTGCTATCATAGAATTGATAGACACCAGGATTATCGGGAAGTGTTTGTACTTGAAGAGCTAATTCGGACATCATTTAAGGATTAGGGGGATGGATTAGAGAAGTTAGATATAATAGACAACGATTACTTCTTCTTTTCCTTCTTGGATAATTGTGGCTTTCCTTGTCGTAGTTTTAGAGAGTGTTAATATAGCTGACACAAGGTTTCTTTTTGAGTACAAAAGTACAAATTATTTTCTACACTAAAAGCAAAAAAACAATACTTTCTGAATTTTTAATGATATAACTCAGAGACAACTAACTGAATATTAATATATTAAAAATAAACCTCCCTTTATCTTAAGAAATAGATTCGCTATGAAAAAAATTTTTTCAACAATTTTGGTAGTTTCGAAAAAATATTTTTTGTATCTTTGTGCACTGAAAAAGCTACTTCAAGAATATAATGAATCATACATATTTTATTACAGGTATTTCTACCGAAGTAGGCAAGACTCTCACTTCTGCCATAGTGGTAGAAGCCCTTCAAGCAGACTATTGGAAGCCCATACAATCAGGAGACAAACATGCTTCTGATGCCATGAAGGTAAAAGAGCTTATTTCCAATTCTAAGACCCACTTCTTCCCCTCTTCCTATGAGTTTGAGTACCCTGCTAGTCCTCACCTCTCGGCTCAAATGGAGGGTATTACTATAGAGAAAGACAAGATTGTACGCCCTGTGACCTCTCGCCCTTTGGTCATAGAAGCTGCTGGAGGACTCTTTGTTCCACTCAATGATCATGATATCATGATGGAACTGATTGCCCCTTCTGATAGGGTTATCTTGGTCTCTCGGCATTACTTAGGCAGTATCAATCACACACTTCTCTCTGTAGAAGCACTACAAAGAAGAGGTCTCTCCATTTTTGGTATCCTTTTCAGTGGCGCTGAAAATCCAGCTACTGAATCTTGGATTTCATCCTATACGAAGCTTCCTATTCTGGGACGTATTGATGAAGAACCTTACTTTGACAAACAGACAATAAGGAAGTACGCAACTCTTTTTGCGGACAAACTTACTTAGAATAAGTTATGAACAACTGATATTTTTTGTGGATAACTATGTTTCAAAAGTATCTATTTCTTAAAAATATCTATATAAATTACTGATTTTTAGTGTTTTAACAAATATATTCACTTAAGGAAATTCATTTTAAAATCTTAAAAAAAGAGATATATAGTTAAATAAAATACAAAAGTCCTATATTTGCACAATTTTTGTGAGTAGATCTTGTTTCCTACTCTCAATAAAACAACACTAAACAATGAGAAAGAGAACCAAATTATTAAGAGTTTTTGCACTTTCAGGTGCTATGGTAACCACCATGCTATTGTATTCTAAGATCAATCATAAGACCTTAGGAGTACCTCCTGTGTCCTCTAATGAAGCTAAAGCAGAGGAAGCCCCTGTAGAGTATGAATACATCTACAACCCAAAGGCATTAGATCCTTTCTTTGAAAAGCTCAATACATTGGATCAGCATAAAAACAAAAAGCTAAATATTGTTCACATAGGGGATTCTCATATACAAGGAGATGCCATGACCAATGAAATACGCCAACAGTTCCAATCTCAGTTCGGAAATGGAGGCTTAGGGATTGTTTTTCCTTATTCGCTGATTCGTACCAATGGCGAACGTTATGTACGTTTTTCGTCTAATATCACTTGGGATAGCCAAAAGAATACGAGCAGAACAGATACCGATGCCATTGGTATTGCAGGGTATTCGCTTTTGACCAATAACAAAAATTTTGTCATAGAACTCAATGTAAAAAATAAGGATTATTCTTTCAATTCCTTGCGTGTACTCACCCCTCACAACAAACATCTCTTTGAAGTGGCTACCAACAAAATGGGGGTAGCTATCAAGCCAGCGGTAGTATCCTCTCACATCTCCCAAAAGATGATCCTTCACAAGGTACAAAAAGGAGAAACACTCTATGGACTATCCCGAAAATACAAAACTACTGAAAAGAAAATACAAGAGGCAAACCGCATAAAAGGAAATACTATCAAGGAAAATGCCATCCTTAAGATTCCTTCTCAAGAGAAAATTGTCAGCAATACTTCCACTGAGCAATCGGTGAATCTCAATGGATTTGAAGCTCTTACCAACAAGGCAGATACTCCTTATGGCTATACTTATAACAACTTAGAAGGATTTGACAAGATATACCTAACCCCCAATACAGAAAGTTCTTACTTTGCACTCAATGGAATTGTATTGGAAAATAACCAAAATGGAGTTATCTATCATACTATTGGTGTGAATGGGGCTCGCTTCTCTGATTATAACAAGTGTAACTTGTTCTTCGAACAGATACAAGCACTACAGCCCGACTTGATCATTGTTTCCCTAGGTACCAATGAAACTTTTTCGAGACTTTCTGCCGAAGATTATGACAAACAAGTAGAAATTTTCATTCAGCAGATACGTTCTCATTATGGAGATTGCCCTATTTTGCTCACTTCCCCTCCACCTTCTTTGTTCAAAAAGAAGCTTCCTAATCCTTATTGTGAGCAATATGCTAATATATTGATTGACAACTCTGTGAAAAAGAATTATGGGGTATTCGACCTCTACAAAATATTAGGAGGAAGTGAGGCTATGTCCTCCCTTATTGCTCAGAACCTAATCGCTCATGACCGTGTACACTACACCCATGCAGGCTATGTGGAACAAGGAGGCATGCTCTTCGATGCCCTGATGAGTAACTATCTAAAATATAAAAATCAGCAAAAATAATCTATACTTTTGAAAATAACAGACGTGCAACGATGGTTGCTTGACCTCTGCTCTTGGGAGCAGCTAAAGAGTTGGTTCCTTTACAATAAGGAATATCCTCTACTCTTCAATAGTAGTCTTTTCTTAGGACTATTCCTTGTTTTCTATTTAATATACATACTCACTAAAAAGCACACATATTTCCGCACATTATATGTAGTGCTCTTTTCTCTTTTCTTCTATTATAAAGCAGGAGGTGAGTACTTTATTCTATTATTAGCTTCCTCAGCGGTGAATTATATCATCGCTGTTCTTATGCACAGAAATTCGGAAAATAAGCATGTCAGTTATTTTTTCTTAGTGCTAAGTGTGGTGGCGAATTTGGCTATGTTGGGCTACTTCAAGTATACCAATTTCCTCATTGAGAACTTCAACCAACTCTTTAATGGCAATCTCAAGTTCCAGAATATAGCCTTGCCCATCGGTATTTCTTTCTATACCTTTCAAACCATGAGCTATACCATAGATGTATACCGAAAGGAAATCGCTCCAGCTAAGAACTTTTTGGATTTCACCTTTTTTGTGACTTTCTTTCCTCAGTTAGTTGCGGGGCCTATTGTAAGGGCTAAGGATTTTATCCCTCAAATATATAAAAAAGTAACACTAACCAAGGAGGAAACCTCCTATGCCCTCTTCCTTATCATAGGAGGGCTCTTGAAAAAGGCTGTGATTTCGGATTATATATCTATCAATTTTGTAGATCGTGTATTCGATGCCCCCAATAGCTATACTCCCTTTGAAAATCTGATGGCCACTTATGGGTATTCACTGCAAATCTATTGTGATTTCTCTGGATACTCGGACATTGCCATAGGCTTAGCATTACTGATGGGCTTCACTCTTCCGATTAACTTCCGAACTCCTTACCAATCGCAAAATATCACAGAGTTTTGGCATCGCTGGCATATTTCACTCTCCACTTGGCTCAAGGACTATTTGTACATTCCCTTAGGAGGGAACCGCAAGGGCTCTTTCTTGGGTTACCTATTCCCTACCCTATTCTTTGCAGCTACCATCTGGTGGGCGTATGGAGTGAGCAAACAAAGCCTGATTCCCTTATTGGCAGTCTTTGGCGTGATTGTTCTCTTTGAAGTCTCTATTCTACTATCTCCCAACAAGGGAAAATCTCTTAGAAGTCATTTCAATCAACTAACTACCATGTTATTGGGAGGCCTTTGGCATGGAGCAAATATACGTTTTATCATCTGGGGAGCTCTTCATGGATTGGCTTTGGCTTTCCATAAGTCTTTCCGTGAGATATTTCCTGAAAAAAATCCAGAAAAGAAAACTTTTGGAAAATGGCTTTTTTCGTTACTATCAATAATTATCACTTTCCATTTTGTAGCCTTCTGTTGGATATTCTTCCGAGCTAAAGACTTATCCTCAGCAATGGAGGTCATCACCAATATCTCCAAGATCACCTATGATCCACACCAATGGTGGGTCATCATTGAGGGATATAGAAATATCTGTTTGCTACTTGTCATAGGTTTCCTCTGGCATTTCCTTCCTCAGAAGTGGAGCAATGGTCTCTGTAACTTATTTCAAAGAATGCCTCTATTGTTCAAATCTGTAGTATTAGCTTTTGTATTTTGGCTTATCTATGCCACTGCTTCTGCAGGCCCACAACCTTTTATCTATTTCCAATTCTAACTCAATGATCATCAATGGTTAATGATCTCATGTGCTGTCACACGCTTGCAGTTCTTCCTACCATGAAAGCTGTTCAAAAAATTCTTTTTTGGGGAGGCAAATTGCAATTCTCCCCTGCAGCACCATACTGGCACCAGTAATAAAGACTAATAACTGATTAATATGAAAAAACTCCTTTCCAAAGCAAAGGGCTTGACTATAGTTATATTATTCTTATTACTTAGCTGCAAGACAATAAAAGAAGAAAATACTGAAATGTTCAAAGATTTTCTCCGACAAGAGAAAATCAATTATAAAGATATCATATATTCTTCTTACTATAAGGATTTTTTCTGTAAAATAGGCAATAAAACCCATTATAAAGATTCTACTTCTTTAAAATATAATAGAATATATATACAAGAGGAACCATATCCCATGCTTTCCTTGTATATTTTTCATCCTTCAGGAAAGGTCTTTCGTTCTTATATAGAGCTTGACAACGAAAAACTATCTAAACCCAATGACGAAGGAATTTGTTATACCAAAACAGCAATAAAAATACACTTAGAAGGTGGAGGTTTTTTCCTCTTAGAGGATAATAAGCTCATTTTTCAAGATCATTTCTTTAACTTAGGAGGTAATTTGCCTTTTGGGAGACTACATAATGCAGGTATTTACACAGATGTTATTTTTGGGAATATAGAAAATGACACTATTATCTCTTACAAAATGTATAGAGCTAAAAAATTATCCTTTAGTAAAAAAATCTTCGAGCCTGCTGTAAAAAGAGTACGGAAAATATACTTAGAAAAAGATTTACATCCAGCACTAAAAGAGGACTGTACTAACAAGGAAGTATATTACCTTATTCCTGAAGGCACAAAAATAGAACTATTCGGATATAAAAAACGATAATGGATGATTGTCTTTCCTACTATTAGAAACTAAATCCTAACCTTTACCTTTATTTTTTGAACAATACAAAATACTGATAATCAACAGAAAAAGAAAAAAATGAAAAAAAAATTAATTTTTTTGTTGAAAACTCTTGCAGATTAAAAAAAAAGTTGTACCTTTGCACTCGCAATTGAGAAACATAATACCACTCAATGGTCCGTTCGTCTAGGGGTTAGGACGCAAGGTTTTCATCCTTGTAACAGGGGTTCGATTCCCCTACGGACTACTACTTAAAATTATGTTTTAGAATTGCGCGGTCCGTTCGTCTAGGGGTTAGGACGCAAGGTTTTCATCCTTGTAACAGGGGTTCGATTCCCCTACGGACTACATATTTTTTAGTAATTTTAGTAAGTACCACTTTAATTGAGATAAGAAAATGGCAAACCATAAGTCAGCAATCAAAAGAATTAGAAGAAACGAGGCAGCTCGCCTTAGAAATCGTTACCAACATAAAACTACTCGTAATGCTATCAAGCGTTTACGCACTACTACTGATGCTTCAGTAGCTAAAGAACTTTTACCTAATGTAGTTTCTATGATTGATAAGTTAGCAAAAAGAAACATTATCCATAAAAATAAAGCGGGTAATCTAAAAAGCAACCTAATGAAACATGTTAATTCATTAGTAGCTTAAAAAAATCATTTGCTCATAGTGAAATATTTAAAATTACTATTAATAAAGACTATTTTGATAACAAAATAGTCTTTATTTTTTTACCTACTACTTTCATCTATAAAAATAGCATCACATATATAGGATATATTATACAAGGAGGACAAATCACATTATATGCAAAAAGGCGAATTACAATTCGCCCCTGCTTCATACCTTTTCTTGAGATATTATTTATTAATACGATATTCTAAGACACTATAAATTGCGTCTCTACGAGTAACTTATGCCAATCAGCATAGGACTTGACCAACGACAGGGTAGAAATATGAGTTTATTACATATTAGAAAATTAACGAATAATATTTTAACTATTGATTCATATTATTACTCACATACCCTGTTGTGAGCACTCACTAACTTTATCTGTTACCTATATAATATTCGTTGATAGCCTCTTGAGAGGATTTTCCTTCTTTTTTAGAGCGATATACATTATCTTGTGCTTGATTTATAACACGTGCTTTCACCTTATCCTCCCAAGCCAAATGGAAAGTATCCCATAACTGTTGTTGTATATCCTCCTGATAAATAGGACAAGAAACCTCCACCCTATTATTAAGATTGCGAGACATCCAATCTGCTGAAGAAATATAATAAATAGGGGCTCCTCCATTCCCAAAGATATACAAGCGAGAATGCTCTAAGAAGCGATCCACTATACTGATAACCTCTATATGTTCACTTATTCCCTTAAGACCAGGTACCAAGGAGCACACTCCACGAACGATCATCTGTATTTTGACTCCCGCTTGACTGGCCTGATAGAGCTTCTCTATCATAGTTTTACTCGTAAGACCATTCATTTTAAGCTTTAGAAAAGCTTCTTTCCCCTGCTGAGCCAAAGCTATTTCCCTATCTATAAGTGAAAGAAAAGTATTTTTGGTATAGTGAGGAGAAACTAATAAATGATTGTACTGGAATATCTGAAATGGGGTGTCAAAGAAAGCAAATACCCGATCCACATCTTCCAATATCTCCTTATGAGCGGTAAAAAGAGTATAGTCAGTATATATCTTAGCTGAATCCTCATTGAAATTACCTGTACTAATAAAGCCATAACGGCGTATTCCTTCTGCTTCCTCTCGCTCTATCACTCCTATTTTGCTATGTACCTTAAGCCCTCGTATTCCAAAGATAATTCTAACTCCTTCTCGCTGTAAGAGTTCTGCATAGTGAATATTGGCAGTCTCATCAAAACGAGCTTGGAGCTCTATCTGTACTGTTACTTTCTTACCATTCTTAACAGCATTGATCAGTGAGTTAATCACTTGAGACTGTTTGGCCAAGCGATAAATAGTAATTTTGATTGTCTTTACCTTAGGATCTAAAGCTGCTTCTCTTAAGAAGCGAATCAAGTACGAAAAACTATGATAGGGAGTATATTGCAGATAATCTCTTTGAGCGATTTGTGCAAAGAGACTTTCCTCTACCCTAAGTTTCCTAATGGGGGAGGGATAGAAAGGAGGATAGAGCAATCTTTGATTATCACAAGCGGGAAAACTCATATAATCACGTCGGTTGTGATAACGCCCTCCCGCAATGATACTATCAGTAGCTTGTATACCCATTTTCTCTTTTAGAAAATGAAGCATCTGCTCGTCTATGAGTTTGTCATAGATAAAGCGTACAGGCTCAGCCTGTTTGCGCCCTTCTACACTGTGGGAGATCTTCTCTATAAAGCTCTTATTCAGGTCTGTATCCAAGTCCAGTTCAGCATTACGAGTGATCTTGATCATATAGGCTGAAATCTCCTCACAAGGGAAGATGTAGAAATGTGTAGTCAAGCAAAAGCGGATAATATCATCCAAGAGAATAATATAGTTATTGCCATTCACCTTAGGCAATACCACAAAGCGGTCTAAGGTCTTAGGCAGTTCTATCAGAGCATATTGTATCTTTGTTTTCTCTTTTTCCTCTGTTTTGAGCAACATCCTTACAGCCAAGTAAGCCACATCGTCCTTAAGAGTAGGCAAAGCCGCCACTTCATCTAAGATAATGGTAAAAAGAGCAGGACTTATAGTATTGATAAAATATTCCTTCACATACTCCACATGCTGGGGTAAGAGTTCTTTTTCATTGATAATATAAATCTTTTCCTTCTTTAGCTCTTCCTTTATACATTCGAGTATAGCGAGGCTCTTTTGCTGTAGTAGTACTACTTGCTCATTGATCTGTTCTAAGAACAATTGTGCCTTACTGGCGGCTTCCTTATCTTTGATCAACTTGAAATCTCGCTTGACTATAGCATAGCGTATACGAAAAAATTCATCCAAGTTGTTGGAGAAAATCCCCACAAAGCGTAGTCTCTCTACCAGTGGATTTCGGGCATCACTGGCTTCTTGTAATACACGTTCGTTGAAGGAGAGCCAGCTAAGCTCTCTGCTTACTAAGGGAATTTCTGTGGTTGAGTTCATGATTATATCTTTATAATTGTTTGTCTAGTAAGGCTATGATGGAGGCTGCTTGCTCGTAATCATTATCTATATCAGCCTGTGTATAAGGAGCATAACGAGCCATTTCACAGTTGGAAAGTAGCTGCAAAAATCTGGCTATTGCACTGCTCTCTACTTGTTTTTCCTCAAGTAACTCCCGCACCTTATCTTTGGACAATTCACTGGTTTCTATATGAAGTTTTGCCTTGAGATAGGTGTGTAATCCTCTTTCCATGGATTCGTAGAAAAGTTCCTTATTCTGGATATTTTTCTTAGCTGCTGATAGGTATTTCTTAGCCAATCGGTTTGTTCTACGGCTTCTATTCTCAGCAGTATCATCATTTCTTTTCTGATAGAAGTACCTAAGGAGAAGTACTATAGGAATCAGAACTATCGGTAAAAGCCATAGTAGGTAGAATAAGCCTGACCCAAAGAATACTACTCGATTGATTGGAGCAAGTTTTGCTTCTGTTTTAAGAGGGGCGAATTGGCCTTTCTCTTGTGCAACCTCAGAGGTATTTTCTGGTGAAGTGGCATTATATTCTTCTCCATTGGGGACTTCTATAGTGAAAGGATCTGAGGTAAGAGTCTCATACTTCTGTGTCTCTGGATCGAAAAAGGTAAAACTCAATGGAGCAATAGGGAATTTTCCTTTGTATTGGGGTACTATGGTATAGGTATGGGTGATATCTCCACTGACTCCCGTAGCACTGTGGTTTAGATGCTCTTCTTCCTTAGGAGCATATACCTCTAATGCTGGTGGGAAAGTCAGTTTAGGCATATCAAAGAGTTTGAAGTTCCCTTTTCCTGAGATAATTACCTCTCCCTGAGCTGTTTCTCCTGCATTGACTGTACGAGTAGGGAAATTCACCGATAGGGAGAACTTACCGACAGCTCCAGAAAAGTTGGCCGGCTTACCTTCCTCTGGCAAGGGGGATACTTTTATCTTCAGTGCATTGGATTGCAGTCTTCTGCTACGAGTTACATAAGAGCGATTTCCAAAGAAATCCACCTGATTGGAGGGCAATTGCAATACGAAAGAGGTAGAAAGAGGGGAAATCTCTTGTTCTCCTGACTGTTGAGGGTATAGCAATACTTGCTTGAGGGTAATACAACGAAAGGGCTTCCCATTGTGCACTACCTCAGTCACTTGTAGTTTATCCAATAGCTGTTGGCTCCAGAAGTTGGCATAGCGTGGATCTTCTATACTTTCAAACCCTGCAATGCCAAAACGAGCTGATAAGTACATCTTATAGGTAATAGTAACAGGCTGATTGACAAATACATGATTACTTGACACTTCTGCTGTGATAAAGAGGTCTTCCTTGGTAGGTTCTATAATTTCCATAGGTTGTACCTCTTCTGTTCCAAAAGGATCAAAGCCAAAGGGGAAGTTGCCAAAAGGGCTATTATTACCAAAGGGACTGGTCGGAGGAGTCGTTTGTGCACTTCGGGGATTGGCCACAGGATCGGTCACCTCTATAGTGAGGGGTTTGGTCTTATACTCTTTACCTTCTATAATGACCGATGCTGCCCCTATGGTGAGTTTTCCTTTCTTCTTGGGTTGTAGCATGTAGGTATAGGTCTTGGAAAAACTGCGTACACCATTGATCCAAGAATTAGATACAGATTGGGTAGGTCCTGAATATTCAAAATTCTCAAACGAAGGTGGGGTGAAATTGTCTCCTTCTCTATTCATGATAAAATCGACCCTCAAGCGCTCATTTTCCCCTAAAGACTTACGTGAGGGTTCTGCCCTGAAGGATACTTCCTGTGCAGAAAGCAGGGTAGTGAATGAAAAAAATAATATTTGAAATAAAAAACTACGCATAAACTACTTTTGTAGGAACCAATATAAGTATTTACCAATCTTTCGTATTTGATTTTTTTGCCTTCCCTTTCACTTTATTCGCATTGAGCTTCTCTTGAGTTTTTTTCTCTTCATTATTGATGGCATTGAGAATACGATTCATCTGTTCGGCAGAAAGCTCTTTTCTCTCTCCCTCCTCTGGGGTATTGCTTTCTCTGTTATCTTGGTTATTATTCTCATGTTTATCTCTTTCAGGACTTCCTTGATTTTTGTTATCCTTATTGTCCTTATTATCTTTGTTTTGATTATCTTTGTTATCCTTGTTTTGATTATCTTTATTGTCCTTGTTATCCTTGTTTTGATTGTCCTTATTATCCTTATTGTCTTTATTTTGATTATCTTTATTATCCTTATTTTGATTATCTTTATTATCTTTGTTATCTTTATTTTGTTGATTGTTTTGATTATTTTGATTGTTGTTGTTCTCTTGTTGTTGTTTTTTGAGTTTTTCTTTAGCTATAGCCAAGTTATAGCGTGTCTGTTCATCGGTAGGATTGTTTCTAAGAGCTTCTTTGTAGAATTGTACGGCCTCTTCATATTTTTTGTTTTGCATAGCCAAATTGCCTAAGTTATGAAATGCCTTATGCTTATCCTCCTTAGACGCTTCTTTATTGACTGATGCTTCTTGATAATAATGAGTAGCCTCATTATAAGCCTCTTGAGAGTAGAGTACATCACCCATATTGTATTGAGCTACTGCATTTTCTTTGTTTTTGGATATAGCTTTTCTATAATCCATTTCTGAATCCAATAGCTTATGTGCTTTTTCCGCCTGATACCCTTGGTAGGCAAAGGCTTGTGACTGCCGCTGTGCCTTCTCCCTCTTGGCTAGTTCTGCTTTAGAGAACTCTTTTTCAGCCTTTTGCGAAAAAGCTATTATAGGGAAAAGTATCATTAATAGTTGTATTTTTTTCATAGAAATAAGTACTTACTTTCTGACCACAAAATTACAACATTAATTCTTATAAAAATTCTTTTTTGTCTTTATTTTAAGAGTTTCTATAAATATCTACTATACATATTACTAAAATGCTCTTTCCTTTTCACTCAAAAGTTCTTCCTCCTACTGACACATTTCTTGCAGTTCTTTTGGAAGAAAATGAGAAAAAGTTCTCTTATCATGCAAATTAAGAAGAAAAAGAATAATATTTGTAGTCAATAGGAAATGATTTACTAAAAGTTGGCATGAATCGGTGTAGGGGCAAAGTCCACAAGCTGGTGCAGCGGAGTATGTGAGCAATTCGCCCCTACACTTTTCACTATAGATAAATTCCTTCCAAATCCAAGAGAAAAGTATACTCTCTTGCTATTTCCCGAAGTGCTTCATAGCGCCCTGAAGCACCACTATGTCCTGAACTCATATCAGTATAAAAGAGCAGGATATGGTTATCTGTCTTGAGTTCTCTAAGCTTGGCAACCCACTTGGCGGGTTCCCAATATTGTACTTGAGAATCGTGATAGCCTGTGAGCACCAGCAGATGTGGATAGGCTTTGCGCTGTACATTATCATAAGGAGAATAGGTCTTCATATAATCATAATACCCCTTGTCATTAGGGTTGCCCCATTCATCATATTCGCCTGTGGTAAGGGGAATAGAATCGTCCAACATGGTAGTGAGTACATCCACAAAGGGAACATTGGCAACCACTCCATGAAAAAGCTCTGGAGCTTGGTTGATTACCGCTCCCATAAGCAATCCTCCTGCAGATCCTCCCATAGCATATAGATGCTGGGCACTGGTATATTTCTCCCCTATCAGGTGTCGAGCGCAGGCGATAAAGTCAGTAAAGGTATTTTGTTTCTGCATGAGCTTCCCTGCTTCATACCAGGGACGACCTAAGTACTCCCCGCCTCGTATATGCGCAATAGCAAATACAAATCCTCTATCAAGCAAGCTCAAGCGTGTAGTCGAAAAAGAGGGATCTATAGTGATGCCATAAGAACCATAGCCATAAAGCAATAGAGGGTGACTGCCATCTAAAGTTAGCCCCTTACGATAGACCAATGAAATAGGTACCTTAACTCCATCAGGAGCTGTTGCCCAGATACGCTCCGAGTGGTAATTCTCCTTGGAAAACTTTCCTCCCAGTACCTGCTGCTCCTTTCTCACTTGCTGCTCTGCAGTAAGCATGTTATAATCTATTATAGAGTAAGGAGTCGTCATGGAATTATAGATATAGCGCAGCCAATGGGTATCAAAATCCAAATTGAGTCCTGTAGAAGCGGTATAAGTCTCGTTGTCAAAAGGCAAATACATATCCTTAGAGCCATCCCAGCGGATGATTCTTAACTGAGAAAGCCCTTGGGAACGCTCGGTAACTACCAAATATTCCTTAAAGATATCCACTTCCTCCAAGCGAGTATCCTCTCTATGAGGGAGTACTTCGCTCCAGTGTTCAAGCTCGGTATGAGTGATAGGAGTCTTGTCCAACTTGAAATTAGTTGCTCCATCAGCATTGTTCAGCACATAGAAATATTCTCCATAATGGGCAATATCATACTCCAATCCCCTTTGGCGAGGTTGAAATATCTTGAAGGCGCCTTCAGGTGTGGAGGCATCCAAGAAGCGGCTTTCGGTAGAAAGAGTACTATCAGACTCAATGATAAGGTATTGCTCTGATTTTGACTTGAAGATGCCTGTATTAAAGGTCTCATCTTTTTCATGAAAGACCAATACATCCTTAGGGGAAGTCTGCCCTACTTGATGACGATATACCTTATACGAACGCAGAGTCTGAGGATCTATTTTGGTATAGAAAAGGGTCTTGCTATCATTTGCCCAGCAGCTCCCTCCATCGGTGTTTTTTATCTCGGTAGGAAGAATCTCCCCTGTTTTCAAGTTCTTGATAAAAAGAGAATACATTCGTCTGCCACGGGTATCCACAGAAAAAGATGCCCACTGGTTATCAGGGCTTATGGAATATTCGGCAAACTGATAAAACTTGTGTCCTTCCGCCATCTGATTGACATCAAAGAGCACTTCTTCTCTTGCTCCTTCTTCGTCCCTTTGGCGCAGGTAAATAGGGTATTCCTTCCCTTGTTCAAAACGAGAGAAGTACCAATAACCATTGTACTTGTAGGGTACGGACTGGTCATCTTGTTTGATACGTCCCTTCATCTCCTGAAAAAGAGCCTCTTCTAAAGCTTGAGTATGCTGGGTCTGCTGTTTAAAATAAGCATTTTCTGCCTCAAGATATGCCAATACCTTAGGGCTATCTCGCTCATTGAGCCAGAAATAGTTATCTATACGTTTGTCGGAATGTGCCTCCAATATCGTCTGTCGCTTAGGAGCCTTTGGGGGTGTTATATTCATCGTTTTCTTAACTTGCTTTGTTTTTTGTTATAGTATCATACTCAAGGAAATACGCTTGCGGGCAGTATCCACTTCAGTGACTTTTACTTGCACTTGTTCATGGAGCTTGACCACCTCACTTACCTCTGATACATAGCCATTTTTGAGCTGAGAGATGTGTACCAAACCACTTTCCTTGATACCTATATCCACAAAACAGCCAAAGGCAGTAATGTTATTGACAATTCCTGGTAGTATCATACCCACTCTCACATCGTCAAAAGTCTTTACATTTGGGTCAAATTCGAATACTTTAGCAGCTTTTCTCGGATCAAGACCTGGTTTTTCCAATTCCTTGAGCACATCCTTGAGATAAAGTTCTCCTACTTCTTCGTTTTTGTACTTTTTTATATCAATAGCTGAGATAGCTTGCTTATTACCTATAAGCTTTTCTACTGAGATTCCCAAATCTTTGGCCATTTGCTTGATGATAGGATAGGCCTCGGGGTGTACTGCCGAGTTGTCCAAGGGATTTTCACTATTGTGCACCCTTAGAAAGGCTACTGCCTGTTGGTAGACCTTATCGCCTAAGCGAGGTACCTTCTTGAGGTCTTCTCTTCGGCGGAAAGCTCCATTGGCCGAACGATAGGCAACAATATTCTCTGCCATTTTCTCCCCTATGCCCGATACGTAACTAAGCAGGGAGCCACTGGCGGTGTTGAGGTTTACCCCTACCTTATTCACACAGCGAATGACTGTAGCATCGAGTTCTTGCTTGAGTAGGGTTTGGTTTACATCGTGTTGGTACTGGCCTACTCCTATACTCTTAGGTTCTATTTTAACCAGCTCAGCCAAGGGGTCAGACAATCTACGACCAATGGAGACAGCGCCACGCACCGTTACATCGTATGTAGGGAATTCCTCTCGAGCTATCTTTGAGGCTGAGTACACCGATGCTCCAGCTTCGCTGACTACAAAGACCTGTAGAGGATGAGGAAAAGAAATCTCTTTGATAAAGCGTTCTGTCTCTCTCGAAGCGGTACCATTACCTATACTAATAGCCTCTATGCGATACTGCTCGACCATTGTACGAATTTTCTTCATTGCCATAGCAGTCTCGTGCTGGGGAGCATGTGGAAAAATGGTTTCATTGTGTAGTAAATCTCCTTTTTCATCCAAACAAACTACCTTGCATCCGGTACGAAATCCTGGATCTATCGCCAATATACGCTTTTCTCCTAAGGGAGAAGAGAGTAATAGCTGAGAAAGATTATCTGAAAAGACTTCTATGGCCTTGGCATCTGCCTTGTCCTTAACTTCTTGGAGAGTTTCATTGGAGATAGAGGGCTCCAAAAGTCGCTTATAGCTATCCTTGATGGTCTTTTTTAGAAAATCAGCGGTCTGACCGTCGCCTTTGATAATAGTTTCTTCTATAAAAGGAAGGGTGTCCTCTGTTTCTACTTGTACTTTAAGGCGGACAAATCCTTCTTTTTCAGCACGTAGCATAGCTAATACACGGTGGGAAGGCGCCTTGGATAGGGGCTCACTCCAATCAAAGTACTGAGCATATTTTTGAGCTTCTTCGTCATTTTCTTTACCTTTGGCTACTTCTGTACAGAGCTGAGCTTTGCGTTGGAAAACCCTTCTGAGGGTACGGCGCACATACATATTTTCATTGATCCACTCAGCTATGATATCCGACGCTCCTTGTAGGGCATCCTCGACTGTAGCGACCTTGTCTGAAAGATAATGCAAGGCAAGTTGTTCTATGTCAGCCACTCTCTGACTCATGAGCTGCTTGGCTAAGGGTTCTAAACCATTTTCCTTGGCCACATCGCCTTTAGTTTTGCGCTTTTTCTTATAGGGAAGGTATAAATCCTCCAATTCTGTCAGCTCATAAGAGGTTTCTATACGCTTGCGGAGTTCCTCGGTAAGCTTTCCTTGTTCCTCTACACTGGAAAGGATGGTCTCCTTACGCTTGCAGATATTTTCGTAATCGGCTTGTGCTTTAGCTATTTTCTCAATGGCAACCTCATCCAGATTGCCTGTTCTATCCTTGCGATAGCGTGCTATAAAGGGAATCGTGCAGCCTTCTGAAAGCAAAGTCAGTGTATTCTCAATGGCTTTTTCAGTGGCGGACACTTGAGCCTTAATGAATTGGATATTTGTCATAAATAAAAGAATAAGGTACAAAGGTAATAAAAAAGAAAAAAGGAGCAAACAAATACTCCTTTTTCTTGATGGTTATTTTTCTATTATTCGAATCGGGTCACTCCATATTTCTTAGCTTCTGCTTTCACCTTGGGAGCCAACTCTTTAAGGTGTGCAATACGAGACTGATTGGAAGGGTGAGTACTTAGAAGCGAGCTGGAGCTTCCTCCTCCTGAAGCAGCACTCATGCGTTCCCATAGTTTATACCCTTCATCTGGATCATAGCCTGCCAGAGCCATAATCTGAAGACCTATAGCATCGGCTTCGCTCTCATGACTCCTGCTAAAGGGAAGCATTACCCCTACTTGGGTACCTAAGCCATAGGCGGTATTAAACTCATTAAGGTATTTGCTATTGCTTAGTAGTACATTTCCTGCCAATGCTCCTATCTGTTGAAGGGTAGAAGCACTCATACGCTGTGCTCCATGATCGGCCAAAGCATGGGCTACCTCATGCCCCATAATCACTGCAATACCACGCTCATTCTTAGCTATAGGAAGTATCCCTGTATAGAATACAATTTTTCCCCCTGGCATACACCACGCATTGAGCTCTTTGTTCTCTACCAAGTTGTATTCCCAGCGGTAGTCCTTCAGATAGTTCTTATACCCATTTCTATCCAACCATAGTTGTGATGCCTTAGCAATACGCTCTCCTACACGCTTGATCATCTCGGCCTCGGGAGTACCTTTGATAACCTTACTGGTAGAGAGAAACTCATTATATTGAGAAAATGAGGTTGGGAAAAGTGAACTATTCGACATGAAGTTCAAAGTTTGTTTTCCTGTAAAAGGATTGGTTTTACAGGAAGAAACAACTAACAAAATTCCTATTAAAAGTATTTTTTTCATCTTCTATTATTTAATAACAAGTGCAAATGTACATCTTTTTTTTGAATTAGAAGTATTCTATAGGAAAAAATTAAGTAGGTCACCTCAAGAAGAAATGACCTACTTAACCTAAAAATAAAAATCAATTGTACGCTACATTTACCATTTGATATTTTTCAACAGTTCCACCTGTGCTTTGATAGACTGAGAATTAGGATTTTTCTTTAGGAGATCTTCCTTTATTTTGAGCCCTTCTTCAGCTACTGCATGTAAGTGTTTTTTCTGTTCTTCATTCAACCAGCCAAATACATTGCTTAGTGATTTGGTTACTTTCTTGGTATATTCTGTATTGTCTACACTCATCAGCCAAGTAAATCCTTCTTTGATAGGAGCTTGATATTGTTCTGGGTACAATGGGTAATAGATAACCTTATCCAATAATACAGGCAAATATTTCTCATTGCGGCTCTTAAGTATATAAGGATAGAAGGACATAAATTGTTCAAAGCTAAGTCCTTTCAAGTCAATCATATCGATATACTGACCTGCTTGAGAAGGGTCTAAAGCTACTAAGGCAGAAGCTGCAGCTATTTTAACAGCACGTGAAGGGAGTTTCACTGATTTTTCATACAAGGATTTGTATTTAGCATCTCTTAGGCGAGAGAGTTGTGCAATAGCAGCTGCCTTGGTCAAGTTTTCTGGATCATTCTGTGCCAAATTCTCTACCACAGGTGCCCATTGTGCTACGTTGTCAGGTCTGAGTCCTTGGATAGCTTTGATACGCAAGCGGAAGAAAGGATCCTTTAGAGCTAAGAGAAGAATATCTGAATTCCCTGTAGTAACAGCATACTCAATGGCTTGGTTACGGCTCTTATAGTCTTTAGCATTTTGGTACTGGAAGAGATATTGTTCGGGTGTCTTGTAAGCAGCTTCATCTCCTACGATCAGTCCACGAGGGTCAACGTTGATTAGGCTATACTTAGGAGATACTTTAAAGCGGAACTCATTCTTGGCTTTGGCATCCACCCATACCTCTTTACGCACATATTTTCCTGCGTCATAGATGTCTACCTCTAAAGGGAATTGGAACATAAGTTTCTCATCCTGAGCAATTTCCAATACGGCTTCTCCTTTAGCACTATCATAAGTTACTTTAGGAGTCATCACTACATTTCCATGATTGAAATACCATTGGTTAAAGAACCAGTTAAGGTCACGTCCACTTACTTTTTCCAAAGCAAGACGTAACTGATGTGCTTCTCCTGTTCCAAACTGATTGTTCTTTAAGTACTTAGAAATTCCTTCGAAAAATGCCTTGTCACCCAAGTAGTTACGTAGCATATGGAGAATACCCCCTCCTTTGTTATAGGATACGGCATCGAACATATCTTCACGTTCTTTGTAGTTGAAGCGTACTAAGTCCTTATCAAAAGAGCCGCTATTCTTATAACCTGTGATATCACGGTTCATATGATAGTCTGCATAGTCTTTCCCATATTTGTGTTCTAACCAAAGATATTCAGAATAGTTAGCAAAGGACTCATTTACGGTAAGGTTAGCCCAGCTTTCTGCAGTTACTAAGTCTCCAAACCAATGGTGGAAAAGCTCATGTGCTATAGTAGCTTCCCAGATATTTTGGTCATTGAGGGATTCTGCATCTTGCTGAGCCATAGAGCTGTGTAGTACAGCTGTAGTATTTTCCATGGCTCCACTTACGTACTCTTGAGCGGTCATTTGGTAATATTTTGGCCAAGGGTAATCATAATCCAATCTTTTAGAATAGAACTCTATCATTTCAGAGGTCTTTCCGAAGATTCTCTTAGCTACATCTGCATATTCTTTTTCTACATAGTACACGATAGGCACTTTACCTCTCCATGGTTTGTCCTTAACTTCTGCATACTCTCCTGCTCCAAGGAAGAAGAGGTAAGGGGCATGTTTTTGATTCATCACCCAATAGTCGGTACGCATCCCTTTTCCATCTTTTTTAGAAGAGGAAAGTACCCCATTGGAGAGAGTGACAAATTTGTCTGGTACTGTGATGTATATCTCCTGAGAAGATTTCTGGTTAGTCTCATCGATGGTAGGAAACCAACAAGAATTGGCTTTAGTTTCTCCCTGTGACCATACTTGTATAGGACGGTCCTTATCTTCTTTGTTGGAGTTGATAAAGTACAACCCTTTAGCATCACTAATAGCCAAACTACCATGTTTGCCTACATTCTCTGGTTGAGCTGTATACTTAATGTATATGGTATATTTTTCTCCTCTTTGGTAGGTTTTGTCCAAGCGAATAGTGAGTCTGTCCTTATCATACTTATAGGTAAGTGGTTTTCCTATAGTTCCTTTCTTATCACTGAGATTTACACTATGGATTAGCATAGCCTGTGCATCCAGCATCAGAGAATCGGTCGGATAGAAATAAGGGGCTGCAGTAAGCCACTCTTCTCCATAAAGTTCTTTTTTCTCAAAATTCAAAGATACACGCAGCTTGGTATGATCCAAGGCACTGTACTTAGTAGCCTCGGCGTGATAGAGGGAACGCCCAGAAGTTTCAGTCTGTGCTATGGCTCCCACAGAGGTTGCAAGCATAGCAAATAATAGATATTTTCGTATCATATATCAAAATAAATTAAAATATTTTTTCTTATTTCTCTTTTCTATTTCCTTGGGTGATAAGTATTTACCACTTGTGAAAGATAAGAATAGTCTATATGTGTATATATTTCTGTTGTGGTAATGCTCTCATGCCCCAACATAAGCTGAATAGCCCTAAGGTTAGCTCCATTCTCCAACAAATGGGTAGCAAAAGAATGCCTAAAGGTGTGCGGACTGATAGTTTTAGTCAGCCCTATGGCAGCTGCTGTCTGTTTTATTATGGTAAAGATCATCGCTCGAGTGAGCTGTTTGCCACGCCTATTGAGAAATACTATATCAGTAAATTCCTTCACTTGAGGTACCTCCTTGCGCTGATGCTGTATATAGTTATTTATCTGTTTCTGTGTATACTCACTGATAGGTACCAAGCGCTGTTTGTCTCCCTTACCCAATACTCGTATAAATCCTTCCTCGAAAAAGAGGTCTGAGAGGTGTAGGTTTACCAGCTCTGATACACGTAGCCCACATCCATATAAAGTTTCTATAATAGCCCGATTGCGATGCCCCTCCGATGTGGAAAGGTCTATTCCTGCAATAAGGGCATCTATTTCCTCGACAGAGAGGGTATCAGGTAGCTTCATACCATACTTAGGAGTATCTATGTACTCCATAGGGAAATCTTCCCGATAGTTCTCCAAGAGCAGATACTTGAAAAAACTCTTCAAAGAGGATATAAGCCGCGATTGAGAACGTGCTTGTAGCTCCTTACTCTGCTGATAGACAAACTCTCTAAGTGTCTCTGCCGAGATATTTTCCGGACGCTCCTCTATCTGATGAAGGTTTATATAGTCACTGAGCTTCTCTAAATCAAAGAGATAGGATTGTACTGAGTTTGGAGACATCCCTCTCTCTATCTTTAGGTAATGCTCAAAATCTTTTAAAAGCTTCTTCCACATATCATAAAGCAAAAATACGAATTATTAATCAATTTGACTAATAATTCGTAATATTTTTTTAATGATGAATTATCAATGATAATAATGCCTAGTTTTATCTAAAATCTAACTACTGACATCTAAATCAAGACTCACAACTACTACAATTGACAAAGTTCATAATCATTTCCTTGGCTACCGACTGGCTACGCTGGTAATAAAGACTCTTTACCCCTAGCTTCCAAGCCTCAATAAGCACCTTGTTCACATCCCTTACAGGCATGGTAGGTGGTATGTTGAGGTTTAGACTCTGAGACTGGTCTATATACTGTTGGCGCTGTGCCGCTTGGGTAATAATCTCCATAGGAGATATTTCCTTGAAGGTCTTGAATACATTCTTTTCCTCCTGAGTAAGTTCTTGTAAGTGCTGCACAGAACCATCAGAAAGACGTATGCTTCGCCAAATATCCTCATTATTAAGTCCTTTTTCTTCCAAGAGTTGAGTGAGGTATTTGTTCTTACGCATGAAGTTTCCTTTGGAGAGCCCCACCTTGTAGTAGTTGCTGGAGAAAGGCTCTATCCCTGGAGATACCTGTCCTAAGATAGCTGAGCTGGATGTAGTAGGTGCTATGGCCATAGTGGTTGCATTTCTCCTGCCATATCCCTTAAGTAATTCTGGCTCACCATAGATGTGCGCCAACTCCTGAGTGGCTTTCTCTGCCTCACTCTGGATATGCTGAAAAGCACGAGCGTTGAACTGAGTAGCCTCAAAGCTTTCAAAAGGAATCATATTCTTCTGTAAGTAAGAATGATAACCTAATACCCCTAAGCCTACTGCACGATGTCGAATGGCAAAGTTGCGTGCCGACTGTAGGTAGTAGTTCCCTTTGGTCTTCTCAATGAATTCAGAGAGTACCGCATCCAAGAAAAAGATAGCCAACTTCACTGCCTTGGTGTCCTTCCATTCATCAAAGAGTTCTAAGTTCATAGAAGAAAGACAACAGATGAAAGACTCCTCTTCGCTGGAAGGAAGCATGATCTCACTACAAAGATTGCTGGCATGAATGAACATGTTGTTATCCTTATACACCTGTGGGCGCTTACGGTTTACATTGTCTGTAAAGAAAATATAAGGAAGCCCCTTTTGCTGACGTGATTCCAAGACTCTTGCCCATAACTTTCGCTTCTCAGTATCCCCTTCGATCATTTCTTGCATCCAATAGTCTGGCACACACACACCAAAAAATAGGTTTTGTATATGATAGCCTGTATCTTTTATCTGTAGGAACTCCTCAGCATCTGGGTGATCTATGTCTAAATAAGCTGCGAAAGCACCACGACGTACCCCCCCTTGAGAGACTACATCCATAGCTGAATCAAATAGCTTCATAAAGCTCACCGCACCACTGGATTTTCCATTGTCCGTAACGGCAGAACCACGGTGACGCAACTCTCCAAAATATCCAGAGGTACCTCCCCCTATCTTTGTTTGCATAATTACCTCCCCAAGCTTATGGGTAATCCCTTCTATACTATCGGGAATATGCACATTGAAACAGGAAATAGGCAGTCCTCTCTCGGTACCCATATTCGCCCATATAGGAGAAGAAAAACTAATCCAACCCTTAGTAATCATTTCTTTGAATGCAGGTTGTAACTCAGGCTTATACAATCGCTTAGCCGCAGCACTTGTGATACGCTCTATTGCGCCTTCTACACTTTCTCCCTTGAGTAAATACCCGCGATTGAGTATCTGTTCAGATTCGTCATTAAGCCACCAAATGTCATTTTCTTGGTTCATTATTTTATCCTTTCTTGTTTATTTGTTCCTTGTTTTGTAAAAAAGATACCTAATAATAAGGCAATTATTAGGTAGAATCTCATGGTTATACAAATCGTTTCTCAGTGCGCAAAGATATAAAATAAACTCCAATACCCACCCACTTATCAAAAGATTTAACAATGTCTTTTTATTACCAAAAAGCAATACTATGTATATCTGAATTATAGAAAAAAATACCTACATAATATTAACAATTATTTAATAGAAATAAACTTTCGATTGTTCCCATAGATCGTTCATTTCCTCAAGAGTGAGATCGGTGATATCCCTACCTTGTGACTTAGCGCTACTCTCAAGAAAATCAAAACGTTGTAAGAATTTCTCATTAGTTAGCGACAAAGCATTTTCAGGATTTATTTTCAAAAAACGTGCATAATTAACCAAGCTAAAGAAGACATCTCCCATTTCCTTTTCTGCTTTCTGTGAATCTCCTTTCTTTATCTCTGCCTCAAGTTCAGAGAGTTCTTCTTGAAACTTCTTCCATACCTCTTCCCTATTGCTCCAATCAAAACCTACTCCAGCCACTTTTTCCTGTATCCGATAAGCCTTGACTAAGGAAGGTAAGCTCTTAGGAACTCCCGAAAGTACCCCTTTACTCCCCTTCTGTAGTTTTATCTTTTCCCAATTCTGCTTGACTTCTTCTTCATTCCTTACCGATACATCTCCATAGATATGAGGGTGCCGCTGAATAAGTTTCTCACAGATGGATTGGATAACATCCTCTATATCAAACAAATTCTTCTCACTTGCAATCTTAGCATAGAAGACTATATGCAGGAGAAGATCCCCTAATTCTTTCTTAATCTCTTGAGAATCATCCACCAGAATGGCATCGGTAAGTTCATACAATTCTTCTATAGTAAGAGGACGAAGGGTTTCCATGGTTTGCTTCCTATCCCATGGGCATTTCTCGCGAAGCTCATCCATAATATCCAATAGGCGACCAAAGGCCTGTAGTTGTTTTTCTCTTTTTTCTTGCATGATTTTATCTATTAAAAAAATAAAAAAAGGTCATTCTATAGAAATAGAACAACCCCTTCTAAACATATGTCAAATAAAAACAATCCTAATAGTAAGTAATTTCTCTTTCTAAGAAACTCTTAGGGAACTGATTGATGTACTCTATTCTTTCTATCCAATTTCCATGCTTATCAAACTTATATTCGTAAGCTCTTTCTTCCAAGAATACTCCCTTACCATCATAGTATTTTATTTCCTTTTCATTACCTTTGTCATCATATGTAATAACACTTCTTCTTGATAGAGCATTATTACTATAAATTTCCATCTCCACTATTTGTCCCAATTTATCATACTTGTAAGAAGTACAGTTGTCCACTTGAGTTTCAGAAGTAGTATATTGGCACATTTTTATCAATTTTCCTAACTTATCATACTCATAAGTATATTTTGATCCGAAAGATTTGTCCTTTTTAATCCAAGTTTCCTCGATCATACGTCCCTTATCATCATTTTTATATAGATAAGAATCGTTGAGTTCTCCTGTAGGAGAGTAGCTATTATAGGCAGTCTTGTATCCCTTATTGTCATATACATAAAGGAATTTCATCTGTAACTTACCATAAGAGTTATATAAGTCACGAGAAGTACGTTTGCCTTTAGCATCATATTTATAGACTACTTTTTGAGAGAGTTGTCCTACCTTATTATAGGTATTGTTCTCAGCTTTGTAGCCTTGCTCATCAAAAACAATGACTACATCCCCTCTCCAGAAGTCTTGTTTATCTCCTTTTGTTACTTTTCCAAAATAATCTACTAATTTATAGGGAGTTATTTTGAATGTCTTTACTTTTCCGTAAAGATTCATATCCTTCAAGTGGTTCTTACTTTCTCTTGAGTTGCCCACCTGTGAAAATACCTGCATCCCACTAACTAATAATAATAGGAATAGTCTTAATTTCATCTTTCGTTTTATTTTAAAATTTCTTTTATTTGTAATTGCAAATATAGAGATTATTTCAATTCTACAAGGAGTTATCCTGTAGAAATTATCAACATTTTATATATCTCTATTTTTAAAATTTATAAATTCTAATACCATACCAAGGGTTTTAGCATAGTAATATTAGACACTCTCTATCAGAAAGATAGCCCCTATACAAACCGCTTTTCAAAAAGTTTATACTAATAACAACAAAAACAATATTAATATAAATTAATATTGTTTTTGATTTTTATTACATTTTACTTTTGAGGATTACTTTGTTGTTGCGTTGGAGGGGTCTGTACAGGCTGCTCTGTAGAGACAGGAGGTGTGCTTACTCCATCTAAAACACTTCCGCCTCGCTCTGGATGTGCGTTGGTAAGAATAAGATTGCTGATAAGGGAAAGCACAATAAGAGACACCCCAAGTGTCCATGTACTTGTATTAAGAAAATCTCCTGTTTTCTTTACCCCTCCTACGATCTGTGCATTCCCTCCAAAAGAAGATGAAAGACCTCCACTTTTAGGCTGTTGCACCATGACTACTAATATCAATAAGAAAGATACCAATAGAATAAGCCCTAAAACAATGTTGAATGTTAGCATAATTATAATTTATTTTGTTGTAATTTTCTAATAATTGCAATTTGTTCTGCAAAATAACCGCTTTTAGCTGGATTTTTAAGCATTAATATCTGATAAGCCTGAATAGCTTCACTATATTTTCCTTGTTCGAGATATACCTTTGCCAAAGTTTCAGTCATGAACTGTCGCCCTATATCCTTCTTCTCCACAATCTCCACTACACTTGGTGCATCATAATCCTTATTAACTTCTATCTTTGGATTGCTTTCCAAGAATTTGTCTATCAGATCAAACTTCTTAGCACGAGCATCTCCTTCCTCAAATATATTCTTATCCACAAAAGGTAAATCCACTGAAGCAGTTGTATGGACTCTTCTATCAATAGGTTTGTAGCGTGTCACTTCTAACCATTGGGCAAAAGAATGCTTATCTGCTTTTTGAAATTCTATAGGCTTACCCATCTGCAAAGCCTCTTCCTCGCCTCTTGTCTGCTCTGAAGTAGGAACAAAAGAGCCCTTTATATCATCTTGCTCTGTCTGTTCTCCTTGATCCGTTCCCTCAGAAGATGCATTGCGATTCTCTACAGGATAATACTCCTTTCGCTCAAAGGCGTCTCCCGTCACATAAGTGGTAAACTCTGACGGAATTGCCTCATCAGCATAAGCTTTGGGCATGGAACTCTTCTTAAAGAAATCTTTCTTTTCCTTAAAAGAAGAAGAGGTGATAAAATCAAACAATAAAGTTCTATTGCCTATATGAGCAGCTGTTATTTTCAGTTCTTTGTTATAACGATAGCTCTCTTGTGCATATAATATCTTCAGATACACAGCCTTTACTACCTGAAAATAAGGGTATTCGTGTATGATATTCTCCAGCTCATACACCTGTGACAAGGTGATATGATTAGGCTGCTTCATGATAAGAGAGAGTTCTGCTGCTGTCATGTTACCAATTCGCTAAAGAAGCATTAAAAATATCCTGTCCTATTCGCTCAAAAATAGCCTCAAAAGCAGCACTCTTGACCGAACTAAGCTGTGCATTGGCAGGGAAATCGTAATAGTGAGAAAACTGTTTTTCGAAATCCTTGTCCTCTTCCTTATTATTAGTAAAGCGCACATTGACTGTTACTGTAAGGCGGTTCTGTGCTGCTCGCTGATCAGCTGTAGCAGCCATAGGAGCTACTGTAAAGTTTGTTATTTCCCCCTCATAGACCAAATCTCCATTGCTATTGGTAAGCGAAAGATTTGTCTGATTATTGATCAAATCCTGTAGGTAGAAAGTGAACTCTCTGTCCATTCCTGGCTCTATCAGTGGCGCTCTATTTTGAAAAAAATTCACCTGAAAAGTTTTGGCATTCCCTGTGCTTCCTCCTGTGAAATTATAGATACCACAAGAGGATATACCACATAAAAGACACAAAAATAAAATTAGTTTTTTCAATGGAAAATTTTTTGCAAAAGTACAACTATATTTTTAATAAAAAAAATTTTTTTATACCTTTGCAAAAAAATATCACTTATGGAAACTCTAGAAAAAAATAAAGAGAACTCAGAGGGTTCTTTAGAGCTCTCTAACGAACTCAAACGCCTACAGAGGAGCTCTAATCCTCTGAAAATATTTAAAGAAATGAGTGTGTTAGGAATTGGCTCTGGGGTAAAGTCTGTAAAGAATATCTTATTCTTTACCATAGTGAATCTTATCTTTTTTTTAGTGGGGGTTTATCTACTTTTTAGCCATACTTTTGCTTATAAAAAACTATTTTTCCTGCTTCTTATGATAGGAATAGGTGTACTATTTGTATTTATCGCCATCAGAAAAGTTTTTGATTTGCTTAAAATGGAGTATGCTTCCTATCTTTTCAATCAGTTTCAACCTCAGATTCACAAGGTATTCGAAAGTGTTTTCCAAAAAGCAGAGAATACCACTGAAAAAATTATCAGTAAAGGGCAGTTGCAAGATACCTTCCAGCGTTTTCTTCCTAAGGTTCCCAAGGCTTTCCAAAAGCACCTGCTCTTTGTGCTTTCCTTTACTCCTATGGTAGGCTTTGTAGCCGATATTGTAGCCACTCCTACCCTCACTTCCCCACAGAAGCAAAGCGATGTCTTGTATGAAAAGGTACAACACTATATGCAGGAGAGCGTGGAGGATGAGCGCCGAGGCTATTGGGTACTCTGGGCGCTGCTTATCAATGCTCTTTTACAGGGATTTTTATTATATATGTTATTGTAAATCAAACTAAAACATGACTCAAAAAAAAATTCCCTCCCTACTGGGAGGCGCTATGATTATTGCCGGAACGGCCATTGGGGCTGGAATGCTTGCCAATCCTACCTCTACTGCAGGAATATGGTTTGTGGGTTCGGCAATCATTCTGTTTTATACTTGGTTCTGTATGACTACTTCCGGACTTATGCTCTTGGAGGCCAATCTCCACTACCCTACTGGAGCTAGTTTTGATACCATTGTTACAGATTTGCTTGGAAAGCGATGGAATTTTCTCAACGGGCTTTCTGTGGCTTTTGTGCTCTATATCCTGACATATGCCTATATTACCTCTGGGGGAAGTATTACTGAAAATGCTATTAATAGCCTACAAGGAGAAGTACAAATCTCTAGAAGCATAGGATCTTTGCTTTTTTGCTTAGTATTAGGCCTTTTTGTATGGTTTTCTACTAAAGCTGTAGACAGGCTAAGCACTATTCTTATTGGGGGTATGATCATTGCTTTCTTTCTCTCAACAACTGGACTACTCTCTTCGGTAAGTAGTCATATATTGTTGGATATTCAAAATAAAAACGCAACAGCACATCTCCCCTACTTGCTTACAGCACTTCCTGTGTGCTTAGTCTCTTTTGGTTTTCATGGAAATGTTCCCAGCTTGGTCAAATACTACAATCGAGATGGACGCCGTGTGATGCAATCCATATTTATCGGAACTCTTTTAGCGCTTTTTATCTATATATTATGGCAAATGGCAGTACAAGGAAACCTCCCAAGAGACAAATTCTCTCCCGTCATAGCCAAGGGTGGAGATGTAGCGGCTCTTTTGGAAGCACTAAGTGCCTATATACCTATCCAATATATAAGTATTGCTTTGAACTTCTTCGCTTATATGGCTATTGCCAGTTCTTTCTTGGGGGTAACCTTAGGACTTTTTGATTATATAGCGGATTTGCTCAAGCTACCTGATACCCCTTGGGGAAGGGCTAAGACAGCCTTACTGACCTTTCTCCCTCCTCTACTACTGAGCTTACAGTTTCCTTATGGCTTTGTCATCGCCATTGGTTATGCAGGATTGGCAGCTACTCTTTGGGCAGCCATAGTTCCCGCTCTATTGGTGAAGGCCAGCCGTAAGAAGTTTCCTGAGTCTTCTTATAAAGTGTATGGAGGAAAAGGAATGATTTACTTTATTATTTTCTTTGGACTTATCAATATAATAGCTCAAATAGGAATACAAATGGGGATTATCCCGACCTTTAAATAGGTAATGGATAACAAGTAACAGATAATGTATAATTAGGTAACAAAAAATGACCTCAAAAAAACTTCCCTCTCTCTTAGGCGGGTCAATGATCATCGCAGGAACCGCTATCGGTGCAGGAATGCTCGCCAACCCTACATCTATGTCAGGGATATGGTTTGTAGGTTCTCTCGTGATGTTCCTCTTTACATGGTTCTACACAGTAGTGGCTGGACTGATGCTTATGGAAGCCAATCTGCATTTTCCTAAAGGGGCTAATCTTAACACAATGGTTACCCAACTCTTAGGAAAAGGCTGGAATATAGCCAACGGACTTGCTGTGGCTTTCACCCTTTATATACTCACGTATGCGTATATTACCTCTGGAGGCGGAATCACTGAAAATCTCTTACATCGGATTGTACCAGAACTGGGAATTTCCCACAGGGAAAGTTCCCTACTATTTTGGTTTGCGTTAGCTTTATTTGTCAGTATATCTACCAAAGCCGTAAGCCGATTGAGCACGATTCTTATCGCAGGTATGATTATTGCCTTCTTCCTTTCAACAACAAGCTTACTAAGTTCGGTAAGCCCCTCTGTACTGCTCAATACTACCGCACAAAAGGAATCTTCCTATATTCTTTATCTGCTTTCTGCCTTGCCAATGTGTTTGGTATCTTTTGGATATCACGTATGCTTACCCAGCTTGGTAAGTTACTATAACAAGAAAAGCCGATTAGTTATACAATCAATTCTCATAGGTACCGGAATTGCCTTTCTCATATACATATTATGGCAAATGGCTGTACAGGGAAACCTTCCTCGAGAACAATTTACACCTGTCATTGCCAAGGGAGGGGATGTAGCTGCCCTTCTGGCTGCTTTAAGTACCTATATCCCGACACAAACCATTGGCGTAGTGCTTGACTTTTTTGCCTATATGGCTATCGCCAGTTCTTTCTTGGGAGTAACCTTGGGGCTCTTTGATTACATTACAGATTTGCTTCAGTGGGGCAACTCCTTATGGGGCAGAATAAAAACTGCCCTGGTTACCTTTCTCCCTCCCCTGATGATGAGTCTTTTTTATCCTTATGGATTTGTTACCGCCATCGCTTATGCTGGAGTTGCCGTGAGCTTCTCCTCAATAATGATTTCAGCACTGATGGTGCGCTCCAGCAGAAAGAAATTCCCTGAGGCAACCACCTATCGTACTTTCGGAGGAACACCACTTATTTATTTTATAATAATTATCGGTATCCTAAATATAGCAATACAAATAGGCATACAGACAGGAATTATACCCATTTTCACAGGGAATAAATAACAGATAGTGAGCAATAGAACCATAAATAAACAAAAAATGAAACAAAAAAAACTTCCTTCACTCTTAGGTGGGTCAATGATCATCGCAGGAACTGCTATTGGTGCAGGAATGCTTGCCAATCCGACAGCTATGTCGGGGATATGGTTTCTCGGTTCGGTGATTTTATTCCTTATCATTTGGGGCATCACCACCCTATCGGCATTAATGCTTTTAGAAGCCAATCTTCACTTTGAGAAAGGTGCTAATTTTGACACAATCACAACCCAACTATTGGGAAAAGGCTGGAATATATTCAATGGAATTTCGGTGGCCTTCACCCTGTATATCCTTACATATGCTTATATTACCTCAGGAGGAAGCATCACCAAGAGTTTGCTCAATCGGTTTGTTCCAGAACTTCCTATCAATCATACTTTTTCCGCTCTTCTTTTCTGCTTTGTATTAGCCCTTTTTGTAAGTATTTCTACTAAGGCAGTGGACAGGATGAGCACAATTCTTATTTCTGGTATGGTGATAGCTTTTTTCTTATCGACAACAGGATTGCTAAGTTCTGCCAAGAGCGAGATCTTACTCAATACAGTAGCACATACGGAAACTTCCTACCTTCCTTATCTATTTTCAGCCATTCCTACCTGCTTAGTATCCTTTGGATATCATATTTGTGTACCTACTTTGGTCAATTATTATGATAAGAAGAGTAAAAAAGTAATCTATTCAATACTTATCGGGTCTCTTTTAGCACTTATTATTTACATATCTTGGCAGATGGCGGTACAAGGCAACCTTCCCAGAGGAGAATTTGCTCCCATCATATCCAAAGGTGGCGATGTAGCCACTTTACTAAGTGCTTTAAATCGATATATCCCCGTTTTGTCCATAAGCATAGTCCTTGACTTCTTTGCTTATATGGCTATAGCCAGTTCTTTCTTAGGAGTAACCTTAGGGCTTTTTGATTATATATCCGATTTGTTCAAATGGGGTAATCACTTAGGAGGAAGAATAAAAACTGCCTTGGTTACCTTCTTGCCTCCTTTATTATTGAGTCTTTTTTATCCTTATGGATTTGTTACCGCAATTGCTTACGCTGGGCTCGCTGTAAGTTTTTGGATGATTATCATACCTGCACTTTTAGCATGTGCCAGCAGAAAGAAATTCCCTAATAGTAATTATAAAGTATTTGGCGGAAAGTGGATGATTTATGTAGTAATACTTTTTGGTTTGCTTAATATATTTTGCTATATAGCTTCTCAGCTAAATTGGATTCCTACTTTCAAAGGAGAATAATGTAAATTATAAATCAAATCACACAACTAATAAAATCATTTTTAGATAATAAGAAATAGGTTACAAAATATTTTTTAATACATTTTATAGTCAGACGCATTGAAATTTTTGAATATAACAAATCTTACTATCAGAAACTATTAAAATATTTTTTACCACATCACCATAACCTTATGACAATGATTTCAAATAAAAATAAATACGATAACATATAAAAATTTACAAATATGAATAACATAATTTCAAAAATCACAAAATATTTTCTTTATAGTATTTTAGTTGTCCTTATTGGTAAATTCATTTTCTATATACCTATATTTTATACTATAAATATGGATAATTTTAAAGAGATGATACAATTAGAGAGAGTAGATATTATCTCTTTTGTTGTATTCTTTGCTTTGCTTTTACTATGTGAAAAGAAAAAAAGGGATACCTATAAGTTCTATACACTATTTTATATTTGTTTTCATCTTTTATCCGTTATATCATTTGTAATATACCAATGTATAGAATTTTACATAGGAAGAGATGAACGTTTTGAATACCATTTTTGGAACGAATTATTCTCACAGAGAGAGGAAATAATGCAATTATTTCTCAGCAGATTTTTGGACACTGATATCATTTCTGTTTATATAGTTTCCTCTTTTTTCATTCTAAAAAAATATGCAAACCACAAAATATAATTCTAAATACTCATCTCCTATTAAAAAAATAATATTATGGAATCAACCGTATTATATATAAAAAAATATGCAATCTACAGCTTATTATTTTTGCTGTTTTTTGAATGTATGATGTTTCTTCCTTGTTTAGGATATCAAAACAAACAAGAGGTACTCATACTATTCTTAATTTATCAATTCAATTATCTTTCTTTAGTGCTCATATTTTTTATATTACTCATACTTTTTAGGAAAATAAAGAAGGATACTTATTCATTTTACATTCTGTTCTACAGTTGTTTTATATTTATAGCCACCATCGTTGATATTATTTATCATTTTGGAAAACAAATTTTCAATGATGAAACTATATCTATTTACTCAAATGAAGAGGTTTCAAAAATAACATATATTATGGATTTACTTTATTTTAGATTTTCTACCACTAGTTATTTTTGTATTATTATTGTCTCTTCCTATATAGTACTAAAAAAATACATAAAGGATAAGTAAAAATAATGAATATGAAAAAAGAAACTTCTTTTCTCAACAAATTAAAGCTTGCCCTTGCATTAAGTACTCTTTTCTTAATCATCTCAATGATACCTTTTGCTCTTGCTAACAAAGAAGAGGTGACGGACTCTTATAAGATAGGATTTATTCTTGATCTTATTATTCCCTTTTTATTGAGTTTTACTTTTTTCTTAACGCTTCTTCCTGCAGAGAAATATATCAAAAATGGAATAAGGTTCTATCTCAAATTTTTTGTAAACTGGTTTGCTTCAAGCTTTATTATCCTTTTCGTGTTAAAATTATTTTTCATATTGATAAATTACTCTCGGTCATTTTATAATTATTCGCAGGTTGTAAAATATGTGAAAGAAACTTTTCAACTTATCTTTGTGGAAATTCTTAGTCTTACTAATATTGGAATTGGGATAATATGTTCTCTTCCCCTACTCTATGTATATAGAAAGATAATATTGGAGAAAAAATAGAAAACATAAGAGAATTATTCATTTTAAAAACCTACAAACTATGACAATACGTGAATATTTTTACTTATTATCTCCTACTGTGTTGCTTTACTTAGTAAGCCTATTGATTACTTTTTTATTTGTCAAAAAGAATAAGTTTTTATACTTTTGCTTTATTAATTGGATGTTCTGTACAGTAAGCTACATTTTCTTTTTCGGAGAAATGTTCGAGAATATTCGTATGTCCCCTTCTGATTATAGTGATCGTATGTTCGACATCTCAGAAGGATTTCCTTTAATAATGATGGATCCTTTACATCATTTATTATTCTTAATAGCTGTATTTTTGCTTATCAGAAAAATATTTATCAAAAAGAAAAAACAATTCTAAAAATAACCTTTTTGGAACGATTTTTGATGGGGAAAAAGCTACTCTTTTTTTAATTACCACATAAGTATGAAAAAGCATATATTTATCTAGCTTGACCTTTTTCTGTGTAAAAAATGCTGAAACTTATATGCTGTAACTAATATAAAAAATGATCCTTAATTCTATACCAGAACCTTAGAAGCACATAACAATAGCCTTAAATACCATACAGATATGCTCGCACACCGATAAGTAAGGACTCGAGCTACTCTACTAGATAATCATACAAACAAAATGTCTCAACAAAAAACTAAAGCCAACGATTTCAGTATCTTAAAAAAACTTTTTAGCTACACCAAACCATACAAATGGATATTTGCCTTAGTAGCCTTCCTATCCATCTATATATCAGGAGCAAGTTCTCTGAGGGCTTATATCTCCAAGGAAATTATCAATACTTATATTGTTCCCAAGGACTACGAAGGCTTATTATATGCCAGTTTGCTCTTGGTGGGGATTCTCCTATCAGAAATTATCTCTCAGATTTCTTTTGCTTATTACTCAGGATGGATAGGACAAATGGTGATTTATGACATGAGAAAGAAGTTATTCTCTCTAATGCTTCGCTTCAATATGAAGTACCACAACCAATCCTCTGTAGGAGTATTGATTACTCGTGCAGTGAATGACTTAGAACGTATTGGAGAGATTTTCAGTGCAGGATTTTTTGAGATTATTTCGGATATCCTCAAAATGCTACTGATTATGTCCCTGATGTTGCTGACTGATTGGAAATTATCACTCCTTACTTTCCTGACTTTACCAATTATCATTTATGCTACCCATCTCTTCCAGAAGGCGAGCAAAGCTGCCTTTACAGACATCCGTCGAGAGGTAGCCAACTTGAATTCTTTTGTACAGGAACGCATCACAGGAATCAAAGTTGTCCAACTATTCACCCGAGAGGAGCAGGAGTACAAAGCCTTTCAAGAGATTAATGAAAAACATAAAAAAGCGTGGTTGCGCAATATCCTCCAGAACTCTATTTACTTTCCTATTGCTGAAATATTAAGTTCTATTGCTATTGCTTTGGTTATTTGGTATGGAGGCTTACAAGTTGCCCACCATGAAATGGCCAGTCTGGGGGTAATCTTTATGTTTGTCCAATTGGTTCAGGAGCTATATCGTCCACTGCGCCATATTGCAGACAAGTTTACTGTACTACAAATGGGGATGGTTGCCGCCGGACGTGTTTTTGATATTATGGAGGAGGGCAAGGAAAACCAAGAAGAAGCCCTAGGAGGTATCTGCCGAGACATAGAAGGAAATATTCAATTTGACAAGGTTACCTTTGGTTATAAAAAAGAAGAAGAAATACTTCACGGAATCAGTTTCTCTGCACAACAAGGAGAAACAATAGCCATTGTTGGGGCTACTGGAGCAGGAAAATCCACCGTGATACAGCTCCTCTCACGTTTTTATAAGGCCAATTGTGGAAAAATACTCATAGATGGGGTGAATTGCAACGACTATAATCTGGAAAACTACCGCAAACAGATAAGCGTTGTCCTCCAAGATGTCTTTCTATTTGCCGATAGTATCTTCTACAACATCACCTTAGGAGATGAGAACATCACCTTAGAACAGGTCAAAGAAGCTGCTAAGGAGATAGGCATCCACGACTTCATAGAACAGCTGCCCAACGGCTACCTCTTTGATGTGAAGGAGCGAGGAGCTGTACTTTCTGCCGGACAGCGACAACTGATTTCCTTCCTGCGCGCCTATGTACACAAGCCCAAAATACTTATCCTTGATGAGGCTACCGCTTCAGTGGACTCGCATTCGGAAAAGCTCCTACAGCAAGCTACAGAGAAGATCACCCAAGGGCGTACTTCAATTGTAATTGCCCACCGCCTCTCCACCGTTCGCAAGGCCGATAGGATCATTGTCATGAACAAAGGAAATATCGTGGAAGAAGGGACTCATGAACAGCTACTTGAAATTCCCAACGGATACTATAAAAACCTATACAATATGCAGTTTGCTTCTGAATAAACCCTCTGACCACCACAGAGATATAAAAAATAGAGAAAAAACTTTTATTTTTGGGGCTATTATAGATTTTTTCCGTAAATTTGCCCCAATAAATAATACCAATTATAACGATTATGACAAACATAAAAAAAATAGCCGTCCTCACCTCAGGAGGAGATGCTCCAGGGATGAATGCCGCCATACGTTCAGTAGTACGTACCTCTGTCTATCACAATATAGAAGTATTAGGAGTATACCGAGGCTACCAAGGAATGATAGAGAATGACTTTACGCCCTTAGATGCTCGTAGTGTACGCAATCTCATCAACCGAGGAGGTACTTTTCTTAAATCAGCACGTTCTAAGGATTTCCGCACTCCTGAAGGCCGCAAGAAAGCCTATGAAAATCTTGTTGCAGCCGGAGCTGATGCCTTAGTAGTTATTGGTGGAGATGGATCTTTCACTGGTGCTCTTCTCTTCAATCAAGAATTTGGTTTTCCTGTCATGGGAATCCCTGGTACTATTGACAACGATATCTATGGGACTACCTATACCTTAGGGTATGATACAGCCCTGAATACCGTAGTAGAAGCCATCGACAAGATTCGTGATACTGCCAGTTCCCACAACCGTATGTTCTTTATCGAGGTAATGGGGCGTGATGCTGGCTTCCTCGCTCTGAACTCCGGTATAGGAGGAGGTGCCGAGAAAATCCTTATTCCTGAGCAACATAGCACCTTGGAAGAACTTGTAAGCGAGATAGAGATCAACCACAATAAAGGGAAAATGTCCAATATCATTGTAGTAGCCGAAGGAGATACGACCGGAAAAAATGTCTTCGAACTCAAAAAGTACGTAGAAAAGCAAAACCCCGATTACGATATTCGTGTCACTGTACTGGGACATATCCAGCGAGGTGGTGCCCCTACTTGCTTTGACCGTGTATTGGCGAGCCGTATGGGGGTAAAAGCTGTGGAATCCCTCCTCGAAGGTAAGTCTAACTATATGGTAGGTATCAATAATGACAAGATTGATCTCACCCCTTTAGAAAAAGCCATCAAAGGAGGAGAGAGCAAGCTTGATCCAGATCTTATCCGTATAGCTGAGATTATGAGTATATAATTCTTTTTAGTGAATTTAACAATACTCATTCCTCTTTATTAAAACATTTTTTGTAACTTTGCCAAAAATATTTTTTACATGAAAATAGCAGTTATTGGAACCGGTTATGTCGGTTTGGTATCAGGTACTTGTTTTGCTGAAATGGGCAACAAAGTTACTTGTGTAGATGTCAATAAAGAAAAAATAGAAAATCTAAAAAAGGGAATTATCCCCATCTATGAACCAGGGTTAGAGACCATGGTACTCAATAATGTAGCTAATAAGAATTTATTTTTTACAACAGAAATAGGTGAAGCCATCAAAGATGCTGAGATTGCTTTTATTGCTGTAGGTACTCCTATGGGAGATGATGGTTCTGCTGACTTACAATATGTACTTTCTGTAGCACAATCCATTGGAGAGACCATGCCGGGAAAGCTCATCATTGTAGATAAATCGACTGTACCTGTGGGTACTGCTGATAAGGTACGTACTACTGTACAGAAAGCCTTGGATAAGCGAGGTGTCTCTCATGAGTTTTATGTAGTATCCAACCCAGAGTTTCTCAAAGAAGGTAAAGCTATTCAGGATTTTATGAAACCTGACCGAGTTGTAGTAGGGGCTGATAGTGATTATGCTATTGAAAAAATGAAGGAGCTTTATAATCCATTTTATATGCAACATGATAGAATGATTGTTATGGACATTCGTTCAGCAGAGATGACCAAATATGCTGCCAATTCTATGTTAGCCACTAAAATCTCATTTATGAATGAGATTGCGAATATCTGTGAGCGTGTAGGTGCTGATGTGAATAAAGTACGTATAGGGATAGGGTCAGATAGTCGTATTGGCTACAGTTTTATCTATCCTGGTTGTGGATATGGAGGTTCATGCTTTCCAAAGGATGTTTTGGCTCTAAAGAAATTGGCTGAAGAAGTCAATTACAAAGCTGAGCTTATAGAATCTGTGGATAATGTCAATAATCGTCAGAAATATGTCATTGCACAGAAAGTAATAAAAAAATATGGAGAAGACCTTATAGGAAAAACCTTTGCTGTATGGGGGCTCTCTTTCAAACCTGAAACGGATGATATGCGAGAAGCTCCTGCTATCTATGTCATCAAGGAATTAGTAAAACGAGGCGCTAAGATACAAGCCTATGACCCTAAAGCTGTACATGAAGCCAAAGTATGTTACCTAAAAGGTGTTGAGGTAACTTATGTAGAAAGTAAATATGACGCCCTTAAAGGAGCCGATGCCCTCCTTCTCCTTACCGAATGGAAAGAGTTCCGTGTACCTGATTTTGAAGAGATCGGCAAGTTACTAAAAGAAAAAGTAATCTTTGATGGACGCAATCAGTATAATGCTTTTGATTTACCTAACAAAGGGTTTGAATATATACAAATTGGTGTTTAATATTGGGAAGCTGATATGAAAATATTAGTAACAGGAGGGGCAGGGTTTGTAGGTTCTAGTCTTTGTGAGGCCTTAGCTAAGGATCCTAAAAATGAGATCTATTCATTAGACAACTATTTTACTGGAAGCCGTGAAAACCATGTGGAAGGTGTCACTTATATAGAAGGGAGTACCGAACATATCTTTGAACTAATTGACTTTACCCCTGATCTTGTCTATCACTTGGGAGAATATTCACGTGTAGAACAGAGTTTTGATGATATAGATAAAGTATTGTTATTTAACAAAATAGGAACTTTAAAAGTATTAGAGTTTTGCCGCAAACATCATTGCAAATTGGTATATGCAGGTAGTAGCACTAAGTTTGGTGATGGCGGAATGGGTAAAGACCAAAGTCCCTATGCGTGGAGCAAATCATCTAACACCGAACTGATTATCAACTATGGTAATTGGTACAACTTAGATTATGCTATTGTATATTTTTACAATGTCTATGGCAAACGAGAGATACGCACTGGTAAATATGCTACCCTCATAGCCCTTTTTACTGAGAAAATAAAAAAACGAGAACCACTAACAGTAGTAAGCCCTGGTACCCAGCAACGCAATTTTACACATATAGACGATATAGTTGATGGTTTGCTATTAGTAGGACAAAAAGGCAAAGGTGATGGTTATGGCATCGGAAGTCCCGAAACCTATACCATCCTTGAAATAGCCCAACTATTTGGAGGCAAGATACAAATGCTTCCCGAACGTAAAGGCAACCGTATGACCTCTGAAGTAGTTACTAAAAAAACAGAAGAACTTGGCTGGAAACCCAAGAAACATATAAAAGAATTTATAAAAAATTTAGCAGATTAACAAGTGAAAATATTAGTAACAGGAGCTGCAGGATTTATTGGTGCCTTTGTTTGCAAAGCTTTATTAGAAAAAGGACATCAAGTTGTTGGGATTGATAATCTCAACAATTACTATGATGTCAATTTAAAATATGGACGATTAGCCTTTTTAGGTATTGAGAAAGAAAAATGCACTAACCATACGCCTATTAACAGTAAATTATATCCTGATTTCCAGTTCGCAAAAATAGATATTACAGATAAACAACTATTAGAATCTTTATTTGACAAAGAAAAATTTGAGATCGTATGTAATTTGGCTGCCCAAGCAGGCGTTAGATATTCTATTGAAAACCCTGATACTTATATACAATCTAATATAGTAGGTTTTGCAAATCTATTAGAATGTTGTCGCCATTTCTTTGTGAAACATTTAGTATATGCAAGTAGTTCTAGTGTATATGGAATGAATGCTAAAACACCTTTCTCTGAAGCTGATAAAGTAGATGCTCCCGCTAGCCTTTATGCAGCTACTAAAAAGAGTAATGAACTGATGGCGCATACCTATACTAATTTATATAAGTTTGCCTCTACTGGATTGCGTTTTTTTACTGTTTATGGCCCTTGGGGGCGACCTGATATGTCGCCTATATTATTTGCTAACGCTATCGCTCAAAATGAACCTATCAAAGTGTTTAACAACGGTGATATGGAACGCGATTTTACTTATATTGATGATATAGTAACAGGAGTAGTAACTATCATAGAAAAACCTATTACTGATTTTAGACCTCTATACAAAATATATAACATAGGAAATAATAATTCTGTAAAGTTAATGGATTTTATAGCTACTATTGAAAAATATATGGGTAGAGAAGCCAAGAAAGATATGTACCCTATGCAAATGGGAGATGTACAACGCACTTGGGCTGATGTAAGTGAATTAATGAATGACTATAACTATAAACCTTCTACAACTATAGACGAAGGTATAAAGGAGTTTGTGATTTGGTATAAAGAGTATTATAATTCTTAGAAGAGTGAGTTTATTACAAAAGATAGGATCCATAAAGAATAATAATAAAAAAGTAATTGAAAATTTTTCATACTTAAGTCTAATACAAGTTTTCAATCTTGTATTACCTTTAGTTATATACCCATATCTTATAAGAGTATTAGGAAAAGATTTGTATGGTACTGTTATTTTTGCACAAACTATAGCAACCTATTTTTCAATATTTATAAACTTTGGGTTTAATATCTCTGGAGCTAAAGAAATAGCTGTTAATAGAGAAGATTTAAAAAAATCTAGTGAGATATTTTCTTCTATCTTAACAATAAAGTCTATATTTTGGATAGTCTCAATATTATTATTGATTTTTTCATTATTATTATTACAAGTTGGAAGGGAAGATATAATACTATACATTTTTTCATTTCTAATTTGTATTAATGATGTCCTTTTTCCTCAATGGTTTTTTCAAGGAATAGAAAAAATGAAATATAATACAATTATTAATTTAGTTATAAAAGTATTATTCATTATCTTAATTCTATTTTTTGTTCAAACTAAAGAACAATACCTATTAGTTCCCTTGTTAAATGGGATAGGAGGAATAGTAGGAGGATATATCTCTCTGTATATAGTTTTAAAAAAGGAACAAATTTGTTTCTATGTTCCTAAACTATCTATACTTAAAAAATATCTAAAAGATAGTTTTCCTCTCTTTGCCTCTGATGCTATTATATCTGTGAAGGATAGGTTTAACTATATTTTCTTAGGAGCTTTTTTAGGAATGGACAAAGTTGCCATATATGATATAGGAATAAAAATACTTGCTTTAGTTATGATTCCTATATCTATCATAAATAATGCCTTATACCCTAAAATGTCTATTGAAAAAAATAAAACCTTATTAAAAAAAATAATGAAATATTCTTTCATTTTTTACCTTATAATATGTATTCTGATACAGCCCTTTATTCCTTTTATTATAAAAATTTTTGCTGGTGGAATGGAGAGTGCTATATTGCCAACACGGATATTATTAATAGCTCCTATTATTTTTTGTTTAGGTTGCCCTTTAGCACAAAATGGTTTAATTGTTTTTGATAAATATAAATCTTTATTAATAGGAATGTTTTTAACTACACTATTTTATCTGCTAAGTGTTTTTTTAGGATATTATTTTAATTTATTACTAAATGTCTTTAGTTTTGCAATAATAACTATTTTAGTCTACTTGTTTGAATGTATTTATAGATATATAGCTTGTAGAAAACATAGTATTATATGACAGCTTAGAATTAATAAAACTTTAATAAAATAATGTAACGCTTAATTATGTGTGGAATTTATGTAACAAACATCCCTTATTTAGAAGAGGAAGTAGAAAGCAAGCTAAAGACTATCTATTTTAGAGGCCCCAATAATATGGGGATAGAAAAAATAGATGAGGTAACTTTAGGACATTTGCGCTTGTCTATTTTAGATTTAGAAAAACGCTCTAATCAACCTTATAATTTTGGAAAATACACTATTGTTTATAATGGTGAAATATATAATTACAAGCAAATACAAAGTGAATTAGAGGCAGAGGGCTATCGTTTTGAAACTACTAGTGATACAGAAGTTCTTATTAAAGGATTTGATTGTTGGGGGAAAGAAGTTCTCAAAAAACTAAATGGGATGTTTGCTTTTGCTATCTATAATACAGAAAGCAAGCAACTATTTTGTGCCAGAGATAGAGTAGGAGTAAAACCTTTTTATTATTTTTGGAAAGAGGGAAAATTTGAAATTTGCAGTCAATTGCGTCCCTTATACAGTAAAGAATTAGCAGTTTCTAAAGAAGCTATTGCTATTTATTTAGATTGTGGGTATATCCCCAGCCCTTATACTATCTTTGAAGAGGTATATAAGCTATCTCCTGGTTGTTTTATGGTTATAGATACTATTCAAAAGACGAAAGTTATTGAATCATATTGGGATTTACAACAGGTAACTCTTACCAATATGAGTTACACAGAAGCTAAGGATAAGTTGCACGAACTGATAAAAGATGCTATAAAAATAAGAATGCAGTCTGATGTACCTTTAGGTTCTTTTTTGTCAGGAGGTATAGATTCAGCATTAGTATCAGCTATCGCAGCTAAAATTTCTGACAAATCCATTAATACCTTTACCATTGCCTCAGAAGACCCACAGTACGATGAGAGCAAGGTAGCAAAACAATATGCAGAGCTTATAGGTAGTCATCATAAAGAAACTACTTGCAAACCTGAACAGTTTTTGGAAATGATTGCAGACTTTAGAAGAGCTTATGATGAACCTTTTGCCGATAGTTCAGCCTTACCATCATTACTACTTAACAAAATTACAAAACAAGAGGTAACAGTAGCTCTTTCGGGCGATGGAGGCGATGAGAGTTTTATAGGCTATTCACACTTTGTGATTATTGATAAGTTTAGAAAACTTTCTTGGATACCTTATCCTATACGCCAACTGCTGAGTAAAGTCCCTTTTCATCGGTTTACAGGTTCAATGCCTCATACTATTAGGGAAATACTAAACTCAAAGGATGAGAATGAATTAGCTGTGAAGTTTTATATTTCATTAGATACAATTAATAAAAAAAGAGACTTGTCTTGGTTAGAAAAGCATTATAGCAGTTTTAAACACCTTTCAAAAGATCCACTACAACGTGCAGCTGATTTAAACATTAAATTATGGTTAGAAAATGATAGTAATGTAAAAGTAGATAGAGCAAGTATGGCTTTTTCAGTAGAATCACGCAGTCCGTTTTTAGATTATAGAATTATAGAATTTGCCAGAACATTACCTATATCATATCGTTATAAAGATGGAATAACAAAACGAATCTTAAGAGATATTTTAGAAGAATATATTCCAAGAGAAGTATTCACCCAGCCCAAAAAAGGTTTTTCTATTCCATTAGAGAAGTGGTTACGCAATGAATTGAAAGCTGATGTATTACAAAAGCTAAATGACGCTTTTCTTTATTCTGTCCCCAATTTAGATGTTGAAAAATTTAAAAAAGAATTATATTTGCATCTTCAGGGCAAGCGCAACTATGTATTCAATATTTGGAAATTGTATGTATTAGCCTTGTGGTGTGAAGAGTTTAGAATTTCATTACATAAATAAAAGAAAATGAAAAAAATACTAATAGCTGGTGACTTTTCTTATTATATATATGAAAGGGCTGTAATAGAAAGCATGCACCGATTGGGCTATACAAACACAAAAGAATTTCATTTTAAAAAATACTTTTCTAATGTTATAGGAAAAGTAGAAAAGCATTTTGTTTTTATAGGTATTTGCGCTCTCTTAATGAACTTTATGTTCTGGTTAAAAGCATATAAAGAAAAACCCAATGTGCTATTTATTTGGAGAGGTACAATGGTACATCCTTTTACTTTATGGCTTATAAAAAAAACTGTAAATACTACCTTAGTCTCTTATAATAACGACGATCCTTTTTCAGAATATTATAAAAAGAATTTACAAAAGGTAAGTTGGAAAAACAGAATAAACCAACGAAGGTTATGGACTTATTTTATAAAAGGGTTACCTTTGTTTGATATTAATTTTGTGTATCGAGAAAAAAACATAGATGAATATAAAGTGGCTGGAGCTAAACAAGTGAAACTATTTATGCCTTACTATATCCCCTCACAACTACCTCCGCTACCACAAACAAAAACATATGATATTGTCTTTATAGGTCATTATGAAAACGACCTTAGAACTGCTTGTATTGACGGCCTTTGCCAAGCAAATATACCTGTCACTATTTTTGGAACAGGATGGGAAAATAAACTGTCGCATTACACAAAAATAATTCATCCTATATATGGGAAAGAATACTATGAAACCATTAGCAAAGCAAAAATAGCCTTAGTCTTTATGTCTAAACGCAACAACGATCAATACACACGCCGTTGTTTCGAAATCCCCGCTTGTGGAACAATGATGCTTTCCGAACGTACTCCAGCCCTCCAACAACTATACAAAGAAAATGACGAAATAGTATTTTTCGAAACACCCGATGATCTGGTACAAAAAGCTACCTATTACCTACAAAATAACTATTATGAAAAAATAGGTCAAAACAGCCAAAATAGAGCTGCCAAAAATGGTTACGATATAGATGGAAGAGTTAAACAATTATTAAATGACATTTTAGAATGAAAAAACTAATCATAACAAATATACCCGCTTTCTACAAAACTAATCTATACAATGCTATCCACCAGCAAACTCCTATTGAAGTCGTTTATACAGGCGCAAAAGATAGTATAGCTAATGGAAAAACAGCTGTTAGAAATAAAGATTTTTTAGAAGGAGAAATGCTTTATCCTCACCATTTTTTAAAAGGAAATACACTTTCTAAAACATTCCAACTTTTAAAAATTTTAAAAAATAGCTATTCTGAAATTATTATTGGTGGTTGGGATGCTTTTTTATTATGGTTAGTAGCTTTTCTAAGCCCTAAAAAAAAGAATGCTCTAGTGGTGGAATCAAGTTATAAAGAATCTGCAACTTCTGGTATTAAAGCAATTATAAAAAAATTTTTTATCAGCCGTATATACAAAGTATATGCATCAGGAACTTCTCAAGAAAAATTAGTACAATTATTAGGATTTAAAAATAAATGCGTAATTACTAAAGGTGTAGGAATTTATAATAGAAAATATGACATAGCCCCCCTAAAAATAACTCAAAAACCAATTACAAACTTTCTATATGTCGGAAGACTTTCCGACGAGAAGAATATTTTCTTTATGATGGAAGCCTTTAAAAAACGACCTCATCTAACCCTTAACATTATAGGATATGGTCCTTTAGAACAACAAATTAGTACTGTAAAACCTAATAACGTTCACTTATTAGGAGCTGTTCCCAACAAACAGTTAGCAGAATACTATCAAGCAAATGATGTGTTTGTCTTGCTTTCACACTCAGAAACTTGGGGCTTGGTAGTGGAGGAAGCCCTTAACAATGGTCTACCTGTATTGTTGAGTGAAAATGTAGGCTGTGTAGAAGAACTAGATATAGAAGGGAATTACGGGCTATTAACTCCTAGTACTGATTTAGAAAAATGCTTACAAGCTATAGATAAATTACAAAATATAGAATTTTATAACGAATTATGTAATAAAATACATAATATCAATTTCAAACAAATAGAAACACAACAAATTGATAAATATATAGAATAAAATGCCATATAGCCATTTACTTTCTACATCTATAAGATTACTAATGTATACATTAGTGATCTTATATTCTTGGTTTGAAGAATCTCCTAAGATATTACTATCATTCATGATAGTTGCTAATCTTTCTATTATATTTAAAACTCATAGATGTTTGCCTATTCTCTTGATGTTTTTATTCTTCTCTACTTATATAGTTAATCTTATTCCTTTCTTTTTTGCGGGTGAATATATATTTTACTACCCTCCAAAGGACACATTTTATGAAGCTCTTCAGATACATTCATTTTTTTTATTTAGTTTAGATATCTTTACAAGACCAATAAGGAGAAGATTTTTTATTTCAGACACTCTAGAACAGAAAAAAAATTGGAAAGCCTTTATTTTTTTGTGTATTTTATTTCTATTTTTTCTAATTTTTTCAATACAGGGAGATACTATATTACAAACAGGAGGGTATGGACAACAAGGGAATACAACCAGTTTAGGCGGTTTTGGGATGTATTTTGTAATCTTACTACCTCTTATGTATATATATAGTGGAAAAGAGAAAAGATTTAAAATAATTGTAATATTATTATGTTTATTAATGACATTGAAGATGTTATTATATGGCGGTAGAATGATAGTCTTAATAATGGGGCTTTTAATATTTATGTTGTATTATGACAATGAAAAAAAACATTTATCTATACTTAAAATAATTTTACTTGCTTTACCTATACTATATATATTCATTCTATTGGGAGCAATAAGAGCTAATCCAATTAATGCACTAAGCTCATCTTGGGAAGATCTTTTACTGTTACCCTTCAAAGAGAATCTTACAGAAACTTTAATAGAATTTTTTGGAAACCAAAACGATATATTTTATTCATCAACAGTACTAACTCAAACTGTTGTTTTAGATATATTTAATATGTATGATCGATTAGAAATATTTTTTTATAATATCATTTCTATAATTACTCCATATTCAATGTTACCTGACAAAGCTTCTTTGATAACTTATATACAAAAAAATGTAGCTATAACAGGAGGAGGGGCTTTAGTTAGTTCTTATGCTTACTTTTTTTTATCTTTTCCAGGTATTATAATGATAGCTTATTTCATATCATTTATTGTTAATAATATGCAAAAATCAACTAATATACCATTTAAACTGTATGCAATAATGATTTTAGCAACATTTCCTAGTTGGTTTGGTTATAATATAATAAGTTTATTCAAAATCTCTTTTTATATAATTCCATTATATTTCATAACTAGACTATTATTTGTTAAAAATGAAAAAAAACATACTATTTGTAGGGGAACTACCACCTAAAACTATTCACGGAGTAAGTAATTCTAATGCTATGAATATAAAAATACTATCTCAGTTTTTTTGCATTTATACTATAGAAGAATATAATCCTTTGAAAACACATAATAAATCTTCTTTTTCAAAGATAAAAAAAATATTATCTATTACAAAAAAGATAAAAAAAATAGTTATATCTACAAAGATTGACTACTTATATGCTAATATGGCAATGTCGTATTTTGGGATGCTGAAAAATCTCTTCTTTTTAAATTCTTTTAAAAGAAAAAGTAAAGGAATAGTTATTTTTCACGTGCATAGAGGTGATTTTGAAAAATTCTATAATCATTCTTTCATCTCAAAACAGCTCGTAAATTATTTTATAAAAAAAGTAGATAAACTTATATTTTTAAGTCCAGCCCTTATACCTGATTTTTTAAAAAAAACAGAAAAAACTACTTATTTACAAAACACTATTATACCTGAAGAAAAATATGAGTTATTTCCTAATAAGAAGCGATCTTTTTTATATCTTTCTAACTATATAGAAGCAAAAGGAATTTTAGATATGTTATTTGTATTTCAGCGGATTATACATAGCAATAGTAACCTATTATTAGATTGCTATGGTAGTTTTACTGATAAAGTATTGGCTGATAAAATAAAGTCTTATAAAGGTTCCTCTATAAGGATAAATGATGCCTTAACTGATAAAAAGTTTGAGGTAATCAATAAAGCGGATGTATTAGTTTTACCTTCGCATAATGAAGGGCAACCTCTTATAATTCTTGAGGCAATGATGTGTGGTACTATAGTGATTGCTTCAGATGTGGGAGATATTAGAAATATATTAGGAAATAACTATCCTTTTTTGTTTCAAGCTAAGAACTTAGAAGATTTAGAAAGAGTTATTTATTTATATCTTAAAACAGATAATGAAGAGTTAATTCGTTTATCAGAATATTTACAGGAACAATATTTTGAGCGATATTCTAATGAGAGTCATAAAAGAAAATTATTAAAAATATTTGATTGTGAAAGTTAGTATTATTACTGCCACTTTTAATAGTGCAAAAACAATTATTGATACTATTAAGTCTGTCAATAATCAGAGTTATGGAGATATAGAACATATTATTATAGATGGGGGATCTAAAGATAATACACTTGAATTAATAAAAAAGATTCCCAACAGAGTCGTAAAAATAGTTTCAGAGCCTGACAAAGGAATATATGATGCTATGAATAAAGGGATTGCTCTTGCAACAGGAGATATCATTGGTATACTTAATTCTGATGATTTTTATACTTCAAGCAACGTTATAACTGATATTGTAACCACTTTTCAACAAGGAGGATATGATGGTATATATGGAGACCTAGAATATGTTAATGAAAAAGATACAAATAAGGTTATTCGTTATTGGAAATCAAAAACATATACAAAAGATTTATTCAGAAAAGGTTGGCATCCTGCACATCCCACTTTTTTTGTGAAAAAAGAAATATATAATAAGTTCGGCACATTCAATTTGAAATACAAAATTGGAGCTGATTATGAAATAATGCTACGATTCATTGAAAAAAATAAAATAAAGGTAGGTTATATTCCTAAAATCTTTGTTAGAATGCGAGTAGGAGGAGCTAGTAATCAAAGTCTCAAAAACATAATTAGAGCTAATAAAGAATGTTATAAAGCTTGGAAAGATAATAACTTGTCTATTTCACCTATTATATTCATCTTAAAACCTCTGTCTAAAATTTTACAATTTCTAAGAAAATGAATACCTATCTCAGTAATAAACTAAAAATCCTATCACTAATAGCAATAATATTAGTGATCTTTATCCATTCTTTTATTGAAAATACAACCAACAATACTTTGATCTCTCAATCTACAGCATTCTTGCAGTATTTTATTAGTCAAGGAATAGCTCGTATAGCTGTACCTATATTCTTTATAATCTCAGGTTATCTCTATTTTTTATCTTATAAAAATACAAGAGAGAAATATATGACAAAAACTAAGAAAAGGATAAGAACATTAATATTACCTTATCTATTAATATCTTTTCTTACTCTTTTATGCTATACTTTTGTATTAGATCCTTTATTTGGAAGTTATATTAACAAAATGGCCAATATTTTATATGATCCGATATTGGACACTTTGAAAAAAATATTTATTAATCCCTTGCCTTACCAACTTTGGTTCTTACGTGATTTAATTTTATTAACATTTTTATCTCCATTCATATATGTATTCATAAAATATTTAAAATTTTACTTTATTCTTATACTTATCTTTTTATGGTTCCCCCTAACATCCTTTGATTTTTTTATTTTTTCTAATGAATCCATATTATTTTTTTCATTAGGGGCTTACTTATCTACCAAACAAAATATTTTTCTAAAGAAAAGAAAAGGATACACTTATTTTTTTACTACTTTTATTTGGTTATTAATTCTTATAATAAAATCAACAGTAAATATGAAATTAGGTATTAATAATGAAATTTCTGATGTGTTGCAAAAAATAAGCATCATAATAGGAGGAATTTCTGTTTGGGCCTTGTATGACATTTATATAAATAAAGAAACACCTAATAGTTTTCTACTTAGCATCTCTTCTTATTCCTTTTTTATTTACCTTATACATGAGCCCTTATTGTTAAGCACATTAAAAAAACTATCAAATACTATCATCAGAAAAAGTGAGTTTTTTTTACCTTTTTTCTATTTTTTAAATCCTATTATTACAGTAGTGTCATGTATTATTATTGCTAAAATATTACAAAGATATACTCCAAAACTATATAATTTTATAACAGGAGGAAGATAAGTAAATTTCTATCAAGAAAAATAAAATAATTTTCGTACCTTTGCACAAACAAATCACTAATGGCAAAAAAAGCACTCATTACAGGAATTACAGGACAGGATGGCGCATATCTCGCTGAATACCTGCTAAAAAAAGGTTATGAAGTACATGGCATGAAGCGCCGTTCGTCCTTGTTTAATACAGATCGTATTGACCATCTGTATCAGGATCCGCATTTAGAAAACCGCAATCTTATCTTGCACTATGGCGACCTTACCGATAGTATGAACATCACCCGCCTTATCCAAGAGGTACAACCTGATGAGATCTACAACTTGGCAGCCATGAGCCACGTACATGTGAGCTTCCAAACCCCTGAGTATGTAGGTAATGCTGATGGATTGGGGACCTTACGTATCTTGGAAGCTGTACGCTTATTAGGGCTAACTGAGAAAACACGTATCTATCAGGCTTCTACTTCAGAACTATATGGATTGGTACAGGAAGTACCACAAAGTGAGAGAACACCTTTCTATCCACGCTCTCCCTATGCAGTGGCTAAGCTCTATGCGTACTGGATTACCGTGAATTATCGTGAAGCATACAAGATGCACGCTTCCAATGGGATTCTCTTCAACCATGAATCGCCTATCCGTGGGGAAACTTTCGTGACACGCAAGGTAACTCGCGCCCTAAGCCGTGTAGCCTTGGGTATGCAAGAGCGTTTCTATATGGGAAATCTCAGCTCTCAGCGTGACTGGGGACATGCCAAGGATTATATCAAGGCTATGTACCTTATCCTACAACAAGATACACCTTCTGACTATGTAATCGCTACAGGTATCACTACGGCTATCCGTGATTTCATTGCTTTGGCTGGAAAGGAAATTGGCCTCACCGTAGAATTCAAGGGTGAAGGTATCGAGGAAAAAGGATATATCACCGCGGTGGATAAAGTAGTTTTCTCTGAAAAAGTAGGCGAAAAATACCTCCCTCATATAGAAGAAAAAATAGCTAAAAATGAAGCTGTAGTATTAGTGGATCCTCAGTATTTCCGCCCTACCGAAGTGGATTTGCTTATAGGAGACCCTACCAAATCACAAACTGTCTTGGGTTGGAAACCTCAGTATGATCTCAAATCATTGGTGGAAGATATGATGCGTTCCGATATCAAGCTCTTTAAGCGGGATGCCTACCTTAAGGAAGGTGGTTTTACTATTATGAATTATTTCGAATAAAAAAAGACTCTATGGAACTTACTCAAAAGCTCAGACATATCTTCATCAGTGACTTAGAAAAGTGCTCTCCTCTTATGGAAGAGGATTTGAAAGGGTTACTTACCAATAGTACCATTCCCTACCTTGAAGGCAAAGATGAAACAGATGTGAGGGCTTTTTGCTTTGAGTATGACCATGACGACATGTCTATTTCTTTCTATGCCTTAGGGGAAAAGAGTGAAATAATCTCAGACATATGCCTACTCCTTACTGAAAGGGAAGAAAATCACTTTCCTTCGGATAGGTATGCCTCGCAGGAGGAGATCTTGGAAGATCTTTTATATGAAACCTCTCTGAGGAAGCCCAAATAGAAGACCTTTTAAGTGAATATAGAAAAGAAAAACTATCTATTTTCACTCATTGGTTTATAGCTCGTTGGAAAAATGTAACAGAACAGCTCAACATAACGATTGATGCCTATTTCTCCAAAATCAATGCCTTATATAAAACGGATCTGAATAGCTTAGAGCCTATCAGCACTGAAGAAATAGAGGAAAAATACAACACGTAATATAATAAAACACAAATTCATATTATTATTTTATGAGAAGATTTAATTTTATGTATGCTGCCGCTATGGGATTGCTTACCTTGGGCAGTAATCTATCCGTAAATGCACAGACAAAAGTGCATTATTCTGAGAAAAGGTTGAAGGCTGATACCTCAAAAGCGGATTTTGATGGGCCTTACATCTTCTACACCCAGACAGAGGCAGTGGTAAAACAAATTGTTGAAAAAAATCAACAAGCGACTCTGGTAAGTGAGACGTTCAAGAATCCTATTGCAGGAAAAAAACTCACATGTTATGTAGACAACAAAGAGCATTTCTCTTTTAAAGTACAGGAGCTACTACAGAACCAACCTTCTGTGTATCAAATGCCTGAAAAGCTCATTGCTATCTCTGACATAGAGGGACGTTATCAGGAATTCAAGCAGTTCCTTATCGCCAACAAAGTGATGGACAAAAACTACAAATGGACTTTTGGTAAAGGACATTTGGTAACTGTAGGAGATTTCTTTGATCGTGGGTTGTTAGTCAATCAGACACTTTGGCTTATCTACTCTTTGGAAGAACAAGCAGAAAAAGCAGGGGGAAAAGTGCATTTTATCTTAGGAAATCACGACCTCATGAATATGAAGAATGACTTCCGCTACACTCGCAAGAAATACCTTGAAAATGCCAAACTTATGGGCGTAGAATACTACGATTTGTACAAACCTAATACAGAGTTAGGCCGTTGGTTAGCTACTAAAAATATCTTAGAAAAGATTGGGGACTATATCTTTATCCATGCTGGTATTTCCAAGGAAGTAAGTGATCTTAACCTTGGAGTAGAGGGTATTAATAAGTTCGCCAGAAACTTCTACTTCGATAATGTAGAGGACAGAGCAGGGGTGGATCCTTTGCGTTCTGTAGTCTATATGCGTGGAAAAAGTCCTACCTGGTACCGCGGATATGGTAAGGAAACTATTGACAAAAATGAGTTTGCTGCCATCGCTAAGAATATGGGGGCTAAGAAGTTTGTCATCGGTCATACCCTTCATGAGTCAGTAACCTACCTTATGGACAAGCAAGTAATTGACTTGGATGTACTTCATGCTCAAGGAACTACCCAAGGACTACTCATTGAAAACGGACAAGAATACATGGTGGATATACAAGGACAGAAATCCGCTATCAAAGAACGTGCTAAGGAAGTTGATGACGATTAATCATTTATAAACTAACAACTATGAAAAATCAATTTAGAATACTTTCTTGGTTATTCTAAATTGATTTTTTTTACTTATTACACTATTATGAACAAAAATGCGAAAATTTATGTAGCTGGACACCGAGGTCTTGTAGGATCGGCTATTTGGAAAAATCTTAAAAATAAGGGATATACAAACCTCATAGGACGTACTCACACTGAGTTAGACTTGCGCAATACACAAGAAGTCAATGCTTTCTTTGAAAAAGAAAAGCCCGAGTATGTATTCTTGGCTGCTGCCAAAGTAGGAGGTATCTTGGCCAATAATACCTATCGTGCAGACTTTATCTATGAAAATCTCATGATTCAGAATAATGTGATCCATGCAGCTTATGAGAATGGAGTAAAGAAACTTCTTTTCTTGGGTAGTACTTGTATCTACCCTAAGGAAGCTCCTCAGCCTATGCCTGAGGACTGTTTGCTTACCTCTCCTTTGGAATATACCAATGAGCCTTATGCCATTGCCAAGATTGCTGGCATCAAGATGTGTGAGAGCTATAACTTACAATATGATACCAATTTTATCTCAGTAATGCCTACCAATCTCTATGGACCTAATGACAATTTTGACTTAGAGAAATCTCACGTATTGCCAGCTATGATTCGTAAGATCCACTTGGCCAAAGCCCTCCTTGAGAATGATTGGCAGACAATCAAAAAAGACCTCAACAAGCGCCCTATTGAGGGCTATATCACAGGAGAGAGCAAACAAGAAGATATTATCTTGGCACTTGCCAAATATGGTATATTCAAGGACAAAGTAGAACTTTGGGGTACTGGCACACCTCTGAGAGAGTTTCTTTGGAGTGAGGACATGGCCGATGCGTGTGTGTTTATCATGGAACGTATCAACTTTAAGGACACCTATACTACCGATAACAAGGAAATACGAAATACTCATATCAATATAGGTACTGGTTCCGATCTAAGTATTAAAGCTCTTGCCGAACTGATTCGTGAAGCTATTGGCTACAAGGGAACAATAGAGTTCGATAGCTCCAAACCTGATGGGACTATGAAAAAACTCACCGACCCTACCAAGCTACACAACTTAGGTTGGAAACATTCGGTTTCCTTAGAAAAAGGCGTTAAGATGATGTACGAACATTACCTCAAATGAAATTCCAATTAGTATCCGATTTTAAACCTATGGGCGACCAGCCTGCAGCCATTGCCTCCTTAGTGAATGGTATTAATGACCAAGAAAAATACCAAACGCTCTTAGGGGTTACAGGCTCTGGAAAGACTTTTACCATAGCCAATGTAGTAGAGCAGGTACAGGTGCCTACTTTGGTTTTAGCGCATAACAAAACCCTTGCGGCTCAGCTCTATAATGAGTTCAAGGCTTTCTTCCCCAATAATGCAGTAGAGTACTTCGTATCCTATTATGACTACTACCAACCAGAAGCATATATCCCTGTTACTGGGGTATATATAGAGAAAGATTTGTCTATCAATGAGGATATCGAGCGAATGCGCCTTAGTACTACCTCTGCCCTACTCTCTGGCCGTCGCGATGTGCTCGTGGTAGCTTCTGTGTCCTGCCTGTATGGTATCGGAAACCCTTTGGAGTTCCAGAAGAATGTCATCTCTATAGAAGAAGGGCAAACGCTCACCCGTACCAAGTTTATGCACCAACTGGTACAAAGCCTCTATGCGCGTACTACGGCCGACTTCCTTCACGGAAACTTCAGGGTAAAGGGGGATGTTATTGATGTCTTCCCTGGGTATAGTGAAACACCTATTCGGGTACATTTCTTCGGGAATGAAATCGAACTAATAGAATCCTTTGACCGCGAGACGAACAAGACCATAGAACGCTTGGATAAACTCAATATCTACCCTGCCAATATGTTTGTTACCTCTCCCGATGTGCTGCAGGCCGCTATTCGTGATATTCAAGATGACTTGGTCAAGCAAATAGAGTTCTTCCAATCGGTAGGAAAAACCTTGGAAGCAAAGCGTTTGGAAGAGCGTACTAATTTTGACTTAGAGATGATACGTGAGCTTGGCTATTGCTCTGGAATAGAAAACTATTCGCGCTACTTGGACAGGCGTCCCCCAGGGAGTCGCCCTTTCTGCCTAATAGATTATTTTCCTAAGGACTTCCTTATGGTGATAGACGAGAGCCACGCTACCGTTCCCCAAGTACGCGCTATGTATGGGGGCGACAGGAGTAGAAAAGAGAACTTGGTAGAGTATGGTTTCCGCCTTCCTGCAGCGATGGACAACCGTCCGCTTAAGTTCGAAGAGTTCGAAGCGCTACAGAATCAGGTGATCTATGTGAGTGCTACCCCCGCAGACTACGAATTGCAGAAGTGCGGAGGCGTATATGTGGAACAGGTCATTCGCCCTACTGGTTTGCTCGACCCTAAGATAGAGGTACGCCCAAGCAAAAACCAAATAGATGACCTCTTGGAAGAAATACAGAAGTGTGTAGAGGAAGACCAGCGCGTACTGGTAACCACCCTTACCAAGCGTATGGCCGAGGAGCTGACTAAGTACCTAACCAAGATGGAGGTACGTTGTCGCTATGTGCATAGTGATGTGGATACGCTGGAGCGTATCGAGATTATGCAAGACCTTAGAAAAGGGCTTTTTGACGTACTTATAGGAGTGAACCTACTCAGGGAAGGATTGGATTTGCCTGAGGTTTCTTTGGTCGCTATCTTGGATGCTGATAAGGAGGGATTTTTGCGCTCAGCTCGTTCTATGACGCAAACGGTAGGACGCGCTGCCCGTAATATAGACGGACGTGCAATTATGTATGCCGATAAAATTACCGACAGTATGCGCGTAACCATTGAGGAAACTGCCTACCGAAGGGAAAAGCAGATGAACTATAACCTTACCCACGGCATCACCCCTCAGCCTCTCCATAAAAAGATTGAAAATGCGCTCAGCAAAAGCCCCATTACAGAATTTCATTACGAGAATACCCCGAAAAAGAAAGAACACTCCCCTACCAAACCTATGAGCAGAGGAGAACTTGAGAAAGAAATACAACAAACTCGCAAGCTGATGGAAGCCGCTTCCAAAGAATTGGACTTCATTCAAGCGGCACACTATCGAGACCTACTCAAGGAGCTTCAGGAAAAGCTTCAAGAAAGCTCCCTATAGGCATTGTGTATCAGCAAATAATCGGCAAGCACCAAGGCTGACATCGCCTCTACGATGGGTACCGCACGAGGTACTACACAGGGGTCGTGTCTGCCTTTTCCTTGGAACTGCACCACCTCCCCTGCCCTATTGATTGTCTCTTGCTCTTGCATAAGGGTTGCCACCGGCTTAAAGGCTACTCGGAAATAGATATCCATCCCATTGGAAATGCCCCCTTGTATGCCCCCCGAGTAGTTGGTACGAGTCGTTCCATCAGGTAGGAATATATCGTTGTTTTGGCTACCTCTTTTTCTAGTAGAGGCGAATCCCCCTCCGTACTCGAAACCTTTTACAGCATTGATAGAGAGCATTGCTTTCCCTAACTCAGCGTGCAGGCGATCGAAAACGGGTTCACCCAGTCCCACAGGAACGCCTTGTATGACACAAGAAACAATCCCTCCTACGGTATCTCCGTCCTTGCGTACCTCTTTGATATAGGCTTCCATTTGCTCTGCCAACACAGGGTCTGGACAGCGTACAGGATTCTTTTCTATTTGGGAAAAATCAAGCAATTGGTGATCCTTTTCAGGCAATGCCAACTCCCCTACAGCTGATACATAGGCAGTAATTTTTATCCCCTTTAGGAACTGCTTGGCGATAGCTCCTGCCACTACGCGAACAGCTGTTTCCCGTGCAGAACTACGTCCGCCCCCACGATGGTCGCGCAAGCCATATTTCTGCTCATACACATAATCCGCGTGAGAGGGGCGATATAGCTCCCTCAAGTGGTCATAGTCCTGAGAATGTTGTTGGGTATTGGCTATGATAAATCCAATAGGTACCCCTGTGGTCTTTCCCTCAAAGATACCCGAAATAAACTGTACCTTATCAGCTTCCTTACGTTGGGTTACAATAGCTGACTGCCCAGGCCGACGCCTATCAAGCTCCCTTTGTATTTCCTCAAAGTCCAATGCGATTCCCGCAGGGCAACCATCAATCACACCACCTATAGCCTCTCCGTGTGATTCGCCAAAGGTAGTGAGCCTAAAAAGATGCCCAAATGTATTTCCTGCCATAATACTGTTTTTATTCAGATAGTTTTTTGTCCATGTAGGCAATCTACAAAAATACGTCTTCCCTACAAAATAGTCAATAAAAAAACACTATTTTCTTCACAAAATAAGGTTCAGTTAAAAAAGAGCCTTATCAATATGCTTTGCAATAAATTGCTTTTCCTCCTCAATCATAAGATCCAACTTTTCAATAGGATAAGCTTCTGAGCCGCCTCTAATTTTCATATATTTGAGTATATTATATTGGAGGTAATGATGATGAATCTCTGCCTTAATATCATTGCGTTTTATTGCATTTTCTATTTCTTCTGTATGTAATAGAGATCCATTTAGCACCCTATCCAATATTCTCTTAGATTTACGTTGTTGAGCTTCATCTCCTCTTCCAAATACTAGAGTCATTTTATCCATAAGGGCTTTAGCTTTTTGAAATTCTTTCCTCTCTTGATATATGAAGTATTCTAATATCAGAACATCTCTCACTTTTTCCCAAATGAGCATATCTCCTGTAAACTCTATTTTATCAATTATACTAGAAGTTTGTAAAGCTAATTCTGCATTTCCCAATACTTCTAATAATATTGCCAATGTTTTTATACTCTGTATGGTATCTACATTCTCTAAATTAGCATTCGTCTTTTTTATAAATTCAATATTTTTTATAAATACGGTCTGAGGATAAGATTGTAATATCCTATCTAAAATATCTTCTACTTGTGTGTCCATATCTTTTATCATCTAATTTTTACTAACTTTATCCCTCTATCGGTGTGATAGTAACTTCATAGAGCTGCTCAAAAAGCTGTTCTACATAGCTGGCTTCAGCCTTGCGCACCTCTATAAGGAGCGTGCAGTTCAGTTCTAAGGTCTGGGAAACAATAGTGAGATTTCTATCCTTGATGATTTTCATCACCTTATTCATATCCTTATAATCAAAGACAATTTTGTAGGTAAGGTCAATGGTGCGTTCCTCTATCTCGGCTTCTTGTAGGGTGAGCTGAGCGGTTGTTTTGTAGGCGGTAATAAGTCCGCTCACCCCCAGCTTGATCCCACCAAAGTAGCGCACTACAATCAGTAGGACATTGGTCAGCTCAAAGGATTGTATCTGCCTGTAAATAGGTAGCCCTGCTGTGCCACTGGGTTCTCCATCATCATTTGCCCTATAAGTAAAGTGCTCTTTGCCCAACTGATAAGCATAGCACCAATGTCGTGCTGAAAAGTGTTCTTTCTTAACCGCCTCCAAGTGCATTTTTACTTCCTCTTCGGTAGTAATAGGGTACAAATAACCTATAAACTTACTGCTCTTATCCTTATAGATAATATCGGTAACAGGTTGTATGATGGTTTTATAGGTATCTGTCATAGGGAGTGAAAAGTGAAAAAGAAAGTGGAAAGATATAAAAACAACCCCTATATTACTATAGGGGCTCCTTTAGATGTTTTCACAACGGAATAATCCTTATTGTGAGTTGCTTTCAAATATGGGACAAAAGTACAACTTTTTTTCTAAATAACAAACTTAAATATGATTTTTTTTATTAAATTTGTAGCGAATTAAACTTATTAAATATATGAAATACATAAAATACATATTAGGATTAGACATAGGTTCCAACTCCATTGGTTGGGCGCTTATTCAGCTAGATCTCTTGCAAAAAACAAAAAGAATTATTGCCGCAGGAAGTAGAGTTATTCCTATGGATCAGAAAGTTTTAAGTGATTTTGGAAAAGGAATTACTATTTCTCCGACTGCTCAAAGAACCTCCTATAGAAATGCACGACATTGTCGAGAACGGCATTTGCTACGTCGTGAACGTCTTCATAGGGTACTCCATATTTTAGGCTTCCTGCCTACTCACTATGATAAGCAGATTGATTTTTCAAAGAGATATGGTAAATTTGTAGATAATACAGAACCAAAAATAGCCTATAACGAAGGGAAATTCCTCTTTATGGATAGTTTTCAGGAGATGCTAGTTGATTTTAAAATACATCAGCCTGACTTATTCTATACCAAAAGGAATGGAGAAGAAAGCAAAATTCCCTATGACTGGACAATTTATTACCTTAGAAAGAAAGCGCTTTCAAGGAAAATTAGTAAAGAAGAATTAGCTTGGATTATTTTAAATTTCAACCAAAAGAGAGGGTATTATCAATTACGTGAAGAAGAGGAAAATAAGGAGAATGATTTTGAGATTATTTCCTCAAAAATTATATCTGTTATTAAGAAAGATAAAGATAAAAAATATAATAAGTATTGGTATGATATAATTTTAGAAAATGGATTGGTATACCAAGCTGCTTTTTATAATGATTTTGTATATAACTGGATTAATCAAGATAGAGAATTCATAATAGAACGAACTTCTTTAAAGAATGGGACTGAAAAAGTAAAACTTTCATATCTACCTACTTTTGATGAAATTGATAAGATGGATAAGAAAGAACAGGATAAATACTACAAAAAGATAAAAATTAAAACCGAAAATAGTATTGGAAATAAAACAGTAGGATGCTATATCTATGATCATATTCTGCAAAACCCTAATGAAAAAATCAAAGGGAAATTAGTCCGTACGATTGAGCGAAAATATTACAAAGAAGAACTAAAGGCTATTTTAGAAAAACAGATAGCCCTACAGCCTGAACTATTTACAGATCAATTGTTTGCCGATTGTATTCGAGAACTCTATAGCAAGAATGAAGCACAACAACGAAACCTTGCTGCAAGAGATTTCGTACATTTGTTTGTAGAAGATATTATTTTCTACCAACGCCCTTTGCGCAGCCAAAAATCAACTATTGCTAATTGTAGTTTGGAGTCTCGTTCCTACATAGATAAGGATAGCCATACCCGTAAAGAAGTCTCCTTGAAGGTATGTCCCAAATCTAACCCTTATTATCAAGAGTTTAGAGTACTCCAATGGTTACAAAACCTCAAAATATACGAAATAGAGAGCGATCGAGAGGTAACCCATGAATTTATAAAGACCTTAGAAGACAAACAGCAACTCTTTGATTTTCTAATGGCTCAAAAAGAGATTGATTGTGAGGAATTATTGAAATATTTCCTGAGTCTAACTTATCCAAATGCCAAGGAAAAAGCACTAAAGAGTGAGCTGAAGAAATGGAAAGATACTTATCGCTGGAACTATGTATATGATATAGGAGAAAAATCGTCCAAGAAATATCCGATGAATGAGACCAGATATGAACTTAAGCGACATTTAGAAAAAGTAGCCAACTTGCCTGATAATTTCCTTTCCTCTGAGGTAGAATACCTGCTATGGCATCTGATCTATTCGGTTACTGATAAGGTAGCATATGAGAAAGGTTTAAAGAAATTTGCTCAAAAACATCACTTAGATAAAGATTCTTTTGTGGAGAGTTTCAAGAAATTCAAACCCTACCCCAGTGAATATGGTAGTTTTTCCGAAAAAGCTATCCGAAAACTACTTCCTCTGATGCGTTTTGGCTCTTATTGGGATTTTAATCATATAGATAAGAATACTCAAAAACGTATAGAAGACCTTATAACGGGGGTAGAAAATGAGGAAATACGTACTATCCTCAGAGAAAAAGCTGAAAAGTACCAACTTGAAAAGGAAACTGATTTCCAAAACTTACCTCTTTGGCTGGCTCAATATATAGCCTATAACCGACATGCTGAGGCTTCCTCTCTTGAGAAATGGACTTCTGTGAATGACTTGGAGACCTACCTCAATGAGTTCAAGCAACATTCGCTTAGAAACCCTATAGTAGAACAAGTAGTTACCGAAACCCTACGTGTAGTGAGAGATATTTGGCAACAATATGGACAAGGAAAAGCCGATTTCTTTGATGAGATTCATATAGAACTCGGTAGAGAACTTAAGAAAACCGCTAAAGAAAGAGAAAAACTATCCAAGCAAAACCAGAAGAATGAAGATACCAATTTATCTATTAAAGAAAAACTTAAAGAATTGGAAAAGTATAATACAAGAGCTTACTCTATTACACATCAGGAAAAATATAAACTATGGTTGGAACAGAAACATATATCCCCTTATACAGGACAGATTATCTCCCTCGAAAATCTCTTTACAGATAATTATGAAATAGAACATATTATCCCACAAAGTCGATTTTTCGACGATAGTCTTTCTAATAAAGTCGTCTGTGAATCTATTGTAAATAAAGCTCCTTACAAAGACCGGCAATTAGGTTTAGAATTCATTAAAAATCAAGGAGGAAGAATAGTTAAAGAACTCTCCAAGGAAAATAAAACCATAAAAATATTTACTGAGGAACAATACAGAACATTTATAAAGGAACATTATAGTAACAACCCTGCAAAAACAAAGAAACTTCTTTTAGAAGAAATTCCTGAAAAAATGGTTGCTCGCCAAATGAATGATACGCGCTACATCAGTAAGTTTATTCCGGAAATTCTTTCTAAGATAGTACGTTCAGATGAGCAAGACGAAGGGGTTCATTCCAAAAATGTTATTCTATGCACAGGTAAAATTACCTCTATCCTCAGACAGGATTGGGGGCTTAATGATGTATGGGATAACCTTATCTTGCCTCGTTTTGAACGAATGAATAATTTGTTACAAAAAGAAAAATTTACAATATATAGTATAGAAAAACAGAAGAAAATTCCCGTAGTTCCTATCAATGATCAATTTAAGAGTTTCCAAAAGAAGCGTATAGACCACCGTCATCACGCCATGGATGCTATCATCATAGCTTGTGCTACCCGAGAGCATATTAACTATATAAATAACCAACATGCCTTAGAAAAAGGAAAGAACAAAGAAGAAAAACAAAAGTCTCGTATAGACCTAAGAACTATCCTTTGTGAAAAGAAGTACAATGATAATGCCAAGGAAAACTACAATTGGATATTCAAAAAACCTTGGGATACTTTTACACAAGAGGTACGATCTGCCTTAGAAGGCATAGTGATAAGTTTCAAGCAAAACTTGCGAGTAATCAACAAGGCTACCAACTACTACGAACATTGGGTAGAAGAAAACGGAAAGCTCTTCAAAAAAATGGTAAAACAGGAGGGTACTAACTGGGCTATCCGAAAACCTCTGCATGAGGAAACCATTTCAGGTAAAATTTATTTAGATAGAGAAAAAATAAACAAGAATGATATACTTACAGCTACTAGAAAAACTGTTGATAGTAGTTTTGATGAAAAAAGAATAAAAAAAATTACAGACACAGGGATTCAAAAGATACTACTTAATTATCTTAAGTATAAAGGAAGTCCTGAAATAGCCTTCTCGCCAGAAGGATTAGAAGAGCTCAATAAAAATATCTCTCTCTATAACGATGGTAAGCCTCACAAGCCTATCCGTAAGGTACGCATTTTTGAACAAGGTAGCAAATTCCCATTAGGAGAAGTAGGAAATAAAGCCACCAAATATGTAGAAGCGGCTAAGGGTACCAACCTATATTTTGGAGTATATCAAGGAAAAGACAAGCGCTCCTTCGCAACTATTCCGCTCAATGAAGTGATTGAACGCCAGAAACAAGGTCTGCCCTCTATTCCTGAATATAATGAAAAAGGAGATCCCTTACTCTTTAGCCTATCTCCTAATGACTTGGTATATATACCTATAGAAGGAGAAATCATAGAAGATATTGATTTCCGAAATCTTTCTAACGAACAAAAAGGAAGAATATATAAGGCGGCAAGTTTTACAAGAAATGAATGCTTTTTTATAAAATCAAGTATAGCTTCCCTTATCAAGAACTATGATGCCAAAACAAAAATTGGAGAATTAGGTAGCCAGAATAAATTGGAAGTAACTATTTGTAAGGGAATAAGAATCAAAGAAGTCTGTATCAAGCTAAAAGTAGACCGTTTGGGGAATATTAGTAAAGCATAAAAAGTTTAATAACAATAAGCTATGTTATATCGTTCGTTTTTATTCCTAAAGTAGAATAAAAGAGAAGGTTTTTTCTTTTTGAACTTTTGCGATAACCAACAGACAATCAATTCTTTTTAAAAATTGAGGTTGTTTGAGGTCACAAAGTTACGAATTTGAAAGCAACTCACAACCAAGGGTGTTAATTCCTTAATTTCCTCGTTGTTGTTTGAGGTCACAAAGTTACGAATTTGAAAGCAACTCACAACGCAGGAACGACTCAATATTCGCAAGGCATTGTTGTTTGAGGTCACAAAGTTACGAATTTGAAAGCAATTCACAACCATATACGGAGAAATCATACTTAGCCGCAGTTGTTTGAGATCACAAAATTACGAATTTGAAAGCAATTCACAACATACTGCTATGCAGTTGATTAAGCACAATGTTGTTTGAGGTCACAAAGTTACGAATTTGAAAGCAACTCACAACCTGAGGAAAGGAAAAACCTGATAATAACATGTTTTTTGAGGTCACAAAGTTACGAATTTGAAAGCAACTCACAACTACTTCCATATATAGCTATTTCATTGTACTGTTGTTTGAGGTCACAAAGTTACGAATTTGAAAGCAATTCACAATGAGAAAGCCCAACAAGTACAAGCTCAACAGGTTGTTTGAGATCACAAAATTACGAATTTGAAAGCAATTCACAACCGGGGGTTAGGGGTCTTGCAGCCCCCCCGTTGTTTTAGGTCACAAAGTTACGAATTTGAAAGCAACTCACAACGTGCCTGCATTCCTTGCCTTATGGTTAGTGTTGTTTGAGGTCACAAAGTTACGAATTTGAAAGCAACTCACAACGTAAGGATACGACTGATACTTTTGCCATTGGTTGTTTGAGGTCACAAAGTTACGAATTTGAAAGCAACTCACAACCCTGGCAGTCAAATATTACATGTGCGTGCAGTTGCTTGAGGTCACAAAGTTACAAATTTGAAAGCAATTCACAACTTCTCTTCTCTATAGCTTCGGGTAAGGACAGTTGTTTGAGATCACAAAGTTACGAATTTGAAAGCAATTCACAACTAACGATGGAGTAATTTTGGTCTTTTTCATGTTGTTTGAGATCACAAAGTTACGAATTTGAAAGCAATTCACAACAGCACGGAGATAAACACCTATTTGGTATTGTTGTTTGAGATCACAAAGTTACGAATTTGAAAGCAATTCACAACAGGGCTTTATTGCTCCTATTGAAAGCGACTGTTGTTTGAGGTCACAAAGTTACGAATTTGAAAGCAACTCACAACCCGACAGCCTGCCATCCTCTGTAATGGGACGTTGTTTGAGATCACAAAATTACGAATTTGAAAGCAATTCACAACAAAGTAAAATAGGCAGTAGCCCCCTTAACGGTTGTTTGAGATCACAAAATTACGAATTTGAAAGCAATTCACAACTCGTAGTTTCTTCTCACTATAGAGAAGTTTGTTGTTTGAGATCACAAAATTACGAATTTGAAAGCAATTCACAACAGCTCTTCAATTGTGTAGGTTATAGGTTCTGTTGTTTGAGGGCACAAAGTTACGAATTTGAAAGCAACTCACAACCAAGATTTCAGCCCTGCTAGAAAGCGTGCTGTTGTTTGAGGTCACAAAGTTACGAATTTGAAAGCAACTCACAACCAAGTTCCTGCATTGGTTGTAAGTTCAGCTGTTGTTTGAGGTCACAAAGTTACGAATTTGAAAGCAACTCACAACAGTCTATGTACTGGTTGGCAGGGGTCTCACGTTGTTTGAGGTCACAAAGTTACAAATTTGAAAGCAACTCACAACAATGCTTTCTATCTTGTCCGTTATCTGCTTGTTGTTTGAGGTCACAAAGTTACGAATTTGAAAGCAACTCACAACATGATTTGCAGGCGCAACTGCTCGCTGAAAGTTGTTTGAGGTCACAAAGTTACGAATTTGAAAGCAACTCACAACAGAAATTCGGGTCGGCAAACTTGCTCTCGTGTTGTTTGAGGTCACAAAGTTACGAATTTGAAAGCAATTCACAACCCACCACTAATGGGTTGAATTTTCGAGGAAGTTGTTTGAGGTCACAAAGTTACAAATTTGAAAGCAACTCACAACCGAGAAGACCCCGCACATCCATTTCATCAGTTGTTTGAGGTCACAAAGTTACGAATTTGAAAGCAACTCACAACGCTGTCGCAAGTGGATACGTTCGTGATTGAGTTGTTTGAGGTCACAAAGTTACGAATTTGAAAGCAACTCACAACGGTTAGTTGTCGCGCACTCATTTCGAGAGAGTTGTTTGAGGTCACAAAGTTACGAATTTGAAAGCAACTCACAACTCTCCGACCTTGATGTCTATGTTATATACTGTTGTTTGAGGTCACAAAGTTACGAATTTGAAAGCAACTCACAACTGGTTATATGTACTGAATTTTATTTCCATGTTGTTTGAGGTCACAAAGTTACGAATTTGAAAGCAACTCACAACAATTCATTCAGGAAGTGGATAGCTTCGAGCGTTGTTTGAGGTCACAAAGTTACGAATTTGAAAGCAACTCACAAGTAGAAATAATAAACCAAAGTGCAAAGATACAAAAAAGAGGCTGTCCGAAAAGTCTTATTCATGAAGAGCGATTTGCAAACAACCCCTACAACAGGATCTAAAACAACTGATTTTCAATAGAATAAAATTTAAAATATTTGATTTAACCTTTGAAAAATAATGTTTTTGGACTTTTCGGACAGCCTCCTAAATGTTTTCTAAAAGGATATAATTAGCTTCTTAATCAAAGAATAGCGGAAAGGACTAATACCTAATCACTACACTTCCCCAGGTGAAACCACTACCAAAAGCAGCTAAGACAAGCAAATCATTTTCCTTGACACGTCCTTGCTCTACCGCTTCCGCTAAGGCTATTCCTATAGAGGCCGCTGTAGTGTTCCCATATTTTTGAATATTGTTGAACACCTGAGCCTCGGAAAGTTTGAATTTCTGTTGGATAAACTGGGATATACGCAAGTTGGCTTGGTGGGGGATGAATAGATCTATATCTCCTTCGGTAAGGTTGTTAGCCTTAAGCCCCTCCATAATCACCTCTGAGAAACGTACTACAGCATTCTTGAAGACAAACTGTCCATTCATATAAGGGTAATAGGAGGTATCTTCTGGGTCATTTTCCTTGATAAGATCGGTAACCCACTTCTTCCCTACCCCAGGGGTAACGATGGCCAATTCCTCTGCATGCGCACCCTCACTGTGTAGGTGTGAGGAGAGAATACCTTTACCTTCTTGGGTAGTGCGAGAGAGTACCACAGCTCCCGCCCCATCTCCAAAAAGCACAGCCATATTGCGCCCACGCGTAGTGAGGTCTAAGGCGGGAGACTGCATCTCTGAAGCGATTACCAAGATATTCTTATACATCCCTGTTTTGATAAACTGATCTGCTACAGATAGGGCATATACAAAGCCTGAACATTGGTTTCGTATATCCAAAGCTCCTATGGTACCAAGCCCTAACTCTTTCTGAGCTAAAACCCCGCAACCAGGGAAATAATAATCGGGACTAAGGGTCGCAAAGATAAGAAAATCGATATCTTCCTTATTTATTTTCGCTTTTTCTATAGCTCTCTCGGCGGCACGTACCCCCATGGAGGTAGTTGTATCTTTCCCTCGGGTGGCAAATCGTCGTTGTTCTATCCCTGTACGCTCTCTAATCCACTCATCAGAAGTATCCATCAGCTTAGAGAGATCATCATTGGTTACAATATTTTCTGGCACATAATAACCTGTGCCTATGATAATTGAATTATACATAAGTTATTTAACATTAAAAAGAAAGCCTTGATAACAAGGCTTTCTATTACAATATGATACTTGGTTACTTTAGTACTTCTTTTACTTTGTCAGCTGCTTCTTGGAACTGAATAGCTGAATGCACAGCCAATCCTGATTTGTCAATAATCTCTTTAGCAATCTCAGCATTAGTTCCCTGTAGGCGAACGATAATAGGCACTTTAATATCAGTTCCCATATTCTTATAAGCATCTACAATACCTTGTGCTACACGGTCACAACGTACGATACCTCCAAAGATATTCACCAATATTGCCTTTACATTTGGATCTTTTAGGATGATACGGAAAGCTGTTTCTACACGAGCGGCATCGGCAGTACCTCCTACATCCAAGAAGTTAGCAGGTTCTCCTCCCGCTTGTTTGATAAGGTCCATGGTAGCCATCGCAAGACCAGCGCCATTGACCATACATCCCACATTACCATCCAAGTCTACATAGTTAAGACCCGCGGCTTTGGCTTCTACCTCGATAGGTCGCTCCTCACGAGTATCACGCAATTCAGCATAGTCCTTATGACGGAAAAGAGCGTTATCATCTATGGTAACTTTGGCATCTACTGCAAGTATTTTATTATCAGAGGTTTTGAGCACTGGGTTGATTTCGAACAAATTCGCATCAGAAGTGATATAAGCTTTGTATAGAGAAGTTACGAACTTGACCATTTCCTTGAAAGCCTCTCCTTCCAGTCCTAAATTAAAAGCTACATTTCTTGCTTGAAAAGGGAGCAATCCCAATTCTGGGTCTATCTCTTCTGTAAAGATTAGGTGAGGAGTTTTCTCCGCCACTGCTTCTATATCCATACCTCCTTCGGTAGAATACATAATCATATTCTTTCCTTTAGCACGATTCAGTAGGATCGACATGTAGTATTCCTTAGGCTCGCTTTCTCCTGGGTAGAATACATCCTCAGCGATAAGTACTTGGTGTACTTTTTTTCCTTCCTTAGGGGTTTGTGGAGTTACCAAATGCATCCCTATGATTTGGGAAGAAATTTCTTTAACCTGCTCCAAGTTCTTAGCAAGCTTCACGCCTCCTCCTTTTCCTCGTCCTCCTGCATGGATTTGAGCTTTTACTACATACCATTGTGTTCCTGTTTGTTCTGTAAGCTTTTCTGCTGCTTTGACAGCTTCATCGGCTGTAGTGGCTACAATACCACGCTGTACACGTACACCGAAGCTTGAGAGAATTTCCTTTCCTTGATATTCATGTAAATTCATAATATAACTTTAATTTGTAGTGGCAAATGTACAAAAAAAATATGACATTTCCATGTTTTTTTCATATTTTTTTTCTCAATCCTTTTTTCCTTAGAAATCAGTCTTGTGTAGAGAGTTCTTTTAACAATTCTCCTACCAAGGCATAGATCTCTCTGTAGGAAAGTTCCTCTTTGCTCATATAGAGCAACGCCAAGGAGTAGGTACGCTCTGTAGAGAGCAGCACCTTCTGATGGCGATAGCTCTCCCTTATCAGGCGCTTCATTCTATTCCTATCCACTGCTTTTTTCATAAGCCTTTTAGGAACACTGATGAGCAGTTGGGTAGGTTGTGTAGAGCCTTCTATAGGGGTATATAGGAGCTTCAATGGATATTTTTTCAATACCTTTGCCTCTCGGAAGAGCTTGTTTACCCTATGGTAATTACACAATCTTTCTTCCTTGGGAAAGGTATTTCTTTTTTCTTTTAGAGAAACCATTTTATTTAGATAAAGTCGCATAAGCGAGTATATGAGTAAAAACCAGCCAGTATTCACAGCTGTATATGCAATAACAGGTAACAAACAAAAACACTTTGCCTATTACCTGTTATTTTATCTTTTTATGCTATATTAGGCGTTTTCTTCTTCCTCTTCTTTTCCTGTAAGAAGTCGGAAACCTTCGCCATGGATATTTACAATTTCTACATTCTCGTCTTTCTTGAGATATTTACGGAGTTTTGCTATATACACGTCCATACTACGAGAAGTGAAGTAGTTGTCATCTTTCCATATTTTGTTCAGTGCCAACTCACGAGGCATCAAATCATTTTCATGAAGGGCTAATAGGCGCAATAGTTCATTTTCTTTAGGAGAGAGTTTTAGGGGTTCTTCATCTCTGTAGCGAAGGAAACGAAGCTTAGAGTTTAGGAAAAAGTCTCCTATTTGGAATTCGAATTTTTTGCTATCTATTACTGTATCAATTGACTTTCTTTGGAGCATTGCACGAATCTTCATGAGCAATACTTCTGAATCAAAAGGCTTATTCAAGTAATCATCAGCTCCTGATTTGTATCCTTTGATCACATCCTCACGCATAGTTCTTGCTGTAAGGAAAATGATAGGCACTTTCTCATTCTTTTCACGAATTTCCTTAGCGAGAGTAAAACCATCTTTGTAAGGCATCATAACATCAAGAATACACATATCATAAGGATCCTTGCGGAACTTATCAAAACCTTCCATCCCGTTCTTGGCTAAAGTAACATCGAAGCCACTCATGGATAGGTAATCTTTCAATACGGTCCCAAAGTTTGGGTCATCTTCTACAAGAAGAATTTTTTTATTAACTGCTTCCATAATTTCAACATTTAAAAATAATATATTTTTTTACGTTTATACAAAATTTCATTTATTAGATGATAAGGGGCACCTTGATCACAAACGTACTTCCTTTTCCTTTTTCACTCTCGGCATATACTTCCCCATCGTGATATTTTACAATACGCTTTACATAAGCAAGGCCGAGTCCATGACCTTTTACATTGTGCAAATCGCCTGTATGTTCCCTGTAAAATTTTTCAAAGATTTTCTTCAGTACAGCCTTGCTCATTCCCTGTCCTTTGTCCTGTATACGGATCACCAATTTGTTATGAGCAATTTCTGTAAAGACATCTATATCTGGCGCCTGTGGTGAGTACTTAATAGCATTCTCTAATATATTGACAATCACATTGGTAAAGTGCATTTCATTGGCTAATATATCTGAGTTTTCTGCATGTAAGTGCTTCTTGATCTTTCCTCCTCTATCATCGATCAGTAGCTGTACATGAGCGATGGCATTGTCTATCAGCTCATGAGCATCGAGTGGCTCTTTTTCTATTTCTACTTGGTTCTTGTCGAGCTTTGAGATCTGCAAAACATTTTCCACATGGGCATGCATACGCTTATTCTCATCTCGGAGCATTTTCAGATAGAAAGACATTTTTTCAGTATCCTTCATCACCACAGGGTTTTTCATCGCATCCAAAGCCAAATTGATTGTGGCTATAGGGGTTTTGAACTCGTGGGTCATATTATTAATAAAATCGGTTTTGATTTCATTAATCTGTTTCTGAGTACGCATTTGGATAAAGGTCTTGGCAAATGCCCAGATGATAATTGCTGTAAAAATACATACCCAAATAGCCATTACAATAACTGAGGATAGCAGATAGCGTTGCTTATCAGGGAAATGCACCTTTAGCTCATAATGAGATTCTCCTTCTTGGTTTCTGAACAAGGGTATGGTGTACATATTCCTTGCTGAAGGGTTGAACCTTGAACTAGCAACAGAGGTTTTTTCCTTATCTACAGAAAGAGACTTATCATATACGGCAAATTCAAAATCTAAGTTCAGTCCTCTGTTTCTAAGCTCTCTCTCTATAAGTATCTCCAGCTGCGAAGCCGTTATCCTATTCTCTATAGAGAGCTTCACTGAAACTTCCCGAAAGAGTTCCTCGAACATGGCTTTGTCAAAAGAGGTAATGCGACCTGTTTTTTCCTTAATGGTGGTACTGCTGAATCGCTGTCCGTCTAACCCTTTACTAGGGCCAAAAGTACGAGAGGTCTGTCGGCTTACATAATTGCGTATCTGAGTAGTATCTCCTTTAGGCAAATTGAAAAGCTCCGAAGGTACGGTATAGCCTTCCTCCAATACTTGATGCTTGTAAGTGAATGTCTCCTTTGTATTCTTATTCTCTTGAACAAAAACCAAATCACGAATCTGTGAGGATTTCAAAGAACCTAAGCTATCTTTCCCTTTCAATTCTATGAATCGGGTGATATACTTATTTATTTCCTTCAGTTCTACTGATTCTGAAACTGAATTCAAAGCCTGTTTCACCGAATGGGTAAAAGCTTCTTCTTTATTATCTATAGAACCCTTAACCCAATAAAACTGAATAGAAATAAGACCTATAAGAGCTATAGGCATTAATATTAAAGTAACAATATAACTTCTCTTATTCATCAGGCAAAATTATAATTATTTTTTTTATATAATTCATTTTTAACAACGTTTAACTTTTTGGTTAATTTCTTACATTTTCAGCTGTCATTTTCACTATTTTAGAATGAATTATTTCGATTTTATCCAAATTTTTATCGATTTCTCTATTTTCAATAACAAATGTTGATAATTCTATTTTTTTTTCATCATTCCATTGATTTTTTATTCTCTTTTCCACCGTTTCTCTATCAATCTTATCACGAAGCATAACTCTTTTTATTCGCTCTTCTAATGGAGCGGTTACCATAATAATAAAATCACAATCTCGGTAGGAGCCACTCTCAAAGAGGATAGCTGCTTCTTTGATCACATAGGGCGCCTGCTGGGATTGCTTCCATTGGAGGAAGTCCTGCTGCACATAAGGATGTATTATAGCATTGAGTTTGTCCAATTTTTCTTTATTAGAAAAAACCTCTTGAGCTACAAAGGAGGTATTGTACCTTCCCTCTACAAAGGCTTCTTCTCCTAAGAGGGTAACTATTTCCTGCTGTAGTTGCTTGTTATTCACCACAAGTTCCTTTGCCTTGGTATCAGCTATATATATAGGTATAGAAAAGTGTAAGGCAAACAGATTGGCTATGGTTGTCTTGCCACTACCTATCCCTCCGGTAAGTCCTACAGTTGCTATCATTCGTGTATTATAAGGTATTCTACTTCTTTTTGTTCGGTAAAATTCACGTTCAAGGATGTGGGTTTCTTCCTTACCTCCAATGGTATATATCTATCTTTACGCTGATTATAATCTGCTACTATAGTAATGTCCGTTGGCTTGAGATTGCGTATGGTCTCCACATCTCCTGTGAGCAATAGGGGTACTTCTTCTGGAAATAGCTTCACTTCTACTGAGAAGGGCTGGTGTATGAGTTGCACCTTGGCCTTAATTTCTTGCTCAGTTACATGTACCATTTGCAGGGAGAAGGTTACTTTGTCTGTATCATAATGCAGCTTAGGGGTATCAGTAATGCGTATTTCTCCTGAATAAGAGGTGGTTACATTCCTCTTATATTTCTTCTGCAAATAGACTCCTGTGATGGTATCCAAATCGGCTGCCAAACCACTCACTACAACCGAATCAGGAAATACTTTATAAGAATCTACTTGATAATCCTCTTGTAAAGTTCCTGAAAATTGTAACCTTACAGGCACCTTCTTCTGCTTTATCTTTTTCAAATATATTTTTATAGTATCTGGCTGTATTTCTTCTATTCTCACATCTGGAAAATACTGCCTATTAAGCTGCTGTTTTAGATTTTCTGTAAAAACATACTTATCTTTTCCTACTTTTTTCAACTTGTGTACTGAGAGGGAAACCACTGGGGGCGAGAAGGTATATTTGAACAAAGAAAAACCTACTCCCCTGAGTTTTACTTTTATTGTAGGGGATGCCTCCATCTCTACAAATCTCTCAGTAGGCACTTCCATGTAGCGTAACTTAATAGTATATTGCTGGGTCGCTTCCTTGGATAACTTTCCTACCAACCAAGTAAGTGCTGCCAAGAGAATACAGAAAAGTATCCCTATAGTTCGTTTTGAAAAAAAATATCTATTGAGTTTCATTGTGGCAAAATTATAATTTTATTTTTAAAAATACAAAAAAATTTCCTACTTTTTTACACAAAAAAATACACTTTGCAAAAATAATCTTACAAAGTGTATGCTTAGTTTTTATATAGATTTAGGCTTCAGCCTCTTGTGAGGCTACAGGGGCTTCTTCGAGGAATCCTTTGTCAATAAGTATGTTATACCATTGTATAATCTTCTTTATATCACTGGGATATACCTTATCTTCATCATAATTAGGAATTACAGAGAAGAAATAAGCTTCCAATTCATCCTCTGTTGCCTTGTGAGAAACGGCTGTTTTTTGCCCATTCTCTTTTTCTTTTATGGCTTTGAATACTTCTTCAAGAGGTTTCTCGCCTTCCAAGGTATAAATAGCAATTTCTGAGAGCAGACTCACATTGTTGCGAAGTCCTATACTGATACGCTTCTGGTCAAGAAGGGAAAGAGCTAAGAATCCTGAACGAGTACGAGATTGTAATTGGTAAAGACCTGGTTTGCCTGAAATAGTTAATATCTGATTTAACTTCATGTGTAATTATATTTTAACGGGTTCTTTTCTTATTGGTTTCGAAAAATCTCATTTTATAACCTACTTTGACCTTTCCATTGCTTATATTGTTAAGCTTGTTCTTAAGCAATTGTTTCTTAAATGAAGAAAGGTGGTCAGTGAACAATATACCTTCTATATGGTCGTATTCGTGCTGAATCACTCTGGCTACCAATCCTGAAAAGGTTTCGGTATGGGTCGCAAAATGTTCATCTTGATACTCAATTACTATTGTGGGCTTGCGTAGGACATCCTCACTAATACCTGGAATACTGAGACACCCTTCGCTGAATGGCCATGGCTCTCCTTCTTCTTTGAGAATTTTAGCATTGATAAAAGCCTTTTTAAAGCCCTTCAAATAATCTCTTTCAGCATCACTCAGATCGTCATTCTCACAAAAAGGTTCTGTATCTACCACAAAAAGGCGGATGGCAAGCCCCACTTGTGGAGCAGCAAGCCCTACACCATTACTGTGATACATGGTCTGATACATATCTTCTATAAGCTTGGGAAGCTCTGGATAATCCTTGGCTATAGGCATACATTCCTTCCTTAGTACAGGATCTCCATAAGCTACAATAGGTAATATCATAACTATATTTATTTAGGGTGCAAAGATACATTATTTTTTTTGAATATTGGTATATTTTACAAACTATTGCCAAAATTCATCACTATAGGATTCTTCCTCTGTATGGGGATCTGCTGAGAGGTTTTTTCCTATCTCTGTGAGCTGCTCTTCTGAGAGATTTTCTTCCATATAGGGAAAGAGCACTCTCTCTTCGTAGCGGATATGATCATTGAGACGGGTAGCATATTCCTCTAATAGCGCCGCAGTAGGCTGTGTGGTTATCTGTGCGATAAGGTTTCTTAATAGGTGGTGTTCCTCCAAGGCCTGGTCTATGAGCTTGTTGGTGATATAGGGGAATAGGTATTTCTCTTCCTCTTCAAAATGTGCTTTTTGCTCATGCTCCCAATGGAAAACGACATATTGAGCTATCCGTGCTGGGGCTATATCTTTTTTCAACCCTTGTCTTATCTTCCATACATGGAGCAAGCCAAAATGATGATCTTTGGAAAGAGGTACTATATTTGGATTTCGTTTCATAAAGTAATAATAGCAAAAAAGCTGTCTTGTAAGACAGCTTTTGGTTAATATTAAATCTTAACTTTTCCTGATTATTCTACTTTCCCTTTTATTCTAAGGGCTACGTTAGGAGTATCAGTAGCATTGGAAGTAACCATGATAGTTTTAGCGATAGCACCTACACGGTTAGTATCATATCTTACTTCAATCTTACCAGTTCCTCCTGGAGCGATTGGATCTTTAGGATAAGAAGGCACTGTACATCCACAGCTTGAGCTTGCTCCTGAGATTACAAGAGGAGCCTTTCCTGTGTTCTTGAACTCAAATACACGAAGCCCATCAGCACCTTGTTTTATGGTACCATAGTCAATCTCTTCTGTTACGAATTTGATTTCAGCTTTGTTTTGTGCTTGTGCAACAAATCCAAATGTTACAGCAAGTAAGAAAAATAAAATTTTTTTCATTGTTCTAAAAATTAAAATTATAATTACTATTTAGTTTCTTCGCTTTGAATACGGGTGCAAAATTACGATACTTTTTTTAAAAAACCAATTATATATGATTTTTTTTTTTTAATTTTGTCCCCTAAATCAATAGCGACATTTATACACTAACAAATATCATGCCAAAGATGGAAATTACAACAAAATATTCTCCTGAAGATTTCGAAAATAAGTGGTATTCTTATTGGATGGAAAATGGTTTTTTCTCCTCAACTCCCGATGAGAGAACTCCTTACACCATAGTTATTCCTCCACCAAATGTAACGGGTGTTTTGCACATGGGGCACATGCTGAACAATACGATTCAGGATGTACTTATCCGCCGTGCACGCCTTATGGGACTGAATGCTTGCTGGGTACCTGGTACCGATCATGCATCTATTGCTACCGAGGCTAAGGTAGTGGCCAAACTCAAAGAACAAGGTATCCAAAAAAGTGATCTCTCTCGTGAGGAATTTCTCAGACATGCTTGGGAATGGACTCATCAGTATGGAGGGGTTATCCTCGAACAATTAAAAAAATTAGGCTGCTCTTGCGACTGGAATCGTACCAAGTTCACCATGGATGATGATCTATACCAATCTGTCATCAAAGTATTTGTCGATCTGTATAACAAAGGCCTCATCTACCGTGGATATCGTATGGTCAATTGGGATCCAGAAGCTAAGACTACTCTTTCGGACGAAGAGGTTATCTACAAAGAACAGAATGGAAAGCTTTTCTACCTTATATATAGGGTAGAGGATTCCGAGGAATATCTCACTGTAGCTACTACCCGCCCTGAAACCATTTTTGGAGATGTGGCTGTGTGTGTGAATCCTAATGACGAACGCTACAAACACCTACATGGAAAAAAAGTAATCGTCCCTGTAGTAGGACGCGCTGTACCGATTATCCAAGATGAATATGTAGATATGGAGTTCGGTACTGGAGCTCTCAAGATTACGCCTGCGCATGATATCAATGATTATGAGATAGGTATAAAATATCAGTTGCCTATTTTAGATACCTTTACCGATGATGGCAAGCTCAACGAACAGGGGAGGCACTACCAGGGCAAAGACCGCTTTGAGGTTCGTAGAGAAATTGTCAAAGAATTGGAAGAGAAAAAGTTACTTGCCAAAACTCAGGACTATACCAATAACATAGGTACTTCCGAACGTACAGGAGCTGTAGTCGAACAGCGCCCCTTAGACCAATGGTTCCTCAAGATGGAGGAATTGGTTAAGCCTGCACTGAAAGCCGTTTTGGAATCGGAAGAAATCAAGCTCTACCCTAAGCGCTTTGACAATACCTATCGCCATTGGTTGGAGAATGTACGTGATTGGAATATCTCTCGACAACTCTGGTGGGGACAACAAATTCCCGCTTATTACTATGGGACTGGGAAGGAGGATTATGTAGTAGCCGAAACCAAGGAAAAAGCGCTTGCTTTAGCTAAGGAAAAAGGCCATAACCCGAACCTCACTCTGGAGGATCTTCGTCAAGATGAGGATGCTCTTGATACTTGGTTTTCCTCTTGGCTATGGCCGATGAGTGTTTTCAATGGGGTGTTAGATCCTGACAACAAGGAGTTTAAGTACTATTACCCTACTCAAGATTTGGTAACAGGCCCTGATATTCTTTTCTTCTGGGTAGCCAGAATGATTATCGCAGGATACGAATTTGCCGGCGAAAAACCTTTTACCAATGTCTACCTAACAGGATTAGTAAGGGATAAGCTCCGCCGCAAGATGTCCAAGTCCTTGGGCAATTCGCCTGATGCGCTAAAGCTTATCAAGGATTTCGGTGCCGATGGAGTACGTGTGGGGCTCTTGCTATCGTCCTCGGCTGGAAATGACTTACTTTTTGATGAAGCTCTTTGCCAACAAGGAAGTGCCTTTGCCAATAAGATATGGAATGCTTTCCGCCTGATCAAAGGATGGCAGGTGGCTGACATACCACAACCAGATTATGCCAAACAGTCTATTCTTTGGTTCAAAAACAAATTTCAAAAAACACTGAGCGAAACTGAGGATGATTTTAGCAAATACCGTATCTCGGACGCACTAATGAAGATATACAAGCTCGTATGGGACGATTTTTGTTCTTGGCTCTTGGAAATGATCAAGCCTGCTTTTGGTAGCCCTATTGATAAAGAAACATATTGTGAAGTAATTTCCTTATTTGAAGAGAACCTAAAACTCTTACATCCTTTCATGCCTTTTGTTACCGAAGAAATATGGCAACAAATCGCACCAAGAAGCACTCAAGAAGCACTTATCGTAGCCTCTTATCCTAAAGAGGAGGCTTTTGATGAGTCCTTATTACATACTTTTGAGTTTGTTCAAGAGATTATTTCTGGTATTCGTACCATAAGAAAGGAGAAAAACATCGCTTTCAAAGAAGAAATAAGTCTATCGGTTATTGACAATGAGCACTTAGGCAATCAATGGGACAGTATCATACAGAAATTAGGAAACATCTCCTCTATTTCTTATACAGAAAAAACCATCGAAGGAGCTATCTCTTTCCGTGTGAAATCCAATGAGTACTTTATCCCTATCTTGGACAAGATCGATGTAGCTCAAGAGATTGAAAAATTGGAAAAAGAGCTCTCCTATGCCGAAGGCTTCCTCAAGTCAGTACGTGCCAAACTCTCCAATGAGAAGTTTGTCAACTCCGCTCCTGCGCAAGTGGTGGAGAACGAAAGAAAGAAAGAAGCAGATGCCTTGGCCAAGATAGAAACCATTCAAAAAAGTATTGAAAATTTAAGATAAAATATTCCGTACAAACATTACTTTTTTAACAAATAAATATTTCTGTGCTATATTATAGCTGTTGTATAAAAAATTAATGGCATTATTTTTGCCATATAAAAGAAAGTTTATAATTTAGCCATATAAAAAGAAAGGACAACCCAACTTATGAATGATAACTTTTCACCAAGAGTAAAGAATGTAGTCAATAGCGGAAAGCTTGAAGCTATCCGCCTGAAACATAGTGCCGTAGGAACAGAACACTTACTATTGGGACTCCTTAAAGAAACCGAAGGAAGTGCTTTTGATATACTCACAGCGCTACATGCTGACTTCTCTGTTTTGAAGAGAAAAACAGAATCTTTAGCCAATTCTGTCAATTCTTATTCGGATACTGCTGCCACACAAATGGAAAAAAGTATCCCACTGACCCTACAAGCTGACAAAGCTATGAAAGCAACTGTATTAGAACAGAAAACTTTCAAAAATAGCCAGATCAATACCGCTCATCTTCTTTTGTGTATCTTGAGAAATCAGAGTGACCCTACTACCAAATTGCTTAATTTGGAAAAGATTAATTATGAGAATGTAAGACAGCAATTTGAGGTCATTAACAACGAAAAGAAACAAGACGAAAAGGCTTTTTCTGATTCTTATGCTTACGAAGATGACGAAGAGGATGCAAAACCTGACTTTTTGTCAGCCTCCAACTCTAAGAAAAATAATCCTAACCAAAAAACTAATACACCCGTTTTAGATAATTTTGGTAAAGACTTAACAGCTATGGCCATGCAAGGGAAATTAGACCCTGTAGTGGGACGCTTCAAGGAAATAGAGCGTGTTTCCCAGATTCTTAGCCGTAGAAAAAAGAATAACCCACTGCTCATAGGAGAACCTGGAGTAGGTAAAAGTGCTGTAGCCGAAGGTCTTGCCTTGCGTATCATAGAGCGTAAGGTATCACGCGCCTTGTTCAACAAGCGAGTGGTTACCCTGGACTTAGGATCCTTAGTGGCCGGGACTAAGTACCGTGGACAGTTTGAGGAACGTATGAAGGCTATCATGAACGAATTGGAACAGAATAAGGATGTTATCCTCTTTATAGATGAGATTCATACTTTAGTCGGTGCCGGAAGCGCTTCTGGTAGCTTGGATGCTTCTAACATGTTTAAGCCTGCCTTGGCACGTGGAGAGATCCAATGCATTGGCGCTACCACGATGAATGAGTATCGGGAATCTATCGAGAAGGATGGTGCCCTCGAGCGCCGCTTCCAAAAGGTGATTATTGAGCCTACTTCTTATGAAGAAACTATAGAAATCCTCAATAATGTAAAGGGAAAATACGAAGACCACCACCATGTAAAATATACTCCCGAGGCCATTGAGGCTTGTGTGAAGCTTACCACCAGATATATTACAGACCGCTTCCTTCCTGACAAGGCGCTGGATGCTATGGATGAAGCTGGAGCACGTGTATACATCTCTCAGATAAAGGTCTCTAAAAAGGTAGAAGCCTTAGAGGAAGAAATCGCTAAGATACAACAGCTTAAGAATGAGGCTGTAAGTGGAGCTCGCTATGAGGAAGCCGCTCGTTATCGAGACAACGAACGTACCCTATACAAGCAGTTAGACCATGAAAAAGAACTTTGGGAAAAAGAGTCTCTTAAGAACCGTAGTGAAGTAGGTTTCGACGATATAGCACAGGTAGTCTCCATGATGAGTGGAGTGCCTATCACTCGTATGGAACAATCCGAGATGAAGAAACTTTCGTCCTTGGAACACATCATTACAGAGAAGGTCATCGGACAGGAAGAGGCTATTTCCAAGATTGTAAAAGCTATCAAGCGTAACCGTACCGGACTTAAGGATCCTAACCGACCTATCGGTTCCTTTATCTTTATAGGACAAACAGGGGTCGGAAAAACACAATTGGCCAAGATCTTGGCTCGTGAATTATTTGACTCTGAGGAATCTCTTATCCGCTTGGATATGAGTGAATATATGGAAAAATTCACAACCTCTCGCCTTATCGGAGCTCCTCCCGGATATGTAGGTCACGAGGAAGGAGGACAACTCACTGAGCGTGTACGCCGTAAGCCTTATTCTGTTGTCCTCTTGGACGAAATCGAAAAGGCTCATCCTGATGTATTCAATATGCTCTTACAGGTATTAGATGATGGTTTCCTTACCGATAGCTTAGGCAGAAAAGTGGATTTTCGCAATACAATTATCATCATGACTTCCAATATCGGTGCTCGACAAGTGAAGGAATTCGGACAGGGAGTTGGTTTCTCTACTATGGCTAAAACAGCCCAAGCGGAAGAGTACGAACGCTCTGTTGTAGAGGGGGCTCTTAAAAAGGTTTTTGCTCCTGAGTTCCTCAACCGTATTGACGATGTGGTGATGTTCAACGCTCTTGACAAGGATAATATCAAAGGTATTGTCGAGGTAGAACTCGAAAAACTATTGGATAGAATGAAAGGATTGGGATACTCGCTACGTATCACAGACAAGGCGAAGGACTTTATTGCTGAAAAAGGATATGACAAACAGTTTGGAGCTCGTCCTCTCAAACGTACTATTCAGCGCTTTATAGAAGATGAAATCGCGGAAAAGATTGTCTTAGGCGAAGTGAGAGAAGGAGACACTATCTCGGTAGACTATGCTGATAAGGATGAAAAACTCACCTTCCTTGTAAGCAAAATCAAAAATATCCCTATAGATGAAGAATAGGTTTTGAATGAAGAACTTTTCTAAAGGAAATAAAAGAGGCTACTTTCTTGATTTGAAAATAGCCTCTTTCTTTTATGCTTCTTTGATTTTTTTCTGACGAAACCAATATGCTCTGAAGAGCTTTATCTCTCCAAAACTATACTCCTCCCCTACTCTTGCCCTGAGCTCATTGAGGGTTTCCTCCTCGGATATAGTAGGCAAGGTCTCCTGTAGGTGTTGTAATCTTTGGGAAGAAAGTACTTCCTCTATGGAAATAACACCTTCTTCTACATACTTAGTCAGATGACCATAGATGGTGGATTCGGTAAGTTTTCGCTCTGTCGCAATCTCCGCCACATTCTTTTTCTCTCTCCAAAGCTCTAAGGTACGGGCATAGGTAGATATCTTCTCTGCTTTTTCCTTTTTCCCCTTTTTCTCCTTCTTTCCTTCGGCAACAAGGGTAGGTTCTTCTGTTGAGAATTTTCCATTAAGTGAATTCTCTCGCCATTTCTCCAAAGCACGTCCTATCAATCGCTCTCTATAGTTCTTAGCTCTCTCGAATGCTCTCTTTTCCTCCTGTTCTGAAGAAGGAGTTATCATGGATTCTAAGATAATTTTTGTTTTAAGTAACTGAGTAATAGCATCTATCTGTATATCTTCTAACTGGGTAAGCTCTTCGCTAAAGGCTTTCACTTGTTTTTTCCCATTTACTTGCAAGTGGGTATAGAAAGTCTCTATTGTCAATCGTTCCAGTTGTGGAAAGAAGTAATCATGAGCCTTGTGAAAACGCTCCAATAAGTAGTGTTTGTCATAGTCTGGTTGGGAGAGGATTCCCTTGAGCTGATTGAGGAACTTTTCCGAATGTTGCACTATGGTATCATAAGTCTTAGCCTGCTCCTGAGCCCATTGGCGGAACTGACTCTTGAGACTTCGAGCATTCTCCACTTTATACGAATTGACATGTGCCCCCCATTGTACCGCTAAGTCCAACCAAGAGAAGGTCTTAAGTACTTCTTTCTCCAAAAAGGCTTTTCTTTCTAAGGAAAAAGTATCGGCTAAGGTATTTGGATCGGCTTTCTGCGAGGCATAGTCTATCACATCGGTAGCGGTGAAGAACTCTTTGGCATTGAGGGAGGAGAGCAGGATAAGCCCATCAAGGCTTCTTAACCGCGAGAGAGCTACATAAGTCTGCCCTGAAGCAAAGGCATCGGCCAAATCAATTACAGCTTTGTCGAAGGTAAGCCCTTGACTTTTATGCACTGTAATAGCCCATGCTAAGCGCAAAGGATACTGAGTAAAAGTCCCCAATACCTCTTGCTCTATCTCCTCGGAATTGGTCTTGCTCTTATACCGAACATGCTCCCACATATACTTCCCTACCTCAATAACAGTATCTTCGCCCGAAAGTCTCACTCGTATTTCATCCTTGGAAAGGTATACCACTTCACCTATTTTTCCATTGTAGTAGCGCTTAGGAATCTCTAAATCATTTTTGACAAACATCACTTGAGCACCTACCTTCAGGGATAGTTGGGTATCCAAGGGATAGAGATATTCAGGGAACTCATCCTTCACCTCCGCCTGATAGGTATATACTGGCGCCTTAATAGCACTGAAAGCAGCTGCATTGAGCTGATCTGCCTTGTAGTTATGGGTGGTCAGGGTGATATAGCCATCATTATAAGAAGGCTTAAAAGTAGGTTGTATATACTGTTGCAGTGTTTGTATATCTTTCTGAGTAATTTCATTGGTTCTCAAGTGATTGAGTATCTGCACGAAGTCCTCATCGGATTGTCGATATACTTTTTCCAATTCTAAATACAAGGGAGGATTTTCCTCTATCACTTTAGCATGGAAAAAGGAGATTCCTTTGTAATAATGCTGCAAGATATCCCATTCGCTCTGTTTCACCACAGGGGGAAGCTGTAGCAAATCACCTATGAAAAGCACTTGTACCCCTCCAAAAGGAGCCGAAGAACCTCTTATGGACTTTAGAACAGTATTGATCATATCCAAGGTATCAGCACGGAGCATACTCACTTCATCTATAATCAAGAGTTCTAATTTTTGGAGTACTCTTCTCTTATAGGTATTCATCTTTTGCTGCTTCATAAGGGTCTTGGAGGTCACTATATTGAGGTTACCTGGCCAAGCAGCTTCTTCCTTATAAGTAGGGACAAAGGTAGCCAACGGCAACTGAAAAAGAGAGTGTAGGGTAACTCCTTTGGCATTGAGGGCTGCAATCCCTGTAGGGGCTGCTACCATTACATTTTTGTAAGTAGTTGCAATGATCTGATGCAATAGAGTTGTCTTCCCTGTACCTGCTTTTCCAGTTAGGAAAATAGAACGATGTGTTTGATTGACAAAATCTAATACATACTGTGCTATATCCATAGTATTATATTTTAGGCAGTACAAAGGTACAAAATTTAAGGAAAAGAGAAAAGAAAAAGTTTAGAATTAGGTAATAGATAAAGCCAGCAAGTACCCATAGCTGGGTATGTGAGTAAGCTCGCGTGAGTGAGTATGATTATTCTTCACTTTTCGTTTTTCATTCTTCACTCAATTGTCTCAGTTGGTTATACAGAGTTTCTAAGGCGAAGACTACCTCCTCTTCCAATACTACATCGGAAAGGAGTAGATTTTCTGTGGCTTGTAGAAAGGTGCGCTGGGTCTGAGGTGTGGTAAGCCAAGCGGTTATCTGCTCATTGAGCTCTGGGCGCTTGTCCTTAAAATAGCTATGCTTGAACACTATTCCTATAGGGTGTAAGCTATAGGTAAGAAGTTCTTGAAAGTCGTACAATGCCTTTACCTTACCGGATTGCTGTAGCCAAGTATCCAAAAGGGGAGCTATAGGTAAGCCACTCAAGCCAAAACAAACCAACCAATCCTCTGCTGTGCTATATAGGTGGGGACACTCACCCTCAAGTACTTCTTCGAAAAAGGCTTTTGCAAAGCGCTCCATAAAAGCTATTTCTCCCTCTTTCCATATATGAGTACGCTCAAAATGACAACGAGAGAGGGAAAAGCCCTCGTCTATATAGAGTGTTTCCCCTACCGAAAGTAGCTCCAACATACGGGGCAGGAAATAACGAAGCTCTACTATAGCCTTGTCTTCATTGTCAAACATGGCACTGATATAGGTTTCTATCAAATCCCTAGAAAGCTCTCGTAAAGGGGTGGTTATCAATAGCTTTTGTTCCTTCTCAGTGATACAATTGCCACAATCACAGACTGTCAGTGGAAGGCTAATGTTATAGGGTGCAAAAAGCCTATAAGCTTCTTCTATATAAGGGATCAGTTTTTTATTTTCCATATGTTACCTAACTTAAATAGTTTACCCACATAAAAGTACTTCCTCCTTTGCGGTCATAATGAACTCCTACCTTACCCCAATCGAAAGAGCGTTCTTCTCCTATATGGGTGGTGAGCCATTGTTTATAATATTTCTCTGTTTGTAGTTCATAAGCCTCGCTCCAATCCTCCCAAGAGGTTTGTCGCTCATTCATAGAAAACTCTATAGCGGATAGGCTTTCTCCTTTGAAACAAACCTCCACATAGAATAGTTTTCCTTCAAAGAAACATTTATCAAAATATATCCAATAATACCCCGTTCCTACTTCCCATATTTTATGAGAAGGAAATTGCGAACGAAGGCTTGAGTAGGTGGTATCTCTCGTAATTACAACTTCTTTTATCAGTAAGAAATCACCATTTGTAGTGTCTAAGAAAGTATGTGTTTGCTCCATGATAGCTATTTTTTACAGCGTACAAAGATACTTCTTTTTTAGATAGAAATACGGTTTCCTCTAAAAACTTTCGCCTATTGTCGTTAATCATTAATCATTATTTTTTTGTATCTTTGCCCCCAAATTTCTTTTACCCTTATGAAAAAACGCGTTGCTTTTTATACCTTGGGATGCAAGCTGAATTTTGCCGAAACGGCTACCATTGCCCGCAGTTTTGAGAATGAAGGTTTTGACAAGGTGGATTTCGAGGAACCTGCTGATATCTATGTCATTAACACTTGTTCCGTAACGGAAAATGCAGACAAACAGTTCAGGCAGATTGTTCGCAAAGCGCTTAAGCACAACGAAAATGCTTTTATAGCCGCAGTAGGCTGCTATGCCCAGCTCAAGCCTGAAGACCTCATCGCTGTAGATGGGGTGGACTTGGTATTGGGTGCCAAGGAAAAATTCAACATCACTCAGTATATTGACGACCTGACCAAGCTCAACAAGGGGCAGATTCATTCCTGTGATATCAACGAGGCTGATTTCTATGTAGGAAGCTATTCTATAGGCGACCGTACTCGCGCTTTCCTCAAGATTCAGGACGGTTGTGATTACAAATGTACTTACTGTACTATCCCTATGGCTCGTGGTATCTCTCGCAGTGATACCATTGAGAATATCTTGCAAAATGCCAAAAAGATATCCGAGAATAACATCAAAGAAATCGTTCTTACTGGAGTCAATATAGGAGACTATGGCAAAGGAGAATTTGGCAACAAAAAGCACGAACACACTTTCTTGGAGCTGATCCAAGCCTTGGACACGGTTGAGGGAATTGAGCGCTTGCGTATCTCTTCTATTGAGCCTAACTTACTCAAGGATGAGACCATTGCTTTTGTAGCCCAGAGCCGCAGCTTTGTTCCACATTTCCACATTCCACTACAGAGTGGAAGCAATGATATCCTCAAGAAGATGAAGCGCCGCTATCTCCGCGAGCTCTATGAGGATCGTGTAGCTAAAATCCGTGAACTCATGCCGGATGCTTGTATCGGGGTCGATGTGATTGTGGGCTTCCCTGGCGAGACGGACGAACATTTCTTGGAGACTTACCATTTCCTAAACCAGCTGGATATCTCTTACTTACACGTATTCACCTATTCCGAACGTGCCAATACCGAGGCGGTGGAAATGGAGGGAGTAGTCCCCAGTGAAGTACGTGCCAAGCGAAGCCGTATGCTCCGTGGCCTCTCTGCTAAGAAGCGTCATCACTTCTACGAACAGCAGCTCGGATCTACCCATCAAGTGCTCTTCGAGAGTGATAATAAGGACGGATTCATGCATGGATTCACCGAGAATTATGTAAAGGTAAAAACTCCTTTTGCTCCTGAACTGGTCAATACCTTACAGAAAGTGGTACTCAAGAAGATCGATCCTGATGGTATTGTTACGATAGACCTTGTCAATGATTAAAACCTTTTATTCGTATGCTGGAGACACCTATTGAATACTTAAGAGGAGTAGGCCCTCAGCGAGCGCTCTTGCTCAAGAGTGAACTTCAAGTGGCTAATTTTCAAGATTTGCTACATCTGTTTCCTACGCGATATATTGACAAAACACAGTATTACAAAATACAAGATCTGAGAGAAACCACAACCGAGGTTCAGGTCGTCGGGCGTATCATTCACCTGAAAACGGTCGAGGGGAAAAACAAAGCTCAACAGCGCTTGGTGGCTACCTTTACCGATGGGACTGGCAACATGGAATTGGTGTGGTTTCGTCCTTCTCAATGGCTCAAGGATCACTTACTCCTAAATGTTCCTTATGTGATTTTTGGCAAATGTACCCCCTTCGCTGGGGTATTCTCCATGGCACATCCTGAGATGGAAACACTTGAGGAGCATCAGCATTCCCTTCAGGGAAATATACAAGCAGTATATCCTTCTACAGAGAAGCTCACCAAAAAAGGAATCACTCAAAAGGTGATGCGCAAGCTCATAGAATCGCTCTTTCAGGAGGTTGGCAAGAATTTTTTCGAAACACTCCCTCCTCAGCTGCTTACCTCCCTGCGACTACTTCCTAAGGGAGAAGCACTCTTTCAGATACATTTTCCTCAGTCACAAGAACTTCTATCCAAAGCTCAGTTCCGCCTGAAGTTAGAAGAGCTCTTCTATATACAGCTACAACTAATCCAGAAAAACTATCTCAACAAAAAGCTAAAAGGATATCCCTTTCCTTTGGTAGGGGATTATTTTAACACCTTCTACCATAAGCACCTTCCCTTCCCTCTGACCAATGCTCAGAAACGGGTTATCAAGGAGATACGTAGCGATATGGCTACAGGAGCACAGATGAACCGCCTTCTACAAGGAGATGTAGGAGCTGGGAAGACAATCGTAGCGCTTTTTGCCATGCTCTTAGCTTTGGATAATCAATACCAAGCCTGCCTGATGGCTCCTACGGAAATTCTTGCGCAACAGCATTATCAGTCCATAGCTTCTCTACTTGCCCCCATGGATATCCAGCCCGCTCTACTGACTGGTAGCACAAAAACCAAGGAGCGCAGGAAGATTCTCGAAGAACTGGAAAATGGGCAACTACAGATTGTCATAGGTACCCACGCCTTACTGGAGGACAAGGTCAAGTTCCACAACTTAGGCCTTTCTATCATAGACGAACAACATCGTTTTGGTGTAGAACAGCGCTCTAAGCTGTGGCACAAGAATGCTCTACCTCCTCATGTGCTAATCATGTCAGCAACTCCTATTCCTCGCACCTTGGCTATGAGCCTCTATGGGGATTTGGATGTCTCGGTTATCGACGAACTTCCTCCAGGCAGAAAACCTATACAGACATTGCACCAATATGATACCCACAGGGCTAAGGTGTACCAGTTTCTTCATGACCAGATTGCTAAGGGACGACAGGTATATGTGGTGTATCCTCTGATTGAAGAATCAGAAGCGCTGTCTTTTAAGAATCTTTCCGAAGGATACCAGCAGCTCTGTAGTGCTTTTCCACCCCCTAAGTACACTATAGCAATGGTACATGGGCAGCTAAAACCTGAAGAAAAGGAAGCTCAGATGCAGCTTTTTGTAGAAGGTAAAGCGCAGATTATGGTCGCCACTACTGTGATAGAAGTAGGAGTCAATGTTCCCAATGCTTCGGTTATGCTTATAGAGAGTGCTGAGCGCTTTGGACTCTCTCAGTTACACCAATTGAGAGGACGGGTAGGACGAGGAGCTGAGCAGAGCTATTGTATCCTGATGACCGATGTCAAGCTCAGTCATGACTCTCGTACACGTATGGAGACCATGGTGGCCACTTGTGATGGCTTCCAAATCGCAGAAGTAGATCTGAAGCTACGAGGCCCTGGCGACCTCATGGGTAGGCAGCAGAGTGGAGTGCTCTCTCTGAAAATAGCTGACCTTGTCAAGGACAGCCAGTTACTGAAAGTAGCTCGTGACTATGCCACTGACCTTATCCGTGTAGACCCTGAACTGACTGACCCCGCCCACCTGCAGGTAGCCCATACCCTGAATATGCTCAAAAAGAATAAGGGAATATGGAACCTAATCAGTTAATGGTTAATGATCAATAATTAATGACTAACTCAAAACTCAAAACTTAAAACTTAAAACTCAAAACTTAATTATTGCTTTTTTCGAAAAAAATACGTACTTTTGCACCGCTAATAGTGTAGCTTTTATTGCTACTTTCTTTCAAACTTAAAGAATATGGAATATTTAGATTTTGAGCAACCTATCAAGGAACTCGAAGAACAATTAGATAAATGTATTGCCCTTGGAAATGAAAGTAATGTAGATGTCTCTGACACTTGTAAGAAGCTTACCAAGCGCTTAGAACAGGTAAAAAAAGAGATCTATGAGAACCTTACTCCATGGCAGCGTGTACAGGTATCCCGACATATTGACCGCCCTTATGCTCTTGATTATATCAAGGCGCTCTGTGGAGATACTTTCTTGGAGCTCCATGGTGACCGTACTGTAGGAGACGATAAGGCCATGATCGGAGGCTTAGGAAAAATAGGAGACCAATCCTATATGTTTATAGGCCAACAAAAAGGGAATAATACCAAAAGTCGCCAGTATCGCAACTTTGGAATGCCTAACCCTGAGGGATATCGCAAGGCTTTACGCCTGATGAAATCTGCCGAGAAATTCAATATCCCTGTAGTTACCTTTATTGATACCCCTGGTGCTTACCCTGGTATAGAAGCTGAGGAAAGAGGTCAGGGAGAGGCTATCGCACGCAACTTATTAGAAATGGCGCGCTTGCAAGTGCCTATCATTGTCTTTATCATAGGCGAAGGTGCCTCTGGAGGTGCACTCGGTATAGGGGTGGGTGACAAGGTATTTATGCTGGAGAATACTTGGTATTCCGTAATTTCTCCTGAATCTTGCTCTTCGATCCTTTGGCGTACTTGGGAGTACAAGGAGCGTGCCGCTGATGCCCTCAAACTCACCGCTAAGGATATGAAAAACAATGGCCTTATCGACGAAATTATCAAAGAACCTCTTGGCGGTGCGCATCGCGACCGAGAAGCAGTCTTCGAAAGTGTCAAGAAAGCTATTGAGGATACCTTTAAAAAACTCTCCAAACTCTCAGTGGAAAAACTTATCGAAAAGAGAATGGACAAATACACCAGTTATGGTGTCTACAAATAAAAATTGCAGCAATTATAAGAATGAAAAATTGGTTTAAGATTGTATGTATAGCCCTAAGTATAGGGCTATTGGCGAGCAGCTGTGGCGCTTTCCAAGGATTTGCCTGCCCTCACGGCAGAAGATGCTAACCTAAAATACCTTACTCTATGTCGGCTAAAGTACGTGCTTTCCTCTTCAATTTTCTTTGTTTTGGAGCCTTATTTATCCTTATTCGCTTAGGGATTCTCTATTTTTTTCCTGAGCTTTCCTATGCAGTAACTTTTGCAATTACTGGGATTCTCTCTATCTTACTCTCTCCCCGCTTTGCTGCTTTTGAGCAAGAGGGAAAGGAAGTCCTACTGATGCGTTGGATTTTCCTCAAAGGAATCCGACAACTATAACTCCGTTATATTTATAGTATGCAAATACAGCTAAAGAGATTAGGCAAGAAGAAAGTACACTTAGTAGAGGTAACTTTGGCTCACACTCCCCACACCCTGAGGGAACTCATCACCGAGTGTGTGAGGAGCGAGGTGGGACGCTTCAATGCCTCACGGGAAGAAACCTCTCTCCTACCCTTCCTCTCTCCCCAAGAGATAGGCGAGCAAGCCCAAGGAGGGAAAATCACCTTTGGAGAAAAAGAGAATAGGACTCTGGCTGACTTAGACGCAGCTCTTGATACGGCATTATTGGCATTTACCGATGGGCTTTTTACTGTTTTTATCAATGATGAAGAAGTTAAAACCTTGGACGCTCCCCTGACTATTGAGGCTGATACTGTTATCACCTTTATCCGACTTACCTTCTTAGTGGGAGGATACTGGTAGGTTTCTCTTTATTGCCCCCTTACCCCCTGCGGAGTCATGCCAAACTTACGCTTGAAAGCTGTAGAAAAGTGTGAAAGGTACTCATATCCACACTGAAAGGCTATTTCACTGATGGACTTATCTGTATATAATAATAGCTGTTGGGCTAAGTTCATCTTATAATCATACAAATAACCAAAAATGGTATTGCCAAAAACTTCCTTAAAGCCATAGCAAAGCTTTTTCTCATTCATTCCCACTTCCCGAGCCAACTCACTGATAGAGGGAGTATGTAGCAAATCGCTGACAATCAGCTCACTTACTTCATGTATCTTGTCTATATCGGTATGGGTCTTACAGTACTGATAGGCTTGGTACTTTTGTACCTCCATCTGCTGAAGCTGCAATAAGAATAATTCCAATACCTTAAGATCGGCATAAGCACCTGCGGCCTTACCCAAGAGCTGAGTATTGTCCAGTTGCTGCAAAATAGCCTGCATCTGCATAGAAGTACAGAAGCTACCCCTATTATTGAGCAAAAAATTCCCTCCTTTTTGGTATCTCTCATAGATATTCTTAAAGGTATCAGGATATTTTTCTGCCATTTGGGAAAATTCTGCCTCGCTTACAGCTATGGTAATCACTTCCAAGGTATCATTTTTGAGAAAAATATCCCTTCCTAAGCATTCTTCCTTGCAGAAGAAAAGATTATGCCCTCCTTGTTTGGAGGAAAAAAGTTGCCCATTTATATCTACAAATATTCCTTTCTGGGACTTCGTTACAAAATAAAAACGTACTGAGGGAATGGCCATACGTCCTTCAAAAGAATAATTGTCATTTACTTGTGCTGTCCAATTATAATAGGTATGCTGTCCTATTTCTTTCCCTTGGGTGATGAATGTCCCTATCTTATTCTGAAGCCTGCCATAATAAGCCTCCATCTCCTGTTCACTCTTTATGAGTGGAACCTCTACTTGCGCTACGCTCAGCTCCTGCATATCTAATATTGATAATCGCTTCATCTTATTTTTGCTATTGAGATTAAAATCTTTGCTATTGAGATTAAAATAGAATAAAAAAAAAAAACGTAAGTTTGCTCAACTTTATTAGTAATTTAGAACAAAAATAAATAATTTTCCTGATACTGACAAATCTATTTCCCTTTTTAACAAAACAAAAATATATAAAACACCATCAATCAAAGAGATAAACTTATGTTATTCAAAAAGATTTTCTATCTATTTTTACTATTTTCTCCCACTCTGATAGCCCAAAACAAAGGAGTTCTCTCTGGAAAAGTACTTGATAAGAGCACTGGAGAGCCCCTGATCAATGCTGAAATCATCATCAAGGACTTGAACAAAGGTACCACTACAGATGATAAAGGTTTCTATCAGATACACAACCTGCCTTTACGCAGTTACACTGTATCTTTCTATTATCTTGGCTATCAGAGTGTAAGCAAAAGGATTAATATTACTGAACAAACACACCTGAGTGTATCCCTAAAGGAAGAAAAGCAAGAAATCGGAGAAATGGTCTTCACTGCCAAGACTATTGCTCACCAGAAAAAAGAGGAAGCCATGCCTGTTACTGTAATTGACCTATCCAATATGCGGGGTACTGTGAGCAGCGTACAGGACATATTGATTAAGACCGTGGGGGTTACCATCCGCTCCTCCGGCGGTGTAGGAAGCGCCTCTCGCCTTTCTGTACGTGGCTTGGAGGGTAAGCGTATTGGCTTTTTTATAGACGAACTCCCCTTGAGCGAACAGACAGATTATATTGACATCAACGATATTCCTGTGGATATGATTGACCGTATCGAGATCTACAAAGGGGTAGTGCCTGCCCGCTTCGGAGGTTCTTCTCTTGGTGGGGCGGTCAATATCGTCATTCGTGAGTATCCTGAAAAATATGCTGATCTAAGCTATGGGCTAGAATCCTTCAATACACATAAGCTGCAAGCGGTCTTCAAGCGTAACCTAAAGGAAAAGGGGCTTACCTTTGGGATTGGAGGAGGCTATACCACTGCCGATAATAACTATACCTTTGAATCACCCTATCGCAAAGGCCTATATATCACTCGTAAGCATGATAAGTTTCAAAAAACTCTCGTAGGAGGAAGCTTTAAAGCACATAAATGGTGGTTTGACGAAATAGAGGTCGAAGCTCTTGTAACTAAAACTTATAAGGAGATACAAGGTATAGAATATGATATACGTGAGGCACATAGCCGTGCACTTATGGCTGGAATAGGTGCCAAACTCAAGAAAGATAACTTCTTCTTAGAGGGACTCAACCTTGATATGCTCAATGGCGTGGTGCTTACCCGAATGAACTTTATCGACAAGGCCACTCGTCGCTACGAATGGGATGGCTCTTCCTACCCTACCCCCTCACGCTATGGGGGGGAAGCAGGCTACAACTTCCCTTCGGATTCCGATGATAAAAAGTTTTCTTTTGTCAATAAAACCAACTTGGAGTATCTGATAAACGAGCAACATTCACTGAATTTCAACACAGTACTCTCTATTGCCAAAGGTACTCCCAAGGACGATCTCAAGAGGCTAAGTTTAGGAAAGCAGGTCAATTTTGACTCCCATATGTTCAGTTGGGTCAGTGGCCTTACCTATGACTTTCGCTCTTCGGACGACAAGTTTCTCAACTCTCTCACAGGACGCCATTACCTCTATACCATGCATACCCAGAGAGCACCGCTCTTTGTACCTGGTCAGTACGATGTGGATCTGAATAAAAGTAGTTTCGGGATCAATGATGCCTTGCGTTACCGCTTCCTTCCTTCCTTTATGGGTAAGCTATCGGTAGGTTATGATGTACGTATCCCCTCCGAGAACGAACTCTTAGGCGATGGCATTGGAATTATTCCCAGTGAAAATCTACTTCCTGAGCGCAATACTAGTGTTAATCTTGGCTGCCTCTTTGACTTGGTCGGCAAGCACCCTACCAATGCCCAAATAGAACTCAACTTTTTCTATATGCACCTAAAGGATATGATCCGCTATACAGCAGGCCTTATTGGTGCCCAATACCAAAATTTTGGAGAGATGCGCACCATGGGAATAGAATTTGAAGCTAAGGCCGATGTGCTTCCTTCGCTCTATGCTTATGTGAATACTACCTACCAAGACCTTAGGGACGTTCGCGATTATGAGCCTGCCAGTACAGTACCTAACCCCACAAAAGACAAGCGTATGCCCAATATTCCCTATCTCATGGGAAATATGGGGTTAGAGTTTCATCGAGAAAACCTCTTTGGGGGTTTGGGACAAAATACCCGTATCTTCTTGGATTATGCTTTTGTTGAAGAATATTACTATGATTTTGAGATGACCAAGCTCGACAAGCGTCGTATTCCTCGTAGCACAACCTTTGATTTGGGCTTTGAGCATAGTTTTCTCAACAACAAACTCTTTATCTCAGGAAAAATACGTAATCTTACCGACCAAAAAGTACTCACCGAGTTCAATCGTCCCCTCCCTGGGATCAATGGAGGGGTAAAACTCCGTGTTATATTCTAAAATCAACTAAAAATCATATTATCATGTATTCAAAATTTTTCTTAACCCTATGTGCTTGCGCTGTACTGGGTACTGCCTGCAAGAAAGAGGATAACAAAGACCCTCAACCTACCCCAACCCCTGATGCTAAGGAATATACAGGAAATTATATTCTGAAGACATCACTAAAAAACGAAGATGGAAAGAGTGGGAGCTCTTATCTACAAGCTATTAACAAACTTAGTGCTACTGAAAGTGTAGATAATTCGAAGGCGGAACAAGTGCCTTATATGTCCAGTGTAATAATCTATGGTAATGAAGTATATTCACTTGATGCCATAGATGGAGCTTATGGAGTAGTCAAGTTTCAATATGATCGCAGCAATGGAAAACTCACCAAAGGAGCAAAAATGGATACACCTGCACACGCTATGCCTTGCAACTTTGTCAAAGTAAGTGATACCAAGGCTTATCTCCCTTTGTATAACTCAGGAATTGTATGGATATTCAACCCACAAACCATGCAAAAAACAGGAGAGATAGACATTACCTCCTATGCTCATAGTGATAACAGCCCTGATGCTGGCTTTGGTGTAATCCGTGGCGATTATTATTACCTCCCTTTATTACAGTTAGGTCCTGATTATGCCCCTTATGCAGATCACTTACAAAGTGATGTATTGGTAATCAACACACAAACTGATAAAGTAGAAAAACTCATCTCTGAAACTGCTACCCACTTGGCTATGCCTTCTCAGCCTTCTTATGATAGTTGTATCTTTATGGACGAGAACAAGGATATATACATCATGTGTGCTGGATATTTTGGCTTCAACCCACAGAATACACACTCAGGTTTTGTTTGCATTCCTAATAAGGGAGATCTTTCCCAAACAAATTTTGACAGTTCTAAATCATGGGACATCTCCTCCACCCCTATAGAAGGTACTCCCTATAAGCCTAACACTATATATAGTGTAGTATATTTAGGAGGCGGCAAAGTAGCTGCTTTTGTATCAGCTGCTGAGCTTAATGTAAAGAATCCTTTTACAGATAAGAATGGTATTGCGGTACTTATGGACTTAAATACTAAAACAATCAAAAAGATAGATGGTATTCCTTATACCGACAGCCATAGTGTAGGTATCGCCAAATATAAGGATCTTGTTGTTTTCGGTGTGTCTGGCAAAGAGAAAAGAGGGCTATTCGGTTATAACCCTACCACTGGTACTACCCAACAACTACTTACCACCACAGGAGGTGCTGACTTTTTCTATGCATTTGAATAAACTAAAAAATCATCATATATCATGTATTCAAAATTTTTCTTAACCCTATGTGCTTGCGCTGTACTGGGTACTGCCTGCAAGAAAGACGAAAAAGAAGAAGAAGCGACAGCTTACACTTCTAAAAGTAGTGGTAAATACCTTTTGGAAACCTCTGTAAAAAATGAAGACGGAATGAGTGGTGTCTCCTACATACAACTCACTGATAAGTTAGAAGGAAGTATAGGCAACGCTCAAGGAGAACAAATAGAATTTGGTGCTTCTGTACAAGTAATCGGTAATGATGTCTATCTCTTTGATACCATGAAAGGTGTCGGGGGAATAACCCGTTGGAGCTATGACTCCGCTACTAAAAAACTCACCAAAGGTGCTAACCTTCCTGCCCCTGCCGGCTCTATGGTTGGGCACCTTGAAAAAGTAAGTGATACCAAGGCTTACTTACCCCTCTATGGACAAGGAATTGTATGGATCATCAATCCCAAAACGATGGAGAAAACAGGAGAAATTAACCTAACCCAATATGCTCATGGAGATACCAACCCTGAGCCTGCTATGGGACTTATCCGTGATGGCAAATACTACTTATGTCTCACCCAAGTAGACTCTGGAAAAGGTTGGCAGCCCTATGCTGACTATCAGCAGAGTGATGTAGCCATTATTGATATCCAAACCGATAAGGTAGAGAAGATAGCCTCCGAAAAAGAGACAAAACTTACCTTTCCTACACGCCCTATGTCCCAGTGTAGTGGTATGATATTCACTAATGAAGCAGATGATATTTACATAGCTACGGTGGGATACTTTGGATTTAATCCTGCAAATAAAAAATGTGGCTTTATCTGTATTCCTAAAGGAGCCACTGAGTTTGACACCAATAGGTCTTGGGATATCTCCACTACTGCTATTGAGGGATTTGAGTATAAGGCAGCTTCTATCTTCAGTGCTCAATATGTGGGTAATAACAAAGTAGTTGCTTATGTAGGTATTCATGAGTTAGCTTCCCAAAACCCCTATACTGCCAAAAGTGCTTTGGCTGTTCTCATTGACCTTCGTGCTAAGACAATCAAAAAGATAGAGGGTATTCCTCTCACCGATGGGCATAGTATATCCATTAACAAAGTAGGAACTAATGCTATCTTCGGTGCTTTTGGAACCGATAAGGTAGGTCTATTCTCCTTTGACCCTGCTACAGGAGAAGTACAGCAACTCCTTAGCACACAGGGAAACCCCGCCTATTTCCACGCTTTTAAGTAGAATTATGAACTCAGGAAAAATACCCGAAACCATGCTCATTACCTTATGGGCAAAAGCTGAGGAACGCCACTACTCCCCTCCCTTTCTCATTGACAAGAAGGCAGAAGAGATGATTCCTCAGATAGATTATGACTTCTCCAAGTTCAGCAAATCCAAATTCAGCCAAGCAGGAGTCTGTCTCAGGGCAAGCCTTATAGATAAGGAAGCTCAAACCTTCATTTCAGCCCATCCCGATGCGGTAGTTATCCAGTTGGGTGCTGGCTTAGACGCTCGCTACGAACGCTTGGGAAGCCCTACACTAACCCATTGGTACGAATTGGACTTACCTGAAGTGATTGAATTGCGTAAAAAGTTCTTCGAGGAGAATGATAGGCGTACCTTTATCCCTCTTTCCCTCTTTGACTACCAATGGATAGAAACCATAAAGGCACATCAGAAGCCCATCCTTATCATCGTAGAGGGGGTACTGATGTACTTCGAGCGTGTACAAGTGAAGGCTTTTTTTGAGAACCTTTGTCAAAAGTGCGAGAAGGCTACCCTTCTCTTTGATATGTTGGCTTACAGCCTTGTTGGGCATGCCAAGAATCATGACTCTCTCAGCACAATGGACAAGAAACAACGACCTGAGTTCAAGTGGAGTGAGCGGGATAGTCACACACTTGAGCAATGGCATCCTGCCCTACATGTAGAAAGAGAATATTTTATGAGTGATTACAACCGAGGGCGTTATCCTTTTATCTTTAGAATGCTCTACAAAATTCCCTATTTTTATAAAAGGTTCAATCAGCGAGTAGTAGTATTGGGGATTAGTAACTAATCCCCAATACTTTGATATAGTGTGCATTGAGATGCTCTCTCATAAGCTCTCTAAAAGAAAAAGGAGTACCTTGCTTGAGTTCTTCTAAGAGGTCTCGGTGGGTAACTTGTTTGCCCCCTTCGGGGAGTATATAAGCGGCTTGATAACGATTCAGATCATGTACATATTGGAAAATAGGCATAAAGACATCCTGAAATTTTTTCAAAATATCATTCCCTGCCATCTCATACAGTTTTCCATGAAATTGTCGTTCCTCTTCTATAGAGAAATTAAAACTATCACAGCGCTGTTCTTCTGAGTTTTTTACTATATCCTCCAAGTCCTTAAGTTGTCGAGGGGTCTTACGAGCAAATACAAAGTCTGCCATACCTACTTCCAGCATCAGCCTAAGCTCGAAGAGGTTCGAAAGTCGCCCTACATCTACCAAAGCAGGGTCGAGCATCTTTTCAAAATTGTGTACCAAATCAGGCTCCAGAATGACCATCCCTCTGTGCTTGCGAGATTCTACCAAGCCTAAAGTTCTAAGTCGTAGCATGGCTTCTCTTATCGCTGTACGGCTCACTCCTAAGGTCTCGGCAAATTCCAATTCCTTAGGCAGCGCATCTCCTGCCTTTAGCGCATTCTCCTTAATATACTCAATAATATGCTTCTCTACCCTATCTACTAAGGAATCATTCTCTGAAGCAGTTGTTTTCTCCTTTAATGGCTTCATAAGAGAGTCGAATTACTTATATATTTATTTGGTACAAAATTACAATTTTTTTTCTACCTGACCAATATAACTGACATTTTTATTTCTTCCTCTATTCTTCCTACCCAAAAGCTATTGATAAGAATATCAATGAACTAAATTAGAAGATACATTAAATTCTTGTTAATTTTTTAATCCTATTCTTTTTGGCATTGTTTTTGATAAGCATTATTCGTATTTTTAGAGTTAAAAAAATAGATATTATTAATTATTTTAAGATTTTAGATATGAAAAAATATTTTACATCAGTTATTTCCGCTATTATGGGCGGAGCTATTGCCTTAGGTGGCTATCATTTTATTACTAAAAATCAAGAGAATAGTACTTTTTCTTTCTCTTCTCAAGGAGATAGTACTCATGTGGCTCAGACAAATTTCCGTCAAGTAGCCAACTTCAACTTTGATGAGAATAGCTTTATCAATGCGTCCAAGAAGACTGTCAACAGTGTTGTCCACGTGAAGAATATGACCATAGCGCCAGAGATCACTTCTATCTTTGACCTCTTCAGTGGAAACACTCCTCAGCAAGGAGGCAAGGAAAGATTGGCTGGAACAGGTTCTGGAGTGATTATCTCTCCCGATGGATATATTGTTACTAATAACCATGTGATCAATGGGGCTTCTTCTGTACAAGTAACCTTAAATAACAACCAAACGTACAAGGCAGAGATCATTGGTTCTGATAGCAGTTCTGATATTGCTTTACTCAAGATAAAAGCTCCTGAAAAGTTACCTTTCCTTTCTTTTGCCGATTCAGATAATACTCAGATTGGCGAATGGGTATTGGCCGTAGGGAATCCTTTTAACCTTACCTCTACCGTTACAGCAGGGATTATCAGTGCCAAAGCAAGAAACTTAGGCAACCAGTACAACGGCAAGATAGAGTCTTATATACAAACAGATGCTGCTGTCAATTCTGGAAATAGTGGGGGAGCACTCGTGAATCTCAATGGGGATCTTATCGGTATCAATACTGCAATTGCTTCTGCCAATACTGGCACCTTCGTAGGTTATTCTTTTGCTGTACCAAGCAATATAGCCAAGAAGGTAGTAGAAGACCTTATCGAATACGGGAATGTACAGCGTGGTGTCTTGGGTATTGCGGGTACAGAGCTCAATTCTGAGACAGCTGAAAAACTCAAAACCAAACAAACTGAAGGTTTCTATATCGATAGTGTAGAAGACGGTTCTGGTGCTGAGAAGGCGGGAATCAAAAAAGGAGATATCATCACTCAGATGGACAACATCAAGATTCGTTCTTTCTCTGACCTTAGCGGACATATCAATACCAAAAGACCTAATGACAATGTCAATATCGTAGTTCTCAGGGATGGTAAAGAAAAAGAAATCACTGTAAAGCTCCAGAAAAATGATTCTTTCATAGCCAATGACTTAGGTATTATTATCAAAAACCTTTCTGACAAGGATAAAAAGGATTTCAAACTAAAAGAAGGAGTCAAAATAACCAAAACAAGTCCTCTGTATGCAGAAAATGGAATTAATTTGGACGGAAAAGTACTAATCTCCATCAATGGAAAAGAAGTGAAAGACATTGATAGTGCCAAAAGTATCCTTGAGAACAACAAATCACAGCGCTATGCCATCATTGTACAAAACAAAAATGGTGAAAAAGAACGCTATTTCTTATAAAAGTATATTTATATTCATACCTTTAAAGTTTGATTTTTATTAGTGTTGAGTAGTCTGCCTTCTCTTAGGCAGACTATTTTTTTTAGACTTTAGCTGGGGTACAGATAAAAAAGCACTCCCCTTAGCACCTAAAATTTTAGTATTTCTAAAGGTTGTTATTTCATAATTAATTTCTAACTTTGCCCTCTATTACTACAGAGATATTATCTATGAATACTCGCAAAGATATTCAGTGGGCTTTTCTATACTTTATCATCACCGTACTACTGGGTTTCTCCCTTAGGATGTCTTACGTTACGGACGCTTTTTTCAATGTCCGTCATGTAACACATTCGCATTCTCATGTGGGACTATTAGGCTGGATATATACTATACTCACTTCTCTCATCTGTCAATATTTCCTCAAAGAAGAAGACAGAAAGCCCTATCGTATTCTATTTCTCTGTACCCAAGTGACCATTTTAGGAATGCTTTTTACTTTCCCTTTTGGAGGGTATTACCTATATTCTATCATCTTTTCTTCTCTTTTTGTACTCTGTACTTATGCCTTCAGCATATTTTTCCTCAAAAGGAGTAAAAAGTTCGTTCATTTGCGCTTTACCCTTTCCAAGAGTGTAGATCCTGTATGTGAACGTCCCTTATCCCTGCGCTTTGTCCACTGGGGGATCTATTTTTTGGTATTATCAAGTATCGGTATCTGGTTGCTCCCTGTGGCTATTGTCAAGACAGGTAAGGGGGATTGGTACAATAGTGCCCTATATTTTTTCCTACACTTCCAGTATAATGGCTGGTTCTTAGCTGTAATCCTGAGTCTTTTGGTAGGGGAAATCGAACACAAAAGTCTATTGATTAACAAGCAACTCTATAAGGCTTTCTATTGCTTTATCTTAGGTACTATAGGGTCTGTAACCCTATCTTGGGTAGGCTTCTTTGATCATCCTTTGCTATATATTATTGGCAATATATCTGGATTCCTACTCCTGATCAGTGTTTTCGAGATTTATAAAGCTTATAACCAATTGGAAAAACCCGCTTTCCTCATGAAAGCCTTCCTCTTGTTATGGGCTATAAAAACACTCCTAATGTTCTTAGGATCTTTCCCTTGGATTGCTCAAGTGATTCTACCCAATAGAGAGTTTATCATCAGCTATTTACACTTTACTTTTTTAGGTGTCATTGCCTTTGGGGTGCTCCATTTCCTAAGCAGAAACTTGCATATACGCTTCCCTTGGTGGAGTCTCTCTCTCTACACTACTGCTTTTATAGGTACTGAAACCCTAATCACCTACAAGGGTATAGCCATCTATGCCCAGTGGTTCCTCCCAAATAATTACCCTATTCTTTTAGTGGTTTTCAGCACTCTTTTCTTTATAGCAGTAGGAAATTGGTGCTATATCATTTTTAGAAAAACACACACATCCTCCGACCAAATATTTTCTAAAAAATAACTTTAACACTTATTATAAACTGAATACTTTCTAAAACTTTTTAATCTTACATAAGTTAAAGTTTTGTTTTAAAAAGTTAAAGTTTGTTATCTATTTTACTATATCTTTATTGTTGTTTTAAAATATAATTAATTCATTTTTAGTTATTTATTAATTTAAGTTATTTATTAATTATCAACATACCAAAAACTTATTAACAGATTAACATAAAATACATTTGTATATTTCCATAGTTTTTCGGAATTTTGCCTCGTTATCAATAAGTTTCTTTATCCAATATGAAAAATTTTGTCTATTTTTGTCTCATTTCTTTTTGTTTGGCTTCTTTTTCTTCTTATAGTCAGGCATCCAAACCTATCTCCCCCAAGATTACTGAGATTATCAAGGACAGTCTCTTTGCCCCTCATGACAATTTTGAGTATGCTATCAAGCGCTTATATATTGATATCAAGGGAAGCGAACACAATCTTGATTTTAAGGCTTTTCGGTATGCTTACATAGGATATCAAAACATGAAGCTAAAGAACAAACTCAATGAAAAACGCTTGTTATCTATCATTGATTTCACAAAGGATAGCGATAAAAAACGTTTCTATACTATTGACTTGGAGGCTAAAAAAATTCTCTATTACACTTATGTAGCCCATGGGAAAAAGACTGGGATGTCTTCCTCTACTTATTTTTCCAATGAAAATGAATCTCACAAGAGTAGCTTAGGCTTCTATGTTACAGGCAGAACTTACAATGGAGATGCAGGTTTTAGTCTTAAGCTCTACGGTGATGAACGCAATTACAATTCTAATGCTTATAAGCGTGGGATTGTTATCCACACTGCCGATTATATGAATGAGGATTTTTTTCAAAAAAATGGACGCTATGGACGTAGCTTAGGATGCCCTGTACTCCCTACTGACATCTACAAACAGGTGATTGAAACTATCAAAGAAGGGACTATGGTATTCGCTTATTATACCAACAAAAGGTATCTCGCTTCTTCCAAATATCTCAAGGTAAGTGACCTTACCAAAAATAATACTTTCTAAAAAGATAGGACTAATTCTTTATCTAACAAATGAAAATACAAGATGTCATCCAGTACTTGGAGACTTTAGCTCCGCTTGACTATGCCGAGAGTTTTGACAATGTAGGACTATTAGTAGGAAATGCTCAAGAGCCTTTCAGGGGGGCGCTTATCACCTTGGACACCTTGGAAGAAGTGGTTGAGGAAGCCATCCAAAGGGATTGTAACCTTATTGTAAGTTTTCATCCTATTATCTTCAGTGGGCTTAAGAGCCTTACAGGAAAAACTTATGTAGAGCGTGCTGTAATTAAGGCTATTGAGCACCATATAGCTATCTATTCTCTACACACAGCCTTAGATAATTCTTTCTGGGGAGTCAATGCTCGTATCTGTGACCAATTAGCACTCTCTGAGAGAAAAATTCTCCTTCCTCAGCCTCATACTATTGAGCAATTGATAACTTATGTTCCTTCTGAGCATGCCCAAGCACTGAGGGAAAAACTTTTTGAAGCAGGAGGAGGCAATATAGGTAATTACTCTCATTGTAGCTTTAACCTACAGGGAGTAGGTACTTATCAGGGCAACCAGCACAGCCATCCTACTATTGGGGAAAGGGGGGTATTCCACCAAGAGGAAGAAACTCGTATCTCTATCATATTCCCCAAGCATCTAAGAACCAAAGTGTTGCAAGCACTCTTTGCGCATCATCCGTACGAGGAGGTGGCTTATGAGATTCTTTCTTTGGAGAACGAACACCAACATATTGGTTTGGGTATGATTGGCCTACTCCCCTCGCCTATGGAGGAAAAGGATTTCCTCTTGTATGTAAAGCAACGTATGCAAACCTCTTGTATCAGGCACTCTCCCTTCTTAGGAAAGAAAATACAGAAAGTAGCCGTCTTAGGGGGAAGTGGAGCTTCGGCTATTGGGGCTTGTCTGAAGGCTGGGTGTGATGCGTATATCACAGCTGATGTGAAATATCATGAGTTTTTTAAAGCCGAAGGTAGGATACTTTTGGCTGATATTGGACATTATGAAAGTGAACAATTCACAAAAATGCTTTTATGGGAACAACTTACGAAAAAATTTCCTATCTTTGCATTTTATTTAGCGAATACAAATACAAATCCTATCAACTATTTATAGTTATGACAAAAAAAGAAGTATCCGTAGAGGACAAACTAAGAACCTTATACGCCTTACAACTTATTGATTGTAAGATAGATGAACTAAGAAACGTACGCGGCGAACTCCCCTTAGAAGTAGAAGATTTGGAGGATGAAGTGGCTGGATTAGAAAGCCGTGCGGAACGTCTTGTCAATGATATTGACAAGATAAATGTTGACATTTCTACCAAGAAAAATCTCATCGAAGAGAGCAAAGGACTTATCAAGAAATATGCCGAACAACAAAAAAATGTTCGCAACAACCGTGAGTTCAATGCCATATCTAAGGAAATCGAGTTCCAAGAGCTCGAAATCCAATTAGCTGAAAAACATTTGAAGGAATTCAAAGCAGAGATAGAACAGAAAAAACTCTCTATCGCTAAGATAAAAGACCAATTAGAAGAGCGTAAAAAACACTTACAACATAAGAAGGAAGAGCTCTCCTCTATCCTTGAAGAAACTCAAAAAGATGAGGAAACTCTTTTGAAGAAATCCTTGGAAATCTCTTCTCAGATAGAGCCTCGCTTGCTTAGTGCCTATCAGCGTATCAGAAATAGTGTGGTAAATCGCTTAGCTATCGTACCTGTAGAACGTGGTGCTTCTGGAGGATCTTTCTTTGTCATCCCTCCTCAAGTACAGGTAGAAATCTCTACCCGCAAGAAGATTATTACCGATGAGCACAGTGGCCGTATCCTTATTGACCCTGATTTGGCTCGTGAAGAAAAAGAAAAAATGGAAGAATTCTTCCAAGCTATGTAAATAAATTGCTTAAAACCAATCTTTTTCATTAGAAAAGGCTAAAAGTTTCTCACTTTTAGCCTTTTTTCATTTTTCTATTTTTTCTTCTTTGCCATTTTTATACCACTGGTGATAATATCCTTAGTGATATCCCAATTGCGCGCAGGCGAATAGGCGCGTGCATAGTAAATAATCTGTAAATGAAGCTTATTCCATTTGCTTTTTGGGAAAAACTTCTTAGCATCTTTCTCACTCTGTACGACTGTGGAACCATTGGATATTTCCCAGCGCTCAAGCATCCTATGTATATGGGTATCCACAGGAAAGGCTGGCACACCAAAGGCAGTACTCATCACTACACTGGCTGTCTTGTGCCCCACCGATGGCAGCGCTTCCAAGGCCTCAAAACTTTGAGGAACTTCCCCTCCATACTTATCTATAAGGATATGCGATAGATGATAGATGCCATGCGACTTCATAGGGGATAGCCCTACTGGTCTTATGATCTCTTGTATCTCTTCTTGGGTGAGCTTGATCATATCATAGGGATTGTCTGCCTTAGCAAAAAGCAAAGGGGTGATCTGGTTCACCCTCGCATCGGTACATTGGGCAGAGAGCAACACTGCAATCAGTAGGGTATATGGATCTTTGTGATCCAAGGGTATAGGAGGATCTGGATATAGCTTCTCCAAGGTCTCGGTGATAAAGCGTAGCTTCTCTTTCTTATTCATAGGCTTTTTGTATCTCTATAGGCTAACAATCGGCCATACTCACCGCTACCGCAAGTCCTGCTTCAGAAGTTTCTTTGTATTTTGTATTCATATCCTGAGCTGTTTGCCACATAGTCTGAATTACTTTGTCCAAAGGTACTTTGGCATTCTTTGGATCTGTATCCAGTGCCAGCTCGGCTGCATTGATCGCTTTGATGGCTCCCATAGCATTACGCTCTATACAAGGGATTTGTACCAAGCCTCCAATAGGATCACAGGTAAGACCTAAATGGTGTTCCATCGCTATCTCAGCAGCAATCATCACCTGCTCTGGAGTACCTCCCCATAATTCACATAGTCCCGCTGCCGCCATGGCTGAAGAAACTCCTATCTCAGCCTGACAGCCTCCCATAGCGGCAGAGATGGTAGCCCCTTTTTTGAAGAGACTTCCTATAATACCCGAGGTAAGCAGAAAACGCTCTATCTCCCTGTTGCCTGCCTGAGGATTATCTATGGCTAAGTAATAGAGTAATACGGCAGGAATAACCCCCGAACTACCATTGGTAGGCGCTGTAACTACACGACCCAAAGAGGCGTTTACCTCATTGACAGCAAGGGAAAAACAGGTTACCCACTTGAGTATTTCTCTAAAATCTACTTTCTTTTGACGAATAGCTCCAAGCCATCCTTCGAAATTGGCATAGGGCAGATGTTCGCCCATGAGTTTCTTATGAATATCGAAGGCACGCCTTCTTACATTCAGCCCTCCTGGCAGAGTCCCTTCTGTATGACAGCCTATATAGGCACATTCTATCATTGTATGCCATATCCGAAGTAGCTCCGAATGGATCTTGGATTCTTCTCTTAGGGTCTTTTCATCTTCAAAAATGATATCGGATATATTCTTTTCTTCTCGCTGACAGTGAGCAAGGAGCTCTTTTGCAGATTCGAACTCGTAAGGAAATGGCCTCTGATCTTCTTTTTTCTCTACTGCACTCTCTTCCAACTTTTCTTTAACGATAAATCCTCCCCCTATAGAATAAAAGGTTGAGGCATAGTCTTCTATTGCTTCTCCTGTTGCAGTAAAGGTAATCCCATTGGCATGGAATGGAAGAAATTTCTTATTAAAAACAACATCTGTTGCTGGATCAAAATCAATAAATCGCTCCCCTGCTAAGTGTAATTTTTTATCCTTACCTATCTGATTTATGATAGTACTGATACTATCCACAGGTATATATTCAGGATCAGTACCACTCAGCCCCAACATAGCAGCTAAGTCCGTGGCATGTCCCTTCCCAGTGAGTGAAAGAGAACCATATAGATCCACACGCACATGTTGTACCTTTTCTAATATTTGTCTTTGCCTTAGCTCCTTTAGGAAAGCTTCTGCTGCACGCCAAGGTCCCAAGGTATGGGAACTGGAGGGGCCTACCCCTATCTTAAGCATTTCAAAAACACTTACGTATTCCATAGAATTTTACAGAAATTATTTTTCGCAAAGTTACGAATTTATAATCAATTTCTAAAGTGTTCTCTCTATTTTTTTATATCTCTACTGATTCTCAAAAAGGGAGATTAATTGATTTTTTCAAGCTGTTCTTTTATTTGTTGAACTATGCTACTGCGGTCTATTCCCAAGCCTTCTTGTTGGGCTGCGAGCTCTCCTTTTGTATTGAAGACACTAATAATATTCGAATGGGAGAAATCTACAGGAGATATCTGCTTGTAATTCACTGCCAACACAGCGGCAAACTCGCGGGTCTTTTCTTCATCCGAACGCAAGAATACCCATTGGTCATCATCCATATGGCTCTCTTGGGCAAACTTCTTGAGGTGTTCTGGAGTATCTACCTTAGGATCTATACTTACCAAGATATACTTTACCTTCTCTTTGTGAGGAGCTTCTGAGGCCTCTACGGTTTTGCGTATCTCACGCATATCCGCAATAAGGATAGGGCATGCTGCCTTGCAGGAGGTATAAATCATCACCACCACCAGGACATTCCCTTGGAAATCCTTCCACTGTACCTGATTTCCATTCTGTGTAGTCCAAGTATCTGGAAGATTATAGATAGAGAGATCTGAAATCTCAGTAGCTACCCCCTCTTCTTTTTGAGATTTTGTGGCGGTATTCTCTACCATCTCAGAAGGGGTTTCGGCTTCCTTAGCCGTATCTGTTGTATTGTTTTTACAGGCTTGGAGACATATAACCCCCATAGCCAAAAGGAAAAACCTTTTCATAATGGTTTATTATTAATTGTTATTTTTTACCTATTTTCAAGGGGTTAAGAGAAAAAACACAAATATTGATCATTGAACATTAATCATTATTTTGCGCATCTAAACCCTAAGTTTTTTGTAGTATAGTTGGCCTTGAGGCTACCACGAAGGGAATAGCGCATAAAGGCTCCATAGTTCGTAAGATCGGTAGCATTCAGAGCACTCCCCCCACAGAAGAGACCATCATCTCCAAAATTATCCTTACGTGCCTCTCCTGAGAAGAACACACTATTGAAATCACTCACCCACTCCCATACCAGACCATGCATATCATACACCCCCCAATAGTTCTTTTGGGTACTTCCTATTTTGTTAGCATAGGTGTTGGGAGTCTGTAGCCAATGGGTGATATAATCAGAATAGCTTTTCTTCTTACGCGCATCTGCCGAAGTCTCATCAGCTCGGGCGGCATACTCCCATTCATCTATTGTAGGAAGGCGTTTCCCTTGGCATTCACAATATTTTTTAGCAGCAAACCAAGACACATTTGTCACAGGAGCTTCAGAATCTAGGGGAGAAAAATCCAAATCACTTTTCCAAGCAACAAGGTAGCTCTTTTGAGCAAAGATTCCCTTAATCTTGGAACGTTGCCACTGAGGGTTTTTCTCTAAAAAATCTCTATATTGGGCATTGGTAACCGGATATACATCCAAGAAAAATGAGGCTACCCTTACCGCCTTGGTCTTTTTCTGTCCTTCCTTGACGCCATACATAGGGATATAGCTCCCCCCCTTTATCTCTACCATAGGGGTAGGGGCTTGTGCATATATGCCCTCAAGTAAGAATACTAAGCAGACTAATAGTAGTTTTTTCATAAGTGAGTGTAAAATAAGGGGGGCACAAAAAGCCCCCCTTTTTATCTTGTTATTTTTTTATCTTTTGTACCATTTCTGGAGTAACAACCTTTTTGCTATTATCCCAAGTGTTGTACACATAGGTAAGTACATCGGCTACTTCCTGTACAGAAAGTGGCTGAGGGGTCATTACATTGTTATATTTCTTCCCATTTACGGTTACCTCTCCTTGTTTTCCGTGTAGTACTATGTCGATAGCTCTATCTACATCGGCATTAAGAAAGTCTGATTTGGCTAGTGGAGGAAAAGCTCCCTCTAATCCTTGTCCTTGTGCTTGGTGACAAGCCACGCAAGTCTTGGTATAGATTACTTTTCCATCGGCTATTTGTTGTTCTTTTGTCTTATTGACAATCACATCTTCTTTAGGAGTTACTGCTATAGTGACATCCGATACGTAGGGTTTAGGTTCATTCTTACCATATATCTTACGATTCTCTTCCCCTTTGGCCACCAATAATCCCAAAGCTCCTTTGTTAAAAGCGCGGAAGATGGAGTGGTCTACTAGTACATAGGAGCCTGGCACATCTACTTTGAACTCTACAATAGCAGCCCCTCCAGCAGGGATAAGGGTAGTCTGTACATTTTCATTGGTAAGTTTTCCTCCTTCTACATGTACACGATCAAATATTTCTCCAATTACGTGGAATGAGGATACCATATTAGGTCCTCCATTTCCTACAAATAGGCGGACAGTTTCTCCAGGATTGGCTGTAAGAGCTCCATCTTGGGTAAGGGAACCTACCTTTCCGTTGAAGACTACATAATCAGGCTTTTCAGCCAAGGCTTTGTCTTGATTGAAGGCTTGAGTACCGCCTGCACCATAGGATCCATCGGTATAGAAGTCTCCTTGCATCACGTAGTACTCTTTATCCACTGGGGGGAGTCCTCCTTCGGGTTCTACTAAGATCAGTCCATACATCCCATTGGCTATGTGCAAGGGCACAGGGGCTTGAGCACAGTGGTATACATAGAGTCCTGGATTAAGGCACTTGAAACTGAAGGTACGTTGCTGACCGGGAGCTACCAAAGAGGCTTCTGCTCCTCCTCCAGGGCCTGTTACAGCATGGAGGTCTATGTTGTGGGGAAGCTTGTTGTCTTGGTGGTTTTTCAGAGTAAACTCTACCTCGTCACCTACTCGAGTACGGATAAAGCTTCCTGGTACAGTACCTCCAAAAGTCCAAAAGAGATACTTGGTACCATCCATGATTTCTCCTTCTTTCTCAATAATCTCCAGATCTACTTTTAGCTTCATCGCTTTACGTGTGCCTACTGGCTTAGGTACATGAGGTGGAGAGGTAAGCTCTGCGGCTACAGCTTCTCCTTCTACAGGAATATCTGTGGTGGGGATAGGGGTTATTGTTTTTTCGGGTTCGCTGCCTCCACAAGCTCCTACAAGGAGGGAAAGCGCGAGAAGAATTGTTAGTTTTTGGGTATACTTTTTCATTTATTAGTACTTTATATGTGGCACAAAAGTAGTACTTAATTTTTTTAAATACAAACATTTTAGCACAAAAAAATAAAAAAGGGTTTTATAAAGAAATAAAACCTAAATAGCTAAAGCATGAATACAAATTAGAAGTTTTTACTACAGATATTTTCCGTAAAAGGAATTGAAAAGATTGTAACGATATGTTTAAAGTTACAAACTCGTATAGCATGATTTAGGGAGGAATCAAGAGACAAAATCAAAATTACGTTAATTAATCGTGATTTATAAGCCATTACTTATTAATTTCGTATCTTTGCGCTAAAAAAGAATATAATGGATACAACCAATCTTCCCATCTCTATTGAAAAAGTAGCCAAAAGTAGGCTATCTGAGGTTGATTTCTCAAAACTTAACTTTGGGAAAATCTTCTCTGACCATATGTTCATCTGTGATTATAAGAATGGACAATGGCAAGATGCTCGTATAGTGCCTTATGGACCTTTCTCTGTGGAACCTTCCCTTAGTGTATTCCACTATGGACAGACCATTTTCGAAGGAATGAAGGCTTACAAAGATGACCACGGGGAGGTATTCCTCTTCCGTCCTACGGAAAACTATGCGCGCATGAACAAATCTTGTAAGCGTATGTCCATGCCAGAGTTCCCTGAAGAACTTTTTGACAAGGCACTAAAAACTCTTGTGGATTTAGATCGGCTATGGATACAACCAGGACTGGGTAATGCTCTATACTTACGTCCGTTCATGATTGCAACTTCTGCTGGAGTACAAGCCAATCCTTCTACTGAATATCGCTTTATGATCATCACCTCTCCTGTACAGAGCTATTACAAAGGAGGAGAACTAAAAGTGAAAATAGCCGATCACTATAGCCGTGCAGCCAATGGAGGTGTAGGGTTTGCTAAAACAGGGGGTAACTATGCTGGACAATTCTACCCTACTGCCTTGGCTAAAGAGGAAGGTTATCAACAAATTATCTGGACGGATGATGCCACTCACCAGAAGTTAGAAGAATGTGGTACCATGAATGTGGTAATTCGTATAGGAGATACTCTAATATCTCCTCCTCCTACCGAACGTATCTTGGATGGGGTCACTCGCAAGAGTGTCTTTGCTGTAGCAGAGAAGTTGGGCATTGCCATTGAATCTCGCTCTATCACAGTAACAGAGGTATTGGAAGCAGCCAGCAAAGGTACCCTCAAGGAAATTTTTGGTTGTGGAACCGCAGCGGTAATCAGTCCCGTAAATGCATTTGGCTATGAGGGAAAGGAATATCGTTTACCTGATTTGGAGGATAGTTACGCCAAGCGTATCAAAGAATTCTTACTTAATATACAATATAATAAGTCTGAAGATCCTTTCGGATGGCGTGTAAGAGTCTAATTCTTAGAGAAAAAAGAGGCTGCCCCAGTAGGACAGCCTTTTTTATGCTTAATAATCACCAAGGGTTTCGGGATTCTGAGCCAATGCTTTGGCCAATTGTTCATCATTGGGTGCCTTGCCATGCCATGCATGGGTACCCATCATGAAGTCTACCCCATGTCCCATCTCGGTGTGAAGGAGTATACATACAGGTTTTCCCTTGCCCGTAAGTGCTTTTGCTACTTTGAGTCCTTCCAAGATGGCCGCGATATCATTTCCTTTTTCTATGGTTACCACACTCCAGCCAAAGGCCTCAAACTTAGCCTTGAGATCTCCTAAGGGGAGTACTTTATCGGTAGGCCCATCTATCTGTTTGCCATTGTAATCGACGGTTGCGATAAGGTTGTCTACCCCTTTGCCAGCAGCATACATCATTCCTTCCCATATCTGTCCTTCTTGTAGTTCTCCATCTCCATGCAGGGTATAGACCAGGTGAGAGTCTCCGTTAAGCTTCTTAGCCAAAGCAGCACCTATGGCTACTGAAAGACCTTGTCCTAAAGAACCTGAGGCTATACGTATCCCTTCCAAACCTTCGCATGGGGTAGGATGCCCCTGTAAGCGTGTGTTGAGCTTACGAAAGGTAGATAGTTCGCTGACTGGAAAGAAACCCCGACGAGCCAATACGCTATAGAATACAGGCGAAATATGCCCATTGGAAAGGAAAAATAGATCTTCTCCCTTCCCATCCATCGTAAAAGGTAGCTTGATGTCCATTACCTCATTATATAGGCAGACTAAGAACTCGGCACAGCCCAATGACCCGCCTGGGTGTCCAGAGCTAACTCCGTGTACCATTCTCAAAATATCCCTACGCACTTGCGTGGTAAGGTCTGTAAGTTGTTGAATATCTGACATTTTACTATAATTTTATGTGTGTTTATTTTATAAAATACTCGTTATCAATATTTTAATTTCTTTTCTTAAGTTCAAAGTTATTCCCCAGATACACTTCTCGTACCATAGGATCATAGGCCAATTCCTCTGGTAGGCCGGCCTTGAGTATGCCTCCTTCGTACATAAGGTAAGTACGGTCTGTGGCAGGGAGGGTTACCTCTACACGGTGGTCGGTAATAAGAATACCTATATTCTTGTTCTTGAGCTGAAAAACAATATTCTGTATATCCTCCACTGCGATAGGGTCTACCCCTGCAAAGGGTTCATCCAAGAGGATAAAGTCAGGACTAGTAGCCAAGGCACGTGCTATCTCGGTGCGTCGGCGCTCCCCTCCAGAGAGTAGGTCTCCCCTATTCTTGCGAATATGCCCTAGGTTGAACTCATCAATAAGGGACTCCATCTTATGGATTTGTTCTTTCTTACTGAGCTTGGTAAGCTGTAGTACCGAAAGTATATTATCCTCTATACTCATCTTTCTGAAGACACTGGGCTCTTGGGCTAAGTATCCTATCCCATGCTGAGCACGCTTGTACATAGGAAACTTAGTAATCTCTGTATTATTCAGATAGATATGCCCAGCATTGGGCTTTATAAAACCTACTATCATATAAAAAGAGGTAGTCTTCCCAGCCCCATTAGGTCCCAGAAGGCCTATGATCTCTCCTTGTTTTACTTCCAAAGAAATCCCTTTGACCACTCTTCTTCCTTTGTATTCTTTGACTATATTTTCAGCTCTTAGTGTTTTCATATTTTACTTTGATCAATTCTTGAAATAATTTTTCCTTTTCTGGGGTAAGCCTATGGTTCTTCATAAGGTTTTTCTGTACACTGATCCATCTGTATAGAATAATGGCCTGTGGTGTTTTCTCTGAGGACATGGGCAAGCGACCATTTTTCTGTACAAAATCAGACAATGAGTTGTAATTCTCCTCCCATGTGCGCTTTTTTACTGCCTTTTCTATGATAATCTCATAATCCTCAGGGTATTCCTTTCCTTTCAGCCCTACATAGGATCGCTGGAAAAAAACAAAGGTATCCGAAGCATCGGCTTTGAGATTGGTCAATACACTTTTAGAACGGGCATTAGGCCTATATGGGGCTAAGTATTGAATGATTTCCTTAAGAGAGATGGGCAAACTCTTGTCTTGCAAATATTCCCTGACGATGTCTCTAATGGTTCCTCCTTTGAAATTCTTTATACTTTTCTCCCATTTTTTGAGCCCGAAGTAACTACTTCTCCCCATAGGAATAAAGCCATAGGCTCTTCTCAGTGCCGAACGAACTCCTGTATTGGTAATATGAGTATTGGGATATAGCTCTTTAACTTTTTCTGTAATTTCATTCACTGATGAGGGTTTCCCTAATATATCCAAGGCCTCATAAGCATACTCATGAATCTGTTTGTAAGTATTGCGAGGAATGATAAGCATCCCTTCTTCTACTCTGAGAGAAAACTCTCCCTTTAGTACATGAGCTACTATAGGTATCATTCGCTCACAAAGAGCTGCATCTGCTTTCCTGAACTTTAGCAGGTACTCCTTTAGTGGCAAGCCATAGTCCTTTTCTACCTTTTCCTTAAGGAGTTCACTTACACTCTCTACCAGCTTTTCCCATGGTAGTACAGATGCTATCTCACTGGAAACCAAATAGATTCCCTTCCAATTATGTCTGGTTTTCTTCTGTGAAAAGCGTAGATACAATACATCGACAAGATTCCCTACTATACTGAATCGCTCTAAATAGATATGAAGAATAAAATAAATAAAATTCTCGGTAAAATCAGTATGGCTCTGTTGGTTGATCCATTGTACTTGCTCAGGGGAGAGAGAGAGTACTTCCGAGGAAATATCTATCTGACCACGAGCGAATAGATCTGTTTCAAAGGACTGAATGATTGTTAGTTTGCTAAGAAAATCTAAAACAGCCTGATTGCGAATTTGCCTTACTCGCTCATGAGTAATCTGCATCTGCTTGCCTATGGTCTTAAGCTTTGCACCTTGTGTCTGATTATAGATCCTAAACGCCTTAGAAAAAAGTGCTATTTTACTTTCATCGAACAAGGCTGGAGTCTTGAGAAAATAATCTACAATTTTAAAAACTCCCAATTGGGTCACCTCCTTAGGAATTTTCTCTATAGGATAGATACTTTGTATAAAAAACTTTTTCTTAAACTCAGGCAACTGCTCGGGATCTGTTATTGTGGATAGTGCAGTAACAAATTTCTTTATATGCTCGAAATAGGCATGAAATTCCCCTCCATTTCTACGTCCTATTCCTTTCATTTTAAAAGATTTACGCAATGGATCTAAGGCATATTCACAGAAAATCTGCAAAGTTACTCCTTGCCTAAAATAGGTATTAATCACAGTTTTTAGTCTAGGAGAGAGGGACTCTGAGAGCATCCCTATATACTCCTGGAGAATCTCTTGAGCAGCAGGCGACAAGGTATCTATACTGAAGTGAGAAGGTTCATAGGGAATGTCGGAAAAGGATTCTTCAAAAGTCGTAAATATAATACTTTTAAGCTCCTCCTCTATATAAGTATCTGTATTTTCTACAGACATAAAATACCCCTGTTCGCGATAATAATTGCGAATATCCTCCAAGGTATGCCACTGTTGCTGTAGGCAAATACTATAGGTTCGTAAGCTTATTTTACTATTTCTTAATAATTCTCTCAGTTGCATTATAATTGTAGACTAAAAAAGAAAAGAACTCTTCTCAAGAGTAAGGTGATTTATTTTTTAGAAATCAAAACGATAAGGCATGTGATTGAATTCCTCTTCTAAGAAAAGCCAATCTTGTACATTGGATACTATAGAATACACCATTTTCTCTGTGAGTACTTCCCCTTTGTATAGCTTTTCGATAGTCTCCAAAGAAGCTTCATCATTGAGATATTCTGTTTCCTCTCCAAAGAAAATAGTAGCCCAATCCTTATAGAACTCTGGATCAGTCGAGAGGTGCTTTAGGGTAAATATCTCTTGCTCAGTCTCGAACTGCCAAATAAGTTCCCAAGGCTTATTCTCTTGAGCATAGATCACAAAAGGAATATCCTGTTCGTGATAATTTTTTCGATAGAAGGCCTGAAATTCCTTAGGAATTCGTTTTTCAAAATCAGCTGAAACTGTCTGAAAATTCTCACAGACACTGGGGACGATGATACACCCTTTCTCTGTGAAGAACAAATGAAGGGAAGGGCCATCTTCTTCCTCAAAATCAAAGCCTATACGTGCTTCTTGTCCCTCATATTCTTCTTGAATAGCTGGTGCATATCGGTGATAAGTCTCGAACTCTTGTCCACAGATAAGCAAGTCCAATACGGCTTGTGCCTTACAGATTTTTTTTAACGTCAACCAATGAGGTATCTGCTCTAAATCAGGAGTAAAATTCATTTTTGGTATATCAATTTAATTTAATTTTTTGTCTTTTCTGTACATATTTGGCCACAAATATACTTGCCTCATAGAGTATAAGTATAGGAATAGAGACGATCACCTGACTGGCCACATCAGGGGGAGTGATAATTGCAGCAACGATTAAGGTAACTATAATGGCATGCTTACGATACTTGCGCATGAAGTCGGGAGTAACAATTCCTAATTTTGCTAAGAAATAGATTATCACAGGTAGCTCAAAGATAAGCCCGCAAGAGATAACTGAAGAGCGTAGCATATCTATATAAGAAGCTATATCTATCTCATTCTTAACCATTTGCTCTCCTCCTACGACAGAGTAGGTAGCAAAGAAATGAATCGATAGAGGGGCTATGACATAGTACCCAAAAAGTACCCCAACAAAGAATAATACAGAAGTAACCCCTATGAATCCTCGTGCCATTTTTCTCTCCTTTTCATAGAGCCCTGGGGAGATAAAGCGCCACATCTCATACATCAGGTAGGGGAATCCAACTACAATACCTGTCCAAAATGAAATCCATAGGGTGGCGGAGAACTGTCCTGTCATCGTTCTATTCTGTATCACCAGTGGCAAACGGTCATTACAGAAATCTGTTTCAGAACCTAAGAACCGCCCTATCTCACAGAAAAATTTGTACGTAGGAAAGTTCCCCATGGTATGGGGTAGAATCACATATTTGAAAATGTAACTCTTAAAGAAAAAGGCTAAGAGAGCTACAGTGATGACAACAACGATAGAGCGAATCACATGCCAGCGCAACACCTCCAAATGGTCAAGAAAAGACATTTCCTCTTGAGGTCTCTCCATTACAAATCTATTTTTTGAGTATCGTTATAATTTACTTTTTGCTTGATCGTACCTCTCTCTAAGCGAATCACCGCTGGATTGGCACGAACCATTGTTTTCAGCGGGGTAACATCCATCGCATAGAAATCAAAAGAAAGTCCATATTGTCCCAATAGTTCCTGAGCTTTCTCAGGAGAAGGAGTAAGTCCTATGACCTTGTACCCTTGCTTGAGAGCCTTATCTGTCAGTTCTTTGATAGGACGGAAACCCTCCAAATTGGCTTTTCCCAGATCATAAGAAGTAACCAAAAGTAACTTGGGTTCGGCAAGTATTTGATTGGTAACATCCTCTCCGTCTTTCATTATCACAAAATCGTGAACAGGAGGCTCATACCCCTTGGAAACCAGCTCTGTTTTTACAGAAATGTAGGTACCTCCTTCCACTTCGGGGTAAGCCCCTTGAGTGGTAATAATCTGTTCTTTGTCCCCTACTTTGAATTTCCAATGATAATCATATACTGCCTTGGGAGCATTGGCGGGAATTTCCTTTGCCTTATTGATATCCACCCCTACTTTATAAGGACGAAAATCAATTATAGGTAAGTGATTGTGAGTGTAGTATACCAATCCCATACAAGAAAGCACCGTGATTACCAATATAGTAAGACATTTTTGGGGTGAGAAGAGAGGGCTTATATATCCACGAGCATACCACAGTGCAGCTGCCAATACCAAGAGTACCATATCCTTGGTAAAAGATCCCCAAGGGGTAAACTTCAGTGCATCTCCAAAACAACCACAATCTGTAACTTTGTTATAATAAGCACTATAGAAGGTAAGAAAACCGAAGAAAATAGTTAGCCCTAAGAGAGAAAGTAGCGTAAAATTTCTCAGATACCCCAAAAGCAACAATACTCCCAGAATAAGTTCAAATGCCACCACAAAAATAGCTATAGGGTAGGCATAAGGAATAAAAAAGGGCATGTCAAGTACATGGGGTTCGAAGTATTCTTCCAGTTTGAAAGAGAAGCCTATAGGATCGACCAGCTTCACAAAACCACTAATAATAAATACCACCCCTACTAAGAGGCGTACCAAAGAAACGCTAATTTTTTTCATTGCTTTTTATATTATTTTCTTGCGAAAGAATCAGTGCAAAAATAGCATAGTTTATCATATCTTGATAATTAGCCTTAACTCCTTCACTGATAAGCGTTTTTCCATTATTATCTTCTATTTGTTTGATTCTAAGAACTTTTTGAAAGATCAAATCCGTTAGAGAACTAATACGCATGCTGCGCCATGCTTCCCCATAATCATGATTTTTGCGGAGCATTAGTGCGCGTGTCTCCTCCACCATCTGCTCATAGAGGGATAGTGCTTGTTCGTAATTCAGATCAGGTTCATTAACTACTGACTTTTCTATTTGTATCAGTGCCATGATGGAATAATTGACTATTGCTACAAACTCGGTAGTCTCATCTTCCTGTATTTTTCGTTCTTTAGTCTCCTGAAGGGTGCGTATACGCTGTACTTTAATATATATCTGATCCGTAAGTGAAGGCAAGCGAAGGGTTCTCCATGCACTCCCATAATCCTTCATCTTATAAGAAAAAATAGACTGACAGTGTGCTATTACCTTATTATATTGGGAAATGGTTTTATCCATAACTGCTTTAGAAAATTGCCGTAAAATTCGTTTAAAAAAACAAGAAATCTAAAAAAATAACAAATCTTTAACCTTAGCAAAAGATTATTTGTTTTACGGAACAAAAGTATAAAAAATATTTTGATATTCAAAATAATTTTCCAACTTATTCAAACTATTTTTTAACCTAAGATATTCAAGGTATATATCAAATAAAAATAGTATCTTTGCCCCAAAAACCATGCAATTATTCTACAACGATTCCCTATATCCTCAAGTACAAGAAGTTACCTTTGACAAGGAAGAGAGCAACCACATTCACAAGGTATTACGAAAAAAAAACGGAGATCTACTCTTCATCACCGATGGCAGAGGATACCTGTATGAAGCACAAATACAATATATTACAGACAAAAAATGCACTGCCCATATCCTCTCTCATAGCCTCGCCCCTACCCCAGCTTACCACTTACATATAGCTGTTGCCCCTACCAAGATGAACGAACGCTATGAGTGGTTCTTAGAAAAAGCCACTGAAATAGGTGTACATGAGGTTACGCCTATCCTGTGTGATCACTCTGAAAGAAAGACAATCAAAACTGAGCGCTTTGAGAAAATTCTCCTCTCGGCGATGAAACAATCCCTACAATGCTATAAGCCACAACTGAACCCTCCCATAAGTCTACTTGAATGGTTGGATACCATAGAGAGTAATAGTGTTGGAAAATATGTCGCCCACTGCCAAGAAGGAGCACGTGTACTCCTATTGGATAGGCTTGAGGAGCTTCCTCAAGAGACCACCAATCTTTGGGTACTCATAGGCCCTGAAGGAGATTTTTCTCAAAGAGAAATCCAAAAAGCATGCTCCAAGGGGTTCCTACCTGTCTCTTTATCCCCTAACCGATTACGCACGGAGACCGCTGCCATCGTCGCTTGTAGCTGTATTTCCGATATTTTTCAAAGAAAAAAGTAATTTTTTCAGTCTTCTATTGTATTTATTTTCAATCTTTTATAAGAGTCCCTCGTCTTTATTTTCAGGATATTTACAATTTTTTTGCGATTTTTTTTGGCAAATTGACGAAAAAATTGTAATTTTGGGGAAAATTAATCACAATAGTATTTCATTCAATGTCAGAAAACGAAAAAAAATCCATCAACGAAGTTTCTTTGGAAACTCCCTTGCAGGAGAAGCTAGAAAACACCTCTCTTGAATCATCTCCCGATTTCTTAAATGAAATCCAGCAGGAGAATGCTCGCAGTGCCGAAGATGCGGAGGAGAAAAAACGACATGATATTCCTATGCTCAATTATGAGAATATGGATTTGGAAACACTACAGCATGAGCTGAAAAAACTCATAGATACTGAAAAAATCCCTTCTATCAAAACTCACGTAGAGGCTATTAAAAAAGCCTTTGATAACCACTATGCTCAGCTTATAGAAGAGAAAAAACAACAATTCCTAAGCGAAGAGGGGGCTGAAGAAAAAGATTTTTCTTTCTCCCTTCCTATCCGTGATACCTTCTACAAAACTTATCAGCTATACAAACAACAAAAAGCTGCTTATCAAAAACAAATAGAAGGAGATCTCAAGAAAAACTTAGAAAGTAAACAAGAGATTATCAATGAAATAAAGAATCTTGTTTCCTTGGGCAAGGACGATATCGCATGGGATACCAATACCCTCTTGCGCAAATTCCTTGACCTGAAGAAAAAATGGTATGAGATAGGAGCTGTCCCTAGAGAACATTATAATGACATTTGGAATAACTTCAATCATCATACAGATAACTTCTTTGACTATCTGAGCCTCACGCGTAACTATCAAGAAAACGATTTCAAGCAAAACTTGGAAAAGAAAAACAAACTGATAGCAAGAGCAAAAGAACTTCTTCAAGAAGCTGATATTCAGAAGGCTTTCCGCGAATTGCAACTTCTTCACAAAATCTGGAAGGAGGAAACCGGACCTGTGGAAAAAGAATACCGTGAAAAGCTATGGGAAGAGTTCAGTACTATTACTAAGGAAATTCACGATAAGCGACAAGCCTTCCTCAAGCGCTTAGAGGCTTCTTTTGTAGATAACAAACATAAAAAATTGGGCGTAATTAGCCAAATAGAAGAAATCAACAAACAACAATTCTCCTCTCACAATGATTACCAAAAAGCCATTGCAAGGGTGAACGAATTGCGCGAAGAGTTCCAAAAGATAGGTCGTGTACCTCAGGAAGATTCTGAACCTATTTGGCAGCGATTCATCGAAGCTATACGCACTTTCAGCAAGCAAAAGAACCACTTCTACAAGGAGAATAAAAAGACTCAAAATGAGAACATAGCAAAACGCCAAGAACTGATTGCTATTGCCAATGAGCACAAAGATAGCTCTGACTGGGAAGTGGTAACGCCTCTTATCCAAAAAATCCAAGAAGATTGGAAACAGATAGGAGCGATCCCTCGCAAGCTCTCCAATGCCTTGTGGGAAGAATTCCGAGGCGCTTGTAACCATTATTTCGACAGACTGCACAAGGAAAGAAAGAAACAGCACAAGGAAGAAGATGCTCATATAGAACAGAAAAAAGCACTCCTTGATCAGCTAAAAGCTTTCGTCCTTACAGGCAATAAAGAGGAAGACATAAAAGTCCTTGAAGATTTCCAAGAAAAATGGAATGCTTTAGGCAAACTTCCTGAAAGATTGCGTATGGTAGACACCCGATTCAATAAAATTATGGAGGCTATCTATAAGAAATTGAATTTCGATAAAAAGCAAATAGAACTTATCAAATACAATAACAAGCTTGATCATCTCCCTGAAGGAAGTAACTCTCTTATGCGAGAAGAAATCTTCATTCGCAAGAAAATAGAAGATACCCGTAAGGAAATTCTACAATTAGAGAACAACTTACAATTCTTCACCAATATGGACGAAAAGCATCCTCTGATGAGAGAGGCAGTAAAGAGCCTTCATGATCATCGAGAATCCTTAACTCTATGGGAAGAAAAATTAAAAGAACTTCGCCTAAAAGAAGCTAAGGAAGAAGCTGTCACTGCGGAGGAAGAAGCTGTCACTGCGGAGGAAGAAGCCTAAGGGAGAGCATTTCTACTGGAATAATTCCGAAAAGAGTGTCATACTATTTGTAAAAACTGCTCTTGTAAAGAGGGCAGTTTTTCTTTCCTTGATATAACTATATTGATTTTCAATTCTTTATTTTTAAAGAAAAAAAATCATTCAAAATATTTGTAAATACAAAAAAAAGTTGTATCTTTGCACCCGCAATTAAGAGTTATTATTATTTGCAATAGTGAGTTTATAGTTATGGTTTAGGAGAGGTGCCGGAGTGGTAACGGAGCAGATTGCTAATCTGTCGGCGGGTAACTGTCGCCTGGGTTCGAGTCCCAGTCTCTCCGCTTTTTTATCTTAACTTATTCGGGGTGTAGCGTAGTCCGGTTATCGCGCCTGGTTTGGGACCAGGAGGTCGTAGGTTCGAATCCTGCCACCCCGACTTTATTTTTTGTGGCATAGTTAATTTTTTAAATTTGAGGTCACGTAGCTCAGTTGGATAGAGCATCTGCCTTCTAAGCAGACGGTCACAGGTTCGAATCCTGTCGTGATCACCTTCGGGGTGTAGCGTAGTCCGGTTATCGCGCCTGGTTTGGGACCAGGAGGTCGTAGGTTCGAATCCTGCCACCCCGACAATAATACTTTTTATATATCTTCCTCCCTACTTTTTCTTATAATTCTCTTTTTTGAAAGAAAGCTACTAATTTATCCAAGGCTTTTCCTCGGTGACTTATGTTATTTTTTTCTTGCGGAGTCATTTGGGCAAAAGTAAGTTTTTCCCCTTTGGGTAAAAATACAGCATCATAACCAAAACCACCTTCTCCCCTACGCTCTTGAGTGATTTCCCCTTGAGCTATCCCTTCAAAAGAATAATGTTGTTCCCCTATACAAAGGGCAAAAACAGTCTTGAAGCGTGCCTGTCTTTCCCCTTTACCCTCCATATTCTTGAGCAATAGGGATATATTAGCTTCATTATTTTTCTCTTCCCCAGCATACCGTGCTGAATATACCCCAGGAGCATTGTCCAAAGCCTCAACTTCCAAGCCTGTATCATCAGCAAAGACATCATATCCATATTTCTTTTTTACATATAGCGCCTTTTGTAATGCGTTTTCTTCTATAGTGGGAGAAGTCTCAGGAATATCCTCAAAACAGCCAATTTCGTCCAAAGTAAGGAGTTCTATATCAGCAGGGAGCATACTCTGTACCTCCTTTAGTTTATTCTTATTATGAGTAGCAAATACCAATTTCATTTGATTACATTTTTACAGTTGTCATAATTTTCTCAACCAAGGAGCTACTTACTATCTTTTCATCCTCAGGATAGGTAAAAAGAATCATCTGAATAGCCTCTCCTCTTATAAAGAAGTAACTCTGATAGCGCATCTTTCTCACCTCTTTTTCCTTTTGTGTAAAAGAGCCAAATACCTTGTGCCCAGCTACTCCTTGTGCTGTAGTGTAAGTATCATCCTTTATGAGTATATTCTCCCCTTTGAAGTATTTCTTTAGCTCCTTTTCTATCATCCTAAGTACCAATTCGTTGAGCTCTTCTTGGCTTCTTTCTTGAGAAGCCTCCCCTTCTTGTCCTGTATAAAACTCGCTTAAATATTCTTTCAAGCTATTAGTAATCAACATAATAGAAATCGGACTATCGGAAGTAATATAAGTGAAGCGGTCTAACTCATTGGCTTTCTTTTCCCTTTTGAGCACCTCTGGAGTAGAGAGAGTAACAGCAGGATAGCCATAGGAGCTGGTGACCCAATGTTCTGTATTGAAAGTCTTCTCTTTACCTATGGTAAAGGCATACCAAGTACCTGCTAACAAAGCAAAAAGCAGTACTACCGCTGCCGATAGGGTGATTATATATTTTCTGCGCTTGCTTTTTCGCTGTTTTTCAAGCCTTATACGCTGATATTCATCCTGCATATCCTCTTCTTGGGTCATATCAGGTAGCCCTTCATTGGTTTTTACCACGATAGACTCTATGGCCTTGCGATCACTCTCAGCCTCGTAATCCTCGGGTTTGGACTTGGCAAACTTAACCAAATCGGCTTTCTTCAATACCGTTCTGAGTTCATCCATTACTTGAGAAGAGAGATGGAGCTTTCCTGCATCCAAGAATACTTGTAGTTTGGCTAAAAGCTCATCAGTAGTACTTTCTGTAGCGGTAATATGTATCTCTTCTTCCAAATACTTACGAATAATATCGGTGAGAACGGAATAATATTCCTTGTGATTGGATTCTAACAAATAGCGAGAATTTTGCAAGTTTTTGAGCTTGAGTAATGCCCTGTCAAAAGGAGGTAGTGCCGCCTCAGTATCCAATTGTTGGCCTTTCTTTTTCCTGATAAAAAACCAATAAAGACTAAAAAGTACAGTCAAAAATACAATTCCTCCTACTATCCAATACCAAAAAGAGCTATCTCTCTTAGCTTTTTTCACTTCTATAGCTGGCTTTATAGGATAGAGAGGCTGCTTAATAGTATCCAAGACCACATCATGAACCACAAAAGAGAGAGAATCAGTCTGGTACTGATCCTTATTAACCCCAATTCGCAGCGAAGGCAGGGTATAATGTCCTGAATCGAACTGAGTGAGAGCATATTCCTTAATCAATCGGAATCGGTCACGCTCCTTGAAAGTATCCACAGGAGTCTGGCTAACGACCTCAAAGGGAGCAAACTGTTGCGCATCAGGAAAAGAAACCCTGGCGGTAGAGTCGGCTTCTACAGCAATTTTATAATGAATCTGTTCCCCTATTTTCATCTCACTGCGATCAGGGGCTGCCGAAATTTTCACCTGTTGCCCATAAGAGAGGAAAGGCAACAGCAGAAAAAGGAGATATATTTTTGTTTGCATAGCTTAAGCCCTATATTTGAAATATCCTAATAGTTTCTTGGTATAACTCTCATCGGTACGGCACTGAAGTATTCCTGCTCCCAAGCGCCGGAAGGTTGTCTCGAAATAGTTGGTTCGCTCCTTATAGAACGCCTCATAAGCTTTTTGTACCTTGCTTGAAGTAGTATCTATATAAGAGAGTTCTTCTGTCTCAGCATCTTTGGCCAATATCACCCCTACATTAGGCAGGGTCATCTCTCTAGGATCATATAAGCGTATACCTGTAAGGTCATGCTTACGAGCGGCTATTTGTAGAGGTTTTTGGTAATCATTTCCTATAAAATCCGATAGTACAAAAGTAATGGTTTTCTTCTTAGTAATCTTATTGAGGAACTCAAAAGCTTTGGCTATATCTGTGTGTTTGTTCTTAGGCTGAAACTCAATAAGTTCTCGTATGATACGTAAGATATGAGATTTTCCTTTCTTTGGTGGGATATAGAGCTCTATCTGATCGGAGAAGAGTATAAGTCCTGTCTTGTCATTGTTTTGCAGGGCGGCAAAGGCCAAAGTAGCCGCTATTTCAGTGAGCATCTCATTTTTGAACTGTTGTAAAGAACCGAAGAGCTCACTACCACTGACATCCACCAGTAGCATGAGAGTAAGTTCTCGCTCTTCTTCAAAGACCTTGACATAGGTTTCGTTGTAGCGAGCTGTTACATTCCAATCAATATTACGGATATCATCTCCATATTGGTAAGGGCGTACCTCGCTGAAGGTCATCCCACGCCCCTTGAAAGCAGAATGATATTCCCCCCCGAAGATGTTGTCACTCAGCCTCTTGGTTTTTATCTCTATCTTTCTTACTTTCTTTAAAATTTCTTTTGTATCCAATTTTTTAATGATTAATTATCAATAGTCAATGGTTATTTATTAATGATTAATGATCAATTATCAATAGTTAGTACTATTATTATACCGACATTAATCACTAAACATTGAACATTGCTACAAATATCATGCAAAACTACAATACTTTTTCTAAAAGTTTTTTTAAAATGGAATATTTTTTTACTATAGGAGAAAAATTATCATCCAATTAAGAAATCTATTTTATTTTTATATATTTTTTATATAAAAGAAGGGCGAACCAAGATTCGCCCTTATCCTTTTTATCATTTACTATTAATCATTGATAGCCTTAATTCCTGGGAGTATCTTTCCTTCCAAGCTTTCCAACATGGCACCTCCACCGGTAGAGACATAGCTCACCTTGTTTTCGAAGCCGAATTGTTTCACTGCCGCTACTGAGTCACCACCTCCTACTAAGGAGAAAGCTCCTTTTGCAGTTGCTTCAGCGACAAATTCGCCTACTGCAATGGTTCCTTTGGCAAAATTAGGCATTTCGAACACCCCTACAGGGCCATTCCAGAGAATAGTTTTAGAAGCCAAGATTACTCTCTTGAAGATTTCCAAGGATTTTTCTCCAGCATCCAAGCCTTGCCATCCATTAGGAATTTGATCAATAGGCACTAACTGAGTAGAAGCATTGTTATTGAAGTCATTAGCCGCTATTACATCCACAGGGAGATGTACTTGTACACTTTTTTCTTTAGCTTTTTTAAGAATATCCAATGCCAAATCCAACTTATCTTCCTCACAGATAGAGTTACCTATCTGTCCTCCTTGTGCTTTCACAAAGGTAAAAGCCATCCCTCCACCAATGATTAGATGGTCTATCTTATCCAAAATATTTTCTATGATGGTAATTTTGGAAGATACCTTAGAGCCTCCTAAGATAGCCGTTACAGGTTTTTCACCTGATTTCATCACCTTGTCGATACTTTCTATTTCCTTGGCAAGGAGATAACCGAAGTACTTATCATGAGGGAAGAACTTGGCTAAGATTGTAGTAGAAGCATGGGCACGGTGAGCCGTACCAAAGGCATCATTTACATATATATCCCCAAGCTTAGCGAGCTTAGCGGCGAAAGCTTCATCTCCTTTTTCTTCCTCAGGATAGAAGCGTACATTTTCCAGTAGGAGTACCTCCCCTACAGGTAGGTTTTTAGCTGTATTTTCAGCAACATCACCTATACAATCAGGCGAAAAATGAGTAGGTAACCCCAATACTTGACCAATTTGTTTTACCAAGTGAGAGAAAGAATACTTATCATCCTTACCCTTAGGGCGTCCAAAGTGAGAGAGCAGAATAGCACTACCTCCATCCCTTACGATTTTCATAATCGTAGGCTTAGCCGCCTCAATACGAGTGGTATCGGTGATTTCAAATTGTTCATTGACAGGTACATTGAAATCCACACGCACCAACACTTTCTTGCCTTTGCAAGAGATATCATTGATGGTCTTCATATATGATAAATTTAATCTTGTTCAGTCTTTAAGCCGCGCAAATATAGGTTTTTTTCTTGTAATAAACAAGATTAATCACTAATTTGTCATTTTATTAACCACCTCTTTTCCCTCTCTCGTATCCACTTCCCAATCGTAGGAAACTCCTTCGGGGAGCTCTTTGTAGTACTGTATCTTACGAATGCGAGTGAGGTAGGATTGCTGGGCGATAGCGCGCTTGTGATCATCAGCAATTATGGTGATAAGGGTGCGCTGAGGGTGGGTCAGCAACCATAGGAAATCTGCCTGACCATAGTCATCTGCCCAGTGAAGGATAATCCCCTCCTGAGGCAGGGCAAGGGAAAGACGATGATACTGTCCTTTGCGCTTTTGAAAATCAGCACGGACGGCATCTACTATATAAAGTTCTTTGTACAAGTAGCTCAAAAAAAGCTTCTTCTTGAGATAGTCCTCTCCCTCTATACGCTGGCGTAGTAGGGAAAATTGCTCTCGAAAGTACTTGCCTATTGCCTTAGCACGCTCTCTTGGGGACGAGCCAAAACGAGGATCATCGGGAGCTATCTGCTCAGCGGCTACTACAGTGATACTACCATCATAAATAACGAAATCCCCCTTGGGCTGCACCTCAGAGTTACCATGTATGTAGACTAAGGTCAGTGGCTTTTTAAAGTGCTCAGCGACCACAAAAGCTCCCTTATGGAAGCGGTGAATCACATTGCTCTCCGAGCGCTTACCCTCTGGGAAGATCATAGCGGAGTAGCCTTTGGCAAAGTTCTTAGCAAAAATAGGCATTCCTTTTTCTATTCCCTCAGAGGCTGGGTAAAAATCCATCGCTTGTACATAACGACCGAATACTACGGAATGATACACCCAATCATTGACCATATAGCTTACCCGTGGGGTGAGCATGCCTATGGCAAGGGTATCAAGCCAAGAGCTGTGATTGGCAATCATCACCGAAGGTTTGGAAAAATCAATCTTTGAGGGATTTTCCACCCGCTTGCGCACAAAGGGATTCGAATAGAGTACCGAGGTGGTGAGCTTGGCAGCCAAGGTACGCAACCAGAGGGTTTTCCTCGTGGGAAATATTTTTAGAAGTAACCACCCTATATTCGAAAGAATTATAGAGAAGACTACATAATAAGTAATAGACAAAATGGTATTTACAAATATCCTCAACGAGATAGGTGACAGCCCCTTCTCTGGGCGACGACTAATAAAAAACTTAAACAGAGAAGGATAGAAAACAAAAGTCAAAAGCAAGGCTGAAAATATCCCAATCAGAGATACTGACGCGATAGACTTCAGGGCGGGATGCTTAGCAAAAATCAAAGTCCCTATAGCTAAGAAAGTAGTAATAGAAGCGAGCAAAACCGACACCTTATATACTGGAAGTTCATCCTTGCCTGTAGAATATTCCTTCTGTAGGGCACAGGTCATAAAGATACTGAAATCCACCGAATGCCCCAGTACTAAGGTACAGACGATCATGCTAAAGACATTGAACTCCAAGCCAAATAGATTCATTAGCGCTGTAGTCACTACCCCTGTAAGAGCTATGGGAATAAGAGTAAGTAGTACCAGCTCTATACGGCGGAAGAAGAGCAGGAGGATAAAGAAAATCGCAAAGGAGGCATAGGAAGCCAAAGCCACGACATCATCCTTGAGTTTGCCTAAGAAAGTTTCACTAATCTGTTTGCGGTCTATGACAATAGTAGGAGTCTGCCGTTGTATCTGCTCAATAAAAGCTGTACGCTGTCCCTCGGTAAGCTTAACCAGATTGGCTATTGTATAGAAGCCGTCCTTTTCTGTAATAAAATCCCCAATAGGAATAGCCGAAAGCGCTTTATAGGTTTGCAAATCGGTTATTGGTTGCTTAGGCTCACCAAGATAGGCAAAGAAAGGAGTATACATAGCAGGCTTAAACCCTGCTTCTTGTGCAAGAGTTGCCAGAGTGTATTCAATTGTAGCACAGCGCTCTACATTCCAGAAAGTCCTCCATCGTGTCAAGCGCCTTTGCTGCTCTGCCAAGGGGAGTATGATTCCCCCTAAGGAGGAGAATTGTTGGAGCTTACCCTGATCCTTTAGCTGAGTGAGAGCATGGTAGAGCTGGGTATTTTGTGTCAGTGCCTCATCCAACGAATTTCCATAAGCAGTGGTATAGAGCGACTTATACTTACTATCGGTAAGGCTCTCCAAATGTGTCTGTGCCTTCTGGTAGCGCTCACTGAGAAAATTAACAGAAGCTATATCCCCATTGAATCTCACATCATGAAAGGCAGCAAAACTCCCTGCAATAAGCAAAAAAGCCCCTGCTACCACCCATTTATTACGATGGAAGGGATACGCCCCTACCCTATCGAGTATGGTTTTGCGTGCTTCTATATTTTTATTTTTCCTATAGAAATGAGGAATCATCACCAAAGAGAGTAAGGCGGAGGTCATAATCCCTACAGAGGCGAATATTCCCAAATCCTGCATAACCTCGGAATGTACAAAGAGGAGACATAGGAAGGAAATCGCTGTGGTGATGCTACTTAGTAGTATGGGAGTAGTTACCGAATGATAGAGCTCTTGTGTATCCTGAGTAGCCTTGTAGTGGGTGAGGATATGCAAAGAATAATCGATAGTCACTCCCAGCAATACCGCCCCTAAGCTAATAGAGATGGCTGAAATACTTCCCTTGAGTACATAGAGAAAAGCCAAGGCTGTAAGTACTCCAAAGAGAGAGGGTATAAAAGCAATCACAGGCACTGTAACACTTCGGTAGAAGAAGATAAGAAGCAGGCACAAGGCTGAAAGAGAGATCAGTACTGTGGTGAGTATGTCTGTTTTGATTTGTGTGGCATTGCTTACCGAGATAAAGGGCGCTCCAAAGAACTCACAAGAAGCTTTACCTGCATATTGCTGATTGAATTCTCTCTGCAATTGTTCCAAAGCAGCTACAAAGGCTGCATTGTGCTCTGTGTCATTCCCATCAAAAGTAGGGTTGAGAAAAAAGAAGATATGGCGCTGATCTTGAGTGGTCAGATACCCTTGAGAGAGTGTGAGTTCTGTACCTACATTGAGCTGCTGGAGCTTCTGAAGTCCTCTGAAGGTTAGGGAAAAAGGATCCTTACGAACAAACTGCTGGGCTACCATACCCGCAGGGGTGAACATCATGCGATAGTGAGCTCCCACCAAAGCACGCAGGCTATCGGGTTCCAACTTTCGAGAGAGGTATTGGTAATCCTCCTCTTCCAAAAACAAAGGCAGATGTTCATAGACAAATCCCCAAGCCTCATCCACCTCTTCCTCTGGTACAATTCCTTGAATATCAGAAAAATAATTAGGAACTCGCTGGCGAAGACTGTCACAGAGTGCATCGGTAAATGATTGCATAGTGGCGAAATCCCCTTCTGCCTCTTGAGTGATGATCACTGAGACCTTATCGGAAAAGTTCAGCTGTTTGAGCACCTTAGCTGTAAGAGAGGTTTTTTCATTCTGTGGAAGTACTTTGGTGATATCCTCTTCAAAGTGTAAGCGCACCACCCCCCACAATGCTATTCCTATCCAAAGTACCAAGCATAAGAGAGAGAAAAATTTGTGTTTGGAAACAAAATTAAAGATTTTTACCAACATTATTTTTGGATATTCATTACTTTGCGTATTTCTTGCATGATACCCTCTCCGCCACTATGGAGCAGTTCTTGGGCACAATCTTCCGGAAAACTTCCTATACTGTGGATGGGTATAGATTTTCTGACCTCTACAGCCTGTTTCCCATCCAAGGAAAAGAGATTTCCTACGAAGGAAAGGGTGTCTCCTTCGAGGGTAGCTTTGGCGCCAATAGGTGCTGTACAACCTCCTTCTAAGCGCTTGAGAAAGCGGCGTTCGATCTGGGTTTCTGTATCGGCTTTGGGATCATTGATCAAAGAGAGAGCCTCTAAAGTATAAGGATCACTATCCATAGCCACCGCCAAGATAGCCCCTTGTGCAGGAGCAGGAGTCATCCACTCAAGGGAGAGGCGCTGTAGGTGGTCTTGCGCTAAGCGTTCCAATGCCGCTGCAGCAAAGATAGCTCCATGCCAAGAGTGCTCATGTAGCTTGTGAAGCCGAGTAGCAATATTTCCTCTGAGATTCTCCACTTGGTGGGTAGGATAGCGGCGCAGCCACTGAGCCTTGCGCCTAAGACTTCCCGTGGCTATGGTAGCCTGTTCTTGGCTGAGAAAGTCCAAACCGTCCTTATAGACCAAGACATCCTGCACATTGGCTCGGGTAAGTACAGCACCCTTGACAATCCCTTTAGGGAGTGAAGTAGGAACATCCTTCATGCTATGTACGGCTATATCTATAGAGCCCTGTAGCATAGCCACATCGAGCACCTTAGTGAATACCCCAGTGATTCCCATCTCATACAGAGGAATATCTAAAGAGAGGTCACCCTGCGATTTCACAGGGACTAAAGAGGTGGTATATCCAAAATTTTCTAAGAGTGTTTGTACCTTCTTGGCTTGCCAAAGTGCCAACTCACTATCACGAGTACCTATACGTAGGGTCTTTTTCATTTTTTTCCTAATAACGGCCAAAGGTAGTACTTTTTTTACACCTACACAAGTAAAAAATTAATCCTTGATAATTGGTCATTATTTTGTACCTTTGTCCTCTTAAAAAGTCCTTTCCTATGCACCCACTTGCCTTAGAAATACTTAAGAAACATTGGGGATATGAGCAGTTCCGTCCAGCACAAGAGCCCATAGTGACTTCAATCCTTGAGGGAAAAGACACCTTAGCCATGCTACCTACAGGCGGGGGAAAGTCTATTTGTTTTCAAGTCCCTGCCATGGTCAAAAAGGGCGTTTGTCTGGTAATCTCTCCCTTGATTTCGCTCATGGAAGACCAAGTCAAGAACCTCTCAGAGCATGGTATTCCTGCCTTAGCCCTCACAGGAAGCATTCCCTACTATGAAATAGAGCGACTAATGCACAATGTGCAACATGAAGCCTACAAATTCTTATACCTTTCTCCTGAACGACTTGCAAATGAGGAAGTAATCTTCTATCTAAAAAATACCCCACTGAACTATATAGTTATCGATGAGGCGCACTGTATTTCCCACTGGGGAAAGGACTTCCGTCCTGCTTATTTAGCCTGCAAAAACCTCAGAGAATGGTTCCCTACCCTCCCTATCATAGCCCTTACAGCCACTGCTACTGAAAGAGTCCAAAAGGACATCATAGAACACCTACAGATTCCGCAAGCTCAGATCATCAAGGGGAGTCTTATCCGCTCCAATTTAGCCTATATGACCTACTGTATAGATGACAAATGGGAACGTCTCACTCGTATTCTTCTCAAAAACAAAGAAAGTAGCATTGTGTATGTACGCAACCGCCGACTTAGTGAAGAACTGGCACAGCATCTGACTGAGGAAGGCTTCACCGCTACAAGCTTCCATGGAGGATTGCCTGTGGAGGAAAAAAGCAAACGCTTAGGCATGTGGAAATTAGGCGATGTGCAAGTGATGGTCGCCACTAATGCTTTCGGAATGGGGATTGATAAGGCCGATGTACGCACCGTTATCCATTGGGATTTGCCCAGTTCCTTGGAAGACTATTTCCAAGAAGCAGGTAGGGCAGGTAGGGATGGACACAAAGCTTTTGCTATTGTGTTATATAACGATAATGACATAAAAAAACTCTTAGTGGATACCCAGAGAAGTCAAGTGTCCCCCGAGTTTCTCAAAGAACTCTACCCCAAGCTATGTAGCCACTTTATCATCGCTACTGGAGAAGGCGAAGGAACAAGCCATTTGTTCAACTTAGCCGATTTTGCGTCCAAAACACAGATGGATGCTCTAAAGATCTATCAAGGATTGGAGGTATTAGACCGCAATGGGGTACTCTCCCTAAGCCAAGCCTTCTTCCGAAAAGCCAATGTACAGATTCTCCTCTCAAGTCGTGAGGTAATTGACTATTTAGACAACAACACCGAGCTAAAAGAACTGCTTTTTTTTCTCATGCGCAAATACTCAGGGATACACGAACAAGTTATTTCCTTCAGAATAGAAAAAATAGCTGGCAACCTACACCTGACCTCTCCAGAGATTCAGCAAAAATTAGAAAAACTACAACAAGATGGTATTATCAGCTACCGTAGTGAAAACACTGATGCTGAAATTACCTTTCTCATGCCTCGTGATGACGAGAGAACCATCAACTACATCTCCCCACAGGTGAGGTGGTATAATGAGAACAAAGTAAACCAATGCAATGAAGTCCTCGCCTATATAGAGCAAGAAGAAAAGTGCAACCAACGATTTCTTCTGGAATACTTTTCAGAAGAGACAAAGGAAGATTGTGGAATCTGTTCCTATTGTATCGCACGCAAACAGAAAAATCTCTCAAAGGCCTCTGTCGAATCCATATCCGAAGAAATACTACGCCTTGTAAGCAGCCATCCTATGTCCTCACAGGAACTCTGTCGTAAGAGCTCTTACCACGAATGGGAGATACTACATGTACTCACCCTTCTGTTGGACAAGGAGAAAATCCGACTACTCCCTACCAATCAGTGGAGTGCCTGACCCCTCCTCTATCCAAAAGCATTGCGCCAACAAGCCGGCAACGATGCGATAGGATCATCGGCCGTAGGGGCAAATTGCAATTTGCCCTTTTTTAATGTAGATGACAATTCGCCCTCCTTTAAGGTAGAGGGCAATTCATCTTTTTCCTTCAAGGGTAATACTGCCTCCTTTTCAATAGAAGGCGCTATGAATTCCTCTTTACTTTCAGTTTTTTCATTTACAACAGACGTAGTATCCATGGTTTTTACAGAAAGTATTTCTTGATTATCCATACTATTTTGTTGTACAGATATTGTCTACTGTAGTACAAGGAGCTCTTCTTCCCAGCCTTTGATACTCATGAGAGTTTTGATTGCACTAAGTTGTTCCCGTATGGAAGGGTAGACGATTTTTTCATTTTGCTTCTGACCTACTCCATTGGCAATAGACCAAAGCACTTGAATTATTTGCTTTTTCATTTTGTATAAGATTATTCAGGATATAGGGTTACCCCTCATTTCTAAATTCTTTAAATATCCAGAGGCAAAATTACAACTTTTAAGAAGTAAAGTCAATAGTAAAAATACTAATAACAAGTTAAAACAATTTTCTATATACTGATGATATAGAACTCCAACACCTCCTTACATATAGATATTGAAAATCAGAAAGTTACTTTATTTTAATCCTAATTTCAATCAAAAACTGAAAAAATGTCAGTTTTTTTGATGGGGTAACCAATATTTTTTGTACTTTTGTCAGCTAAATTAACTATGGTATATTTTTTGAATAGGGTATACCGTTTTTTAAAATTTATTTAATCAAAAATTAATCAAATACATTTTATGAGTTTTATAAGTTCATTAATAAAAATCTTTGTCGGTGATAAGGCCAAGAAAGATATGAAGGAGATCGCCCCTTTGGTAACTCAAATCAACGTCCATCAGGCTCAGTATAAGTCATTGACTAACGATCAGTTACGAGCAAAGACTACAGAGTTCAAGGAGCGTATAGCCACCGCTCGCAAGGAGTATGAAGAAAAAATCCAATCACTCAAAGCACAAGCGGATACCACCGAAGATATTGACCAAAAAGAAGATTTTTATACTGAAATAGATAAGCTGACTGATGAGGCTTACAAAACTGGAGAGAAAGTCCTCAATGACATTCTTCCTGAAGCTTTTGCTGTTATGAAAGAAACAGCACAGCGCTTTGTAGACAATTCTACTATTGAGGTAACTGCCGCACCTTATGACAGAGAACTTGCCTCCCTAAAAGATTATGTAACTATCGAAGGAGAAAAAGCCCTTTGGAAAAACTCATGGGATGCAGCTGGAAAGGCTATCACTTGGGATATGGTACACTATGATGTACAGCTTATTGGGGGGATTGCTCTTCACCAAGGAAAGATTGCTGAAATGCAGACTGGGGAAGGAAAAACATTGGTAGCAACCCTACCTCTCTACCTCAATGCTCTCACTGGCAATGGAGTACACTTAGTCACAGTCAATGACTATTTGGCACGCCGAGATAGCGCTTGGATGGCACCTCTCTTTCAGTTCCATGGACTCAGAGTAGAATGTATTGACAACTATCAGCCTAACTCGCCAGGTCGCCGTATGGCCTATGCTGCGGATATCACTTATGGTACCAATAACGAATTTGGTTTCGACTACCTACGTGACAACATGGCACATACTCCAGATGAGCTGGTACAACGTCCTCACAACTTCGCCATTGTCGATGAGGTAGACTCAGTGCTTATCGATGACGCTCGTACACCACTTATTATATCTGGACCTATGCCTCGTGGAGAATTCCATGAGTTCGATGTATTCAAACCTGCAGTAGAAGCCCTTGTGGAGAAACAACGCAAGCACTTAACCAATGTCCTTGCCGAGGCTAAAAAACTCATCGCAGAAGGCAATACCAAGGACGGAGGCGTACTCTTACTCCGTGTACACCGCGGTCTACCTAAGAATAAAGCACTTATCAAGTTCCTCAGCGAAGAGGGGATGAAGCAGCTCTTACAAAAGACTGAGAACTACTACATGCAGGATAACAACCGAGAAATGCATAAGATAGATGAGGACCTACTCTTTGTTATCAATGAAAAAAACAACCAAATAGAACTCACTGATAAGGGAATCAATGAGATGTCCCAAGGGGAAGATAAAAACTTCTTCGTGATGCCTGATATCGGAGCTGAAATTGCCAATATAGAGAAACAGAACCTTCCTAAGGAAGAAGAAAATGCTCTTAAGGACAAGCTCTATCAAGAATTTGGAGAAAAGAGTGAACGTATTCATACAGTAAACCAATTGTTGAAGGCTTACACCCTATTCGAAAAAGATATAGAATATGTAGTTATTGACAACAAAGTCCTTATCGTAGATGAGCAAACAGGCCGTATCATGGACGGTCGCCGCTATTCCGATGGATTGCATCAGGCTATTGAAGCCAAAGAAAACGTACAAGTAGAAGCCGCTACCCAGACCTATGCGACCATCACCCTACAAAACTACTTCCGTATGTACCGCAAGCTCGCTGGTATGACAGGTACTGCCACCACAGAAGCAGGTGAGTTTTGGGAAATCTATAAGCTGGATGTAATGGAAATTCCTACCAATCGTCCTATCGCTCGCAAAGACCAAAATGACCAAATCTATAGAACCAAACGTGAGAAATACAACGCAGTTATCGAAGAGGTAGTTAGCCTATCTCAGGCAGGCCGCCCTGTACTTATCGGTACTACTTCTGTAGAAGTATCTGAACTGCTAAGCCGTATGCTCAAGCTTCGCAATATCCCTCACAATGTATTGAATGCCAAGCTTCATAAGAAGGAAGCTGAAATTGTAGCCGAGGCTGGTAAGAAGGGGGTAGTGACTATCGCTACCAACATGGCTGGTCGTGGTACGGATATCAAGCTCACCGATGAGGTGAAGGAAGCTGGAGGATTGGCTATTATCGGTACCGAAAGGCATGACTCCCGCCGTGTGGATAGGCAGCTACGTGGTCGTTCTGGTCGTCAGGGAGACCCCGGTAGTTCTAAGTTCTTTGTTTCCTTCGAGGATAACCTTATGCGCCTCTATGGTATGGAGCGTGCCATTAAGTTCCTTGACCGCTTAGGACAAGGTCTCAAAGAGGGAGAAGTATTGGAACATCCTATCATCACTCGCAATGTAGAGAAAGCACAGAAAAAAGTAGAGGAAAACAACTTCGGTATCCGTAAGCGTTTGCTCGAATATGATGACGTAATGAATGCACAGCGTGAGGTGATTTATAAGCGTCGTCGCCATGCCCTATACGGAGAGCGCCTACAGGTGGATATTGCCAATATTATCTATGATACCTGTGAGGCTATTTTAGAGAGCAATAAGCCTGGAAATGACTATAAGAATTTTGAGTATGAACACTTCAAATATTTTGGTATAGAACCTAAAATATCCGAAGAAGATTTTCATAAAAAACCTCAAAAAGAGCTTATCAAAGTCCTCTATCCACAACTCCTTGCCCTTTACAAAGAGAGATGTGATCGCAATGCTGCTATTGCTTATCCTGTGATCAAGAATGTATATGAGGATCAGAGCAATCAGTTCGAACGTATTGTCATTCCTTTCACTGACGGACAGAAGGGTATCAATATCACCACTGACCTAAAGGAGGCATACGAGAGTGAAGGTAAGCAAATCATTGTGGATTTTGAAAAAAATATTTCCTTGGCCATCATTGATGATGCTTGGAAAACCCACCTCAGACAGATGGACGAACTCAAACAATCTGTACAGTTGGCCACTCATGAGCAGAAAGATCCACTTCTTATCTATAAGTTCGAGGCTTACAACCTCTTCAAGGATATGGTGGATAAGGTGAATAAGGAAATTGTTTCCTTCCTTTTCCATGCACAACTTCCTACAGCGGAGCCGCCTGTACAAGAAGCTCATGAGGTAAGACGTGCCCCTGAACACTTACAAACTTCCAAGGAGGAAGTACTCAACTCCGATGAGTTAGCACAGAGGAACAGAGAGGTAGGACAACAAGCCTCCCCTGCTCCTCAGGTAACAGAGCCTATCGTACGTGAACAACCTAAAATAGGACGTAATGACAAGGTGACCATTCAGAATATCCTCAACGGAGAAATCAAAGAAATGAAGTACAAGCAAGCCATTCCTCTCTTAGAAAGAGGAGAATGGGTGATCAAACGATAAACCTCATTTTTTAAGTTTTAAATTAATTTCAAAAAGAAGTATTTTCCCTTCTCTGGGAGATACTTCTTTTTTGGTAATAAGGAGTGAGTAAAAAAGTAAAGAAAAAGCCTCCTGCTTATTCTTCATTCTTCACTCGAAGATGTTCTTCACTTTTTTTAAATAATGCTTGTATAATAAAAAAATTTTTTTTACATTTGCCCTTCGAAAGTCTTTCTTTTCCAAATACTTGGATAAGGCATTTCCTAAAGAAAAATCAAAATTAACACCTTAATAAATTTCAAAACAATGAAGAACTTTTTTACCTTTTTCATTGCCTTATTCTTGGTAGCCTCATGTGCCAAGAAGAGCGGTTTCAAAGACAGTAATCCTACTCTTTTCAAAGAGTATATCTCTGGTTTTAGCTCAGGATCCATCTCTGCAGATGCCCCTATCGAAGTAGTCCTCACCCAATTGGATAGTAAAGCACTTGAAGGGGTGGAGGTAGATAAGCTCTTCGACTTCTCTCCTAAAGTAGAAGGAAAGACAACTATCAATGGGAATTTCGTAAAATTTACCCCTGAAAATCCTTTAGAACATAACAAGGAATACCAAGTCACTTTCCATGTGGACAAGCTCTTTAAAGTAAAAAAGGACTTGGCCAATTTCTATTTCCATATCCGTACCAAAAGCCTTCAATTCGAGGTAAATGTACGTGATTTGCAATCCTATAACCAGAACTACTATTTCCTTAACGCCTCTATTGAAGCTAGTGACAATCTCTCCCCAGAGATTGTCTCTGATATCGTAAAAGCGAATATCAATGGAAAATCCCTTAGTGTAAGAGCCTTGACCAACGAAAAAAATACTGAAATACCTATTATTATTGACAGCATTCCCACCCCTATCGATCAGAGCCAAACCCTGATTATAGAATGGAATGGTAGTCAATATGATATAGAAAGTAGTGGCAGCAGCTCACTGAATATCCCTACCAATAACGATTTTGGAGTGGTACAGCTTCTGCAAAACGAAGGGGAAAACAATTCTTTCAATATAGTATTTTCAGCTCCCTTGCAGAAAAATCAAGAATTCCGAGGACTGATAGCTGCCGAAAACTATGATGGAGATTTCCGCTTCTCTACCTCTGGGAATACCCTGAAAGTATATGCCGACTCAAACTTTGAGAACGAAGTAAAAATATCTGTTTTCCAAGGAATTAAAAGCCAATATGGAGAACGCATGAAGTATGATTTCTCCGGAAAACTTGCCTTTGACCCTATCAAGCCACAGGTGAGATTGGTACGCAATGGTACTATCCTACCCAGCTCACAGAACCTCAAGGTTAATTTCCAGACAATCAACCTGAAAGCAGTAGAGATTAGTGTACTAAAAATCTATCAGAACAACGTATTACAATTCCTTCAGGAGAATGATTTGGGTGGCGCTTATCGCCTTCGTCGAGTGGGAGCTACAGTTGCCCAAAAGGTAGTTCCTATACAGGCTACCACCAAGAATTCCCTCTCCAAATGGAGTACTCATGCCATAGACCTCTCCAAGATTATCACTCCTGAACCTGGAGCTATCTATCGTGTGAAGATTGACTTCAAAAAAGAATATGCTCTAAATTGTAACAACGACAAAACTCCTATCAAGGAAGAAAATCTATTGGTCTTAGAAGAAGACGGCAATAGTGATTACTATGACTATGACGACTACGATTATGACTATGACTGGGAGGAAAGAGACGATCCTTGTAAGGATAGTTATTACTACCGTAAATCAGTAGAAACCAATATCTTGGCAACTGACTTAGGAGTAGTGGTAAAGCGTGGTCAAAACAATGACTATACCGTGGTGGTCAATAATATTCTTACTACCGAACCTGTAGATGGAGCTAAGATAGCCCTCTTTGACTATCAGCAACAGAAACTTACAGAAGCCACTACCAACAATGAAGGAAAAGCCCTCATGACGACCCAAAAACGTGCCTACTTTGCCGTTGCTTACAAGGACAACAATACTACCTATGTCAAAATAGAAGATGGTGCTTCCCAATCGGTAAGCAACTATGAGGTAGGAGGTATGGAATTAGAGAAAGGGCGTAGTGGATACATCTATACTGAGCGCGGAGTATGGCGTCCTGGGGATACTATCTCTGTAGGCTTTATCTTCAATGACTTTGCCAATAAGCTACCTGAGAGCCTTCCTATTAAGCTCACTTTCTCCGATCCTAATGGAAAAGTAGTACAACAGTTGGTCAAGAACTCCACCGCTGAAAACCACTACCTCTTTACCCTTCATACACAACCTGAGGCTATTACAGGAAATTGGTCATGCCAGATAAAAGTAGGAGCTTCTACCTACTCCAAAACAATTAAGATAGAGACGATCAAGCCTAACAGACTCAAAATCAACAACAGTCTGTCTGAGAAATTTATCTCCAACGAGGGACAAAATGCTTCTCTACAAGTAGACTGGCTACAAGGTACTCCTGCAAGTAATGTAAAAGTAGAGATTACAGGAAAACTTTATCCAAAAGTGAATCCTTTCAAAGGCTACGAAAGTTATACCTTTAACAATACTTCTTTCCCTTCTTCCTCCGAAGAGATTCCTATCTTTGAGGGACAAACCAATGAAAGAGGTAGTGCTTCCTTCTTCTTCCAACCCAAGAAGCTGGAAAATGCTACCCAGATGCTTCGAGTAAACTTCCTGACCAAAGCCAATGAGCAAGGTGGAGACTTCAGTACCGATGTGACTTCGGCTACTTATTCTCCTTTTGCTACCTATGTAGGGATAAAAGCACCTAATGACAACTATTATTATGAGACTGGAAAGGCTACCAAATTCCAAACGGTAGTCCTCTCCGAGGGAGGAAAACCTGTGGCAGGCCATAGGGTAAAGCTCTATGCTTATAAAATAGAGAAAAACTGGTGGTGGGATATCTCAGAATACAATATCTCCAGCTATAATTCCTCAGACTCCAAAAGTCCCGCCTTCACCACCGAAGCCACTACAGGACAGGACGGAAAAGCCACTTTCAATATCCAAATAAAAAATGGAGAATCAGGCCGCTACTTCCTCTTGGTAGAAGACAGCCAAAGTAAGCACGAGGCTGGTATCGATGCACGCTTCTACTCTTGGGGAGAAAGTGGAGAGAATACAGGTACTGAAGCTACGATGCTCATGCTCACCACTAACAAGAAGGACTACAAGGTGGGGGAAAAAGCCATCGTTACCTTCCCTTCAGATGCTAACGGACGTGCCCTCATCTCGGTTGAGAATGGTAGCAAAGTGCTCAGAACCTATTGGGTAAATACCCAAAAAGGAAAAACCACTTATGAGGTTCCTGTATCAGAGGATATGGCACCTAATGTGTACCTATATGTAACCCTCCTACAACCCCATGCTCAGACCAAGAATGATGCACCTATCCGCCTATATGGTATTGCACCTATCTCGGTATATAATCCTAAGACCAAGATAGAGCCTATCATAGAAATGCCAGAAGTACTTCGCCCTGAGAAACAAGTAACTATCAAGGTCAGAGAAAAGAGCGGCAAACCTATGACCTACTCCTTGGCTATCGTAGAGGACGGTCTATTAGACCTTACTCGCTTCAAGACCCCTAACCCATGGAATACCTTCTTTGCCAAGGCTGCTTTAGGAGTGAAAACCTGGGACATCTACAACGATGTTATCGGAGCCTTTGGAGGCACTATCAATCAGATATTTAGTATAGGTGGTGACGAAGATTTAGGAGGTGGAAATACCAAAAAAGCCAATCGCTTCAAGGCCTTAAGTATCGTAGAAGGTCCCTTCACCCTAAGTGGTGGCACCAAGACCCATCAGATCAAGCTACCTAACTATATTGGCTCTGCCCGTGTGATGGTAGTGGCTTCCGATGTGAAAAATAATGCTTTTGGTAGTGCTGAGAAAACCGCTACTATCAAGAGCCCTGTGATGGTATTGGCCTCTCTTCCACGAAAAGCCGTACCTGGAGAGACTATCACCCTGCCTGTTACTGTTTTCGCGAACGAAAAACAGGTGAAAAATGTTAGTGTCAGTGTAAAGACAAATGATAAATTCTCCCTCAGCAGTAGCACTCAACAAGTGAGCTTCGACCAGCCAGGAGAAAAAATGGTATACTTTACCCTAAAGGTAAAAGAAATAGGAATAGGCAAAATCACCGTAGAAGCCCTCTCCGGTGGAGAAAAATCCACCTATAGTGTGGATATGGATGTACTCAATCCTAATCCTAAGATATACCAAGTAAAGAACGTAATCCTACAGCCCAATACTTCGCAAAGTATTGCCTTTGAAGTATTTGGAGAAAAAGGAACCAATACAAGCACTTTGGAGCTATCCTCCTTCCCTGGAGTGAACCTTTCCCAGCGCCTCAAGTACTTAATAGAATACCCACATGGCTGTGGGGAACAAGTGACCTCAGGCGCCTTCCCTCAGTTGTATCTATCTGATTTTGAAAATCTTTCTTCAAAACAACAGCAAGAGGTACAACAGAATGTAAGTGCAGCCATACGCAAGCTCTCTCAGCATCAGCTTTCCAATGGAGGCTTCTCCTATTGGCAAGGTTCCGATTATGCCGATGAGTGGGTAACCTCCTATATTGGACAGTTCTATATAGAAGCCGAGAAGAAAGGATTCTCTCTTCCTATGGGCAGCAAATCCAAATGGTTGAACTACCAAAAGACTATGGCTCGCAACTGGACGTATAATGGAGCTCATTCCACCTTCAATCAGGCCTATCGCCTTTATACCTTAGCCCTTGCTAAGAGTCCCGATATGGCTTCCATGAACCGATTGAGAGAGACCAGCAGTATCTCCAACGAAGCCCTTTCACGCTTGGCAGCAGCCTATGCTATAGCTGGACAAAAAAATGTAGCCGCCTCCCTATTTAGCAAGGTAACCTTCGATAGTGGAAGTGAAGATAGTTACTACGGCTATGGCTCTCCTATACGCAACAACGCCATGTCCTTGGAGACTGCCCTATACTTAGGCAAATCACAGATTGCCGCTGAGTTGGCATTGAAGATTTCAGAAAAGCTCTCTTCCAGTGAGTGGCTTAGTACCCAGACAACTGCTTATGGCTTGTATGCCATGGCACTCTATGTATCCAAGAACAAGACCGGCAAGTCATGGACAGCTACCTACCAAGAAGGAAAAGACTCAGGTAGCCTTACGAGCAGTTCCACCGGATATGCCTCAAAAGCCCTTTCCTCACAGATAGGTAACCATAAGGTTAGCGTACAGAACAAATCGGCAGTAACCCTCTATGCTCGCGTAGTAAGCAGTGGTATCCTCCCTGTAGGAAAAGAATTGGTACAAGAGAATGGTCTTTCGGTAAGCACCCACTATTCGAATAAGAATGGCAGTCTTTCTGTAGAATCTCTACCACAAGGAACCAGCTTTACCTGTGAGATTTCGGTGAAAAACACCACTCAGAGTGCCGTGTCCAACATTGCTCTTACCCAATTTGTCCCCTCCGGATGGGAGATTGTGAACACCCGCTTTACCGACTATGATACCGATAGTAGCAAGTGGGATTATGCGGATATCCGTGATGATAGAGCCCATATCTATTTTGGACTTAAGGCAGGAGAAACCAAGAAGTTCACCCTCCAGCTCAACGCCTCTTATAAGGGTACTTACTACCTTCCAGGCAGCTTTGCAGAGGCCATGTATGATGCTAAGTATAACACCCATAACAAAGGCAGCTGGATCAAAGTAGAATAGCCTATGCTATTTTTAAGTTTTATTTATAGAATAAAACATGTGTTTTATAGAAAAAAATTCGTATCTTTGCAATCAAATACACAAAATATATGATTTCATTTGACCAAATCGACTTAATTCTATTAGATGAATTACAACGTGATAGCAAGCAATCCGTCAAGGAGCTCGCTAAGAAAGTGAATCTTTCTATCACCCCAGTACATGAGCGTATCAAGAAATTGGAAGCGCTGAATGTAATCCAAAATTATGTAGCTGTAGTCAATCCCGATGCCTTAGGGAAGACCTTGGTAGCCTATTGCCAAGTAAAGCTTGTACGCCATCAGGAGACACTCTTTGAGGAGTTTGAACAATATGTTCGCAATTTGGACGAAGTACAGGAGGCCTATTACATGGCTGGTCCTTATGACTTTTTGCTCAAGCTTATTCTTAAGGATATGAAAGACTATCAGAACTTTGTGGTTCACAAGATCTCGAAATTGGATATTATCTCCAATATTCAAAGTGCTTTCACTATCCAAAGCATTAAGAATACCTCTATGATCAAGTGTATATTGGACGAAGAAAATAAGGAGAACTAAGATGCACTTTGCTATTGCTGGAAATATAGGGGCGGGGAAAACCACCCTAACAGGGCTTCTTGCCAAGCATTATAAGTGGGAAGCACATTACGAAGATGTGTCCGACAATCCCTATCTGGATGATTTCTATGCCAATATGGAGCGATGGAGTTTCAACCTGCAGGTATTTTTCCTCAATAGTCGCTTTCGCCAAATTGTGGATATTCGTCAAAGCAAAAAGAACTTTATCCAAGATAGGACCATCTATGAGGATGCTTACATTTTTGCGCCCAACCTGCATGCAATGGGGCTCATGACAGAAAGGGATTTCTGTAATTATCGTTCGCTCTTCGAACTTATGGAAAGTTTCATTCAGCCACCTGACTTGCTCATTTACCTGAGGAGTTCTATTGCTAACTTAGTGAATCAAATCCAAAAAAGAGGTCGCGAATATGAGAATAGTATCTCCATAGAGTACCTAAATAGGCTCAACCAGCGCTATGAAGACTGGATACGTAGCTATGATAGGGGAAAACTCCTCATTGTAGAGGTCGATAATATGGATTTTGTAAAGAATCCAGAAGATTTAGGAGAAGTAATCCAGCGTATAGATACTTCGATACATGGACTTTTCTGAGAAATTGATAAGAAAAAGGATTGCCCTAAGATAGGCAGTCCTTTTTCACTTATCTATATGAGTGAGGTAGTAGATCAGCATACCCGTCACATAATCATAATTCTGTATTCCTCCCTCTTGGGCATTGACCTTGAGAAAGGTATCATAACTATTCTTGAACACCTCTTCCATAGGATTCTCATATTGACTCCAAAACTCAAAAGCTTCTGTATAGTTCTGCAAGACCCCAGCACGTAACTGCTGTGTATACTCCTTGTGCCGCTCAGGGGACAACTGCCTAACCTCCTTGAGCACATAGCGTAGGGCAAAAAGTGTTGCACTATACTTGAAGTAAGGTTCCCCGTGATGGTAAGTGGCCAAAAAACCTATAAAATTAGCTTCCTTTTCGGAGGCATATCCCAGTTGATGGGCAACCTCATGCGCTGCTGTCACTGGGAAACTATAATGAGTAGCCAAATCATTGACCTGAGCTTCTCCTGTGAAGGGATTCAGGTAACCACTATACCCCATATAGGTAAGCGCCTTACTATATAAAGAGGATTTGACACTAAGGGTGTATAGGGTGAATCTCGGGAACTTATCAGAAAGCTTACTATAGCCCTGAGGTATTTTCTCATAGACTTCTCTAGGGGTAAAAGGCATTTGCACCGCTTGTGTGTCAGCAGTGGACAATTGTTTATGTAAGGTATTAGCTTCTATGATAAGCCTCTTGGTAACCGCTTCTAACTCTGATTCAGTATAGGAAAAATCCCAACCCAACTGCACCGATAAGGGTTGCCTATAATAGTTAAATCCCCATAGAAAATAAAACAAACTCACTACCAGAACAAGGCTCTCCCCTACCCTTTTAAGAAATCGAAGAGGAGCCTTACGTATCTTTCCAAAATACTTGATTATATAGAGGATAGCTCCCAAGGGAAGTACTGTATATAGAATATCTCCTACAGAAAAGGGAATCCAACCTAACAAAAAACGTACTGTCCTTCCTATATAGGGATAAATTCCTGTACTATACCATTGTTCGGTAAGTTCTGCCTGAAAACGGAAAAGCCCATACAGTGCTACAAATACTGTTATATATAGGAGCTTTCCATATATTGTAGTTTTCTTTTTCATCTGTAACATAAAGAGATAAAGTTATTTGTTACTGTATCAAAATTTTTTAATAATCACATTTTCAATTTGTTACAACACTTTGTAAGTACCTCAATAAATTCTTTCAAATCCAATTCTTTATGGGTATCATTAGGATTGTTGTATATATCAATAATCGTTTTATCACCTTTTCTGAATATTTCTGCTATTTGATAATCAGGGGCTTGTTCATCATAAATATCTATATGAAAATCTTCCTCATCTTCAGGAATGTATAGAGTTGCTTGTAATTTCATATTTCAACTATTTTCAAATAACCTTCGGCAAAACTCTTGATAATTTCAGGGGAATAGTCACCTCCTTTGGCATAAGAAATACCCATAACTTCTAAAGCCAAGGCTTGACAGTGTTCCTCATTAATAGTAATAGCTTTGCTATCTAATATTTCTCTAACAATAACCATACATTTTTGCAGGTCTTCTGCAGTAGCATAGGGAGGTAAAGTTATTTTCGTAAGAAATGGCACTTCTCCGTGTCCTGTTGCTTTATAGGCTTCTTTCCAAAATGTATGGCAACATTCACATTCATAAAGGGTAACCCATAGTGTAGGATAAAAAGCTATCTCTTTATAAGCTATTTTACCTTGAAAGTTTTTGATTGATTCCCCCTCTACAATATCAGCTAATTGGTTACAAATACATTGTTTCATTGTATAATTTCAAAACTACTTCCTTTAGTACTTTCTACAAGTATAATCCCTCCATCACAGATAAGACAAAACCCATTTGCCTTATCTTCAATAAGATATTCTTGGGTTATTTCATTATAGGTAATCTCAAAAGAAGGATTGTGCCAGCTGAAATTTCCTTGTATATATTTACTTCCTATAACTATAAGATATAAGGTTGCTGTTGTGTCCTTTTTTGTAAAGTATAGCACTACTCTCCTAAATGTAGGAGTATACTGAGTCAGAAGAACACTATCCGCTTTGAATTCTTTAAGTATGGCACAGATAGCTGTGAGGTCTGTTATAGTATTCATTTCTGTAATTCTTTTCAAAATTCTTATAATCCATTAATTTCATTTAGATTGAAAATAATATTATTGTGTTCTGACATAAAATCACGCTTTTCTTTATCCAAATAATAAATGGGTATATGCTCATATTTAGAATTGGTAGGTTTTAGGTCACACAAATCATTATCCCAATCATATTCTAAACTGAAATCGGTAACATCTACTATAAGTGCTTGTATAGGAGTCAGTTCTACAAATATATCTATGCTGTTCTGAATATAATTAGCCTCTAAACTTCCTTTATAAGGATAAATACCTATGAGCTTAAGCATTCCAATAGTATCATTTTTAGATAGCAATGTTTCTATTGTTACTTTGCTTAGCTGGCTATCTCGTTCTAATTTTTCCATTTTAGGCAATTGCTCATAATGCTTATATGAGGCATTGGGAAACTTTTTGATGTTCTTTTCTATCAAAAAATTGATAGCATCCAGTTTGCTTGTAAAAAGATTAGAAAATATTTTTTGAAGTGAGATAATCACTTCCTCTCTTATATTAGGAATAGTATTGAAAATCAATTCTGTAAAATCTAAAATGCGACATACAGCTTTAGCGTTTTCATCTAAATTCTTTTCTATAAAGTAGCTCAATAATTGTTGCTCATCAGGAGTATTTATACGCCCCTTAAACTTTAAGTAAGTTATCTGAAAATAGGTGTTTTTGAAAACTGTCTTTTCAATAAACTCCAACCGAAAAGGAAATTTATCCTCTATATTGAAAGGAATAAAATGTACTTGTTTTTCCATATCAAAACGCTACTTCCATAAATTCATTTGTGTTTTCTTCCATTTGAAAAATAGAAGCAATAATATAACATTTTTGCAGTTCTCCTCTGAAAACAAAGATTTGGTCTTCGTTAAAAGGGATATTCGCTTTGTTACACTCTTCTAAAATATCCATATCCTCATCAGCTATATACGAAGTAAGTGCCTCTGCTCGAAAAAACTGATGAAATTTTATAAGTTTTACATCAGCAAAATAAAGGTCTATGTTATTAGAAAAAAACGCGTTCTTACAGCTTCTTATTAACAACATAGAATGACTAATGGAATACTTCCAAAGCCTAAATTGTCTATTTTGTAAACTTATTTTCATCAGTTCTTATTATTTCTAATTACCTATTTGGCAAAATTAATAATCTCATCTTCACCAAACATACTCCCCTCAGCTACACTCCATTCGCGTATGGACAAATATTCGGTATTCACACCAGAGCCCTCGCCAATGGCAAGCATCGTTATCACTGAGCCCACCCCAATGATGATGCCCAGCATTGTAAGCATCGCCCTTGTTTTATTGAGCAAAAGGGCACGCCACGCTATTTTAAAAAGGTTTTGTATATTCATAATATTAATTAGCAAATTAGAAAATTAGCAGATTGGCAAATTCTGTGAGACTAAAAAGGTTCTCCTATAATACGGGTTTTATACTCTCCTTTTACTATTTGCCAGC
>ERZ773021.26-NODE-26-length-205765-cov-62.6338_pt1 | contig 205765 bp, 194 predicted proteins | sample MGYA00511668_ERZ773021 | MGnify/ENA primary metagenome ERZ773021 (study PRJEB29015, sample SAMEA2737961) | human oral metagenome | biome: human oral; feature: human-associated habitat; material: dental | place: China | collected 2032 ...
CGTGTAGATTTTTTTGTTTCACTAGGATTTTAGCCCGGGCTCAAATCAGCTCTCTGACTTCAGAGGGCTTTTTATGTTGTCACCTTACCTCGATATACTCAAGTATAATCTTCGGTTACGGTTCCTAGCACTGTAAGGTAAAATAAACTAGATCATCTCCCTTTGGGGAGATTTTATCATTTTTGCCAAGTGGTTAGGCCGTGTTCAATTAAGCATATTATAATAATGAAGCTACTCCATTGGGTAGCTTTTTCTCTATAAGATGATTCTATTATCTAAATATAGTATAAATGAGGGCTTGTATTCAAAACATGGTATAATAGGCCTATATAGCTAAATGAAGTAAACCTATCACTAGGGATTTAGAAAAAGGATAAAACAGTCATGTCAACAGTAAAAAGTGATCTAAATATTGCTCAAACCTATGCGAGTCAGCTGAAAAATGCTTGTCAATCTTTAACAGCTATTGCTGTGGCTAGTCAAGATGACCTAACGACTCTTCAAGGGAATAACAAGGCCCATCAATGTCTGACAAAAGCTCAAAATCTAGCTAGTCAGATTACAGCTGCTGTCACCCTAACTTCTGAACGCCTCCACTCTGTAGCGAGTGATTTTGAGGCGCTAGATAAGGCTGCTGCCAATGGTTTTAGGAGTCATGCATGAGCAGGCTGGATGAGTTGAAGAAAAGAGAGCGAGAACTCTTGTACCAGCTAGAAGACAATGGAAAAGAGAAGTACCGCACCAAAGAACTGATAGAAACCTTTGAAGGGTATGATAGAGTTAGTCACCGTTACCAAAATGATTTGTGGGAGGCAGCCTATCAGAGTAGATATGCAGGACAATTGGAAGAAACGCTCCTGCAAAGAAACCAACTTAAAAACCAAATCTTTGAGGACCTCACCTATCACATGGATGATTTGAAAAAAGAAAAGTTCCGGTTAGAGGGAGACTTGGATGAGGTCTACTATGAAAGACGCAAGGAACTAGAAAGAGAGGAGGAAAAACGGCATGGGCATTGATATGTACTTGGAACAATCACAACTACAAAGTTCGAGTGTAGCGACCATGTGCCAATCACAGGTGGAGGCTTATCAAGCCTTGCAATCAGCCATCCAAAAGTTTTCAGAGGATAAGGAGAGTCTAAAGGGCGACGCTTATGATTCGGCTAGAAGTTTTTTTGCAAGTGTCTTGCTACCTTTGAGCAAAGGGGGACAACTCTATGCAGAAACCTTCTCTCAAGCTATCAAGAAATTACCAGACGACTACCAAACGATGGTCGACAGCAAGAGTTGGCGCGAGGATGATCTGCTTGATAAGATCCGTCAGGAAGAGCAAATGATTGCCTATCTAGATGAAGTCAATCAATCACTTTCTAGCTTGACCATGGATAGTGAAGAAAAGGGGAGATTGAGACGCAGTAATGTGGAACTCATGCGAGGACACCATGCCAATAAACGCGTCTATGAAACGATTTTGAGAGACCTGCGCGCCTATGATAGCTACTCAGGAGGGCTTTTCGATGATCTAGCTAGTATCGATGTGCAACTGAGTCGCGGACTGGCTCAGATTGAAACGAGCTGGGATACCAAGCAAGGCGTCTTTAAAGTCCCATCTGACCTGACTTGGGCCAACTACCTGACTGCCTATGCTGATACAAAGGACATGAAGCTCAGTCGTCAAGAGAAGGCCTTTGTCCAAACCATGATGGCAGAATACGGCTTTGATGCCGAGACAGCCCAACAACTCTTGACCATCAAGCAAGGGATAGACAAGAAGTTCCCAACCTCAAGTCAAGAGTTCCGTGACTATATCTTTTTGCGAGTCGTCGGTGCCGCCTACTATAATGATTTTAAGTGGAATGAAACGGCAGGTGGATTGTGGCAATATTTTTATTACGAATTTGTGAGTGATCCGAATACAGGCCAAAAATTGAGAACATTAAAACCAATTCTTGAAATCTTTCAAGAACTGGGGTTGAAAGAAAAAAAGGCCAAAGAACTGTATTATAATCTTAGACTGCAACATGAACTGGCTAGTGGGAAAGCTAGTTATTCAGATAAGTTAAAATCTGAAGACCCTGAATTATATGAAACATTTAAAAAACGTTATTCTGAAGCTTATGCTAAAGAAGAAGGTTTTGATCAATTTTGGGATAGAAAACTGAAGGCCTATTCTAACAATGGAGTGGGTCACGCAGACTTTACCCACCAGTCCATTACCATGGCTACTCATCTGAATCCTAATCAAGTTCAGTTAGCCGATATCTATGGTGGTAGTAGAGAGCATGTCAAGGATCTTTCGGGCTGGGAGGGGGACACGACCTTTAATGCAAACGATATGAAGCCAAGTATCGGCGAAGATGACTACAAGGCGGATTTGGACTCGGTCAACCTTATCGGTCGTATGCAAAATGGGCAATCCTATGACCAAGCAATCTCTTCTTACTATACTGACCTTCAAAAAGACTCCTCTCAGAGAGAAAGAGAATTCCTAAAAAATAAGGATTGGGATACAGTCAGAGAAACTATTTATGATAGTTTGCGACCAACGGATATTAAGTTAGATGGAGAGGATGCTCTTAAAGCATATATTGAAAGAAAATATCCAGGAGTGTTCAAGTTTTTAAACCGCTTGGAAGCTGTGGCGGACTAGGAGGAAGTCTATGAAGAAAATACTAGGTGTTTTAACAATAATTGTATTACTTGTATCAGTTTGTTTTTACTTTTTTCCTAAACAACCTAAAAATATTTTTGATGAAATTTACCAAGAAACGGAGAAAACCTATCGGTCAAATAATATTTTAAGAAATATAGAAGGTTTTGAGATCGATGATGTCTGGCCAAGTGATGGAGAATATTTTAAATATAGCCCTTTGGGGAAATATAAGACTCTTCCGGAAGACTATCTTGAACTGAGAGTTGGATTTAATTTTGAGAAAGCGTATAGTAAAATGTTTGTTTCAGTTGAGAGAAAAATAGCTGATGGTACGAAGTTATGGATGGTCAACAAATATAATCCAAACACTAAAACAATCACAAAGTTAATTCAGATTGTATTATCAGGAAAAGAGGATAGTTATATTGAAGATGAGGCCCAAGTGAAATCCTACCTAGAGAAGTACGGTATCACTGCCAAGGATTTGGATTCTTACTACGACGAAATCGTCAACCAGAAAGTTTTAAAGGACTGGTGCACGATTTATGATAGCAAGTACTCGCCAAGCAACTATGGGGATGTTAAGATTGAAACGCAGTGGGAGAATTGGTGATAACATGAAGAAAATCCTCGGTTTAGTAGCGGTAGTCGTACTAATTGTATTATCCTGTTTCTACTTTTTTATCCGTCAACCTAAAAACATTTTTGATGAAATTTATCAGGAGACAGAGAAGACTTATCGTTCAAATAATATTTTAAGAAATATAGAAGGTTTTGAAATTAGACCAGATTGGCCAAGTGATGGAGAATATTCTAAATACTATCCATTTGGAACTTATAATAATGACCATACCCCAGAAGAGTATTTTGAAATCGAAATTGGTTTTAATTTTGCTACAAAAACACAGTTAAGTTCAATCTCATTTGAAAAGCGAATTGGGCCAAACGTTAGAGTACGCTTATGGAATAAATATACTTATCAAGACCGTACTTTAAAAAAATTTGTAAAAATAGGTTTAAAGAAAGCAGATACGGAAACTTATATCGAAGACGAAGCTCAGGTGAAATCCTACATAGAGCAGTACGGTGTCACTGCCAAGGACTTGGATTCTTACTACGACGAAATCGTCAACCAGAAGGTTTTAAAAGATTGGTGCTCCATTTATGACAGCAAGTACTCGCCAAGCAACTATGGCGAGGTGAAAGTCGAAACCCAGTGGGAGAATTGGTGATAGTATGAAGAAAATGCTAGGCCTAGTAGCCTTATTCGTGATAATCATATCATCCTGTTTCTACTTTTTTATCAATCAACCTAAAAACATTTTTGCTGAGATTTACCAAGAAACCGAGAAGACTTATCGGTCAAATAATATTTTAAGGCACATAGATGGCTTTAAAGTCAGACCTGATTGGTCGAGTGATGACCCAAATATATCCTATACTCCTTTTGGAAAGTATGAAATTCTTCCCAAAGACTACAGTGATATAACCATTAATTTTAACTTTGGTTCAGGAATTAAAGGGATGTCAATTCGTTTTGAAAGGAAGACTAATTCGAATATTACCCTATGGTATTCGGCACACTATAATATGCAAAAGAAAGTACTCAAAAAGAAACTTGCCATCATTGAAGAGCCAAGGAAACCAGGTCAATTTATTGATGATGAAGAAAAAGTAAGAGAATATCTCAGAAAATATAATATTTCCAAAGAAGAATTAGAGCAAGACTATGACGAAATCGTCAACCAGAGGGTTTTAAAAGATTGGTGCTCCATTTATGACAGCAAGTACTCACCAAGCAACTATGGCGAGGTGAAGGTTGAAACCCAGTGGGAGAATTGGTGATATAAAGATTCTCGCTGATTATATAAACAGGCAGCTCTCTGATTTCAGAGGGCTTTTTCTATATATGTCTCTATCCTTGTCCATCTAATAGAAATATGGTATACTTTTCATATTTCTATTATTCTATCAAGGAGGATTGCATGCTTTCCAAATTTTCTGGAAGCCGACGGGACCTGCAATTTGTGTTACTTTTAGGTGTTTTGCTAGCTGTTTTAGGGATTTCGCTCTTTCTAACTGTTTCTATGGGGTCTGTTGCGATTGATCTAGGAGATACCTATCGGATCATTTTGAGCAGATTGGGATTTCCTCTTGAGATAGGAGAGGTTTCCAAGTCTACTCTTGCCATTGTATGGAACATGAGATTCCCCCGAGTATTGTTAGGTTTGATAGTAGGGGCTGGTCTTTCTATGTGTGGTAGCGTGATGCAGTCTACAGTGAACAATCCCATCGCAGAGCCTTATGTCTTAGGAATTTCTGCGGGTGCAACTCTAGGGGCAACTTTGAGCATCATTCTTGGTTTAAAATTGGTGATTAGCCTTGGAGCTTTCCTTGGAGCTATTTTGGCAACAATCGCTGTCCTCATCATTGCCTCTATGCAGGGAAGGATGACGACTTCTAGTCTGATCTTATCAGGAACGGTGGTCAATGCTCTCTTTCTGGCATTTTCCAACTTTATTATCTCAGTCGGCGCTAATGCGGACAGTGTGATGACCATTAAGTTTTGGACCATGGGTTCACTTGCAGGGACTACCTGGTCTGACTTAGTCCTGCCAACTATAGTAGTAGGATTGGCTTTTCTATTTTTCTCTACTCAGTATCGTGTTTTTAATGCGATGATGATGGGAGATGAGGCTGCTTTAACTTTGGGGATTCCCTTACGCTTCTATTGGTATCTTTATGTGACCATGGTGGCTGTGCTGACAGCAGTCTTGGTGGCCACCTGTGGGATTATTGGATTTGTCGGTCTGATTACGCCACATTTAGCTCGAGGGTTAGTAGGAACGAATTACAGGAGACTTTTTCCCGTTGCGACCTTACTGGGTGCCCTCTTTGTCATATGGGCAGATGTACTCTCTCGTATCATCATTCCAAACGCAGAGCTACCTATTGGTATTTTCACAGCTTTAGTGGGTGCTCCCTTCTTTATCTACATTGTTGGAGGTAGGCGAAGGGAGGTGAGGGTCTGATATGGACTTGATTTGTCAGGATGTTCACTTTGGACTAGGAGAGAAAAAAATCCTCAAAGGAGTTTCTCTTAAGGTTGAAGGGCACCAATTTCATACGATACTAGGACCAAATGGAAGCGGGAAAACCAGCCTGCTTAAACTCCTTTATCGTCAGGAAAAGGCAAACAAAGGCTTGATAAGCTTAGATGGAAAGCCTCTGGAGCATTGGTCACTCAAAGAAACAGCCAAGCAAATGGCAGTTGTCACTCAGTTTAATCAATTGCAGTTTGATTGTACAGTTGAGGAAATCGTCTTGCTGGGAAGAACGCCTCACCTCTCTTTTTTACAGAAAGAAAAGGAAAGGGATTATGCCCTCGTTCAAGATGCTCTCGTCAAGGTGGATATGCTTGAGAAGAAAACTCGTCTCTATTCGTCTCTTTCAGGTGGGGAGAAACAGCGAGTCTTATTAGCACGCGCCTTGGCGCAAGAACCGACTCTCTTGCTCTTGGATGAACCTACCAATCACCTGGATATCAAGTACCAGTTAGACTTGTTGGCCATTGTGAAGAATCTCAAGGTCAATGTTCTAGCTGTCCTGCATGATATTCAACTTGCTTGTCGCTATTCGGATTATCTCTATCTGATGAAAGAGGGAGAAATCCTTTACCAAGGAACTCCAAAGGAGACCATCACCCCTGAGTCATTGCAAACTGTATATGGAGTTCAAAGTCAGGTTAATTGGACCGAGGATCAGCAAGCTATGATTCACTATTTATAAGAATGAAAAGGAAAACAAGATGAAAAAAACACTAAGCATTTTACTCGTAACAGTAGCTACCCTAACCATGGCAGCTTGTGGCAATACTACTACAGAAAAAGCTACCACACAGTCTAGCACAGAAACAAGTCAAAAGGCTAGCACAGAGACGACTTATCCACTCACGGTCAAGACATATGATGCTAAGGGAAATGAAGTCGAACAAGTCTTTGACAAGGCACCTGAAAAAGTTATCACCAATAATCTTTCAACTACTGAAATCTTATTGGAGCTAGGCTTGAAGGATAAAATTGCTGGCATGCTCAACCCTGACAATGCTGTGACGGACAAATACAAGGACGCGATTGCGACGATTCCTCAAATTGGCGATAAAAAAACAGTCTCACAAGAGACAGTCCTTTCTTATGAACCAGATGCGGTGATGGGTCGAAACATGATGTTTTCTGAAAAATCTTTGGGGACAGTTAGCACTTGGAATGAAAACAAAATCCCAGTCTATACACAAAAAGCCTCTCTCTCAACGATTCAGCAAGATTTAGGAAATATTGTAGAAGATGTCAAAAATCTTGGAATGATTTTCAATGTTCAGGACAAGGCCAATGAGTACGTGGCACAATTACAAGCTAAAATTGACGCTGTTAAGAAAGCAAACCCAGCAAGCCAAGGTGAAAAGAAAAAGGCTTTGATTATGGTTGCTTATAACGACGAAACCTTTGGTGCCTACAAGTCTGCTTTGCAAGAAAGCTTGCTAAATCAACTTGGTTATACCAACGTTGCAACGGGAACATCAGGCTTGACCTTGGAAAATCTCGTGTCTATGGATCCTGAGTTGATTATCTATGTGACCAGCGACCGCAATAAAAAATTGGATGCTAACGCAGTAGAGTTGATGAAAGCAAATGAAGTTTTGGAAAACGTTCCTGCAATTAAGAATCAAAAAATCATGACCATCTCTTACGATGAGTTGATGGACTATGGTCCAGCAGTGATTGATTCCCTTGAGAAAATCAATGACTTTATCAATAAATAATGAGTTTGATTGGGAAGGGATTCAAGTTAAGGTCAGCCTTCCTTCGACCTATGACCCCAATCAAACCTATCCGGCTATTTTATTGAATGATGGAAACTTGGATTTCCTGTCTTCCCTTTCAGAATCTGTGATTTTAGTGGGTTTGACTTCTAAAAATCGCCTAGATGACTACACTCCCTGGAAGGCAACTGCTCTGAGAGAGGGGGCTCCAGATTTTGGCGGTCAGGCAAATGCCTATCATAGTCATTTATTTGGAGGTCTTTTAGATAAGTTGCAGTCGCTTTATCGCCTGGACAAAAATCGCCTTGCTTATGGAGGATACTCACTAGGTGGACTGGCGGCAGTCTACAGTCTATTCAACTTTGACAAGGTCTCCTGTATCTTCTCTATCTGCGGTTCCTTTTGGTATCCTGATTTTACGACTTACTGCAAGGAAGAGAAAGTGAGAAATCTAGATTGTTTACTGTATTTACAGAATGGTCAAACAGAAGGAGCCCATCATACCAATCGCTTGGCTCAAGCACCAACCTATGCTGAACAGATTCATACCAGTCTTCAGAAACGCTATCCTCTTGGTCAGTTTGTCTTTGATCCTTATGGACATCATGAGCAAGTAGCTGAACGATTTTTATCCTTTTCCAACTGGTTGGCCCAAAAATGGGAAATCGAATAAAAGAAATATCCCTTGGTAAAAGCCAAGGGATAATTGTATTTTTTAACCAAGAGCCTCTCTCTTCTTATCTGGATTCCAGATAAAGCTTGCGATGAAGGTAAAGATAATCGTTAGGATACCAACAATCACAGCAAGGATGAGGGCAGGGATGCGGACAAACCACCAGAGTGGGTTTGGTTTTTGATTGTTGTGCCATTGTTTGGTTTCTTCATCCAAACGTTGGAATTCTGCTTGGATACGATCTGCGACGAGTTCAATACCTTCATCATTCATTTTCTTGATGTCTGAGATATCGATTGGATTTCCAAAGTTCATATCGACGCGTTCACGGCTAACCAAGCCTTTCAAGGTCATGGGACCTGTGTAGGTGACAGGCAGGATACGGACCTTGGCCATTTTGGCAATCAAGGCAACTCCACCCTTGACATCGTTTGAGTGACGGCTCCCACTTGGAAACATGATGAGAGAGCGGTCGCTTTTTTTGAGGACGTTGATAGGGTACTTGATGGCAGAGGCGCTAGGATTTTCCCGGTCGATAGGAAAGGCGCCACACATACGAATCCACCAGCCAAAGATACGGTTGTTAAAAAGCTCTTTTTTGGCCATAAAGATGAACTGTTTTGGCTTGGTCGCAAAAGCCATGTATACTGGATCCCACCAGGTACGATGAGGTGCGACGAGGATATAGTTTTCATCTTGACTAGGGATTTTATCAGTATTGTGATAGTGGGCATTGCCATTGATGGACCATAAGATCAGCATGACTAGTCCACGCAAATAAGTATAAAACATGAGATCTCCTTCGATTGTATTGCTTTTATTATTATACCTTATCAAAAGACTACTGGCAAACTTTTTCAGTTATCAACCAACAGTTTTTGGATGAGATTAGAATTCTTCTAGAAAAAATGATATGATAGAATTCATGGATAAAAATAAGATTATGGGATTAACCCAAAGAGAAGTAAAGGAAAGACAGGCTCAAGGTTTGGTCAATGACTTTACCGCTTCGGCCAGTACCAGTACTTGGCAAATCGTTAAACGAAATGTTTTTACACTTTTTAACGCATTAAACTTTGTTATTGCTCTAGCGCTAGCTTTTGTGCAGGCTTGGAGCAATTTGGTCTTCTTTGCTGTTATCTGCTTTAACGCTTTTTCTGGAATTGTGACCGAGCTACGGGCCAAACACATGGTGGACAAGCTCAATCTCATGACCAAGGAAAAGGTCAAAACCATCCGTGAGGGTCAAGAAGTTGCTCTCAATCCAGAAGAGTTGGTTCTAGGAGATGTCATTCGTTTGTCTGCAGGAGAGCAGATTCCTAGTGATGCTCTGGTTCTGGAAGGATTTGCGGAAGTCAATGAAGCCATGTTGACGGGTGAGAGTGATTTGGTGCAAAAGGAAGTGGATGCCTTGCTTTTATCAGGAAGTTTCCTAGCCAGTGGGTCAGTTTTGGCTCGTGTCCATCATGTCGGGGCAGAAAACTATGCTTCCAAACTCATGCTGGAAGCTAAGACAGTGAAACCGATCAACTCCCGTATCATGAAATCGCTGGACAAGCTAGCTGGTTTTACTGGGAAGATTATCATTCCCTTTGGTCTAGCTCTCCTGCTAGAAGCCTTGATGTTAAAAGGCTTGCCCCTCAAGTCATCCGTTGTAAATTCGTCAACAGCCCTTTTGGGAATGTTGCCCAAGGGAATCGCCCTTTTGACCATTACTTCGCTCTTGACTGCGGTGATCAAGCTGGGCTTGAAAAAGGTCTTGGTGCAGGAGATGTACTCTGTTGAGACCTTGGCGCGCGTGGATATGCTCTGTCTGGACAAGACGGGAACCATCACCCAAGGAAAGATGCAGGTGGAGGCAGTTCTTCCGCTGACGGAAACTTATGGTGAAGAGACTATTGCAAGCATTCTGACCAGCTATATGGCCCATAGTGAGGATAAAAATCCTACAGCTCAAGCCATTAGCCAGCGTTTCCAAGGACAGGTAGCTTATCCCATGCTTTCCAATCTTCCTTTCTCTAGCGACCGCAAGTGGGGAGCTATGGAATTGGGAGGGCTAGGGACAGTTTTCTTAGGTGCACCTGAGATGTTGCTGGAAAATGAAGTCCCTGAAGCTAGAGAGGCCTTGGAGCGAGGTTCTCGTGTCTTGGTCTTGGCTCTCAGTCACGAAAAACTAGACCACCACAAGCCACAAAAACCATATGATATTCAAGCCCTTGCCTTGCTGGAAATCTTGGACCCCATTCGAGAAGGAGCAGCTGAGACACTAGACTACCTCCGTTCCCAGGAAGTGGGACTCAAGATTATCTCTGGAGACAATCCTGTCACTGTATCCAGCATTGCCCAGAAGGCTGGCTTTGCAGACTATCAAAGCTATGTAGACTGTTCAAAAATCACGGATGAGGAATTGATTGCCATGGCTGAAGAAACAGCTATTTTCGGACGGGTTTCCCCTCATCAAAAGAAACTCATCATCCAAACGCTGAAAAAAGCAGGGCATACAACAGCAATGACAGGGGACGGAGTCAATGATATCCTGGCCCTTCGTGAGGCAGATTGTTCTATCGTGATGGCTGAGGGAGATCCTGCGACTCGTCAGATTGCCAATCTGGTTCTCTTGAACTCAGACTTTAATGATGTTCCTGAGATTCTCTTTGAAGGTCGTCGTGTGGTCAATAACATTGCCCATATTGCACCGATTTTCTTGATTAAGACCATCTATTCCTTCTTGCTCGCAGTCATCTGTATTGCCAGTGCTCTGCTGGGACGGTCTGAGTGGATTTTGATTTTCCCTTTCATTCCGATTCAGATTACCATGATTGACCAGTTCGTAGAAGGTTTCCCACCATTTGTCTTGACTTTTGAGCGAAATATCAAACCTGTTGAACCAAACTTCCTCAGAAGATCCATGCTTCGTGCCCTACCAAGTGCCCTCATGGTCGTCTTCAGCGTTCTTTTTGTGAAAATATTTGGAGCGAGTCAAGGTTGGTCTGAGTTAGAAATCTCAACTCTCCTCTATTATCTCCTTGGGTCTATCGGTTTCTTATCCGTATTTAGAGCCTGCATGCCATTTACCCTCTGGCGTGTCCTCTTGATTGTCTGGTCAGTAGGAGGCTTCCTAGCCACAGCACTCTTCCCAAGGATACAAAAACTACTTGAAGTTTCGACACTTACAGGACAAACATTCCCTGTTTACCTTGTCATGATGGCTGTCTTTACTGTGATTTTCATTCTAACTAGTCGTTACCAATCCAGAAAATAAAGAAAGACTGCAATCTGTGGATTGCGGTCTTTTTAAGTGGAAGATTGTTAGCTGATACTCAATGAAAATCAAAGAGCAAACTAGGAAACTAGCCGCAGGCTGTACTTGAGTACGGCAAGGCGACGTTGACGCGGTTTGAATTTGATTTTTGAAGAGTATGAAATGTGGTATAATAAGAGGTAACAGAGTTTTGGAAAGTGAGAGAAGATGATTTCAAAGAGATTAGAATTGGTAGCTTCCTTTGTGCCACAGGGGGCCGTTTTACTAGATGTGGGGAGTGACCATGCTTATCTACCTATCGATTTGGTCGAAAGAGGCCAAATTAAAAGTGCCATTGCAGGTGAGGTTGTGGAAGGACCCTATCAGTCTGCGGTCAAAAATGTTGAGGCTCACGGCCTAAATGAGAAAATCCAAGTCCGTTTAGCCAATGGCTTGGCAGCCTTTGAAGAGACTGACCAAGTGTCAGTCATCACCATTGCAGGTATGGGTGGTCGTTTGATTGCTACCATATTGCAAGAAGGTTCGGAAAAGCTGGCTAATGTAGAGCGTTTAATCCTCCAGCCAAATAATCGTGAAGACGACTTGCGCATCTGGCTACAAGACCACGGTTTTCAAATCGTAGCAGAAAGTATCCTAGAAGAAGCTGGCAAATTCTACGAGATTTTGGTGGTGGAAGCGGGACAAATGAAGCTATCAGCAAGTGATGTTCGCTTTGGACCTTTCTTGTCCAAAGAAGTCAGCCCAGTCTTTATCAAAAAATGGCAAAAAGAAGCTACTAAGCTAGAGTTCGCTCTTAGCCAAATCCCAGAAAAAAATCTGGAGGAACGTCAAGTTCTAGTAGATAAAATTCAAGCCATCAAGGAGGTGCTCCATGTTAGCAAGTGAAGTGATTAAACGTTATGAAGCCTTTTGTCCGCAAGAATTTTCTATGGAGGGAGACAGTCGTGGTCTGCAAATCGGGACTCTAGACAAGGATATCCAAAAAGTCATGGTTGCTCTGGATATTCGTGAAGAGACGGTGGCTGAAGCCATTGAGAAGGGTGTGGATTTGATCATCGCCAAGCACGCGCCGATTTTTCGTCCCATCAAAGACTTGGTTGCTAGCCGTCCGCAAAATCAGATTTATATCGACCTGATCAAGCATGACATCGCAGTTTATGTCAGCCATACTAATATTGATATCGTTGATAATGGCCTCAATGACTGGTTCTGCCAGATGCTAGGTATCAAGGAGACGACTTATCTTCAGGAAACAGGTCCAGAACGTGGAATTGGTCGTATTGGAAATATTCGGCCTCAGATATTTGGGGAATTGGCCCAGCATGTTAAGCAAGTCTTTGGTCTAGATAGTCTTCGAATGGTACATTATCAAGAGAGTGATTTGAAGAAGGAAATTTCAAGAGTTGCCATTTGCGGTGGTAGTGGTCAGTCTTTCTATCCTGATGCTTTGGCAAAGGGGGCAGATGTCTACATCACTGGTGATATCTACTACCACACTGCTCAGGATATGCTGTCTGATGGCTTGTTGGCATTGGACCCAGGCCACTATATTGAAGTTCTCTTTGTGGAAAGAATCGCAGCACTACTTACTCAATGGAAGTCAGAAAAGGGCTGGACTATTGATATCTTGCCTAGTCAGGCATCAACTAATCCTTTCCACCATATCTAGTTAGAAGGTGAAGACAATGAAAAAAGTTGCCATTATTGGAGCAGGGATTGTGGGAGCAACAGCTGGCTACTATCTCTCAAAAGAAAGCGACCTAGAGGTGACCGTTTTTGACCATGGTCAAGGTCAGGCAACCAAGGCTGCAGCAGGAATTATCAGTCCTTGGTTTTCAAAACGCCGCAATAAAGCTTGGTACAAGATGGCACGCTTGGGGGCTGACTTTTATATGGATTTGTTGGCTGATTTAGAAAAGTCTGGTCAGGAAATCGACTTTTACCAACGCTCAGGAGTTTTTCTCTTGAAAAAGGATGAATCCAAGTTGGAAGAACTTTATGAACTAGCCTTTCAGCGCAGAGAAGAATCTCCCTTGATAGGCCAGTTAGCTATTCTGGACCAAGCCTCAGCTAATGAATTATTTCCTGGCTTGCAGGGATTTGACCACCTGCTCTATGCTTCTGGTGGGGCAAGAGTAGATGGCCAGCTCTTAGTGACTCGTTTGCTAGAAGCCAGTCAGGTCAAGCTGGTCAAAGAAAAAGTGAGTCTGACACCTTTAGCGTCCGGTTATCAGATTGGCGAAGAGGTATTTGATCAGGTTATTTTGGCGACAGGAGCTTGGTTAGGAGATATTTTGGAGCCTTTAGGATATGAAGTAGATGTTCGTCCCCAAAAGGGGCAACTCCGAGATTATCAGATTTCCAAAGACATGGAAGCTTACCCTGTTGTCATGCCAGAAGGGGAGTGGGATTTGATTCCTTTTGCAGGTGGGAAATTGTCCTTAGGCGCTACTCATGAAAATGACATGGGATTTGATTTGACGGTAGATGAAACCTTGCTCCAACAAATGGAGGATGCGGCCTTGCCTCACTATCCAGCCTTAGCTAAAGCGACTTCCAGAGCTGAGCGTGTGGGAATCCGTGCCTATACTCGTGATTTCTCACCTTTCTTTGGGCAAGTACCTGGTTTAGCAGGTGTCTATGCGGCTAGTGGTCTAGGTTCATCAGGCCTCACAACCGGCCCTATCATTGGTTACCATTTAGCTCAACTGATCCAAGACAAGGAATTGACTCTGGACCCAGTAAACTATCCAATTGAAAACTATGTCAAACGAGTAAAAAGCGAATAATACTCAATGAAAATCAAAGAGCAAACTAGGAAGCTAGCCGCAGGCTGCTCAAAGCACGGCTTTGAGGTTGTAGATAGAACTGACGAAGTCAGCTCAAAACACTGTTTTGAGGTTGTGGATCGAACTGATGAAGCCAGTAACCATACCAATCCACGGCAAGGTGAAGCTGACGTTGTTTGAAGAGATTTTCGAAGAGTATAAGCATTTTACTGAAATTTTAGTCTCCCCTCTAGGATGGCAAATGACATTCCCTATCAAAAATGGTAAAATAAGAAAAAATAATTCGAGAATCGAGGAAAAAAGATGCAAGAAAAAATTTTGGTAACAGGTGGAGCAGGTTTTATCGGAACCCACACTGTTATTGAGTTGATCCAAGCAGGTCATCAAGTGGTTGTAGTGGATAATCTTGTTAATAGTCATCGTAAAAGTTTAGAAGTTGTTGAAAGAATCACAGGAGTTGAAATTCCTTTTTATGAGACGGATATCCGTGACACAGATGCTCTCAGAGATATTTTTAAGCAAGAAGAGCCAACAGGTGTCATTCACTTTGCTGGTTTGAAGGCTGTAGGTGAATCAACCCGTATCCCTCTTGACTACTATGACAACAATATCGCTGGAACTCTTAGTCTTTTAAAAGTTATGGAAGAAGCAAACTGTAAGAATATCATCTTCAGTTCTTCTGCTACAGTATATGGAGATCCTCACACGGTTCCAATCTTAGAAGATTTCCCACTTTCAGTGACCAACCCTTACGGTCGTACCAAACTCATGCTAGAAGAAATTTTGACTGATATCTACAAAGCAGACTCAGCATGGAATGTGGTCTTGCTTCGTTACTTTAACCCAATCGGAGCACATGAGAGTGGAGATTTAGGAGAAAATCCAAACGGTATTCCAAACAATCTCTTACCATATGTAACTCAGGTAGCTGTTGGAAAATTAGAGCAAGTGCAAGTCTTCGGAGACGATTACGATACGGAAGATGGCACTGGTGTTCGTGACTATATCCACGTTGTTGACTTGGCTAAAGGTCACGTTGCAGCTCTTCAAAAAATCCAAAAGGGGTCTGGCCTTAACATTTATAACCTTGGAACAGGCAAGGGCTACTCTGTTCTTGAAATTATTCAAAATATGGAAAAAGCAGTGGGACGTCCTATTCCTTACCGCATCGTAGAACGCCGCCCAGGAGACATCGCTGCCTGCTATTCAGATCCTGCAAAAGCCAAAGCAGAACTCGGCTGGGAAGCAGAATTTGATATCACGAAAATGTGTGAAGACGCATGGCGTTGGCAAAGTAAGCATCCAAACGGATTTGAAGACTAAGATAATGATTTCAATCATTGTCCCCTGTTTAAATGAAGAGGAAGTACTTCCTCTTTTTTATCAGTCTGTTGAAGATTTGCTTCCTGACCTGGGAGCAGAGGTCGAGTATGTCTTTATAGACGATGGCTCAAGCGATGGGACCTTAGCTCTTTTGAAGGCTTATCGGGAGCAAAATCCTGCGGTGCATTATATCTCTTTCTCGAGAAATTTTGGGAAGGAGGCAGCTCTGTACGCAGGTTTACAGTATGCGACTGGGGACCTGGTGGTCGTGATGGATGCAGACCTCCAGGATCCTCCTAGCATGCTACTTGAGATGAAAGCCTTACTAGACCAGAATGCTGACTTGGACTGTGTTGGGACACGGAGAACCAGTCGGGAGGGAGAACCCCTATTTCGCAGTTTCTGTGCTGATCTTTTTTATCGCCTCATGCAAAAAATCAGCCCAGTAGCTCTGCCCTCAGGCGTCCGTGATTTCCGGATGATGAGAAGGTCTGTGGTAGATGCTATTTTAACCCTGACCGAGTCCAATCGGTTCTCTAAAGGGCTCTTTGCCTGGGTGGGCTTTAAAACGCACTATCTTGATTATCCAAACGTTGAACGACAGGCTGGCAAGACCAGTTGGAGTTTTAGACAGCTCTTTTTCTACTCGATTGAAGGGATTCTCAACTTTTCAGATCTTCCCTTGAGTATAGCCTTTGTAGCTGGACTTCTATCTTGTTTTATCTCTTTTATGATGACTGTTTTTGTAGTATTTCGGACTCTTATCTTGGGAAATCTAACATCTGGCTGGACCTCTCTGATGGCTGTCATTCTCTTTCTTGGAGGGATTCAACTCCTGACCATTGGGATTCTGGGCAAGTATATCAGTAAGATTTATTTAGAGACCAAAAAAAGACCACTCTACCTCATCAAAGAAAAAAGTGATCTTTCTATTGTTGAAGGAAAAAATAACCGGAAAAGACTATAATTTTACCTAGAAATATGCTAAACTAGTAGGTGAAGGGATTAAAGTGATAAAGAGAATCTACAAAATCAATCTCCCTTTTAAACTATGATGGATCTTTTAGAAGTGCACGTGTAGGACAATTTTTGATGGCCTCTAGAACATCGCTGCTCTCAGCGATTTCTCTTTGCAATTCAACTGGATCATCGCAAAATCGAACGATTCCATTATCATGGTAATCAAAGAGTTCAGAATAGGTTTGGCAAAGCCCGCAGGCGATGCACCGTTCAGGTATAAGTGTGAGTTTCATATTTATATTGTAATAAGAAAGTTTAAAAAATACAAGGAGTAAGGTATGGCAAAGGAACCATGGCAAGAAGATATCTATGAAAATAGTGAGGAAGAATCAAGGTCAGAGCGTCGTCGCCGTAAACAAAAAGGAAAAGGGGCTGTTGCCAATCGTGTCTTAACAGTTCTAGCTAGCCTCTTCTTTGTGATCGTTGTAGCGATGGTAGTTGTATTGATTTACTTATCAACCGGAGGAAGCAATCGTACTTCATCTTTGAAGGACTTCTATGATGCATCGTCTCCTTCTACAAGTTCAAGTTCTAAAGTGGAAGAATCATCATCTTCAAGTAGCAAGGTAGAGGAAACAGCTTCTTCTGAATCAACACCTTCACAGAGCAGTTCGGAAGAACATACTACAGAGGGTGAAGGAACACTTACAGTACAGCCTGGAGAGGGAGAAGCAGCTCTTGCTCAACGTGCAGGGATTTCCATTGCCCAGCTAGAAGCCCTAAATCCTTCTCACATGTCATCTGGATCTTGGTTTGCCAACCCAGGTGATGTGATTAAGACAAGATAGGAGTCAATCATGAAGACTATTCAAATTGCTATCGATGGCCCAGCTTCGAGTGGTAAGAGTACGGTCGCAAAGATTGTCGCTAAAGATTTTGGTTACACTTATCTTGATACAGGTGCTATGTACCGTGCTGCGACTTATATAGCGCTCAAACACCAGTTGAATGCAGAAAATGTAGACCAACTTCTTGAGCTTCTTAACCAACACCCCATTAGTTTTGGTCGTTCAGAAACAGGTGAGCAACTTGTTTTTGTAGGAGATGTTGATATTACGCATCCGATTCGTGAAAATGAAGTGACCAACAAAGTTTCAAGTATTGCTGCCATTCCTGAGGTGCGTGAGAAACTGGTTTCGCTCCAGCAAGAGATTGCTCAGCAAGGTGGTATCGTCATGGATGGGCGTGATATCGGGACAGTTGTTTTACCACAAGCTGAACTCAAGATTTTCTTAGTGGCTTCTGTTGAAGAAAGAGCAGAGCGTCGTTACAAGGAAAATATTGCCAAAGGGATTGAAACAGACCTTGAAACGCTGAAAGAAGAGATTGCTGCGCGTGACTACAAGGACAGTCATCGTGAAACCTCACCTCTCAAACAGGCTGAGGATGCAGTTTACCTTGACACAACTGGACTAAGTATCCAAGAAGTGGTTGAAAAAATCGAATCAGAAGCAAAAAAATATATGTCCTAAGGGCGAGAGGAGCAGGCTGAATGAAGCCTGCTCCTTTTCTCTCTTTTGCGCGCGTTTCAAAACAGCCTTTTTGGGAGAATTTTGATAAAATAGTAATATCAATAAAAAGGACGGAAGCATGACAAAGAAAATCATAGCCATTTGGGCCCAAGATGAAAAAGGTGTGATTGGGAAGGAAGATCGTCTCCCTTGGCATTTGCCAGCAGAGTTGCAACATTTTAAGGAAACAACTTTAAATCATGCTATATTGATGGGACGAGTGACCTTTGATGGAATGGGACGTCGTCTGCTTCCAAAACGGCAAACCCTGATTTTAACGCGCAATATCGAAGAAGTCATAGATGGGGCGCTCGTATTTCAAGATGTGGAGTCTGTTTTAGCGTGGTATCAGAGTCAGGAAAAAAATCTCTATATCCTTGGCGGAAAGCAGATTTTTCAGGCTTTTGAGCCTTATTTAGATGAAATTATCGTGACGCAGATTCATGCTCAGGTGGAGGGAGATACATATTTCCCTGAGGCGTTTGACTTGTCTCGTTTTGAGACGGTTGCAAGCAAATCTTACACCCGAGATGAGAAAAACAACTATGATTTTACCATCCAATACCGAAAGAGAAAGGAAGTCTAATGGAGCGCAGTATATTTGGATTTTTTACAGCTTTTTTGTGTGTGATCTGTATTTTGACTGGAGCACAGGCTTTTCGTAAGAAGCGCTATGGACTGTCTGCCTTACTCTGGTTGAATGCTTTTACCAATCTGGTCAACAGTGTCCACGCTTTTTATATGACCTTATTTTAGATAGAATGATAAATTAGAATGGAAGGAAATCATGCCTACAAATAGGAAAAATGATATGATGGTTTATTGCTCATTTTGTGGCAAAAGCCAAGAAGAAGTAAAGAAAATAATCGCTGGGAACAACGCCTTTATCTGTAATGAATGTGTAGAGTTGGCCCAGGAAATCATTCGGGAGGAGTTGGCCGAGGAAGTTTTGGCAGACTTGTCTGAAGTACCAAAACCAATCGAACTCCTCAATATCCTAAACCACTATGTGATTGGTCAGGATCGTGCCAAACGTGCCTTGGCAGTGGCTGTATACAATCACTACAAGCGTATTAATTTCCACGATACACGTGAAGAGTCAGAAGATGTGGATTTGCAGAAGTCAAACATCTTGATGATTGGCCCAACTGGTTCTGGGAAAACTTTCTTGGCTCAGACTTTGGCTAAGAGCTTGAACGTGCCTTTTGCTATTGCAGATGCGACAGCTCTGACTGAGGCTGGGTATGTGGGTGAGGATGTGGAAAATATCCTCCTCAAACTCTTGCAGGCTGCTGACTTTAACATCGAACGTGCAGAGCGTGGGATTATCTACGTAGATGAAATTGACAAAATTGCCAAGAAGAGCGAGAACGTGTCTATCACACGTGACGTTTCGGGTGAAGGAGTGCAACAAGCCCTTCTCAAGATTATCGAGGGAACTGTCGCTAGCGTGCCACCTCAAGGAGGACGCAAACATCCACAACAAGAGATGATTCAGGTGGATACCAAGAATATCCTCTTTATCGTAGGTGGTGCTTTTGATGGCATCGAAGAAATCGTTAAACAACGTCTGGGTGAAAAAGTTATCGGTTTTGGCCAAAATAACAAGGCGATTGATGAAAACAGCTCCTACATGCAAGAAATCATCGCAGAAGACATTCAAAAATTCGGTATTATCCCTGAGTTGATTGGACGTTTACCAGTCTTTGCTGCTCTTGAGCAATTGACGGTCGATGACTTGGTTCGCATCTTGAAAGAACCAAGAAATGCCTTGGTGAAACAATACCAAACCTTACTTTCTTATGATGACGTTGAGTTGGAATTTGACGACGAAGCCCTTCAAGAGATTGCTAATAAAGCCATCGAACGCAAAACTGGTGCGCGTGGTCTTCGCTCAATCATTGAAGAAACCATGCTAGATGTTATGTTTGAAGTGCCAAGTCAGGAAAATGTGAAATTGGTCCGCATCACAAAAGAAGCTGTCGATGGAACGGAAAAACCAATCCTAGAAACAGCCTAGAGGTGACTATGGAAATCAATACACACAATGCTGAAATCCTGCTCAGTGCGGCAAACAAGTCTCACTATCCGCAGGATGAACTGCCAGAGATTGCCCTAGCAGGGCGTTCAAATGTTGGCAAGTCTAGCTTTATCAACACCATGCTCAACCGCAAAAATCTGGCTCGTACATCAGGAAAACCTGGGAAAACCCAGCTACTCAACTTTTTTAACATTGATGACAAGATGCGTTTTGTGGATGTACCAGGTTATGGCTATGCCCGCGTTTCTAAAAAGGAACGTGAAAAATGGGGGCGCATGATTGAGGAGTATTTGACCACTCGGGAAAATCTCCGTGCCGTGGTCAGTCTGGTGGATCTCCGCCACGACCCGTCAGCAGATGATGTACAGATGTATGAATTTCTCAAGTATTATGAGATTCCGGTTATCATCGTTGCGACTAAGGCAGATAAGATTCCCCGTGGTAAGTGGAACAAGCACGAATCAGCAATTAAAAAGAAATTAAACTTTGACCCAAGTGACGACTTCATCCTCTTTTCATCTGTCAGCAAGGCAGGGATGGATCAGGCTTGGGATGCAATATTAGAAAAATTGTGAGGGAAAGAAATGGCAAAAACAATTCATACAGACAAAGCTCCAAAAGCAATCGGACCATATGTTCAAGGGAAAATCGTTGGCAATCTTTTGTTTGCTAGCGGTCAAGTTCCCCTATCTCCTGAAACTGGAGAAATTGTAGGAAAAACAATCCAAGAACAGACAGAACAAGTCTTGAAAAATATCGGTGCTATTTTGGCAGAAGCAGGAACAGACTTTGACCATGTTGTTAAAACAACTTGCTTCTTGAGCGATATGAATGACTTTGTTCCTTTTAACGAGGTTTACCAGACTGCCTTTAAAGAGGAATTTCCAGCTCGTTCAGCTGTAGAGGTTGCACGTCTTCCTCGTGATGTAAAAGTCGAAATTGAAGTGATCGCAGAGATTGGATAAGCTAGTTGAAGTTTGGCTCTGCCAAACTTTTTTTGATATAAGGAGAGATAGATGACAAAGAAACAACTTCACCTGGTGATTGTGACAGGGATGAGTGGCGCAGGGAAAACAGTAGCCATTCAGTCCTTCGAAGATTTGGGATATTTTACCATTGACAATATGCCGCCAGCCCTCTTGCCAAAGTTTTTGCAGTTGGTAGAGACCAAGGATGATGACCACAAACTGGCCTTGGTTGTGGACATGCGTAGCCGTTCCTTCTTTTCAGAGATTCAGGCTGTTTTGGATGAATTGGAAAACCAAGATGATTTGGACTTCAAAATCCTCTTTTTAGACGCAGCAGATAAGGAATTGGTAGCCCGTTACAAGGAAACCAGACGGAGTCACCCACTTGCTGCAGATGGTCGAATTTTAGATGGCATTAAGCTGGAACGTGAACTTTTGGCACCTTTGAAAAACATGAGCCAAAATGTGGTGGATACGACAGAACTCACCCCACGTGAACTTCGTAAAACCATTGCTGAGCAATTTTCAGACCAAGAACAAGCCCAGTCTTTCCGTATCGAGGTCATGTCTTTTGGATTCAAGTATGGTATTCCTATCGATGCAGACTTGGTCTTTGATGTCCGTTTTTTGCCAAATCCATACTACCTTCCGGAACTCCGCAATCAGACAGGTGAGGATCAAGCAGTTTATGACTATGTGATGAATCATGAAGAGTCTGAAAGTTTCTATCAGCACTTACTCGCCTTGATTGAGCCCATTTTGCCAAGTTACAAAAAAGAAGGCAAGTCTGTTTTAACCATTGCAGTAGGATGTACAGGTGGACAGCACCGTAGTGTTGCCTTTGCAAAACGAATCGCTGAGGACCTTGCTAAAAACTGGCCTGTCAATGAAAGCCATCGTGACAAAGACAGAAGAAAGGAAACGGTAAACCGTTCATGAGAAAACCAAAGATAACGGTAATTGGTGGAGGAACAGGTATCCCCGTCATTTTGAAAAGTTTGCGAGAAAAGGATGTTGAGATCGCAGCCATCGTAACGGTAGCTGATGATGGTGGATCTTCTGGTGAGCTAAGAAAGAATATCCAACAGCTGACACCACCAGGTGATCTCCGTAATGTCCTTGTGGCCATGTCAGATATGCCCAAGTTTTATGAGAAGGTTTTTCAGTACCGTTTCTCAGAAGAGGCCGGAGCATTTGCGGGTCATCCACTGGGGAATATCATCATAGCAGGGCTCTCTGAAATGCAAGGGTCCACTTATAATGCCATGCAGCTGCTAAGTCTCTTTTTCCACACAACAGGAAAAATCTACCCCTCAAGCGATCAGCCTTTGACACTGCATGCAGTCTTTAAAGACGGTTCAGAGGTGGCGGGTGAGAGCCATATTGCAGATCATCCAGGAATGATTGACCATGTCTATGTGACCAATACCCTGGATGATGAAACACCCCAAGCCAGCCGTCGAGTAGTCAATACTATTCTAGAGAGTGACATGATTGTCTTGGGGCCTGGTTCCCTCTTTACATCGATTTTGCCAAATATTGTCATTGAGGAGATCGGGCAGGCTCTCTTGGAGACTAAGGCGGAGATCGCCTATGTCTGCAATATCATGACCCAGCGTGGGGAAACAGAGCACTTTTCAGACAGTGACCACGTGGAAGTCCTCCATCGACACTTAGGTCGGCCTTTTATTGATACGGTCTTGGTTAATATCGAAAAGGTTCCTAGAGAATACATGGATACCAACCGTTTTGATGAGTATTTGGTTCAGGTAGAGCATGACTTTGCTGGTCTTTGCAAACAGGTTCCCCGTGTGATTTCATCCAACTTCCTTCGTTTGGAAAATGGAGGAGCCTTCCATGATGGCGATTTGATTGTAGATGAATTGATGCGCATCATACAGGTGAGAAAATGAGTTTTACAGTTGCAGTAAAAGAGGAAATTCTTGGTCAACACCATCTCAGTCGTCATGAATTATCAGCCATCATCAAGATGTCTGGCAGTATCGGTCTCTCGATTTCTGGCCTGACCTTGTCCGTCGTGACCGAAAATGCCAAGCTAGCTCGGCATCTCTATGAGTCTTTTCTCCATTTTTATGACATCAAGTCAGAAATTCGTCACCATCAGAGAAGCAATCTTCGTAAGAACCGTGTCTATACGGTCTATACCGATGAGAGGGTGCAGGAGCTTTTAGCTGATTTGCGGCTTGCGGATTCCTTCTTTGGTTTGGAGACGGGCATTGATCCTGACATCTTAGCAGATGAGGAGGCTGGACGTGCTTACTTATGTGGGGCCTTTCTGGCAAATGGTAGCATCCGAGATCCGGAGTCTGGCAAGTACCAGTTGGAGATCAGTTCCGTTTATCTGGACCATGCCCAAGGATTGGCCTCTCTCCTTCAGCAGTTTTTGTTGGATGCCAAGGTTATTGAGCGAAAGAAAGGTGCAGTTACCTATCTCCAACGTGCAGAGGACATCATGGATTTCTTGATTGTGATTGGGGCCATGCAGGCGCGTGATAACTTTGAGCGTGTCAAGATTTTGCGTGAAACCCGTAACGATCTCAATCGCGCCAATAACGCTGAAACAGCCAATATCGCTCGAACGGTTTCTGCCAGTATGAAGACCATCAACAATATCAGTAAAATCAAAGATAGAATGGGTTTGGAAAATTTACCCGTGGATTTGCAAGAGGTAGCACAGTTGCGGATTCAGCATCCAGACTATTCTATTCAGCAGTTGGCAGATAGCCTGAGCAATCCCTTGACCAAAAGTGGTGTCAACCACAGACTCAGAAAAATAAACAAGATTGCAGATGAACTATAAAACCACGAATCGTTGATTCGTGGTTATTTTCTTGAAGTTATTAAATGTGTGAGAGACATTTTAAAGGAGACCTACTCCATAAGCTATGGTATACTATAGATGAATTATACTATAGAGTAAAGGAGGCACCATGAAAAAACCTAAAAAAAGTATGATTATTTTATTCAGTATTTTAGCAGTGATTGGAATCACAATAGGAGGTTGTAGCATGCACCAATATCAAAAGAAACAGGAAATGATTGCCATCGCAACAAGCGATGAGGCGAGAAAGGTTTATGAAGAATATTTAAAGAAAGAAGATCCAAAAGCACTCACAGAAGAAGGTATTATTAAAAGTTATGAGATTGATGAAGAAAAACTTTCCTATAATCCAATGGGAGGTTTGATTGTACGGTTACTCTTGAACGAAAAAAAAGATCTTCGAATGAATTTTAACTTAATAGATAATGGAGATGGAACCTATAGCACAGCTTACTATGGCTATTCTAGGGAATTAAATAAACTTTTGAAAGAAGAAAAAAATGAATGAGCAATATGTAAACGATAAAAATCTTCAAATAGCAATGACAGAGCATGACTCTGAAATGAATTTAGATCATGTTGTCAAAACTCAAAGTGGAGATCAAATTGGCACTGTCACTCAAGTCTACAACAATACTACAGGAGCGGGCGAGCAGGTTTATGCGGTTGTAAAAAATCCCAATGAAAAAGCTGAGGATGTAGAGGAAAGTTATGCTATACTATGAGTAAGTTCATTTCTAATTTATTGATAGGATAGCATAAAGGAGGCACCATGAAAAAACCTAAAAAAAGTATGATTATTTTATTCAGTATTTTAGCAGTAATTGGAATTGCAGTAGGAGGATGTAGCATGCACCAATACCAAAAGAAACAAGAAATGATTGCCATCGCAACAAGCGATGAGGCGAAAAAGGTTTATGAAGAATATTTGAAGAAAGAAGATCCACATGCTTTTACTGAAAAAGGATTCATACATTCTTATCAAGTGAAACAAGATTCATTAAGTTATAATCCAATGGGTGGGCTGATGGTTTCTTTAATAATCAATAATGATGATGAAATGCTTGTGGATTATAATTTAATTGAAAAGTCTGACGGAGATTATACTTCAGCATTTTATGGAAGTACACCTAAATTTTGGCAGACTCGTGATAAATATTATAAAAAAGAGGAATGATAGTTATGCCGGAAAAATATATTAACGATCCTCATCTTCAGATAGCAATGACAGAGTACCAACCTAACATGAAAGAAGATAAATATGAGGTTAATACTCAGTATAATCAAAATGTAGGTTATGTCACCCAAGTCTACAACAATACTACAGGAGCGGGCGAGCAGGTTTATGCGGTTGTAAAAAATCCCAATGAAAAAGCTGAGGATGTAGAGGAAAGTTATGCTATACTATGAGTAAGTTCATTTCTAATTTATTGATAGGATAGCATAAAGGAGGCACCATGAAAAAACCTAAAAAAAGTATGATTATTTTATTCAGTATTTTAGCAGTAATTGGAATTGCAGTAGGAGGATGTAGCATGCACCAATACCAAAAGAAACAAGAAATGATTGCCATCGCGACAAGTGATGAGGCGAAGAAAATATATGAAAGCCATATGAAAGCATTGGATCAAAATGCCTTAACTGACGATGGTGTTATTAAATCATATGAAATTGATAATGAAAGCCTATATTACAATCCCATGGGAGGAATGGAGGTTACAGTTTATGTGAATCATGATAAAGATTTGGAATTTCAATTTGGGATCATTGAAGATAATGAAGGTATTTTAAAATCTAGTGGTTATATATATTCAGGGAAATTAGCAAAACTTCTTGGAGAATAGAGTTATGGAAAAAGAATATGTCAATGATAAACAACTTCAGATAGCTATGACAGAATATAGAAATTTAAAGTTGGATAATATTGCTAGAACTCCTAACAATGACATTCTTGGTACTGTCACCCAAGTCTACAACAATACTACAGGGGCGGGCGAGCAGGTTTATGCAGTTGTAGAAAATTCTGATGAAGAAGCTGATAAGGTACAGGAAAGTTATGCTATACTATGAGTAAGTTCATTTCTAATTTATTGATAGGATAGCATAAAGGAGGCACCATGAAAAAACCTAAAAAAAGTATGATTATTATATTCAGTATTTTAGCGGTAATTGGAATAACAGTAGGAGGATGTAGCATGCACCAATATCAAAAGAAACAAGAAATGATTGCCATCGCGACAAGTGATGAGGCGAAAAAGGTTTATGAACATTTTATGAAATCAAAAGACCCCAAAGCATTCACCGATGAAGGAATTATAAAGAATTATGAGATTGATGAAAGTAGCTTAAGTTATAACCCAATGGGGGGATTAATGGTTTCAGTGGTTATCAACAAAGATAATGAATTAAATATAAATTATAATTTGATTGAAAACAAAGATGGCTCGTACCATTCAGCATATTATTCTACTTCACCAAGATTATCAAAACTTTTGAAAGGGAATAATGAATGACACAAAATTATATTAAAGAAGATAACCTTCAAACCGCAATGGCAGAGTATCAGGATAATATGGGTGAGAGAAGAACTTTATATGACCAATATGAAAGAGAACTTGGCACTGTCACCCAAGTCTACAACAATACTACAGGAGCGGGCGAGCAGGTTTATGCGGTTGTAAAAAATCCCAATGAAAAAGCTGAGGATGTACAGGAAGTAACGGTCCTTTTTCGTGGTTCTACGGGTCCAGATCATATTTTGAATGAAGCACCAGATGTCTGGAATGACTGGGCTGAAAATGATGCAGTTATAGCCAAGAGAATTGTAATGCAAAGCAATCCTAGTGACCGAGATCAATCTACTGAGCAATTAAAGGCCTCTGCCAGAGCTTTGAAAGATATCATGGAAAAATATCCCAATGCCAAGATTAACATCTACGGGCATTCGCTTGGATCTATGGATGCTCAGTATGCTATGGCTGACCTAGAAGCGGCCCAAATCGAGCGAATCCAACAGGCTTATATTTACAACGGCCCTGATATCTATCGAATCCTTAGCCCTAAACAGAGAAAAATTGTCGATCAGATTAAAGGACGTATCTACAACTATGCTGACCCTAAAGATAAGATTAGTATGGTTGGTAGAGATCCTTCCAAGGGCAGTATCGGTTCTGTAGGTATGGTTTATTATGTAGATAGTGAACAAGAAGATTTTGTAAATCAGCATATGACCTATGGTTATCGCTTGGATAAGGATGGGAAAATAAAAATTCTCTCCAATACCAGTACAGTCGCATATAATAGCTTTCTGGTTAAAATGGAGAGTTTCAAAAGACTTAAGAAGAGTCTATCTTCTGATGGGTTTACATCTGATGAGCGAATCTTTCTCGACTCTGAACAAGCTAAGATTACGGCATCAGGCATTTCCCATATTGTAACAGAAGAACTAGATGTTCTCAAAAAAATATATAATGATGGGGTTCGAGATGCGAGTGAAGTGCTTGTATCTTGCAGTAATGTTCCTTGGGGCTTTATCCTAAGTCCGTATGAAACTGAGGTTGCCTATTCTGATGGCGGAGTGAATTATGAAACAACTATTGGTGTCATTCAAAAGAGGTTTACTCCAGTTCTTGATACTGCGAAACAATTAGAGAAAGATTTTACAGAATTAGAAAAGCAAATCAAAAACGGTATTCAGAAGAAATTAGATGAAGATAGAGAATTAGCTAGTAAATTTAGTCAGTGGGAGAGTTTATTATGATTCAGGATGACATCTGGAAAAAGCGCCAGCGTATTGAAGAATGTGAGGATGACTATCGGCGATCTTGTAAAAAGATTGAAAAGCAGTATGAGGAAGCCAACTATAAATTTCAACAGTTGCGTCATATGATTGAAGAAAAGCATCAAATTATTTCTCATTCCTTAGACCAACTAGGCGGAGACACAACTGAATGGCGTTATCAATCCAATTGACTAGCATCCAACTTTAGTCAGCAAATCGAGATGGCGTATAGAAATAGACAAAGACAACTCGAACAAGAAGAATTGGAGCTCGAACAGGATTACAAGCGGGAACACCGTCTCTTAGAAGATGAGCTTGCCAGAGCTCAGGAGCAAAAAAGACGCTTAGAAGAACGAGGTTAACGATAATGGCGAATGTATTTGATTATATTAATGATTTTTTCGCGGGAGGAGAGGAGGCTCTAAGAAATATTGAAAAAGAGTTGGAACGATCATTTATAAAAAACATCTTGGCTCCAGCAAAAAAAGCTCGTATTTCCACTATAAAAAAAGATACAGAAAAATATATGAAGATCTCTCTATTAAGTGCTCAAGAAAGTTTGAAAGAAGTTTCGAAAAACATTGATAGTTCGATGAAGGGAGAATTTTCTACAAAAGTAGTTGAAACTATAGAAACGAAAAGTAAAGAATATCCAAAAGCTTTAAATGGTACAAAGTAGACTTTTGCTTTTTAAAGTAAAACTCCAGTAAGTTGCTTTTTTATAGCAGAAGAACTATAAAACCACGAATCAGTTGATCCGTGGTTCTTTTCTTATAAACTGGTTGAGTGTTTGGGTTGCACTTTTTGCTCAGGGTCAATGTAGTTGATAGCATTGTTAACGGCAGTTGGTGCTTCACCCAGTCCTGTCGCAATCAAATCAATCTTACCTTCATAGTAGCAGCAGTCGCCGATAGCATAGATACCTGCTTGGCTAGATTCTTGCTTGCTATTGACGATAATCTTGTGACGATTGAGGTCCAGCCCCCAATTTTTAAGATTACCAACAGATGATTTGAAACCATAGTTGACAAAGAGATGGTCTACCTCGATAGTTTCGGTTTCATCTGATTTGACTTTGGTGATTTCTAGTTTGTCGAGTGTTTTACCATCTCCAAGGAGTTGGCTAGGGACGAACGGTGTCTTGATGGTCACAGATGATTCTTGTAGGGCTTGGACACTGTGTTCCAAAGCGCGGAAGTTATCTCGACGGTGAACGAGAGTAGTTGGGGCAATTTTTTCAAAAGCCAATGCCCAGTCAACTGCTGAGTCTCCTCCACCAAGGATGGTCACTTTCTTACCAGCGTATTGCTGGATATTGGAAACGTGGTAGTGGATATTTTCATAGTCCTCAACACCGTCTAATTCGAGCGGACGTGGTTTAAAGGCACCACCCCCCATAGCAATGATGACGGTTTTAGTCAGGTGATTTCCCTTGTTGGTTGTAATGCTAAATCCTTCATCTTGTTTCTCAATCTCAAGAACCGTTTCGTTGAGGTGAACAGGTGTTTCAAAGCCATCTAGCTGCTCAAGCAAGCGATTGGTCAGCTCTTCCCCAGTTAAGTTTGGAAAACCTGGCACATCAAGGATTTGCTTTTCAGGGTAGAGGATGGCAGGCTGACCACCGAGTTGGGGAAGAGAGTCGATGATTTGGACTTTGGCTTGGCGTAGGTGGGCGTAAAAGGCAGCAAAGAGGCCGACAGGACCGCCACCTACAATGGTAATATCATAGAGTTGAGACATGATTTCTCCTTCGTTTTTTCTAGTCAGTTTATTGTATCATAATTTTGCTTAATTTAAAATGAAGTAGGATGGGGAAAAAATGAGCAGAAAATGGTATAATAGTACGGAAAGTGTTTTGACAGGGAGGAGGCCAGGGATGAATTTTCAACCATTATCCAATTTGCAATACTGGACGAGTTTGTTTTCAAGCCCTTGGACAATAGTCACTAATCTGATAGATATTCTCATTGTGACTTATATTTTATATCATTTTACCAAAGCGATTGCAGGGACCAAAATCATGATTTTGGTGCGGGGAGTTCTGGTCTTTATTTTAGGTCAGATTCTGTCCAATATGATTGGTTTGACGACCATTTCCTGGTTGATCAATCAGATCATCACATATGGGGTTATCGCAGCGGTAGTTATCTTTTCACCAGAGATTCGGACTGGTTTGGAACGATTGGGTCGAGCTACTGATTTCTTCTACAATGCCCCTATTAGTGCGGAAGAGCAAATGGTTCGTGCCTTTGTCAAATCAGTCGAGTACATGAGCCCCCGTAAGATTGGTGCTCTGGTAGCAGTTCAGCGCGTGAGAACCTTGCAGGAATATATCTCAACTGGGATTCCTCTAGATGCTAAGATTTCTTCTGAGTTATTGATTAATATCTTTATCCCCAATACTCCCTTACACGATGGAGCAGTCATTGTCAGAGAAGATCGGATTGCCGTAACTTCAGCCTACCTACCCCTGACTGAAAATACTGGAATTTCCAAGGAGTTTGGGACACGTCACAGGGCTGCGATTGGTTTGTCGGAAGTATCGGATGCTCTTACCTTTGTGGTTTCTGAGGAAACAGGTGGAATCTCAATCACCTATAATGGAGTCTTTAAGCATGATTTGACCTTAGAAGAGTTTGAAGCTGAATTGAGAAGAATCTTACTTCCAGCATCAGAGGAGAAACAAGGTCTGAAAGAGCGTTTGCTAGGAGGATTGAAACATGAGAAAAAATAGTCTTTATATTATTTCTTCCTTCTTTTTCGCCTGCATCCTCTTTGTCTATGCGACTTCAACAAACTATCAGAATAGCAATAGTGCCAGACAAGTGCGGACAGAAACCTACACCAATACGGTCCTTAATGTTCCAATCGATATTCAGTATGACAGCGACCAGTACTTTATCAGTGGTTTTACATCTGAAGTGACTGTCTTTCTGACAGGGTCAAACAGAGTTGCTTTAGCGAGTGAAATGCAGGAAAGCACTCGGAAATTCAAGGTCAAAGCTGACTTAACCAATGCCAGTGTAGGAACCATCGAAGTTCCTCTAACCATTGAAAATCTGCCTAGCGGTTTGACAGCTGTTGCAACTCCGCAAAAGATAACAGTCAAGGTCGGTAAAAAAGCAAAACGAGACAATGTAATCGTTGTGCCGGAGATTGACCCTAGTCAGATAGATTCTCGGGTCAAAATCGACAAAGTAACTGTGTCAGATGAAAAAGTAACGGTTATTAGTGACGAGGAGACTCTCTCTAGAGTAGATCGTGTCATTGCCATCTTACCGACTAGTGAACGGATAACAGGTAACTATTCAGCCTCTGTTCCACTACAAGCAGTTGATAAAAATGGAAATGTCTTGCCAAGCGTCATTATGCCATTTGATACTACAATGAAAATTACAACCAAAACAGTATCGTCTAGCTCGAGTTCTTCGTCAACGACCTCGTCAACGGGCTCTTCAACCAGCAGTTCGTCTTCAACGAGTTCAGAAACGAAACCAGACTCGTCTAAACAGGACTAAATAAAATAGTAGAAAAGGATGATAAATAAAATGGGTAAATATTTTGGGACCGATGGAGTCCGTGGAGAAGCAAACGTAGAACTGACGCCAGAATTGGCCTTTAAACTGGGACGTTTTGGTGGTTATGTTCTTAGCCAACACGAAACAGAAGCCCCTAAAGTTTTTGTAGGACGTGATACACGTATCTCAGGAGAAATGTTAGAATCAGCCCTAGTGGCAGGTCTTCTCTCTGTAGGGATTCACGTCTACAAACTCGGTGTCCTTGCAACACCAGCAGTAGCTTACTTGGTTAAAACTGAGGGAGCCAGTGCAGGTGTCATGATTTCCGCTAGTCACAACCCAGCACTTGATAATGGAATTAAATTCTTTGGTGGGGATGGCTTCAAACTTGATGATGAAAAAGAAGCAGAAATCGAAGCCTTGCTAGATGCTACAGAAGACACCCTTCCTCGTCCAAGTGCCGAAGGATTGGGAACTTTGGTAGATTATCCAGAAGGCTTGCGTAAGTATGAAGGTTACCTTGTTTCAACTGGAACGCCTCTTGAAGGAATGAAAGTGGCCTTGGACACAGCAAACGGTGCAGCGTCTACGAGTGCTCGTCAAATCTTTGCAGACCTTGGGGCTCAAATAACTGTTATTGGTGAGACACCAGATGGTCTTAACATCAACTTGAATGTGGGTTCTACACATCCAGAAGCTCTTCAAGAAGTGGTCAAAGAAAGCCAGTCAGCTATCGGTTTGGCCTTTGACGGAGACAGTGACCGATTGATTGCCGTTGATGAAAATGGTGATATCGTCGATGGTGATAAGATCATGTATATCATCGGGAAATACCTTTCTGAAAAAGGCCAGTTAGCTCAAAACACCATCGTAACAACCGTCATGTCTAATCTTGGCTTCCATAAGGCCTTGGAGAGTGCTGGTATTAACAAGGCAGTGACTGCTGTTGGTGACCGCTATGTCGTTGAAGAAATGAGAAAATCAGGCTACAATCTTGGTGGTGAACAATCAGGTCACGTTATCTTGATGGATTACAATACAACTGGTGATGGTCAATTATCAGCTGTTCAATTGACTAAGATCATGAAAGAAACAGGCAAGAGCTTGTCTCAACTAGCATCAGAAGTGGCGATTTACCCACAAAAACTGGTCAATATCCGAGTGGAAAATGCCATGAAAGAAAAAGCCATGGAAGTACCAGCTATCAAAGCAATCATCGAAAAGATGGAAGAAGAGATGGCTGGCAATGGCCGTATCCTTGTCCGCCCAAGTGGAACAGAACCCCTCTTGCGTGTCATGGCAGAAGCGCCAACAACAGAAGAAGTCAACTACTATGTCGATACTATTGCTGCTGTGGTTAAAGATGAAATCGGTATTGACTAAAGCCTAGAAAACTAGATGAAATGATAAAAATGTGGTACAATTGCATAGTAAATTGTAGCAATGGGAGAGAAAAATGAATCTTAAAAGAGAACAAGAATTTGTTAGCCAGTATCACTTTGATGCTCGTAACTTTGAATGGGAAAATGAAAATGGAGCCCCTGAAACCAAGGTAGACGTTAACTTTCAGTTACTCCAACACGACCAAGAAAACCAAGTAACTTCGCTAGTTGTTATCTTGAGTTTCATGATTGTCTTTGATAAATTTGTCATCAGCGGAACAATTTCCCAAGTGAACCATGTGGAAGGCCGTATTGTCAACGAACCAAGCGAATTTAACCAAGAAGAAGTCGAAACCTTGGCACGTCCATGTTTGAACATGCTCAACCGTTTGACTTATGAAGTAACAGAAATCGCCTTGGATCTTCCAGGGATCAATTTGGAGTTTTAGTCATGAAATTAGCTGTCATTACAGATTCTTCAGCCTATTTAGGGGAGAAGACGCTGCAAAGAGAGAATCTTTTTATCTTGGATATTCCTGTCAATATTGATGGAGAGGAGTATGTTGAAGGTGTCAATCTGACTGCTGAGGAATTTTATCAAAAAATGGCTCAGTCTGTAGAATTGCCTAAAACTAGTCAACCAAGTATTGCCAAATTGGATGAGATTCTTAGTTCTTTGAAAGATGAGGGTTATACCCATGTCTTGGGACTATTTCTTTCGTCAGGAATTTCAGGTTTTTATCAGAACATCCAATACATGTTGGAAGAGTATGATGGCTTGACCATTGCCTTTCCAGATACCCATATCACAAGTTCCCCTCTAGGATTTATGGTAGAGAGTGCCTTTGAATGGGCAGAACAAGGCGATGATTTTGCCCAGATTCAGGAGAAGTTGGCTATCCAAATTGCTGATAATTCAGCCTTTATCATAGTAGATGACCTCGACCACTTGGTTAAGGGAGGACGTTTGTCAAATGGAGCAGCTATCTTAGGAAATCTCCTCAGTATCAAGCCTATTCTTTACTTTAATGACCAAGGAGTGATTGAAGTTTACGAAAAAGTTCGTACAGAAAAGAAAGCAATCAAACGTTTGGTGGAAATCATCAAGGAGTTGACAAAAGATGGGAACTACCGTATAACAGTCATTCATGGGAACGCTCCTCAAAAGGCAGCGGATTTACGTCAGCTTTTGATGGAGAGTGGTGTGACTGCTGAAATTCCAATTGTTAGCTTTGGTAGTGTCATTGGGACCCACCTTGGAGAAGGTAGTATCGCCTTGAGCTATACACCAATCGTCTAAATTGTTCTTACAGGCTTTGTATCTTAGAAATTGAACACGGCCTACCTGCCTCTTGAAAAAAGATGCCTGTCTTGCCTTTCATGGAAAGTCAGCGCCATTCCCTATTTTTCATGGGCAGCTAACGTCCTTTGTATCTTGATAATTGAACACGCCTGGAACCCTGTGTGAAAATGATAGTTCTTCCAAGGAGTAGACACTCCTTGATCAGAACTCCTATTTTCACTTTGTGTTCTTACAGGTTTTGTATCTTAGACAGGAGTAGAGATGAGTATTCGAGTAATTATTGCCGGTTTTAAGGGAAAGATGGGCCAAGCTGCTTGTCAGATGGTCTTGGCTGATCCAGACTTGGACTTGGTCGCAGTTTTGGATCCTTTTGAGTCTGAGTCAGAATGGAAAGGCATTCCTGTCTTTAATGATAAGGCTGACTTGGCTGGTTTTGAAGCGGATGTCTGGGTAGATTTTACTACACCAGCCGTTGCCTACGAAAATACACGCTTTGCTCTTGAAAATGGCTTTGCTCCAGTAGTTGGAACAACAGGATTCACTAGTGAAGAAATTGCTGAGCTAAAAGCATTTTCCCGTGAACAAGATTTGGGTGGCTTGATTGCCCCTAATTTTGCCTTGGGCGCGGTCTTGCTTATGCAATTTGCGTCCCAGGCTGCCAAATATTTCCCAAATGTGGAGATTATCGAGCTCCATCATGACAAGAAAAAAGATGCTCCGAGTGGAACAGCCATTAAAACGGCTGAGCTGATGGCGGAAGTACGAGAGTCTATCCAACAAGGTGCGCCTGATGAGGAAGAATTGATTGCTGGTGCCCGTGGTGCTGACTTTGATGGCATGCGGATCCACTCAGTTCGTTTGCCAGGCTTAGTAGCTCATCAAGAAGTCATCTTTGGCAATCAGGGAGAAGGATTGACCATCCGTCATGACTCCTATGATCGCAGCTCCTTCATGACAGGGGTCAATTTGGGAATCAAAGAAGTTGTCAAGCGTCATGAGCTTGTCTATGGATTAGAACACTTATTATGAGATTAACGCAAATGCCTTCTGAATTTCAGAAGGCTTTACCAGTATTAGAAAAAATTAAAGAAGCAGGCTTTGAAGCCTATTTTGTTGGGGGCTCTGTTCGAGATGCCCTCCTTAATCGTCCTATTCACGATGTGGATATCGCGACTTCTTCCTATCCAGAGGAGACAAAGCAGATTTTTCCGCGAACAGCCGATATCGGAATCGAGCACGGAACCGTCTTAGTTTTAGAAGGGGACGAGGAGTATGAGGTAACCACCTTTCGGACCGAAGATGTCTATGTGGACTATCGCAGGCCCAGCGCGGTTTCCTTCGTGCGTTCGCTAGAAGAGGACCTCAAGCGCCGTGATTTCACGGTTAATGCCTTTGCTTTGGATGAGACAGGCGAAATCATTGACTTGTTCTATGGATTAGAAGATTTGAAAAATCAAGTCTTGCGAGCAGTTGGAGTGGCTAGTGAGCGTTTTAACGAGGATGCTCTGCGAATTATGCGTGGTTTCCGTTTTCAGGCCAGTCTCGGTTTTAAACTTGAGTCAGAAACTTTTGAGGCGATGAAGACTTTGACGCCGCTCTTGGAGAAAATTTCTGTGGAGCGCACCTTCGTTGAGTTTGATAAGCTCTTGCTGGCACCTTTTTGGCGAGTTGGTCTGGCTTCCATGATTGAGAGTCGAGCTTATGACTATCTTCCAGATATGGCAGGGAGCCAGGACAAGCTCAACAGACTGTTTAATTTGGAGACTGAGTTCACTTTTGAGTCTTCCGAACAAGCCTGGGCGGCTCTGTTGTGGGCTTTGGAGATTAAAGATGCACAGCCATTTTTGAAAGATTGGAAAACCTCACGCCAGTTTGCTAAGCAAGTACAGGATTTGCTGACTATTTTGACTTTGCGAGAAGAAGGAGAGCTGAGCAAGCGTGATTGTTACCGCTTTGACTTGGATTTACTTTTACAAGCTGAAAGTCTTCGTCAGGCCCAAGGAAAAGCAGTCAACCCACAAAACATCAAAGAAACTTACCATAGTTTGACCATTCATGATAAGAAAGAAATCCAGATTAATGGTGGAATTTTGATTAAGGAATATGGTTACCAGCCAGGACCAGACTTGGGAGAGATTTTAACAGAGATTGAGTTTGCCATTGTCGATGGAGAGTTGGAAAACGACCGTCAAGCAATCCATGCTTACCTGAGGGAGAAAAAATGAGTGATTTTATCGTTGAAAAACTAAGCAAATCCGTTGGTGACAAGACCGTTTTTAAGAATATTTCCTTTATCATCCATGACTTGGATAGAATTGGTCTGATTGGTGTCAATGGGACTGGTAAGACCACTCTGTTAGATGTCCTTTCTGGTGTTTCTGGCTTTGATGGGGATGTCAGTCCCTTTTCGGCTAAGAATGACTACAAGATTGGCTACTTGACCCAGAATCCAGATTTTGATGATAGCAAGACGGTCTTGGATACTGTTCTATCCAGCGATCTCAAGGAAATCCAGCTCATTCGTGAGTATGAGTTAATCATGCTTAACTACAGTGAGGACAAGCAAGCTCGTTTGGAACGGGTCATGGCAGAGATGGACTCTCTCCAAGCCTGGGAAATTGAAAGCCAGGTCAAGACGGTCCTCAGCAAGCTGGGTATTCAGGACTTGTCGACTCCAGTTGGTGAATTGTCAGGTGGTCTAAGAAGACGGGTTCAGTTGGCGCAAGTTCTTCTAGGAAACCACGACCTCTTGCTTCTGGACGAGCCGACCAACCATCTGGACATTGCGACCATTGAGTGGCTGACCCTCTTTTTGAAAAATTCTAAGAAGACAGTTCTCTTTATCACCCATGATCGTTATTTCCTAGATGCACTATCAACGCGGATTTTCGAGTTGGACCGAGCAGGCTTGACCGAGTATCAGGGAAATTATCAGGACTATGTTCGCCTCAAGGCTGAACAAGATGAGCGTGATGCAGCTCTTCTCCACAAAAAAGAACAACTTTATAAGCAAGAATTGGCCTGGATGCGCAGACAACCACAGGCACGTGCGACCAAGCAACAGGCCCGTATCAATCGTTTCCACGATTTGAAAAAAGAAGTTTCAGGTGGCGTTGCTGATACAGACTTGACCATGAACTTTGAAACCAGTCGGATTGGGAAGAAAGTTATCGAGTTTAAAGATGTTTCCTTTGCTTATGAAAATAAGCCGATATTACAAAATTTTAATCTCTTGGTGCAAGCCAAAGACCGTATCGGAATTGTTGGGGACAACGGTGTCGGGAAGTCAACTCTGCTTAATCTCATCGCAGGAAGTCTTGAGCCGACTAAAGGTCAAGTTATCATCGGTGAGACGGTTCGCATCGCCTATTTTTCTCAACAAATTGAAGGTTTGGATGAAAGCAAACGGGTTATCAATTACCTGCAGGAAGTAGCAGAAGAGGTTAAGACCAGTGGTGGTTCTACGACTTCCATTGCAGAGTTGCTAGAGCAGTTTCTCTTCCCACGTTCGACGCATGGAACCTTGATTGAGAAATTGTCTGGTGGCGAGAAAAAACGCCTTTATCTCCTCAAACTACTCCTTGAAAAACCAAATGTTCTTCTTTTGGACGAGCCGACAAATGACCTAGATATTGCGACCTTGACAGTTTTGGAAAATTTCTTGCAGAGCTTTGCAGGGCCAGTATTGACTGTCAGCCACGATCGCTATTTCCTTGATAAGGTAGCGACCAAGATTCTCGCCTTTGAGAATGGCAAGATTCGTCCTTTCTTTGGCCATTACACCGACTATCTTGATGAAAAAGTCTTTGAAACAGAGATGGCCAATCAAGTGCAAAAGGCCGAGAAGGAAAAAGTGGTCAAGGTCCGTGAAGACAAGAAACGCATGACCTATCAAGAAAAGCAGGAGTGGGCAAGCATTGAAGGGGATATTGAAACCTTGGAAAACCGTATCGCTGCTATTGAAGAAGAAATGCAGGCAAATGGCTCTGACTTTGGCAAACTAGCGACTCTTCAAAAAGAACTAGACGAGAAAAACGAAGAACTCCTTGAAAAATACGAACGCTATGAATACCTAAGTGAGTTGGCATGATGGAAGAAAAAATCATTAAACGTAGTCCCAAGAAAATCATTTGGAATGCCTTATTTGGCTTGGCTTCAGTACTTTTCTTCTTGCTGCCTCTCTCTTATCTCCATTTGTACTCTCAAAAGGGGACTAAACTTCATACGATAAGCCTTTTATTAATACTTCTTGTCCTCTTTTGTGCAGGAGTAGTCGTTTATCAGACATACAAACTGTTAAGCTCTGATAAGGAATATTTGAAATGTACTGTCGAGGGGTTTTACTACAAACCAAACCCAATGAAACCCAGTCGTTTCTATGCTTGGGCAGATGTAAAGGACTTTTCCTTCTCTCGGATTCGAGGGAAGTATAGGGATTCTTATCGGATTGAAGTCTATTTTAAAAACAAGGAAAATGTGAAATCCCAATCCTTTCTAGCTCTGTTGAAGAGAAGGATTCTCCCTTTTCATCCGTCAGCAGATTTAATTATCCCTATCTTTCTACTAGATGTAGGACTTCCTGAAAGGGTCTATGATGCCATGAAGTACTATGAAAGAGAATGGCGCATCGAGCAAAATCGTCAAGCAAGAAAAGATGCAAAACAAGCTTCGAAAAGCAAATCTTCCAAACTTTCATAGTCTGTCTTTGCTTAAAGTAAAATAATTAAAAAGACCCTATCCACTGGATAGGGTCATTGTTTGTCTTCTTTTTTAGTTTCCTGGTGGAAGATGTTTTGCCAAGTCTCATGGCGACGCCAGATACTGGTATGGACGATACCATCTAGCTCATAGCAAATGAGTTTGGTTTTTTGACTGATGGAGGTAATCTGAATGTCCTTAATCGCAGCACTAAGTTCTTTTTCAGACTTATAAGCCTCTTTATCCATCTGCTCTCCATCTTGACGGATATAGAGAAAGTCCTCAGCAAGGAGTTCTTCAAGCTGATTTCCTTGGTCAATCAATTGCTCACGCATGAGCAGTTTTTTATAGACATTGTCTAAAATCTCGTCCTCAGGTATGGGAGCAGGCTCGATATGGATATCGGTATCAAAGACTCCAAAACGCTCTTCCAGCATGGATTCGACCTGGTCCGCAATCTCATGACTTTCATAGACAGATAGGTCAGGATTCATCTCCAGGGTGATATCAAGGTAGATATTGCTACCGTAGGTACGCCCTCTTTGGGACTTGACCTTACTAATCTTTGGGATCTCCATGATGGCTTTTTGGTAGTCCTCTAGCAGACGGTCATCAAAGCCATCTGAAAGACTGAAGGAAGACTCGATAAAGATATCATAGGCTGTCTTTAAGATAAAGAAGGTGATAATGATAGCGACCAATTTATCCACGATAGGATAATTGAAACTGCTGGCTAGGATAGCAATGGTCGTCCCAAGCGAGGTGACAGCATCGGAAAGATTGTCCTTAGCAGCTGCCTTGAGAGCCTTGGATTTGGATTTCTTACTGAGGCGTGTGTTATAGAGATAAACAGCAAACATGACCGCTGCTGAAATGATTCCTAGAATCGCTCCCAGAGGATCAATGGGTGTTTGTTCTCGACTAAGGATTTTCTGAATGGTGTCCCGAAGCACATCAAAACCAACATAGAACATGATGATGGAAGTGATCAAGCTAGCCAAATCTTCAATCTTCCAGTGACCAAAGCGATGGTCACGGTCTGCAGGTTGACGGGCCATCCGAATCCCAATCAAGAGAGCAACATTTCCAATAATATCGGATACGTTGTTGAAACCATCTGCCACCAAACTGGAAGAATGCAGGAGGTGACCAGTTGCCAATTTTGCTGCAGACAAGAGGAGGTAAGTCGAAATGCTGATAATGGCTCCACGTTCTGCCAATTTGAGATTTGACATGGATTGGTTCATCGGGCTTCCTTTCTAGTCATATAGTATTCTTACATTATACTGGTTTTCAAAGGAAAATTCAAATTTAGTCTTGTTTCATCGGATTTAAACCCTTGAAAATTGTTCAAATTTTGATATAATAGTACTACTCAAGGGAGTAGCTGGCAGAAACCTGTGATAGTGTCGTCATTCCGAATTGTATACTGAAAAGTATGTTTTCCGGCACTATCTTAAACAGCGAGACTTGTTATGATTAACAGGTCTCTTTTTGTTTGTCGTGAAAAGATAGGACAGAAAGAGAGTCTGTTTTGCACACAATGTCAAGGAGGAGACACATGTCAAAAGAACAAAAACGCCAAGCGTTTTATACTCAAAGTCCTGAAGAGGTCTTGAAGTCAGTAGAAGCAAATGAGCAAGGTCTTTCGTCAAGCGAAGCGCAGAAACGCCTAGCTGAATATGGACGCAATGAACTTGAAGAGGGTGAGAAAAAATCACTCCTAGTCAAGTTTATCGAGCAATTTAAGGATTTGATGATTATCATCCTAGTTGCTGCGGCTATCTTGTCTGTCATCACTTCTGGTGGGGAAGATATCGCAGATGCTATCATCATCCTAGCCGTGGTTATCATCAACGCTGCCTTTGGTGTTTACCAAGAAGGAAAAGCAGAAGAAGCCATCGAAGCCCTCAAGTCTATGTCTAGTCCAGCTGCTCGCGTTCTTCGTGATGGACACATGGCTGAGATTGACTCAAAAGAATTAGTGCCAGGTGATATCGTTGCCCTTGAAGCAGGTGATGTGGTGCCAGCAGACCTACGTTTGCTAGAAGCCAACTCTCTTAAAATCGAAGAAGCAGCCCTAACAGGTGAGTCTGTTCCAGTCGAAAAAGACTTGACAGTTGAACTTGCTGCAGATGCTGGTATCGGTGACCGTGTCAATATGGCTTTCCAAAACTCAAACGTGACTTATGGTCGTGGTCTTGGTGTTGTTGTCAATACAGGTATGTACACTGAAGTTGGTCATATCGCTGGCATGCTCCAAGATGCGGATGAGACGGATACACCACTCAAACAAAACTTGAACAACCTTTCTAAGGTTTTGACCTATGCTATTTTGGTCATTGCCCTTGTTACTTTTGTAGTTGGAGTCTTCATTCAAGGAAAAGATCCACTTGGTGAGTTGATGACCTCTGTTGCACTTGCCGTGGCAGCCATCCCAGAAGGACTTCCTGCTATCGTGACCATCGTTCTTGCCCTTGGTACTCAAGTTTTGGCAAAACGAAACTCTATCGTTCGTAAGTTGCCAGCAGTAGAAACACTTGGTTCAACTGAGATCATCGCTTCTGATAAGACTGGTACGCTTACTATGAACAAGATGACCGTCGAAAAAGTCTTCTATGATGCAGTCCTACATGATTCAGCTGATGACATTGAACTAGGTCTTGACATGCCTCTTCTTCGTTCAGTTGTTTTGGCTAATGATACTAAGATTGATGCAGAAGGAAACCTAATCGGGGATCCAACCGAAACAGCCTTCATCCAGTATGCCTTGGATAAGGGCTATGATGTTAAAGGATTTTTAGAGAAATATCCTCGAGTAGCTGAATTGCCATTTGACTCAGATCGTAAGCTCATGTCAACGGTTCACCCATTGCCAGATGGGAAATTCCTAGTGGCAGTCAAGGGAGCTCCTGACCAACTCTTGAAACGTTGTGTTGCTCGTGATAAAGCTGGAGATGTTGCTCCGATTGATAATCAAGTCAATGACTTAATTCATACAAACAACTCTGAAATGGCTCACCAAGCCTTGCGTGTCCTTGCAGGTGCTTATAAGATTATCGATAGTATTCCAGAAAACTTGACTTCTGAAGAACTGGAAAACAACTTGATCTTTACTGGTTTGATTGGGATGATTGACCCTGAACGTGCCGAAGCGGCAGAAGCGGTTCGTGTCGCTAAAGAAGCAGGAATCCGTCCAATCATGATTACTGGTGACCACCAAGACACAGCGGAAGCCATTGCCAAACGTTTGGGAATCATCGATGAAAATGACTCAGAAGACCATGTCTTGACAGGTGCTGAGCTCAACGAACTTTCAGATGAAGAATTTGAAAAAGTAGTTGGTCAATACTCTGTTTATGCGCGTGTATCTCCAGAACACAAGGTTCGTATCGTGAAAGCTTGGCAAAACCAAGGTAAGGTCGTTGCCATGACAGGTGACGGTGTTAATGATGCCCCAGCTCTGAAAACAGCCGATATCGGTATCGGTATGGGAATCACTGGTACAGAGGTTTCTAAGGGAGCTTCTGATATGATTCTTGCGGATGATAACTTTGCGACCATCATCGTCGCAGTTGAAGAAGGACGTAAGGTCTTCTCAAACATTCAAAAGACCATCCAGTACCTACTTTCTGCCAATACGGCTGAAGTATTAACCATCTTCTTATCAACCTTGTTTGGTTGGGATGTCTTACAGCCAGTTCATCTCTTGTGGATTAACTTGGTAACCGATACCTTCCCAGCTATCGCTCTTGGTGTTGAACCAGCTGAGCCAGGTGTTATGACCCACAAACCACGTGGACGCAAATCAAGTTTCTTCTCAGGTGGGGTCTTGAGTTCCATCATCTATCAAGGTGTACTCCAAGGGGCACTCGTCTTGACCGTTTATGGTCTTGCTCTTGCCTATCCAGTCCATGTAGGAGATAACCAAGCCATTCACGCAGATGCCCTTACCATGGCCTTTGCAACACTCGGTTTGATCCAGCTCTTCCATGCCTACAACGTTAAGTCTGTTTACCAGTCCATCTTGACAGTTGGACCATTCAAGTCTAAGACCTTTAACTGGTCTATCTTGGTATCCTTCATTCTTCTGATGGCAACAATCGTCGTAGAACCGCTTGAAGGTATCTTCCACGTAACCAAACTAGACTTATCGCAATGGGCTATTGTTCTAGCTGGAAGCTTCTCAATGATACTTATCGTCGAAATCGTCAAGTTTGTTCAACGTAAACTTGGTCTTGATAAGAATGCGATTTAAAAAGAAAGTCATCTTCGGATGGCTTTTTTTGCATTTGAGGGAAAGGACTAGAAGTTGCCCCTTTTTGTGCTATAATAAAGTAAAGATGTAAGGAGCGTAAGAGAATGGAAAAGAAAATTGTCCGAGATGTCTTATTCTTGTCGCAGGTCTCGAAAACTGCAAGTCAGGAAGACCTTTATCTGGCTAGAGATTTACAGGATACTCTGCTGGCCAATCGCGAGACCTGTGTCGGTCTAGCGGCCAATATGATTGGCGTGCAGAAGCGCGTGATTATCTTTAATCTTGGCCTAGTTCCCATGGTCATGTTTAACCCCATTCTTCTTTCCTATAAAGGACCTTACGAGACAGAGGAAGGTTGTTTGTCTTTGACTGGGGTGCGACCGACGACTCGTTATGAAACGATTACGGTTTCCTATCGTGATAGTAAGTGGCAGGAGCAGACCATTACGTTAACAGGTTTTCCAGCTCAGATCTGCCAACATGAATTGGATCATTTAGAAGGACGGATTATTTAGGAGGAACTCAGATGAAACGCATACTATTTGAACTTGTTTTTATCGCAACGACTTGGTATATCTTTTTACCACCCTTCAATCTGACTAGTTGGGAATTCATCTTCTTTCTCTGTGGGCATCTGGTGGTGATGGGGATTTTGTTTAGTTTCCGCAAGGATACCAATCTCCTTAAAACTGTTCATGTACGTCATGGCAAGGCTGCCAAAGATCTCAATCTAGAAGGATTTCATTTTAATAAATTAGGTGGAGGATTGTTACTGGCCGCAGGTCTTATCTTTGCCCTTGCTGGACTGGTGACTCTTGTGACTTCTAGCTTTTTCCAAGCAAAAAACTATGCTAATGTGGTCTCTATCACAGAAAAAGATTTTAAAGATTTTCCTAAGAGTGATACCAGTAAGGTTCCAATCCTAGATCGTAGCACTGCAGAAAAGATTGGAGACCGTTATCTGGGCTCTCTGACGGATAAGGTATCCCAGTACGTAGCAGCAGATACCTATACCCAGCTGACAGTTGATGGCAAACCCTATCGGGTGACTCCTTTGGAGTATGCTGATCCCATCAAATGGTTCAACAATCAATCCAAGGGAATCGGCGAGTATATCAAGGTTAATATGGTGACAGGAAATGCGGAATTGGTGGATTTAAAAACACCGATGAAATATTCGGACTCTGAGTATTTTAACCGTGACGTCAAACGTCATCTTCGAATCAAGTATCCAACCAAGATTTTTAAAACGCCATCCTTTGAGGTGGATGATGAAGGCAATCCCTTCTATGTAGCAACCGTTTATCAAAAGCAGTTTGGTCTAGGAGTTCCTCGTCCTTCATCTGTTATTATCTTAGACGCCACCAATGGAGAAACCAAGGAATACAGCTTGGATGAAGTGCCAGAATGGGTGGATCGTGTCTATCCAGCAGAAGAAACCATCGAACAAATCAACTACAACGGCAAGTATAAAGACGGCTTCTGGAATGCCTTGATCTCTAAGAAAAATGTTACCCAAACGACAGAGGGTTATAACTATCTTTCTATCGGAAATGACATTTATCTCTACACGGGTGTGACTTCAGCAAATGCTGACGAAAGTAATCTAGGATTTATCCTTGAAAATATGCGCACTGGTGAAATCACCAAGTACAATCTAGCTTCTGCAACTGAAGAATCTGCCCGTGCTTCAGCTGAAGGAGCCGTGCAAGAGAAAGCCTACAAGGCTACCTTCCCTATCCTTGTCAATCTCAACGACAAACCGCTCTACATCATGGGCTTGAAGGACAATGCAGGCTTGGTCAAGGAGTATGCATTGGTTGATGCAGTAGAGTACCAAAACGTCATCGTAGCAGCTACGGTAGATGAACTCCTCAGCAAATATGCCAATAAAAACGACCTCGAGCTAGATAATGAAACGGTAGAAAACATCAAGGGTGTGGTTTCAGACCTTAAATCAGCTGTTATCAAGGGTGATACCGTCTACTTCTTTAAAGTTGATGGCAAGATTTATAAGGTCAAGGCCTCAGTGTCAGATGACCTTCCTTACCTTGAAAATGGCCAATCTTTCGAAGGTCAGGTTGGAAAAGATAATTATCTCAAGACCTTTAAAGTACAATAATACTCTTCGAAAATCTCTTCAAACTACGTCAGCGTCGCCTTGCCGTACTCAAGTACTGCCTGCGGCTAGCTTCCTAGTTTGCTCTTTGATTTTCATTGAGTATAAAAATAGGTTTTCTCAGTTCAAGGAGAAAAAAGATAAATTCTTATCTATCTTAACAAGCTTAGCTGGCACAGCCCTTGTTCTCGTGGCTATCTGGTTAGGATGGCCAAAATAAACAGAGAAACCTCGGTGTGAACCGAGGTTTTTAAGATGAAATTCTTGGTCGTGATTGAAAAATATGCTACACTAACAATATGAAAATTTTAATCCCAACAGCAAAAGAAATGAACACAAACCATCCTTGTATCGAAGCGCTCCCTTTGAGGGAAGAAAGTCAGGCAGTCCTTGACTCACTGGCGCACTACTCAGCTAGTGAATTAGAAAGTTTTTATAAGGTATCTGCCGAGAAAGCAGAAGAAGAGTATGCTCATATTCAAGCTCTAAAAGATCAGAGCGCTAAGAATTATCCAGCCTTGAAACTCTTTGATGGTCTCATGTATCGCCACATCAAACGAGATGGTTTAACCGAGGCTGAACAAACCTATCTTGAAAATCATGTCCTGATTACCTCGGCTTTATACGGTGTTGTCCCAGCCTTGTCGCCTATGGCTCCACACCGTTTGGACTTTTTGATGAAATTAAAAGTAGCTGGTAAAACCCTAAAGACTCATTGGAAGTCAGCCTACGATGAGGCCCTACAAGATGAGAACTTGATATTCTCACTCCTATCATCAGAGTTTGAAACCGTATTTTCGAAGGAAATCAGAGAAAAGATGGTGACCTTCAAATTTATGGAGGACAAGGCAGGTCAGCTGAAGATCCACTCAACTATTTCAAAAAAAGCCCGTGGAGCCTTTTTGACCGCCTTGATAGAAGAGCAAGTCCAAACAGTCGAACAAGCTCGCCAGCTCAGTTTTGCAGGTTTTGACTACCGATCTGATTTATCAAGTGATTTAGAACTCGTCTTTGTGAAACAAGCATAAAACCAGCTCATTCGAGCTGGTTTTTGCTAGATTAGTTGATGGCTGCAAGAAGGTCGTCCGCTTGTTTTGCAAGTGATGAAGCAGTTGCTTCCTCTAACACCAATTTTCCATCTGCCCAAGCAGAGTCATTGACACGAGCAGCTGTAAAGTTACCAACGACTTGTGTACGGATAAATGGCAAGAGATCTTTGTAAATCGCAAAGAGTTGATCGTGACCGGCATTGGCTACAGATGAGACAGTAACAAACTTGTCTTGGAGAGCAGAAGCACCACGTGTATCAGACAAGTCAAGGGCACGAGAGAGCCAGTCAAGCAAGTTTTTTACTGTTCCAGGGATAGAGAAGTTGTAGACTGGAGAGAAGATCCAGATAGCATCCGCAGCAAGGACTGATTCACGAGCAGCAGCTACAGCTGGATGAGTTGGAACTTCCAAATCTTGGCTGAAGAGAGGAACAGCTGAGTAATCAAGATAGCTAACTTCCGCTTTTCCAGCAAGTGCTTTTTCAGCTTCGAGGGCCATTTGGTGGTTGAAAGAACCTTGGCGAAGTGAACCGACGATAAATAATACTTTTTTAGACATGATATGTCTCCTTTAGTTTAAAATTCAAAGAGCGAACTCTTTTGTTACCATCCATGTTACAACAAATGATACTAATTAGCAATAATTTTGCTCACAAATTTTTAAAATTTTTTAAAATGCGGATTAAGTCTTCCTTTTCGCCATCTTCCAAGATGCTGAGTGCTTCTACGATCGAATCGATATGGTCGGGAAGAACCTCTTCGATTTTTCTGCGTCCTGCAGGTGTTAATTTCAGGAAAAAGGATCGACGATCCTTGGGGTCACAAGTTCTAGAAATCCACCCATCTCGAACCATATTTCGAATGACAACAGTCATGTTTCCAGAAGTGGCCAGCATTTTTTCAATCAAATCCTGAATGCGCAGTTCCCCCTTGCTATAGAGGGTTTCCAGAACGGAAAATTGAGTAGGGGTTAGTCCGTGTTCTTTGGCAGCCTTAGTTTCATAAGGTTTAAAAGTTCGCATTGCTTTATTGAGGACGATAGTTGTTTTTAAGTCTAATTGATTATCGGAAATTTTCTCTTTCAAATATTGTTTCATAAGGTTATTTTATCAATAATGAGAGAGAAAAACAAGAACTTACATTTTATAGGAAAAGAATCTTAGAATGTTCCTGTCTTCACTTGTAATAAAAGAGGAGAGATGGTAAAATAGACGAGTGAAACTAAGACAAAAAAAAGCAAAAAACAAGCTACTTTTACAGTATGGAATCGGCATTTCTCTGGTAGTACTAGTCATGACGACTTCCTTCCTTTATCTGATATCACTCAGCATGAAACCCTATCAAGATGCTAGAGTTGAGGGAGAAAAACTAGCCAAGCAGTATGCAGAATTGGAACAGGCAGATCAGGTTGATTTTTATAATGGACTAGAAGGTTATTACAGCGTTTTAGGACATAATAAAAAGCAAGAGGCCATTGCCGTACTGATTGAAAAGAATGACCACAAGATTTATGTTTATCAGCTTGATAAGGGGATTTCTCAAGACAAGGCAGCGACGATTTCGAGGGAAAAAGGGGCTAGCGACATTGACAAGATTACCTTTGGTCGTTATCAGGACAAGCCGATTTGGGAAGTCAAGTCAGGAAACCAGTACTATCTGGTCGACTTTGAAACAGGAGCAGTGATCCAATAAGGAGGGCATATGAAACTATCCAAACGTGTACTAGAAATGGAAGAAAGCGTCACTCTAGCTAGTGATGCAAGAGCCAAAGCATTAAAAGCTCAAGGAAAGGATGTTCTTTTCTTAACTTTGGGACAGCCTGATTTTCATACTCCTGAAAATATTCAGGATGCAGCGGTAGAAGCGATTCGAGATGGACGAGCTTCCTTTTATACAGTTGCTTCAGGTCTACCAGACTTAAAGGCTGCGGTTAATACCTATTTTGAACGCTACTATGGGTATTCCGTAGCGGCTAACGAGGTTACCTTTGCCACTGGTGCTAAGTTCTCTCTCTACACCTTCTTTATGGCTGTGGTCAATCCAGGTGATGAAGTCATCATCCCTACACCTTACTGGGTCAGCTATGGGGATCAAGTCAAGATGGCAGAAGGGGTGCCAGTCTTTGTCCAAGCCAAGGAAGACAATCACTTTAAAGTAACAGTCGAGCAGCTTGAAGTGGCCCGAACAGATAAGACCAAGGTCTTGGTTCTCAATTCGCCATCGAATCCGACCGGTATGATCTACTCTCGTGAGGAATTGCTGGCTATCGGAAATTGGGCGGTTGAACATGATGTCCTCATCTTAGCAGATGATATCTACGGACGTCTGGTTTATAACGGAAATGAATTTGTTCCAATTTCTAGTCTGTCAGAAGCGATTCGTAAGCAAACCATCGTGATTAACGGTGTATCTAAGGCTTATGCCATGACTGGTTGGCGGGTAGGTTATGCTGTGGGAAATCCAGAAATTATCGCTGCTATGAGCAAACTAACAGGACAAACAACCTCAAACCTAACTGCTGTATCACAATATGCTACCATTGAAGCCCTGACTGGACCACAAGACTCTGTCGAAACCATGCGTCAAGCATTTGAGGAACGTTTGAATACCATTTATCCTCTCTTGTGCCAAGTGCCAGGATTTGAAGTTGTCAAACCCCAAGGAGCCTTCTATCTCTTCCCAAATGTTAAAAAAGCGATGGAGATGAAGGGCTATACCGATGTGACGGACTTTACAACGGCTATTCTTGAGGAAGTCGGTCTTGCCTTGATTACAGGAGCAGGATTTGGGGCGCCAGAAAATGTTCGTCTCAGTTATGCAACTGACTTGGACACCTTGAAAGAAGCTATTCGCCGTTTGCATCAATTTATGGAAAACTAAAACTCAAAGTCTTCGTCATCTTGGCGAAGATTTTTTGTAACGAAATTCTCTCGAATTTTCTCCAGTAGAACCTAGCTATCAGAGTCTATTTGTGGTAAAATAATGAGTAATGACGTCTTCGGACAAGTTAAACGAAAAAAGGAAGATAGATTATGACAAAACGTGTAACAATTATCGAAGTAAAAGACTACGTTGGTCAAGAAGTGACCATTGGGGCCTGGGTTGCCAACAAATCAGGAAAAGGAAAAATTGCCTTCTTGCAATTGCGTGATGGAACTGCCTTCTTCCAAGGTGTAGCCTTTAAACCAAACTTTATTGAAAAATTTGGTGAAGAGGTAGGTCTTGAAAAATTTGACACCATCAAACGCTTGAGCCAAGAAACTTCTGTTTATGTGACAGGAATTGTCAAAGAAGACGAACGTTCTAAGTTTGGCTATGAGTTGGATATTACAGACATCGAAGTCATCGGTGAATCTCAAGACTACCCAATCACACCAAAAGAACACGGAACAGACTTCTTGATGGACAACCGTCACTTGTGGCTTCGCTCTCGTAAGCAAGTGGCTGTGATGCAAATCCGTAACGCTATCATCTATGCAACTTATGAGTTTTTCGACAAGAACGGCTTCATGAAATTTGATAGCCCAATTCTTTCAGGAAATGCGGCAGAGGATTCAACTGAACTCTTTGAAACAGACTACTTTGGAACGCCAGCCTACTTGAGCCAATCAGGTCAGCTTTACCTAGAAGCAGGAGCTATGGCTCTTGGTCGTGTCTTTGACTTTGGTCCAGTATTCCGTGCTGAAAAATCAAAAACGCGCCGTCACTTGACTGAGTTCTGGATGATGGACGCTGAATACTCATACTTGACACACGATGAGTCCCTTGACTTGCAAGAAGCTTATGTAAAAGCCCTTCTTCAGGGTGTTCTTGATCGTGCGCCTCAAGCCTTGGAAACCTTGGAACGTGACACAGATCTCTTGAAACGCTACATTGCTGAGCCATTTAAACGCATCACTTACGATCAAGCCATTGACCTTTTGCAAGAGCATGAAAATGATGAAGATGCTGATTACGAGCATCTTGAGCATGGCGATGACTTTGGTTCACCACACGAAACATGGATTTCAAACCACTTTGGTGTGCCAACATTTGTCATGAACTACCCAGCAGCTATCAAGGCCTTCTACATGAAACCAGTTCCTGGAAATCCAGAGCGCGTGCTTTGTGCAGACTTGCTTGCACCAGAAGGATATGGAGAAATCATCGGTGGTTCTATGCGTGAGGAAGACTACGATGCCCTTGTCGCTAAAATGGAAGAACTTGGAATGGATCGTACAGAATATGAATTCTACCTTGACCTTCGTAAATACGGTACAGTACCACATGGTGGATTTGGTATCGGTATTGAACGTATGGTCACTTTCGCAGCAGGTACAAAACACATCCGTGAAGCTATTCCATTCCCACGTATGTTGCACCGTATCAAACCATAAACTAGCAAAAAGAAGATAATTTCATCTTCTTTTTTTCACTTTTATCTTGCTATCTATCAGTTTTTCTAGTATAATAGTTTATTGTGAGCAAACCTCACTTACCCCTTGCAAAGACTAGGGGTCATTAGACCAAAAGGAGGAACATATCAATGGCTAAATACGAAATTCTTTATATCATTCGTCCAAACATTGAAGAAGAAGCTAAAAACGCTTTGGTAGCACGTTTCGATTCTATCTTGACTGACAACGGTGCAACTGTTGTTGAATCAAAAGATTGGGAAAAACGTCGTCTTGCATACGAAATCCAAGATTTCCGTGAAGGACTTTACCACATCGTAAACGTTGAAGCTGAAGACGCAGTCGCTTTGAATGAATTTGACCGTCTTTCAAAAATCAACGCTGACATTCTTCGTCACATGATCGTCAAACTTGACGCGTAAGAAGGTAAATTATGATTAACAATGTTGTACTTGTAGGGCGTATGACACGTGACGCTGAGTTGCGTTATACCCCATCAAATGTAGCAGTTGCGACTTTTACTCTTGCAGTAAACCGTACATTTAAGAGTCAAAATGGCGAACGTGAGGCTGATTTCATCAATGTCGTTATGTGGCGCCAACAGGCTGAAAATCTTGCTAACTGGGCTAAAAAAGGCTCTCTTATCGGGATCACAGGTCGTATCCAGACTCGTAGTTACGATAACCAGCAAGGACAACGTGTCTACGTAACAGAAGTCGTGGCTGAGAATTTCCAAATGTTGGAAAGCCGCGGAGTGCGTGAAGGACATACAGGTGGAGCTTATTCTGCACCAACTGCTGGTCAATCAGCACCTGCAAATCCAGTACCAGACTTTTCACGTTCTGAAAATCCATTTGGAGCAACCAATCCATTGGACATTTCAGATGATGATTTACCATTCTAATGGACAATTAATACTATAAAGGAGAAAAAACATGGCTCAACAACGTCGTGGCGGATTCAAACGCCGTAAAAAAGTTGATTACATCGCAGCAAACAAAATTGAATATGTTGATTACAAAGATACTGAGCTTCTTAGCCGTTTCGTTTCAGAACGTGGGAAAATCCTTCCTCGTCGTGTAACTGGAACTTCAGCTAAAAACCAACGTAAAGTAACAACAGCTATCAAACGCGCTCGCGTAATGGCTTTGATGCCTTTCGTAAACGAAGATTAAAAAAAAGACCCGGGTGGGTCTTTTTTTCAGGTCCAGTGGACCTCTTTTTCACGAGCATGGAAATGAGAGAGCGAGTTGAGGTCCAGTGGACCTCTTTTTCATGAGCTCGGAAATAAGAAAGCGAATTAAGACCCCTACGGGTCTTTTTTCACGAGCTTTGAAATGAGAAGATGAGTTCGGTCCGGGTGGACCTCTTTTTCACGAGCTTTGAAACGAGAAGGCGAGTTGGGTCCGAGGGACCTCTTTTCAGGCCTGGGTTGGACAGAGCTCCTTTTTGACCTAGTAAGCTTCTTTTTTCTTACTAGGTTATTTCTTTTAATTTTTATTATCGTGCTATAATGGTAGGAGAAAGCTTTAAAGGAGCAACTTATGAAGACGACTTGTTCAATTAGAAAAATGCAAGAATCTGACATTAAAGATCTCTCTCGAGGATTTACTAGCCAAGGTTGGCCAAGTAGAGAGGAGATTTTAACTCGATATTTCAAGGAGCAAGAAAGTGGAGAGAGGGAAGTGTTAATTGCTGACCTTACTAGTGCTGTAGCGGGCTACATTACTATTTTACCCGATGCTAAGCAGGGGCCCTTTACTGGAATTGCTCCAGAACTCTCAGATTTCAATGTCTTTGAGCCCTTTCGAAATCAAGGTATTGGCAATCTCTTGATGGAAGAAGCAGAAAAACGAGTTAGGCTCATATCGGATAAGGTGACCCTTGGCGTTGGGCTCCATTCAGGGTATGGACCTGCCCAGAGATTGTACATCAAACGAGGCTATATTCCAGATGGGACGGGTGTTTGGTATCAGAACCATCAACTGGCCATGAATGCGGTTTGTGAAGATATCGGAGAATTGGTCTTGTATCTGTCGAAAAATTTGTTTTAAGACAGATTTTATAAGGTTTAAATTTTAAATATAGTAAACAATCACAGTCCCTTTTTCATTCGGAAAAGGGATTTTTTTGTTTGAAATTGTTTGATTTATTCTTCAAAGTGATAAAATATAATTGTTTGAAATATCAAGATAAAAATAAATATCGAAAAAAACATATAAGGTTTAGTTTTTTAAAATACGTATTCTTTTGAAAAAGTCTTAAAATTTCCTAAAATAAGGCTTTTTAAAGGTTGTAAATAATATTATTACAAAAAGGTTACAAATTGTTAAAATTAAATTAAATGCAATAATATAATTTGGAAAAAATTTGACATATAAATTAATTGACGGTAAAATAATTAAGATAATCAAATTAATTGATTTGCGCAATAATTCGATATAAAGATTAATCTGATGTGTCAAATTTTATTATAGTAGAAGGATACCATAATGAAGAAATTGAAAGTGATGGTTGTTTTTGGAACACGACCAGAAGCTATTAAAATGGCCCCTTTAGTGTTAGAATTGCAAAAACATAGTGACAGCATTGAGACGATTACAGTTGTGACAGCTCAGCACCGTCAAATGCTTGATCAAGTTCTTGAAACTTTTAGCATCGAGCCACATTATGACCTGGATATTATGGGGAAAAATCAATCCCTCTTAGATATTACTGGAAAAATTTTAGAAAAGTTTGATCCAGTTGTTAAGCAAGAACTTCCAGATATAATTCTTGTTCATGGAGATACAACAACAACTTTTGCAGCAAGTTTAGTTGCTTTCTATAATCAGGTACGTATCGGCCATGTTGAAGCTGGTCTAAGGACCTTTGATAAATATTCTCCTTTCCCAGAAGAGATGAATCGTCAGATGACAGATAGTCTTGCGGATCTCTATTTTGCTCCAACTAGTGAGAGTAAAGAAAATCTCCTCAAGGAAAATCACCCTGAGTCTGCTATTGTCATTACGGGAAATACAGCCATTGATGCCTTGAAACTAACCGTTCAATCGGATTACTATCATAAAGTTCTGGATCAATTGGACCCAGATAAGAAACTTGTATTGGTAACCATGCACCGTCGTGAGAATCAAGGTCAACCAATGAGAAATGTCTTTACAGCTTTACGTGAGATGGTTGATCTTCATCAGGAAATTGAAGTTGTTTATCCTGTTCACCTTAGCCCTGCCGTGCAAGAAGCAGCAAACGATATCTTAGCTGGGCACAATCGTATTCATTTGATTGAACCTTTAGATGTACTTGATTTTCATAATTTGGCTTCAAGAAGCTATTTTATCATGACCGACTCTGGAGGTGTTCAGGAAGAAGCGCCTTCTCTCGGCAAACCTGTCCTTGTCCTTCGTGACACGACGGAACGTCCAGAAGGAGTAAGAGCAGGTACTTTGAAGCTAGTTGGTACAGATCCAGTCTGTGTGAAAGAAGCGATGACCGAACTCTTAACAGATGAAACTGTCTATAGACAAATGTCTCAGGCACCAAATCCTTATGGAGATGGAAATGCATCAGAAAGAATTGTACAGACTATTAAACATTATTTTGGCTTTGGTGAATCTGCATCAGAGTTTAAAGAAGGAGCAGGGACACAATGAAAAATTGGTATAGATTTAGAAACTGGTTTCTGACTTTGCTTGGATGTGAGCTTCTTTTGTTGGTACTTTGCTTTTTCTATGCTCGAACTATTATTTTAGAGCAACTATTGTTTTTTGCCTTAGCCTTATTTTCGGTTTTAGTTTTATCTGACTTACTCCTTGCTTGGACACTTATCTTATCTTTTGGATTGGGAGTCATTGTTTTAATAGCAGGTGTAGTTTTCATCCCTAATTCTTCAGTTCTGCTTTTATTAATCAGTTTTCCAACATTGCTTGGTATTCTAATGAAGGTTCGACATTATTTATTAAAAATGGCTTCAAAGGTTCAGGATCAAGAAGATGATGCCAAATCAGATTATCATTCTATGGTAAATAAACAAAGTGAATTTGTGCTACAGTCAGTACTAATTCATTGGTCGCATGAGGACCTATTTTTCAGATAAATCCGAGAGAATATAATCGCATGTTAGTTCGTATTCAAGAAATAATTGCTCAAAAACTAAGTTACAATGATAAACTTTACTATCTTTCGGAGGGGAATTTTATTATATTATCTCATGATAGTCAGATTTCTTTACAGGAATTTTGTTTGAATAATATAGTGAAGGATCTAGAGGCTTTGCATTTCCATGGAAAAAATGGAATGCAAGAGATTCAATTTCAATTAGGTTACTTAGTGGTTGACTCGCAAAATAAAAGTAAGTATCAAAATTACTCTGATTTAGTGAGCTATTTGAAACGTCAATTAGAGACGGATATAATTGTAGAATATTAGGAGGGGAAATGACTCTAACAGACCTATTTTTCAGAATTGCTTTGGGAGTGAGTTTCTTTTTTGGAATTTGTTTTGCCATACTATTTATTGCATATAATATTCTTTACTATCGGGTGAATAAGAATTTTAAGGCGGTGAAACATGATTAGTCAAATACTGATGATTTTTACCTTGCTTACAATTTGGATTTCTCTGGCTTGGGGCTTGGTAATTCTCTTTTCAGCTGTTCACTTTTGGTTTAAACACAGCGATTTTCGTGTAGACACTTCGCCCTTGCCTTATTATCCGAAGGTTACCATTGTCGTACCTGCTCATAATGAGGATGTGGTTATTGCACAAACGACAAAAGCTATCTTGGACATGAATTATCCTCACGACCGTGTGGAGTTGCTCTTGTTTGCGGATAACTGTTCGGACAATACCTATGCAGAATGTTTGTCTGTACAAGCCATGCCTGAATATGCAGGAAGAAATCTGACTATTATCGACCGTACTGGTACGGGAGGAAAAGCGGGCGTTCTAAACGATGCTTTGGAGATGGCAACGGGCGAATATATCTGTGTTTATGATGCGGATGCCATGCCTGAAAAAAATGCTCTTTATTTCCTTGTAAAAGAAGTGATGAAGGATCCAGAACGTCACGTGGCATCTTTCGGTCGCAACAAGACTCGAAATGCCAATCAAAATTTCTTGACTCGTTGTATCAACCAAGAAATCGTTGTTACTCAGCGCGTGCACCACGTTGGGATGTGGCATCTCTTTAAAATTGGGCGTATCCCAGGAACCAACTTTCTCATTCAAACCGACTTTGTAAAGAGTATCGGTGGTTGGAAAAATGGTGCCTTAACCGAGGATACCGATATTTCCTTCAAAATCATGCAGAGCGGTAAATTGATTGCCCTTGCCTATAATTCAGAGGCTTTCCAACAAGAACCTGAGACCTTAAAGAGTTACTATATGCAGCGTAAACGTTGGGCGAAAGGAAATTATGAAGTTGTTCTCTCAAACTTTAAGCATTTATTTAGCAGAGGAAACTGGCGTGTCAAACTAGAAGTCTTTAACTATTCGTGTGTTTTCTTTTGGTTTAACTTTGCCATTGTCCTATCGGATTTGATTTTCCTAGCGAATGTGCTAGCTATCTGCCTTAATCTTTTCTTACCAGATGTCAGAGTTCCATTCGCTTTTGATGCGGACAATATCTACATCGCCCAGCTCATGCTCTTCAACTGGATACTTATGATTGGTCTCTATTTGATGCAAATTATGACGGCATTAGCAAGTCAATTTGGACAAGCGACGACTAAACAAATCTGGTTGGCCTTGGCATCTTATTTTAGTTATTCTCAGATCTTTATCATCGTATCGGTTGATTCTATTTCATCTATTATACTGGATAAGGTACTTCGACGGAAAGAAACCAAGTGGGTTAAAACCAAACGGTTTGCAGGATAGGAGGTTCTATGAAAACAAATAAATTAAAATATGTATGGTTTGTGCTCATTCTTTCTATCTTTTGTTTAGCCTTGTTTTTAGCAAGAGGAAGGACTAAAATCGAGATGCGGAATCGAATTTACAGCCAATGGAGCCAACAGTTCCTTGTTACAAAAGGCGATCAGTCTTTTGTTCGTACGACGAATGATTCTGAGGAAACGACAGTTCTATCAGAAGCCCAAAGTTACGGTATGCTCATAACGGTTTTAGCAGCCCAAAAAGGACAAGCAAGTCAAGCAGATTTTGATAACCTCTATCGCTATTATCAAAATCATCGCATAGAGGGAACGCAGTTAATGTCTTGGAAACAAGTGATCAAAAATGGTAGTGAAACGGTCAAAAAGCAAAATGCAACCGATGGTGATCTCTACATCGCTTATTCTTTGATTGAAGCTTCTAAGCAGTGGCCAGATAAAGCTCAGGAATACCAAGAACAAGCTAAAAAAATCTTAGAAGATATACTTCGATATAATTACAATAAAGAGACGGGTGTTTTAACAGTAGGGAACTGGGCAAATAAGAATTCCGATTATTATTACTTGATGCGGACATCTGATACTCTTCCTCACTATTTCCAGTCTTTCTATGACCTGACTGGAAACAAACAGTGGTTAGATGTTAAGGATAAGATGCTTGGGCAATTGGAGCAAATCAGTTCTCATTCTGATACGGGTCTCTTGCCAGACTTTATCTGGGCTGAGAAGTCAGGGGCACGTCTTGTTGATGCCAACACTATCGAATCTCAATACGATGGGGCTTATTCTTATAATGCTTGTCGTTTGCCTTATCACCTGTCACAGAGCCAGGATGAAAGAAGCCAAAAACTCGTTCAAAAGATGATGGATTTCTTTATGAAAGAGCAACGCATTTATGCTGGTTATGACTTGAACGGAACGGCCCTCAATCAATACCAGGCAGGTAGTTTCTTGGCACCGATTACCTATGCGTCTGACAAGGGAGAAGGTTATCTGAAACTTCTTCAGCAAAATAAATACATTTTCACACAAGATTTACCTTTGGACAACTACTATGATGCAACGATGATTACCATGATTGCTCTAGAGATGTTCTAGAATGAAAAGAGAGGGCTAGTTTTTCTGGCTCTCTTTTTGATAGGATTTTCATCTTTTTTCAAAAAAGGAATTTCATCAGCTTTATGGTATAATGGAAAGAGTGATAAAAAAGAGGTAGAGAGATGGATGCGAAATTAAAATACAAGGCAAAAAAGATTAAAATCGTCTTTTTTGATATTGATGATACCTTGCGTACGTCAAAGACAGGTTTTATTCCAGCTACAATTCCCACTGTCTTTAAACAGTTGCGTGAAAAAGGAATCTTAACAGGAATTGCCTCTGGGCGCGGTATTTTTGGTGTTGTTCCAGAGATTCGTGAGCTCAAACCTGACTTTTTTGTAACTCTAAATGGGGGTTATATCGAAGATAAAAAAGGCCAGGTCATTTATCAACATCAGATTGACAAGTCAGATGTTGAGGAGTACATTTCTTGGACGAAGGAAGAGGGAATTGAGTACGGCTTGGTTGGTAGTCATGACGCCAAACTCTCCACGCGAACAGAACTGATCAGTGAAGCTATTGACCCGATTTATCCGAACTTGGATGTGGATCCTAACTTCCATGAAAAAGCAGATATTTACCAGATGTGGACCTTTGAAGATAAAGGGGATGGCTTGCACTTGCCAGATTCATTGTCGGATAAACTTCGCATGGTGCGTTGGCATGAACATTCATCAGATGTCGTGCCTATTTCAGGTTCAAAAGCCACTGGTGTTGCTAAGGTTGTAGAATATCTAGGCTTGAAACCAGAAAATGTTATGGTCTTTGGAGATGGGCTCAATGACTTGGAACTCTTTGATTATGCTGGAATCAGTATTGCTATGGGAGTTTCCCATGAAAAAATCAAAGAAAAAGCAGATTATATTACAAAAACAGTAGAAGAAGATGGCATTTTTGATGCCTTAGAAGGATTTGGTATGGTAGAAAAAGAATTGCATTTCCCACAAGTAGAAATTGAAACAGTAGAAGGTCCTCTTGCGACCATTAAGACAAATCACGGAGACTTGCGTATCAAGCTCTTCCCTAAACATGCTCCTAAAACAGTGGCTAACTTTGTTGCTCTGTCAAAAGATGGTTACTATGATGGTGTGATTTTCCATCGTATTATCAAGGACTTTATGATCCAAGGTGGAGATCCAACTGGTACTGGTATGGGGGGCGAGTCAATCTACGGTGACTCTTTTGAAGATGAATTTTCTGAAGAACTCTATAATATCCGTGGTGCCCTTTCTATGGCCAATGCGGGTCCAAATACCAATGGTAGCCAGTTCTTTATCGTGCAAAACCAACATTTGCCATACTCTAAGAAAGAGATTGCGCGTGGTGGCTGGCCTGAACCAATCGCTGAGATTTATGCAGAACAAGGTGGAACTCCTCACCTTGACCGCCGCCATACTGTTTTCGGGCAGTTGGTAGACGCAGAATCGTTTGCGGTCTTGGATGCCATTGCAGCTGTTGAGACTGGTGTAATGGACAAACCAGTTGAAGATGTAGTAATTGAAACGATTGAAATTGAGGACTAGAATGAAAATTGGTGATAAGCTAACTGGGCGTATTACAGGAGTTCAGCCCTATGGTGCCTTTGTCGAGTTAGAGACAGGGGTGACAGGGCTGATTCACATCTCGGAGATTCGGACGGGATTTATTGAAAATATCTATGACATTTTAAAAATTGGCGATGAAGTCCAAGTTCAGGTGGTGGATTTTGACGAATACACTGGGAAGGCTAGTCTTTCCATACGTACCTTGGAAGAGGAAAAGCATCAATTACCAAGACGGAGACGTTTTTCAAATGATCGGATCAAGCACGGATTTGCTCCTCTTGCCCGAATGATGCCTGTTTGGACGCGTGAGGCATTAGAGCATTTAAAGAAGAAGCCATAAATACGATTATTCAAATCATTTGTAATATTAACATAATTTGTTATAATAAAAGTATGAAAGAAGAACAATTATTAAAACCAGGAGAGCGAATCAACCAGCTCTTTTCGACAGATATCAAGATCATTCAAAATAGAGAGGTGTTTAGCTATTCGGTGGATAGTGTTCTCTTGTCACGCTTTCCTCGCTTCCCTAAACGGGGTTTAATTGTGGACTTTTGTGCTGGAAATGGTGCAGTAGGACTTTTTGCAAGCAGTCGTACAGAGGCAAAAATTCTCTCTGTAGAGATTCAAGAGCGCTTGGCGGATATGGCAGAGCGTTCGGTTCAGTTAAATGGCTTGGAAGAGCAGATGCAGGTCATCTGTGATGATTTGAAAAATATGCCTGCTTACATTCAGGGAAGTAAGGTGGATATGATTTTGTGTAATCCGCCTTATTTTAAGGTGGATCCGAATTCCAATCTGAACGAGAGTGAACACTACCTTCTGGCCAGACACGAAATTACGACTAACCTGAAAGAAATTTGCCGTAGTGCTCAGAGTATTCTCAAGTCTAATGGCCGTTTGGCCATGGTTCATCGTCCAGATCGGCTCTTGGATATCTTAGACATGCTTCAACGCCATAATTTGGCACCCAAGCGCTTGCAATTTGTCTATCCGAAACGTGAGAAGGAGGCCAATATGCTCTTAATCGAAGCTATCAAGGATGGCTCGACGAGTGGCTTTAAGGTCTTACCACCACTTATTGTTCACAATGATGATGGTTCTTATACACCAGAAATTCAAGAGATTTACTATGGATCATAAGGCCTATATGTATGTGGTGGAGTGTCGTGATGGTTCTTACTATACAGGCTATACAACGGATGTGAAGAGGCGCCTTGCCACTCATAATAGTGGTAAGGGAGCCAAGTATACCCGAGCTCGCTTGCCAGTCAAACTTATCTATGCTCAAGGTTTTGCCAGTAAGGAAGAAGCCATGTCTGCAGAAGCTCTCCTCAAACGCAAGAAACGTCCACAGAAAGAACGATTTTTATCCGAAAATCAAGAGAAAAATCTAGTCAACCATATTGATGTCTAACGAGGAGTCTTTTGACTCCTCTTACTTTTGTCAAAAGAGGAAAAAAGTGCTACAATAAGATGAGTAAATTTAAAGAGGTATTATCATGTCTAAGATTCTAGTATTTGGTCACCAAAATCCAGACTCAGATGCCATCGGGTCATCTGTAGCCTTTGCCTATCTTGCAAAAGAGGCTTATGGATTGGACACAGAAGCAGTAGCACTTGGAACTCCTAATGAAGAAACAGCCTTTGTTTTGAACTATTTTGGTGTAGAAGCACCACGCGTCATCACATCTGCTAAAGCAGAAGGTGCAGAGCAAGTCATCTTGACTGACCACAATGAATTCCAACAATCAGTGTCAGATATTGCTGAAGTAGAAGTTTACGGAGTTGTGGATCACCACCGTGTGGCTAATTTTGAAACTGCCAGCCCACTTTACATGCGTTTGGAACCAGTTGGATCAGCGTCTTCTATCGTTTACCGCATGTTCAAAGAGCATGGTGTAGCTGTTCCTAAAGAAATCGCAGGTTTGATGCTTTCAGGTTTGATTTCAGATACTCTTCTTTTGAAATCACCAACAACTCACCCATCTGATAAAGTCATTGCTCCAGAATTGGCAGAATTAGCAGGCGTCAACTTGGAAGAGTACGGTCTTGCTATGCTCAAGGCTGGTACAAACTTGGCAAGCAAATCTGCTGAAGAATTGATTGACATCGATGCTAAGACCTTTGAACTCAATGGAAATAAGGTTCGTGTAGCTCAAGTAAACACAGTTGATATCGCTGAAGTCTTGGAACGTCAAGCTGAAATTGAAGCAGCAATGCAAGCAGCTAATGCAGCAAACGGCTACTCTGACTTTGTTTTGATGATTACAGACATCGTCAACTCAAACTCAGAAATCCTTGCTCTTGGATCAAACATGGACAAGGTGGAAGCAGCTTTCAACTTCAAACTTGAAAACAATCACGCTTTCCTTCCAGGTGCTGTTTCACGTAAGAAACAAGTGGTGCCTCAGTTGACTGAAAGCTTTAATGGGTAATTCTTAATGAATATTTGGAACTGTTAATTTGACTATTATAGAAGGTGATAGCATGATGCGATTGATTGAAGGACTGCGCTTTTTGGTTGAGGTTGTGGCAATCCTTGGTCTTTTCTCCGTGTCTGTGATACAAATTTCTTGGCTGGAAAAATTCCTATTTTTTCTTCTAGCAGTTCTATTAATCTTATTTTGGGCACGATATATGGCACCAAAATCTCCACATGCTTTTAAAAAATGGCATCGACTTGTTGCTGAGATATCGATTTTTGTTTTAGTTAGTGGTAGTTTTTGGTATTTGTATGGATTACAAATAGGAATCCTATACTTAGTTCTGTCTTTTGGAAGTTTGGGTCTGCTTTATTATTTTCAGCTAGAGTGATTCTTATAATATAGTTAATGAATTATTTAAATGGAGATTGACACGAGAAAACGGTGTTTTCCATATAGCTAAAGGGGTTTCGGCTCCTTTTTTTCTAGGAGAGAAAGATGTTAGAAAATGGTGATTTGATTTTTGTGAAGGACCTTTCAGATATGGGGCAGGCCATCCAGGCTTCTACCGGTAACTATAGTCATGTAGCCATCTTTTTGGACGGTTTCATCTACCATGCTAGTGGGAAAGCTGGTGTCATTTGTCAAGAACTGGCTGAATTTTTTGAACCGACTCATCTTTACGATCTTTATGTCTATCCAGAGTTGGAAGCTGACTTGGTAAAGGAGAAGGCTTGCCAGCATCTGGGTGCTCCTTATAATAGCTCGTTTTACCCAGATGGGTATGGCTTTTACTGCTCCCAGTACATCGCTGAAATCCTACCGATTTTTGAAACTATTCCCATGAAATTTGGGGATGGGGGGCAGGAGATTAGTGATTTTTGGAGAGAATATTACAGGAAACTAGAACTTCCTGTGCCCCTGAATCAACCAGGGACCAATCCCAGTCAGTTAGCAGCATCCCCTCTATTAGAATGTAAAGAAAGGAATCTTCATGATTCAGATTTTTAACCCCTCCCGTCTGACTCGACAGCCATTTTTTATAGATTTGGTGGATTATCTGGACCAGCATGACGATGTGATTCTTCGAGAAATCAAGGCCCAGTTTCCAGATGTAGCAGTTGATAAGCTAATGGAAGAGTATATTAAGGCAGGTTTGATCCTAAGGGAAAACAAACGTTATTCCCTTAATCTCCCTTTTCTAGAATCAATAGACAGTCTGGTCCTTGACCAAGAAATTTTTGTCAGAGAGGATAGTCCAGTCTATCAAGCTTTGCTGAAGAAGACTTTTGAGACAGAATTGCGCAATCAAACCAATGCTGCCATTTTAGTCGAACGTACGGACTTTGCAAGAGAAAAGATGACCCTGTCTAATTATTTCTACAAGGTCAAGAATCAATATCCTTTGACAGAAAAACAGCAGGAACTCTATGCCATTTTGGGAGATGTCAATCCTGAGTACGCCCTCAAGTATATGACGACCTTTTTACTGAAGTTTCTCAAAAAAGACCAGCTGATGCAGAAACGGCGTGATATCTTCGTTGAGAGTTTAGTCGTTCTAGGCTATATTGTGCAAAACGAAGAAGGGAAGTATGAGTTGGCTGTTGAGTTTGACAAGGAACGGTTGACTTTCTATTTACTTTAATTACTTCATTTTGAGCAGATTTCTTGACTTTACTAAAGAATAAGCATAAACTGAATGTAAGCGATAACGTTTATCGTATTAAAAGCAAAGGAGACAGAGCTATGTCACTTGAAAATAAATTGGATCAAGCAACTGGTGCTATCAAAGAAGGATTTGGTAAAGTTACTGGCGATAGCAAGACAGAAGCAGAAGGCGCTGTAGAAAAAACAGTTGCGAAAGCAAAAGAAGTAGTTGAAGATGCTAAAGGTGCTGTAGAAGGTGCCGTTGAAGGTCTTAAAAATTCATTTAAGAACGAAGACTAAAAAAATCAAGGGAATGTTTCCCTTGATTTTTTTTATAGATAACGTTCTGCGATAGCTGCGTCTCCAGGATAGTCTTCTTTCTTTCCTTGGACGATCTGGTAACAATCAGCTCCCTTACCAGCAATAATCACGGCATCGAGTTCTTGATTTGTGATGGCCATAGCTGCCTTGATGGCTTGTTCACGATCGGCAATCTTTTCAACAGGATGACTGATATAGCTGCTGATTTCTTCAGCAATGGCCATTGGATCTTCATAGTTGGGGTCATCCGCTGTGAGAAAGACTTGAATCTCAGGATGTTGATTGAGGAGGAGACCAAAGTCTTTGCGACGACTTTCACCCTTGTTTCCAGTCGAACCGAGAACCAGAGCGATCTTTCCAGTTTGATGGGTTTCAACAACAGAAATCAGTTTTTTCAGACTATCGCCATTGTGAGCATAGTCGATGAAGACCTTGGCTCCATTTTTCTGAGTGAGAACTTCCATACGTCCAGGGACGCGGGTTGCAGCGATCCCTTTTTTGATGTCCTCCAGACTGGCACCTAGACGAAGACAGGCAAGTCCTGCAGCAACTGCATTTTCTTGGTTAAAGTGGCCGATGAGTTGGATATCATAATCACCAGCGAGTTTACCTGTAGCGGAAAAGCTAAAGGCTTTGGAGTTCTCGATTTGGTTACTTGACTGGCTACCATAGAAGTCATGCTCTTGATCTTCCACTTGTTCTTTCAATACAGAAAAGTGGTCCATGTCGCTATTAATGACAACTGCTCGGCTATTTTTCATCAAGAGACGTTTGTGGTAGAAGTAATCTTCAAAGCTAGGATGCTCAATCGGACCGATATGGTCAGGAGTGATGTTAAGAAAGACACCTACATCAAAGGTCAGGCCATAGACTCGATGAACAAGATAGGCTTGGCTAGAGACTTCCATTACAAGATGGGTTCTTCCATTCTTAACAGCCTGAGCCATCATGTCAAAGAGATCGATATTTTCAGGCGTTGAGAAGGAAGATTTAAAGAAGGTCTTGCCATCCAGAGTTGTGTTCATAGTTGACAAGAGAGCTGTTGGGTAGCGTTGAGATAGAATGTGGTATGCAAAGTAAGCAGATGTTGTCTTTCCTTTTGTCCCTGTGAAAGCGAGAATTTTGAGTTTTTCTTGTGGATTACCATAAAATTCCATAGCAATCAAACTCATGGCTTTCTTGATATCGTTCACAACGATGACAGGGATACCGACTTCGTAGTCCTTTTCGGAGACGTACCAAGCTAAGCCTTGACTTATAGCGGATAGGAGGTATTCTTTTTTAAAGGCAGCGCCTTTGGCAAAAAAAAGAGTGCCTTCTTTTACTTTTCGGCTGTCGTAACTGATGCTGTCAAAAACAACTTCACCGTAGTTGTAGTGGTAGTGTCCTTGGTCGATAATCTCGCGGAAGAGACCATCTTTCTTTAATATATCTAATACGGTTTCAATCTTAATCATACTTTCTATTATAAACTTCAAGTCTGAATTTTACAAGTAACAAGGAAAAGTTTATAATGGAAGATAAGGAACTTTTCCTAGTTATCAAAATTGAATGAGGAAGCTATGTCTAACGAAAACAATCACCAGCAAGCCCAGATGTTGCGAGGGACTGCTTGGCTAACAGCTAGTAACTTTATTAGTCGCCTCCTTGGTGCTATCTACATTATTCCCTGGTATATCTGGATGGGGACTTATGCCGCTAAGGCCAATGGTCTCTTTACCATGGGCTACAATATTTACGCCTGGTTCTTGCTGATTTCGACAGCGGGTATCCCAGTTGCGGTCGCCAAACAAGTGGCTAAGTACAATACCATGCGAGAAGAAGAGCATAGCTTTGCCTTGATTCGGAGTTTCCTAAGCTTTATGACGGGCTTGGGATTAGTCTTTGCCTTGGTCTTGTATCTCTTTTCTCCCTGGTTAGCAGATTTGTCAGGTGTGGGGAAAGATCTGATTCCCATCATGCAGAGCTTGGCTTGGGCAGTTTTGATTTTCCCATCTATGAGTGTCATTCGAGGATTTTTCCAAGGGATGAATAACCTCAAACCCTATGCCATGAGTCAAATCGCTGAGCAGGTGATTCGTGTTATCTGGATGTTGATGGCAACCTTCTTCATTATGAAAATGGGTTCTGGAGACTACTTATCAGCCGTTACCCAATCGACCTTTGCGGCTTTTGTGGGGATGGTGGCTAGTTTTGCAGTCTTGATCTACTTCCTTGCCCAAGAAGGTTTGCTTAAAAGCGTTTTTGAAACACGGGATAAAATCAATAGTAAGCGACTCTTAGTCGATACGATCAAGGAAGCCATTCCCTTTATCCTGACAGGATCAGCCATTCAACTCTTCCAAATCTTAGACCAGATGACCTTTATCAATAGTATGAAGTGGTTTACCAACTATAGTAATGAAGACTTGGTTGTCATGTTTTCTTATTTCTCTGCCAATCCTAATAAAATTACCATGATTTTAATCTCAGTGGGAGTTTCAATCGGGAGTGTCGGCTTGCCGCTTTTGACGGAAAACTATGTAAAAGGTGACTTGCAGGCGGCGGCTCGCCTAGTCCAAGATAGCCTCACCATGCTCTTCTTATTCTTGCTACCAGCAACGGTTGGAGTGGTCATGGTAGGGGAGCCTCTTTATACAGTCTTTTACGGTAAGCCAGATAGTCTGGCCATGGGCTTATTTTTCTTTGCAGTTTTGCAGTCTACTATCCTAGGCTTGTATATGGTCTTGTCTCCTATGCTTCAGGCCATGTTCCGCAACCGCAAGGCAGTTCTTTACTTTATCTATGGTTCCATTGCTAAGATCGTCTTGCAATTGCCAACCATTGCTATTTTCCACAGCTACGGTCCCTTGATTTCAACGACTATCGGCTTAATCATTCCGAATGTCTTGATGTACCGAGAAATCTGCCAGGTAACGGGTGCTCGTCGAAAGATTATCTTGAAGCGAACAATCTTGATTACTATTTTGACCCTTGTCATGTTTATCCTAGTTGGCTTCTTGCAGTGGATAATCGGTTTTGTTTTCCAACCAAGTGGACGTTTCTGGAGTTTCCTTTATGTGGCTCTCATCGGAGGGCTTGGAGGAGGTCTTTATGGTTTGATGAGCCTACGGACACGACTCTTAGACAAGATAATTGGCAAAGCTCAAGCAGACCGACTACGTACACGATTGAAAATATCGTAAAAAGATTTATAAATAAAAGTAATGAATTTAACCTTTCTTTAACAGAAAGGTTTTTATACTACATTTTTCTTAAAAAAAGAGAACTTTTTCTAAAATCAAGAGCAAAAAATATGTTTTTTTAGGTTTTTCTTCAGAAATTACTTGACTAAATAAAACCAAAGCTGTATAATAAGACAAAACTTTAAAACAGGAGGTTCTGGAAATGAAAAAGTCTAAGGCCAAGTATCTGACACTTGCAAGTGTCGTTTTAAGCGCAGGTATTCTACTGAGCGCATGTGGAAATTCAAATAGCGCTTCTAAAACATATAACTATGTTTATTCGAGCGATCCATCTAGTTTGAACTATCTTGCAGAAAACCGTGCAACAACCAACGACATCGTTACCAATTTGGTGGATGGGTTGATGGAAAATGACCAATACGGTAACTATGTTCCATCATTGGCAGAGGATTGGACTGTTTCTCAGGACGGTTTGACCTATACTTACAAATTGCGTAAGGATGCAAAATGGTATACTTATGAGGGTGAAGAATACGCCCCTGTAACGGCCCAAGACTTTGTGACAGGTTTGAAATATGCTGCTGATAAAAAATCCGAAGCATTGTACCTTGTTCAAGACTCTGTAGCAGGTTTGGATGACTATATCAACGGGAAAACAACTGACTTTTCAACTGTCGGTGTTAAGGCGATTGACGACCAAACAGTTCAGTATACTTTGACACGTCCAGAACCTTATTGGAATTCTAAAACAACTTCAACCATTCTCTTCCCTGTCAATGCAGACTTCCTGAAATCAAAAGGGGATGACTTTGGTAAGGTAGATCCTTCTAGTATTTTGTATAGTGGACCTTTCTTGATGAAATCTTTTGTTTCAAAATCTGTTATCGAATACAAGAAAAATCCAAATTACTGGGATGCTAAAAATGTCTTTGTGGACGATGTGAAATTGACCTACTATGACGGTAGTGACCAAGATGCTCTAGCTCGTAACTTTGCAGAAGGAGTCTATAGTTATGCTCGTCTCTATCCTAATAGTTCAAGCTTTGAAGGGATTAAAGAGAGCAATAAGGATAACATTATCTATAGTATGCAAAACGCAACTTCTTATTACTTGAACTTCAACTTGGACAGAAAATCTTATAACTTCACGTCTAAATCCTCAGATATCGAAAAGAAATCAACCCAAGAAGCAGTTCTGAATAAAAACTTCCGTCAAGCCTTCAACTATGCTTATAACCGTACAGCCTATGGAGCACAATCTCAAGGGGAAGAAGGAGCAACAAAGATTATTCGTAACTTGGTTGTACCTCCTACGTTTGTAAGTATCAACGGAAAAGACTTTGGCGATGTTGTTTCAGAAAAGATGGTCAACTATGGCCAAGAATGGCAAGGAATCAACTTTGCAGATGCGCAAGATCCATACTACAATCCTGACAAGGCTAAAGCTAAATTTGCAGAAGCTAAGAAAGAATTGGAAGCTAAGGGTGTGCAATTCCCAATCCACTTGGATGTATCTGTAGACCAATCAGCTAAAAAAGGTGTACTTGAAGCAAGTTCTTTGAAACAATCCATCGAATCTGTTCTAGGAGCTGAGAATGTGGTTATCGATATCCAACAGTTATCAACAGATGACTACGATAATTCTAGCTACCTCGCTCAAACCGCAGCTCAAAAAGACTTTGATATCTATAATGGCGGTTGGAGTGCTGACTACTTGGATCCATCAAGCTATCTAGATATCTTAAATGTAAATAACGGTGGTATGTTGCAAAACCTTGGTCTAGAACCGGGTGAGGTCAATGACAAGGCCAAGGCAGTTGGTCTGGATACTTACACTCAAATGTTAGAAGAAGCGAACAAGGAGCAAGATCCAGCGAAACGTTATGAAAAATATGCTGAAATTCAAGCTTGGCTCGTTGATAGCGCCCTTGCAATTCCAAACGTTTCCCAAGGTGGAACACCTGGCTTGAGAAAGACAGTTCCATTCTCATCACCATTCTCACAAGCTGGAAATAAGGGTGTCGAATCATACAAGTATCTCAAGTTACAAGATAAGACTGTAACGGCTGATGAGTATGAAAAAGCGAAAGAAAAATGGCTGAAAGAGAAAGAAGAATCAAATAAAAAAGCCCAAGAAGAACTGGCAAAACACGTTAAATAACCAGTCTATTCAGCAGGAAAAACGATAGTTTCTAAAGGAACTATCGTTTTTATATAGTTTGAAACTATAACTAGCTCTTGAAAACAAGAAAATGAGTTAGTAAAAATAAGTGGTACAATAGTTACTATAGATTTGGAGGTATTGTATGAGCAAAGAACTACACATCAACACAATTTTGGCCCAGGCGGGAATCAAGTCAGATGAGGCAACAGGTGCCTTGGTAACACCGCTTCATTTTTCAACCACTTATCAGCATCCGGAGTTCGGTCAGTCTACGGGATTTGACTATACTCGGACTAAAAACCCAACTCGCAGTAAGGCGGAGGAGGTCTTGGCGGCAATCGAATCAGCTGATTATGCCCTAGCGACAAGCTCAGGAATGGCTGCGATTGTACTGGCCTTTAGTGTTTTTCCAGTAGGAAGTAAAGTCTTGGCTGTTCGTGATCTGTATGGGGGTTCTTTCCGTTGGTTCAACCAAGTGGAGCAAGAAGGCCGGTTCCATTTTACCTATGCCAATACAGAGGAAGAGTTGATTGCTGAGTTAGAGAAAGATGTGGATGTTCTCTATATCGAAACGCCAACCAATCCTTTGATGTTGGAATTTGATATTGCCAAACTAGCCAAACTAGCTCATGCCAAGGGTGCCAAGGTAGTGGTGGACAATACCTTCTACAGTCCGATTTACCAACGTCCGATTGAAGATGGTGCGGATATCGTTCTTCATTCTGCCACCAAGTATCTAGCAGGGCACAATGATGTCTTGGCTGGGGTAGTTGTGACTAATAGTTTAGAACTATATGAGCAACTGTTCTACAATTTGAATACGACTGGTGCGGTCTTGTCACCATTTGATAGTTATCAGTTGATTCGTGGTCTTAAAACTCTACCTCTTCGTATGGAACGTTCTACAGCCAATGCCCAAGAAGTGGTTGCTTTTTTGAAGGATTCACCTGCTGTCAAGGAAGTGCTTTATACAGGACGTGGAGGTATGATTTCCTTTAAAGTAGTGGATGAAAAACGTATTCCTCATATTTTAAATAGCCTCAAGGTATTCTCTTTTGCGGAAAGTTTGGGTGGGGTGGAGAGTCTGATCACTTATCCGACGACTCAAACCCATGCGGATATTCCAGCAGAAGTGCGCCATTCCTATGGCTTAACAGATGACCTCTTGCGTTTATCCATTGGGATTGAAGATGCTAGAGATTTGATTGCGGACTTGCGCCAAGCTTTGGAAGGGTAAGATAGATATGGGAAAATATGATTTTACAAGCCTGCCCAATCGTTTTGGCCACCATACCTATAAATGGAAAGAAGCAGAAGCTGATCGAGAAGTTCTACCAGCCTGGATAGCAGATATGGACTTTGTGGTTTTGCCTGAGGTTCGACAAGCTGTACAAGCCTACGCAGATCAGTTGGTCTATGGCTATACTTATGCTAGTGATGATTTGATTGAATCGGTTCAGGATTGGGAAGCTACACAACACGGCTATCACTTTGACAAGGATGCCCTCGTCTTTATAGAGGGAGTGGTACCAGCTATTTCAACAGCTATTCAAGCCTTTACAAAAGAAGGAGAGGCTGTTCTGATTAACACACCGGTCTATCCACCTTTTGCCCGCAGTGTCAAACTGAACAATCGCAAATTGATTACCAATTCTTTAGTGGAAAAGGATGGGGTGTTTGAGATTGACTTTGAGCAATTGGAGAAAGACTTGGTGGAGAATGCTGTCAAACTCTATATTCTTTGCAATCCTCACAATCCTGGTGGACGTGTTTGGGAAAAGGAAGTGTTAGAAAAGATTGGTCATCTCTGCCAAAAACACGATGTTTTGTTGGTTTCAGATGAGATTCACCAAGATTTGGCCCTCTTTGGTCACAAACACCAGTCATTCAACACCATTGATCCCGCTTTTAAAGACTTTGCCCTTATCCTGAGCAGTGCCACTAAGACCTTTAATATTGCTGGGACCAAGAATTCCTATGCAGTTATTGAAAATCCAAAGCTTCGTGTGGCTTTCCAAAAACGCCAGTTGGCCAATAACCAGCATGAAATCTCAGGCTTGGGGTATTTGGCGACAGAAGCTGCCTACCGTTATGGCAAGGACTGGTTAGGAGAGTTAAAAGAAGTCATCGAGGACCACATTAACTATGTAGTGGATGTTTTGGGCAACGAAACCAAGATTAAGGTCATGAAGCCACAAGGTACCTACTTGATCTGGCTTGATTTTTCGGCCTATGACCTAACGGATGACCGCTTGCAAGAGCTTTTGAAGAATGAAGCCAAGGTTATCTTGAACCGAGGTTTGGACTTTGGGGAGGAAGGAGCTCTTCATGCCCGTCTTAATGTAGCTATGCCGAAGTCAGTACTGGAAGAGGTTTGCCAACGCATCGTGACCACTTTTGCTACACTTTAAAAATCCAGCCTTCTAGGAGAAAAGTCTTCCTAGAAGGCTATTTTCATAGGGGAAAATGTGGTATAATGAAAAGATAAGATAAAGGGGTAACTATGGCTAAATTGATTCCGGGAAAGTTGCGCATGGAGGGGGTTACACTCTATGAAACAGGCAACATTGAGATTATCAAGGAAAAAGGGAATCGCCTCTATACTCGTGTGGCGGGAGAAGACTTGCGCTACAGTTTAGAGGATGATCTGGTTTTTTGTGCTTGCGATTTTTTCCAAAAAAGAGGTTACTGTGTTCACCTAGCAGCGCTCGAGCATTATCTGAAGAATGATGAAGAAGGCCAGGTGATTTTACAATCCTTAGAAAAAGGACATGAAGAGCAAGAAGAGGTCGAAACCAAGGTTAGTTTTGGCGGTAGTTTTTTGGAGCGTATCCAACCTCAGAAGAGAGAGAAAATCTACACTTTGTCGGCTCAAGGCCAGGTGGAAGCTGGAACCAATCGCCTCCTTTGGACTCTCCGAATCGGTTTAGTTGATAGTCAAAAATATTATGTCATTCGTGATATCCCTCTCTTTTTGAAGGTCTTGGTCCATCGAAAGCCATATATGATTGGGAAGCACTATGAAAATGACTTGTCATGGGATGCATTTGATACAGCTAGTCAAGATGTTCTTACTTTTTTATGTGGCTTGATTGAGGAGGGGCTGAGTCAAGACCTCTTTTTTCCTAATCAAGGTCGTCACCTCTTTTTCCCTCTGACCTTTTTTGAGCAGGGAGTGGAGTTGCTGATGAACTTGGAAGATTTTCATTTTGAGCACCAGATTGATAGTTATGAGAATCTCCTCTTTCATGATTTAGATCCTGATGCAGACCTTTTCTCTTTTTACGTGCAAGAGTTCCCAGATTATTTTGAGATGGAGATTTCTGAAAGTGAGCGAGTCAACGTATTCTATGGGGGAGCGGTTCTCTTTCGTAAGGGGAATCTTTATCTCTTAAATCCTAAACAAATCAGCCTACTAAAGGAAATCAAGGAGCTTCCTAAGGAGGAAAGAGGGAGAAAATGCCTCCGGTTTGACAACAGTGATCGTGACCGCCTAGCCGCCTGTCTGCCTTTATTTGGACAGTTAGGAACAGTTTCTGCTCCTGAGCGCTTGCAAATCAGACCCTTTTCACCAATCTTTTACTTTGATAGGGAGGATGACGGCCGCATCCGCTTGAATATCCAGTTTGACTATGGAGATGTTAAGGTGACTAGTCGCCAACAGCTGGAACAATTACCATTTTCAAGTGATGCTGTCTTGGAAAACCAACTATTTCAAGTCTGTTTAGGGGCTGGTTTTGAGGCTGATTTTCAGTCTTGGAGACAGGCTTTGAAGCCAGAGGCAATTTATTCTTTCTTTCACCATACGATTCCAGCTTTTGAGAAATTGGGTCAGGTTTTCTTGTCTGATGAGATGAATCAGCTCTACAGCGTCCAAGCTCCTCAGGTTCAGATTGAGTCCAAGGGAGGACTGTTGGAGATTCAGTTTGACTTCCAAGGGATTGCCCAAGAAGAGATTGATCAAGCTCTTAAAGCCCTGACCAACAATCAGGATTTCTATATCAGTTCTTCTGATAAAGTATTCTTTTTTGATGAGGAAACCAAGCAGATTCGTCAAAATTTGCAGGAACTGGGGGTTGAGCTAAAAGATGGTTCTTTCCAAGCGCGAAAATCTCTGGCTTATAGCCTTTCTCAGCTTTTTGAAGGTCGAGATCGGATCTCTTTCTCGGAAGAATTTCAGCATTTAGCTCATGATTTGACTCATCCAGAGGATTTTCCTTTGGGAGATATACGGGTGCAGGCGAGTTTGAGAGACTATCAGGAAAAGGGAGTCCGTTGGCTCCAGATGCTTCATCACTATGGCTTTGGTGGCATCCTGGCAGATGATATGGGACTGGGAAAAACACTGCAAACCATCGCTTTTTTGACCAGTCAGGTGACAGAAGATAGTCGGGTCTTGATTTTGGCTCCGTCAGGTTTGATCTACAATTGGGCAGATGAATTCAGGAAATTTGCCCCACAGTTGGATTTGGCTGTCGTTCATGGTTTGAAAGCGAATCGAGAAGCAATTCTTTCTGAAAATCACCAAATCTATGTGACTAGCTATGCCACCTTTCGTCAAGACAGCGAGCTTTATCAAGAGATGGCTTTTGATTTTCTCTTCTTAGATGAAGCCCAGGTCATGAAAAATGCCCAAACCAAGATTGCTCAGAGTTTGCGCCAGTTTGTGGTGCCGGCAGTCTTTGCTTTGTCAGGTACGCCTATTGAAAATCATTTAGGAGAGTTGTGGTCTATCTTCCAAATTGTGCTTCCGGGGCTCTTGCCAAGTAAAAAGGAGTTTATGAAATTACCGGCTGACCGAGTCGCGCAGTTTATCAAGCCATTCGTCATGAGGCGTAAGAAAGAAGAAGTCCTTACAGAACTACCTGACCTGATCGAAGTCGTCTATAAAAATGAACTGGAAGACCAACAGAAGGCTATCTATCTCGCCCAGTTGCAACAGATGCGAGACCGCCTAGCACAAGTGACAGATAAAGAATTCCAGAGAAGTCGGGTAGAAATCTTATCTGGCCTCATGCGATTGCGCCAGATCTGCGATACGCCAGCTCTCTTCATGGACGATTACCAGGGAGCTAGTGGTAAACTCGATAGTCTCCGAGATTTATTGCTACAAGTAGCTGATGGTGGGCATCGGGTCTTGATTTTCTCCCAGTTCAAAGGAATGTTGGAAAAAATTGAGCAAGAACTCCCAGACTTGGGCTTGACCTCCTTCAAAATCACAGGTTCAACTCCTGCTCATGACAGACAGGAGATGACCAAGGCCTTTAACCAAGGGGAGAGAGAGGCCTTTCTCATCTCCCTTAAGGCGGGTGGTGTTGGTCTCAATCTAACGGGAGCTGATACAGTTATTTTGGTTGACCTCTGGTGGAATCCCGCTGTCGAAGCCCAGGCTATCGGAAGAGCACACCGCATGGGGCAGGAGCAGATGGTCGAGGTCTATCGTTTGATTACCAAGGGAACCATTGAAGAAAAGATCCAAGAACTTCAAGAACAAAAGAAACATTTGGTTTCTCAAGTTTTAGATGGTACGGAGTCGCGTGCGAGTCTCAGTCTGGCAGAAATTCGTGAAATTTTGGGAATTTCTGAAGCCAGCACTTGAAAAATCAAGACAATACGCTATAATGAAGTGTTGAAAGGAAATACAAAATGAAACAAGATCGATTTCCATTGGTGTCAGATGATGAGATCATGCTGACCAAAATGCCAGTCATGGACTTGTACGATGAGTCAGACTTTATTAGCAATATCAAAGGTGATTACCGCGATAAGAACTATTTGGAATGGTCTCCTATCAATGAGGAAGAAACCGTAGTTTCTCCAGTGGTAAATAAGGAGTCAAAGCCAAGTCCAGAACCTAAAAAAGTTGAAAAAACGTATGCTGAATTGGCTCGAGAAGAGGCGCGTGCGGACTTGAAGAAGAAACGTTCAGCCAAGTATTTGACTCAGGATGTTAGTCATACCAGACGACACAATGGTTCAACACTTGTTCGTCAAGGAAACCAACCAACAGCACCATTTCAAAAGGAAAATCCAGGTGAGTTTGCCAAATTTAGTAAAAACTTGAGCCAGTCTCACTATATCTTAGCTGAGGAGGTTGGCCAAGTGGCGAATCCAACTCCGAAAACCCAAACGGAAAAAACTAAAAAGAACAACTACGATTTTCTAAAGAAGAGTCAAATCTATAATAAAAAGAATAAGCAAACAGAACAGGAACGTCAGGTTGCCCAAGAGTTGAATCTGACAAGAATTACTGAGTAGGGGAGAAAAGCATGTCAAAAACATATCATTTTATTGGAATCAAGGGATCAGGGATGAGTGCCCTAGCCTTGATGTTGCACCAAATGGGACACAAGGTTCAAGGTTCAGACGTTGAAAAATACTACTTTACTCAACGTGGACTAGAGCAGGCAGGGATTGCCATTCTTCCTTTTGATGAAAAGAACCTACAAGGTGATGTGGAGATTATCGCGGGAAACGCCTTCCGTCCAGATAATAACGTTGAAATCGCCTATGCAGATCAAAATGGTATCAGCTACAAACGTTACCACGAATTCTTAGGTAGCTTTATGCGCGACTTTGTCAGCATGGGAGTGGCAGGAGCACATGGAAAAACTTCAACAACAGGTATGCTGTCACACGTCTTGTCTCACATCACAGACACCAGCTTCTTGATTGGTGACGGGACAGGTCGCGGCTCAGCCAATGCCAAATATTTTGTCTTTGAGTCAGACGAATATGAGCGCCATTTCATGCCTTACCACCCAGAATACTCTATCATCACCAACATTGACTTTGACCATCCAGACTACTTTACAAGTCTAGAGGATGTTTTCAATGCCTTTAACGACTATGCCAAACAAATTACCAAAGGTTTGTTTGTATACGGTGAAGATCCTGAGTTGCGTAAGATCACAGCCAATGCGCCAATCTATTACTATGGGTTTGAAGCTGAGGGCAATGACTTTGTAGCTAGCGATCTTCTTCGTTCAACAACTGGATCAACCTTTACAGTTCATTTCCGTGGACAAGAATTGGGTCAATTCCACATTCCAACCTTTGGTCGTCACAATATTATGAATGCGACAGCTGTTATTGGTCTTCTTTACACAGCTGGATTTGATTTGAACTTGGTCCGTGAACACTTAAAAACTTTTGCAGGTGTTAAGCGTCGTTTCACTGAAAAAATTGTCAATGATACAGTGATCATTGATGACTTTGCCCACCATCCAACAGAAATCATTGCGACCTTGGATGCAGCTCGTCAGAAATATCCAAGCAAGGAAATCGTGGCAATCTTCCAACCGCATACCTTTACAAGAACCATTGCCTTGTTGGACGAATTTGCCCATGCTTTGAATCAAGCAGACGCCGTCTATCTAGCGCAAATCTATGGGTCAGCTCGTGAAGTGGACCATGGTGATGTCAAAGTAGAAGACTTAGCCAATAAAATCAACAAGAAACACCAGGTTATCACTGTTGAGAATGTATCTCCTCTCTTAGACCATGATAATGCTGTTTACGTCTTTATGGGTGCAGGAGACATCCAAACCTATGAATATTCATTTGAACGTCTCTTGTCTAACTTGACAAGCAACGTCCAATAAGGAAAACAGATGGAAATTCCAATCACTATAAGGCAAGCTACCTTATCAGATTTAGAAGAAATGTTGGCGATTAAAGAAGCCAATCCTTCATCAGAAGAGACATTTAGCCGCCAATCCTTAGAAGAGAGTATCCGCAAGTCTGCGGGTACCTTTCTTGTAGCTGGGGATGAAAATCAGCTCTTAGGCTATGTTTTGTGAGAAGTTCAGTCTATTCATCCCAAATGGTTAGAAATAAAATCATTGACCATTCATCCTGACCATCGGGGACAGGGGCTGGGAACTCTTCTTCTTGCGGCCTTGAAACAGGTGACAGTCGAACTAGATTATCAAGGTATTCTTTTGCAGAGTCCTGATGAACTACTATCATATTTTGAAATGAATGGATTTGTCGAGGAAGAAGTGCCAGAAGCCCTGTATGCAAGCTCTTCGGAATGGTATCTGATTTGGGAAAATCCCTTTTATCAGGAGGAAATATGAAAATCAGACAAGCAAGATTTTCGGATTTAGATCGGATTATAGAGATAGAGCTAGAGAATTTTTCCCTTGAAGAAGCTATTCCTCGTTCGGTCTTTGAGGCGCATTTGCTGGAAATTCAGACCAGTTTTCTGGTAGCTGAAAAAGAGGGGCATATTCTTGGTTATATCGAAGGTCCAGTCGTCCCACACCGCCATCTAGATGATCAGTCCTTTACAGAAGAAATAAAAGACTATAGCCATAAACCTGGAGGTTATATTTCTGTGACTTGCCTATCTATTGCCAAGGAAGCACAAGCTTTGGGAGTTGGGAAAAGACTATTAAAGGCTCTGAAAGAAGTCGCTTTAGAACATGAACGAGAGGGCATTAACCTGACGTGTCATGACTACCTTATCGCCTACTATGAAAAACATGGCTTTGTTAATGAAGGAATATCCCAGTCAAACTTTGCTGGGGAAACATGGTATGATATGGTCTGGCAGCCTGAAAATAAAGAAAACTAGCTAGGGAATGCCCTAGTTGGTTGCTTTTCTGCGACTTTTAAGATATAATATTATGGATTGTCAACAAGGAGGTAATGCTTTTGACTGAAAAATCAAGAGAAGAAGAAAAATTAAGCTTTAAAGAGCAGATTCTACGTGATTTAGAAAGAGTAAAAGAACAAGATAGAAGAGAGAAAGAAGTAGAGATTCCAAATCTGACGGCTTCGTCATCTAAAGCTAGTTCAGCAACTCCTTCAGATCTTGAACCAGAAACATCAACAGAAGAGTTGATGGCGGATTCCCTATCTGTTGTCGATAAAATCCTAAAAAATGCACCAAGTGTTCCTCCACTTTCAAGTGCTAGAACTGATGAAACGGATGGACAAGAAGAGAAAGAGATTAGACAGCCAATCATTGATAAGATTGAAGTTGTAGAATCTGAAGAACCTCTAGTAGAGCCGATTCATCTGGCTGAAGAACCTGTAGTGGAACCTGTTCAACCTAAGGTAGAACCAGTTGAGCTTAAACCCGAAGAAAAAGAATTTAACGATACTCCGACTAAGGTTGCCGTAACCTATAAAACAGAAGACAAGAAAGAGGAAATCACCCCAGGAATGCCTGAAAGAGTTGAGCCTGTTTCTACAGAATCTAGCAGTGGATTAGCTGATGCTCCACGTCGTAGTCGTCGTCAAGGTGAAACATCAACTAAGAAAAAGAAAAAATCAAAAGCCAAAGGTTGCCTAGTAACAGTTTTAGCTCTCCTAGTACTCGTTGCAGTTGGTGGTTACTTTGGTTATGGTTATGTGCAAGATTCTTTGAAACCTGTGGATGCGAGCTCTAAGGATTACGTAACGGTTCAAATCCCAGACGGTGCAAATGTTCAAGAAATTGGAAGCACTTTGGAAAAATCTGGTTTGGTTAAACATGGACTTATCTTTAGCCTTTATGCTAAATACTATAGCCATGCTAACTTGAAGTCAGGTTATTACAACTTGAAGAAGAGTATGAGTACGGATGAGTTGATTCAAGAATTGCAAAAAGGTGGGACTCCTGAAGCTCAGGCACCTGTTCTTGCAAACTTGACAATTCCAGAAGGCTATACATTAGAGCAAATCGCTCAAACAGTAGGACAACTTCAAGGTGAATTTAAAGAACCTCTTACTGCGGACACTTTCTTGGCAAAAGCTCAAGATGAGACCTTTATCTCACAATTAGTAGCCAAGTATCCAAACCTACTTGGAAGTCTTCCAACAAAAGATAGTGGCGTTCGTTATCGTCTTGAAGGCTACCTTTTCCCAGCGACCTATACAATCAAAGACAGTACAACTGTTGAAAGTTTGATTGATGAGATGGTGGCTGCTATGGATAAGGCTATGTCACCATATTACGCTACGATCAAAGAAAAGAATCTGACAGTTAATGAATTGCTCAGCATTGCTTCTCTTGTCGAAAAAGAAGGTGCTAAGACCGAGGACCGCAAGAAAATCGCAGGTGTCTTCTATAACCGCTTGAATGCCGGTATGCCACTTCAAAGTAATATCGCTATCCTATATGCTCAAGGAAAACTTGGTCAAAAGATTAGTTTAGCAGATGACGCTGGAATTGATACAACGATTGATTCACCATACAATGTTTACACACACCTTGGCCTCATGCCTGGACCAGTTGATAGTCCAAGTCTGGATGCTATTGAAGCAAGTGTAAATCAGACAAAGAGTGAATACTTGTACTTTGTAGCCAATGTAGAAGATGGTAAAGTATACTTTGCAACAACAAAAGAAGAACATGACCAAAACGTTGCAGAGCATATCAATAGCAAATTACCCCAATCAAGTAGTTCAAACTAAAATTATGTGGTTTTCCACATAATTTTGTTTTAAAAACCTAATAGAAAAAGAAAGTTGAGAAAAATGGCAGAAAAAACTTACCCAATGACCCTTGAAGAAAAGGAAAAACTAGAAAAAGAATTAGAGGAGTTGAAACTCGTCCGTCGTCCTGAAGTCGTAGAGCGTATCAAGATTGCTCGTTCCTATGGAGACCTTTCAGAAAATAGTGAGTATGAAGCAGCAAAAGATGAACAAGCTTTTGTTGAAGGTCAAATTTCAAGTCTAGAAACAAAAATTCGTTATGCTGAAATTGTTAATAGCGATGCAGTTGCCCAAGATGAGGTAGCAATCGGTAAAACAGTAACAATCCAAGAAGTCGGTGAAGACGAAGAAGAGGTCTACATCATCGTCGGTTCTGCAGGTGCAGATGCTTTTGCTGGTAAAGTATCAAATGAAAGTCCGATTGGCCGTGCTCTAATTGGCAAGAAGACTGGTGATACTGCAACGATTGAAACACCAGTTGGTAGCTATGATGTCAAAATCTTAAAGGTTGAGAAAACAGCCTAAATAGGATGGAAAAGGAGTAGTGAAGGTTTTGCCTTGCTCAACTCCTTTTTGGTTTTTTGGATAAAAAGGAGACTATATGAGTGAAAATAAGAAGAAAAATAAAATGGAGCGTGGTTTAACCAATCGCCATGTTCAGGTGATGGCCATTGCGGGAACAATCGGAACTGGACTTTTCCTAGGTGCTGGTCGCTCTATCAGTCTTACAGGACCTTCTATCATCCTGATTTACATGATTACAGGAGCCTTTATGTTTTTGATGATGAGGGCTGTTGGAGAGATGCTGTATCAGGATCCAGAACAGCATACCTTTATCAACTTTATCACCCGTCATTTGGGGAAAGGCTGGGGATATTTCTCAGTTTGGTCTTATTGGTTGTCTGTTGTCTTTATCGGTATGGCAGAAATCACTGCCATCTCAGACTATGTCCGCTTCTGGTTCCCTACCTGGCCTAGCTGGCTGATTCAGCTTGTCTTTTTAACGATTTTGGCTTTGGTCAATCTGATTGCGGTTAAGCTCTTTGGAGAAGTCGAGTTTTGGTTTGCTATGGTCAAGATTGTGGCGATTTTAGCCATGATTGCCACTGGGATTTTTATGGTTTTGACAGGCTTTAAGACACCGCATGGTGTTGCAAGTTTGGCAAATATCAGCGACCAGTTCTCTCTTTTTCCAAACGGAGTTATGAACTTTGTCATGGCCTTTCAAATGGTATTTTTTGCCTATCTGATGATTGAGTTTATCGGGGTGACAACTTCTGAAACAAAGAACCCTCGTCAGGTCTTGCCCAAAGCTGTTAAGGAAATTCCTCTCAGAATTATCTTCTTCTACGGGGGAGCTCTCATTGCGATTATGGCCATTATTCCTTGGTCTTATCTTAATTCTTCAGATTCTCCATTTGTAACGGTCTTTGAACTGGCGGGGATCAAGTGGGCAGCGGCTCTAATCAACTTTGTTGTCTTGACCTCAGCAGCGTCTGCGCTTAACTCAACTCTCTACTCAACAGGGAGACACTTATATCAGATTGCCCATGATTCGCCCAATCGTTTCTTAAAGGCCATCAAGGTCGATACCCTTTCTCGCCACAATGTTCCACAAAATGCCATCATCGCCTCAGCGATCTTGATTGCTCTGGCTGCCTTTATCAACGTGCTACCAGGTGTTTCAGATGCCTTTGCTTTGATTACGGCATCTTCATCAGGTGTTTACATCGCGATTTATATCTTGATTATGGTAGCTCATCTCAAATACCGCAAGTCACAAGACTTCATGGCTGATGGCTACCTTATGCCTCAGTATCGCTTACTTAATCCCCTAACCATTCTCTTTTTTGTCTTTGTTTTTGTGACTCTCTTTTTGCAAGAGTCCACTTTCATGGGGGCAGTTGGTTCTGCTATCTGGATTCTTGTTTTTGGGATTTATAGTCAGTGGAAATTTAGAAAATAAATCATGAACTCATCAACTCTGTTTGGTGAGTTTTTCTAGTTTGACAGTCTATTGAAATAGGATTATAATCAAGCTGTAGTAGTTTATTAGGAGGTTTGGATGCACGTTAGATTGGAAAATAAGGAATCGCTTAAAGCGCAAGAAATAGGGAATTTGATTCGTGCTTATAATCGTTCTAAAAGAGAAGAGGCTGAAAGTAAGCCACTGAACCTTTATGTTGAAGACGAAAAGGGCAATCTCATGGCGGGCTTAGTAGCTGAGACTTTCGGAAATTGGTTGGAAATCGAATATTTATTTGTGAAAGAGGAATTGAGGGGACAAGGAATCGGTTCAAAACTATTGCAGCGAGCAGAAAATGAAGCCAAGAAACGAAACTGTCGTTTTGCTTTTGTAAATACTTACCAGTTTCAAGCACCAGATTTTTATCTAAGCCATGGCTACAAGGAAGTCTTTACCTTGCAAAACTATCCCTATACAGGACAAAGATACTATTACCAAAAAGATTTGTGACCTAGACTTCTTTCTTTTGGAGAGGAACTTAGCTAAGTATCAAAAAAGAACGAATACTCTTTATCATGTAATATGGTAGAGAGTTTTTTGTCAATAAAATCTTACAAAATGACATTTATATATTGCATTAAGTTAGATATATGGTATAATGTTTTTAAAAGAAGCGCAACTTTTTAAAATATTGAAGGAGGAAACAAGTGGCTAAAAATTTAAAGTTAAAACTAGCTCGTGTGGAGCTTGATATGACACAGGGTGATTTGGCAGAAGCTGTGGGTGTTACTAGGCAGACTATAGGCTTGATTGAAGCTGGGAAATACAATCCTAGCCTCTCCCTTTGCCAGTCCATTTGCAGATGCTTGGGCAAAACTTTAGATCAATTATTTTGGGAGGAAGAAGATGAAAAATAGATTTTTTTATTATCAATTATTAGACGAAAGAGAAGAACAACTGATTAACAAAGCTGGGACAGAGTCTTTTAATGTGTTTATCGGGCTCATTCTGCTAAGCTATCTGGTGGCTGTATTAGCACCTGCTCTTTTTAATCCTAATATTCTTCTGGTTACCCTTCTTTTAGGAATTTTCTTCTTTTTCAATCGTGCACGACAACTTGGAGTGACCTACTATAGTCGTTTTCATTTTACAATTATAGGGTGTTTGCTGGTAACTCTCGCTATTACGACTCTTTTGATGTTGCAGAATTATCAATTCAACATAGAAATTTACCAGCACAATCCTTTGAACGTTAAATACTTATCTGCTTGGGTGCTTACTTATCTGCTTTACCTTCCTTGGGTTTTTATCGGTAATCTTGGTCTTAAGAGCTATGGAGAATGGGCTCAAAAAAAGTTTGAGCAAGATATGGATGAACTGGAGAATGGAGAATAGCTTGTTAGCTTTTTATCAATCTCGGTAAAATGTGTTATAATAGTACTAAATTTATCGGATGGTGTGAAAGTGGTAGAATACGTTCATACCTTTATAAAGAAGGAAGAAGGAAAACAGATGTATCCAGATGATAGTTTGACATTGCACACGGACTTGTACCAGATCAACATGATGCAAGTTTACTTTGACCAAGGAATTCACAATAAGAAGGCGGTTTTTGAGGTCTATTTCCGTCAGCAACCGTTTAACAACGGCTATGCGGTTTTTGCTGGTTTGGAAAGGATTGTGAAGTATCTTGAAAATTTGCGCTTTTCTGATAGTGATATCGACTACTTGGAGTCACTTGGGTATCATGGGGCATTCTTGGACTACCTCCGCAATCTCAAGTTGGAGTTGACGGTTCGTTCTGCTCAGGAAGGAGATTTGGTTTTTGCCAATGAGCCGATTGTGCAGGTAGAAGGACCTCTAGCCCAATGTCAATTGGTAGAAACAGCTCTCTTGAATATCGTTAATTTTCAAACCTTGATTGCGACCAAGGCAGCACGTATTCGTTCAGTCATTGAAGATGAACCCTTGATGGAGTTCGGGACACGTCGTGCGCAAGAAATGGATGCGGCTATCTGGGGAACACGCGCAGCCGTGATTGGTGGAGCCAACGGAACTAGCAACGTGCGAGCAGGGAAGCTCTTTGGCATTCCTGTCTTGGGTACTCATGCCCATGCCTTGGTACAGGTTTATGGAAACGACTATGAGGCCTTCAAGGCTTATGCGTCAACCCATCGTGACTGTGTCTTTCTAGTAGATACATATGATACGCTTCGCATCGGTGTGCCAGCTGCTATTCAGGTAGCTCGTGAACTGGGAGACAAGATTAACTTTAAAGGTGTTCGTATCGACTCAGGGGATATTGCCTATATTTCCAAGAAAGTTCGCCAACAGTTAGATGAGGCTGGATATCCAGATGCCAAAATTTACGCTTCCAATGACCTCGATGAAAATACTATCCTCAACCTCAAGATGCAAAAAGCCAAGATTGATGTCTGGGGTGTGGGAACCAAGCTGATTACAGCCTATGATCAGCCAGCTCTTGGGGCGGTTTATAAGATTGTGGCTATCGAAGATGAGAATGGTCAGATGCGTAATACCATCAAACTGTCTAATAATGCGGAAAAAGTGTCTACGCCAGGTAAGAAACAGGTATGGCGCATTACCAGTCGTGAAAAAGGCAAGTCAGAAGGTGACTACATTACTTATGATGGTGTGGATGTGAGTGACATGACAGAAATCAAAATGTTCCATCCAACTTATACCTACATCAAAAAGACCGTTCGAAACTTTGATGCGGTTCCTCTCTTGGTGGATATTTTCAAAGTAGGAACATTAGTTTACAACTTGCCTAGTTTGACGGAGATTCAGGCCTATGCTCGCAAAGAATTTGACAAGCTTTGGGATGAGTATAAACGGGTACTAAATCCACAGCACTATCCAGTAGATTTGGCGCGTGATATTTGGCAAGATAAGATGGACTTGATTGACAAGATGCGCAAGGAAGCCCTAGGCGAAGGAGAAGAAGAATGAGTTTGCAAGAGACCATTATCCAGCAACTAGGTGTCAAGCCAGTGATTGACGCCCAGGAAGAAATTCGTCGTTCCATTGACTTCTTAAAAAAATACCTAAAAAAACATCCCTTCCTTAAAAGTTTTGTACTAGGAATTTCTGGTGGACAGGACTCGACTTTAGCGGGGCGATTGGCGCAATTAGCTATGGAAGAAATGCGAGCAGAAACTGGAGATGACAGCTACAAATTTATCGCTGTTCGGCTCCCTTATGGAGTCCAAGCTGACGAAGAGGATGCTCAAAAAGCCCTTGCTTTCATCCAACCAGATGTCAGTGTGGTGGTGAATATCAAGGAATCAGCTGATGCTATGACAGTTGCAGTTGAAGCGACAGGTAGTCCTGTTTCAGACTTCAACAAGGGCAATATCAAGGCTCGTTGTCGTATGATTGCTCAGTATGCGCTAGCAGGAGCACATAGCGGAGCTGTTATTGGGACAGACCACGCCGCGGAAAACATTACAGGTTTCTTTACTAAGTTTGGTGACGGTGGTGCGGATATTCTCCCTCTTTACCGACTCAATAAACGCCAAGGGAAACAACTTTTGAAAGAGCTTGGCGCAGACCCAGCCCTTTATGAAAAAATCCCAACAGCAGATTTGGAAGAAGATAAGCCGGGCTTGGCAGACGAAGTCGCTCTTGGAGTCACTTATGCAGAAATTGATGACTACCTAGAAGGCAAAACCATCAGCTCAGAAGCCCAAGCAACCATCGAAAACTGGTGGCATAAAGGCCAACACAAACGCCATTTACCAATCACCGTCTTTGATGACTTTTGGGAGTGAAAACCTCCAGTGGAGGTTTTCAGCCCGAGTCTAGAAACAGGTAAACGAGGAGGTCCAGTGGAGGTTTTCAGCCCGAGTCTAGAAATAGGAGAACGAGGCAGATTCGGGGGACCTTTTTAGCCCGAGTCTAAAAATAAGAAAACGAGGAAGGTCCGAGGGGACCTTCTTCGCTTCTGGTCTTGAATAAAGAAGTAAGGCAGAACAATGGAAGTATAAACCTAATCCCAAGGATAGAAAGTGAGGTAACATCATGAAAGCAATCGGTACGCAAACCTTACAGACAGATCGTTTAATTTTGAGACGATTTGTGGAGAGTGATGCAGAAGCTATGTTTCAAAATTGGGCTTCATCTGCTGAGAATCTGGCCTATGTCACCTGGAATCCTCATCCGAATCTTGACGTGACTCGAAACTCGATTCGAAATTGGGTTGCCTCCTATGTCAATCCCAACTATTACAAATGGGCCATTTGTCTCAAAGAAAACCCAGAGCAAGTGATAGGGGATATTAGCATCGTTGCAATGGATAAGAACGATTCTTCTTGTGAAATTGGCTATATTTTAGGAAAAAATTATTGGGGTCGTGGTATGATGACGGAGGCCTTGAAAGCTGTCTTAGACTTCTGTTTTACTCGAGCAGGATTTCAAAAGGTCAGAGCAAGATATGCCAGTCTCAACCCAGCTTCTGGTCGTGTGATGGAGAAGGCTGGAATGTCCTATCTAAAAACCATTGCCAATGGTGTGGAGAGAAAAGACTACGTTGCGGATCTTATTTATTATCAGATAAGCAGAGAAGACAGGTGATTGTCTTTTCTGTTTCTATCAAAGTCAGACCTTGTCTGGCTTTTTTTTGCGCATGATTTTTAAATAAGCTGATTAAATTCCTATTTTTCCCTATCATTGTCCCTGTTTTTTCTGGAGTTTTGGGGATATAATAGACCTATCAAATCAAAGAATGGAGGAAGGCAATGGACAATGTAATCTTTTTTACCAGTGTTTTTCTTGCTGGAATTCTTTCCTTCTTTTCTCCTTGTATTTTACCCTTGTTGCCAGTCTATGCAGGGGTCTTGTTGGATGATAAGAATGATGATCAGGCTTCTAGCGGAAAATTTTCAACCTCACTTGTTAGTTTATTGCGAACTCTGGCCTTTATAGCGGGGATTTCCTTTGTTTTTATCTTACTGGGTTATGGAGCTGGTTTTTTAGGCAATTTGCTGTATGCTTCTTGGTTTCAGTATGTGACGGGTGCGGTTATCATTCTCTTGGGCTTGCACCAGATGGAAGTTTTACATTTGCAGGGGCTCTATAAGGAAAGAAGGCTACAATTAAATAGACAGGATCAAAAGGGTAAGGGCTATAGTCAGGCATTTTTACTGGGGTTGACCTTTAGTTTTGCTTGGACGCCATGTGTAGGACCGGTTCTGGGCTCTGTTTTAGCCTTGGCGGCTTCAGGTGGTTCAGGAGCTTGGCAGGGAGCTGGTCTCATGTTGGTTTACACGCTGGGTTTGGCGCTACCATTTTTAGTTCTAGCTCTTGCATCCAGCTATGTTTTGAAACATTTCCGAAAACTGCATCCTTACCTCGGAATCCTCAAAAAAGTCGGTGGTTTTCTCATTATCGTGATGGGAATCTTGGTGCTTTTGGGAAATGCTTCCATTTTGACTACATTATTTGAATAGAGAGGAAAAAGAAATGAAAAAATGGCAAACATGTCTCCTTGGAGTAGGCTCAATTTGTTGCTTGGCAGCCTGTTCGGCTAAAAACATGTCAGACGAGTCTACTATGAGGGAGCAATCCAAAACAGAACAAGTTAGTTCGAAAACTGCGACTAAAGGTCAGGAAGTCGCTGATTTTGAACTGACAGGTGTAGATGGCAAGACCTATCGTTTGTCTGATTACAAGGGCAAGAAAGTCTATCTCAAATTTTGGGCTTCTTGGTGTTCCATCTGTCTAGCCAGCCTTCCAGATACGGATGAAATTGCTAAAGAAGCTGGTGATGACTATGTGGTCTTGACAGTGGTGTCTCCTGGACACAAGGGGGAGCAATCTGAAGCAGACTTTAAGAACTGGTACAAGGGCTTGGATTATAAAAATTTTCCAGTTCTAATTGATCCATCAGGCAAACTTTTGGAAAGTTATGGTGTCCGTTCTTACCCCACTCAAGCCTTTATAGACAAGGAAGGCAAGCTGGTCAAAACGCAACCAGGTTTTATGGATAAGGATATGATTTTAAAAGAATTGAAAGAAATGGGGTAGAGAAAGGCTATGAATGATAAAGTAAAACTTTTTGTCTTGGCAGGGATCATTCTCCTAGCCATAACCGGTTTCTATTTTCTATTGATGCGAAATGCAGAGCAGACAGATAGCTCGCAAATTGAGAAAGCATCCGTTAGCCAAGGAGGAAAAACAGTGAAAAAAACAGAAGTGAGTAAAGACGCAGACTTGCACGAAATTTATCTAGCTGGGGGATGTTTCTGGGGAGTGGAGGAATACTTCTCACGCGTGCCTGGAATAACCGATGCCGTTTCAGGCTATGCAAATGGTAGAGGGGAAACAACCAAGTACGAATTGATCAACCAAACAGGTCATGCGGAAACCGTCCATGTCACTTATGATGCTAATCAAATTTCCCTCAAGGAAATCCTGCTTCATTACTTCCGCATTATCAATCCAACCAGCAAAAATAAACAAGGAAATGATGTGGGGACCCAGTATCGTACTGGTGTCTATTACACAGATAAAAAGGATTTGGAAGTAATCAACCAAGTCTTTGATGAGGTGGCTAAGAAATACGATCAACCTCTGGCAGTTGAAAAGGAAAACTTGAAGAATTTTGTGGTAGCTGAGGATTATCACCAAGACTATCTCAAGAAAAATCCAAATGGCTACTGTCATATCAATGTTAATCAGGCTGCCTACCCCGTCATCGATGCCAGCAAATATCCCAAACCAAGCGATGAAGAATTGAAAAAGACCTTGTCACCTGAGGAGTATGCAGTTACCCAGAAAAATCAAACAGAACGAGCTTTTTCAAACCGCTACTGGGATAAATTCGAATCCGGTATCTATGTCGATGTGGCAACTGGCGAACCTCTCTTTTCATCAAAGGACAAGTTTGAGTCTGGTTGTGGCTGGCCTAGTTTTACCCAACCCATCAGTCCAGATGTTGTCACATACAAGGAAGATAAGTCTTACAATATGACGCGTATGGAAGTGAGAAGCCGAGTTGGAGATTCTCACCTTGGTCATGTCTTCACAGATGGGCCTCAGGACAAGGGGGGCTTGCGCTACTGTATCAATAGTCTCTCTATCCGATTTATTCCCAAAGACCAAATGGCGGAAAAAGGCTATGCCTATTTACTAGATTATGTTGATTAAGAGGGCTTTCCTAAGCAGTTAGAGGAGAATTTTGCTATACTGATACTAGTAAGTGACAAAGGAGCAGAGCATGACCTACACAATCTTAATCGTAGAAGATGAATATCTGGTTAGACAAGGCTTGACTAAACTGGTCAATGTAGCAGCCTACGATATGGAAATCATCGGTCAGGCTGAAAATGGAAGACAGGCTTGGGAATTGATTCAAAAGCAGGTGCCGGATATCATTTTAACCGATATCAACATGCCTCAGCTAAATGGCATCCAGTTGGCCAGTCTGGTCCGAGAAACCTATCCACAGGTTCACCTAGTTTTTTTGACAGGTTACGATGATTTTGATTATGCCTTGTCTGCTGTCAAACTAGGTGTCGATGATTACTTGCTCAAGCCTTTTTCTCGTCAGGATATTGAGGAAATGTTAGGGAAAATTAAGCAAAAACTAGACAAGGAAGAAAAAGAAGAGCAGTTACAAGATTTATTAACCGATAAGTTTGAGGGAAATATTGCTCAGAAAATCCAGTCCCGTCTAGCTAACAGTCAGTTTAGTTTGAAGTCTTTGGCCAGTGACTTGGGCTTTAGTCCGACTTATTTGAGTTCCTTGATTAAGAAAGAGTTGGGCCTGCCTTTTCAGGATTACCTGGTGAGAGAGCGTGTTAAACAAGCCAAGCTTTTGCTCTTAACAACGGATTTAAAGATTTATGAGATCGCAGAGAAGGTTGGTTTTGAAGATATGAACTACTTTACCCAACGCTTTAAACAGATTGCAGGTGTGACCCCTCGTCAGTTTAAGAAGGGAGAAGGCCGATGAAGCGTTCTTCTCTCCTAGTCAGAATGGTTATTTCCATCTTTCTGGTCTTTCTCATTCTCCTGGCTGTGGTTGGGACTTTCTACTATCAATCGAGTTCTTCAGCCATTGAGGCTACCATTGAAGGCAATAGCCAGACGACTATCAGTCAAACTAGCCACTTTATCCAGTCTTATATCAAAAAATTAGAAACCACCTCGACCAGTTTGACCCAACAGACGGAAGTCCTAGCCTATGCTGAGAATCCCAGTCAAGACAAGGTCAAGGGAATCCGAGATCTATTTTTGACCATCTTAAAGGCAGACCAGGATTTGAAAATGGTGGTTTTGGTAACCAAGTCTGGTCAGGTCATTTCCACTGATGACAGTGTGCAGATGAAAACTTCCTCAGATATGATGGGCGAGGATTGGTACCAAAAAGCCATTCATCAGGGGGCTAATCCGGTTTTGACACCAGCTCGTAAATCAGACAGCCAGTGGGTTATTTCTGTTACTCAGGAACTTGTTGATGCAAAGGGGGCCAATCTTGGCGTACTTCGCTTGGATATTTCTTATGAAACTCTGGAAGCCTATCTCAATCAACTTCAGTTAGGTCAGCTGGGCTTTGCCTTTATCATCAATGAAAAGCATGAATTTGTTTACCATCCTAAACACACAGTTTATAGTTCGTCTAGCGAAATGGAGGCCATGAAACCCTATATTGAGACAGGGCAGGGTTATACTTTAGACCACCAATCCTACGTCAGTCAAGAAAAGATTGCTGGAACTGATTGGACGGTTATAGGCGTCTCTTCACTGGAGAAGTTAGACCAGGTTCGGAGTCAACTCATGTTGACCTTGCTTGGGGCTAGTGTACTATCTCTTCTTGCCTGTCTCTGCTTGGTGTGGTTCAGTCTCAAACGCTGGATTGCGCCTTTGGAGGATTTGAGAGAAACCATGCTGAAAATTGCTTCTGGTGATCAGAATCTTCGTGCCAAGGAAGCTGGTGCCTATGAGCTGAGAGAAGTGACTCGCCAGTTCAATGCCGTGTTGGATCAGGTTGATCAGTTGATGGCAGCTATTCGCAGGCAGGAAGAAACGACCCGTCAGTATGAACTTCGAGCCCTATCAAGTCAGATTAACCCCCATTTCCTCTATAATACCCTAGATACTATCATCTGGATGGCTGAATTTCAGGATAGTCAGCGAGTGGTTCAGGTGACCAAGTCTTTGGCAACCTATTTCCGCTTGGCGCTCAATCAAGGAAAGGATTTGATTTCTCTTTCTGATGAAATCAATCATGTCCGCCAGTACCTCTTTATCCAGAAACAACGCTATGGAGATAAGCTGGAGTATGAGATTGATGAAGATCCTGCTTTTGGTAATTTAGTTTTGCCTAAGCTGGTGTTGCAACCCCTTGTAGAGAATGCTCTTTATCATGGCATCAAGGAGAAGGAAGGTCAGGGCCATATTAAAGTTTCTGTTCAGAAAAAGGATACAGGGCTTGTCATCCGCATTGAGGATGACGGAGTTGGCTTCCAGGATGCTGCTGATAATAGTCAAAGTCAACTCAAACGTGGGGGAGTCGGTCTTCAAAATGTTGACCAACGGCTTAAACTTCATTTTGGAGAACATTACCAGATGAAAATCGATTCTGCCCCCTCAAAAGGGACGACGGTTGAAATATACATAAATAGAATAGAAACTAATTAACTCCCAGTCAATTCTGGGAGTTTTATGCGTAATTGGGCAAGCTTTCTAGGCTATCTATCTTGCTAAAACGTAGAAAAAACGATATGATAGATAATGACAAAAGAGGTATCAAGTATGAAGGAAAAAGATATTCAAAGAGACACAAGTCAGATTGTAAAAGATGTATTAGAAAAGGCCAATTTGAAGCAGGGAAAAATCTTTGTTTTGGGCCTTTCTTCCAGTGAAGTGATAGGTGGTCAGATTGGCAAGGAATCCAGCCAAGAAATTGGGGAAATCATCGTGAAGACCATCCTAGATATCCTAGAGGGAAAAGGCATTCATCTAGCCGTTCAAGGCTGTGAACATGTCAATCGGGCCCTCGTTGTTGAACGTCAGGTTGCAGAGCAGTTTGGTCTGGAAATGGTCAGTGTCCTTCCTACTCTCCATGCAGGAGGTTCAGGTCAGTTGGCAGCCTTCAAGTTTATGCAAGATCCAGTTGAGGTTGAATTTATCAAGGCTCATGCTGGATTGGATATCGGAGACACTTCAATTGGCATGCATGTCAAGCATGTTCAAGTTCCGATTCGCCCTCTTTTGAGAGAGATTGGTCATGCCCACGTAACGGCACTAGCTAGTCGTCCAAAATTAATTGGAGGTGCGCGTGCGCATTATCCGAAAGATTCTATTAGAAAGTCGTGAAAATGAGAAAAACAAAACAACAACTAGAAAAGATCACAAAATATTCAATTCGTAAGCTAACTGTTGGGGTAGGTCCTGTAGCAATTGGTGCTTTCCTTTTTGGTGCCAGTACCCTTTCCGTAGATAAGGTCCAAGCCAATGAAGTTGGCAGTGCTCATAGTGTTCATTACCGTTATTTAGCGGAGCAGGAATTGACCGAGTCTGAAAAAGCCCTGATTCATCATGAGGTTCCAACAGAATTTCAAGATGAAGATATTATTTATGTAGTTTATCGCAAGAAGGCAATTACCAGTCAACAACTTCCTTACACAGGAAGTAAAGATTTAGCCTTGGCAGGTCTTGGTTTAGCAACAGCTTCGCTAGCGGTTTTATTAGTTTCCAAGAAACACCGTAGTAAAGTACTTGGGGTTCTCTTAATCAGCTCTATTGGAGTCAGCAATTTTGTACCTTTTACTGCCTTTGCATTTGAGAATAAAGAGTTACTTTCTTATAACCAAACTGTTTCTGCATCTACACATGAAGGTTTGGCTGAAGGGATTATCCGCATTGATGGCTATGAATACATTGGATACTTTAAGGAAACAGAACTCCATCCATCAAAACCAGCTTCAGCTGAGAACTCTCAGTTGCCAGTAGAAAAGCAAAGTTCAAAAGAAATCGAGAAGACAGAAGTAGTTCAAGAGACACCGACTGTCACTCCAGAACCTGTTGTTGAAAAACCCCTAGTACAAACTCCAGTTGCTCCTGCTGTTGAAGAAAAACCAGTTTCTGAGAAGCCTCAGACTAAGCAGGAAGAGAGCTTGGTAGAGATTCCTTTTGAAACAGTCACAAGTCCAGATGCGAATCTAGCAGAAGGACAGACTCGTATCGTAACAGCTGGAGTAAATGGTAAGCGTCGTCTTGTAACCAAAGTATCGATGGTTAATGGTCAAGAAGTTAGAGAAGTTATCGAAGACCAAGTGGTTCAAAATCCTGTGTCTCAAGTGATTGCGGTCGGAACTAAGAAAGAGGTGCAACCTGCCCCAGCTCCAACACCACAAGCTGAACCAACGCACCAAGTAGCCAAAGGAAGCCAAGAGGAAGGTAAAGAGGGTCAAGCTCTAACGCAACCAACTTTACCAGAAGCTCCAATCGAAGTAAAAGGAACTCAAGAAGAAGGCAAAGAAGGTCAAGCACTAACACAGCCAGAATTGCCAGAAGCTACAGTCGCAGTTAAAGGCACTCAAGAGGAAGGCAAGGAAGGTCAATCTCTTGTGCAAGATCAGTTACCTGAGTATAAAGTGACTGAAGGAACTCTTGTTGAAGAATCAACTACAGAACTTGACTACAAAATTGAAACGACTGAGGATCCAACTAAGTATACAGACGAAGAAACTGTCGTAAGAAATGGTGAAAAAGGAAGTCAAGTTACTAAAACAACTTATAAAACAATAGAAGGTGTTAAAACTGACCAAGTTCTTTCAACTAGCACAGAAGTCACCAAGGAACCCGTAAACCAACAGGTAAGCCGTGGTACAAAACCAATTGAAGGAACTCTTGTAGAAGAAAGTCTTGAAAAGATTCCATTTAAGGAAGTTATTAAAGAAGATGACCAACTGAAAAAAGGTGAAAGAGTTATTGTCCAAGAAGGAAAAGATGGACGGAAAAAAGTTACCAAGACTTACAAAACTATCAAAGGTTTAAAAACTGAAGAAGCACCGAAAATTGTAGAACAGGTTCTGGAGTTAGACCAAGATCGTATCGTTAAATTAGGAACTAAAAACTTTGAAAAACCAATCTTAAGTTTGTCACTTGTTGATGTTCAAGATTTGAAACGATCATCTCAAATTCGTTATAATTTAGAAAATCCAAGTAAGGCAGCCATTAAATCTATCACCCTAACTCTGAAAAAAGGTGATGAGATTATCAAAACTTTGAATGTTTCACCAGACGACTTGACAACTACCCTGACAGATTTGCAGTACTACAAGGATTATAAACTGGAAACGAAGATGGTTTATAATTTAGGTGAAGGTGACCAAGAAGAAGTTCTGAAAGAAGAACCTCTAAGAATTGACCTCAAAAAAGTTGAAATCAAGAATATCAAAGAAACAAGCTTGATGAGTGTGGATCCTGATGGTAACGAAACAGACACTAGTTTGCTGACAGAAAAACCAGCTGATCTTGCTCCATTATATTTACGTGTAACCACTCATGATAACAAAACAACAAGACTGGCCGTTGAAAAGATTGAAGAAATAGAAAAAGACGGGAAAACTTTATACAAAGTCACTGCCAAAGCACCTGATTTGATTCAACGCAATGCTGACAACACACTGAGCGAAGAGTATGTTCATTATTTTGAAAAACAAAAATTAAAAGAAGGTAATGTTTACTACAACTTCAACGAGCTTGTAAAAGATATGAAAGCTAATCCAACAGGTGAGTTCAAACTGGGTGCAGATTTGAATGCGGCTAATGTACAAACTCCAAATAAAGAGTATGTTCCTGGTACATTTAAAGGTAAGTTGTCAAGTGTTGACGGACAACGTTATTCAATCCACAATATGACTCGTCAATTATTTGGTGGTATTGAAGGCGGTTCGGTTAAAGATATTAATCTGGCTAATGTCGATATTAATATGCCTTGGATTGACAATATTTCTGCACTTGCTAGAACTGTTAAAAATGCTACGGTTGAAAACATTAAAGTAACTGGTAGTATTACTGGTAGAGATGGAATTGCTGGTATTATTAATAAAGGAGATACTGGAGCTCAATTAACAAATGTTGCATTCATCGGTAATCTTACGGGTGTTGGTAACAGAGGTTGGGATTTCGGTGGTATTGCCGGAGAGCTTTGGAAAGGTAATATAGATAAAGCTTATGTAGAAGCTAATATGGTAGCTAATAAAGCTCGTATCGGTGGACTTGTTGCTAGGACGGACAACAGTGGTGATCCTAATGGAATCGGTAAATACGGGGCTGTCCGTAATGCTGTTACAAAAGGAACTATTAAAGTAAAAGATCCTGTTGAAGCAGGTGGATTCATCAGTAAAAACTGGGCATGGGGTAAAGTTGCTGACTCTGTGTCTATGATGAAAGTTGAAAATGGTGAAGTGTTCTATGGATCTAAAGATATTGACGAAGATGGTGGATACTTCTCAAATAACGCATTGGAACGTAACTTCATTGTGAAAGATGTAAGTACAGGTAAGCGTTCATTTAAATTCTCTATTTCTAACCGAATTAAAGAAGTTTCTCAAGAAGAGGCTGACCAGAAAATTGCAACTTTAGGAATTACAGCTAACGATTATGTTATCAATCCTCTTGTTGAAGATTCACTTAACAACATCAAACCAAAAGCCGATACATATAAAGATACTCAAGATTACAATGCAGACCGTGAACTTGCTTACCGTAATATTGAAAAACTTCAGCCATTCTATAATAAAGAATGGATTGTCAATCAAGGTAATAAGATTCCTGCAGATTCTAAATTACTAGATACAGAAGTTTTATCTGTTACAGGTATGAAAGATGAACAATTTGTGACCGACTTATCAGATGCTGACCATATTATGATTCATTATGCTGATAAGACGAAAGAAATTAAGGCTATTACACAAAAAGAATCTAAGGTTCAACAAATTCGTGAATATAGTATCAACGGTTTAGGGGACATTGTTTACACACCAAACATGGTTGTTAAAGATCGTACAAATTTGATTAATGATATCAAAGCTAAATTAGCTTCTGTTGAACTTGATTCAGATGAAGTTCGTAAGATTAATAACAATCCTAAGATGTTATACATGGAAGAAAGCTTCAAAGAAGTAAAAGATAATCTTGATGCTTTAGTTAAAGCGTTAGTTGAAAATGAAGACCATCAATTAAATACGGACGAAGCAGCTCAGCGTGCATTAGTTAAAAAAGTTGAAGACAATAAAGCTAAAATCATGTTAGCTCTTGCTTACTTAAACCAATACTATGGAATTAAGTACGACGGATTAAATATCAAAAATATGATGACCTTCAAACCTGATTTCTACGGTAAGAATGTTAACGTCCTAGATAGATTAATTAGCTTCGCTTCAAATGGTAATAACCTTAAAGGTGATCAATCACATGATGCATTTAACAGAGCCCTTGCAAGTGCTACTGGTAAAGCTAACTTACATGAATTCCTGAAGTACAACATGGCATTATTCACCAGTGAAACAGATATGAACACTTGGTTCAAGAATAACATTGCGGATAATGCTTATGTTGTTGAGAAACAATCATCAAATCCAGATTTCGCTAATAAGAAATATAAATTGTATGAAGTAATTAATAATGGACATCACGGACGTTATATTTTACCACTTCTGAATCTGAAGAAAGCGCATATGATCTTAATTACAACCTATAATACCATTGCCTTTAGTTCATTTGAGAAATACGGTAAAAATACGGCAGAAGAACGTGAAGCGTTCAAGAAGCAAGTTGATTTACGTGCGCAAGAACAAATCAATTACTTAGACTTCTGGTCAAGACTTGCTGCTGATAATGTACGTAATCAACTTCTTAAGAGTGAGAATATGGTACCATCTGCAATTTGGGATAATCATGATGTACCAGGTCTTGGTTGGGTTGACCGTATGGGACACACGAAGAAAGGTGATTTTGCTCCAATTCGTGAATTCTATGGTCCAACTGATAAATGGCATGGATATAATGGAATGGGTGCATATGCTTATATCTTCCAAAATCCACAACCACAAGAAGCTGTATATTACATTATCTCTAGCATGATTAGTGATTTTGGTACATCTGCATTTACTCACGAAACAACACACATCAATGACCGTATGGCCTACTTAGGAACATGGCGTCACCGTGAAGGAACAGACGTTGAAGCCTTTGCTCAAGGTATGTTGCAATCACCATCAGTCTCAAATCCAAATGGTGAATATGGTGCCTTAGGATTAAACATGGCCTATGAACGTCAAAATGATGGAAATCAAATTTACAACTATAATCCGAATGTGTTGAATAGTCGTGAGAAAATCGATCACTACATGAAGAATTACAATGAATCCATGATGATGCTTGATTACTTAGAAGCTGAGTCTGTAATCAAGAAAAATACTGGAACAAATGATAAGTGGTTCAAGAAGATCGATAAGAAATATCGTGAAAAAGCGGATCGCAATGGCTTAGTTGGTGAACCACACCAATGGGATTTAGTTCGTGATTTGAATGATGACGAAAAGAATACGAAGCTGACAAGTATTGATCAACTGGTTGATGGAAACTTTGCAACGAAACATGGATTACCAGGAAATGGTCATTACCGTACTGAAGGCTTTGATTCTGCTTATACTGTAGTAAATATGATGACAGGTATTTATGGTGGTAATACAAGTAAGAGTGCGGTTGGTTCAATCTCATTCAAACATAATACCTTCCGTATGTGGGGGTACTTCGGTTATCTAGACGGATTCTTAGGTTATGCATCAAACAAATACAAACAAGAATCTAAAGCAGCAGGTAATGTGGGTCTTGGTGATGACTTTATTATTAATAAAGTTTCTAACGGCAAATTCCAAAGCTTAGAAGCATGGAAGAAAGCATGGTATCATGAAGTACACGAAAAAGCCCAAAGAGGTTTTGTTGAAATTGAAATCGATGGTCAAAAGATTTCAACTTACGCACAACTTCAGACCTTATTTGATGCCGCGGTCGAAAAAGACCTTCAAGGTAATGATTTCAAGAATACTGTGGATCTTAAATGGAAGGTTTACAAACAACTCTTGCAGAAATCAGATGGATTTGCTGGTGATTTATTCACTACAGCATAATCAATAGTAAGAAAATAATAAAAAGGTAGATCAGCTTTGTCTGGGTCTGCCTTTTTATGCTATACTTAGGATATGCATAGAAAAACAGTGATTGATTTTAGGGCTTTGGGCGAGAGATACATCTTCACCCAGCCGATCAGAGAGTTAAAAACCAGAGATTTAGCAGAAGTGACGAATTTGTTAGCACAAGTGGAAAGCTACCAAGAGCAAGGCTATTATGTGGTTGGTTATGTTAGCTATGAGGCTGCACCTGCTTTTGAGGAAAAATTAGCAGTCCACAAGGCTCCCTTACTGGGAGAGTATCTCCTCTATTTCACCGTTCATGACAGTGTTGAAACATCCAGTATTCCTCTGACTTATGAGGAGGTGGATTTGCCATCAAACTGGCAGGAAATAACATCAGCTGAGGACTATGAAAAGGCTATTGCCCAAATTCACCATCATTTAAGACAAGGGGATACTTATCAGGTCAATTATACTGTCCAACTTAAACAGAATTTAAGTGCGAATCCTTTTGCTATCTACAATCGCATGGTGGTGGAGCAGGAAGCGGGCTACAATGCCTACGTAGAGCATGATGATATGGCTGTGATTTCTATGAGTCCAGAGCTCTTTTTCGAGCAAAATGACCGAGAATTAACGACTCGTCCAATGAAGGGAACAACCCAGCGGGGAGTGACTGACCAAGAAGACCTTGCCCAAGCTAGCTGGCTAGAACAGGATCCTAAAAATCGCTCTGAAAATATGATGATTGTGGATCTCTTGCGCAACGATATGAACCGTATTTCTGAAGTTGGAAGTGAGCATGTGGAGCGTCTGTGTCAGGTGGAGCAGTATTCGACCGTTTGGCAGATGACTTCAACCATTAAGAGTCAGTTACGACCGGATGTGGACCTAGTTGAAATCTTCCGTTCGCTCTTTCCATGTGGATCTATCACAGGAGCTCCCAAAATTGCGACCATGGAAATCATCAAGAATTTGGAGCCTCAACCGCGTGGAGTCTACTGCGGAACGATTGGTCTCTTACTTCCAAATGGGCGCCGGATTTTTAACGTCGCCATTCGGACTATTCAACTGCATCAAGAAAAAGCTATCTATGGAGTGGGTGGTGGCATTACATGGGACAGCACTTGGGAATCTGAATACCGAGAGGTTCATCAAAAGGCGGCTGTTCTCTATCGTAAACAAGCACGTTTCCAATTGATTACAACTGGGAAAATCAGTCAAAAACAACTGCTTTTTGAAGATAAACATCTAGAAAGACTGACAAAGGCGAGTCGTTATTTTGCCTTTCCTTTTGACCCAGAAGACCTGAGACAAAAGATAGAGGAAGAGTGCCAAGTTTGTGATTCCCACCAAGACTACCGTTTGCGAATTAGTCTCAGCAAATCTGGAGAGATAGAACTCAGTCGCCAAATCTTAACATCCCTTAGTCCAAGCTTCTGCAAAGCAAAACTTTGCCTTCAGGAAGCTGATTTGAATCAATCATTTACCTACTTTAAAACCACTCACAGACCACATTTAAGTCTAGGGGAACAGGAAATCATTTACCATAATGTAGCAGGAGAATTGCTTGAAACCTCTATTGGAAATCTGGTCTTAAAAATTAATGGTAAACTCTACACACCGCCTATCAGACTTGGAATTTTGCCAGGAATTTACCGTCAGCATTTGCTAGAAACAGGACAGGTAGAGGAAAAAGTCTTGACTGTGCCAGACTTGGACCAAGCGGAAACTATCTATGGCTGTAACGCAGTCAGAGGATTGTATGAGTTGGAAGTGATATAATTATGGATTTTTCAATTAAGTTTTAGATTTATTTCTGAATATTTAATATTTGATTTGAAAGCAAAATTAAATATATGGTATACTATAAGTATAAATCAATAAAAATAATGGAGATTTTTATGAAAAAATCAAAAAAAATTTTAGTAACCAGCTTAGCAACTGCAACACTGGGACTTATTGCATTATCAGATACAACTGGAGACTTTCCTTTTTCGGCTCAGCATGTTTCTGCTCAAGAAAAGGATGCATCTAAAAATGGTAAGGTTGTAAAAGAGAATACAACTTCGGCGTCAAATCAAGCTGAGAAATCAAAAACACCAGCGCAAAATCCTGCTGAGAAACCAAAAACACCAGCACCGAAACCAGAACCAAAACCAGCGCCGAAACCCGCTGAGAAACCGAAAACACCAGCTCAAAAACCTGCTGAGAAACCTAAAAATACAAGTCCTAAAGAGGATAAGTCCAAATCTACAGTTCAGTCTGGTTGGGTAGGCTCATCGTACTATGAAAATGGTACTAAAGTTACTAATAAGTGGATTTTTGATAAAAAAGCTAATTCTTATTTCTATCTAAATGCTTCGGGAAACTATGTCCAAAATGCTTGGGTAGGCAATTACTATCTTAAATCAGATGGTAAAATGGCTAAGAGTGAATGGATTTATGATAAAAACTATGGATCCTATTATTATCTAACAGCAGAAGGTAGCTACGCTCGAAATGCATGGGTAGGTAATTACTATCTTAAATCAGACGGGAAAAGAGCTAAAAATGAATGGATTTATGACAATAACTATGGGTCATATTATTATTTAACAGGAGAAGGCAGCTACGCTCGCAACACATGGGTAGGCAATTACTATCTTAAATCAGATGGTAAGATGGCTAAAGCTGAGTGGATTTATGACAAAAACTATGGATCCTATTATTATCTAACAGCAGAAGGAAGCTACGCTCGCAACAAATGGGTAGGTAATTACTATCTAAAATCAGATGGTAAGATGGCCAAAAATGAATGGGTAGATGGTGGTCGTTATTATGTAGGATACGATGGTGTGTGGCAACCAAAACCAGCGCCGAAACCAGCACCAAAACCAGCGCCAAATCCGGCACCAAAACCAGCTGAGAAACCGAAAACGCCAGCTCAAAAACCTGCTGAGAAACCAAAAACACCAGCACAAAAACCTGCTGATAAACCGAAAACACCAGCACAAAAACCTGCTGAGAAACCAAAAACACCAGCACCAAAACCTGCTGATAAACCGAAAACACCAGCACAAAAACCGACTGAAAAAGCTAAAGAAACAACTTCTAAACAGGATAAATCACAATCTAAAGTTCAGTCTGGCTGGGTAGGAAATTACTACCTCAAATCAGATGGAAAGAGAGCTAAAAATGAATGGGTAGATGGTGGTCGTTATTATGTTGATTCTGATGGAAAAAAGGTTAAAAGTGACTGGATTTATGATAAAAGCTATGGTTCCTATTATTATCTAACAGCAGAAGGCAGCTACGCTCGCAACAAATGGATAGGTAAATATTATCTCAAATCAGATGGTAAGATGGCCAAGAATGAATGGGTAGATGGTGGCCGTTATTATGTTGAATCAGACGGTAAAATGGCTAGGGACAAATGGGTAGATGGTGGCCGTTACTATGTAGGAAACGATGGTGTGCGGCAACCAAAACCAGCAGCCGGGAATCCATACTCAGCAGCTTTAAAGACAGCACAAGATTATAATAGGATTCATTTGTCAAAAAAAAGAATTTATGAGATGTTAATTTATGAAGGTTTTAATAGTGACACTGCACAATATGCTATCAATCATTTGCAAGCAGACTATAAGGCGAATGCCTTAGCTCAAGCAAGAGAATACCGAAAATATAACAATCTCTCAAAGACAGAAATTTATGAGAGGCTAACTTCTCCTTATTTTAGAAAATTTACCAAAGAAGAAGCCAACTATGCCATTCAAAAACTTAATATACCATCAGAAGGCAGCTATCCTCGCAATAAATGGGTAGGATACTATTATTATAAATCAGATGGAAAGTTGGCCAAGAATGAATGGGTAGATGGTGGCCGTTACTATGTTGATTCTGAAGGCAAAATGGTAAGGGGCAAATGGGTAGATGGTGGCCGTTACTATGTAGGAAACGATGGTGTGCGGCAACCAAAACCAGCAGCCGGGAATCCATACTCAGCAGCTTTAAAGACAGCACAAGATTATAATAGGATTCATTTGTCAAAAAAAAGAATTTATGAGATGTTAATTTATGAAGGTTTTAATAGTGACACTGCACAATATGCTATCAATCATTTGCAAGCAGACTATAAGGCGAATGCCTTAGCTCAAGCAAGAGAATACCGAAAATATAACAATCTCTCAAAGACAGAAATTTATGAGAGGCTAACTTCTCCTTATTTTAGAAAATTTACCAAAGAAGAAGCAAACTATGCCATTCAACATTTAGGTGACTAATTTTTACAAATAGTGAAGCAAATGAGATGTTTTAATTTTGGCTTGTAGCCTGCAAACCTTTGCACAAAACGGACGATTTTGTTATACTATATCTGTAAGCATTTTCAATTAAAAAGGAGAAGACGATGAGTCAAAAGATTATTGGGATTGACCTTGGTGGAACATCTATCAAGTTTGCAATTTTAACTCAAGAGGGAGAAATCCAAGAAAAATGGTCTATCAAGACTAATATTTTGGATGAAGGAAGCCATATTGTAGATGATATGATTGAGTCTATTCAACATCGTTTGGACTTGCTTGGATTGTCAGCTACGGATTTCCGAGGGATTGGAATGGGATCACCTGGTGTGGTTGACCGTGAAAAAGGGACTGTTATCGGTGCCTACAACCTCAACTGGAAAACCCTTCAACCAATTAAAGAAAAGATTGAAAAAGCCTTGGGGATTCCATTCTTCATTGATAATGATGCCAACGTAGCTGCTCTTGGTGAGCGCTGGATGGGGGCTGGTGAAAACCAACCAGACGTTGTCTTTATGACACTTGGTACAGGTGTTGGTGGCGGTATCGTGGCAGAAGGCAAATTGCTCCACGGTGTTGCTGGTGCAGCAGGAGAGCTTGGCCACATCACTGTTGACTTTGACCAACCAATCGCATGTACCTGTGGTAAAAAAGGCTGTCTTGAGACAGTTGCTTCTGCAACAGGGATTGTCAACTTGACTCGTCGTTATGCAGATGAATACGAAGGCGATGCAACCTTGAAACGCTTGATAGACGACGGTGAAGAAGTAACAGCAAAAACTGTTTTTGACTTGGCTAAAGAAGGGGACGACCTTGCTTTGATCGTTTACCGTAACTTCTCACGTTACTTGGGTATCGCGTGTGCTAACATCGGCTCAATCCTAAACCCATCAACAATCGTTATCGGCGGTGGGGTATCAGCTGCGGGAGAATTCCTTCTACAAGGTGTTCAAAAAGTCTACGACGAAAACACCTTCCCACAAGTACGTACATCAACAAAATTAGCTCTTGCAACTCTAGGAAATGACGCTGGAGTTATCGGAGCAGCATCACTTGTATTGCAATAAGATAATAAAAGGAGAAAAACACTACTTTAAAGCCAGTGATTTTCCTCCTTTCTTTTTTTATGCTATACTAGTTAGGACAATAAATGAGGTGAGAGTAAATGACAAAAGCAGATACGATTTTTAAAGAGAATATTGAACGAATCCTCAAAGACGGTGTCTTTTCTGAGCAGGCTCGTCCCAAGTACAAGGATGGGACTGTTGCCAACTCCAAGTACGTAACGGGTGCCTTTGCGGAGTATGATTTATCTAAGGGCGAATTTCCCATCACAACCTTGCGTCCCATTGCAATCAAATCAGCTATCAAAGAAGTGCTCTGGATTTACCAAGACCAGTCTAATAGCTTAGAGGTGCTCAATGACAAGTACAATGTTCACTACTGGAATGACTGGGAAGTAGGAGATACGGGAACCATTGGTGAGCGCTATGGGGCGGTCGTTAAGAAACATGACATCATCAACAAGATACTCAAGCAGTTAGAAGCCAACCCTTGGAACCGTCGCAATATCATCTCTCTCTGGGATTACCAAGCATTTGAGGAGACGGACGGCCTCCTTCCATGCGCCTTTCAGACCATGTTTGATGTCCGTCGAGTAGATGGGGACATCTATCTGGATGCGACCTTGACTCAGCGTTCGAATGATATGCTGGTGGCCCACCACATTAACGCTATGCAGTACGTAGCTCTTCAAATGATGATTGCCAAGCATTTCGGTTGGAAGGTTGGGAAGTTTTTCTACTTTATTAATAATCTCCATATCTATGATAATCAGTTTGAACAAGCAGAGGAATTGCTCCGCCGTGAGCCGTCAAACTGCCAACCTCGTTTGGTCTTGAATGTTCCTGATGGGACCAATTTCTTTGACATCAAAGCGGAGGACTTTGAGTTAGTTGACTATAATCCGGTTAAGCCACAGCTGAAGTTTGATTTGGCTATTTAATACTCTTCGAAAATCTCTTCAAACCACGTCAGCGTCGTCTTACCGTAGATATGGTTACTGAAGTTCTATCCACAATCTCAAAACAGTGTTTTGAGCTGACTTCGTCAGTTCTATCTACAACCTCAAAGCAGTGCTTTGAGCAACCTGCGGCTAGCTTCCTAGTTTGCTCTTTGATTTTCATTGAGTATAAAAGAAAATAAAAAGAAGTTGAGAAATCTCAACTTCTTTTGTTGCTTAATGTGATACGCGACGGCGAGCTGCTTTTTTGCGGTTTTCTTCGATGAAAGCTGCTTTTTGCTCTTCTGGCTCAATCACTTTCTTTTTAATTGCGTATACTGCACCTGCAACGGCAGCGACAGTGCCTGCGACACCTGTTACAAGACCTTTAGCGAATCCTTTAGCCATGAGTCTTCCTCCTTTATCTTCCCGAACAGTCAGGCTCCTCAAGAGGTAGCATTTTTCTGACTGACCTTTTTGTGATATAATAATAGTAACGAAAAAATGGGAATTTTTCAAGGAAAAAAGATGAAAACAAAAATAATTGTGATTGTTGGACCGACTGCTGTTGGGAAGACAGCCCTTGCTATTGAAGTAGCCAAGCGCTTTGGTGGAGAGGTGGTCAGCGGTGACAGTCAGCAAGTATACAGAGGGTTGGATATTGGTACGGCCAAGGCCAGCCCAGAGGAGCAAGCATCTGTTCCTCATCATTTGATTGATGTCAGAGAGGTGACCGAGTCTTACTCGGCTTTTGATTTTGTTTCAGAAGCTAAGAAGGCTATTGAGGATATTCAAAGTCGTGGCAAGCTAGCCATTATTGCTGGCGGAACAGGGCTTTATGTCCAGAGCTTGCTGGAAGGCTACCATCTAGGTGGAGAGACACCTCATGAGGAGATTTTAGCTTATCGGGCTAGCTTGGACCCTTATACAGATGAGGAATTAGCCCATCTTGTGGATCAAGTAGGCCTTGAAATTCCCCAGTTTAACCGTCGTCGTGCTATGCGTGCCTTGGAGATTGCCCATTTTGGTCAGGATTTGGAAAATCAGGAAAGTCCTTATGAACCACTGATTATCTGCTTGGACGATGAACGCAGTCAGCTTTATGAGCGTATCAATCGCCGAGTAGATCTGATGTTTGAGGCTGGTCTTTTGGATGAGGCCAAGTGGCTCTTTGACCATTATCCAGATGCGCAGGCTGCCAAAGGCATTGGCTACAAGGAACTCTTTCCTTATTTCCGTGGGGAGCAAACTTTTGAGGAAGCGAGCGAGAGTCTCAAGCGGGCGACGCGTCGTTTTGCCAAGCGTCAGCTGACCTGGTTCCGTAATCGCATGCAGGTCACCTTTTATCAGATAGGAGAGCCTGGCGTGCAGGACCGCATTTTAAGCCAGATAGAGGAGTTTTTAGATGATTGAAACGGAGAAAAAAGAGGAATGCGTCCTACTCATTGGTGTGGAATTACAGGGCATGGACAATTTTGACCTCTCTATGGAAGAATTGGCTAGTCTGGCTAAGACAGCTGGGGCAGTCGTTGTAGATAGCTACAGGCAAAAACGGGAAAAGTATGACTCCAAGACTTTCGTCGGTTCTGGTAAGTTGGAAGAGATTGCGCGGATGGTGGATGCAGAAGAAATTACCACTGTCATTGTCAACAACCGTCTGACACCACGGCAAAATGTCAATCTAGAGGAAGTTCTGGGTGTTAAAGTTATTGACCGTATGCAGTTGATTCTGGATATCTTTGCTATGCGGGCTCGAAGCCATGAAGGAAAACTCCAAGTGCATTTGGCCCAGCTTAAGTACCTCTTACCTCGCTTGGTTGGTCAGGGGATTATGCTCAGCCGTCAGGCTGGGGGAATTGGTTCCCGTGGACCTGGTGAAAGCCAGCTGGAACTGAACCGTCGTAGTGTTCGCAATCAAATCACAGATATCGAGCGCCAGCTCAAGGTGGTTGAGAAAAATCGGGCGACAGTCAGAGAAAAGCGTCTGGAATCAAGCACCTTTAAGATTGGTTTGATTGGTTACACTAATGCTGGGAAATCAACCATCATGAACACCTTGACCAGCAAGAGTCAGTATGAAGCAGACGAGCTGTTTGCGACTTTAGATGCGACAACCAAGAGTATCCATCTGGGGGGCAATCTTCAGGTTACCTTGACTGATACTGTTGGCTTTATCCAGGATTTGCCAACAGAATTGGTGTCCAGTTTTAAGTCAACCTTGGAAGAAAGTAAGCATGTAGACCTTCTGGTTCATGTCATCGATGCCAGCAATCCTTACCACGAGGAACATGAAAAAACAGTCCTGTCCATCATGAAAGACCTGGACATGGAGGATATTCCTCGCCTGACCCTTTATAATAAAGCGGATTTGGTGGAGGATTTCACGCCGACTCAAACGCCTTATGCCCTCATTTCTGCCAAGTCTGAGGATAGTCGTGAGCAGTTGCAAGCATTGTTTTTGGAGAAGATCAAGGAGATTTTTGAAGTCTTTACCCTGCGTGTGCCTTTTTCAAAATCCTATAAGATTCATGATTTAGAAAGTGTTGCAATTCTTGAAGAACGTGAATATCAAGAGGACGGGGAAGTTATTACAGGCTACATTTCTGAGAAAAATAAATGGAGGTTAGAAGAATTTTATGACTGATATTAAAACCTTGGCTCTAAAGTATGGAGGCTATACAAGTCTAGACAAGGTCTATCTGGATCAGCTTCTAGCTGGCAAAACAGAGCAGGAGCAGTTAGCTCTCATCACACCTCCTCCGAGTGTAGTCAATGCTTACTTTGCTGAACTCTACCAGAAAAAGAGTCCTGAAGCTGCGACGGATTATTTTTCAGAAGTCAGTCAGGAACTAAATCTCTACAATGTTGAGCCAAGTTTCACCTTTGAAAATAAGCCTTTCATTCGTCTTAATTTATCTGGCAAATCTTTTGGATTTTGCTACGAGAGTGAAGGACTGGGAAGGATTTTCTCTGAAAATGAAGAGGAAATCTCGAATGACTTGCTTTTTGAGATTGCGCAAATTTTCCCCCATCAGCTCGTCTTTGAAGAGTCTGGAAAGATTTACATGAAGGATGCCGGAGACGAAGAAGTTGTTAGTGTGGAGAGTCTCACAGCTTTGACAGATTTGGAAAGTTTAGCTGATGGTCGCAAGCGTCTCAAAGGCTATAGCCAAGAGGATTTATTACAAGAAGCTGTTGCTTTTTCTGGCAAGCGCTATTTCCGATCGGAAAACCGCACAGCCATGTTATATATTGATTAATTAGAAAGTATCGAATGGATATTCAATTTTTAGGAACGGGGGCTGGTCAGCCCTCTAAAGCCCGCAACGTCTCAAGTCTCGCCCTGAAACTCTTGGATGAGATTAACGAAGTTTGGCTCTTTGACTGTGGAGAAGGAACGCAAAATCGCATTCTGGAAACCACGATTCGACCACGTAAGGTCAGCAAAATCTTTATCACTCACCTGCATGGAGACCATATCTTTGGCTTGCCAGGCTTCCTTTCTAGTCGTGCCTTTCAGGCCAATGAAGAGCAGACAGATTTGGACATCTATGGACCGCAAGGGATCAAGTCCTTTGTCTTAACTAGTTTACGTGTGTCAGGTTCTCGTCTGCCTTACCGCATTTATTTTCATGAGTTTGACCAAGATTCTCTAGGGAAAATCCTTGAAACCGATAAATTCACTGTGTATGCAGAGGAGCTGGATCACACTATTTTCTGTGTTGGCTATCGTGTCATGCAAAAGGACTTAGAAGGAACCTTGGATGCTGAGAAGCTCAAGGCTGCTGGTGTCCCATTTGGTCCGCTTTTTGGAAAAATCAAAAACGGCCAGGATGTTGTTTTGGATGATGGGACTGAAATCAAGGCGGCAGACTATATCTCAGCTCCCCGTCCGGGTAAGATTATTACTATTCTGGGTGACACCCGAAAAACCAATGCTAGTGTGTGTTTAGCTGTCAATGCCGATGTCCTTATCCATGAGTCGACTTATGGCAAGGGAGATGAAAAAATTGCTCGCAATCACGGTCACTCAACCAATATGCAGGCAGCACAAGTAGCAGCAGAAGCCAGTGCTAAGCGCCTCTTGCTCAATCATATCAGTGCTCGCTTCCTCTCAAAAGATATCAGCCAGCTTAAGAAAGATGCAGCTAGTATTTTTGAGAATGTCCATGTGGTTAAAGACTTGGAAGAAGTGGAAATCTAGAAGATTGAGAAAGGATAAGTATGCGTACTATTCTCATTACCGGAGCTAGCGGTGGATTAGCCCAAGAAATGGTCAAACTCTTGCCAAATGACCAACTGATCTTGCTAGGTAGAAACAAGGAAAAACTGGCACAACTCTACGGGAATCATCCTAATGTGGAATGGATTGAAATCGACATTACTGATGACTCAGCCCTAGAAGCTCTGGTCGCTGACCTCTATCTCCGTTATGGCAAGATTGATGTCTTGATTAACAATGCTGGTTATGGTATTTTTGAAGAGTTTGACAAGATCTCTGATCAAGACATTCACCAGATGTTTGAGGTTAATACCTTTGCCCTGATGAACCTATCACGTTTGATTGCTTCTCGTATGAAAGAAATCCGAAAAGGCCATATCATCAATATCGTCAGTATGGCAGGTTTGATAGCGACTAGCAAGTCTAGTCTTTACTCAGCAACCAAGTTTGCGGCTATTGGATTTTCAAATGCTCTGCGCCTCGAACTCATGCCCTATGGTGTCTATCTAACGACGGTTAATCCAGGACCGATTCGTACTGCCTTTTTTGACCAGGCAGACCCAGATGGGACCTACCTCAAGTCGGTTGACCGCTTTCTTTTAGAACCAGATGCAGTCGCTAAAAAGATTGTTAAGTGTATAGGAAAAAACAAACGGGAACTCAATCTCCCAGTTTTGTTGAACCTAGCCCATAAGTTTTACACCCTCTTTCCTAAGTTAGCAGATAAGTTGGCAGGGGGAATCTTTAATTATAAGTGAGAAAGCTGTTCCCTTGAGGAATGGCTTTTTGCTTTAATAAGGAGAAGTTGTTGATCAAAAATAATCCCTGAAAATACTGGTAGTTTATCTCTATTTGATAGTTTTGGAGTATAATTGAGATAAGAGAGCAGATTAAAGAGAGAATAAACTCCGAGTCTAACATAACTAAAAGTATATCTATAGTAGAAGCTTATGAAGTCAAGATAGAAGGAGCAGGTCATGGAATTTATTGTAGCTGAGGAAGGGATTCCTCAAAATATCGGATGTCAGGGAGCCCTGATTGCCTATTATGGCAGTGAGATAGAATTTCATTATGAAACCGTTCCACCACACGGTGATGAGATTTTTTCTGCCAAGTTGCCTTTGTTGGGGCTTGATCTGCCCTTTTGGATCTATGGGAGAAATCTCATATTTTTAGATGCTTACTACCTCTTAGCAGAAACAGTTAAGAAAGGGACTTGGAATCCCATAACGAGCATGCTCATCAACATTCATACGGGGGAATACGCCAGCCTAGACCACTGGTACAATCATATATCTATTGAGCAAAACGGTCTTGAGTTGAAAAATGATTATGATGGACAAGTCCTGACTTTGAAAACGGTTGACAAACTTCATTGGCTTGCCCTAGATGCTGAATCAGAAGAAAGGAACTAAAGATGGCAAAGAAAAGAGTTACATTACCAAAAGAGTTTAAGGATTTAATGGATGAAGGAAATATTGAAGCCCTTAAAGCAGTCTATGATCATTGTGAATTAACCGCCCATGATGGAAGATTTAGCTTATGTACACCTCTGCATATGGGAGGAGTCCCGGATGAATTGGTTATCTGGCTTGTCGAACAGGGCTTGGATATCAATATCCCTGATTATTATGGAGCAACACCTTTGCACCGTCAGGTAACCATGGGAAGAGATACTGTAAAACTACTGCTCGAATTGGTGGCAGACATTGGGAAACCCAATACCTATGGCGAGACACCTTTACATGTGGCAGCTGAGTTTTTCCATCCTAAGACAGTCAAATACTTGCTTGAGAAGGGTGCTAATGTCAATGTAGAGAATGATATGGGAAGAACTCCACTTGCTTCAGTCTTGATGGTCTGCCGGGGAATCTATATTGCCCAAACAGCTGAAATTGCTACCATGTTGGTAGAGGCAGGCGCTAAGAAAACTTCTGCTATGAAAGAAAAAGTTGAACAAATTGGCAAGGATTTTGAATTTCATCGAGAAAGTATCCATCCAGACTACATCGAGGGAGCAGATAAAGGCTTAGCGAAGCTCTATGAGCTCTTTGATGTCAAGCCTGTAGAAAAACGCCTAACACATGATGGAGTTTCACCTATTGAGCTAGTAGAAGGTTCCTGGGAGGAACAGTATGAGCAACTACGGTCTTTCTTGATTCCTTCAAGTGGCGCAGCCAAAACTGTTCAGGGCGAAGTCATCCGCATACCAGGTCGAGTTCGAGATGAACTGGATCGCAATGGTGGGGTCAACTGGGACAGGGACTATAGAAAAATGCTTTAAGCTCTCCCTCAATACTTGTCTCTAGGAATCCCCCTTTCAGATCAAGAATTAGAAGAGACTAAAGAGCTTATTGCTCAAGTTCATGGGAAAGGTTTTGATGACGAGCCTCGCCTAGACCGCCTGTGTCAGCTAGCTATTGCTTGGATTAAGCAAAATCCTGAACCCCTTCTCCTAGAAAAAACAAGTTATAAGCGGTAAAAAGCATTGGAAGACAGATAAAATAAAGAAATCATGGTGAAATGATGCAAGTAATTGACCAAGTTAAAAAAATAGAAACTTATATTTGTGAGTGTTTTGAAGACTGGGATTTGGATGATCCTGTAGAGGAAGGATATCTGGAAGATTATCAGGGCATTTCTGGTGCTTCTGAGGAAGAGCTTCAAGCCTTTGAGGAAATATTTGGCATTCGTCTACCTAGTGACTTCAAAGAGCTTTTTAGCTACAAAAATGGGAGTAAATACCTCTCTATTTTACCTTGTGTGATTGACCAAAGAGATTTGACTTTTTCTCTCATGAGTCTGCGGGAAATTGAGACTCGTAAAAAGTACTTTCAAAATAGAGATGCTCTGTTAACAGAATTTCCCGACTATTTTTCTAGTCAAGACATAGAAAACATGCATGATAGTAGAATTAAGCCCTATCTTTTTAATAAAAAATGGCTTCCTTTTGCTCAGTATTATGACTCTTGTTATCTTATGCTGGATTTTGATCCAGACCAGGAGGGTCAGGAAGGTCAGGTTATTTGCTACATCCATGATCCTGACCAGGTGATCTATGCGGCTGAAAGCCTTACAAATCTGATTGAAGGGATAATGGATGAGATCATATGAATGGACAAATGTACCAAATAGCCTGTATCGTGGCAGCAGCTAGGAAGGCTTTAAAAACTGATCAGGCAATCTTGTATCATCCTGACCAATATATCAATAAGATTTGCTTTCAAATTTTGCCGTCAGAAAAGGGGGAAGTTATAGAACTATCTGTATCTGATTGGTTTGAAAATCTTAAGGAAAAAGGTTTGAAGGACTTAAAATTATTTTGTCCTATCTCAGTAAATGACAGAGGGATTTTAGGCTTCTCCAATACGACACAGAGTTCAATTCTCTGTTTTTATAAAGATGGGAAGGCAAGTTATTTCCTACCAAATTGGGAATCTGCTTCTGCAGGCAAGGGCTGGGATGTTACCTACACCGAGTATGAGTGGGAAAGGTCTTCTCAAGAAATTCCCCACTATGAAAATAATATCGAAGAATTTAAGGACATATTGACTTGTATAGAAGATCTAGCAATTAAAATTGAATGTGAGAACTTTGCAAAAGTCTTTCACTCTGCTAGAAACCTTCTACTTGACCTTGATGCTGCTAAGGTGCTAGAGGAGCCTCAAATTCCGCCGCAACATCTAAGCATATTTAGAGCTGCAAGTGCAGCGGATGTTTTTGGAGCAATGGGTTCCTGGAATGACGAACCGGGATGGCTGGCGCAAGATAAGGGACTTGGTCAACAATACGATGAACTTTCGGATCAATTGCTAAGAAATATTAGATTAGCTATTCTATATGCCATTAATGAATGGTGATTGTTTAGGAGGAAGAAAATGGGGAAGTTAAAGTTAAGCCTATTGAACAAATGGGAGCTTGACAAGGATTACAGTATTGTTCTAAGCTCAGCCATGCTACATGATGGTCGAGCCGTGGTCTTAACCAGTGAGAAGGAAGCTTTCAATCGCTACTGTCTACTAGAAGTATCTCCTTTGGGAGTGAAGGAGATAGATGCTTGGGATTGTGACCATGCTTGCAAGGAAGAGCCTCTAGTCTTTACAGATGGACAAAATATTGGCATCATCAAGGCTGGCAAGGAAATAGTCTATTATACTGGTGATTTTTCTAATCCAGAAATCATTGCCCTAAAGGATCCGCAAAGTATACTTCCTAAAAAGGCTCAAGAGAGACATTTTCAAATCGTATCAGATAGCGACCAGATACCCGTGTGTTTTGAAGATCAAGTTTATACAAATCAAGCAAGAAACTTTGCCCTTTTAGAGTTTGATAGAGAAAACAAGCAGGCTAAGTGAACCACTTATGCGCATATCGATAAAAAGGATTTAAACCACCATGACACGAACTCAAGTGCTTGTCCTAAAATCGATAGTATGAAATATTGGAAGCAAGAGCTCTATGCCTTTAGCTCTGGAGAAAGTCAAACCTCTGTCAATAAATGGGGCATGGACTATTATGCTCTTGTTAAAATCTCTAGTGATGGTCGTATTATCGAAAAGTTATTAGAATCTGATAATTTAAAGGCTTCAGGTAAAAAAGCTGGTGTCAATGGACTCTTTACAGATTCGCCTTATCTTATCCTGAGCCCCCTATTTAAGAATGATGATTGGAAGGGCAAGCAAAAGCTATTTTCTCTGGCAACGAGAGAATGGTGCGATATAGCCTTGCCTAGAGGAATGAGTAAACACAAAATCCAAAATATGACAGACAACTTTTGTTTAACCTTCCTTTACGACAGAGGATTAAAAGAACTTGCCCTTTGTCAGGTTGATTAGGTTGTTAGGCTGAGTTAGTAATATTCTTAGAATAGATAAAGAAAATAAAAAACCAAAAAATGTTAAAACATCTTGACATTTTAGCGATTTAGAGTATAATAAAAAATGTAAAGGGCTCTTAACATTATTTTGACAGATTGGAGGAACAGGACCATGAGAAAAATGGATGAAATGGACAGAGCGATTCAGCTACGTTCTGAGGAGTGGGGATATAAAACGGCTCTATTTGGCTTATGTGGATGGACAGTATTTAATATCTATCAATCTATTACAAAAGGCATTGAACTTGAAATGTTACCATGTCTGATTTTATGTTTATCTATTTCTGTTCAAGGATATGCACAAACTGCCATAAAACAGAAAATGATTGACGGTGATGAAGATTTTAAAGAACCAAATAAACTTGTTCAAGGAGTAATTTTGATGGTTGTTATCATTATCGTAGTTTTAGCGATTGGCATTTATTGTTTTCAGAAAGACTAATGCTGTATGAAAAATAATATCAAACAGTTAAGAAAGTCTGAAGGACTACGTCAGGAAGATATGGCAAAAATATTAGGCGTTAGTCGACAAACCATTATTGCAATTGAGAATGACAAGTACAATCCTACACTTGAACTAGCAATGAAGATTGCAAGGTTACTACGACTACATGTTGAAGAAATTTTCGTTTTAGACGATTAAAGATATCAGATAGCATTTATTTTAATCATCTGCTCCGTAATGATGAGAGAGTTTTCCAGTTCATGGAAACTCTCTTTTTAAAGCTCAAAAAGAGTCTACTCAATTTTACCCTTGTCCATCTTATATCTCTATCGTAAAACTAGTATAAAATTTGCAAATAAACAGCTAAAATAATATACTAGTTCTATTATTTATGAAAACGTTTTCGTTTTATTAATTTTAGGAGACAAATGATGGAATTAACAGCCATTTATCATAGACCAGAATCCGAGTATGCTTATCTTTACAAAGAAGGTCAGCTACATATCCGAATTAGAACCAAGAAAAATGATGTCCAGCAGGTTATCTTGCATTATGGAGATCCCTTTATTTCATTGAGGATAAGTATGAAGCTAAGAAAGAAATGACCAAAGTAACCTCAGATGTCCTATTTGATTATTGGCAGGTTACGGACTCTGTTGATTTTGCACGCATTCAGTATCTCTTTGAGCTCCTTGATAAAGAAGGTCAAGGTGTTTATTACGGTGATAAGGGTTGTGTAGAGCATACTCAGGAAAACTCGGATGCTGAAGGAAATGGTTTCAAGCTTCCTTATATTCACGAAATCGACGGCTGTCAGGTTCCTAGCTGGGTTTCAAATACCGTTTGGTATCATATTTTCCCAGAACGCTTTGCTAATGGAAATCCTAATTTGACTCTGAGTGGAGCTCGAGAGTGGGATGTTGCCATTGCACCTAATAGGAATGACTTTTTTGGTGGAGATTTACAAGGGATCATCGACCATTTAGACTATCTTAAAGATTTGGGAATCACTGGACTTTACCTATGTCCGATTTTTGAAGCAACAACTAATCACAAGTACGATACAACGGATTATTTTGAAATTGACCGTCACTTTGGGGATAAGGAGGTCTTTGCTAATCTAGTCGAGGAAGCCCACAAACGTAGTATCAAGATTATGCTAGATGCTGTTTTCAATCATATCGGCTACCAGTCTGCCCAATGGCAGGATGTTCTAAAGAACGGAGAAAAATCACCTTATAAAGATTGGTTCCATATCCAGGAATTTCCAGTTACTGAGGATAAACTTAAGAATCCAAGAGAACTCTCTTATTATATCTTTGCCTTTGCTCTAGCTATATGCCTAAGTTGAATACAGCTAATCCGGAGGTTAGGGACTATCTCCTCAGTGTTGCCACTTACTGGATTGAGAATTTTGATATTGATGCTTGGCGCTTGGATGTAGCCAATGAAATCGACCATCAATTCTGGAGAGAATTTAGAAAGGCAGTTCTAGCTAAAAAGCCTGATTTGTATATTTTAGGTGAAATCTGGCATACTTCTCAGCCTTGGCTGCAAGGAGATGAGTTCCATGCGGTCATGAACTACCCGCTCTCTGAAAGTATCAAGGATTATTTCTTGCGTCAGCATAAAAAGACAGAGCAGTTTATTTCAGAAATCAATAGCCAGTCAATGTACTACAAGCAACAAATCTCAGAAGTGATGTTTAACCTTCTGGATTCTCACGATACAGAGCGTATCCTCACAACTGCCAAAGGCAATGTGCAACATGTCAAGGCTGCTTTAACCTTCCTCTACCTTCAAAAAGGGACTCCTTGTATCTATTACGGAACGGAGCTTGTATTAATAGGTGGACCAGATCCCGACTGCCGTCGTGTCATGCCTTGGGACCGTGTGTCTGAGGACAATGATATGCTGAATTTCATGAAGAAATTAATCAAGGCCCGTAAAGAAGTTGCAAGCATTATTCAGCATGGTTCCTATAGCTTGCAAGAAGTGAAACCAGATGTTATTGTCTTGGAATGGACCTACGAAGGAAAAGAAGTTCAGGCTACCTTTAATCAGTCTAAGGAAAATTTTGTCTTGGACAGAGATTCAGTTGATTTAGCGAGTCATTGTCAGGTTAAGGAGGGACAACAAATCATCTTACCAGATGGATTTGTAGTTACTATTTCTGAGTAAAAAGGATTAAAATAATGGCACTCAAGGAAGTTTATGAGTATTTTCGTCACTATGATAAGGAAACTTATCAGGTTGTCGCCTGCATGGGTAATGAACCATCGGAAGAAGATGTTCAGGATTTTGAAAATCAATACGGCATTCGTCTGCCAGAAGATTTCAGGGAATTCACCATGTCATCTCTGGGAGGTCTCTTTATGGAAGTCAGGGAAGAGCTATGGCCAAGAGCCAAGGCTTACGATGTAGCCCCTTTTTGGACTTTCTGTCGAGGTATTAAGGTTTTTGGAATTGCAAATGGCATCCCAGATTTCTTAGATATTCGAATTAAAACCAAGGAATTACACGCTCTGGGCTTTGAGGATTATATTCCATTTCTGTCTATCATCGGTGATGGAGATGTAATTTTCTGCTTTGATAAGGACAATCACATAGTAGCTTTGGATTGGTATAATAGTGGCGAAACTGAAGAGCTTAATTGTGATTTTTCAGGACTTTTACTCCAGCAAATTGCCGAGCTAGAAGAGCGTAAAAATGAGATGGACAATCTTTTGGAAAAGGGGAAATCTAGTCAATAATCTATAAGGAAATATCAGTTTGATAGTCCGTAAAAGAGGTTGGGACAAAAGATCCCGACCTCACTTTTTTTAGCAATCAAACTTTGACGCGGTAGCTGATTGAACTTTTTGTTCGTCTTTTAGACTCCAAAAAGCTCCTAATCATCCTCGCGGGGCTGGGACTACGAAATCGAGACTTTGTCTATCGATTTCTGTCCCACCGCCTTTTTTAGTAAAACCATTCACTAAATCTACATTCAGATTTTTAAACTTTTCTACAAATTATAGAAAAAACAATCAAAAATATGATTTTTTGTGTTTAGGGTATTGAAATTTCCTATATTATTTTATAGAATAAGGGTAAAAGGCTATGAAAAAGTAATACGTTTACAAGAAAATGGAAGCGGTTACTAAAGGAGGATTTTATGGAAAAAGGCCATTGGAATCGTAAAAGAGTCTACAGCATTCGTAAGTTTGCCGTAGGAGCTTGCTCTGTCATGATTGGAACCTGTGCGGTTCTATTTGGAGGAAGTGTCATTGGAGAATCACCAGTTTTCGCGGATGAAACTCCTATTACCCACACTGTGGAACAAGCAAAAGAGGAAAGTCCGGCAGTGGAGGTAAAAGAAGATCAAGCTGTAGCAGAGCACAAGGATGCTGCAAGTGTCGACCAAAGTCAAGCTGCTCCAATTGAAGCAAGCAAACCAGAGGTGAAAGAAGAGGAACCTGTAGCTCCAAAAGAGGAGAAAACATCTCTAAAACCTGAAGAAACAGCTCCAAAGGTAGAATCTCAAGCTTCAAGTCAAGAAAAGCCTGTCAAGGAAGAGTTGAAAGCTGCGACAAATGAAGAAGTGAATCAAATGATTGAAGATAGAAAAGTGAATTTTAATCAAAATTGGCACTTTAAACTCAATGCGAATCCTAAAGAAGCTGTGAAATCAGATGCAGACGTATCAACATGGCAAAAATTGGATCTCCCACACGACTGGAGTATCTTTAACGATTTTGACCATCAGTCACCTGCCCAAAACGAGGGTGGACAGCTCAATGGTGGTGAAGCTTGGTATCGCAAGACCTTTAAACTTGATGAAAAAGATCTCAAGAAAAATGTTCGTGTCACTTTTGATGGTGTCTATATGGACTCTCAAGTCTATGTCAATGGCCAGTTAGTGGGGCATTATCCAAATGGTTATAACCAGTTCTCATACGATATCACCAAATACCTTCACAAAGATGGTCGTGAGAATGTGATTGCTGTCCATGCGGTTAACAAACAACCAAGTAGCCGTTGGTACTCTGGTAGCGGTATTTACCGTGATGTGACCTTGCAAGTGACAGATAAGGTTCATGTTGAGAAAAATGGGACAACTATCTTAACACCAAAACTTGAACAACAGCAACATGGCAAGGTTGAAACTCATGTAGCCAGCAAGATTGTCAATACAGACGATAAAGACCATGAACTGGTGGCAGAGTATCAAATCGTTGAACGTGGTGGTCAGGCTGTGACAGGTTTAGTACGTACAGCGAGTCGTACCTTGAAAGCACATGAATCAACAAGTCTTGATGCGATTTTAGAAGTTGAACAACCAAAACTCTGGACCGTTTTAAATGACAAACCTGCTTTGTACGAATTGATTACACGTGTTTACCGTGACGGTCAATTGGTCGATGCTAAGAAGGATTTGTTTGGTTACCGTTACTATCACTGGACTCCAAATGAAGGTTTCTCTTTGAATGGTGAACGCATTAAATTCCATGGTGTTTCCTTGCACCATGACCACGGAGCGCTTGGAGCAGAAGAAAACTATAAGGCAGAATACCGTCGTCTCAAACAAATGAAGGAGATGGGTGTTAACGCCATCCGTACAACTCATAACCCTGCAAGTCCACAGACCTTACAAATCGCAGCAGAACTTGGTTTGCTGGTTCAGGAAGAGGCCTTTGATACGTGGTATGGCGGCAAGAAACCTTATGACTACGGGCGTTTCTTTGAAAAAGATGCTACTCACCCAGAAGCCAGAAAAGGTGAAAAGTGGTCTGACTATGATCTTCGTACCATGGTCGAAAGAGATAAAAACAACCCAGCTGTCTTCATGTGGTCTATCGGGAATGAAATCGGTGAAGCCAATGGTAATGCTCACTCTCTTGCAACGGTTAAACGCTTAGTAAAAGTGATTAAAGATGTTGATACTACACGTTATGTTACTATGGGAGCAGATAAGTTCCGCTTTGGTGATGGTAGTGGTGATCATGAGAAGATTGCTAATGAACTGGATGCGGTTGGTTTCAACTACTCGGAAGACAACTACAAGAAACTTCGTGCGAAACATCCAAACTGGTTGATTTATGGTTCAGAAACATCTTCAGCAACCCGTACACGCGGTAGCTATTATCGTCCTGAACAAGAATTGGTACATAGCAACCAAGCTTATCGTAACTATGAACAGTCAGATTATGGAAATGATCGTGTTGGTTGGGGTAAAACGGCAACCGCTTCATGGACCTTTGACCGTGACAACGCTGGCTATGCTGGACAGTTTATCTGGACAGGTACGGACTATATCGGTGAGCCTACACCATGGCACAACCAAAACCAAACTCCTGTTAAGAGCTCTTACTTTGGTATTGTAGATACAGCCGGTATTCCAAAAAATGACTTTTATCTCTACCAAAGCCAATGGGTTTCTGCCAAGAAGAAACCGATGGTACACCTTCTTCCTCACTGGAACTGGGAAAACAAAGAATTAGCAGACAAAGTTGCTGACTCAGAAGGCAAGATTCCAGTTCGAGCTTACTCAAACGCTGCAAGCGTAGAATTGTTCTTAAATGGTCACTCTCTTGGAGTTAAGAAGTTCAACAAAAAACAAACCAGTGATGGCCGTACCTACCAAGAAGGTGCCAATGCTAAGGAACTCTATCTTGAGTGGAAGGTTGCTTACCAACCAGGTACTTTAGAAGCTGTAGCTCGCGATGAAGCTGGAAAAGAAATTGCCCGTGATAAGATCACGACTGCAGGCCAACCTGCAGGTGTTCGCCTCGTCAAGGAAGAACACGCAATCGCAGCAGATGGAAAAGACTTAACCTACATCTACTACGAAATCGTAGATAGTGAAGGAAATGTGGTACCAACTGCCAATAATTTGGTTCGTTTCCAATTGCATGGACAAGGTCAACTGATCGGTGTTGATAACGGGGAACAAGCCAGCCGTGAACGCTATAAGGCGCAACCAGATGGTTCTTGGATCCGTAGAGCCTTTAACGGTAAAGGGGTTGCCATTGTTAAATCAACTGAACAAGCAGGTAAATTCACCCTTACTGCCCACTCTGATCTCTTGAAATCTAGTCAAGTAACGGTCTTTACTGGTAAAAAAGAAGACCAAGAAAAGACCGTTCTCGGAACAGAAGTACCAAAAGTACGTACTGTTATTGAGAAAGAGCCAAAAATGCCGAAGACAGTCGGTTTTATCTACAGTGATGGCAGTCGTGAAAAACGTCCAGTAACTTGGTCTTCAGTTGATGTGAGCCAAGCAGGAGTTGTGACTGTTAAAGGTATGGCAGACGGACGCGAAGTTGAGGCCCGTGTCGAAATTCTAGCAATCGCAAATGAGCTTCCAACTGTTAAGCGTGTTGCTCCAGGAACAGACTTGAGCGCTGTTGATAAATACGTTTCTATTGCTGTTACGGATGGAAGCGTTCAAGAATACGAAGTTGATAACTGGGAAATTGCGCCAGAAGACCAAGCGAAACTTTCAGTTGCAGGATCACGTATTCAAATGACTGGCCAACTAGGAGGAGAAACTATTCATGCTACCCTTGTGGTAGAAGAAGGTGAGGCTGCAGCACCTGTAGTGCCAACTGTAACGGTTGGCGATGAAACTGTCACAGGTCTTACTACTCAAAAACCAATGCAATACCGCACTCTTGCTTATGGAGCTAAGTTGCCAAAAGTCACAGCAAGTGCTGAAAATGCGGATGTTACTGTAGTCCAAGCAAGTGCAGCAAACGGCATGCGTGCAAGCATCTATGTTCAACCAAAAGATGGTGGACCTCTTCAAACCTATGCAATTCAATTCCTTGAAGAAGCACCGAAAATTGACCACTTGAGCTTACAAGTAGAGCAAGCTGACGGTCTTAAAGAAGACCAAACAGTGAAATTGTCTGTACTCGCTCACTATCAAGACGGAACACAAGCAGTTTTACCAGCTGATAAAGTGACCTTCTCTACAAGTGGTGAAGGGGAAGTCGCGGTTCGTAAAGGAATGCTTGAGTTACATAAGCCAGGAACAGTCACTCTCAAAGCAGAATATGAGGGGGCTTCAGGTCAAATCAATCTCACGATTCAGGCCAACACTGAGAAGAAGGTTGCGCAATCTATCCGTCCTGTAAACGTAGTCACAGACTTGCATCAGGAACCAAGTCTTCCAGCAACAGTAACAGTTGAGTACGACAAAGGTTTCCCTAAAGCCCACAAAGTCACTTGGCAAGCCATTCCAAAAGAAAAACTCGACCACTATCAAACCTTTGAAGTTCTAGGTAAAGTTGAAGGTCTGGATCTTGAAGCGCGTGCTAAAGTATCTGTAGAAGGCATCGTTTCAGTTGAAGAAGTCAGTGTGACAACTCCAATTGCAGAAGCGCCGCAATTACCAGAAAGTGTTCGCACCTACGATTCAAATGGTCACGTTTCATCAGCTAAGGTTACATGGGATACGATTCGTCCAGACCAATACGCCAAGGAAGGTGTCTTTACAGTTAATGGTCGCCTAGAAGGTACGCAATTAACAACTAAACTTCATGTTCGCGTATCTGCTCAAACTGAGAAGGGAGCAAATATTTCTGACCAATGGACCGGTTCAGAATTGCCACTTGCCTTTGCTTCAGACTCAAATCCAACTGATCCTGTTTCAAACGTCAACGATAAATTGATTTCCTTTAATGACCGCCCAGCTAACCGTTGGACAAACTGGAACCGTACTAATCCAGAAGCTTCAGTTGGTGTCCTATTCGGAGATTCAGGTATTTTGAGCAAACGCTCTGTTGATAACTTAAGTGTCGGATTCCACGAAGACCACGGAGTTGGTGTACCGAAGTCTTATGTGATTGAATATTATGTCGGTAAGACCGTTCCAACAGCCCCTAAAAACCCTAGCTTTGTAGGTGAGGAAAACCATGCCTTTAATGATCCTGCAAACTGGAAAGAGGTAAGCAATCTCAAAGCACCAGCTCAATTAAAAGCTGGAGAAATGAATCATTTTAGCTTTGATAAAGTTGAGACCTATGCGGTTCGCATTCGTATGGTTCGACTTGATAGCAAGAAAGGAACGTCTATCACAGAAGTACAAATTTTTGCGAAACAAGTCGCAGCAGCCAAACAAGGACAAACAAGAATCCAAGTTGACGGTAAAGACTTAGCAAACTTCAATCCTGATTTGACAGACTACTATCTTGAGTCTGTAGATGGAAAAGTTCCTGCAGTAACAGCAAGTGTTAGCAACAATGGTCTCGCTACCGTCGTTCCAAGCGTTCGTGAAGGTGAGCCAGTTCGTGTTATCGCGAAAGCTGAAAATGGTGACATCCTAGGAGAATACCGTCTACACTTTACAAGCAATAAAGACTTGCTCTCTCGTAAACCAGTTGCCGCGGTCAAACAAGCTCGCTTACTACAAGTAGGGCAACCGCTTGAATTGCCAACTAAGCTTCCTGTTTACTTCACAGGTAAAGACGGTTACGAAACAAAAGATTTGGCAGTTGAATGGGAAGAAGTTCCAGCAGAAAATCTGACAAAAGCAGGTCAATTTACCGTTCGAGGTCGTGTCCTTGGTAGTGATCTTGTTGCTGAGTTCACTGTACGAGTGACAGACAAACTTGGTGAAGCTCTTTCAAATAACCCAGAGTATGATGAAAATAGTAACCGCGCCTTTGCTTCAGCCACTAACGACATTGATAGAAACTCCCATGACCGTGTGGACTATCTCAATGACGGAAATCATTCAGAAAATCGTCGTTGGACAAACTGGTCTCCAACACCATCTTCTAACCCAGAGGTATCAGCGGGTGTGATTTTCCGTGAAAATGGTAAGATTGTAGAACGGACTGTTGCGCAAGCCAAACTTCATTTCTTTGCAGATAGTGGTACGGATGCCCCATCTAAACTCGTTTTGGAACGCTATATTGGCCCAGACTTTGAAGTACCTACCTACTATTCAAACTATCAAGCCTACGACGCAGGCCATCCATTCAACAATCCAGAAAATTGGGAAACTGTGCCTTATCGTGCGGATAAAGACATTGCAGCTGGTGATGAAATCAACGTAACATTTAAAGCTGTCAAAGCCAAAGCCATGAGATGGCGTATGGAGCGTAAAGCTGACAAGAGCGGTGTTGCGATGATTGAGATGACCTTCCTTGCACCAAGTGAATTGCCTCAAGAAAGTACCCAATCGAAGATTCTTGTAGATGGAAAAGAGCTTCCTGATTTCGCTGAAGATCGTCAAGACTACCAAATCACCTATAAAGGTCAACGTCCAAAAGTCTCAGTCGAAGAAAGCAATCAAGTAGCTTCAACAGTTGTAGATAGCGGAGACGATAGCCTTCCAGTACTTGTTCGCTTTGTTTCAGAAAGTGGAAAACAAGTCAAGGAATACCGTATCCACTTGACTAAGGAAAAACCAGTTTCTGAGAAGACTGTTGCTGCTGTACAAGAAGATCTTCCAAAACTCGAATTTGTTGAAAAAAATTTGGCCTATAAGACAGTTGAGAAAAAGGATTCAACCCTGTATCTAGGTGAAACTCGTGTAGAACAAGAAGGAAAAGTTGGTAAGGAACGGATCTTCACAGCGGTTAATCCTAGTGGAAGTAAGGAAGAAAAACTCCGTGAAGTGGTAGAGGCTCCGACAGACCGCATCGTCTTGGTTGGAACTAAACCAGGAACCTCCCTTCCAGAAGATGAAGTGAAGAACCTAGTCCTTAACAGACCAGAACTTGTAATCGAAGAAGAAACAATTGATTTCAAGGTTCAGGAACGTAAGTCTGATAAGTTGTATCTAGGTGAAACTCGTATCCTCCAAGAAGGTCAAAAGGGTATTCGCATTCACTTGATCGAAGTTGAAAATGGCAAGCGGACTGAAAAAGAAAGCTATAATAAAGTCATGGCTCAAGATCGCATTGTAGAAGTCGGAACAAAACCAGGAACCGCCCTTCCAGAAGATGAAGTGAAGAACCTCGTTCTTAATCTTCCAGAGCTTATCTCAGAAGAAGAAGCCATCGATTTCAAGGTTCAGGAACAAAAGAATGACAAGCTTCCAGCGGGTCAAACTCGTGTTCTCCAAGAAGGAAGACAAGGTATCCGTGTTCACTTGATCGAAGTTGAAAATGGTAAGCGAACTGAAAAGGATAGCTATGATAAAGTTATGGCTCAGGATCGCATCGTAGAAGTCGGTACGGCTAGTGAAACAACTAAACCAGTACCTCAAGAATCTACAAAACCACAAGTATCAGAAAAAACAGATACAAAAGAAATTTCTTCAAATGAAGCTAGTCAGGTTCAAAAAGAACAGTTACCAAATACAGGAAGTGCAGAAAGTCAAGCAGCTCTAGCAGCAGGTTTAGCTCTTCTTGGTTTGAGTGCAGGTCTAGTGGCCACTAAAGGTAGAAAAGAAGACTAATCTCATTTAGTAGCCAATAAGTACAGTAAAGAAAGATCAGGGATAACCTCCTGGTCTTTTTTCTATGATTCAGAATAATGAAATATGCTAAATTAAACTATTTACCAGTATGGTGTATGACTATTGCTAAATCTCTTCTGATTTTTACTTATATAAAATAGTTTGGATAATTATTAAGGCGTATCAAACTTATAAATAAATGTAATGTTTTGTGCAATGTTTCTTTCTGTTTGTTTAAAAGAGAAGTTGTTCGTAAGTGTACACTATACTTAAAGAAACTTCAGTCTGATGAAAGAATTAGTTTTTATGGCAGTAATTTTACACTGTGTCAATATTTTCAAAAGGCAATAACCTCATAATATTACAAAAAAAGTTAATTTTGTTTTATAATGAAATTAAAGGAGGTTTCTATATTAAAAACAGAACAAATATGATAAATATTGCACTCACATATAGTTATGAAACATGTTAATATGATGTAACTTATTCAATAACCCTCATGGATTTCAACGAATTCGAAAGGAGATGAGTGTTGAGATTTTATAATCATAGTTTGTCGTTTTAATGTTTTCGGTAATTTAGAAAGGAAGATTATGAAGAACAAGAAATTTTGGTTACCCATCCTAACTTCTCTGGCCTGTTTGCTAGGGATAATCTTTGCTCCAAATTCAGTTCAAGCAAAGGAACTGAAGAATGTTATCAGTAATATTGGAATTTGGGAGGTTGATAATGGTAAGTTTATAAAACCAGATGCGAATGGTGTTTATACACTTTCTCCTGAACATCATAACTACTCAAATTATAAATTCACTGTTGATTACGATTTGAGCGCCTATGATGGTAAATTAGAGGACGGTGATACCTTTACCTTTACTGTTCCGAGCCCTTTAACTGTTAGAAATGAAACTTTTGATTTAAAAGATAAGGAAACAGATCTCGTTATCGGAGAAACTCAAATTGTATCAAACGGGGATAATAATGGTGGTAAGGCAACTATTACATTAAAAAATCTGAAAACCTATCTTGAGAAAAAAGGCGGCTATCAAGTTCAAAATGTTAAAGGAAATTTCTTTGTTGGTTTTAGTTCTAAAAATGAACTAAGCAATGAGACGCTTCGATTTGATAAAACGGAAACTATAAATGAAATTACACACCAGATTAAGGTAAAAAGAGGAGAAGCATCTGATTATTCTGAAGGTATTGGACGTGCGAATTTTAGTAAGTATCATGGTCTGATTTACAAAGAGGATTGGACATCTAGTGCTCTAAATAAGAGTGGACAATATTTACACAGTTGGTATGTCCGAGCCAATCCTAAACAAGCTGCCTATAACAAAATTGAAATTCATGACTGGGTTGATCCAAATGCCTCACCGATGCAGATGATTCCAGAAACATTTAAAGTTACGGCAGGTTGGTACGATAAATCTTATTACTTTAAAGATGAGGTGGTCTTAGAAGCTGGTAAAGATTACCAAGTTAGTTGGAATGAGTCATATACCGATTTTACTTTAACAATTAACAATGCTTCTTCAATTGTTGCTAAGAACGGGAAACCTGCAGCATTTCGAATTAATTATAAAACAAGTGCTCCAGCTGATGGCACGCAAGTCCAAAACAATGCTGAAATGAAGGGTGATGACCAGATCCTAACATATGACGACTATAGTAATAAGACAGTCGTTAAGCAAATCGGAAACTCAGTCGTTGCTTCTGGCGGTACAATTCAGTTAGAAACAGGTTACCGTATCATTCTTTACAAGGTGGACGAGCTGACTCATGACCGTCTAAAAGGAGCAAAATTCAAGATTACTCCTCCAGCAGGAGCTACGGCTAAAGAGGAAATTGTAACGACAAATGATGACGGAATTGCTGAATCATCTATTTACTCAGAGAGTGATATCAAGAAAGGGAACTTTACAGTAACCGAGGTTGAGGCTCCTGAGGGATATGAGTTGAATCCTACTCCATTTGAGATGACTGTTGGACAAGATGGAGCTATCAAAACAGTTACAAATAAACGTAGCAAAGCTAAAGTTAAGATTAAAGCTAATAAAAAACTTACAGGACGTGAGTTAAAGGCTGAAGAGTTTGAATTCACTTTAACAGACCAAGATGGTAAGGTGAAAGAAACTGTGAAGAATGACAAAGACGGAAACGTTGCTTTCTCAGAATTGGAATTCGACAAAGCAGGAACTTATACCTTTAAAATTGCTGAAAAAGCTGGCAGTGATACAGGCATCAAGTACGACACTAAAACTGTTACGGCTACAGTTACTGTAGCGGACAAGGGTAAAGGTGCACTTGAAGCAACTGTTTCTTACGATGATGAAAAAGCTTTCGAGAATACTTATACTCCAGCAAAAACGGAAGTTTCTGTTAAGAAAGTATGGAAGGACGAGAACAACCAAGACGGTAAACGCCCATCTTCTGTCACAGTTAAATTGCTTGCAGACGGTCAAGATACTGGTAAGACACTTGTGCTCAATGCCGCAAATGGTTGGGCTGGAAGCTTCAAAGACCTTGATGCTGATAAAGGCGGCACACCTATCCAGTACACGGTAGTAGAAGTAACTGTTGCTGGTTACACTTCTGAAATTACTGGTGATGCTGCATCAGGATTTACCATCACAAATAGCTATTTACCAGAAACAGTTGATGTAAAAGCAACTAAGAACTGGGATGACGCGAACAACCAAGACGGTAAACGTCCAACTAAGATTACAATCAATCTTTTAGCAGACGGTCAGAAAGTTGATTCGAAAGAAGTTCAAGCAGCCGCAGACGGAACTTGGACTGTCGAATTCACGAAATTAGCAAAATATAAAGATGGTAAAGAAATTAAATACACTGTAACAGAAGATGCCGTAGCAGAATACGAATCTACGATTACAGACTTTACGATCACAAACAAATATGCTCCTAAAGCAATCGACTACAAGGTAACAAAAGTATGGAAGGACGCGAACAACCAAGACGGTAAACGTCCTGAGTCCGTAACGGTTCAACTTTATAAAAAAGTAGGAAATGCAGATCCAGTAGCCGTTGAAGGTAAGAAATTGACCTTGACAGCTAAGGATAAGACAGATGCTAATACTTGGGTAGCATCCTTCACAAATCTTCCACAATACGAAGCTGGTAAAGAAATCACTTACTCAATCAAGGAAGTGGATGTACCAGCTGGTTATGAATCCTCTGTAACTGGTCAAGTAGTGACTAACACACATAATCCAGATACAGTTATCCTTTCAGGAACTAAGGTTTGGAAAGATAACAACAACCAGGACGGTAAACGTACAACATCTGTGAAAGTTCAAATTCTTAACGGCGAAAAAGTTGTTCAAGAAATTGAAGTTTCAGAAGCTACTGGTTGGAAGTTCGAATCAAAAGCACTTCCTAAGTATGAAAATGGTCAAGAAATCAAGTACACTGTCAAAGAAACTGCTATGACAGAATACAAAGCAACCATCACTACAGATAAGGATGGCAAGTACACCATTACCAACGAACATACTCCAGAGAAAACAGCTGTAAAAGGTCATAAGATCTGGAAAGATGAAGATAACAAAGATGGCATCCGTCCAGCATCTATCACCGTAAAACTTCTTGCAGATGGTAAGGAAACTGGTCAGACAGCTACAGTGTCAGAAACAAGTGGCTGGACTTATGAGTTTACAGGTCTTGATCGTTATCGAGAAGGTAAGGAGATTGCCTACACTGTTGAAGAAGTGAATGTTCCAGATGGTTATACAGCTTCAGTAGAAGGTTACAACATTACAAATACGCATACTCCTGAAAAACCAACACCTGGTAAACCAAATGAACCAGGTAAGCCTAAAAAAGGTGGGGAATTGCCTAATACAGGAAGCGAGTCTAACCAAGTGGCTCTAGTAGCTGGAATCGCCCTTCTTGGATTGGGAACAGGATTCTTGGCAAGATGCAAAAAAGAAGATTAAGTTTTTTAAACGGTATCTTTCACGAAATTTTGCAACACAGTTTAAAAGTAGAAATAAGTGTCAATGGAAATTGGCACTTGTTTTTTTGTAACTGACCCTGATTCTACTACCGGATACAAGTGGATAGTTGCCACTTACTAAAAAGCTATTGTTTTTGCGATGAATTCCACTATAATAGGTGACAAATAAAAAAGGAGATGTTGCATATGATTGAAACAAGATTACAAGATAAATTAAAGTCAGGTTTAGAGGTAGAAAATTTTCAAAAAGATGGCGATATCTATCTGTCTCTTAATCCAGATTATCTATCTGGAGATAATGCTAAATACATGACCATGTATAACCGTATGGCTCGCTGGTACGATATGAGTGAGAAATGGATAGGACCACTTCTCCACGGCAAGGCAATTGATAAGTTGAGAAGGGATCTGATGGAGGAAATAGAATGGAAAGATAATTTATCTGTTCTTTATGTCTCTATAGGGACTGGTCAAGACCTCCGTTATATTCCTGAGACAATTGACCTGAAAAGTTTAGACTTTGTAGGGGTAGATATTTCTATCAGTATGCTAAAAAAATGCCAGAGATCTTGCGCTAAAAAGACCAATTTGCAACTTTTCCATGCTTGCGCGGAGGAACTACCCTTTGCGGATAATAGTTTTGACATTGTCTACCATATTGGCGGAATCAATTTTTTCAATGATAAGGCCAAGGCTATGCAGGAAATGCTACGAGTGGCGAAGCCAGGAACCAAAATTTTAATCGCAGATGAGACGGCTGACTATGTGGATCAGCAATATAAGAAAAATCATTTTAGTAAGGATTATTTTAAAGACGCTACTGTTGATTTGAGTGAAATTGAGAATGCTGTTCCAAGCGAAGTTAAGGAAAAGGAAATGAAACTTCTTTGGGATGGCAAATTCTACGCCTTGACATTTAGGAAATAAAAAAAGTATCTTGGTAGAGCTTAGAAAACAAGTTATGAAGATAAAAACATTCCCTTAGACAGCTGTCTGAGGGAATGTTTTTTATGGGAGCATCATCAATTCGACAACCATAGCAATGTAGATGATTAAGGTAAGGAGAAAACCGGCTCTCCAGAAAAACTTGATGAATTTAGGGTAATAAAAACTTCGTTTTTTGACAAGGAAAAAGACTACAAGGAGGATTGCTAGGAGAGAAAGTGCGACTCCAAGTCGCGGTAGAAAGTTGTGGGTAAAGGCTTTAGCAGTGATAAGGTAGTACTCGAATACCAAAAGTGGAAAAGCTAGATCCGCGAAATTAAATCCTATTTTCCTAAGTCCGAAAAGCTTGGTGACAATAAAGCAAACCACCAAGGTTAATATCAATAATAAAATAGATGCTATTTTCATTAAAATCATACCCATATTGTATCATAAAAAAACGCTAAAGGAAATGAGAAACAAGGGAATTTGTTGGAAAGTCAGGCTTTTGAGATTGTAGGTGTTTTTTGTTATAATGAAAGTTATGAAATCTTATAATACCTTGAATGATTATTATCGAAAACTTTTTGGAGAGAAGACTTTCAAAGTTCCTATCGATGCGGGATTTGACTGTCCCAATCGGGATGGAACTGTAGCCCATGGTGGTTGTACTTTTTGTACGGTTTCAGGTTCTGGAGATGCTATCGTGGCACCGGATGCCCCTATCCGTGAGCAATTTTATAAGGAAATTGACTTTATGCACCGCAAGTGGCCAGATGTTCAGAAGTATCTGGTTTATTTTCAAAATTTTACCAACACCCATGAAAAGGTGGAAGTGATTCGGGAGCGATATGAGCAGGCTATCAACGAACCTGGTGTAGTGGGAATCAATATCGGAACACGCCCGGATTGCTTACCTGATGAAACAATCGAATATTTGGCTGAGTTATCGGAACGCATGCATGTGACGGTTGAATTGGGCTTACAGACTACTTTTGAAGCAACCTCTGACTTGATTAACCGTGCCCATTCTTATGAATTGTATGTTGAAACAGTAAAACGCTTGAGAAAGTATCCCAAGATTGAAATTGTTTCCCATCTGATCAACGGTCTTCCTGGGGAAACCCATGAGATGATGGTTGAAAATGTCCGTCGCTGTGTCACAGACAATGACATTCAAGGAATTAAACTGCACTTGCTTCACCTGATGACTAATACACGGATGCAGCGAGATTACCATGAAGGACGTTTGCAACTGATGAGTCAGGATGAGTATGTCAAGGTCATCTGTGACCAACTGGAAATCATTCCCAAGCATATCGTCATCCATCGAATTACAGGAGACGCACCTAGAGATATGTTGATTGGTCCTATGTGGAGCTTCAATAAATGGGAAGTGCTGAATGCTATTGAAACTGAGATGCGCCGTCGTGGAAGTGTGCAAGGATGCAAGGCTGTAAAACAGGAGTTTAAAAATGAAAAGACCACTTGAGATGGCACATGATTTTTTGGCTGAGGTTGTGACAAAAGAGGATATTGTAGTGGATGCGACCATGGGCAATGGCCACGATACCCTTTTTTTAGCCAAGCTAGCCAAGCAAGTCTATGCCTTTGATATCCAGGAGCAGGCTTTGGAGAAAACCCAAGAGCGTTTGGATCAGGCTGGAATGACAAATGCCCAGTTAATCTTGCAAGGGCATGAGACACTAGACCAATTTGTGACAGAAGCTAAGGCAGGGATTTTTAATCTGGGTTATTTACCTTCTGCTGACAAATCCGTCATCACTCAACCTCAGACCACTATCGAAGCATTAGAAAAGCTGTGTCATTTGCTTGTCAAAGGGGGACGGATTGCTATCATGATCTACTATGGTCATGAGGGAGGAGATACTGAGAGGGATGCTGTATTGGATTTTGTTAGCCAGTTGAACCAACAAGAGTATACAGCTGCCATTTATCGGACTCTCAACCAAGTTAATAATCCACCGTTTTTAGTTATGATTGAAAAATTAGAAAGGTATAGACATGGATAAACAATACCTTCGTGAGAAGCTTGAGGCAATGCGCCAAAATTTTGTCGAGTCAACTCATCACGAGCGAGCAGTCGGGGTGCTCGACGAAGCACATATGAGCAAGAAAATGCTTAAAATCAAGAAAAAATTAGTGGCTCTTGAAATGGAACGATGCCAGAAAAAAATTGAGCACAAAGACTGTTCTAAGATTGATCAGAAAATTCAAGAGCAAAAGGAGATTTTTGAATCTTGTTGTAAAAAAGATTAAGGAGGAATTGTGTGGAATTACTCATTTACTTGATTCTATTTTTATTTGTCTTAATCATTTCAACTACGACCAATAAACTTCTCCCTTTTTTACCCCTTCCTCTTGTGCAAATCCTTTTGGGGATTGGGATTGGTTTATTTGTTCCCGATGCGGACTTTCATCTCAATACAGAGCTGTTTCTGGCCATGGTTATTGGTCCCTTACTTTTCCGGGAGGCAGAAGAAGCGGATATTACGTCCATTTTGAAGCATTGGCGGATTGTTGTCTTTCTGATTTTTCCTGTGATTTTTATCTCGACCTTAAGCTTGGGGGGCATGGCTCACTTCCTTTGGATGACTCTTCCTTTAGCTGCCTGTTTAGCAGTTGGAGCGGCACTTGGGCCAACAGATTTGGTTGCCTTTGCATCTCTTTCTGAACGTTTTCGTTTTCCAAAACGGGTTTCCAATATCCTAAAAGGGGAAGGACTCTTAAATGACGCTTCTGGTTTGGTTGCCTTTCAGATGGCTCTGGCTGCTTGGACAACAGGAACGTTTTCTCTCAGCCAAGCTGGAACTTCCCTAGCGCTTTCTATCCTTGGTGGTTTTGTAGTCGGTTTTGTGACGGCTATGGTCAATCGTTTTTTGCATAGCTTTTTACTGAGTGTGCGAGCGATAGATATAGCCAGTGAACTATTGCTAGAGCTAAGTTTGCCACTCATGACCTTTTTCATCGCAGAAGAGTTTCATGTTTCAGGGATTATCGCAGTAGTGGTTGCAGGTATTTTGAAGGTCAGTCGCTTTAAGAAAATTACGCTCCTTGAGGCTCAGGTAGACACCGTGACGGAGACCGTCTGGCACACCGTGACCTTTATGCTAAATGGATCAGTCTTTGTTCTCTTGGGAATGGAATTAGAATTGATTGCAGAGCCAATTTTGTCTAATTCTCTCTACAATCCCCTTCTTTTACTGCTTTCAGTTGTCGTTCTGACCTTCTTGCTTTTTGCGATCCGCTTTGTCATGATTGCTGGTTTTTACTTTGTGAGGACGCGTCGACTTAAGAAAAAAATTCATAAGTACATGAAAGATATGCTTCTTTTGACCTTCTCTGGTGTCAAAGGGACAGTATCTATCGCGACCATTCTCCTCATACCAAGTCATTTGGAGCAGGAATATCCTTTGTTACTCTTCCTTGTAGCAGGCGTTACACTGCTGAGCTTTTTAACGGGTTTACTAGTCCTCCCTCATTTATCTGAGGAACAAGAGGAAAACAAGGACCATTTGATGCATATTGCGATTTTGAATGATGTAGCTGCAGAATTAGAAAAAGAACTGGACCATCACAAGAACAAACTTCCTCTTTATGCAGCTATTGATAATTATCATGGTCGGATTGAAAACCTCATCCTTAGTCTGGAAAATAAGAGAGTCCAAGAGGACTGGGAGTCCCTAAAGCTTCTTATCTTGAGTATTGAGAGTGACGGTTTGGAGCAAGCCTATGAAGAAAATAGAATCAGTGAGCGTGGCTATCGAGTTTACCAACGTTACCTAAAAAACATGGAGCAGAGTATCAATCGGAATTTCGCTTCTAGAGTGACTTATTACTTCCTAGTTTCCTTACGGATACTGCGCTTTCTACTCCATGAAATGTTTACCTTTGGCAAAACTTTCCGTAGTTGGATGAATGAAGAATCTCGTAAACTACTAGCAGTTGACTATGATCAAATTTCAGAGTTGTATTTGGAAAATACAGAGCTGATTATCGAGAGTTTGGAAAACCTCAAAGGGGTTTACAAGAGTTCTCTGATTAGCTTTATGCAAGAGTCTCGTCTACGCGAGACGGCCATTATCGGAAGCGGTGCTTTTGTTGAGCGGGTTATCAATCGCATCAAGCCAAACAATATCGATGAAATGCTACGAGGCTACTATCTCGAACGTAAGGCAATCTTTGAATACGAAGAAGCTAAACTGATAACAGCCAAGTATGCCAAAAAACTACGACAAAATGTGAATAATTTAGAAAATTATTCTCTGAAAGAAGCCGCAAATACTTTACCTTATGATATGCTAGATTTAATCAGAAGAACTTAGATGATGAAAAAAATGACGGAGGATGGGATATGAAAAAGTGGTGGAAGGAGCTAATGGATAAGCCCTTATTGAAAGCTTTTTTGCATTATTATCAAGCATCTGATAGTGAGTTGACCAGTGTTGCGGTTGCCTACTATTGGTTGATTTCAATCTTTCCTTTGCTAATGATAATGGTCAATATTTTGCCTTATTTTCAGATTCCGGTTTCAAATTTCTTACTGACGATCAAGGAATTTTTGCCCGATACGGTGTATGATGTGGTCGCCAAGATTGTCCGAGAAGTTCTGACTCAACCATCAACTGGTTTGTTGAGTTTTGCCGTTTTATCTGCACTCTGGACCTTTTCGAAATCAATGGATTTCCTTCAAAAAGCTTTTAACAAAGCCTATGGGGTGACCAAGAGTCGAGGAATTATCTCCCATCAGTTGATGAGTCTACTTGTTAGTTTTGGCTTGCAGATTCTTTTTGCCTTGGCCTTGTTTTTGAGTATGTTTGGTCGTATGTTGCTCAACCTCCTCAAAACTTACTGGCAATCAGACAGTCCGCTATTTTCCTACCTGCAAGATTTTACAGGCCCTCTGGTCTATGCCTTGATCTTTGCCATTCTAGTTATGATTTATTACTTCCTTCCAAAAGTAAAAGCACCACGAATCCGCTATGTTTTACCAGGAAGTGTCTTTGTCTTGCTAACTCTTATCTTTTTATTAAATATCTTTTCTGTCTACGTCAATAGTTATGTTAATCACCTAGTTGATGTCCGATTTTTCAGTTCCATTATCGTGGTAGTCATGATGTTCTGGTTTATTCTTATTGCAAAGATTTTGATTATCGGAGCAGTTATCAATGCCAGTGTTCAGAGCTTGAAAGATCCAAAGTTTGGTATGGAATAATTAGAAAAATCCCTATTAGGTTTCCTAATAGGGATTTTCTTAATAGATAAACATGGCATCTCCAAAACTGAAGAAGCGGTAGCGTTCTTGGATGGCATGGTGATAAGCATCTAGGACTAAGTCACGACCAGCAAAGGCAGAAACCAACATGACCAGAGTTGATTTTGGTAGGTGGAAGTTGGTTGAAAAAGCATCCACAACCTTCCAGTCGTAGCCTGGTTTGATAAAGATATTGGTCCAGCCAGAATCTGCTTGGATTTGCCCATTAAACTTGGAACCGATGGTTTCCAGTGTGCGGATCGAAGTGGTTCCGACAGCAATGACGCGTCCTCCATTTTCCTTGACAGAGCGAAGGGTGGCAGCTGCTTCATCAGAAAGTTGGTAGAACTCTGAGTGCATTTCATGTTCGTCCAGATTCTCCACAGAGACAGGTCTAAAGGTTCCGAGTCCGACATGGAGAGTGAGATAGACCAGATGAACACCCTTAGCTTGGATTTCTGCTAGCAGTTCTTTGGTGAAGTGGAGGCCAGCAGTCGGTGCAGCAGCAGAACCACTTTCTTTAGCGTAGACTGTTTGATAGCGTTCACGATCATCTAGTTTTTCATGGATATAAGGCGGTAATGGCATTTCACCTAGACTTTCCAAAACTTCTAGGAAAATTCCTTGGTATTCAAAGCGGACAATACGGCCCCCGTGGGTCAATTCTTCCGTAACGACAGCGCTGAGACGACCATCTCCAAAGCTGACACGAGTACCGACCTTGAGGCGTTTGGCAGGTTTAGCTAGGACTTCCCACTCATCACCAGCAGTGTTTTTGAGAAGGAGAAATTCCACGTGGCCACCTGTTTCTTCCTTTTGACCATAGAGTCGGGCTGGGAGAACACGGGTGTCATTCATGACAAGGGCATCACCTGGTTCCAACATATCAATAATAGAATGGAAGTGTTTATCCTGAAATTCTCCCGTCTCACGATTGACGATGAGGAGTTTAGAGGCATCACGTTTTTCAAGTGGCGTTTGGGCAATCAATTCCTCAGGCAAGTGGAAATCAAAATCAGCTGTATTCATTTTTTTCATCATTCTTTCTAACTTCTAATCTTATCCATTATAACACGTTTCAAGTTTGGACGCTCTTTTTTTAGAAAATAAATCGTTTTCACTTGACAAAAATTGGTCTATACCATATAATAAATATAGAAATATGGAGGATATAAAATGAAAGTTATTAAAGTTGAAAATCAAGTTGAAGGTGGAAAAGTAGCTTTTGAGATTTTGAAGGAAAAATTGGCCAATGGTGCTCAAACGTTAGGACTTGCGACAGGAAGTAGCCCTCTTGAATTTTACAAGGAAATCGTTGAGAGTGACCTTGATTTTTCAAATCTAATCAGTGTAAACCTCGATGAGTATGTAGGGCTTGATGGGGACAATCCACAGTCTTACCGTTACTTCATGCAGGAAAACTTGTTCAACCAAAAACCATTTAAAGAAAGTTTCTTGCCACGTGGTGTTAAGGATAATGCTGAAGAAGAAGTAGAACGCTACAATCAAATTTTGGCTGACCATCCTGTTGATTTGCAAATCTTGGGAATTGGTCGTAATGGACATATCGGCTTTAATGAGCCTGGTACTCCATTTGACAGTCAAACGCATCTAGTAGAACTTGACCAGTCTACTATCGAAGCCAATGCTCGCTTCTTTGAGAAGATTGAAGACGTCCCAACCCAAGCCATCTCAATGGGGATTAAAAACATCTTGGATGCTAAGTCAATTATTCTCTTTGCTTATGGCGAGTCAAAAGCAGAAGCCATTGCTGGAACAGTGTCAGGCCCAGTAACTGAAAGTTTACCAGCAAGTAGCCTACAAAACCACCCTGACGTGACCATCATAGCAGATGCAGAAGCGCTCAGCTTACTTGAAAAATAAATTCAGAACCACTTGCTCATTGGAGTAAGTGGTTTTTTGATTCTTAATAATTAACAATAATTTTTTATTATATTCTAAGAAAGGTTAATTTAGTTTGTAAAATAATTTATTTGAAAGATAAAACATTAGTATAAATATTCCTAAAAACAAACATAAAGAACGCTTAATATAATAATGATTAAGAACTTTGCTTATAACTTATAAATAGAAAAAAAGTTATTATTCTAGGATAATTTAGTAGCTAAATCATTAAAAATAATGTATAATATATTAAAAAATAATTTTAGGAGATTCTAATGGGAAAAGAATTATTTAATCCACACCTTCGTAAGTTTTCTATTCGGAAACTAAACGTAGGTGTTTGCTCTGTGCTCTTGTCTACATTGGTTCTATTGGGAGTGACGTCTCAGGTTAGCGCTGATGAGACAAGCGCTTCTGGTGTCCAAAATGAGATTTCTCGAACGGATCTTGCTGAACCATCAGCAACTGCTACAGCACCAACAACATCTGAAACAACACAAAATGCAGAAACTACTGTAGCAACCACAGCTACTGAGGCACCTCAGACAGGTGAGTATATTGCTCCTACAAACTCGGCTTCAGAGTCTAATGAGAAACCGAAGGATGAGCAACCAGTAGCTTCTGAAACACCTCAACCTTCAGTTGAGAAGCCGGTCCTTCCTACAGAAGTCAAGCCTGCAGAGAATGCTAATCCAGCTTCAACTGTAGCTAGCTCAGAAGCTGTAAGTACTTCAACAGCTACAGAACAACCAGTAGCGACTAGGGAAGCTACACAACCTACACGTTCTCGTCGAGCACGTCGAGACGCTACACCTACAGGTTTACGAGATGGCGATCCAAATAATACTATTGAAAAACCAACTTTAGCAGATTCCGAAAAGAAACGCCCTGCGGATCTAGTTAAGCAAATTAACTGGTTAGATTTTGGTGATAGTCAGGCATTTAAAGGACTTGATACTGACGGTTCTCTTAAAGTAGGTAGTGTTTATGAGAAGGAAATTTCTCCAGGATATGTCGTTAAATTAACAGTTACGGAACTAAAACCTTTCCACTCAACTGAGATTTATCGTGATCGTGTAGCAGGGACTTCTTATGAAAATAGTTATGATCCTAATGCTAAAAATACCTGGTTTAGATATGTGCCTGCAGACTATAATCGCCAAGTTAATGAGGGTGATTCTGCACGACCAAAAATCATTGGTGCTCCTATGAACCAATGGACATCTCTTCGTGAGCAGGGAATTGATACTAATGGACGTAGAACCCAATTGCAGGTTCCTAAGAATGGTGCAAGTTATGGTGTGAAGTTTAAGGTTGAAGCAACATATCTAAACAAGCCTGTTAAGGCCACAGTGGTTATGGCGGATGGAGAAGAAGCAAACCCAGGTGAATATGCTATCTTTACTACAAATGGGAAAGGATGGGAACATTTAGCTGAATGGAAACGTGTGTCACCACAAGGTAAAGTGATTACAGATACCTACGCACCAATGAATCCTAATCGACTTGGTCAGTATATTGGTGATAACGCAACTACTCCAACAATTGACTGGACTAAATTTACAAATCCTGATCAAAGAACGGGTGGTTTAGGTTCACAAGTCTTTGGTCCTAACACTTCGAAGGATCATACAGTCCCAATTGTGATGACTCGTGAAGCATCAGAGGTAGGTATTTATATCGCATCTTCTGGTCAGCAAGCTGCTATGATTGGTTTCATGGTTGTAGATACTGGGGATGCGCCTGAAAGCTATGGAAATGCAGTTCACACTATTTCTGGTTACAATGCTGCTACGGGAGCACAAAATCCACAACCATATCTTGGTCGGAAGCCTGCGGATATTGATACAACTTCAGGCAACGATTGGACTCACGATGATAGTACAGATCATGCTGATGAAGGGATTGATCAGCTTTTACCATCAGACTTAGTTGGTAAGACTCATGAGTTATTCCAAGCAGATCGTCTTCGTGATGGGGATTATTCGCTTCGTTTCCATGCTTCAGCTAATGGAAATGAAAAAGCCTATGTTCGAGCTTGGATTGATTTTAACAATAACGGGAAATTTGACGAGAACGAAGCCAGTGAGTTTACTGAAGTCACTTCTGAAGGAGACTACACAGTTACTTTCAGAAATCATGCTCCAATGAATGACGACTCAGTCAAGAAGTTAGGGATGCGTGTTCGTATTGCCTTGAATCAAGGTGATATCGAGAAGCCTACCGGTACAGCCTTCAGTGGTGAAGTTGAAGACTTACAAGTCAACCTTACATACCCACCAAAGGGTGAAAAGAAGGAAACCAAGGGCTTACGCGATCAACAACAACAAGCAAGCCTACACTTCACATCTCGTGGTTATTCTAAAGAAGACGAGAATGCTAGAACAACGATTGATACTAATAAGGCACCTGTTGTTTTAGATAATAATGGACGTGAATTAACAGCAGATGCAGAAGGTTGGTATACAACAGCAGAAGGCCGATACAAAGTGACGCCAAATGGTGATAATGTTGATGTTGTTTTTGTTCCAAATGCTGGATACGTAGGGACTACGTCAGGTATTAACATCCGTCGCTTTGATAGCAACGGTGCAAGCACTGAATGGTCAGCGAAAAACAATTCAGAACCAGTCATCAACCAACCTCTAAATTCTATGGATGCTCGTTATGTTCCTACAGTAGTTGATTACACTGAACATCGTTCAACTGATGCTCAAGGTTTAGCGCAAGTAAAAGACATCTCATTTACAGATGGTAATCCAGCCAACACACCGGTTCAACCATCTGCAAGTAATCCTGCTACTTTCTTAGATGGAAATGGAGATCCTATCTCAGGAACTAGTATTCCTGCAACATCAGGTGGGAAAGAGGTTGGTACCTTCAACTTAGATCCAACTACAGGTCGAGTAACCTTTACCCCAAATAAATCATTTGTAGGAACTGTTGATCCGATTAAATTAAAAGTAAATGATGCAAGTGGTAATGATCACTTTGCAACTTATCAACCAACTGTTACCCGAGTTGTTCCAACATCTCAAAACGCAAGTTCTGAAGGTATCCAAGGCGCTGAACAATCTGGTAACTTGATTTTCACTCCAGGTGATAACCGTGTTCCAATTGATGAATCAATTGCACCAACCTTTGACAACGGTCAGTCAACGAAAGAGGTTCCTGGTGTTGGAACTTATAAGGTGGATAGTACAGGCCGCGTTACTTTCCAACCAGTTCCTGGATACTCTGGACGTCCAACTGCAGAAACCGTTAAGCGTGTAGATAAGAACGGAACAGAAGTAACAGCTACTTACCAAGCAGATGTTAAGGTTGCAACTCCAACAGGGCAAGGAGCAGAAACTACTGGACTCCAAGGTCAAAAGCAAGATAGCCACCTCACCTTTACCCCTGGTCAAGCAACTATCAATGGTCAAAATGAGACTGTGCCATTTGCACCAGAAGGTCCACAATTTGTGGTTAATGGACAAGTTCAACAAGGTAACAGCTTACCAGTACATGATGCTAGTGGTAAACTTCAAGGAACCTATACTGTTCAACCGAATGGGGACATTAGCTTCCAACCGGCACCTGATTTCTATGGTACACCAACTCCTGCAACTCTTCGTGTGACAGATAAGAATGGTTCTACTGCCGAAGCAGTTTATCAACCTACAGTGACTAAAGTCACTCCAACAAGTACAAATGATACCTCAACTGGTCTGCAAGGACAGCCACAAAGCGGTAAGCCAACCTTTACAGCAGGTGATCCAGCAGTTCCACTAGATGATACGAAACCATTGACTTTCGAAGATGGTCAGTCAACTAAGACTGTTTCGGGTGTAGGTGTGTACGCTATTAACTCTGATGGATCTATTACCTTTACGCCTGACAAACAGTACGTTGGCACTCCAGATCCAGTCACCGTGAAACGAGTGGATAAGAATGGTACAGAAGTTACTGCGACTTATACCCCAACAGTAACCAAGGTAACACCAACTTCAACGGATGCCACTTCAAATGGTATCCAAGGTCAACCGCAAAAAGGTACCCCAACCTTCACAGAAGGTAATCCATTGGTTCCAATTGATGATACGAAACCAATGACTTTCGAAGATGGACAGTCAACGAAAACAGTTCCAGGTGTAGGTGAATACAGCATCAATCCAGATGGCTCTATTACCTTTACGCCAGACAAACAGTATGTTGGTACTCCAGATCCTGTCACAGTGAAACGTGTAGATAAGAACGGAACAGAAGTTACTGCAACTTATACCCCAACAGTGACTAAAGTGACTCCTACAGGAACTGGCGCAACCAGCACAGGTCCGCAGGGTGTTCCACAAACAGGTACCCCAACCTTCCAAGGAGGTGACCCACTGGTTCCAATCGATGAAACAGTTGAGCCAACCTTCGCAGATGGAAGTAAAGAGAAGACTATTCCAGGTCAAGGAACTTACACGATTGCACCAGACGGAACAGTAACCTTCACTCCAGACAAGCAGTTTGTAGGCAAACCAGACCCAGTAACGGTTAAACGCGTGGATAAGAACGGTACAGAAGTTACTGCGACTTACAGCCCAGAGTTTACTAAGGTAACTCCTACAGGAACCGGTGCAACAAGCACAGGTCCTCAGGGTGTTCCACAAACCGGCACCCCAACCTTCCAAGGTGGCGATCCACTGGTTCCAATCGATGAAACAGTTGAGCCAACCTTCGCAGATGGAAGCAAAGAGAAGAACATTCCAGGTCAAGGAACTTACACGATTGCACCAGATGGAACTGTAACCTTCACGCCAGACAAGCAGTTCGTTGGTAAACCAGATCCAGTCACCGTGAAACGTGTAGATAAGAATGGTACAGAAGTTACTGCGACATACAGCCCAGAGTTTACTAAGGTAACACCAACTGGTACGGGTGATAAGACAGAAGGACTTCAAGGTCAGGTCCAAGAAGGTAAAGTGACCTTCACTCCAGGCCATGACTCTGTTCCATTCCCAGCGGATTCGACTCCACTATTTGACAATGGGACAGCTGTGAAGGAAGTTCCAAATGTTGGTAAGTTCGAAGTGGACGCAGATGGTAAGGTGACCTTCACTCCTGATAAACAGTTCAAGGGTGAAACACCAGAGCTTGAATTGACTCGTGTGGATGCCAACGGCACCCCAGTTACCGTTAAGTACCAAGCTGTGGTGAAAGAAGTGACTCCTACAGGAACTGGCGCAACAAGTACAGGTCCTCAAGGCCTTCCACAAACAGGCACTCCAACTTTCCAAGGTGGTGATCCACTGGTTCCAATTGATGAAACGGTCGAGCCAACCTTCGAAGATGGAAGCAAAGAGAAGACCATTCCAGGACAAGGAACTTACACGATTGCACCAGACGGAACTGTAACTTTCACTCCAGACAAACAGTTCGTTGGTAAACCAGATCCAGTCACCGTGAAACGCGTGGATAAGAACGGCACTCCAGTCACTGCAACTTACAGTCCAGAATTCACTAAGGTCACTCCTATAGGAACTGGCGCAACAAGTACAGGTCCTCAAGGCCTTCCACAAACAGGCACTCCAACTTTCCAAGGTGGTGATCCACTGGTTCCAATTGATGAAACGGTCGAGCCAACCTTCGAAGATGGAAGCAAAGAGAAGACCATTCCAGGACAAGGAACTTACACGATTGCACCAGACGGAACAGTGACCTTCACTCCAGACAAACAGTTTGTAGGCAAACCAGATCCAGTCACCGTGAAACGCGTGGATAAGAACGGCACTCCAGTCACTGCAACTTACAGTCCAGAATTCACTAAGGTCACTCCTATAGGAACTGGTGCAACTAGCACAGGTCCTCAAGGCCTTCCACAAACAGGCACTCCAACTTTCCAAGGTGGTGATCCACTGGTTCCAATTGATGAAACGGTCGAGCCAACCTTCGCAGATGGAAGCAAAGAGAAGTCTATTCCAGGACAAGGAACTTACACGATTGCACCAGACGGCACAGTAACCTTCACTCCAGACAAGCAGTTTGTCGGAAACCCAGATCCAGTTACAGTGAAACGTGTGGATAAGAACGGTACCCCAGTCACTGCGACTTATAGTCCAGAGTATACGAAAGTAACACCAATTGGTAAGGATGCTTCCTCTGAAAATATTAAGGGACTTGTACAAACAGGTACTCCAACCTTCCAAGGTGGCGATCCACTGGTTCCAATTGATGAAACTGTGGTACCAACCTTTGAAGATGGCTCAACTGAAAAAGTGATTCCAGGTGAAGGAACTTACGCAATCTCACCAGATGGCACCGTCACCTTCACTCCAGAAGCTAATTTTGTAGGAAAAGGAACAGGCGTAACGATTGTCCGCAAGGATAAGAACGGTACTCCAGTTACTGCAAGCTATCGCCCAACAGTTGTAGATCCATCTACTGGTCATGACACGACTTCTACAGGAGCAAAAGGGCAACCACAAGTGGCAACACCAGTGTTTGAAGGACATATCGATAGTACAGTTCCACCAACATTTGAGGATGGTAGCACGACTATGGTTGTTCCGGGTGAAGGAAGTTATACAATTGATAAAGATGGTAAGATTACCTTTACTCCAGAACCAGACTTTGTTGGTACAGCTAAAGGATTGGTTGTGAAACGTTTGGATATGTATGGAAATGTAGTTACTGCTCATTACACACCAACTGTCCTTGGACAAACACGAGTGAGTGATGCGACATCAGAAGGTCTTAAAGGTCAAACTCAGACTGGTAAACCAAACTTTACAGGTGATGTCGATCTGACAGTTCCGCCAACCTTTGAAGATGGAACAACTGAAAAAGTCGTTCCAGGTGAAGGAACTTATGTAATCTCACCAGATGGCACCGTCACCTTTACCCCTGAGGCAGACTTTGTAGGACAAGCTAAAGGTGTGAAAGTGATCCGTAAAGATCGCAATGGAAATATTATTTCAGGATTCTATGCTCCAACAGTAGTAGAACTTCCTGTGGTTGAAAATCCAGAACAACAAGGTATTACAGAAGAAAGAACTACTAAAACTCTTCCAAATACGGGTTCTGAGGAGACATCTCACTTGACAGCTGGTCTATTGGCTGCTTTATCAGGTATGGGATTAATTTCTCTAGCTCAAAGAAAAAAATCTGAGGAAGAATAATTAGTGGTGAAAGTCATCTAGTAAGTTGTTTTAGATACTTGATTGAAATGATTACATTCATTGCTATCTAAGAAGATATCAGTCTAATAGAAAGAGAGAACCAATTGGTTCTCTCTTTTTGGTAATTGGTTTGAAAATCGTTTAATTATTCTGCATCAATTATTCACAATTTTACTAAAGTGGTATAATATAGCTATACAGGGAGGCTTGAACTTTGATTTATATAATTGGTTTTATTTGTTTTTTACTTGTAATGTTTCTGTTTAGTCGCTTAATTCAGCAATCAAAGAATCCTTCGGGCTTTCTAGGAAAACGAATGATGAAATTGTGGAATAGAGCCTATCTCCCCATGTTTGTATGGGCAATTCGTCATCTGGATAGGACATTTTACCCTGCAATCTTAGATGTAGGAGTTGGGAATGGCCGTTCAACCATCCTACTGAAAGAAACTTTTCCGCAAAGTACCATAACTGGAATCGATATTTCAGATACTGCAATAGCTCAAGCCAAACAGATAGAGATGACTAATCTAAATTTTGAACGAAGAGACGTTAGGGAGACAGGCTTTTCTGATGAAAGTGTTGATTTAATCACAGCCTTTCAAACTCATTTTCATTGGCGAGACCTAGAGGCTTCTTTTATGGAACTTCGAAGAATACTCAAATCAGACGGGATGCTCTTACTGGCTTGTGAATATAATAAGTTGTCTTACTTTTTACCAGAGGTCCAAAGCGAAGAAGCATTTAGACGATTCTTGTTGTTAATAGGGCTTGAGCTTATAACTAGTCAAAGAAAGGGATCGTGGATCCTTTATAAAATTGTTAAACATTAATGGAGGTACAATCATGAAACAATTATTTTTATGTTCATACTTTGCTGGAGTCAAAAAGCTTTTTAGCGATTATGCAAAGGAAAAGAATCTAGAAAACAAGGTTTTATTTATTCCTACCGCTGGGAACAAAGAGGATTATACTGCCTATATCGATGAGGCTCAGCAAACATTCAAAGATTTAGGATTTGAGATAGAGGTTCTAGATATTGCTTCTTGTGATCGAGAAACTGCACAGGCAAAGATTTTCCAAAGCAAAATTCTTTATATCTCTGGCGGGAATACATTTTATTTATTACAAGAATTAAAGAAAAAACAACTCCTATCTCTTATCAAAGAACAAATAAGAGATGGGCTGATCTATGTGGGGGAATCAGCAGGGGCTATCATTACTGCCAAGGATATTGACTACAATAAGCTCATGGATGACAAGACGGTAGCGAAAGAGTTATCGGATACAACGGGATTGAATGAAGTGGAGTTTTACATCCTTCCACATTATGGTGAGGAGCCTTTTACTGATAGTAGCAAGAAGACCTTTGAAACCTATAAAAAGCAGCTCGACTTAATGCGAATGAACAATTTACAAGCTGTTATTGTAAATGATAAAGAAATAAAAGTTGTTTCTGAACAGGATTAAAATAATTTTTTTCGCTATTATGACATCTATTCTAATACGTTGTCCCTTTTAAAAAGAAAAGGGAAGATAATATAAGTTTATGTCAGTTTTCCCTTGACAAATATTCATTTTGCGTGTAAAATGGAATAGATCTTGAACTTGAAGGGAGTGAAAAAAATGTCTAAAACAGTAGTACGTAAGAATGAATCTCTTGACGATGCACTTCGTCGTTTCAAACGTGCGGTTACTAAAGCTGGTACTCTTCAAGAAACACGCAAACGTGAATTCTATGAAAAACCTTCTGTAAAACGTAAACGTAAATCAGAAGCAGCTCGTAAACGTAAAAAATTCTAATTTGAAATGAAAGGCTAGACTTGTCTAGTCTTTTTTTGCATAGTATTTAGAGGAACAAATTCTTATGAAAGAGTATATAAAAGAATATCAAAAGATGCGTGAAAATCACTTGGAAGATTGGGGTTATTGTGCTGATCCGATAGATTGGAAGGAATTTGAAGAGTCAAACCAAAGAATTTTTGAAAAGTATTTAACCGATTCAAAAGTATTGTCTGACAAGGTTTTAAGGGTTAAATTGTACAGTAGCTTATTGCTAGATGATATTAAATATTTTGCTTATTATGCTGCGTTTTTAGGTGGGGATTATACACAGTTAAACAATGCGCTATGGCAAACAGGAAGAACCGAGCTGCTGAGAGGCGGTTTGTTGGCAAGTGGAACCATTTATACAGATGGAATTTTGAAAGGCTTGTTTACCTCTTTTGCTTGTAACGATTTTTCAGTCATTCCATCATTCATCCCCAAAGATTTACCCTTGTTGAAAGGAACCTATTATCCAGAAAATGTGATGAATCTTTTATACGCTCTTTATTATCAAGATGAAGAAAGATTATCCGAGTCTCTCTTGCGTGCACAACAGTTTTTAGAGAAGAAAAAACGAACTGGTATGGAAGAATTTTCTGTTCGGTATTTTATAAGTTTGGCAAGAAAAGATGCAGTTGAATTAAGTGAGTCCTTACAAAACTTATGTCAAGCTTATCAGAGGCGAGGTTACCCCTATGAAAAGATTGATAAGTGCTTTGCGGATGAGATTCATGGTCTATATCGTTTGGTACGATTGTTTGACCATTCCTTGTTCGAAGAAGTCAGTATGCCGTCTCATAAGACTTTTTTGAAGGAGTTTGAAGAATGGCAGGTCCAAAATCAGTTTCCACAAGGTCAACAGTTCTATACCTATCCTCAAGATATGGCTGATGCAAATAGAATACTAACAAAAGGTCTTCCAAGGATTTATTTAGCAAAATCTGGAAGGGATTTGGTGATAGATGTTGACCAATTTGCAGTAGATTTGTCTCGGTTAATTTGAAAGCGTAGGAAAAGACTTACTAGTCAAATCTTTTCCCAAGCAACATCAAATAAATACTGTAAATCCTGCAAAAAAAGGAAACTTCCACCTACAATCTGATATAATAGTAGGGAGAACTCGATTGAAGGAGGAAATTATGTCGGTTTTAGTAAGAGATGTCATTGAAAAACTCAGACTAGATATTGTCTATGGTGAAGGCGAATTACTTGAAAAAGAAATCAATACTGCGGACATTATGAGACCTGGTCTTGAAATGACAGGCTATTTTGATTACTATACACCAGAACGGATTCAGCTGTTAGGGATGAAGGAGTGGTCCTATTTAGTTGCCATGCCTGCCCAGAACCGTTATCAAGTTTTGAAGAAAATGTTTCTACCTGAAACACCTGCGGTTATCGTGGCTCGTGGTCTGGTAGTACCCGAGGAAATGTTGAGGGCTGCTAGGGAATGCAAGATTGCGATTTTAACCAGTCGAACAGCAACCAGTCGTTTATCTGGAGAACTTTCTAGCTATCTTGATTCCCGTTTGGCTAAACGTACCAGTGTGCATGGTGTCTTGATGGATATCTATGGCATGGGTGTCTTGATCCAAGGGGATAGCGGTATCGGTAAGAGTGAGACAGGTCTTGAGCTTGTGAAACGTGGACACCGTCTAGTAGCAGACGATCGTGTAGATATTTATTCTAAGGATGAGATGACTCTTTGGGGCGAACCTGCTGAAATCTTGAAGCATTTACTTGAGATTCGTGGAGTTGGGATTATCGATATCATGAGTCTCTATGGTGCAAGTGCTGTAAAAGATTCTTCACAAGTTCAGCTAGCAGTTTATTTGGAAAATTACGATACGCATAAGACCTTTGACCGTCTAGGAAACAATGCCGAAGAACTCGAAGTTTCTGGTGTAACGATTCCGCGTATCCGCATCCCAGTAAAAACAGGACGCAATATCTCCGTTGTTATTGAGGCGGCTGCCATGAACTATCGTGCTAAAGAAATGGGCTTTGATGCGACGCGTTTATTTGAAGAACGCTTGACAAATCTAATCGCTCAAAATGAGGTGAAACATGATTAATCCAGTCGCATTTGAAATTGGTCCCTTTGCTATTCGTTGGTATGCTTTGTGTATTGTAGCTGGTTTGGTTTTAGCAGTTTATCTTGCCATGAAAGAAGCTCCTAAAAAGAAAATTCTATCAGATGATATTTTGGATTTTATCCTGATTGCTTTTCCGGTAGCTATTTTAGGTGCTAGACTATACTACGTACTCTTTCGCTTAGATTATTATCTGCAAAATCCAGGTGAAATCATCGCCATCTGGAATGGTGGTTTGGCCATTTACGGAGGTTTGATAGCGGGCGCTATTGTCCTTTATATCTTTGCAGATAGAAAGCTGATTAATACTTGGGATTTCTTAGATATTGCAGCACCGAGCGTCATGGTTGCCCAGAGTTTAGGGCGCTGGGGAAATTTCTTTAACCAAGAAGCTTATGGTGCAGCGGTAGATAGTTTGGATTATTTGCCAGGCTTCATTCGTGACCAGATGTACATTGATGGTAGCTACCGTCAGCCGACCTTCTTATATGAGTCGGTTTGGAATCTGATTGGATTTGCTTTGATTTTGATTTTTAGAAGAAAATTAAAGGGAATCAGACGTGGTCATATCACTGCATTCTACTTGATTTGGTATGGCTTTGGTCGTATGATCATCGAAGGCATGCGGACGGATAGTCTCATGTTCTTTGGTCTGCGAGTTTCCCAATGGTTATCAGTTATCCTTATCGGACTCGGTATTTTTATCATACTTTATCAAAATCGAAAGAAAGCCCCTTTCTATCATACTGAGGAGGAAAAATAAATGTTAGAAGTTGCATATATACTTGTTGCGATTGCTTTGATTGTCTGTTTAGTCTATTTGACAATCACGATTCAAAAAGCAGGTCGTATGATTGATGAGACAGAGAAAACCATCAAAACGTTGAGCTCAGATGTGAACGTTACCTTGCATCAGACCAATGAATTGTTGGCTAAGGTCAATGTGTTAGCAGACGATATCAATATCAAAGTTGCGACGATTGATCCACTCTTTACGGCGGTGGCAGACTTGTCAGAATCAGTATCTGATCTCAACCAACATGCGCGTGTTTTAAGCAAAAAAGCTTCATCTGCTGGTTCAAAGACCATTAAAACAGGTGCAAGCTTGTCCGCTCTTCGTTTCGCAAGTAAATTTTTCAAAAAATAAAAAAGGAGAAATCTTATGGGAAAACTATCCTCTATCCTTTTAGGAACAGTTTCAGGTGCAGCTCTTGCTTTGTTTTTGACGAGTGACAAGGGTAAGCAAGTTTGTAGTCAAGCTCAGGATTTTCTAGATGATTTGAGAGAAGATCCAGAGTATGCTAGAGAGCAGGTTTGTGAGAAACTAACTGAAGTGAAGGAACAGGCAACGGACTTTGTTCTGAAAACAAAGGAACAAGTAGAATCTGGTGAAATCACTTTTGATAGTGTCCTTGACCAAGCTAAAAACTGTGCTCGACAAGCGACGGAAGCATCCAAGGAAACCTTTAACAATCTCAAGGAGCAATGGCAAGAACAGTCAGCAACTCCAGACGTCGCTGAAGACCAAGAAGAAATCATCATCGATATTACTGAAGTATAATGCATCACCATCTCTGGTTTTTGGAGATGGTGATTTTTATCTGCAAGCCTGTCTTTGTGGTATAATAAATACTATGCAGAAAAAACCAACGTCCGCCTACGTTCATATTCCCTTTTGTACACAGATTTGTTATTATTGTGACTTTTCAAAAGTTTTTATCAAGAATCAACCAGTAGATAGCTATTTGGAGCATCTGCTAGAGGAGTTCCATTCTTATGATATCCAAAAGTTGCGAACTCTCTACATTGGAGGTGGGACGCCAACGGCTTTGTCCGCTCCACAATTAGAAGTGCTCTTGGATGGCCTGACTAAAAATCTAGACTTGTCTGTCTTGGAAGAGTTGACTATTGAGGCCAATCCAGGCGACTTGGATGCGGATAAGATTGCGGTTTTGAAGCAGTCGCCAGTCAATCGTGTTTCCTTAGGTGTGCAGACTTTTGATAACAAAATGCTGAAAAAGATTGGGCGCAGTCATTTAGAAAAGGATATTTATGAGAATATCGACCGTCTCAAACTGGCTGGTTTTGACAATATCTCCATTGATCTAATCTATGCTCTTCCAGGTCAAACTATGGCTCAGGTCAAGGACAATGTAGCTAAGGCTATCTCGCTTGATATTCCTCATATGAGCCTTTATAGCTTGATTTTGGAAAATCATACGGTCTTTATGAACCGCATGCGACGAGGGAAGTTGCCCCTACCCAAGGAAGAGTTAGAAGCGGAGATGTTTGAGTACATCATTTCAGAGCTTGAGCGAGCTGGTTTTGAGCATTATGAGATTTCGAATTTCTCCAAACCAGGCTTTGAAAGTCGCCATAATCTCATGTACTGGGACAATGCTGAATATTATGGTATCGGTGCGGGTGCTTCAGGTTATGTGAACGGGGTGCGCTATAAAAACCACGGTCCTATCCGCCACTATCTCAATGCAGTAGAGGCAGGAGATGCACGGATAACAGAAGAAAACCTGACTCAAAAGGAGCAGATGGAAGAAGAAATGTTCCTAGGCCTCCGGAAAAAATCCGGGGTTTCTATGGCGCGATTTGAGGAAAAATTTGGACGATCCTTTGATGGACTTTATGGCGAAATCATCAGAGATTTGGTTCAACAAGGACTTATGCAGATCGACGGTGATCGTGTCCGAATGACAAAGAGGGGTCTCTTCTTGGGAGACACTGTAGCAGAACGATTTATTTTGGAGTAGAACAATGGGCTTAACTTATCAAATGAAAATGAAAATTCCTTTTGATATGGCGGACATGAACGGTCATATCAAACTTCCAGATGTGATTTTGCTGTCCTTGCAAGTATCAGGTATGCAGTCGATCGAACTGGGAGTTAGTGACAAGGATATGTTAGAACGTTACAATCTGGTCTGGATTATTACAGACTATGCGATTGACGTGGTTCGCTTGCCTCGCTTTGCTGAAGAGATTACGATTGAAACAGAAGCATTGACTTACAATCGTCTTTTTTGCTACCGTCGTTTCACTCTCTATGATGAAGCAGGTCAAGAAATCATTCGCATGGTAGCAACCTTTGTTCTCATGGACAGGGACAGTCGTAAAGTTCATGCTGTCGAACCGGAAATTGTTGCGCCTTACCAGTCTGAGTTTGATAAAAAACTCATCCGTGGGCCAAAGTATGCTAACCTAGAAGACCCGATCAGTAAAGACTACCATGTTCGTTTTTACGACTTGGATATGAATGGTCATGTTAATAACAGCAAATACCTGGATTGGATTTTTGAAGTCATGGGAGCAGATTTTTTGACCAAGTATATTCCAAAGAAAATCAATCTCAAGTATGTCAAAGAAGTGCGACCAGGTGGCATGATTGCCTCAGCTTATGAACTCAAGGGACTAGAAAGCAAGCATGAGATTATCAGTGATGGCGAGATCAATGCCCAAGCTATGATTACGTGGCAAGAAATTGAAGGCAATTAGAAAGGACGATATGGCTTATAAAGGTTATTTAATTGATTTAGACGGAACCATTTACAAGGGGAAAGACAGAATCCCGGCAGGAGAGGCTTTTGTCCATGAGTTACAAAAAAGAGAAATTCCCTACCTCTTTGTGACCAATAATACAACTCGTACTCCTGAGAGTGTACAAGAGATGTTGGCTAAGAATTTTAATATCAACACGCCTTTATCAACTGTCTACACAGCGACTTTGGCAACCATCGACTATATGAATGACTTGGGATTGGAAAAGACAGTCTATGTCATCGGAGAAGCAGGACTCAAGGATGCCATTCAGGCGGCTGGTTATGTCGAAGACAAGGAAAATCCTGCCTATGTGGTCGTTGGACTGGACTGGCAAGTTGACTATGAAAAATTTGCCACAGCAACTCTAGCCATTCAAAAGGGGGCTCACTTTATCGGAACCAATCCAGACCTTAATATTCCAACGGAACGTGGTCTTTTGCCTGGTGCTGGTTCACTAATTACACTTCTTGAAGTAGCAACACGGGTCAAACCAGTTTATATCGGAAAACCAAATGCTATCATTATGGATAAGGCAGTTGAGCACTTGGATTTGAAAAGAGAAGAGTTGCTCATGGTTGGGGACAATTACCTGACGGATATCCGAGCAGGGATTGACAATGGCATTCCAACGCTCTTGGTGACGACAGGTTTTACCAAAGCAGAAGAAGTGGCGGACTTGCCAATCGCACCAACTCATGTAGTTTCTAGCCTTGCGGAGTGGAATTTCGATGAAAACTAAACTGACCTTTTGGGGAAGTATGCTCTTTTTCCTCTCCCTTTCTATCCTACTGACCATTTATCTGGCATGGATTTTCTATCCTTTGGAAATTGAGTGGCTGAACTTAGCGAATCGAGTCTATCTAAAGCCCGAAACCATTCAGTACAATTTTCATATCTTAATGAATTACCTGACCAATCCCTTTAGTCAGGTCTTGGAGATGCCAGATTTTCGTTCATCAGCTGCAGGTTTACACCATTTTGCGGTGGTGAAAAATCTCTTCCACTTGGTTCAGCTAGTCACTTTGGTGACACTTCCAAGTTTCTATTTCTTTGTTAGAAAGATTGTGAAAAAAGGATTTCTACCTCTATATCGTAAAAGTATTCTGACTTTAGTGCTATTGCCTCTAGTCATTGGCCTTGTAGGAGTGTTAATTGGTTTTGAGCAATTCTTTACTCTTTTCCATCAGATTCTCTTTGTGGGAGATGATACCTGGCTTTTTGATCCAGCAAAGGATCCCGTTATTTGGATTTTGCCAGAGACTTTCTTTCTCCATGCCTTTTTACTTTTCTTTGCTTTGTATGAAGGAATGTTTAGTTTCCTTTTTGTTAAAGCTTCAAGGAAATAGTGGAAAAAGTTCTGTATTTTTAATAAAAAACGAGAGAAGTTGCTCTACTCCCTATTTATTGTTAGGTTATCCTAAAGATAAACTTGCAAAGCAGGAGATTTTTGCAGAAAACAGTCTATTTTCTATGAAAAAATAGGCTTTTTTTCTAAAAATACCTAGTCAAGCGCTTTATTTTTTTGTATAATAGAAATAGCAAGTATAGATAAAAGAAGAGAAAAGCATGATTACACTATTTTTATCACCGAGTTGTACATCATGTCGTAAGGCAAAGGCTTGGTTAGAGACGCATAAAGTGCCCTTTCAAGAGCATAATATTATGACTAGTCCTTTAACAAGAAAAGAATTACAACATATTCTTTCCTTGACCGAAAATGGTACTGATGACATCATTTCAACTCGTTCAAAAATTTTTCAAAAATTGGATATTGATGTAGAGAGTATCTCGGTATCGGAGTTGCTTCAGTTGATTGAGCAATATCCTAGTCTTTTGCGTCGCCCAATTATTATAGATACCAAACGCATGCAGATCGGTTTTAATGAAGATGAGATTCGTGCTTTTCTCCCTCGTAGTTACCGTAAACAAGAACTAAAAGAAGCAACATTGAGAGCTGGTATAGGATAGATGAACAAACAGTATAGTTACCCACTAGATTTGTCGTGGAGCACTGAAGAACTTGCTTCAGTGCTTTCTTTTTTTAATGATGTTGAAGCTGCCTATGAAGACAAGGTAGAAGCTAAAAAACTGCTAGATTCCTACAAGAAATTTAAGTCTGTGGTTCCGAGCAAAAGCGAAGAAAAACGCTTAGGTCGCGAATTTGAGACAGCGAGCGGTTATTCCTTCTATCATGCAGTTCAATTAGCAAAAGAAAAAAGAGAAGGGAAGATTTCTCTTGGAAACTAAATTTGAATTTGCCAAACAGATTGTGCAGGAAGCTGCAGATTACATTTTGGCCCACATGCAAGAAGATTTGCAGGTCGAGCGAAAATCTTCACCTACCGACTTGGTGACGCGTTTGGATAAGGAAGTTCAGGATCTCTTGGTTGGTAGAATTTTAGCATCTTATCCAGAAGACTTGATTTGCGCGGAAGAGGGCTGTTTGCGTACGGCAGTCGGCCAGGGGAATGTTTGGGTGATTGATCCCATTGATGGTACCAATAACTTTGTCGCCCAGAAGGAAGATTTTGCCGTGATGTTGGCCTACTTTGAGAATGGGGTTGGGAAATTCGGTATCATTTATGATGTCATGAAAGGGGATTGTTACCATGGTGGTGGTGCCTTTCCTCCTTTTCGCAATAATGAGCCCTTACCGCCTTTTAAAAAGAAACCTCTTCAAGAATTTTTAGTTGCCGGTAACTCAGGTATGTTTGAAAGCAATGAGTGGGGCTTGGCGGATTTGGGTCGAGCAGCGTTGGGAGTCCGTGTCTATGGCAGTGCGGCTATTAGTTTTGCCAAGGTTTTATGTGGTCGTCTTCTGACTTATATTACCTACCTGCAACCATGGGATTACGCTGCGGCCAGTATCTTAGGGGAAAGTCTGGGTTATCGTCTTCTTACGGTATCAGGTGAGCCCGCTGATTTTAAAACGCGTCAGCCTGTCATGATGGTGCCAATCGAGATGCAAGAAGAGATTCAGTCTTATATCTACGAAAGGAAAGAAAACTAAATGCAATTTCCAGAAGGATTTGTTGAAAAATATGAAGCGATACTAGAAGATGAGGCAAGAGACTTTCTTGCCTCTTTTAAACAAGAAGCGGTTTCGGCTTTTCGGGTCAATCCCTTAAAAGAAAGTCAGTTATCGTTTGCTGATGCTATTCCCAATACACCTTGGGGGTATTATGGTAAGGTTTCTGGGAAGTCACCAGAGCACGTGACAGGTTTCGTTTATTCGCAAGAGCCTGCAGCCCAAATGGTGGCCCAGGTAGCTCAACCCCTTCCCGGTATGAAGGTTTTGGACTTGGCGGCAGCACCAGGTGGAAAATCCACTCAACTAGCAGCTTATCTGGCTAATCAAGGAGTCCTTGTCTCCAACGAAATTTCAAGTAAGCGTGCTAAGATTTTAGTAGAAAATATGGAGCGATTTGGAGCGACAAATGTTGTTGTGACTAATGAATCTGCTGACCGCTTGGCCAAGGTTTTTAAAGGTTACTTTGATGTGATTGTCCTTGATGCACCTTGCTCGGGTGAAGGGATGTTTCGTAAGCGGCCAGATGCCATGGATTATTGGAGTACCGATTATCCAAGCCAATGTGCCAGTCTCCAAAGGGAAATTTTAGAAGATGCAGTGACTATGCTTGCTGAAGGTGGCAGTTTGGTCTATTCGACCTGTACTTGGGCACCTGAGGAAAATGAAGAAATCGTCCACTGGTTACTTGATACCTATGATTTTGAACTGCTTCCGGTTGAGCATCTGAACGGCATGGTAGTAGGAATTGATCTTCCTGAAACGGCGCGGATGTATCCTCATCATTTCAAGGGAGAAGGCCAGTTTGTTGCCCACCTGCAGTTTAAGGGAAAAAATCCAGCACCAAGATTCAAGGCTAGCAAGAGCAATCTCAGTCGTGAGCAACTGGCTTTGTGGCAAGAATTTGCCCAAAAACATTTGCGAGTCAATCTAACTGGTATCTTGCAAACTTTTGGAGATCAGCTCTATCTCCTGCCAGAGATGCTACCTGATCTAGGAAAACTCAAAATTGCCCGAAATGGACTTCATCTGGGGACTTTTAAAAAGAAACGCTTTGAACCAAGCTTTGCTCTGGGATTAGCATTGAAACCAAGCCAAGTAAAACAAAGTGTTGAAATCAATGATGAGGACTTTGTAAAATATGTGGCTGGTGAGACTGTTCAATTGTCTGGAGCTCGACCAAATGGCTGGTACCAAGTTGTGGTTCAAGGAAACGGACTAGGCTTTGCCAAGGTAACGGGTAATGTTTTGAAAAATTATTATCCAAAAGGGCTCAGATTCAGGTGAAAAAGCTAGTCAAAGAGCCTATTCTATGTTATAGTGGAAGTATGAGTTTTTTCTGATAGTCTTTCATTATTACTTATATTATACGATGGAATTGTCCGCTCCTAAGAATGACTAGATAAAATAAAGCGGGACAATCATTGATGATAATTGGATGATCAGGACAAACGGAAGAAATCAGAACATTTATCATTATGTTCAAGGAGAATAACAGTGAAAAAAAGAAAAAAGCTCGTCATGTCTCTTGCAGCTCTTTTGATGGCAGGTTCTCTTGCAGGATGTGCTAGCTGGATTGATCGTGGAGAATCCATGACAGCCGTTGGTTCAACTGCTCTTCAGCCTCTTGTCGAAGCGGCAGCAGATGAATTTGGTTCTAGAAACATCGGAAAAACAGTCAATGTTCAAGGTGGTGGATCGGGTACAGGCCTATCCCAAGTCCAGTCTGGAGCAGTTGACATCGGGAACTCTGACGTCTTTGCAGAGGAAAAAGAAGGAATCGATGCTTCAGCTCTAGTAGACCACAAGGTTGCAGTGGCTGGTCTTGCAGTGATTGTAAACAAGGAAGTGGATGTTGAAAATCTCACAACCGAGCAACTTCGCAAAATCTTTACAGGTGAAGTGACCAACTGGAAAGAAGTTGGGGGCAAAGACCTGGCCATTTCAATCATCAACCGAGCAGCAAGTTCTGGTTCACGAGCGACGTTTGATACGGTCGTTATGAATGGCCAAGCAGCAATGCAGAGCCAAGAGCAGGATTCTAACGGGATGGTCAAGTCGATTGTATCCCAAACGCCTGGAGCCATTTCTTACCTAGCTTTTGCCTATGTAGATGACTCCGTGAAAAGCATGAAACTGAATGGGTATGAACCTACGTCTGAAAATGTAACGACAAATAACTGGCCTTTGTGGTCTTATGAACATATGTACACACTTGGTCAGCCAAATGAGTTAGCTGCTGAATTCCTGAATTTCGTCCTTTCAGATGAAGCCCAAAATGGAATTGTTAAGGGCATGGGCTATATCTCCATCAATGAAATGAAAGTCCAAAAGGATGCTTCAGGTACCGTTACAGCAGTAGAAGGAGGTCAATAATGAATCAAGAAGAATTATCTAAAAAATTACTCTCTCCTTCAAAGAACTCTCGCCTTGAGAAGTTTGGTAAAGGTTTGACCTTCACTTGCCTTTCTTTGATTGTCATCATTGTGGCGATGATTTTGATTTTTGTAGCCCAAAAAGGCTTATCGACCTTCTTTGTCAATGGGGTCAACATCTTTGATTTCCTCTTTGGACAAACTTGGAATCCTTCAGGGAAACAATTTGGTGCCCTTCCAATGATTTTGGGTTCCTTTATTGTGACGATTTTATCGGCCCTCATCGCAACTCCCTTCGCTATCGGAGCTGCAGTCTTTATGACAGAAGTATCACCAAAGGGTGCAAAGATTTTGCAACCGGCCATTGAACTCCTCGTCGGTATTCCTTCAGTCGTCTATGGATTTATCGGTTTGCAAGTTGTGGTGCCTTTTGTTCGTAGCGTCTTTGGTGGAACTGGTTTTGGGATCTTGTCAGGGATTTTCGTTCTCTTTGTCATGATCCTACCAACTGTAACCTTTATGACAACAGACAGCTTGCGTGCTGTTCCTCGTCATTACCGTGAAGCCAGTTTGGCTATGGGAGCCACTCGTTGGCAAACCATCTGGCGTGTGACCTTGAAAGCAGCACGTTCAGGTATTTTTACTGCAGTGGTCTTTGGGATGGCGCGTGCCTTCGGTGAAGCCCTTGCTATTCAGATGGTGGTCGGAAACTCAGCAGTTATCCCAACCTCGTTAACAACACCAGCTGCGACCTTGACATCTGTACTGACTATGGGTATCGGAAATACCGTCATGGGAACGGTTGATAATAACGTTCTCTGGTCACTGGCCTTAGTCTTGCTCTTGATGAGTTTGGCCTTTAACAGTGTGATTAAATTGATTACGAAAGAAAGAGGAAAGAAAAACTATGCACGCTAAGAAATTAGATAAACTTGCAACAGCTGTCCTCTATACCATCGCGGGTATCATCGTGGCCATTTTGGCATCTTTGATTCTCTATATCTTGGTGAGAGGGTTACCGCATATCTCTTGGTCTTTCTTGACTGGGAAATCTTCCTCTTATCAAGCAGGTGGAGGTATTGGGATTCAGCTCTACAATTCCTTCTTCCTTTTGGTCATTACCTTGATTATTTCTGTTCCCCTGTCTATGGGAGCTGGCGTTTTCCTCGCTGAGTATGCCAAAAAAGGACCTGTGACCAATTTTATTCGTACCTGTATTGAGATTTTGTCTTCTCTACCATCAGTCGTTGTGGGTCTCTTTGGTTACTTGATCTTTGTAGTCCAGTTTGAGTATGGATTTTCAATCATTTCAGGTGCCTTGGCCTTGACGGTCTTTAACCTCCCTCAGATGACTCGAAATGTTGAGGACAGTTTAAAACACGTTCACCATACACAACGTGAGGCTGGTCTGGCCCTTGGAATTTCTCGTTGGGAGACTGTAGTTCATGTTGTCATTCCAGAAGCTCTTCCAGGTATCGTAACGGGTGTTGTTTTGGCATCTGGTCGTATCTTTGGTGAGGCCGCCGCTCTTATCTATACTGCAGGACAATCCGCTCCAGCCCTTGACTGGTCTAACTGGAATATCCTCAGTGTTACCAGCCCTATCTCAATCTTCCGACAAGCAGAAACCTTGGCTGTCCACATCTGGAAGGTCAACAGTGAAGGAACCATTCCTGATGCTACCATTGTATCTGCTGGTTCTGCCGCAGTGCTCCTCATCTTTATCTTGATTTTTAACTTTGGGGCACGCAAACTCGGAAGCTATTTACACAAGAAATTAACCGCTGCCTAAAGGAGAAGCCATGTCAAAATATAACTGGGATGAAAAGCATATCATCACCTTCCCTGAAGAAAAAGTGGCCCTCTCTACTAAGGATTTACATGTTTACTATGGTAAAAATGAATCCATCAAGGGCATCGATATGCAATTTGAAAAAAATAAAATTACAGCCTTGATTGGCCCTTCTGGATCAGGGAAATCTACTTATCTTCGCAGTCTCAATCGGATGAATGATACCATTGATATTGCCAAGGTCACAGGTCAAATCCTCTACCGAGGGATTGACGTCAACCGTCCAGAAATCAATGTCTATGAGATGCGCAAGCATATCGGAATGGTCTTCCAACGTCCAAATCCATTTGCCAAGTCTATTTACCACAACATCACTTTTGCTCATGAACGTGCAGGTGTTAAGGATAAGAAAGTACTTGATGAAATTGTAGAAACCTCTCTAAGACAGGCTGCCCTTTGGGATCAGGTCAAAGACGACCTCCACAAATCAGCCTTAATGCTTTCTGGAGGTCAGCAACAACGTCTCTGTATCGCTCGCGCTATCTCTGTTAAGCCAGATATCCTCTTGATGGATGAACCGGCGTCAGCCTTGGATCCGATTGCGACAGCCCAGCTGGAAGAAACCATGTTGGAATTGAAGAAGGACTTTACCATCATCATCGTTACCCACAGTATGCAACAGGCTGCGCGTGCAAGTGACTACACAGGATTTTTCTACTTGGGTGATTTGATTGAGTATGATAAGACATCCAATATTTTCCAAAATGCTAAGTTACAGTCAACAAATGATTATGTAACGGGACACTTTGGTTAGAAAGGAAACGGTATGTCAGAAGCGATTTTACAGGTCTCAGACCTGTCCGTTTATTACAATAAAAAGAAGGCCTTGAATAGTGTTTCCCTTTCTTTCCAACCTAAGGAAATAACGGCCTTGATAGGTCCATCTGGATCAGGAAAGTCCACCCTACTCAAAGCCATCAACCGCATGGGCGATCTAAATCCTGAGGTGACTACAACTGGATCAGTGGTCTATAATGGTCACAATATCTACAGCCCCCGTACCGATACGGTTGAATTGCGTAAGGAAATCGGTATGGTCTTTCAACAGCCCAATCCCTTCCCTATGTCTATCTACGAAAATGTTGTCTATGGGCTGCGTATCAATGGGGTTAAGGATAAACATGTTTTGGATGAAGCAGTAGAAAAGGCCTTGCAACATGCTTCTATCTGGGATGAAGTAAAGGATCGTTTGCATGATTCGGCCATTGGTCTCTCTGGTGGACAACAACAACGTGTTTGTGTTGCTCGTGTCTTAGCAACCAGTCCGAAAATCATCCTCTTAGATGAACCAACTTCAGCTTTGGATCCTATTTCTGCAGGTAAGATTGAGGAAACCTTGTATGGTCTGAAAGATAAATACACCATGCTCTTGGTAACGCGTTCGATGCAACAAGCCTCACGTATCTCTGATAAAACAGGATTTTTCCTAGATGGGGATTTGATCGAGTTTAATGATACGAAGAAGATGTTCCTAGAGCCACAAAACAAGGAAACAGAAGATTATATTACAGGAAAATTTGGATAAGGAGTTGAATGATGTTACGATCTCAATTTGAAGAAGATTTGGAGAAATTGCACAACCAGTTCTATGCTATGGGACAAGAAGTGCTCTCACAGATCAATCGTACAGTGCGTGCCTTTGTTACGCATGACCGTGATTTGGCAAAAGAAGTCATCGAAGACGATGCAGAAGTAAATGAATATGAAGTGAAGTTGGAAAAGAAATCATTTGAAATGATCGCCCTCCAACAACCTGTTTCGCAAGACCTTCGTACCGTCTTGACCGTTCTCAAGGCAGTGTCAGACGTGGAACGCATGGGAGATCATGCAGTGTCTATCGCTGAGGCGACCATTCGTATGAAGGGGGAGCAACGTATCCCTTCTGTTGAAGAAGAAATCAAAAAGATGGGACGCGACGTGAAAAATTTCGTCGAAGCAGCCCTAGATCTCTATCTCAACGGTTCTGTGGATCAAGCCTACGAAGTAGCGGCGATGGATGAAAAAATCAACCATTACTTTGATAGCATCCGAGATTTGGCAACAGAAGAAATTAGGAAAAATCCTGAAGCTATAGTTACAGGCCGTGATTACTTCCAAGTCATTTCTTTCTTGGAACGTATTGGAGACTACGCAAAAAATATCTGTGAATGGGTTGTTTACTTTGAAACAGGTAAGATTGTCGAACTATAAGAAACGGTTTAAATATACAGAAATAAGGCTGATTAAAATAAATCAGTCTTCTTTTTTATGAAAAGAATTGTTTTACAATCAAAATCTCTAAAAGGGTTGACAACTATTTTTAAAAGAGTTATAATTATTCAGAATTAACAGAAAGGTCGTTTATTTATGAAATTTAAGAAATGGATATTAGTTGTGTGTAGTATGCTTGCCAGTGTGGTTCTAGTAGCTTGCCAGTCAGGAACGGATAGTTCTCAGTCTGCTGTGGACGCTATTAAACAAAAGGGAAAGCTAGTTGTTGCGACCAGCCCAGACTATGCACCGTTTGAATTCCAAGCCTTGGTAGATGGTAAAAATCAAGTGGTTGGTGCAGATATTGATATGGCTCAAGCGATTGCGGACGAGCTTGGGGTTAAACTTGAAATCTCAAGTATGAGTTTTGACAATGTCTTGACCAGCCTTCAAACTGGAAAGGCTGACTTGGCTATTGCAGGAATTAGTGCCACAGATGAAAGAAAGGAAGTCTTTGACTTTTCAATCCCTTACTATGAAAACAAGATGAGTTTCTTGGTTAGAAAAGCCGATTTAGACAAATACAAGGATCTTTCAAGCCTCGCAAGTGCCAATATCGCAGCTCAAAAGGGAACTGTGCCAGAAACCATGGTCAAGGAACAATTGCCAAATGCCCAGTTGACATCCTTGACCAATATGGGGGAAGCCGTCAATGAATTGCAGGCTGGAAAAGTGGATGCTGTTCATATGGATGAACCAGTTGCTCTTAGCTACGCAGGTAAAAACTCAGACCTTGTTGTTGCATCTGTTAACTTGACGATGAAAGATGGCGAAGCCAATGCTGTTGCTATTAAGAAGAATCAATCAGACTTGAAAGCAGTAGTCGATAAGGTTATCCAAAAACTAAAAGATGACGGAACCTATCAAAGCTATCTTGAAAAAGCAGCGAAACTAACAGAAGTTGAACAATAAGAAAAAGCAGAGTTGGACTTTAATCCAATTCTGCTTTTATGTATTCTAATAGCTCTTCTAGATTTTCAAGAGTGACTTTGGCGAACTGATAAGGACAGGCATCCAAATAAGCCTTCTCAAAAAAGTCTAGTTTGAGTGAGCTGTGTTTCAAACTGGCAATCTTAGGATAGTTTCTCAAATCAAGCAAAAGACCATCGTGTAGAGGGTAGTGGGGCAAGGGACAGGTGTTTTCTTTAAGCACTTTCTTTATCCGAGCCTGATAGTTCTCTTGAAGGCTCAATCGAGTCAGTCGATTTTTTTCAAATAACTGGCTATCGATGTAAAGAGAAAGAGCCTTTTGCATGATGAGATTGCTGTCATAGTCCAGGATATTTTTGTAGGAAACAAAGGCCTCTTTTAGGGCATTTGGGAGAATGAGAGCGGTAATACGAAGGGCTGGAAAGAGACTGGTTGAGAAGGACTTGATATAAATAACCCAATCTTCAGTATCCAGATAGTGGAAGGTTTGGCCCTTTCTAGGGTCTAGGTCCCCTAAATAGTCATCCTCTACGATGTAAACACCATACTGGTTTGCTAGATTCAGAATAGCCCTTTTTTCCTGATCAGAATAGGAATGACCTAGGGGATAGTGGAAGCGAGGAATGGTATAGAAAAACTTGATTTTCCCAGATTTGAACTGTTTTTCCAGTTCTTCAAGGTCAATGCCATCAATTCGGCGTTCAATGGTCTGGTAGGCTAATCCTTGAGCGACCAAGAGACGGTTCATCCGGTGGTAGGTCGGTTGTTCGACCAAAATCTCAGCTCCCTCGCTCGGAAAGTCAATCTGAGAAAGGATAAAGAGAGCTTGCTGGGTGCCAGAAGTCAGAACCAGTTGGTCGGGTTTGCAGTAGAGGGCTTGGTTGAAAAGAAGTTGATGGACAGATTGTCTCAGTTCCTCAAGGCCTTCTTGGTTGTCATAGTAGTTGAAGAGGTAGTTTTCTCGACCTATCAGGGTTTCATTGACACAGAGTCTGAAGTCGTCATAGGCACTGGCATGTTCGTCAGTGACTTCGATTTCCAAGTCTTGGTGCTGTCCTTGTTCCAGAACATAGTAGCCACTTTGGGGTTTGGCATAGAGGTATTGTTCATGGCGCAATTCCAGTAGGGCTCGCTGGATAGTGTCCTTGCTACAGCTGAAGTCTTGGCTCAATTGACGGATGGAGGGAATCCGGCTACCTGTTGGAAAATTTCCTGATTCGATACCTTTTTTGAGAAAGGAAACGACTGCTTGGTATTTACTTTCTTTCTTCATTCCAGACCTCCGTTGATTTTGTTACATTGTACCTTTTTTTTGCCTCCTTTGCAATGGGAAAAGCATTCCCCCTTTCACAACTAGGAGCAAATGTGGTATACTTAGAAAGTATGATGATTCATTGAACAGAAGATAAGAAAGAGAATGGATAGAAAAGTGCAGGAACCGGTTAAATTATTTCAATACAATACTCTAGGTGCCCTAATGGCAGGTCTCTATGGTGGAACCATGACAGTGGGAGAATTGCTGGAACATGGTGACCTTGGTTTGGGAACCCTTGATTCGATTGATGGGGAGTTGATCGTCCTTGATGGCAAGGCTTATCAAGCCAAGGGGTCTGGTCAAACGCCTGAAATCGTTGAAGTGGCAGCGGATGCCCTTATTCCCTATGCAGCAGTGGTTCCTCATCAGGCAGAAGTGATTTTTCGTCAGCGCTTTGAGATGACTGACAAGGAATTGGAAAAGCGAATTGAGTCCTACTATGATGGGGAAAATCTTTTTCGTTCCATCAAGATTCATGGCGAATTTTCACAAATGCACGTGCGGATGATTCCCAAATCCACACCTGATACCAAGTTTGCTGATGTCGCGACTCACCAACCTGAATATAGCCGTGAAAATGTATCGGGAACTATTGTTGGGTTTTGGACACCGGAAATTTTCCATGGAGTGAGTGTTGCAGGCTACCATTTGCATTTTATCTCAGATGATTTGACTTTTGGTGGACACGTGATGGACTTTGTTATCAAAGAAGGAATGATCGAGGTTGGGGCAGTCGACCAGTTGGATCAACGTTTTCCAGTCCAAGATCGCCAGTATTTATTTGCTAAATTTAATGTTGACGAGATGAAGAAAGATATTGATAAGTCAGAATAGGAGAAAAAGATGACAGTACATATTATCCTCACCATGATCGCTTTAGTTCTCATTCTAGTAATTGGAACTTGGTATGCCAAAAAACGGTTTAAAATCTCTCTTGCAGTGATGGGCTTGGGGGCAATCGCATTTTTTGTTTCTTCTCAAGTGTTAGAGAAGATGGTTCACCTTCTGATACTTCATCCGCAAAAAGATGGAACCATTCCGCTTATGCAGGAGCAGCCTTTCTTATATGTCCTTTATGGAATCGCTATGGCAGCCCTCTTTGAAGAGACGGCTCGTCTTATCTTTTTTAAATGGTTGGAGAAAAAGAGAAAGCTAGAAGATCGAGATGCTTTGGCTTATGGTTTGGGACATGGGGGCTTGGAGATGCTCTATCTCGGAATGGGAAGCTTGATCAGTCTTTTGATTCTCTTTTCACTCATCCAGTCTTCAAATACTGATGTAGCTAATCTCCTTCCAAAGTCTACACTCGAAACGGTTCAGTCTCTTTCTGTATGGCAGGTTTATTTACTAGGAGTTGAGCGTGTTCTTGCCTTGGTTCTGCAAATTGGTCTCTCTATCTGGGTCTATCAAAGTGTCCGTCAAAAGAAATGGATCTACCTCCTTGCTGCCTATGGTTTGCATGCCTTGTTTGACTTGGCTCCAGCCTTATCTCAGGTTGGATGGATTGCAAATCCGCTTCTAGTTGAGTTTATTCTTCTCGTAGAACTTTTAGTCTTTATCTGGCTAACCAAATCTACATTTTGGAAAAAATCATAAAAAGAGGGGTGACCTCTTTTTTTATGTAAAGATAAAACAAGCTCTTTTTATGGTCGTCAAATGTCTCTAAAAATGGTATAATGGAATGAATTTTGAAAAAGGAAGAGTGACATGTCAGTAAAAGAAAAAATGCTTGAAATCCTAGAAGGAATCGATATTCGTTTTAAGGAACCTTTGAAGACCTATACCTATACCAAGGTTGGAGGTCGAGCGGATTATCTAGTTTTGCCACGCAATCGCTATGAGATGGCCCGTGTCGTCCAATTTGCCAATCAAGAGAATATTCCCTGGATGGTGCTTGGGAATGCCAGCAATATCATCGTGCGTGAAGGTGGAATCCGTGGTTTTGTCATCTTATGCGATAAGCTTAATAACGTTTCGGTTGATGGCTACACTATTGAAGCAGAAGCGGGTGCTAATTTGATCGAAACGACACGTATTGCCCTTCGTCATAGTTTGACTGGTTTTGAATTTGCTTGCGGTATTCCGGGAAGCATCGGTGGAGCTGTCTTTATGAATGCGGGTGCTTACGGAGGAGAGATTGCCCATATCTTGCAGTCTTGTCAAATTTTGACCAAGGAAGGGGAAATCGAGACCTTGTCAGCCAAGGACTTGGCTTTTGGGTACCGCCATTCAGCTATTCAGGATTCGGGAGCCATAGTCTTGTCAGCTAAATTTGCCCTAGCTCCAGGGAATCATCAGGTTATCAAGCAGGAAATGGATCGCTTGACGCACCTACGTGAACTTAAACAACCTTTAGAGTACCCATCTTGTGGTTCAGTCTTTAAGCGTCCAGTCGGGCATTTTGCAGGTCAGTTGATCTCAGAGGCTGGTTTGAAAGGCTATCGTATTGGTGGTGTTGAAGTATCTGAAAAGCATGCCGGTTTTATGATTAATGTTGCTGACGGTACGGCGAAAGACTACGAGGACTTGATCCAATCTGTTATTGAAAAGGTAAAAGAACACTCAGGTGTCACCCTTGAGAGGGAAGTTCGTATTTTGGGTGAGAAAGAATAAGGTTTGGGTAGAAAAGTTGCTGCTATAACCATTGTAAAGGGGGTGAAAGCCTATCGTTAGTGAAGATGTATGTAGGCAGTTCAATCTCCTACACGAGGTAGTAGCGGCCTAACAGAGCCCTGATCTGTTAATTTATGAAAAAGAAGGAATTTATGACAATTGAAAAAACCAATTATTGAATTCAAAAACGTCTCTAAAGTTTTTGAAGACAGCAACACCAAGGTTCTCAAAGACATTAACTTTGAGTTAGAAGAAGGGAAATTTTACACTCTTTTGGGCGCATCTGGTTCTGGGAAATCAACCATCCTAAACATCATTGCAGGTTTACTAGATGCGACGACAGGGGATATTTTACTGGATGGGGTACGGATCAACGACATCCCAACCAACAAGCGAGACGTCCATACGGTTTTCCAATCCTATGCCTTGTTTCCACATATGAATGTGTTTGAAAATGTTGCCTTTCCGCTCCGCTTGCGTAAAATCGACAAGAAAGAAATCGAGCAGCGTGTAGCAGAAGTTCTCAAGATGGTTCAGTTGGAAGGTTACGAAAAACGTTCCATCCGTAAACTCTCTGGAGGACAACGTCAGCGTGTGGCCATTGCCCGTGCCATCATCAACCAACCCCGTGTGGTCTTGTTGGATGAGCCCTTGTCAGCGTTGGACTTGAAATTGCGAACAGACATGCAGTACGAACTGCGTGAATTGCAACAACGATTGGGAATTACCTTTGTCTTTGTCACTCACGATCAGGAAGAAGCTCTAGCTATGAGTGACTGGATTTTCGTTATGAATGATGGTGAGATTGTTCAGTCTGGAACGCCAGTGGACATCTACGATGAGCCGATTAATCACTTTGTTGCCACCTTTATCGGTGAGTCCAACATCTTGCCAGGAACCATGATTGAGGACTACTTGGTCGAGTTTAACGGCAAATGCTTTGAAGCGGTCGATGGTGGGATGAAGCCAAATGAGCCTGTCGAGATTGTCATTCGTCCAGAGGACTTGCGCATTACCCTTCCTGAAGAAGGCAAGCTCCAAGTTAAAGTTGATACCCAGCTTTTCCGTGGGGTTCATTACGAGATTATCGCCTATGACGAGCTCGGAAATGAATGGATGATCCACTCGACTCGTAAGGCCATTGTGGGTGAGGAAATTGGTCTGGACTTTGAACCAGAGGATATCCACATCATGCGTCTCAATGAAACGGAAGAAGAGTTCGATGCTCGAATTGAAGAATACGTAGAAATCGAAGAGCAAGAAGCAGGTCTGATTAACGCGATCGAGGAGGAAAGAGATGAAGAAAACAACCTCTAAACTCTTTGTAGTGCCCTACATGCTTTGGATTGCCCTCTTTGTCCTCGCACCCTTGGTCTTGATTTTCGGTCAATCCTTTTTCAACATCGAAGGCCAGTTCAGTTTGGAAAACTATAAATCTTACTTTGCGTCACAAAACTTGACCTACCTCAAAATGAGCTTCAACTCTGTGCTCTATGCAGGGATTGTGACCCTAGTGACGCTTCTCATCAGCTATCCAACAGCCCTCTTTTTGACTCGTCTCAAGCACCGTCAACTCTGGCTCATGTTGATTATCCTGCCTACATGGATCAACCTACTCCTTAAGGCTTATGCCTTTATTGGGATTTTTGGTCAAAATGGGTCTATTAACCAATTCTTGGAATTCATCGGAATCGGTTCGCAACAGTTGCTCTTTACGGATTTCTCCTTCATCTTTGTCGCAAGCTACATTGAGCTTCCATTTATGATTTTGCCGATCTTCAATGTTTTGGATGATATGGATAACAATCTCATAAATGCCAGCTATGACCTCGGTGCGACCAAGTGGGAAACCTTCCGCCACGTTATTTTCCCTCTGTCTATGAATGGAGTACGAAGTGGAGTCCAATCCGTCTTTATCCCAAGTTTGAGTCTCTTCATGCTGACACGTTTGATTGGTGGGAACCGCGTTATCACCTTGGGGACGGCCATTGAACAGAACTTCCTGACTAATGATAACTACGGTATGGGTTCAACCATCGGTGTGATTCTTATCCTGACTATGTTTCTCACCATGTGGGTGACCAAGGAAAGGAGAGAACGATGAAAAAATTTGCCAATCTCTACCTAGCCTTTGTCTTTATCATCCTCTATTTGCCAATTTTTTACCTGATTGGTTATGCCTTTAATGCTGGCGATGATATGAACAGTTTTACAGGTTTTAGCTTGAGCCATTTTAAAACCATGTTTGGTGATGGTCGTCTCATGTTGATCCTCACCCAAACCTTTTTCTTGGCCTTTTTATCAGCCTTGATTGCGACCATTATCGGGACTTTCGGTGCCATTTATATCTATCAGTCTCGTAAGAAATACCAAGAAGCCTTTCTATCACTCAATAATATTCTCATGGTTGCACCTGATGTTATGATTGGTGCCAGCTTCTTGATTCTCTTTACCCAGCTGAAGTTTTCACTTGGATTCTTGACGGTTCTATCTAGTCACGTGGCCTTCTCCATCCCAATCGTGGTCTTGATGGTCTTGCCTCGCCTCAAGGAAATGAATGATGATATGATCCACGCGGCTTATGACCTAGGTGCCAGCCAGTTTCAGATGTTCAAGGAAATCATGCTTCCCTACCTGACTCCGTCTATCATTGCAGGTTATTTCATGGCCTTCACCTATTCGCTGGATGATTTTGCTGTGACCTTCTTTGTCACAGGGAATGGCTTTTCGACCCTCTCGGTTGAGATCTACTCTCGTGCTCGTAAGGGAATTTCGCTAGAAATCAATGCCCTGTCTGCCCTTGTCTTTCTCTTTAGTATTATCCTAGTTGTAGGTTATTACTTTATCTCACGTGAGAAGGAGGAGCAAGCATGAAAAAACTCTATTCATTTTTAGCAGGAATTGTAGCGATTATCCTTGTCTTGTGGGGGATTGCGATTCATCTAGACAGTAAAATCAATAGCCGAGATAGTCAGAAATTGGTTATTTACAACTGGGGGGACTATATCGATCCCGAACTCTTGGAGCAATTCACAGAAGAAACAGGAATCCAAGTCCAGTACGAGACCTTTGACTCCAACGAAGCCATGTATACCAAGATTAAGCAAGGGGGAACAACCTATGATATTGCCATCCCCAGTGAGTACATGATTAACAAGATGAAGGATGAAGATCTTTTGGTTCCTCTTGATTATTCAAAAATTGAAGGCATCGAGAATATCGGACCTGAGTTCCTCAACCAGTCTTTTGACCCGGGCAATAAATTCTCCATTCCTTATTTCTGGGGAACCTTGGGAATTGTCTACAATGAAACCATGATTGATGAAGCGCCTGAGCATTGGGATGACCTCTGGAAACCAGAATACAAGGATTCCATCATGCTCTTTGATGGGGCGCGTGAGGTGCTGGGACTCGGGCTTAACTCACTTGGTTACAGTCTCAACTCCAAGGATCCTCAGCAGTTGGAAGAGACAGTGGATAAGCTCTACAAATTGACTCCAAATATCAAGGCTATTGTGGCGGACGAGATGAAGGGTTACATGATTCAGAACAACGCTGCTATCGGTGTGACTTTCTCTGGGGAAGCTAGGCAGATGTTGGAGAAAAATCCTAACCTCAAGTATATCGTTCCGACTGAGGCCAGCAATCTCTGGTTTGATAACATGGTCATTCCAAAAACCGTGAAAAACCAAGATGCAGCCTATGCCTTTATCAATTTTATGTTGAAACCCGAAAATGCTCTGAAAAACGCGGAGTATGTGGGCTACTCAACACCAAACCTACCAGCCAAGGAAATGCTCCCAGAGGAGACCAAGGAAGACAAATCCTTCTATCCAGACGCTGATACCATGAAACACCTAGAAGTTTATGAGAAGTTTGACCATAAATGGACAGGCAAATATAGCGACCTCTTCCTACAATTCAAGATGTACCGGAAGTAGGAGATATGCTTTCTTGTCAGCTTTCCCAGTTGACGCAGAACTCAAAAAACGATATAATAAGAAAGTTGAGAATTGATTTTCAATCATCTTAGTCCAGAGAAATGGCGGTGCTGCGAGCCATCTAAGCTAGGAAATCATGCTACTCAATCAGACAATTGCATAAGAACAAGAGAATGACAAGTTCATTGAATGAAGGTGGTACCGCGGTTTTTCGCCCTTCGTGATATGGACTTGTCTTTTGATTTTTGGAGGTGTTTATGAAGACATTTCTTGTGAAACAAAAGTTTCGTCTTGGAGGCGAACGCTTCGATATCAAGGATGATAGAGGAGTAGTGAACTATCAGGTGGAGGGCTCTTTTTTCCAAATTCCTAAGACCTTTACCATCTATGACGCCTATGGTGAGCAAGTCAGTGAGATTAGTAAAGAATTTTTCACTTTGCTTCCTCGCTTTACTATCCAGTTACGAAACGGTTCCAATTTCGTCATTCGTAAGAAGTTGACTTTCTTTCGAGATAAGTATGAGTTTGATGATCTAGGGCTTCGTATCGAGGGCAATATCTGGGATTTGAATTTCAAATTGCTGGATGACCGCGACCAAGTGATTGCCGAGATTCGGAAAGAAATTTTCCATTTGACCTCAACCTACACCGTAACCGTCTATGAAGACTCGTATGCAGATTTGGTCATTTCCCTTTGTGTCGCGATTGACTATGTGGAGATGCTGGAAAGCCAATCAAATTAAACAAGTAAATAAGGAGATATTATGAAACAACTATCTAGTGCTCAAGTTCGCCAAATGTGGCTAGATTTCTGGGCAAGCAAAGGTCACTCTGTCGAACCATCAGTCAGCTTGGTTCCTGTAAATGACCCAACTCTTTTGTGGATTAACTCTGGGGTAGCAACCCTTAAGAAATACTTTGACGGAACCATTATCCCTGAAAATCCACGTATTACCAATGCGCAAAAAGCTATCCGTACTAACGATATTGAAAATGTAGGGAAAACTGCGCGTCACCATACCATGTTTGAAATGTTGGGGAACTTCTCAATCGGAGATTACTTCCGCGATGAAGCCATCACTTGGGCTTATGAGCTTTTGACAAGTCCTGAATGGTTTGATTTTCCAGCTGATAAACTGTACATGACCTACTATCCAGACGATAAAGATTCTTACAACCGCTGGATTGAAGTAGGAGTGGATCCAAGCCACTTGATTCCAATCGAAGATAACTTCTGGGAAATCGGTGCTGGACCCTCTGGACCTGATACAGAAATCTTCTTTGACCGTGGAGAAGCCTTTGACCCAGAAAACATCGGTATTCGCCTGCTTGCAGAAGATATCGAAAACGACCGTTATATCGAGATCTGGAATATCGTATTGTCACAATTTAACGCAGACCCAGCAGTCCCTCGTAGCGAGTACAAGGAATTGCCACACAAGAACATCGATACGGGTGCAGGTTTGGAGCGTTTGGTAGCTGTTATCCAAGGTGCTAAGACAAACTTTGAAACAGACCTCTTCCTTCCAATCATTCGTGAAGTAGAGAAGTTGTCAGGAAAGGTTTATGACCAAGATGGCGATAACATGAGCTTCAAAGTCATCGCAGACCATATCCGTTCTCTTTCATTTGCAATCGGTGATGGTGCCCTTCCTGGAAATGAGGGCCGTGGTTATGTCCTTCGTCGTCTTCTCCGTCGTGCTTCTATGCATGGTCAAAAATTGGGTATCAATGAGCCTTTCCTTTACAAACTCGTTCCAACTGTTGGTAAAATCATGGAAAGCTATTACCCAGAAGTGCTTGAAAAACGTGATTTTATCGAGAAAATTATCAAGAGCGAAGAAGAATCATTTGCTCGTACCCTTCACTCAGGTCAGCACTTTGCCCAAAGCATTGTAGCAGACTTGAAAGAAAAAGGCCAAACGGTTATCGCTGGACAAGATGTCTTCAAACTCTACGATACTTATGGATTCCCAGTTGAATTGACAGAGGAAATCGCCGAAGAAGCTGGTATGACTGTAGACCGCGAAGGCTTTGAAGCAGCCATGAAAGAGCAGCAAGAACGTGCGCGTGCTTCAGCTGTCAAAGGCGGATCCATGGGGATGCAAAATGAAACCCTTCAAAATATCACTGTTGAGAGTGTCTTCAACTACAATGCTAGCCAATTGTCTTCTAAATTAGTGGCTATCGTAGCTGATAATGCAGAAGTAGAAGTTGTATCTGAAGGAACTGCATCTCTTATCTTTGCAGAAACACCATTCTACGCTGAAATGGGTGGACAAGTAGCTGACCATGGTCAAATCTTGGATGCTACTGGAAATGTCGTAGCTACTGTGACAGACGTTCAAAAAGCACCAAACGGCCAAGCTCTTCATACTGTTGAAGTTCATGCTCCGCTTACTTTGAATGCAGAATATACTTTGGCGATTGATACTGACCGTCGTCACCGTGTCATGAAGAACCATACAGCCACTCACTTGCTTCATGCGGCTCTTCACAATATCCTTGGCCACCATGCAACTCAAGCAGGTTCACTTAATGAAGTGGAATTCCTTCGCTTTGACTTCACACACTTCCAAGCCGTGACTCCAGAAGAATTGCGCGCCATTGAACAGCAAGTCAATGAGAAAATCTGGGAAGCAATTGCAGTAGAAACTGTTGAGACTGATATCGACACAGCCAAAGAAATGGGAGCTATGGCCCTCTTTGGTGAGAAATATGGTAAAGAAGTCCGCGTTGTGACCATCGGTGACTACTCAGTAGAACTCTGTGGTGGTACCCATGTTGGCAATACTTCTGAGATTGGTCTCTTCAAGATTGTTAAAGAAGAAGGGATTGGATCAGGAACTCGTCGTATCTTGGCAGTGACTGGTAAAGAAGCCTTTGAAGCTTATCGTGAACAAGAAGACGCTTTGAAAGCAGTCGCAGCAACCTTGAAAGCACCTCAACTCAAGGAAGTTCCTCACAAGGTTGAAGGTCTTCAAGAGCAACTCCGTCAATTGCAAAAAGAAAATGCAGAGTTGAAAGAAAAAGCTGCAGCAGCAGCGGCAGGCGATGTTTTCAAGAATGTTCAAGAAGCGAACGGACACCGTTACATTGCTAGTCAAGTTTCTGTTTCAGATGCAGGTGCCCTTCGTACCTTTGCGGATAACTGGAAGCAAAAAGATTATTCTGATGTGCTTGTTCTTGTAGCAGCAATCGATGATAAGGTGAATGTCCTTGTAGCCAGCAAGATAAAAGAAGTACACGCAGGTAACTTGGTTAAAGAATTGGCTCCAATCGTCGATGGACGTGGTGGTGGAAAACCAGACATGGCCATGGCAGGAGGAAGCAACCAAGCGAAAATCCAAGAATTGTTGGATGCAGTAGCAGGTAAATTATAAGACAATGAAGATCTATCCATTAGGGTAGGTCTTTTTGTGGCTACAAAAAAGCCAAATCCGAGTGGACTTGGCTTAGTTTTTAGATTGTATTGGCTGCCCAGACACTGACTGAAGCCGCCGCTACTGGAAATTCTCCATAACCTTCAGCATTGATTGTAACTTGACCTTGGTGGTTTCCAAGTAAATCTACAAAGGTTTGGTTAGACCATTCTTGGCCGACAAACATGGATTTGCTGTTTTCTTGGTCATTTGAAATCAAGACTGCGATTGGGGATTGATTTTCAGCCCCCGAACGTACCCAACCGATACAGTTAGCATCGTCAAAGTAGTCTGTTTGCTCTCCATAGGCCATGTCTTTTCGGATGGTTAGGAGACTATCAAGAACTTCTCTGAAATCTTGTTGAGCAAATTGCCCTGAAATGCCGTAATAGTCTCCATAAAAGACACATGGAAGACCTTGCTCACGAAGAAGGATGAGGGCGTAGGCTGCTGGTTTAAACCATTCTTCGACGGTTGATTCAAGTGCCTGACCTCGTTGTGTATCGTGGTTGTCGACAAAAGTCACAGCCTTGTCAGGTTTGAGTTCAACCAGGCTATCTGTGAAAATGCCACGAAGGTCATAGTTGGAACCTGCTCGGCTAGCATCAAAGAGATTTTGATGAAGACGAACATCCACAAGGTCAAAGCGCTCCTCAATTTTCTCAAGGTAGTCTAGATTGGCTTCTTTGTCTGGATTCCAGAATTCCCCAAAAACATAGAAATCCTCACCGTATTTCTCCTTCATATCACGGATGAAATTGCCCATAAAGAAGGAGTCAATGTGTTTAACGGCATCCAAGCGGAAACCTGCCACACCAGTCGTTTCCATGAACCAGTCAGCCCAGTCATAGATGTTTTGGATGACTTCAGGGTGCTTAAAGTCCAGGTCAGCGTACATGAGATAGTCGTAGTTACCGTTTTCGTTATCGACCAATTCCTCGTTGGCCCAACCTTTATTGTCTCCTTGGATCAGGTAAATACCAGACTTACGGCGTTTGGCATCGTAGTCTGTACCTGTGAAGTGGTACCAGTGCCAGTGGAAGTCATTGTAGATATCTTGGCGGCCATCGAAAGTAAAGTGAGTCCAGCCATTGATAGTAAAGGGCTCGCTTAGTTGAACGGTACGATCCTCAGGATCCACTTCAATAACCTGAAAGGCTTCCATATGATCGGCAGCAGCCTTGTGATTGAGCACCACATCGGCCATAGGTTGAATTCCCTGCGCCTTTAGGGCTTGAATGGCTTGAAGATAATCTTCTTTAAACCCATACTTGGTACGGACAGTCCCTTTTTGGTGAAATTCACCTAGGTCAAAAAGATCGTAAACACCATAGCCGACATCTTTTTCGTTGGTTGCCTTGAAGGCAGGTGACATCCAGACATGGCTGATGCCAAGGTTTGCTAGGTGCTCTGCGTCATTTGTCAGTCGCGTCCAGTGTTGGCCGTCGTGAGGCAAATACCATTCAAAGTATTGCATAAGTGTCTGATTTTGCATTGTTTTTCCTCTTGCTTATCAATGTTGTGTTTTATTCTACCATAAAGTTTAGAACTAGGCAAACGTTTGCGCAAGATTCTATACTCATTTCTGAAATTGTCTATTTTTAGCGAATAGAATCTCTCTTTCCATTATAAGGGAAAGGATGTTTTGGTGGAAAAGTAAATGGCATATACTTATTTTAACAAAAATGACACTCAGTAAACTAAAGTACATATGGTTAAACGGTTTCTTTTTTGAGAATTGTCACAAAATTTGCTATAATAGTAGCTATGAATAGAATTAGGGTCAGCAGACGTGTTGAAAAAAAGCTAGCTAAGGGTCTAGTTCTTTTGGAAGCAAGTGATTTAACAGATATTGAACTGACGGATCAGGCAGTAGAAGTTCTTAGTCAAGACGGGAAGTTTTTAGGGAGCGCCTATCTTTCTCAACAGAATAAGGGAATCGGTTGGTTGGTCAGCAAGGAAAAGGTTCGTTTCAATCAATCCTTTTTTGAAATCCTGTTTCGTAAGGCTAAGGAAGCTAGAAAGCCTTATTATCAAGATGACTTGACTACTGCCTTTCGCCTTTTTAACCAAGAGGGGGATGGTTTTGGTGGTCTGACTGTTGATTTCTATGGAGATTATGCTGTTTTTTCTTGGTACAACTCCTTTGTTTACCAAATTCGTGAGCTAATCGTAAAGGCTTTTAAGGAAGTTTTTCCTGAGGTCTTGGGGGCTTATGAGAAGATTCGTTTTAAAGGTCTAGACTACGAGTCTGCCTATGTTTATGGTGAGGAAGCACCAGACTACTTTACTGTTCTTGAGAATGGCGTGCTCTATCAAGTCTTTATGAATGATGGCTTGATGACAGGGATTTTCCTAGACCAGCATGAGGTTCGTGGGAGTCTGGTTGACGGTCTAGCCATGGGCAAATCTTTGCTCAATATGTTTTCCTATACGGCTGCCTTTTCAGTTGCTGCAGCTATGGGAGGCGCTAGTGAGACGACTTCTGTCGACTTGGCAAAACGATCGATAGAGCTGTCAGAAGCTCATTTTCAGGCAAATGGAATCAGCACGGACAATCACCGTTTTATCGTCATGGATGTTTTTGAGTACTTCAAGTATGCCAAGCGAAAAGGCTTGACCTATGATGTGATTGTGCTTGATCCGCCGAGCTTTGCCCGCAATAAAAAACAAACATTCTCTGTAGCTAAGGACTATCACAAGTTGATTTCCCAGAGTCTAGAGATTTTAAATCCGGGAGGCATTATCATTGCCAGTACCAATGCTGCCAATGTTTCCCGCCAGAAATTTACAGAACAAATTGATAAAGGTTTTGCAGGAAGAAGGTATCAGATCTTGAACCAATATGGTCTTCCAGCTGACTTTGCCCATAATAAAAAAGATGAAAGCAGTAATTACCTCAAGGTGATTAGTATGAAGGTTAGTAGATGAAATTAATCGTTTCAGTGATGCCAAGAAGTTTAGAAGAAGCGCAAGAACTGGATGCAACTAGGTATGAAGATGCCGATATCATTGAGTGGCGTGCGGACTTTCTTGCAAAGGACGCTATTTTACAGGTAGCACCCGCTATCTTTGAGAAATTTGCAGGACGCGAACTTGTCTTTACCCTTCGGACCCGCGCTGAGGGAGGAGAAATCGAACTTTCCTCAGAAGAGTATGTTCAAATCATCAAGGAAGTCACTCAACTTTATCAACCAGACTATGTAGATTTTGAGTACTTCAGCTACAAGGATGTGTTTGAGGAAATGTTGGATTTCCCAAATCTCGTTTTGAGTTACCATAATTTCCAGGAGACACCTGAAAACATGATGGAGATCCTGTCTGAGTTGACGAGTCTTTCTCCTAAAGTGGTCAAGGTATCTGTCATGGCCCATACGGAGCAGGATGTTTTAGACCTGATGAACTACACACGTGGATTTAAAACACTCAATCCTGAACAAGAGTACGTGACCATTTCCATGGGGAAAATGGGCAAGGTATCGCGTATCACGTCAGATGTGACGGGTTCAAGTTGGTCATTTGCTAGCCTAGATGCAGCGAGTGCCCCAGGTCAGATTTCTCTATCAAATATGAAAAAAATCAGGGAGATTTTGGATGAAGCTTGATGGCTATACACGTTTAGCTGCAGTTGTTGCCAATCCTATTAAGCATTCTATTTCCCCCTTTATTCACAATAAGGCCTTTGAGGCGACAGCTACCAATGGTGTCTATGTAGCTTGGGAAATTGAAGCGGGTGATTTGGCAGAAACAGTAGCCAATATTCGTCGTTACCAGATGTTTGGTCTCAATCTCTCCATGCCGTACAAGGAGCAAGTGATTCCTTATCTGGATGGGTTGAGTGATGAGGCTCGTTTGATTGGGGCGGTTAATACGGTTGTCAATCAAGACGGAACTTTAATTGGATATAATACAGATGGCAAGGGATTCTTTAAGAGCTTGCCTTCTTTTACAATTTCAGGTAAAAAGATGACCTTGCTAGGAGCAGGTGGAGCAGCCAAGGCTATTTTGGCACAGGCTATTTTGGATGACGTCAGTCAGATTTCAGTCTTTGTTCGTTCAGCTTCAATAGAAAAAACAAGACCTTATCTAGACAAGTTACAGGAGCAATCTGGCTTTAAAGTGGACTTGTATGCTTTAGAAGATATTTCTGAACTGCAAGAAAAGATTGCTAAGTCGGACCTGCTCGTCAATGCCACTAGTCTGGGGATGGATGGCCAGTCGTCACCAGTTCCAGAAAGCATCAATTTGCCGGAAACTCTCTTGGTTGCAGATATCATTTACCAACCCTTTGAAACTCCATTTTTGAAATGGGCTAAAAGTCAGGGGAATCCAGCAATTAATGGCCTAGGAATGTTGCTCTATCAAGCTGCTGAAGCTTTTCAACTGTGGACAGGTAAAGAAATGCCGACAGACGAGATTTGGCAGTCCTTAACAGAAAAATATAAATAGTGAAAAGGAGACCCTCCTATGAAAATCAGAATCGATATTCCGCATCATCCTTATGATATTCAGATTGAAAAAGGTTGTCTGGCTCAGGCTGGTCAATGGTTGCGAGAACTCTGGCAACCGCAAAAAGTGGTCATTGTAACCGACAACCATGTAGCTTCTCTCTATGCAGAGAAGGTTAAACTCAGCCTAGAAGATGCTGCTTTTCAGGTAGCTGTTTTTGACTTTTTAGAAGGTGAAGAAAGAAAGAATTTAACTACTGTTCAGAAAGTCTATGAGTTTCTAGTTAAGCAGGGGTTGACTCGTAGCGATGGGATTGTGGCCCTTGGTGGTGGTGTCGTTGGGGACCTGGCTGGCTTTGTAGCCTCTACCTATATGCGTGGGATTCATTTTGTTCAGATTTCGACTAGTTTGACAGCCCAGGTAGATTCTTCTATCGGTGGAAAGACGGGTGTCAATACTCCATTTGCTAAAAATATGGTGGGAACTTTTGCCCAACCAGATGGGGTTCTGATTGACCCGCTGGTCCTTGAAACACTCGGAAAAAGGGAGTTGATTGAAGGGATGGGTGAGGTTATCAAGTATGGCTTGATTGAGGATCCAGAACTTTGGGCTCTCTTGACGGAGCTGGATGGTTCTGTAGAGAGCATTCTGGAGCATGCAGAGACTTTGATTGAACATTCTTGTCAGGTTAAGCGGAAGATGGTGGTTGAAGATGAGTTGGATAACGGTGTTCGTCTTTACCTCAATTTTGGGCACACTATTGGTCATGCCATTGAAGCAACGGCCGGTTATGGCAAAGTCATGCATGGTGAGGCAGTGGCTATGGGCATGGTGCAGATTTCCAAGGTTGCTGAGGGAAAAGGCCTCATGCCAGAAGGAATAACCCGGTCCATTAGAGAGATGTGCCAGAAATTTGGACTACCTGTTGACTATGAAAACTGGGATGTTGACAAGCTTTATCAGGCTTTGACTCATGACAAGAAGGCACGTGGCAACACCTTGAAATTGGTCTTGGTGCCAGAGCTTGGTTCAGCGACCATTCACCCAGTTTCTCTGGAAGAGATGAAAGACTACTTGGTAAAATAAGGAGAACGTATGAGATATTTAACTGCAGGAGAATCACACGGCCCCCGTCTGACAGCTATTATTGAAGGAATTCCAGCGGGCCTTCCTTTAACAGTAGAGGACATCAATGAGGATCTGAAACGCCGTCAGGGTGGCTACGGTCGTGGTGGCCGTATGAAGATTGAGAGTGACCAGGTTGTCTTCACCTCAGGTGTTCGCCACGGGAAGACGACAGGGGCTCCTATTACCATGGATGTCATCAATAAGGACCACCAAAAATGGTTGGATATCATGTCTGCGGAGGACATTGAAGACCGCCTTAAAAGCAAACGAAAAATTACCCATCCTCGCCCAGGTCATGCTGACTTGGTAGGTGGGATTAAGTACCGTTTTGATGATTTGCGTAATTCTTTGGAGCGTTCTTCTGCCCGTGAAACAACCATGCGAGTGGCAGTTGGAGCAGTGGCCAAACGTCTCTTAGCTGAGCTAGATATGGAGATTGCCAACCATGTCGTGGTCTTTGGTGGCAAGGAAATCGATGTACCTGAAAATCTGACAGTGGCTGAGATTAAGGAACGAGCTGCCCAGTCTGAAGTTTCTATTGTCAACCAAGAGCGGGAACAGGAAATCAAGGACTATATTGACCAAATCAAGCGTGACGGTGATACCATTGGTGGGGTTGTTGAGACAGTCATCGGAGGGGTTCCAGTCGGCCTCGGTTCCTATGTTCAATGGGACCGAAAATTGGATGCCAGACTGGCCCAAGCTGTTGTCTCTATCAATGCCTTTAAAGGGGTGGAATTTGGTCTTGGGTTTGAGGCGGGTTACCGTAAAGGTAGCCAAGTCATGGACGAAATTCTCTGGTCTAAAGAAGACGGCTATACTCGTCGCACCAATAATCTAGGTGGTTTTGAAGGTGGTATGACTAATGGGCAACCCATCGTTGTTCGAGGTGTCATGAAACCCATTCCCACTCTCTATAAACCATTGATGAGTGTGGATATCGAAACCCACGAACCTTACAAAGCAACTGTTGAGAGAAGTGATCCGACCGCTCTTCCAGCAGCTGGTGTAGTCATGGAAGCCGTTGTTGCAACGGTTCTGGCACAAGAAATCCTTGAAAAATTCTCATCAGATAATCTTGAAGAATTAAAAGAGGCAGTTGCCAAGCACCGAGACTATACAAAGAACTATTAAGGAGTCTTTATGGCAAAAACCATCTATATCGCAGGTCTCGGTTTGATTGGTGCTTCGATGGCGCTCGGTATCAAGCGCGATCATCCGGATTATGAAATTTTAGGTTATAATCGCAGTCAGGCTTCGAGAGACATTGCCTTGGAGCGGGGGATGATTGACCGTGCGACGGATGATTTTGCCAGTTTCGCTCCCCTAGCAGATGTCATCATCTTGACCTTGCCAATCAAACAGACCATTGCTTTTATTAAGGAGCTGGTAAACTTAGACTTGAAGGAAGGCGTTATTATCTCGGATGCGGGCTCAACCAAGTCAGCCATTGTGGAAGCAGCTGAGCAGTATTTAGCTGACAAGCCTGTCCGCTTTGTTGGGGCCCATCCCATGGCTGGTAGCCACAAGACAGGGGCAGCTTCTGCAGATGTCAATCTCTTTGAAAATGCCTATTATATATTCACTCCTTCGAGCCTGACAAGTCATGGCACACTTGAGGAAATGAAAGATCTGCTTTCAGGTCTTCATGCTCGTTTTATCGAGATTGATGCCAAGGAGCATGATCGGGTGACTTCTCAGATTAGTCATTTTCCTCATATTCTGGCTTCCAGCCTCATGGAGCAAACAGCTGTATATGCTCAAGAACATGAGATGACAAGGCGCTTTGCGGCGGGTGGTTTTCGAGATATGACCCGGATTGCAGAGAGTGAACCAGGTATGTGGACTTCTATTCTCTTGTCCAATCGTGAGACTATCCTAGATCGAATTGCGGATTTCAAGGAGCGCCTAGATGAGGTTGGACAAGCCATCAGCAAGGGGGAAGAAGAGCAGATTTGGAACTTTTTCAACCAAGCGCGTGAGCAACGTCAGGCTATGGAAATCCATAAACGTGGTGGTGTGGATAGTTCTTATGACCTCTATGTCGATGTTCCCGATGAAGAAGATGTTATCTTGCGGATTTTGGAATTACTTCGTGGGACTTCTTTGGTTAATATCCACATCAACGAAGAAAACCGTGAAGATGTTCACGGGATTCTACAAATTTCATTTAAAAATGCTCAAGATTTAGAACGAGCTGAGCGCTTAATTACAGAAAATACGGACTACACAGTCGTCATCAAATAAGGAGAAAATCATGTCAAATATTTACGATAGTGCAAATGAACTTAGTCGCGGGTTACGCGAATTACCAGAATACAAGACTGTTAAAGCAGCTAAAGATGCCATCCAAGCTGATACGGAAGCCAGCAAGATTTTTGCAGATTACCTTGCCTTCCAGCAAGAAATCCAAGTCATGGCGCAAACTGGACAAATGCCAGATGCTTCTTTCCAAGAAAAGATGCAGTCCTTTAGTAAGCAAATCCAAGAGAACGCTCTTTTGTCAGATTTCTTTGCCAAACAGCAACAATTGTCTATTTACCTTTCAGACATTGAAAAAATTGTCTTTGAACCTGTTTCAGAATTATTGAAATAGTATTTTATCTGTATAAAAGCCAGAAATTTCAGGAATTTCTGGCTTTTTTGTGATAAAATAAGAAAAGTATTGCAAGTATGAGGTCAACTATGAAACTAAAAACAAACATTCGCCACTTACATGGTAGTATCCGGGTACCAGGTGACAAGTCTATCAGCCACCGTTCGATTATTTTTGGAAGTTTGGCTGAGGGCGAGACTAAGGTTTATGATATTCTGCGTGGAGAAGATGTGCTCTCAACCATGCAGGTTTTTCGTGACCTTGGTGTTAAAATTGAGGACAAAGATGGGGTTATTACCATTCAAGGTGTAGGCATGGATGGCTTAAAAGCGCCGCAAAACGCCTTGGATATGGGAAATTCTGGCACCTCGATTCGCCTGATCTCAGGTGTCCTTGCTGGTGCAGACTTCGAAGTAGAGATGTTTGGAGATGATAGTCTTTCTAAACGTCCCATGGACCGTGTGACGATTCCATTGAAAAAAATGGGTGTCAGCATTTCAGGGCAAACTGAGCGAGACCTACCTCCTCTGCACTTGAAAGGTACTAAAAACCTAAAACCAATTCACTATGAGTTGCCAATCGCCTCTGCTCAGGTCAAGTCAGCCTTGATGTTTGCAGCATTGCAGGCTCAAGGTCAGTCAGTTATTGTTGAGAAAGAATGTACTCGTAACCACACCGAAGATATGCTACAGCTATTTGGTGGTCAATTAAGTGTGGATGGCAAGGAAATCACAGTTCAAGGACCACAAAAACTGACCGGACAAAAGGTTATCGTTCCAGGAGATATTTCCAGTGCAGCCTTTTGGTTAGTTGCTGGTTTGATTATTCCAGATTCTCGTGTGGTTCTGCAGAATGTGGGCATTAACGAAACCCGGACTGGTATCATTGATGTCATTCGCGCCATGGGTGGAAAACTAGAAATAACTGAAATCGATCCAGTCGCAAAATCTGCAACTCTAACTGTCGAGTCTTCTGACTTGAAAGGAACGGAGATTGGTGGAGCCTTGATTCCACGTTTGATTGATGAATTGCCTATTATTGCCCTTCTCGCGACACAAGCCCAAGGTGTAACAGTTATTAAGGATGCTGAGGAACTCAAGGTAAAGGAAACAGACCGCATTCAGGTGGTGGCTGACGCCTTAAATAGCATGGGGGCGGATATCACTCCGACAGCAGACGGGATGATTATCAAAGGAAAATCAAGACTTCATGGCGCTAGAGTCAATACATTTGGTGACCACCGAATTGGAATGATGACAGCTATTGCAGCTCTCTTGGTTGCTGATGGAGAAGTGGAACTTGACCGTGCTGAAGCCATCAATACCAGCTATCCTAGCTTCTTTGATGATTTGGAGAGCTTGATTCATGGCTAAGGTATTACTCGGATTTATGGGGGCTGGCAAATCCACAATCGCAAGAGGCTTGGATCCAGAATACCTCGATATGGATGCCTTAATCGAGGAACATTTGGGCATGTCCATTGCGAACTTTTTCATTGAAAAGGGAGAAGAGGCTTTTCGCCAAGTAGAGTCAGAAGTCCTAGCTGACTTACTAAAAACGGATCACGTTGTGTCGACTGGTGGAGGAGTTGTTATTTCTCAGAGAAATCGCGACTTGCTCAAAACCAATCCTGATAACATCTACCTAAAAGCAGATTTTGAAACCCTTTACCAACGTATCGCAGCTGATAAGGACAATCAGCGCCCGCTCTTTCTTAACAAAAGTAAGGAAGAACTGGCAACTATTTTCCAAGAAAGACAGGCTTGGTATGAGGAAGTAGCCAGTCGGGTTCTAGATGTGACCAAGTTAAGCCCAGAGGAAATTACAGAGGAACTGAGATGAAAATTGCCTATCTAGGTCCCAAGGGATCTTTTTCGCATCATGTTGTGCAGACAGCCTTTCCCAAAGAGAAATTGCAGGCTTTTGCCAATATCACAGATGTTATCAAGGCCTATGAACAGGGCTTGGTGGACTATTCTGTGGTACCAGTTGAAAACTCCATTGAAGGTAGTGTCCATGAAAGTTTGGATTACCTTTTTCACCAGGCTCGGATTCAAGCAGTTGCAGAAATCGTTCAACCCATTCACCAGCAACTGATGGCAGTTCCTGGTCAGTCAAAAATTGAGAAAATCTTTTCCCACCCTCAGGCTCTGGCTCAGGGAAAAAAATTCATCGATGAACACTATCCAGAAGCCAAAATTGAGGTAACAGCCAGTACCGCCTATGCGGCCCGCTTTATTTCCGAACATCCAGATCAGCCTTATGCAGCTATTGCTCCTAAAAGTTCAGCTGAAGAATATGGCTTGGAATTGATTGCAGAGGATATTCAGGAAATGGAAGCCAATTTCACACGTTTTTGGGTGTTAGGGGCAGAGATACCGAAGATTCCTTTGAACTCACAAGCTGAAAAAATGAGTTTGGCCTTGACCTTACCAGACAACTTACCTGGTGCTCTTTACAAGGCACTTTCGACCTTTGCTTGGAGAGGGATTGACTTAACAAAGATTGAAAGTCGCCCCCTTAAAACAGCCTTGGGAGAATACTTTTTCATTATCGATGTAGACTATAGTGACAAAGAGCTGGTTCATTTTGCCAGACAAGAACTAGAAGCCATTGGAATCCAGCACAAGATACTGGGAACCTACCCGATTTTTACCATAACTGATATAGAAAAGGAGAGTCAATGAGCAAAGAAAATCCTTTAAGTCATCACGAGCAGTTACGTTATGACTATCTCTTCAAAAATATTCATTACCTCAACGACCGTGAACGGAGGGAGTTTGATTATCTGCAACAGAAAATGGCAGGTCCCAAGTCTGAAGTTCACCATTTCCACCAAGAAGAAAAAGAAGAAACTTGGGGTAGAGACATTGATCTTCCGACTTATGGCAGTAGAAGCCGGTCTAAGAAACGTGAAAAGATAGCTCCTCAACCTAAAGTCAAAAAGAAAAAAAGAAGAATTCGCTTCAAACGAATACTGACTTGGTTCTTGCTGTTGATTACTTGTGTGGTTGCAGGAATGATTTTTATGTTTCTTCGAGGGTTCCAGTCAGCAGCCAATCCAACAAATAAGCCAGCTGACGCCAAGGCAGCTCAAGTAGAGGTCTTTAACGGTCAGGATACCAAAGATGGTGTGAATATTTTAGTGATGGGGACAGATGGCCGTATCGGTCAAAATAGTGCAGAAACCCGTACTGACACGATCATGGTGCTGAATGTCAGTGGATCGGATAAGAAGATCAAACTAGTTAGCTTTATGCGTGACAACTTAGTGTATATCGACGGGTACAGTAAGATTGTAAATGGACAGAAACAGACGGATAACAAACTAAATGTTGCCTATGAACTTGGGGAACAAGAAGGGCAAAAAGGTGCTGAAATGGTCCGCAAGGTTCTAAAAGATAATTTTGACTTGGATATCAAGTACTACGCCCTAGTTGACTTTCAGGCTTTTGCAACAGCTATTGACACCCTTTTCCCTGAAGGTGTGACTATCGATGCTCAATTTTCAACTCTGAATGGTCAACCTCTGACAGAAGCCACAGTCGGAGACGACCTTCATGCAACAGAAACAGAGTCGCCAACTCAAACCATCAAAGTTGGAAAACAGCAGATGAATGGTTCTACCTTGCTGAACTATGCTCGCTTCCGTGATGATGATGAAGGAGACTACGGCCGTACCAAACGTCAGCAACAAGTCATGTCAGCTGTTCTTGAACAAATCAAAGATCCAACCAAGCTCTTTACGGGATCAGAGGCACTTGGAAAAGTCTTTGGCATGACATCAACAAATCTACCATATAGCTTCTTGTTGACCAATGGCTTATCTGTCCTAGAAGGTGCTCAAAATGGCATTGAAAGACTCACCGTCCCAGAACTTGGTGACTGGGTGGACGCTTATGATATCTATGGTGGACAAGGACTTCTAGTTGATCAAAATAAATACCAGACCAAACTCGCCCAAATGGGAATGAGATAGAATGCTTTTATTAAGAAAACTCAAAAGAACTTAGTAAAAATTATATTCCAAATATAAAAAAGAGCATTTCTGAAATGGAAATGCTCTTTTTATGTTATATAGTGGTTTCCAGAACCACATTCATTATATTCTAACTTGAAATCCTTTTAAGAAATTTGTTAAGAGAACATGACAAAGTGAAGGTTTTTGAATCGAGGCCAAACGAAAAATTTGTATCAACAGTTTTTTAGTTGATGAAATAATTTTTTTGCGTACTACTAGATTTTTAACTACCTGATGAATCTTCAATTTGACTATAAGGGTAATAATATAATGCTTGTGGTATACTATAAGTAAATCAGCGCATGCCATATTTGTAAAATACCATAAAGGAGATGCCATGAAGTCATTAAAAATTATAGGAATCACATTAGCTAGTTTGTTGGTTATCGTTGGACTAAGCGTAGGGGGATATAAAGTGATGAAAAAAGTAGAACACGACGAGATGGTTAGGATTGTAGAGAGTGAGGAAGTCAAAGAAGTAATAGAGGATTATTTAAATTACATAGATGGGAAAGCTTTTACAAATAAAGGAGTAATCCAGTCTTATGAAATAGATACAGAATCTATTCAACATAATCCTATGGGGGGAATAAATTTTTCTGTTTATGTAAATGAAGATAATGAATTGTATGTAAGGTATACCCTAGAGAAAAACTCGCAAACAAAAAAGGTGGATTTCTCCAGTGGGGGATACTCGGGGAAATTGCACAATCTGATAAAGGAGAAACAATGAGTAGAGATTACAGTGATCACGAGCGACAAAGTATAGCAAATGAGGAGTATTCAGTCTATGAACCCAGTGATCCTCTGACTATTAAAAATGATAAAGGAGAGCTAGAAGACATCGGCACAGTCCGTCAGGTAATCGAAAACGAGACAGGAATAAAGGTTTACGTAGTTGAGAGTCCAGACCATTCTGAAGTGTCTGTTCTCTATGAAGGTTCTAAGGAACCAGGTGAGGGTGGAAAATCCAATCTTTATTGTATACTATAAGTAAATCAGTACATGACATATTTGTAAAATACCATAAAGGAGATGCCATGAAGTCATTAAAAATTGTAGGAATCATATTAGCTAGTTTGTTGGTTATCGTTGGATTAAGCATAGGAGGATATAAAGTAATGAAAAAAGTAGAACAAGACGAGATGGTTAGGATTGTCAAGGGTGAGGAAGTCAAAAAAATAATAGAGGATGATTTGAAAGAAATGGACCAATTTTCTTTAACAAATAAAGGAAAAATAAAGTCTTATCAAATTGATGATAAATCAATCAAACAAAGTCCAATGGGAGGAATCAAATTTAAAATTTATATAAATAATGACGAAGAATTATATGTATTTTTCACTATTAATAAAGATAGAAGTAGCGGAAAGTTAGTTAATGATGGCGGAGGAAACTCTGCTAAATTTGAGAAAATGATAACGGAGGGGAAAAGTGAATAGACAGTATAGTGATCATGAACGTCAAAAAATTGCTAATGAAGAGTATACAAAGTATTCTGAAACAGATCCTTTGAAAATCATAAATGATAAAGGAGAAATAGAAGATATCGGTACAGTCCGTCAGGTAATAAAATATGATATATTTGTAAAATAACATAAAGGAGATATAATGAGGTTATTAAAAATTATAGGAATTGTTTTAGCTAGTTTGTTAGTTATCGTTGGACTAAGCGTAGGGGGATATAAAGTGATGAAAAAAGTAGAACACGATGAGATGGTTAGGATTGTAGAAAGTGAGGAAGCGAATCAAATTTTTATAAATAGATTAAAACGAATAGATCCGAAAGCGTTTGAATCAGATGGAGTTATTAAAAATTATGCGATTAATTATGAATCTATTGCTTCCAATACAATGGGAGGAATAATTGTTTATTTGTATATAAATGATTCCTCAAGTTACAATGTTAGTGTATTCTTACATAAAGATAGTGATGGTAAATTAAGAAATGGCGGTGGGAGTAATCCGCCTCTGGAAAAATTAAAAGGAGACTCAAACTGATGAATTCTATGTATAGCGACTATGAACGAAAGTTAATCGCTGAAAAAGAATACGATAAAAAATTACAAGTTGACAATGATATTTATATAGAAACTCGAAAAAGCTCCATCGGTACAGTCCGTCAGGTGATCGAAAACGAGACAGAAATAAAGGTTTACGTAGTTGAGAGTCCAGACCATTCTGAAGTGTCTGTTCTCTATGAAGGTTCTAAAGCGCCAAGTCAAGTGAGGATGGAAAATCCAATCTTTATGGTATACTATAAGTAAATCAGCGCATGACATATTTGTAAAATACCATAAAGGAGATGCCATGAAGATATTAAAAATTATAGGAATTGTATTAGCTAGTTTGTTGGTTATCGTTGGACTAAGCATAGGAGGATATAAAGTAATGAAACAAGTAGAACACGATGAGATGGTGAGAATTGTTAAAAGTGATGAAGTGAAAAAGATTATTGAAAACAAACTTAAATATCTAGATAGTGAGGCATTAACAAAAGAAGGTACAATAAAATCGTATGAAATTGATATCGACTCAATTAAGCATAATCCAATGGGCGGAATTGATTTTAAAGTATATGTAAATTCAGATAAAAAACTAAGAGTAATGTATGGATTAGAGAAAGATAGCAATACCGGAAAAATTGGATATTCAGGTGGCGGTTATTCTGCTCAACTTGCAGAATTGTTAAAAAAGGTGAAAAAATGATACAAAAATATACGGAACATGATAGACAAAAAATTGCTGCTAGAGAATATACGGAGTATACGAAAGATGATCCAATTGATATTGGAACTGATAACAATCCTAATGTAATCGGCACAGTCCGTCAGGTAATCGAAAACGAGACAGGAATAAAGGTTTACGTAGTTGAGAGTCCAGACCATTCTGAAGTGTCTGTTCTCTATGAAGGTTCTAAAGCGCCATTTGAAGAAGGATGGGAAGTGGATTGGCTTGAAAATGACCTTCCCATGGCTCATAATATTTTGAAAAGTGAAGAAGGAGTGACTTCTCAGTTGAAGGCGGCTGCTTCTATCTTAGATGATATTATGATGTCCTATCCAAATGCTAAAATCTCAGTTTATGGTCACTCTCTTGGCTCTATGAATGCCCAATACGCCCTAGCTAATGTTAGGGACATTTCACGTATCTCAGGAGCTTATATCTACCAGGGACCGAATATCTATCCGGTCTTGACCAAAGAGCAACGGCAACGTGTGGATGCTATAAAGTATCGTATTCATAATTACATTGATGATAAGGATATGGTTCCTTTAGGTTATCCTGAAAATAGAATGGATAGTGTCGGTGTAGTAGGGATTATGCATCATGTTGATTCGAAACAACAGGTAGATTTTGTATATTCTCAACACTTGTGGGGTGGCTATGTTTTTAATGAAGATGGTAGTCTTAAAATCAAAAAAGATACCTCATCTTTTGAAAAACGTTATTCATCTGGTTTAGATAAGGTTTCCAGTGGCTTATATTACTACGCAAAGGCTAAAGATGCATTGGCTTCAGGTGGTTATACGAGTGGTGAGGAGCTCTTTCTAGACTCTGAACATGCCTTAACGATTTCATCAGGATTGCATGAAGTCGCAAATGCTGGTCAGGAAGAGATTCGCTCCATAGTTCGTAAAGCTCACCAAAAAGTAGAGAAAATAGTAGCGAGTACCTACCAAGTCCCTTTTGGTTTTATTTTGTCACCTACAGAGGTGGCAACAGCCTATTCTGATGGAGGAGTATCTCGTACGACAATCGTAGATGACCTTGATCATTATTTCTATCCAAAAATCAAAAAAGCAGAAAAATTAGCCGAAGATTTTCAAAGTTTAGAAAAACAAATAGCAGATGGTGTCCAAAAGAAATTGGAAGATGATAAAGAATTAGCAGGGAATTTTAAAGAATGGATGAAAATCAAGTAATCTGGCAGAAATTAAGAACAAAGCAAAACAATCTAGAGTCATTAGATGAACGCAATCGTTCTATTCGCCAACAAAGAGAAGAACAATTTGAAGACCTTCAGCAAAAACGGAACCAACTGTTGTATATGATGGAAGGAAAGTACCAGATGATGCAGCATTACCTAGGACAAGTGGACGTGGATACTACTGAGGAAAGAGCACGATTAAACAGAATAGCTTCGGATTTTAGTCAAGCAGTATCCATGGGATATACCAGAAATCAACGTACCTTGGAACAAAGGATTGAAAATGAAGAGATTGAGTATAGACGAGAACGACGAAAATTGGAAGATGATATAGATACATTACATCGTAAAAAGATGAAACTTGATCAAGAAAAAAGGAAGGGATAGCCCGTGTTTGAAGAAATGATTAATGACTTCTTCTCAGGTGTGAACAATAATATGACTGAGATTGAGAAGGGACTAGAACGTTTACTAATCAGCCATATTTATGCGCCAATCAAATTGAATGAGCGTAACAATTTGATGTCAGATGGTGATTTCAAAATCAAAACAGAAGCACTAGCAACGAAGACGGCACTAGGGATGATTTCTAGTCAAATCGATACATCAATGAAAGGAGCATATTCTACAAAAGTTGTTGAAACACTAAAAACAAAAGAAAAAGAGTATGAAACAATTGTAGAATAAGCTAGCCCAAATGGGATTCAGATAAAAAAATACATTAAAATCAAAGCTTGAAACATCTAACTAAATGGGTGTCTCAGGCTTTGATTTTTTACGGTATCTGATGGATTTTTAAGGCTTTTTTATGGTATAATAAAACGATATAACTCGTTTTTGAAAAGAAGAGGAGAGACATGAGTGATTTGAAAGCGATTCAGGCTCGTAGTCTGGAAATGGCTGAATATTTCGTCGCATTTTGTAAAGAACATGATTTGTTGTGCTATCTCTGTGGTGGTGGGGCTATTGGTACCCTTCGTAATAAGGGTTTCATTCCTTGGGATGATGACCTAGACTTTTTCATGCCTCGCAAGGACTATGAAAAATTAGTTGAACTATGGCCTCGTTATGCAGATGAGCGTTATTTCTTGTCAAAGAGTAATAAAGATTTTGTAGATCGTAACCTTTTTATTACCATTCGTGATAAGGAAACAACTTGTATCAAGCCTTATCAAAAGGATTTGGATTTGCCACACGGTTTAGCCTTGGATGTGTTACCATTGGATTATTATCCTAAAAATCCAGCTGAGCGTAAGAAACAGGTTCGTTGGGCCTTGATTTATTCACTCTTTTGTGCGCAAACTATCCCAGAAAAGCATGGTGCGGTCATGAAATGGGGAAGTCGCATCTTACTCGGCCTGACTCCAAAATCTCTACGTTATCGCATTTGGAAAAAAGCTGAAAAAGAAATGACCAAGTATGGTCTGGCTGAGAGCGATGGAATTACGGAATTATGCTCAGGTCCCGGCTACATGCGAAACAAATACCCGATCGCATCCTTTGAGGACAATCTCTTCTTGCCATTCGAAGGAACAGAGATGCCCATTCCAGTTGGCTATGATGCCTATCTCAGCACTGCTTTTGGGGATTATATGACACCGCCACCGGCGGACAAGCAAGTACCGCATCATGATGCCATTATAGCAGACATGGACAAGAGCTACACAGAGTACAAGGGAGAATATGGAGCATGATGGGAGAAAAAATAAGCGTTATCGTTCCGGTCTACAATGTAGAGGACTATCTGGAAAAGTGTGTAGAATCCATTTTAAAACAAACCTATACCAACTTGGAAATTCTTCTTGTCAATGATGGTTCGACGGATAATAGTGGAGAACTGTGTGATCAATTAGCTCAAAGAGATCAACGGATTCGTGTCATTCACAAGGAAAACGGTGGCTTGTCTGACGCTCGAAATAGAGGGATTGAAGAGGCAAGTTCTGATTTGATTGGTTTTATTGATAGTGATGACTACATTGATGAAGATATGTATGAGACTCTTTACCGTCAAATGTTAGAATCCAATGCGGATCTTTCTATGTGTGGACATTATGATGTTTATCACCAAATTCCAGAAAAGCAGGTTGCAACGATTCAGACCTGGGAATTAAGCCCCCAAGAAGCCATTAAAATGGTTATGGAAGCTAAAATTCTCTCTGTCACAGCTGTCAACAAACTTTATAAAAAAGAACTCTTTGAACACCTACGATTTGAAGTTGGCAAAATAGCAGAAGATGCCTTTATTATGATTGCCTTGATTCATCACTGTCGCAAGGTTGTCGCAACAAATAAGAAGAAATACTACTATGTTCACCGTGAAAATAGTATCACGACTCAAAAATTCTCCTTGAAATTCTTAAACGTTATTGAAGCTTATGAACAAAACGCAAATATTATCAGAGAGAATTATCCTGAACTAGCAGATGTTGCAACCATGCGTTTAAATTGGGCTTACTTCTATGTATTGGATAGGCTCTTGGTTGATGCAGATTTCAAGGATAAGGTTTTAGAAGACCGTTTGATTGCCTATCTAAAGAAAAATACAAAGAATATTCTTTCGGATAGTCGTTTTACAAGAGCAAGAAAAGTGAGTTTCTTAGCTTTGTGCTTGAGTCGAAAATTGTATACGAAAATCTTGCTTACACAAACTAAGCGTTAGGAGAAAAAATGATTTCATTTATTGAAAAAAACTATTTTAAAATCAATTTGCTATTTTTATCAGTTATATCTTTTTACTGTATGGCAGGCTTGATTGTCCCACTTCAACCAATCTCGGCCAATAAATTTGTCACTCTTGGAATGACCCTCATGGGTGTTTTGTTGGGACTTTATAATTTCTTTATCAAAAAAGTCTATCTGAATGTCCGAAAAATTGAGTATTTGATTCTCTTTTTTCTAATGAATATCCTGACAGCTGCCTTAGTTGTCAAGTATGGATTTTCAACTAACATAAAGAATTTAGTTGTCTTTTTCATCTATTTCTTTGCAATCTATCCAGTCTTTCAATCTTTTACTGTAAAAAAAGCACGTGCCCTCTTTGATGTCTTCTTCTCTGTTATCACTGTTGCAAATACTATAGGTGTGCTTGTATCAATTTGGCAATTCTTCATGCTACAGGGTTACCGCGTATTTGATTACAAGGGCTTATTAATCCGCCAAGGATTTGTAGAGTCTCGTCTATTTGGGATCCTAGCTAGTCCCAACTATCTCTCTATTATTTCTCTGATGGTGATTATTTATTTGTGGATGCACTTGTCGCTTTACAATACCATCCTTAAAACTCTGGCTATCACATCAATTATACTTAACTTTGCTTATATTGTACTGTCAGGTTCAAGGACAACCTATATCTGTTTGGTAGTCGTTGCCCTTTTATACGCTTTGATGACGGCTAACTGGACTAAAAAAGCTAAGTCACTTCTTACTGTTCTAGTAACTGTAGGTCTGGTATTTGTCTGTTATAATGGTATCAAATATAGTAGCGATATATATTTGAAAGCTCACTCAGCTCAAATCCAAAAGAACCAAGAAAATGGACAAAATGGAGACAACAATCTTTCTCTTGAGAGAACTGACACAAGTGAAGAGAATATCTCCAATAACCGTTTTGCCATTTGGCAGTCAACAGCTTCCTTTATCCCTAGACGTCCTCTGTTTGGATATTCAGGAGGAAACTGGTATGAGTTAGGTAAAGAATATGATGCTTCAGCCTACATCATCAAGCAACATTACCTTACTCACAACGGCTACCTTGAGTTGTTGTTCTATGATGGTATCACAGGTTTTATCCCTATGGCCATCTTTATGCTTGCCTTCATTGTTTCAAGTCTCAAGAAATATAAAAAAGACCTTCAAGAAGGTCGCCACAATCATGAATTGATTACCATTCTCTTGATGACTGTAGTTATTCTCATCTCTAATTTGTTCTTGAGTTCAACCTTCTATGGAATTTCTCTACAGGGTTGTATCTTGTTTGTGATTTCAGGTTACTATTTCTCTGTTCTCTATAAAAAAAGAGACGGCTATAGAAAACTAGATGAAGCGGAGATTAAAGAAGTTGAACTAGGTGTCATGGATTATATCCACAATCTCTGTCAAAAAGAGAATATCAACTATTCACTAGCTTATGGAACCTTGCTGGGAGCAGTGAGACACAAGGGTTACATTCCTTGGGATGACGATATTGATATCTCTTTGAAACGCGATGAATACGACAAATTGTATCAAGCTATTTTGCAAGATAATGATCCTGTCTACAAAGTGGTTTCTTGGGAAAATGACAGTCGTTACCCTTACCCATTTTACCGAGTCTATGATGCGCGAACTGTCTATGATAACAACTATATCGACAATGATATTGATTTAGGAATTTGTGTGGACGTTTTCCCATTTGACTATTATGCTGATGTTAACAAGGACATGGTAAAACTGGATACTTACCGTCGTTTATCAGTCTATACCCTTTATGGTATCCATAATAAGAATGCGAAACTCAAGAATATCATCAGATATCTACTTGTACTTGTATTCCGTTTGACTCGCGTCAAAACTTGGAACCGTAAGATGAACATCCTATCTATGCGAGAAAAAGATGGAGACTTCATTGATTACCTCATGGAGAACAAACGAGTTTCTACGAAATTTGACAAGTCCTTCTTGGATACGACGATTGATAGTCCATTTGAAGATAGAGTTTACAAAATTCCTGAGGCCTATCAGCCGATCCTTTCTGCCATCTACGGAGATGACTTTATGGAAATTCCTCCTCTAGAAAAACGAGTGAAACATGATGACTTCCTCGCTTATATAAAGGAGGGATAGAACGTGTTACAATGGTTAAAAAGAAGTTTAGCCAGTCTCTTAGGAGATAAGAAAGACCTGGTTAAAAACCTACCAATTATCAAAAATTTAAATCAAAAAGCCAATATCGACTTAGATTCAAAGAGAAGCAATTTGCTCAAAGAAAACTTTGAAGATATTCTAAAGGCCATCTACCAATCTAATCTGAAATCCTATGATATCTGGTTAGATTTTGGAACTTTACTTGGCTTCTACAGAGAAAATGATCTGATTCCGCATGATTTAGATATGGACTTTGGGATTATTATCCCAGACTACGAAGCCTTTTTAAAGGATGAGAAAGTTCTTTTTGAGAAAGGCTTTGTCAGAACAAAAGAGTTCTATTACAATGATAAGCTTGTAGAGTTGTCCTATAGTTACAAGGGACTAAATGTTGACTTTATTGTCTATGATAAAAAGGAGGATACCATCTCCTCAGATACTATTTTCTACATGACAAACGCCTTGGGAAATCCTACAAGATATGAAGTTTATCACTATGAATTGCCCTTTACAGCACTAAGTGAATGCAGTTTTAAAGAGATTCTAGTAAAAGTTCCAGAAAATACAAGAGAATACATCAGTCATTTGTATGGGGAGGATTTTGAAATCCCTAACACTCATTACAACTGGAAAGAAAATCCAATTTACAAACAAAGAGATGCTAATTTGGCAAAAGTACTTTTGAAAAAGTAAACTTAGAAATACAAGAAAAGAGGGGATGGTGAAGTTCTTCCTTGTTAACTCTAGTCCCTACTCTAGTGTAACAAATGGGCTTCTCCTTCCCTCTTTCTGTCTTATAGTGACGGAAAGGAGCTAGAAAAGTTGCTAACAGGATGAATCTCCCATCCTAGCTTCCTCTATCAAAGAAAGAAGTGGTTTATATGAAAAAGAAACAGATAAAAGAAACCCTTGTATTTATTTCCCTAGTCTGGTTGCTCGTCTCTGGACTCTTGATACCAGCAGTTCAGGCAGATACTTCAAGCAACCGAATCCATTTTATCAATACCAAAGGGGTATCAGGAAGTGATGCCATTATTCTAGAAAGTAATGGTCATTATGCCTTGATAGATATGGGTGAAGACTATGATTTTCCAGATGGAGAAGATCCTCGCTATCCAAATCGAATGGGAATTTCAAACTTAAATTCTCAAGTTTTAGAGGATAGACTATTTCGTCATTTAAATCATATAGGGGTTAAGAAATTTGATTTTATTCTAGGAACCCATGTCCATAGTGACCATATTGGTTCTGCGGATGAAGTTCTTAAACGTTACCCTGTAGACAGATTTTATCTGAAGAGATACTCAGATGAGCGCATCACATCAAAATGGCGATTGTGGGACAATCTTTTTAATTATGACAATGCTGTCAAGACGGCTCTAGAGCGTGGTGTAACTCTTTTCCAAGACATCACCGAGAAGGACAGTCACTTCACTTTAGGTGACATGGATATTCAGCTTTATAACTATAAAAACGAATATGACAGTGATGGCAAACTCAAGAGAGTCTATGATGATAATTCAAATTCGATTGTGGCAGTGGTTACTGTAGCAGGTAAAAAGATTTATCTGGGTGGTGACTTGGATAATGCTGAGGGCGCAGAGGATAAATTAGGTCCTGAGATTGGAAAAGTCGATATGATGAAATGGAACCATCATTATGATGCCAAGATTTCAAATACGATTCCTTTCTTAGACTCTTTATCTCCTAGTATGGTGGTACATACATCCGCAGCAGATGCCAATCTTGCTACAACTAGAGAGTATCTTAAGAAACATGGTATTGAGGTAGTTCACGCTTCTAGCCAGACCAAGGATGCGACTGTGTTTACCATCAGTCAAACAGGATTTGCCAATGTTTCAAAAGATTTTCCAGATATTCCTTCAGTGTCAAAAGCTTGGTATAAAGAAGATGGTTACTGGAAGTATCGCTTGTCTGATGATCAGATGGCTATTGGTTGGCAACGAATTGATGGGGTTTACTATTTCTTCAATGGTAAGGGACAAATGCAGGCTAATAAATGGCTTCATTTAGTTGATGAAAGAGAAAAGATTGAGGGCAACTGGTATTATCTAAATAGTGATGGTAAAATGCAGGAAGCTGGTTGGTTTAAACAAGATGGTCTTTGGTATTACATCACATCAAGTGGGGCAAGAAGTTACAGTCAGTTAGTTGAAATTGATGGTCAGAAATATCTATTTGACAAAGAAGGTAAGATGCTGACAGGTCTTCAGGTTTATAATGGTAAGAAGATGGTCTTTGCTAGTACTGGTGCCCTGCAGTCGGAAGGAAAAGCATCGTCTTGGCAAAAAATTGCTTCAAATTGGTACTATTATGATGAGGATGGTATTCTAACTGTTGGTAAAAAAGACATCAAGGGCACAACTTATTACTTTGACAAAGAAGGTATCATGCAAACTGGCTGGGCCTTTGTTGATGGTCACTGGAACTATTTTGCAAGTTCTGGAGCTATGAAAACCGGTTGGGTCAAGGATCAGGAAACATGGTATTATCTGGATAAAGATGGCAACATGTTAACTGGCAGACAAGATATAAATGGTGCTCGTTACTATTTGAATGCTAGTGGTGCCATGCAGACTGGCTGGAAGTGGCAAGACAATAGCTGGTACTTCTATACGAACTCAGGTGCTATGAAAACTGGTTGGTTGAAAGATAAAGAATCATGGTATTATTTGGATCCAGAAACTGGTATCATGGCTGTAGGATCTAAAGAGATTGACGGTAAAAACTATTTCTTCAGCTCTGCAGGTACTATGCAAGTTGGATGGCAGTGGTCAAATGATTCTTGGCATTACTACGCTACGTCTGGCGCACTCCAAACTGGTTGGTTGAAAGATGGTGATGCCTGGTATTATCTTGAAGGTAAAGAAGGAATTATGTTAATCGGCCTCCATCAAGTAGATGGTAAGCAATATTACTTTAGCAAATCTGGTGCCATGCAAACTGGCTGGAAATGGTTTGATAATCATTACCGTTACTTTGAATCAAATGGAGTCATGAAAACTGGTTGGATAAAAGACAAAGGTGTCTGGTATTATCTAAATCCTGAAGATGGCATCATGTTGGTTGGCCTTCATAAAGTAAATGGTGATCATTATTACTTTGATGAATCAGGAGCTATGCAAACGGGTTGGAAACAGCTTGATGGTAATTGGTACTATTTCCAAGCTGATGGTTCTTTGTTGAAGAACGCAACAACACCTGATGGTTATAAAGTAAACGAAGAAGGAATCTGGAAACAGGCTGTTGCTGCTGTAAATAGCGATGCAGTCAAGCCAGAACAGAAACAAGAAGCTAATTCCTCTATTGTTGAACAACCTAAACAAGATTCAAATCTAGAAGCCAACGCTTCTGAAAAGAAAGAAAAAGAATAAAGAAGAAATCCCCTACTGACAACTAATTTATCAGTAGGGGATTTTTTTAATTTCGTTTTAATTTAGCAAGTACAAGGTTCAGTGCATAGTGGAGTGTTTTGTCTTTGGTGATAAAGAGGGTCAAGAGGTAATAGATACCACAAGTTGCTACGGTAGACAGAACCATGAGAATCATATTGAAGTTGACCGTATAAGAGTTGATTTGGAAAAGAAATTTAAACGCAAAATAGATAGGGATGAATCCAAGGGATACAATAGTGTAACGTGTCAGAGTAGCAAAGATTTCTTTCAAATCAATCAGTTGGTGTTTCTGGATAAAGCGTATTTCCAGGAGAACGACGATAGTCTCTGCAAGAATAGTTGTAGCGATATAGTACTCAGGTGCAAAAATATTATTGAAATACAAGATGCTATTTAATAGTATATTGGCGCCACCACCAAGGAAGTAAAAGGCAGTCAAACGATTTTCGTGGTCATTGATAAAGATAATTTGTTTACCAAGGATCAACTCAATGGCCCAGATGATGGTACGGAAGGCGAAGACACTAGTCACAATACCAGCTTCGAGGTATTTTTCAGAAGAGTAGATAACTGCTGCGTAGTTTCCTAATACTATAATCCCAATACTAGTTGGAATGATGAGGAAGTAAAAGAGAGCAGCTCCTTGATTCAGAAGATTTTTATAAGAATCGTAGTCTTTCTTACCGAGATAGTAGCCGAGTCGTGGAATGCTGACGTTGATAGCTCCACTTAAGACACTGGCAATCAACATAACGATGCTAGAAGCAATAGTGTAATAAGAAATGTAGTTTTCATCTGGTCCCTTGGTGATAAACATTCTATCAAGCAAGGTATAGAGCATGTTAGCGTTCGCTAAGAGTAGCATGGTCAAGAGCGGTTTAGATGCTTTGACTAATTCAACAAGACCGATCTTAACAAAGGAAACTTCTCTCTTAATCCAAAGAAAACTGAGCAGGTAGTTGAAGATAGTGGTTGCTGTCATAACGATAGCATAAGGAACGATATCATCTGCCGTTTTAACAAAGGTGAAGATAGCGACCAGCATGGCAATCCGGATGATCAATGTCTTATAGAGGATGAAGGCATAATTTTCATAAGCCTCGTTCATCCATTCGATATTGAGAAATTGGAAGAGTGCTTGGGCCCCTAGGATGTAGTAGAGGACTTTCAGATTCTCAATGCTGGTGTCAAAGAAGATAATGAGGAAGTAGATACCTGTCGTCAGGAGAGAGGTGAAAACCGAGATATAAAACAACTTAGAAAAGACGTAGTTGATTTTATTCTTGTCATCCTTGACCTTACTAATAGCTCGAATCCCGTAGTTGTATATTCCAAAGGCAGCTAGTGGAATAACGAAACTTGCCCAGGTATTGGCTGTATTGAAATAACCGTAGTTGGATTTGCTGAGAATCCGCGTCAGATAAGGGTTGGTTATCAGAGGAAAAACGATATTGAGAATATTGACCAGCAAGCTGGCCAAGGCATTTACTTTTATATTTTTCATTGAACTTTCTTTCTTAAATCTAAAATCATATCTAGTATTATATCACATTCTCGCTTCATTCTTTTGATAAAATCGTAAAAATCTAGTATAATAGATAGACTGAAAGTATGAGGTTACTAGATATGAAGATGAAACAAATTAGTGATACAACACTGAAAATCACAATGACTTTAGATGATTTGATGGACCGAGGAATGGAGATTGCAGACTTTCTCGTTCCTCAGGAAAAAACCGAAGAGTTTTTCTATGCTATTTTAGATGAGTTAGAGATGCCAGACAATTTCTTGGATAGTGGCATGCTGAGTTTCCGCGTGACGCCAAAACCTGATAAGGTGGACGTCTTTGTGACCAAGTCCAAGATTGACCAGAATCTGGATTTTGAAGATTTGGCGGATTTACCAGACATGGAAGAATTAGCCCAAATGTCGCCGGATGAATTTCTCAAAACCTTGGAAAAGAGCATTGCAGATAAGACCAAGGACGATATTGAGGCCATCCAATCTCTAGAGCAGGTCGAAGCAAAGGAAGAAGAGCAAGAGCAGGCAGACAAGGAGACTGAGAATAAGAAAGAACCTTATATCTACTATATCCTGCGCTTTTCAAGCCTTGCTGACTTGGTTGCTTTTGCAAAGACGGTTAACTACCAGATGGAAACATCTGAACTCTATAAGATGAATGGACACTATTATTTGACAATCTTAGTTGATGTAGAAAATCATCCAAGTCCATATCCAGCTTGGCTCTTGGCTCGTATGCGTGAGTTTGCAGATGACAGTGACATCAGCCGTTCGGTTTTACAAGAGTATGGTCACATCTTGATCAATCACGACGCTGTGTTCGGTCTTCAAAAAATTAATTCATAGTTTTTAGAAATCAATTTTTACTTATCAGAAAAGGCGAATCAGATGATTCGTTTTTTCTTTACTAGACTGAAATAGTGATTTACTATAATAGGAATTTTCACAAAATTCTGTTATAATGGCTATATCAGAAAATTTCTAGGAGACAAACATGACAGTTAAAATTGCTTTACTTGGATTTGGTACCGTTGCAAGTGGCGTGCCATTCCTCCTAAAGGAAAATGGAGAAAAAATCGTTCAGTCAGCTCATTCAGAGATTGAAGTAACCAAGGTATTGGTCAAGGATGAAGATGAAAAGAACCGCTTGCTTGCAGCAGGAAATGACTTTAACTTTGTAACCAATGTAGATGATATTTTAGCAGACAAGGACATTACTATCGTAGTGGAATTGATGGGGCGTATCGAACCAGCTAAAACCTTTATCACTCGTGCCTTAGAAGCTGGGAAACACGTTGTTACTGCTAACAAGGACCTTTTGGCTGTCCATGGTGCAGAATTGTTAGAAATCGCTAAAGAGCATAATGTAGCACTTTACTACGAAGCAGCAGTTGCTGGTGGGATTCCAATTCTTCGCACTCTAGCAAATTCATTGGCTTCTGACAAAATTACTCGCGTTCTTGGTGTCGTTAATGGAACTTCTAACTTCATGATGACCAAGATGGTGGAAGAAGGCTGGTCTTATGATGATGCTCTGGCTGAAGCTCAAAGACTTGGTTTTGCAGAAAGCGACCCTACAAATGACGTGGATGGGATTGACGCAGCCTACAAGATGGTGATTTTGAGCCAATTTGCTTTTGGTATGAAGGTTGCTTTTGACGATGTAGCACACAAGGGAATCCGCAACATCACACCAGAAGACGTAGCTGTAGCCCAAGACCTGGGCTATGTAGTGAAATTGGTTGGTTCTATCGAGGAAACTCCTTCTGGTATTGCTGCGGAAGTAACTCCAACCTTCCTCCCTAAAGCACATCCACTTGCCAGTGTGAATGGGGTAATGAACGCTGTTTTTGTAGAATCTATAGGTATCGGTGAGTCTATGTACTACGGACCAGGTGCTGGTCAAAAACCAACTGCAACAAGTGTTGTGGCGGATATCGTCCGTATCGTTCGTCGCTTGAATGATGGTACCATTGGTAAAGACTTCAACGAATACAGCCGTGACTTGGTCTTGGCTAATCCAGAAGATGTCAAAGCTAATTACTACTTCTCAATCTTGGCTCTAGACTCAAAAGGTCAGGTCTTGAAATTGGCTGAGATTTTCAACGCTCAAGATATTTCCTTCAAGCAAATCCTCCAAGATGGCAAAGAGGGTGACAAGGCGCGTGTAGTGATTATCACTCATAAGATTAATAAAGCGCAGCTTGAGAATGTTTCAGCTGAGTTGGCCAAAGCTTCAGAATTTGACCTCTTGAATACCTTCAAGGTGTTAGGAGAATAGGATGAAGATTATTGTACCTGCAACCAGTGCCAATATCGGGCCAGGTTTTGATTCGGTCGGTGTAGCTGTAACCAAGTATCTTCAAATTGAGGTTTGTGAAGAACGGGATGAGTGGTTGATTGAACACCAGATTGGCAAATGGATTCCCCATGACGAGCGTAATCTTTTGCTTAAGATTGCCTTGCAAATTGCGCCTGACTTGCAACCGAGACGCTTGAAAATGACCAGTGATGTTCCCTTGGCGCGTGGTTTGGGTTCTTCCAGCTCGGTTATTGTTGCTGGGATTGAACTAGCTAACCAACTGGGCAAGCTCAACTTATCTGACCATGAAAAATTGCAGCTGGCTACCAAGATTGAAGGACATCCTGACAATGTGGCTCCAGCTATCTATGGAAATCTTGTTGTTGCGAGTTCCGTTGAAGGGCAAGTTTCAGCCATTGTGGCAAACTTTCCAGAGTGTGATTTTCTAGCTTATATTCCCAACTATGAATTACGGACTCGAGACAGCCGCGGTGTCCTACCTAAAAAGTTGTCCTACAAGGAAGCTGTTGCAGCTAGTTCTATCGCCAATGTTGCTGTTGCAGCCTTGTTGGCAGGAGACATGGTGACAGCTGGCCAAGCGATTGAGGGAGACCTCTTCCACGAGCGCTATCGTCAAAGTCTGGTCCGTGAATTTGCGACGATTAAGCAAGTAGCCAAAGAGAATGGTGCCTATGCGACCTATCTCTCTGGAGCAGGGCCGACAGTTATGGTCTTGGCTTCTCATGACAAGATGCCGGCGATTAAGGCAGAATTGCAAAAGCAGTCTTTCAAAGGCAAACTGCATGATTTGAATGTTGATACCCAAGGTGTCCGTGTCGAAACAAAGTAAAGAATAGAAGATAGGATGGGGAAACTCTTGACCAGAGGGCTTCCTATCCTTTTTTTGAAAAGAAGTTTATACTCAATGAAAATCAAAGAGCAAACTAGGAAGCTAGCCGCAGGTTGCTCAAAACATGGTTTTGAGGTTGTAGATGAAACTGACGAAGTTAGCTCAAAATACTGTTTTGAGGTTGCAGATGTAAGCTGACGTGGTTTGAAGAGATTTTCGAAGAGTATTAGTTAAAAACTTGATAAAGGAGAAATAAAGATGGCAGAAATTTATCTAGCAGGTGGTTGTTTTTGGGGCCTAGAGGAGTATTTTTCACGAATTTCAGGCGTATTAGCAACCAGTGTAGGCTACGCTAATGGCCAAGTCGAAACAACTAATTACCAGTTGCTCAAGGAAACAGACCATGCAGAGACGGTTCAAGTGATTTATGATGAGAAAGCTGTGTCACTCAGAGAGATTTTGCTTTATTATTTCCGTGTCATTGATCCCTTGTCTATTAACCAGCAGGGGAATGACCGTGGTCGCCAATATCGAACGGGAATCTATTATCAGGATGAAGCAGACTTGCCAGCTATCTACACAGTGGTGCAGGAGCAGGAGCGTATGCTGGGGCGAAAGATTGCAGTAGAGGTGGAGAAACTTCGCCACTACATTTTAGCAGAAGACTACCATCAAGACTATCTCAAGAAAAATCCTTCAGGTTATTGTCATATCGATGTGACGGATGCTGATAAGCCATTGATTGACGCATCTAACTATGAAAAGCCTAGTCAAGAGATATTAAAGGCAAGCTTAACTGAAGAGTCTTACCGTGTTACGCAAGAAGCTGCTACAGAAGCGCCGTTTAGTAATGCCTATGACCAAACCTTTGAAGAAGGGATTTATGTAGACATCACGACGGGTGAGCCACTCTTTTTTGCTAAGGATAAGTTTGCCTCAGGTTGTGGTTGGCCAAGTTTTAGTCGTCCGATTTCTAAGGAATTGATTCACTATTACAAGGATTTGAGCCATGGAATGGAGCGAATCGAGGTTCGTTCTCGGTCAGGAAATGCTCACTTGGGTCATGTTTTCACAGATGGACCCCAGGAGTTAGGTGGCCTGCGTTACTGTATCAATTCTGCGTCCTTGCGCTTTGTAGCCAAGGATGAGATGGAAAAAGCAGGATATGGCTATCTATTACCTTACTTAAACAAATAAAACTGAGAGGGTGGGGCTTCCCACTTTCTTCATTTCCAGAATAAGAATAGAAGGGATTTATGAAACACTTACTATCTTACTTCAAACCCTACATCAAAGAGTCGATTCTGGCACCCTTGTTCAAGCTACTTGAAGCTGTTTTTGAACTCTTGGTTCCCATGGTGATTGCTGGGATTGTTGACCAGTCCTTGCCCCAGAGAGATCAAGGGCATCTCTGGATGCAGATTGGCCTGCTCCTTATCTTTGCAGTGATTGGCGTTTTAGTAGCCTTGATTGCTCAATTTTATTCAGCAAAGGCAGCGGTAGGTTTTGCCAAGGAATTGACGAACGACCTCTATCGTCATATTCTTTCTTTACCTAAGGACAGCAGAGACCGTTTGACAACTTCTAGCTTGGTGACCCGCTTGACTTCGGATACCTACCAGATTCAGACTGGTATCAATCAATTCCTGCGCCTCTTTTTGAGAGCGCCTATTATCGTTTTTGGAGCCATTTTTATGGCCTATCGCATCTCGGCTGAGCTGACTTTCTGGTTCTTAGTTATGGTTGTCATTTTGACGATTGTCATTGTAGGGCTCTCTAGACTAGTCAATCCTCTCTATAGTAGTCTGAGAAAGAAAACGGACCAGCTGGTTCAGGAAACGCGTCAGCAATTACAAGGGATGAGGGTCATTCGTGCTTTTGGACAAGAAAAACGAGAATTACATATTTTTCAAACCCTTAACCAAGTCTATGCGAGACTACAAGAAAAGACGGGTTTCTGGTCTAGTTTATTAACACCCCTGACCTATCTGATTGTAAATGGAACTCTCCTCGTCATTATCTGGCAGGGCTATATTTCAATTCAAGGAGGTTTACTCAGTCAAGGTGCCCTGATTGCCCTCATCAACTATCTCTTGCAAATCTTGGTGGAATTGGTTAAGCTCGCCATGCTGATCAATTCCCTCAACCAATCCTATATCTCAGCCAAGCGAATTGAGGAAGTTTTTACCGAAGCTCCAGAAGATATTTTTTCAGAATTAGAACAAAAACAAGCTACCGGTGGTCGGGTTTTGCAAGTCAAAGAATTAATCTTTACCTATCCTGATGCGGCCCAGCCTTCTCTGAGAGACATTTCCTTTAATATGACTCAAGGGCAAATCCTTGGTATCATTGGGGGAACGGGTTCTGGTAAGTCAAGCTTGGTGCAAGTCTTACTTGGTCTTTATCCAGCAGATAAGGGAAGCATTGACCTTTATCGAGATGGGCGTAGTCCTCGTAATTTGGAGCAGTGGCGGTCTTGGATTGCCTATGTACCTCAAAAAGTCGAACTTTTTAAAGGAACTATTCGTTCCAACTTGACTCTAGGTTTCAATCGAGAAGTATCTGACCAGGAACTATGGCAGGTCTTGGAGATTGCGCAAGCTAAGGATTTTGTCAGTGAAAAGGAAGGACTTTTGGATGCCCTAGTTGAGGCAGTAGGACGAAATTTCTCAGGCGGACAAAAACAAAGGCTGTCCATCGCACGTGCTGTCTTGCGCCAAGCTCCATTTCTCATCCTAGATGATGCAACCTCGGCCCTCGATACCATTACCGAGTCCAAGCTCTTGAGAGCTATCCGAGAAAACTTACCACATACGAGTTTAATCTTGATTTCTCAACGAACCTCGACTTTACAGATGGCGGATCAGATTCTCCTCTTAGAAAAAGGTGAACTCCTAGCTATTGGCAAGCACGAGGAATTGATGCAAACCAGTCAAGTCTATCGCGAAATCAATGCATCCCAACATGGAAAGGAGGACTAGCATGAGAAGACAAACTGCAAACCAGACGCTCAAACGTTTAGCTAAAGACCTTGCAAGTCATCCTTTCCTCCTTTTCCTAGCCTTTCTAGGAACGATTGCCCAAGTTGGCTTATCGATCTACCTACCTATCTTGATTGGGCAGGTCATTGACCAGGTCCTAGTGGCTGGCTCTTCATCAGTTTTTTGGCAGATTTTCATTCAGATGATATTGGTGGTCATAGGAAATACTCTTGTGCAATGGATTAATCCTCTCCTCTATAATCGCCTAATTTTCTCTTATACCAAAGACTTGCGAGAGCGAATCATCCATAAGCTCCATCGTCTACCGATTGCTTTTGTGGATAGGCAGGGTAGTGGGGAGATGGTTAGTCGTGTAACCACGGACATCGAACAGTTGGCAGCTGGTTTGACCATGATTTTTAACCAATTTTTCATTGGCGTCTTGATGATTTTGGTTAGTATTTTAGCCATGCTCCAAATTCATCTCCTCATGACCCTCTTGGTCTTGCTGTTGACGCCCCTATCCATGGTGATTTCACGCTTTATTGCCAAGAAATCGTATCATCTCTTTCAAAAGCAAACAGAGACCAGAGGGATTCAGACTCAGTTGATTGAAGAATCACTTAGCCAGCAAACTATTATCCAGTCCTTCAATGCTCAGACAGAGTTTATCCAAAGACTGCACGAGGCGAATGCCAACTACGCAAGCTATTCTCAGTCAGCCATCTTTTATTCTTCAACGGTCAATCCTTCGACTCGCTTTGTCAATGCGCTCATTTATGCCCTTCTAGCTGGGGTAGGAGCTTATCGCATTATGATGGGATCTACCTTGACCATTGGTCGTTTGGTGACTTTTTTGAACTATGTCCAACAGTACACCAAGCCCTTTAACGATATTTCTTCAGTTCTAGCCGAATTGCAAAGTGCCTTGGCTTGTGCAGAACGTGTCTATGCTGTCTTAGAAAGTCCTGAGGTGGCTGAAACGGGCAAGGCAGTCTTGACCAGTGACCAAGTTAAGGGAGCTATTTCCTTTAAACAGGTCTCTTTTGGCTACAATCCTGAAAGGATCTTAATTAAGGATTTGTCTATCGATATCCCAGCTGGTAGCAAGGTTGCAATTGTTGGTCCGACAGGTGCTGGCAAATCAACTCTCATCAATCTCCTCATGCGTTTTTATCCCATTAACTCGGGAGATATCTTGCTAGACGGACACTCGATTTATGACTATAGCCGTGCCTCTTTACGCCAGCAGTTTGGCATGGTGCTACAGGAAACTTGGCTCAAGCAAGGGACCATTCATGACAATATTGCCTTTGGCAAACCGGATGTCAGTCGAGAGCAAGTGATTGCTGCTGCAAAAGCAGCCAATGCAGACTTTTTCATCCAACAACTGCCGCAGGGCTATGATACCAAACTGGAAAATGCAGGTGAATCTCTCTCTGTCGGTCAGGCTCAGCTTTTGACCATCGCGCGTGTTTTTCTAGCTATTCCTAAGATTCTCATCCTAGACGAGGCGACTTCCTCTATTGATACGCGGACAGAAGTGCTGGTACAGGATGCCTTTGCCAAACTCATGAAGGGGCGAACAAGCTTTATCATTGCTCACCGCTTGTCTACCATTCAGGATGCGGATTTGATTCTTGTCTTGGTAGATGGAGATATTGTTGAGTATGGTAACCATCAGAACCTCATGGCTAGAAAGGGCAAGTATTACCAAATGCAGCAAGCTGCAGCTTTTAGCTCTGAATAATTCTTTCTATTCTGAAATCTCATGAACAAAAAAAGTTGCCTTCGGGTGACTTTTTTGTTACAATAGCTAGAAAAAATCAAGGCCT